>Ga0222420_100025_pt1 | contig 444769 bp, 373 predicted proteins | sample 3A2ome_FD_182470 | JGI IMG/M metagenome (GOLD analysis project Ga0222420, IMG submission 182470) | Enriched microbial communities from leaf-cutter ant dump, University of Wisconsin, Madison, United States - 3A200A (version 2) | ecosystem: Environmental > Terrestrial > Nest > Insects nest > Nest... | reverse complement strand
CGCCTTGCACAACTATCCGACGCCGGCCCTGGCATTCGGGCAGATGGCCATCAGCGCGGGGGCGGTCATGGCCTCGGTGGACAGCCTGATCCTCACGGTCGGCGGCAAGGGCGGACACGCGGCGTCGCCGCAATTCACCTGCGATCCCATCGTCGTCTCGGCCGCCATCATCCAGGCGCTGCAGACCATCGTTTCGCGCAACGTCGGCCCCCAGCATTGCGCCGTCGTCAGCGTGACCAGCATCCATGCCGGCACCGCGTTCAACGTGATTCCCGGCGAAGTCGAAATGAAGCTGTCGGTGCGGACCTACGACGAGGCGCAGCGCAGCCTGATCCTGTCCCGCATCCGGGACATCGCGCAGTCCCAGGCCGCCAGCTTCGGCGCAAGCGCGCAACTACGGGAAGGCGCGGTCTCCTATCCCGTGCTGGTGAACGCCGAAGGCCCCACGCGCGAGGCCCGCGAGGTCGCGCGACGCTACTTTGGCGAGGACGGCGTCGTGGAACATCCGCCTATCCTGGCGGCCGACGATTTCGCGTTCATGGCGCAGCGGGCGCCGGCCTGCTACATCAACATCGGGGCGGGCCAGGGGGCGGCGCTGCACAACGCGCACTACGACTTCAATGACGAGCTCATCCTGGTGGGCGGCAGTTTCTGGGTATACCTGGCGCAGACGCTGCTGCGCTAGGGGCTGCGACTACGCCGCCAGCCGCAGATAGTTCTCGCCCAGTATCCCCACGATCTCCTCCGGCCCGAAGCCGGCCCGCTCCAGTTCCTCGACCAGATCGCCCATCTGTTCCGGTTGCAGGAAGTCCCAGGGCGGCGCCGGATACCCGCGCGGCCAGCGTCCGGCCGCGGCGTGGAAGAAGCCGTAGTCGCTGCCTTCCAGATACATGAAATCCAGTCCCAGCCCCACATGCCCGGGGCCGATCAGGCTGGCGACGTGCGCCGCGTGCCGGGCCATGGCGCGCGGTATGTCCGCGAGCCGTTCGCCCAGGAACATGCCGACTCCGCTGATGCCTATATAGCCCCCGCGCCGGCCGCAGGCGCGGATCTGCTCGTCGCTGAGGTTGCGTTCATGGTCGTAGAGCGCGCGCGCATTGGAATGCGAGAACACCGGCGGGCGCGACAGCGGGGCGTCCAGGGCCTGCAGCGAGGTGCGCACGCCGCAATGGCTCAGGTCCACGCGCATCCCGGCTTCGTCCATGCGCGCCAGCAGTCTATGGCCCAGCGCGGTGAGGCCGGCGTCGCGGCTTTCGTGGCAGCCGTCGGCGTAGAGATTGGCCTCGTTGTAGGCGATGATGGCGCGCCCGATGCCGGCGGCGCGAAAGGCGTGGACCAGGTCCAGGTCGGCCGCGAAGGGCGTGGCGGTCTGGAAGTGGAACGACACCGAGAATTTTCCGCAAGCATGCGCCGAGCGGATGGCGGTGGCGTCGCCGGCGATCTCCAGCCAGTCCTGCGCCTGGCCCAGCACCCGCCGGAAATAGCCGATCCGCGCCAGCGCGCGCGGCAGGTCGTCGTTGCCCGCGGCGGCGGTCAGCGACACGTGGCCGATGCCGGCGTCGCGGAACCTGGCCAGTTGCGCGGGCAGGTCCGCGCCCGGCGGCAGGAAGGGCGCGGTCCAGGGCAGCAGGCCGTCGCAGACCAGCGCGCCGGCCAGCCATGGGCGCGCCGCCCGCCACGCCGGGACGTCCGCACGCGGGGCCATCATGCCTGCTCCAGCGCCGCGCGCACCTTGGCGCCCAGCCCCGCCAGCCGCGGCACCGGTTCGTTCGCGTAGACGAAGCGGATATAGTCGGCGCCGTGGGCCGCGCCCCAGCCCGTCATGGCCGTGGCGCAGACGCGCTGGGCAAGCAGGCGCTCGGACAGTTGCTCGCCGCTGAGGCCGAAGTCGGCGGTGCGCAGCAGCATGGACCAGCCGCCCGCCGGCAGCCCGAAGGGCAGGCCGTCCAGTTCGGCCGCGATCGCGTCGCGCCGGCGTTGCAGCTCGGCCACGTAGCCGGGCAGGTCGGCGGCCGAACGTTCCAGCGCCACGGCCGCGGCGTCCTGCGCGATGCCCACGGGCACGACCACGTTGGCCAGTGAGACGGCGACGATGTCGGGCACCAGGCTGTCGGGCGCGACGATCCAGCCCACGCGCCAGCCGATCATGCGCAGCTCCTTGGATGCCGCGCCCACCGAAATGGTGCGCTCTGCCATGCCGGGCAGCCCGGCGGGGTGGACCAATTCGCGGCCATCGAACAACAGGCGCTCCATGGCGCCGTCCACGATCAGCAGCAGGTCGCGCGCCACGCACAATTCCGCGACCCGTTCCCAGTCGGCCGCGTCCAGCACCGCGCCGCTGGGCATGGACGGCGACATCAGCAGCATCGCCTTGGTGCGGGGCGTGACGGCGGCGCGCAGGGCGTCGCGGTCCAGCTTCCATTCGGCGCCGGGCGCGAAGCGGAACGGGACCTGGACGGGGACGCCGCCCGCCAGCCTGACCCGGTTCAGCAGCCCGGCGTAGGTGGGATCGGTGACGATGACTTCGTCGCCGACCTCGATGGTGGCGAGCAGCGTATTCAGCACGCCCGACAGGCCGCCGGCCGAGATCACCACATTGTCCATGCCGTAGTCCACGCCGGTAAGCGCCGCCATGTGCCGCGCGGCCGCCGTCCGCAGCCGGTCCTGGCCGACGAAGGGCAGATAGGAATTGGCGGCGTCCCGGCCCGCCGCCTCCCGGGTGCAGGCCAGCGCCTCGGCGCAGGGAGGAATATCGGTATCCAGGTTCTCCAGCCGCAGCCAGTCGCCGCCGCTGCGATCGGCCAGCGATCCCATGCGGTCGACGCCGATGCCGGCGATATGGGTGAGACGGGCGGGACGGGTATGGCGCATGACGGGCTCCGGATGCTAAAATCATAGATAATAGATAATCTATTTTTATGGTGAGCCGCATGACGTCCGCTGTCAATACCGATCGTTCGCTGGCCGGGCAGATCGCCCAGGCCCTGGCTGCGCGCATCGTGGCGGGGGAGATCGCGCCGGGGGCCTGGCTGCGCCAGGACGAACTGGCCGGCGAGTTCAACGCCAGCCACGTGCCGGTGCGGGAGGCCTTCCGGCGGCTGGAAGCGCAGGGGCTGGTGGTGGTGGAGCCGCGCCGGGGCGTGCGGGCGGCGCCGCTGGACGCGGACGCCGTCATCGAGGTGGCGCGGATGCGGGCGGCGCTGGAAACGCTGGCCTTGCGCCAGGCCCTGCCGCACATGACGGCGGAGCACGTGGCACTGATGCGCGGCTGTCTGGACTCGGCCAGGCCCGGCATGGACGTGGCCGAACTGGAGGCCATCAACCAGCGTTTCCACGAGCTGCTGGCCCAGCCCTGCGGCATGCCCCGGCTGCTGGCCACGCTGGGCGACCTGCACAAGGCCAGCTCGCGGCACCTGTTCGCGGCATGGAAGTGGCTGGACTGGCGTCCGCGCTCCGACCGCGAGCACGACGCCATTCTTGCCGCCGTCGAGGCCGGCGACGCGGACCGGGCCTGCTCGCTGCTGGCCGGACACATCATGGCCGCCGGCGAAGCGCTGGCCGAGGCCCTGCGCGGCACCGAAAAAGAAAAGGCACCCGCTAGGGGTGCCCAGGCTCAGGCATAAGGCGAAAGCAGGATCAGGCCTCGATCCGCTCCACCTTGCCCACCAGCAGGATGTACGACAGCGCGCCCAGCAGCGCCAGCGACGACACGTACACGATCGCCGGCGCGAAGCTGTCCTTGGTCACCAGGAATCCGATCACGATAGGCGTGCAGATCGACGACAGGTTGCCGACGAAGTTGAACACGCCGCCCGTCAATCCCAGCAAACGCACGGGCGCCAGGGTCGACACCAGCGACCAGGTGATCGAGGCCAGCCCGTTGCCGAAGAAGGCTAGCGCCAGGAAGAAGATGACCCACGGCGTGGAGTCGGTGAAGTTGGCGCCGATCATGGACGTCGAGATCAACAGGCCCAGGATGATGGGCAGCTTGCGCGCCAGGCCCACGGTGGCGCCGCGGCGGATCAGGAAGTCGGACAGCACGCCCGAGCACAGCACGCCGACGAACGCCGCCAGGAAGGGCACCGAGGCCAGGAAGCCCGACTTGATGAAGTCCATGCCTCGGTACTTCACCAGGTAGGTGGGGAACCAGGTCAGGAAGAACCACAGCGTGGAGGTCAGGCAGAACTGGCCCAGGTACACGCCCCAGAGCTTGCGCTTGCTCATCACCAGGCCCAGGTCGTTCCAGTCGAACGGGGCCTTCTTCTCGGTGACGCGCTTGTCCAGGTCGACCACGCCGCCGCCTTGCTGGATCAGCTCGATCTCCGCGGCGTTCGCGCCCTTGAACTGGCGCGGCTCGCGGTAGATCATGAACCACAGCACGCCCCACACGATGCCCAGCAGGCCGGTGCTGACGAACACCATGTGCCAGCCGTAGTGGTGCTGCAGCCAGGCCAGCACCGGCGTCAGGAACGCCAGGCCGACGAACTGGCCCGAGGTGTAGAAGCCGATGGCCGTGGCCCGCTCGCGCTCCGGGAACCAGGTCGTGACGACGCGGTTGTTGATGGGGTAGGCGGGCGCTTCCAGCGCGCCCACCGCCAGGCGCAGCACGAACAGGATGACGAAGCTGCCGGCGAAACCCATGAAGAAGGTGGCCGCGGACCACAGGATCAGCGCGGCCGCGTACAGCACGCGCGGGGACACGCGGTCCACCAGCCAGCCGCCGGGAATCTGCATGGCGGCGTAGGTCCAGCCGAAGGCCGACAGGATCAGGCCTTCGTGCACGGTGTCCAGGCCGAACTCGTCCTTCAGGGCGGGCGCGGCGATGGACAGGTTGCTGCGGTCCAGGTAGTTGATGACGACGGTGATGAACAGCATCACCATGATGAGATACCGGCTGCGCGTGGGGCGCTGGGCGCCCTGCAGGCCGGCGTGGATGGCTGTAGACAAGGGAAGTCTCCTCTTTCTCTTTATCGGCTCTGGGTGCTAGCGGCTTACCATTCGGCGAAGCTGCCGTCGGCGTGGCGCCAGATGGGGTTGCGCCAGCGATGGCCCACGGCGGCGCGTTCCTTTACGTACTCCTCGTTCACTTCGATGCCCAGCCCCGGGCCCTGCGGAATCGCGACCATGCCGTCTTCATAGGCGAAGACTTCGCGGTTGCTGACGTAGTCCAGCAGGTCGTTGGCCGCGTTGTAGTGGATGCCCAGGCTCTGTTCCTGGATGAAGGCGTTGTAGCAGCCGGCGTCGATCTGCAGGCAAGTGGCCAGCGCGATGGGGCCTAGCGGGCAGTGCAGGGCCAGGGCCACGTCATAGGCTTCGGCCATCGCGGCGATCTTGCGGGTTTCGGTGATGCCGCCGGCGTGCGAAGGGTCGGGCTGGATGATGTCCACGTAGCCTTCGGACAGCACGCGCTTGAAGTCCCAGCGCGAGAACAGCCGCTCGCCCAGCGCGATGGGCGTGGAGGTCAGCGGCGCCAGCTCCTTCAGCGCTTCGTAGTGCTCGCTCAGCACGGGTTCTTCGATGAACATGAGCTTGAACGGATCCAGCTCCTTCATCAGCACCTTGGCCATGGGCTTGTGCACGCGGCCGTGGAAGTCCACGCCGATGCCCACGTTGGGGCCGACGGCGTCGCGCACCGCGGCCACGTTCTCCAGGCACTTCTCGACCTTGTCGAACGAATCGATGTATTGCAGTTCTTCGGTGCCGTTCATCTTCACGGCGGTGAAGCCGCGCTCCACGGCGCTCTTGGCGGCCGCGGCGGTGTCGGCGGGCCGGTCGCCGCCGATCCACGAATACACGCGGATGCGGTCGCGCACATTGCCGCCCAGAAGCTGCGACACAGGCACGCCCAGGTGCTTGCCCTTGATGTCCCACAGGGCCTGGTCGATGCCGGCCAGCGCGCTCATGTGGATGGCGCCGCCGCGGTAGAAGCCGCCGCGGTACAGCACCGTCCAGTGGTCTTCGATGTTGCGCGGATCCTTGCCGATCAGGTAGTCGGACAGCTCTTCGACGGCCGCGGCCACCGAATGCGCGCGGCCTTCGACGACGGGTTCGCCCCAGCCGACGATGCCCGCGTCCGTTTCAATCTTGAGGAAGCACCACCGGGGCGGCACGATGTAGGTGGTGAGCTTGGTGATCTTCATGCTTGGGTCTCCTGGGCGGGATAGGCGCGTTGCCAGGCGGCGATGAAAGCACGCGCGTTCCGGCCGACTTCGTTGGCCGACAGGCCGGGTTTGTACAAGGCGGAGCCCAGGCCGAAGCCGCTGGCGCCCGCCTGGGCGTAAGAGGAAAGGTTGTCCGGCGTGATGCCGCCCACGGGCACCAGCGCGATGGGCGGGCGCATCACGGCGCGCCAGGCCTTCAGCACGGCGGGGCCCAACTGTTCGGCCGGGAACATCTTCAGCATGTCGGCGCCGGCCGCCAGCGCGGCGAAGGCTTCGGTGGGCGTGGCCACGCCCGGGCAGGACGCCATGCCCAGCTTCTTGGCCGCGCGGATCACGGCGGCGTCGCTGTGCGGCATGACGATGAGCTCGCCGCCGGCCTGCTGGATGCGGGCGCAGTCGTCCGGGTTCAACACCGTGCCGGCGCCTATCAGGCAATCGGTCGGCAGGGCCGCGCGCATGGCGCGGATGCTGTCCAGCGGATCGGGCGAATTCAGCGGCACTTCGATCAGGCGGAAGCCCGCCTCGTACAGCGCCTGCCCGATGGGCTCGGCCTCGGCGGGCGTGATGCCGCGCAGGATGGCGATCAGGCCGCAGTGGGCCATGGCGGTTTGCAGACCGGTATGGTTCATGTTCGGTTCCTAGGCGTGAGCCGTTGAAGGAGAGGCGATCAGCCCGGCGCTGACGGCCAGGTGCCACAGCCCGCGTTCGGTGGCGTCCTGCGCCTGCCGGGGCGTACCCAGGCCGTAGTGCCGCATGGCCTGGATGTAGCGCTGGCACAGCGCCGGTTCGCCGCAAAGCACGATGCGCGGCAGTTCGCCTTGCTGTTGCAGCATCTCGGCGAGCGCCGCGACTTCATGGCCGATGAGCAGGCCCGACAGGTAGTCGGCCTGCGATCCGGGCGCCAGTTCGCCGGTCAGGCCGAGCGCCCGGGTGCTGAAAATGGTGGACAGGACGCCCGCGCGGCCCGCCGGGGCGCCGGCCACCTTCAGGCCGCGTTCGAAGGCGGCCATGTCGGCGCTGGAGGCGTCGGCCATGGTGCGGCCCAGGATGGTGTGGCCGCGCAGCGCGGCGTAGACCTCGCCCGTCATGAACGTGTCGAAGTGCGTGACGCGGCCGCGGCGGGCGTTCACCCATTTGGAATGCGTGCCGGGCAGGCCGATCAACACGCTGTCCGCGCCGCCTTCGGCCTGGTCGAACAGCACGCCGAAGACCTGGGTCTCTTCGCCGCGCATCACATTGGGCAGCCCATGGCGCTGGATCAGGCCGGGCACGATGTGCAATGGGGTGCCCTCGCGTTCCACCACCGTGAGCAGAGTGCCGATGCGCGCCAGGTCGACCGGCACGTCCAGATAGGCGGCTTCCTTCCAGCCCTGGGCGCTGCCGACCATGCCGCAGGCGATGACCGGCAGCGACGGCTCGGACCGCAGCCAGTCGCCGCAAGCCTGCTCGAAAGCCAGCTCGAAGCCCGAAAGCGCGGCGGTGGCCGCGCCGTCCTGCAGCGGCTGCGGCAGGCGCATGATGCCCCAGGGCAGGTGGCGGGTATCCAGTTTGCGGCCTTCGCCGTCCAGGCGATAGGCGCGCAACGATGAGGTGCCCCAGTCCAGCGCGATAAGCGCCGCGCGGGCGGGCAGTCCGGTAATCATCAGAAATCTGTCTCGGCTCTGGCCGCGGATCCGGCTGCCGCTGCGGGCAGGGTTCTGCGGGCCTTGTTGTCTGGTGCCCCGCCGGCGTTTGGGGAGACGCTGGCGGGCGATGGGAAAAATTCTAGATCAGCGCTTGAAAAATCTCAAAATATAGAATTAAATCCCATATACAGGGAATGAAATGCCGGAAATCCAATCCGCGCCCCTGGGCCGGCCGCCGGGGATCGCCTGGAAATGCCGGCTTTTTCCTGCATGCCGGCCCGGCCGCGCCGGGTATGCTTCTTTTCCTGTCTGTCGCGCCGCCCCGATTTTTCATGACCACCACGCTTACCCCCGATCATTCCTCCACCCTGGATCCCGACGCCGCCGCGCCCGCCGGCACGCAGACGCTGATGCGCGGCCTGGCCGTCGTGCAGGCCGTGTCCGACGGCGCGCGCGATCTGAAAGAGATCTGCGCGCGCATCGGCGTGGCGCGCAGCACCACGCACCGGCTGGCCAGTTGCCTGGTGCAGGAGCGCTATCTGCGGTCCCTGCCCGGCGTGGGCTATGTGCTGGGGCCGAAACTGATCGAACTGGGATTCCAGGCGCGCGAGGCCTTCCCGATGGCGACGCTGGCGCGTCCGTACCTGGACGGCCTGGCCGAACTGACGGGCGACACCATCCACCTGGCTGTGCGCGACAACGACGAAGTGCTGTACCTGGAGAAGATCCCCGGCAAGAAAGGCCTGGAAATGCGCTCGCGGGTGGGGCATCGCATGCCGCTGGCCGCCACGGGCGTGGGCAAGGCGCTGCTATTGGACGCGGAAGAGCCGCAATGGAAGGCGCTGCACCGCATCGGCGCGCCGATATCCTCGCGCGCGCCGGGCGGCCTCCAGACCTGGGAGGCTTTCCGCGACCGCATGCGCGAATACGCGGCCCACGGATACGCCTTCGACCTGGAAGACAACGAGCCCTCGATCCGCTGCGTGGCGGCGCCGGTGCGGGACGCGTCCAGCGGCATCGTGGCCGCGATCAGCGTGTCCAGCACGGTGCCGTACATGTCGCTGGAACGCATGCGGGAAATGGTCGCCGTCGTGCAGGGCGCGGCGGCGGGGATTTCCGCCGAATTGGGATGGAAGGTGGAGCGCGCCTGATCGCGCGCTCCCGGGCCTTATTCCAGCGGCAGCGTCAGCACGCCCTGGGGCGCGGGGCGCATCATCACGCGCCGGTACCAGGCCGATAGCGCCGGCGTGTCCGGGCGTTCGATCGGCAGCGCCAGCCAGCGGTGCGCCGAGCAGACCAGCGCGATGTCGCCCATGGTCAGGTGCCGTCCGGCGATGAACTCGCGGCCCTGCAGGGCCTGGTCCAGGATCAGGGCGCGCGCGTTCGAGCGCTTCACGGAGTTTTCGATGGCCGCCTGGTCGCGCTTGTCTTGCGGCGTGCGGACCAGGCCCAGGAAGGCCGGCCCCATGACGCCTTGCCATTCCGTGGCCTGCCAGTCCATCCAGCGGTCGGCGTCGGCGCGCAGGCAGGCGTCCTCGGGCCACAGCGTGCCCACGCCGTAGCGCGAGGCCAGGTAGCGCACGATGGCGTTGGATTCCCACAGCACGAAGCCACCGTCGTCGATGACGGGCACGGTGCGGTTGGGATTGAGCCTGGCGAACTCCGGCGTATCGACCACGCCGAACGGCCCGCCGGCCTGCGTGAAGGAATGCGGCAGGGCCAGTTCGCGCACGGCCAGCATGACTTTCTGAACGTTGACGGAAGTCAGGCGTCCCCAGATCTTCAACATAACCAGTCCTTTTTTATGTCAGGCGGGCGGCAGTTGCCGCCGCGCAAAACCGCTGTTGCGCGCAAAGCGCGCCCAGTTGAAAGCGGGCCCCGGGTCCGTCTTGCGGCCCGGAGCGATGTGTTCGTGGCCCCGGACGGCGGCCAGGGGATGGCGCGCGCGCAGGGCGGGCAGCAGCTTGCGCAGCGCCTGGTACTGCTCGTCGGCGTAGGGCAGGGTGTCGGTGCCTTCGAGTTCGATGCCGATGGAAAAATCATTGCAGCGCTCGCGGCCCGCATGGCGCGAAACGCCCGCGTGCCAGGCGCGTTCGTCGGTGGACACGAACTGCACGATGCGGCCGTCGCGGCGGATGAAGAAATGCGCCGACACGCGCAGCCCGCGCAGCCGCTCCAGCCAGGGATGCGAACCGTAGTCCAGCGTGTTCAGGAATAGGCCGGCGACTTCCGGCCCGCCGAACCGTCCGGGCGGCAGGCTGATGTTGTGCAGCACGAGCAGCGACACCTGCGCATCCGCGGGCCGCGCGTCGCGGTTGGGGGAGGGCAGCAGCGAAACACCCGGGGCCGGCGCCAGCCAGCCATGACGATCCAGAAGCAAGGCCATGGGAAGAAAGCATGTGTGTAGTCCAACATGCATTATGCCGTGGGAAAAGGCAGGGTTCTATTCCGTGGGGAGGGGCGGTTGCTGGTGGGGGTGTCAGATACTCGTGGGTCGGACGGTTGCTCATGGGGGTGTCAGACACCCGCGGGGCGGCGGGGCAGTTTGTAGAGCTTCTCCTCGGGTGTCAGACACCTGACGTGTCTCTCTCCGCGTCTGGCACCTGACGCTTCTCTCCCCGCGTCTGGCACCTGACGCTTCTCTCAGGTGAGACAGCCTCGGTGCCAGGTGTCTGACACCCGAAGAGACACCCTCCAAACGTCCATAGCGCCCCGCGGGTGTCTGACACCCCCATGAGCAACCGCCTTCCCTTCAATGCTTCCCAGGCCCCAGCCGCGCATGCTCCGCGTTGCACCAGGTCTGCCCGCCCTGCAACAGCGCCTCGGAACGCGGCAGATGAATGCCGCAATGGGCGCAGCGCACCATCGATTCCAGCGGCTTGGCCTGCGGCGCCCGGCCGCCGGCCGGTTTCCCGCCTTGCGCGCCGGCCTGTTTCGCCGCCGCCATGCGGCCGGCGAGGCGGGCCACGAACAGCACCACGATGACCAGAAAAATCCAGAACAGCAACTTGCCCACGTCAACCTCGGTGCAGAATCATTTCCAGCACGAACCGGCTGCCGGTGTAGGCCAGAATCAGGAAACCAAAACCCGTCAGCGTCCAGCGCAGGGCCACCCGGCCGCGCCAGCCCCAGATATGGCGGCCCGCCAGCAGCACGCCGAACGTCAGCCAGGACAGCAGCGTGAAGACGGTTTTGTGGTCGAAGGGCAGGATCTTGCCCGTCAGCTTCATGGACGCGACCGACCCCGTGCCCACGGCCAGGGTCAGCACCACGAAGCCGATCCAGATGATGCGGAACAGCAGTTGTTCCTGCACCAGCAGCGGCGGCTGGGAATCCAGGACGCGGCTCACGATGCTGCGTTCGGCGGGGGCGTCCAGCGGGCGGTGCAGGTGGCGGTCCAGCAGCGCCATCATCATGGCGTGCAGCGCGGCGATGGTAATCAAGCCATAGGCCGCCAGCGCGATCAGCAGGTGCACGCGCAGCCAGGTATCGTCGGCGTGGGGCACGTACTGCCCCTGGGGGAAGAGCGCGGCCAGGCCGCTGGCCAGGGTGGCGGCGGGCAGCAGCAGCAATTGCAGCCCGTCTATGCGCACCAGCAGGCTTTCCAGCCAGAACACCACCATGCCCAGCCAGATGGCGGCGGACAGGGCCAGTGCCCACCCGATGAACAGGTGCTGGGCGCCCAGCATCGCTTGTTGCAGCCCGATTCCATGGAGGACCAGTGCCCCCAGCAGGCACAGACGGGCGACCTTGCCCGTCTGCTCCACGCCGCCGGCGCCGGCCAGGCGGATCCAAAGCGCCCCTCCGAGCACTGCGTACGCCAAGGCAGCCGCCGTGTGAAATACAATGCCTAGTGACATAGAAACCGTTGTCTGGATGGGGCCTGAGGGTGCATGCCACCCGAAAGCGCGCAATCCGCGCCCGCGGCCACCGTTCAATCGACTAGTTTAAGCGGAAACGCCTCTCATGCTCGATAACCTAACTCAACGCCTTTCGCGCGTCGTCAAGACGCTGCGCGGGGAAGCCCGCCTGACAGAGGCCAATACCCAGGAGATGCTGCGCGAAGTGCGCATGGCGCTGCTGGAAGCCGACGTGGCGCTGCCCGTCGTGCGCGAGTTCGTCGCGCGTGTGAAGGAAAAGGCGCTGGGCGAAGAAGTCGCCGGCAGCCTCAGCCCCGGCCAGGCCCTGGTCGGCGTCGTCCACAAGGAACTGACCTCCCTCATGGGCGGCGACCTGGGCGCCGATTCCGGCGAACTGTCGCTGGCCGTGCAGCCGCCCGCCGTGATCCTGATGGCCGGCCTGCAGGGCGCCGGCAAGACCACCACCACCGGCAAGCTGGCGCGTTGGCTGACCGAAGGCCAGCACACCCAGCACGGCCGCAAGACCGGCAAGAAGAAAGTGCTGGTGGTGTCCGCCGACGTCTACCGTCCGGCCGCTATCGACCAGCTCAAGAGCGTGGCGGCCCAGGTCGGCGTGGATTTCCTGCCGTCCGACCCCAGCCAGAAGCCCGAGGACATCGCCCGCAACGCGGTGGACCACGCGCGCCGCCATCACTACGACGTACTGATCCTGGACACGGCCGGCCGCCTGGGCATCGACGAAGCCATGATGCGCGAAATCCGCGCGCTCCACGACCTGGTCAAGCCGGTGGAAACGCTGTTCGTGGTCGACGCCATGCAGGGCCAGGACGCGGTCAACACCGCGCGCGCCTTCGCGGAAGCCCTGCCGCTGACGGGCGTGGTCCTGACCAAGCTGGACGGCGACGCCCGCGGCGGCGCGGCCCTGTCGGTACGCCACGTTACCGGCAAGCCCCTGAAATTCGTCGGCGTCTCGGAAAAGCTGGACGGGCTGGAGCCCTTCCACCCCGAGCGCATGGCGCAGCGCGTGCTGGGCATGGGCGACATCGTGTCGCTGGTCGAGCAGGCCCAGAAGAACATCGACATCGCCGAAGCCCAGAAGCTGGCCGCCAAGATCAAGTCGGGCAACAAGTTCGACCTGAACGACTTCCGCGACCAGCTCGGCCAGGTGAAAAAGCTGGGCGACATGGGTTCACTGCTTGAAAAGCTGCCCGCCCAGTTCCAGCAGGCCGCCGGCCAGTTGCAGGGCGGCCAGGCTGAAAAGCAGCTACGCCGCACCGAAGGCATCCTGAACTCCATGACGGCGGCCGAACGCGCCAAGCCCGAACTCATCAAGGCCTCGCGCAAGCGCCGCATCGCCGCCGGCTCCGGCGTGCCCGTGCAGGAAGTCAACCGCCTGCTGGCCCAGTTCGAGCAGATGCAGGGCATGATGAAGCAGATGAAGAAGGGCGGCATGGCCAAGATGATGCGCGCCATGGGCGGCATGAAGGGCCTGGGCCGCTTCCGATGATTCCGTGTGTCTGGCACCTCGCGTGTCCGACACCGGCAAACCTCAGGGTCATCGCCAAAAAAATGGCCAGACGTTGCGTCTGGCCAAGTGATCGCGGCAAGCAGGGGGCGCTGCCGCGATGCAAGCCGGAAAGCGCATGGGTGCCTTCCGGCTTGTTCGTTTCAGGTCACTCCAAGGGCGGGATGCGCAGCACCTGGCCCGGATAGATCTTGTCGGGACTGGTCAGCATGGGCTTGTTGGCTTCGAAGATCAGCGTGTTCTTCGCGCCCTGGCCCTTGCCGTATTGCGCTTCCGCGATCTTCCACAGGTTGTCGCCCTTTTGCACCGTGTACATCTTGGCTTCGGCGGTGGCCTGCTTCACCTTCAGTTGGTTGTCCACCTGCGCGACGCCCACGGTATTGCCCAGCGCCAGGGTGATCTTCTCGGCGTCTTCCGTGCTGAGGGCCTCGCCCGCCACCGTGACCTTGTCGCCGTCGACCGAGATCTGCAGGCCATCGGCGTTCAAGCCGTGCTTGTCGAGCTCTTTCTTCAACTCGTCGGCCGTCGCGGCCTTGGCCTCGCTGGCGCCGAAGAGCTTTTCCCCAACGTCTTTGATGAAATTGAGCAGACCCATAGTGTTTCCTTTATCTATGTTGCGGTGAGAAAACAAAGTGCCATCAGGGCTTTTGGCCCATGAACATCTTGCGCACGATACCGGCGATCAAGGTAAGCACGGCCCCACCGATGCCGCCACCCACCACGCTGCTGGCTATCGCTGAAAGATCCAGTCCCGCATTGCCCGCCGCAACCGCTCCGGCTCCGGCGGTGATCATGGGAGCCAGCCAGGAACCGCCAGCCAGGCCGCCGATGGCGCCCGCGATGGTGTTGCCCAATGGCCCCAGATTGAACTGCTGAAGCATTTTTCCCAGCCCGTTGCCTCCGGCTGCGCCGGCGACAAGCTGGATGATCAGGTTGACGATGACTGCAGTGTCCATGATGCCTCCTCTGCCCACAGGGCGATGTGCAACGCTAGAACAACAGCAAGACAACAGTGCGAAACCAGCAGGAACGATTATGACTCGCAGATTCCCCGCACGACGAGGGGTTAACGTGTAACAGGTTGCTAGCCCGTTGGCAGACTACGCAAGAATGCTGGCCACTTTGCAGGGAATGCGCATCCGCGGACCTAAACCGCATCCGGCAGGCGGCTACATGCGACGAGGGCCGCTATGTCGGCGGCCCTCGTCTCCGGTTGCTTCAGCGCGGCGGCAGTGCGCGCGGCGCGGGCCTCAGCCCCCGCCCACCGCCACCACGATCTCGATCTGGTCGCCGTCGGCCAGCGGGGTCTGCGCGTGCTGGCTCTTGGGCACGATCTCGCCGTTGCGTTCCACGGCCACGCGCTTGCCGGCATAGCCCAGGGTCTCGAGCAGTTCGTTCACGGTCGTGTCCAGGGGGAACTCCCGTGCGTCTCCGTTCAGGGTGATGTGCATGCAGGTCTCCTTGCCAGTTATCGCGCGTAGGCGTCGGTGGCGGCGATCAGTCGCGCCAGCGTGCCGGGTTCATCGAAGGCGTGGCCCGCGTCGGGGACCAGGTGGAAGTCGGCCTCGGGCCAGGCGCGGTGCAGGTCCCAGGCGGTGCGCGCGGGCGTGCAGACGTCGTAGCGGCCCTGGACGATGGTGCCGGGGATGCCGCGCAGCTTGTGGGCGTCGCGGATCAACTGGCCTTCTTCCATGAAGCCGGCGTTCACGAAGTAGTGGTTTTCGATGCGGGCAAAGGCCAGCGCGGCGCGGTCGGCGGCATGGCTTTGCTGATGGCGCGGACTGGGCAGCAGCGTAATGGTGCTGTCTTCCCACTTGCTCCAGGCCTTCGCGGCGCGCAATTGTTCGGCCGGATCGTCGCCCGTCAGGCGCTTGTGATAGGCCGCCACCAGGTCGCCGCGCTCGTCTTCCGGAATGGGCGCCAGGTATTCCTCCCAGCGGTCGGGGAACAGCCACGACGCGCCTTCCTGGTAGAACCACTGGATCTCCGCGCGCCGCAGTCCGAAAATCCCGCGCAGCACCAGTTCGCTGACGTGGGACACGTGCGTCTCGGCATAGGCCAGCGCCAGCGTCGACCCCCACGAACCGCCGAACACCAGCCACTTCTCGGCGCCCATCACCTCGGCGCGCAGGCGCTCGATGTCGGACACCAGGTGCCACGTCGTGTTGTTCTCGAGGCTGGCGTGCGGCTGCGAACGGCCGCAGCCGCGCTGGTCGAACAGCAGCACGTTATAGCGCTGCGGATCGAACAATTGGCGATGCACGGGCGAACAACCGCTGCCCGGACCTCCGTGCAGGAACACGGCCGGCTTGCCCTGCGGATTGCCGCTGAGCTCCCAATAGATCTGGTGGCCGTCGCCGGTATCCAGCATGCCTTGGCGATAGGGTTCGATCGGCGGATAGAGCATTAGGCGACTCGCTTGAAGATCAGGTCCCAGACGCCGTGGCCCAGCCGCAGGCCGCGCGTCTCGAATTTGGTCAGGGGGCGGTAATCGGGGCGCGGCGCGTAACCGTCCACGGTATTCGCAAGCAGCGGCTCGTTGCCCAGCACTTCCAGCATCTGCACCGCGTAATCCTCCCAGTCCGTCGCGCAATGGATATAGCCGCCAGGGGCGATGCGGCTGGCCAGCAGCGACACGAACGGCGGCTGCAGCAGCCGGCGCTTGTGATGCCGCTTCTTGGGCCACGGATCCGGGAAATAGACGTGCACGCCCGCCAGCGAGTCGGGCGCGATCATGTCGCGCACCACTTCGACCGCGTCGTGCTGGATGATGCGCAGGTTCTGGATCTGGGAGTCTTCGATGCGGCGCAGCAGCGAGCCCACGCCGGCATTGAACACCTCCACGCCCAGGAAATTGTCGCCGGGGCGGGCCAGCGCGATCTTCTCGGTGGTTTCACCCATCCCGAAGCCGATCTCCAGCACCGTGGGCGCCTCCCGGCCGAACGCCGCGGCCGGATCCAGCCGGCGCGGCGCATAGGGAATGGACCACTGGCCCATCAGGCGCTCCAGCGCCGCCTGCTGGCCTTGCGTGATATGGCCGCGGCGGTGCACGAAGCTGCGGATATGGGTGGCGCCCGGGCTGTTGGGCGCATGCGCGGTGCTGGCCAGCGCCGCCTGCGTTTCCGGGGAAACGGCGGTCGACGAGGGCTCGCCGCCAGGCGTCGCGGGGGGGCTTGCGGCAGCCGGGGCCGAGGCGGCTGCGGGGTTGTTCTCGGGGGTGTTCGTATTCATAGCCCGAATTGTAGTGGCAGGTCCGGCATGCCGGTGTCGCCCAGATGCACTAAATTGGGGACGTATTTGCAGCCTTGAGGTTGAGGGCCTCTGCAGCGGGGCGGCGGCAGGCAGCGGTGATGAAAAAAGGCGCGCTATAATCGCCGCCTCTGCTTCGGCTTTGCGCCGAGGGCACGACACCCGAGCGGGTGTAGTTCAATGGTAGAACGGCGGCTTCCCAAGCCTCAAGCGTGGGTTCGATTCCCATCACCCGCTCCATCTCCCCTCCGATATTCGACCCTGATTTTGGGATCGGTCCCAAGGCCTGAATTTCCTTGAATTTTCCCTGCCGGGTGCTACCAGTGGCCCGGCGAAATCCATGTGTAATCCAATCCGGTCATCGATTGCCTGCCTGCGGCAATTGGCAGGAAAATTGGACTCGTGCTTCATTTCAAATATGAATAAAAATAAGGTTTAAGAACTCATATATGAGCGATTAAATAAATGGCGGTAACTTGTTAGAAACTCATTCAAATGTTCAAATATGACTGTTTAACGGCCATTGATAACCATATTTGAGCAGGTTCGCGTATGCCTTCTTCCGAGCAAAAAAATCCTAACCCCGGGGTTGCGTTGCCACGGCCCGTGGAGCGCGCATTGCACCGCCTTGGGCGAGACATCTCGACGGCACGCCGGGTACGCCGCTTAAGTCAGGAGGACTTGGCGCAGCGCATTGGCGCGTCATTGAGCACAATCAGACGCATGGAAGATGGCTACCCCGGCACTGCCCTGCATACTTTCCTTCGTGCCTTACATGTGCTCGGCCGCCTCGATGACTTGGTGAAAGTGATGGCTACCGAGAATGACGCGTTGGGTATGGAGTTGGTGCGGGAGCAGTTGCCCCAACGGATCCGGACTTCTCGTGGCGGCAAACGGCAAGTCGGCGGATCCGCAGTGGCCAAAAAGGACGTCGAGCATGACTCTGATGAGTTGGAGGGCTTCTGATGGCGACCAAAGCGTTCCGGCGTCGGGATCTGGAAGTGCATCTGGGCTCCAGCGGCTTGGTCGTGGGGCGGCTGTATCTGGGTAGCGGCAAGCGGAGCGCATTCAGCTACGAGGAACGGTGGCTGCGGGATGCGCGTTTTTTTTCATTGTCGCCCGACCTGCTGCCAGTATTGGGTCTTCAGCATCCCCAAGAGGCGTTTTTTCGTGCGTTGGAGGACACGGCGCCAGATTCTTGGGGTGAGCGTGTCATTCGGCGTGCGCACGCGAGGTTGCGGCAACAAGACCGTGAGACGCCCGCGTTGGAGCCCGTCGACTTCTTGATGTGGGTGGATGATGAGGCCCGGATCGGTGCGTTGCGTCTGTTTGATCCTCAAGCCCAAGTCTATTTGCGCTCAGGCGGAACGTATGGCCACGTGCCACCCTTGCTCGAACTGGACAAGGTCATGCATGCGGCCCGCGCCCTGGAGGCCGGCACGGAAACGGCGCAAGACCTGCAATATCTGCTTGGGCAAGTTCTCCAGCCAGGCGGACCAGCGGGACGTCATACGTGGCGAGGTGCTGGCCATGCACCTCGCCTCCAAGGCCGGCATCAAGGCGGCGGCGGCGCGTGTGGAATTGGTCAACAGGGCGGCAGTCGTTTGCATAGAACCCGAGAGCCAAGCGGCTGCAGCCCATGAATGGAGGTACCCACAATGACCGACGACGAAAAAGCGATCCGGCAAGTTGTAGAGACCTGGATGACTGCGAGCAAGGCAGGAGACCTCGCAACCGTCCTGACCTTGATGACCGACGACGTGGTGTTCTCGGTGCCGGGGCAGGAGCCGTTTGGCAAAGAGGCGTTTGCGGCGGCCTCGCGAGGCATGGGCGACATGCAGATGGAAGGCACAAGCCAGATCGTTGAGTTGCAGCTTCTGGGAGACTGGGCGTTTATCCGCAACCGCATTGAAATGACGGCCACGCCGCCCGGCGGAAAATCCATCCGGCGTTTGGGGTACACGCTGACGCTTCTGCGTAAGGAGTCCGATGGCAAGTGGCGGCTTGCGCGCGACGCCAACCTGCTGACGGTTCAACCCTGATTGAAGGCGGTGGCCGCCTGTGCGCAGGCGTCCCAGCGGTCTACAGATGGAAATCGCCGGCGGCTTCCGGCTGGTAAAGCACTTTCCTGATCCCGATCCGGCGGGTCCGGTCTGAAATCCGCCAGTCGATGGCGTCCCCTTCCTGATAGCCCAGGATGGCCGCGCCTACGTCGGAACACACGGAGAACTTCCCGGCGCTGCTGTCGGCGTCTTCCGGGTAGACCAGGGCCACTTCCATTTCTTCGTCGTCCAGCTTCAGCAAGGCCCTGGAATTCATCGTGACGACGTTCCGCGCCACTTGCTGCGGCGCGACGACGATGGCTCGCTCGAGCTCGTGCTCGAGTTCGACAACAGCCGGGCCTTGCTCGAGTTCGATCAGCTCCTTGAGCCGCGCCTTGTCGATCTCGGTGATGTAGATATCGGTCGAGTCAACAACGGCGCCTTCGCGCAAGAGCCGCAGATAGCGCCCTGCAGTCATGGAAAATGACTTCAGTGTGGGAGTTTCGTTTTCAAGCTGAAATCCGTTGCGCAGAAAGGTCTTCAGCGAGCGCGCGTTGTCCGGATGGATCTTGGCGATGAGTTTTTCGGCCCGCATGTCGAGAAAGGCCAGCTTCATGCCCTCGCGGATCGTGCTGGCGCCCAGGTTCCGGCCCCAGTTGTCGCAGTCTCCGATGACCAGGACGATCTCGCAATCCGGGCCGGTCTTGACGAGGCGCACGAAACCCACCGGGGCGTCATGCCTGTCATAGGCCATGAAAAACCGGCCGCCCTGGTTGAACAGATGGGTCAAGATCGGCAGTTGCGTCCGATCGATGGCTTGCTCGATGAAGCGGGAGACATGGCGCGAATCGCTCAGGTAGCAGGTCACGCGCTCATCTTCCAACCAATCCATCAGCGTCAGCGCGTGCGCCCGAGTAATTTCCGGGCACAGCGAAATGAAAGGCTTGTTCATCTTCACCACACTCATTCGTAAAGGATGAAAGCCCTTCATGGCGAGGCCATGACGGTTCTTTCGGCAAACCCGGCATTTTAGGACGGAATTCGGATGGATGCAGGGCAGGCCGGGAACGGGCGTCGTTTGCAAGGCCGGGGGGGGCGTGTCAGATCGGATGAACCCTGCGCCAGCGCATGATCCACTGCCAGGAATCCGCGAACAGTTTCGCCGACATGGAAAAAGCGACCAGCACGGTCGCGCCCGCAAGCGTGGGCCATCGATCCGCCCAGGAATTCTCGAACACCAGGAGGACGAGCATGTGACCCAGCGCAGCCATCAACGGCGCGCCGATCATCCATCCCGCGACAAACCAACGGTCGTGGCGGGTGAAGACCTTCGCGAAACTGAGGTGATAGGCCACGCGTGCTACGTAATAGGACAGCACCAGGGTCAGGAAAATGAGTGCGATGCCAGCAAGCGTAAAGTCTTCGGATACGCGGACCTTGTGCCAGCTTTGAAGTATCGGGTCGCCGATCAGAATCCACTGGTCTACCGGCGGATCGTAGTGCGCGATCGGAATGATTCCGACACTGCGTGCAAGCCACGACAATCCATGGAAGCAATACCAGGCAAAGATGATCGAAGCCGCTGCGCCGAACAGCATACGCAGCTTGTGGCTAGCCATTGCAGTAATTCCCATCGCTCTCGAAGTTCCCTGAATATTCCACGCCTATTCCTGGTGTTCTCGGCAGCCAGTCTCTAAGCCTCGCTTCCATACTGCTCCATCTTCCACCGCGCCCGTGGCCCCCGCTGCGTGTATTCGCGCCGGTAATCTGCCGGCGTTACGCCGAACTTGCGCTTGAAGGCGCGACGGAAGGCCGCGACGTCCAGATAGCCGCAGTCATTGGCAATATCCTCCACCGATCGCAGCGTCACTTCCAGCCACATCTGGCTTTTTCGCATCCGTATGTCAGTGAGGAATTCATGAGGCGTGATCGCCAGGTGCATCCGGAACAGGCGCGCCAAGGTTCTTTCGCTGACGGCCGCATGCTGTGCGGCGTCGCCTATCGTTATCGCTTCCTGGGCATGTGCCAGCAGCCACTGGACGGCCCTGTACAGCGGGCTGTCGCGCGTGAGGCCGCTGACCTTCTCTATGGGCAGCGTCGACGCGATGATCTGCCGCGCGGGATCGAAGACGAGCTTGTCGCGCGATGCGCCGGCCAGTCCGGCGATACCCGTGCGGTCCATCAGCTCAAGCACGCAGTCATAGGCCAATGAAGGCGTCCCGGCCAGCAGAATGCGCTCGTTGGCCCAGACAATCGGATCGTTGGCGATGGCGAGGTCCGGATGGGTCTGCGCGAAGCCCGACTGATATGCCCATTGCACCGGCGTCTGCATCTTGTCCAGTACGCCCGCCGCCGCGACCAGCCAGACGCCGGTGCCGACCGCGCAGACATAGCGCCTGTCCGCCACGGCGCTGCGGATTTCATGCAGCACGGCTTCGTTGCTTGCCACGCAGGCGCGGAGTTGCGGCACCGAGACCGTTTCCAGGGGCGGCACAAAGATGGCGCGCTCCATTGCCGAATCCGGCGCGCCCGGCGGCATGAAGCTCAGGTGTTCCGCTTCCGCCGACAGGTCCGCTCCCGCGCAGCGCCACGTCACCACATGGCCGCTCGCTTGCCCGCTGCGGCTGCGGGCAATGCCGTTGGCGGTGCGGAACGTATCGATCGCGGCATGGATGGGGCCGTTCAACCTGCCGGCGGGTTGCAGCAGTTCCACATGCAAAGGGTAGTTGTCTGGAGCGGCACCCATGATGTCTGTTTGGAGCGCGGTCTTTCCGCAGAGGATCGAACAAAATCAACACGCCGATATTAGATCAACCGCGTCCTCCAAGGAGCCATCCGTGCCATACGCAACCGCGTCCGACGACACCCGCATCTACTACGAAACCTATGGCGACGGCGCGCCCGTCCTGTTCATCCATGGAGGCGGCGGCAACACCATCTGCTGGTATCAGCAGGTGCCTGTCTTCGCTCGGAAGTACAAGGTCATCGTGATGGACTTGAGGGGCTTCAAGAACTCTCCCTGCGCGCCGGAACGCAACCATCCGCGGCATTACCCCGCAGACGTGCTGGCCATACTCGAACAGGAAGGCATAGGAAAAGTAAACCTCGTGTGCCAGTCGCTGGGCGCATGGGCCGGCCTGCCGCTGGCCGTGAAGCATCCGGAGCGCGTCCGGACGCTGTTCATCAGCGGCTCGCCGACGCCGGCCTATTCGCCCGAGACCTGGGAAATCCTGCGCAAGGCCGGCAAGACCTTCGACGACGGCCGCCACGACCTGCGCAGCAAGAGCATCGGCTGGAACCGCAAGAACGTCGAAGCCCGGCCCGAGATGCTGCACCTGTACGGCTGCATCAAGGCGCTCAACCCCAAGGGTTTCCTGGCGCTGACCATGCAGGCCGACGACGTCAAGATCCACCCCGCCGAGTTCGAGGGCTACCGCGTGCCGACCTTGATGACGGGCGGCAGCCACGACGATTTCCTGACCCCGGAAAGCCATCATCTGGTCGCGAAGCTGCTGCCCGGCAGCCGCAAATACACCTTTGAAGACTCGGGCCACTCTCCGTATTTCGAAACGCCGGACGAATTCAATGGCGTGGTGCTTGAATTCCTGGACGCGCACAACTAGTACCTGATCCTGCAAGAAGGAGAAAACATGGCTGCCCTCAAAAAAAAACTGCGATTCGGGCTCGCTTGCGTCATGGCGCTGGCCAGCGTCGCCGCCATGGCGCAAACCGATTATCCGAACCGGCCCATCCGCTGGATCGTTCCCTCGCCGGCGGGCGCGCCTATCGACGCTATCGGACGCAAGCTGGGCGAACTCATGTCCGCGCGGCTCGGCGCGCCCGTCGTGATCGAAAACAAACCCGGCGCCGGCAGCACCATCGGCGCGACCGAAGTCGCGCGGGCCAAGCCCGACGGCTACACCTTGATGCTGAGCGTGGGCGATGCGCTCATTTCTTCGGTCGTGACCATGAAGGTGCCTTATGACCCGCAGCGCGACTTCACGTTGATCAGCAAGATAGCCGCGTCAGGTCCCGTGCTCATCGCGAACAAGTCCATGCCGGCCTGCGACCTGGCCGGGGCGGTCAAGGAGGCCCAGGCGGCGCAGGTCCCTCTGGCCTATGGGTCATATGGCCCGGGCTCATACCCGCAGCTAATCATGGAGAGCCTGGCCAGGCAGTCTTCGGTGAAGTTCATCGAAGTCCCCTACAAGGGATCGCCGCCGGCGATGACCGATCTGCTGGGCGGGCAACTGGCGTTTACCTTTACGTCCACCAGCATTGCGGCGCCCATGATCGCAGACGGAAAGGTCAAGGCCATCGCCGTCATCGGCGACAAGCGCTCGGCGCTGCTGCCTGAGGTCCAGACTTTCGCCGAAGCGGGATACGACGCCTTCATATTCAAGAACAAGGCCTGGGTCGGCTTGAGCGGCCCCGCCGGCATGCCCGCGGACGTGGTGCGGAAGCTGGCGGCGGCGGCTCAGCAGGTGGTGCGGGATCCGGGGTTCGGCAAGTATCTGGAGAACATCGGCTTCGACGCCGTGGGTAATACGCCCGAGGAGTTCTTGAAGGAGTACAGGGAGGAATATTCGGTTGTGCCCGGGCTCATCAAAGAGTTGGGCGTGGCGGCGCATTGAGGCGCCTTCGCAAGGGGTGCCCTATGGTAACGTCTGGCTTTCATTTTCCGCCCTCGTTGCCTGCCCATGTCTGCATATGTCAAACCCAGATGGTTACGGGACACGCTGCGATTCCTGCCGCTGAAAAGCCAGTTCGTGCTGTCCGGCAATGTGCGCGATCTACAGGCCTGCGAGGTCGCGCCGGGCCTGGTGGCGGCGCAGCCACTGGTCAGCACCCTGGCCGACAATCTGCGCGAAGCCGGTTACGCCCAACTGGTCGTCTGGAATCCCGTGACGGGTTTCACGGTGCCGGACAGCCGCGAGGCGCCGGCCGAGCCGCCTGACGAGACCTTGCGCCGGCTGGGCTTGACGCCGGCGGATGGCGCGGCGCCAGGAGGCATGGACGTGTTGACCGCCTGCCTGGAGCGTCTGGTCGGCCTGGCCGGTCCGCCTGTCGCCCTCATCATCGACTTCGCGTCGCGCCTGGCCGTGCGCAGCGAGACGCTTAGCGCCGCGGAGCATGCGCTGTTCACCCGGGCGCTGGTGCTGGCGCATAGCGCCGCCGCGCGCCCCGCGGGCGAGTCGCGGCGTCCGTTCTTCAATACCGTGATCTGGATCGTCGACAAGGAAGGCGATCTGCCCGACTGGCTGTTGATCGAGAATCCCCGCATCCGCCATGTCCCGGTGTCCAAGCCGGACAGTGCCGCGCGCCGCACCCTGGCGGGGGCCTTGCTGCGCGGCGTTCCCGGCGCCAGGGAGGCGACGCCCGAGGCGCTGGCCGAGGCCGAATCGGCCTTCGTGGACGGCTCGGAAGGCCTGCTGCTGGCGGACATGAACGCGATCGCCACGCTGGCACGCGTGGAAGCAGTGCCGATCACCCACATCGCGGACGCAGTGCGGCGCTACAAGGTCGGCGTGACGGAAGATCCCTGGCTGCGCATCGACCGCGACAAAATCCGCAATGCCGAGGCGTTCATCCGCCGCCGAGTCAAAGGCCAGGCGCACGCGGTGACGCATATGCTGGATCTGGTCAAGCGCGCCATGACGGGCGTCGGCACCCAGCGCAAGGGCAACCGGCCGCGCGGCGTCGCCTTCCTGGCCGGGCCGACGGGCGTGGGCAAGACCGAACTCGCCAAGACGGTCACCAGCCTGTTGTTCGGCGACGAAAGCGCCTATATCCGCTTCGACATGTCGGAGTTCAGCGCCGAGCACGCCGACCAGCGCCTGATAGGCGCGCCGCCCGGCTACGTCGGCTACGACGTGGGCGGCGAGCTGACGAATGCGATCCGCGAGCGGCCGTTCAGCGTCGTGCTGTTCGATGAAATCGAGAAAGCCCACCCGCGCATCCTCGACAAGTTCCTGCAGATTCTCGACGACGGCGTGCTGACCTCCGGGCGCGGCGATCGCGTGTATTTCTCCGAGGCGCTGATCGTCTTCACGTCCAACCTGGGCATCTATCGCCAGGACGAGACCGGCCAGCGGGTGGCGAACGTCCATCCGGGCGATGGCTTCGAGGATATCCAGAAGAACGTGCTGGGCGAGATCCAGCAGCATTTCAAGCTGGTGCTCAACCGCCCTGAAATCCTGAACCGCATCGGCGAGAACATCATCGTGTTCGACTTCATCCGCAAGGACGTCGCGATCGAGATCTTCGAGCAAATGGTGCGCGCCATGCTGGCGGACATCGCCGCGTTGGGCATCGCCGTGGAAATCGCGGACGCCTCCAGGGCGGCGCTGCAGCAGCGCTGCATCGGCGACCTGTCCAACGGCGGCCGCGGCATCCGCAACCAGCTCGAGGCGCATTTGCTCAATCCGCTGGCGCGCGGCCTGTTCGACCAGGACGCGCAGCCTGGCGACCGGTTCGCCATTGCGGGCATCGACGCGGGGGCCTTCCAACTGGAAAAGCGCGGCCCATGAATATCCGGATCTCGCGCCTGCATTTTCCCGTGACCACGCTGGGGCCTGGGCGCCGGATCGGAATCTGGTTTCAGGGCTGTTCCATCCGCTGCCCGGGCTGCATTTCGATGGACACCTGGGCGCCGGCGGGCGGGGAGACGCAGGTGGACTCGGTACTGGCGCAACTGCGGGCCTGGCTGCCGGATGCCGACGGTTTCACGATTTCGGGCGGAGAACCCTTCGATCAGACGGAGGCGCTACTCGCGCTCCTGCGCGGCTTGCGGCGCCTGTCGGCGGGCGACATCCTGGTCTATAGCGGCCACGCCCATGAGCGCCTGGCGGATGTGCTGGCTACCGCCGACGGCCTGATCGACGCCTTGGTTTCCGGCCCGTTCGACCTGGCCGCGCCGCAGACGCTGACGCTGCGCGGCAGCGACAACCAGCGTTTGCATTGCCTGACGCCGCTGGGCCGCGAGCGCTTTTCCGCGCTGCCCGCCGGCGCCAAGGCGCTTGACGTGATGTTCGACGACGACGGCAGCGTATGGTTCGCGGGCATCCCGTCGCGCGGCGACTTCCAGCGCCTGCGCGAGCTATTGGCCGAACAGGGCCATCACGTCCAGACCAGCGCCGCCAAGGCGCGAGACAGACAAGACAGGAATCAGCAGTCATGATGCGCTTTTGCCCGAACTGCCATACCGAGCGGTCGGTGGACGAGTTCTTCTGCGCCGGCACGATGCACGGATCCGAGTGCAACTGGGATTTATCGCAGGTGCCGATACGCGCGCATGGCTGGCGGCCGCAGGAAGTCAGGACCATCGAGGCGGGGCCGGAAGACCCAGCGCGGCCGTCCCTGGCGTGCGTCAATGGCCACCCCATGGGCGAAGGCGACCTGATGTGCCTGGAATGCGGCGGGGATGCCGCGGGCGCGGCCGCCGTCGGCAGCGACGCGCCGGCGGATCCCGACGAGACCCGGATCGACGGCTGGCGGCTGGTGCGGCAGATTTCCAGCACCGACGGCGTGCGCGAGCGCTATCTGGCGCAGCAGCAGGACACCGGCCGCCAGGCGGTGCTGACGCTGTACCGTCCCGGCGCGGAGCCGGATCCCGCGGTCTACGATGTGCTGCGCCGCCTGCCCAAGGGCCATGTGCCTGAAATCATCACGACCGGCCGCTGGGACGGCCGCGCGTATGAAGTCGCAGAGGAAATGAGCGGCGGCACGCTGGCCGACCTGGGCATCGCCATGCATGACGCGGCGGCCGTCCGGCATGTCGTCGACGAACTCGGCCAGGCGCTGCATGCGTTTTCCGAGGTGGGGCTGCGGCATCGCGATCTGCGGCCCGCGACCTTGCTGGTGCGCAGCCGCGATCCTCTGGACCTGGTCGTCAGCGGCTTCGGCTCGGCGCGCTTGTCGGAGTTCGACCTGGACATCGTGTCGCCGCTGGAAACGACGCGCTATATGGCGCCCGAAGCGGTCGCGGGCGGCGTCGCGCCGGCTTCCGACTGGTGGAGCCTGGGCATGATCCTGCTGGAACAGTTGACCCAGGGGCGCTGTTTTGAAGGCATCAATCCGCACGCCTTCTTGATCCACGTGCTGGCCAACGGGGTGGCGCTGCCGGACGATCTGGACCCGTCGCTGCACTTGCTGCTGCGCGGGCTGCTCGCCCGCGACCGGCACGAGCGCTGGCAATGGCCCCAGGTCAAGGCCTGGCTGGACGGCGAGCCGGTGGCGGCGCCTTCGCCAAGCCCGATAGCGGCCGATGTCGAGGAGGGCGCCACCATCGCCCTGGGCAAGCGGCAGTTCCGCCGGCCGGCGGTGTTCGCCCTGGCTGCCGCGGAGAGCGAGAACTGGGAAGAGGCCCGCGACCACCTGAATCGCGGCGTGGTGCTGACCTGGGCGGAACAGGCGGGCGCCGGCGCCAGGACGCTGGCCGGACTGCGGCAGGCCATGCAGCTCGACGGCGTCGACGACGACGGCCGCCTGATGATCGCGCTGAAGCTCTTGAACCCGGACATGCCGCTGATCCTGCGCGGCGACATCGTCACGCCGGGCTGGTTGCTGCAGCATCCCCTGGAAGGCTACGACCTGGTGACCGGCCCGATCCCGGACTTCCTGGCGAAGCTGGATACCGAAAGCTGGATCTCCCGGCTGCGCGCGCGGGCGGAGCAAGTGCGGCAGCGCGCAAGGAATCTGGACATCGCCCTGGACGAAGACATGCTCCGGGTCGCGCTGCTGTCGACTTCGCGCGCCGCTTTGGCGGCGCAATGGGAAGCGCGGCGCCTGCTGCTGCCGGACTCCGAGCACGCCGGCCTGCTGTCCCTGTCCGAGCGGCGCGCCTATAGCGAAGAAGACCTGATCGTCCTGCTGAGCGCCTCGATTCCGCAGTTCCGCTCGGTCGAAGAGATTCTCGACCAGGCCGCCGAGATGGCGCAACGCGAGAGCATTCTGCTGTTCGAGCGCGACGCGGCGCGCGCGGCGCTGGCGCTGTCCCGCGCCGATCTGTTCCGCGCCGTCGACGAGCGGATCGCGGGGTTTGCGCGCACGGGCAACCAGGCGCTGGACGATTGGGCGGACCAGTTCCGTCTCGAGCGCCGCCTGCCCCTGCATCAGGCGCTAGTCCTGCTGTCGGTGCCGCCGGAGCAATGGCTGGAGCCGCAAAAGCAGCAGTATGTGGCCCAGGTGCTCGATTTCTTCGAAAAAAAGGTGGCGACCACGGTGCTGCGCGGCCCCTTGGTGCGGATGAGCATAGGCAAGACCACGGGCCGGATCGATTTGAGCGAACTGAACGGCGAACGCAGCCGCAGCGGCGCCTTGCTCGATCATCTGGTGGCGCGCAATGCCCAGCCGGTGCCGGTGGATCCCGCCGTGTTCGGCGCGGCGCCGATGCTGGAGAACCGCCTGCACACGCTGTACCGGCAGACCTCGCTATATAAGCGCGATACCGGGATAGACGGCCTGTACCTGGGTTTTCCTTTCCTGCTGCATAAGGAGCATCGCAGTGCTATCCGTCCGCGTATCGCGCCGATTCTGCTGTGGCCGATCAAGCTGCTGATGGAACTGGGCGCCCGCGGGCAGGTGTCCCTGGCCTTTGACGGCGAGCGCGAAGAAATCCGCCTGAACCCGGCGCTGGAAGGACTGCTGGGCCGGGAGGCGGCCAAGGCCTGGCGGGCGGCGGCCGATGAGGTCTTGGGGCGGTCGGCGCTGAAGGCGGGCGATGTCGTCGACGCGTTCGGCCTGCTGGCCGACGTGGCGGGCCGGCAGCTCGGCGCGTTGCCGCCGCTCGCTGTCGAGATGCCTGCCGGCAGCGCCCGGATCGCCAGCGCGGCGGTGTTGTTCCATGTGGATTTCGCGGGCCAGGCCATCGGCGAGGACTTGCGCCAGCTCAAGCAGTTGTCGCCTTCCGGCACGGCGCTCGAATCCATGTTGCGGCTCAAGGACAAATCGGCCTACGAAGCGCCTGCGGAGGCGTCCGCCGAGATCGACCGCTACCTGACGGTGGCGAGCGATCCTTCGCAGGAAGCGGCGATACGGCAGGCGCGGCAGGAGCCGGGCCTGCTGGTCGAAGGCCCGCCGGGCACGGGCAAGAGCCAGACCATCGTCAATATGGTCGCCGACTCGATCGGGCGCGGCCGGAGCCTCCTGATCATCTGCCAAAAGCATGCGGCGCTGGAAGTGGTGCACAAGCGCCTGGTCGCGGAAGGCCTGGGCGAGCGCATCGTGATGGTCAACGACGTGAACAAGGATAGAGAGCCGACGATACGCGCCGTGCGCGAACAATTGGAATCCATTCTGCGCGGCACGTCGTTCGATCACGGCTGGATACGGCAGCGCGAGCGCATGGCGGCCCGGATCGAAGCCCTGGAAGGCGAACTCGACCGGCAGCACATGGCGCTGCATCGGGCCGACGAGCTGACGGGCCTGAGCTTCCGGAGCCTGCTCGGCGAGTTGATCCAGCTCGAGGCCGGCCCGCCGCCCGTCAGCGTTCCGCAACTGCGCGGCAAGCTCGCGGCGCTGGATATCTCGGCGTTGACGACGCTGGAAGAGCAGTGCGCGCCGCTGGCACGGTATTGGCTGCCGGCGAAGTTCGAGGGCAGCGCCCTGGCGCAGCTCCTGCCGTTTGCGACGGACGCGGCGACGCTGGACGGTTTCAATGCCGTTTTCGCCGGCTTCCGCGAGGCCGAGCGCCTGCGCGTCGAGACGCTGGCCGCGCATCCGGCACGCTTCGACGTCGACGATCCCGCGCCCCATCGGGCCTGGCTGGACGTCAATGCCAGCCGTCTCGTCGCCCTGGACGATACGCAGCGCAAGCGCCTGGCGCAGTGGCTGCCTTTGTTCCGGCCTGCCGGCGATCCCGGCGCCGAGGGGCAGCGCCTGTATGCAAGCTTGGGCGAACTGCACCGGGAACTGCTGGCGCGCGGGACCGTCGATCACGATCCGGTGCTGTCGCCCGCCGTAGCGCGCCTGAACGATCAGGAACTGGATCGCCTGGAGGCCAAGGCCGCGCTGGCGACGCGCCCGCCCGGCTTCTGGTCCCGCTTGAATCCGATCGGCTACCTGCGCCGCGGCAGCCTGATGGCCTTTCTCAAGTCGGCCGGCGCAGCCCAGGGCGATCAAGGCCTGTTCAAGCTCCTGGCCGCCAGCCGGCTGGAACAGGGCTTGCGGCCGCTGCGCGCCAGCCTGAACCGGATCAGCCGCGAGCTAGGCCTGGATGAGGTGGCGCCGGCCGAGGTGCCGGGCCTGGCCGACGCTTGCCTCGCGCGTCTGCGCCAGCTCGAGGAAATCCGCGAGCTGGCGCAGCATCTCGCGGTTGCGCCGCGCGGCGACGAGTTCGAGTCCGCGGTCATGACCGGCGACCTCGGACCGGTCGAGCAATTACTCGACGGCTTCGAGGCGGCATTCGTGCGCCATAACGCGCGCCTGCACAGCCTTGCGGCCTTGGCGCCGCTGGAAGAGTCGCTGTCGCCCGAGCTGATGGCGGCCTGCCGCCAGGCCATCGCCCAGAACGTCAGCTATCAGGCGCCCTTGAACCGGATCGGCGACGCCTTGCCGACGCTTGCCGCCTATCAGCAATTCCGGACCCGGGCGCGTCACCTCAGCGCCGAGGCGCTGGAGGTGTTCGCGATCTTGCGCGGCCACGAAGAGGCGCTGGCGGCGCTGCCGCCGGGCGAACTGGACGCCGCGGTGCGGCGCCTGCTCAATCGTGAAGCCAGGCTGGGCTGGAAGCGCCGCATGGAACAGGACAATCCGGAACTGCTGCTCGACCAGACGGAGACCGCGGCCAGGATACGGTCCCTGGCCGAGGCCGACCAGAAGATGCGCGAACTCAATCGCGAAGTGCTGCGCAACGGGATAGACCGTTCGCGGCTGGGATCGGCGCGCGCCTGGGAAGACGTAACGCGCCTGACGGGCCGGCGTTCGCGGCGCCTGCGCGAATTCATCGAGCTGGGCTCGGACCTGGGCTTGATGGCGTTGCGGCCGGTCTGGCTGATGAATCCCGACGTGGCCAGCCGCGTGCTGCCCTTGAAGCCCGGCCTGTTCGATGCGGTCGTCTACGACGAGGCCTCGCAGATGCCGGTCGAATATGCCATTCCGACCTTGTTCCGGGGCAGTCTTTCGATTGTCAGCGGCGACGAGAAGCAGATGCCGCCGACGGCGTTTTTCTCGAGCCGGACGGAAAGCGACGAGGCCGAGGTCTATGACGGCGAGCTGCCTGACGAAGCCGCGACCGAAGACGAACGCGAGCGGTTCGAAGACACCTGGAACCGGCGCGAAATCAAGGACTGCCCGGACCTGCTGCAATTGGCGCGCAGCGCCTTGCCGGTGTCGACCCTGCAGATCCATTATCGTTCGGCCTACCGCGAGCTGATCGGCTATTCGAACGCGGCCTTCTACGAGAACAACCTGAGCGTTCCCGTGCGGCACCCCGATGCGACGGTGCGCGAAGTCAGGCCGCTGGAATTGATCCAGGTGGACGGCCTGTATGAACAGCAGACCAATAGCGCGGAGGCGGACCGCGTGGTCGATTACCTGGCCGAAGTCTGGCAACAAGGCGCCGCGCGGCGTCCCTCGCTGGGCGTGGTCACCTTTAACCGCAAGCAGGCCGATCTCATCCAGGAGCGGCTGGAACTGCGAGCCGAAGTCGATGAGGCGTTCCGGAATGCCTATCGCGAAGAGCTGGAGCGGGTGGACCGCGGCGAGGACATGGCCGTCTTCGTGAAGAACGTCGAGAACGTGCAGGGCGACGAGCGCGACGTCATCGTGTTTTCGACCACCTTCGGCCGCAACGGCCAGGGCACCTTCCGGCGCCTCTTTGGCGTGCTCGGGCAGAAGGGCGGCGAGCGGCGCCTGAACGTGGCGGTGACGCGCGCCCGTCAAAAAGTGGTGCTGGTTACGTCGATGCCGATACGCGAGATCTCCGACATGCTGACCACGCAACGCCGGCCGGCCGCGCCGCGCGACTATCTGCAAGGCTATATGGAATACGCCCGCGCCATGTCCAATGGCGAGCTTGCGGCGGGGCGCGCGCTGATGGGAAGGATGAGCAGCGAGCGGGCGCATGCCAGGTTGCGTCAAGTCGACGCCGCCGACGGTTTCGCGGCCGACGTGCTGGCCTACCTGAAAACACTGGGCATCTCGGCGGTGCCGGCGCAGGAGGGCGATGCCTTCGGCCTGGATTTCGCCATCGCCGATCCGGAGACCGGCCTGTATGCGATCGGCATCGAATGCGATGCGCCGCGCCATCCGCTCTTGATGCGCGCCAGGGCCCGGGAGATCTGGCGCCCTTCGGTGCTGGGCCGCGCGATTCCGAAACTGCACCGCGTCTCCTCGCAAGCCTGGTATCAGGAGCCCGAGGCCGAGAAGGCCCGCCTAAGGGCAGCGGTCGAATTTGCCATGGATCAGGAGGTGGCGGCATGAGCGGTCCGAAGGTAGTGGTGCTGGTCACGCGGGAACAGATGCTGGCGATGGCCGACGGCTTGTTGAAGCGGCTGGATCAGGCCATCGCGTCCTGGGCTGCCGAAGGGCAGCGCTGCGGCATGTTGTCGGACGAGGAGATTGCCGCGACCCGGCGGCGCCGCGCGTCGCTGGCGGCGCTGATGGAGACCGATGATCTGGTGCAGTTGCAGAAGCGGGTGCCGGACGAGATCGCTTACCTGAAGGCCGATGTCGCCAAGCGGCAGCAGGCGGCCGCCGATAAAGCGGAACAGGCGGCCAGGCGCAAGCGCCACGCGCGCCATGGCGCGGCGACCGTGCTGCGCGCGCTGGAGGCGAAGGGCATCGCGGTTTCCTCCGAGCTGGGCAAATCGCTGGCGCGGATGCGCGCGGGCCAGATGCTGGACAATGCCGATACCGTGCTGGCCCGGGCCTTTACGCTGCTGGCTCCCGCCGCTCCCGCGGCGCTCAGCGCGGCGCAGGAAGCCCTGGCCCAGGGCCTGCGTTCCTCTGCCGATACCGCCATGGATGTTCAGGCCTGGAAAGCGGCCAACGCGGCGCTGGACCGCGATCCGGTGATCGCAAGGCTGGACCGGCACATCGGCGAAGCCGTCGTCCATCTGGGGCAGGCCGAGGCGGCGGAGGTCGCCGCCAGGCTCCTGGCGGTGGAGCAGGAGGCCAATGAGGCGCGCAGACGGCTCTTGATGGACAGCCTGACCCTGGACTTGGCCGGCGCGATCGACACGGCGCGCAAGCGGCGCGCGGCGCGAGAGACGCTGGAAGAACTGGGGGCCGAGATCGGCGCCTATTCCACGTCCGAGGCGGCGGCCTTTGCGGAGCGCTTGAGCCAGCTTGGAGCCGCTGCGTCCATCGCCGCCATGGAGGCCCTGATCGAATCGGGGCAGGCCCTGGTTGCGCAGGCCCAGCAGCAACAGGCGGCCGAGGCGCGGCGCCGCGCGATCCTGGGCGGCCTGGCAAAACTGGGCTACGAGGTCCACGAGGGCATGGAAACCGCATGGGCCCATGACGGCCGTGTCGTGGTCAAGAAGTCTTCGGTGCCGGGCTACGGCGTTGAAGTGGGCGGCCAGGCCGGCCGCATGCAGGTTCGCGTGGTGTCCACCGAGGCCGATCGCGATGTGTCGCGCGACAGGGACGTCGAGTCCATGTGGTGCGGCGAATTCGGCCAATTGCAGGACCTGCTGGCCGACCAAGGCGACGAGCTGCTGATCGAGCGCGCGCTGGGGGTGGGCGCCGTGCCGCTCAAGGTGGTGGCAGGTACGGAAGCAAGCCAGCACAGCGCAAGGCAGACTCGCGGCATGAAGTAGGCGCGCGCCTCAACGCTGCCTTGGGGGCTTGGCGGCGCCCGCGGCCTACAGAAATTTCACCTAACTCAGTGCCAGTATGACAAGCATGCAAGACGATCTTTTCGGAGATGCGCTCCCTCCCCAGCCTCCGGCCAACTCCTCGAGCGCTGCGGCCTCTCGTGCGAATCCGGAGGCTTCCGCCCTCCGGGGCATGGCCAAGGTGCTTCCCGCTCCTGCGGCGCAGGGGTGGCGCGCGCTGGCGAATCGGCTTCCGGCGCGATTGCGTTTCGGTGTCTCTACCTGGTCATACCCGGGCTGGGAAGGGCTGGTCTGGGATGGCGAATACGATTCGAGCACGCTGTCCAAGCATGGTCTGGGCGCCTACCATCGGCATCCGCTTTTGCGCACGGTTTGTGTGGACCGCACCTTTTGGCGCCCATTGACGGCAAGCCAGTACGCCGTTTATGCGGGACAGGTCGATGACGACTTCCGTTTCGTCGTCAAATGTCCCGCCAGTATTACCGATGCCCAGGTGCGTGGCGAAGATGGCAGAACGCGCGAGATCAATCCGGGTTTTCTGGATCCGGCGCAGGCCATCCAGGATTTTGTGCGGCCGGCGCTCGAAGGCCTGGGCGCCAAGCTCGGCGTTCTGGTGTTCCAGCTAAGTCCTCTGCCCTGGGGCTGGCTGAGTCGCCCCGCAGCGCTGTTCGAAAGGCTGGGCCGCATGCTGGGGGATGTCCGGCAGGCATTGTCCGCGCATGGCGCCGTGATCGTCGCGGTGGAACTGCGGGACCCCGAACTACTGGGCCAGCCGCTGGTTGACACGCTCAAGGCGCATGGGGCCACTTTCTGCCTGGGCTTGCATGGCAAGATGCCGCCGATCGAAGCGCAACTGCCGATGCTGCGCGCGCTATGGCCGGGGCCGCTGGTGTGCCGATGGAACCTCAACCGCATCTTCGGCGCGTATGGTTATGCCGACGCGCAGAAGAAGCACGATCCGTTCAATGCCATTCTCAGCGAGGATCTCCATACTCGCGCGGTGCTGGCGCGCACGATCCGCGGGATCACGGGCGCGGGCCAGCCGGCCTACGTGACGATCAGCAACGATGCCGAGGGCTGCGCGCCGCTGTCCATCCAGAAGCTGGCCCAGGCCATCGCGGATACGGCCGGGCGCTGAGCGAACCGTGACTGCCGTGCAACAGCCCGGGAATGCATGGTAGCAATCATAAACAGGAATGCTTATCATGCGCGTTTGAATGTTTAAATTCGGGGCTTGGGGTGGAAAAAGCACTGGTGCATCGCAAACGCGCGCGGCGGCGCGCAACCGTGGCCGTGAAGCGAGCGCTGGCAGGCGGCGCGGCGCTGTACGCAGCGACGGCAATGGCACAGGCGACCAGCCCGGACGCAGTCGCGCCGAAGGAGCTGCCCGCCATTACCGTTTCCGGCGCCCAGGCAGCCATGGACGAAGCGCCCGCGCCCATCGCGGGCGGGCAGATCGGCGGCGGCGCCCGGATGGGCATTCTGGGCAACACGTCTGTCATGGACACGCCCTTCAGTGTGACCAGCTACACCGCCCAGACCATCGAGAACGAACAGGCCAGGTCGGTTGCCGACGTGGCCGCCTCGGATTCGTCGGTACGCATGGGCAGCGCGCGTTCCAACATCAACGAAGACCTCACCATCCGCGGTTTCTCCGTGCCCACGTCGGATTTCGCGTTCAATGGCGTGTTCGGCCTGGCCCCGTACTGGCGCGCGCCGGTCGAGGCGCTGGAGCGGGTGGAGATCATCAAGGGCCCGTCCGCGGCGCTGTTCGGCATGACCCCGGGCGGCAGCGTGGGCGGTGTCGTCAACCTGGTGCCCAAGCGCGCGACGGACGATCCGATCACGCGCGTTACAGGCAGCGTCTCGTCGGATTCCGTATTCGGCGTGCACGCGGATATCGGCCGCCGCTTCGGCCCGGACAATGCCTTCGGCATACGGGTCAACGCCATGACCCGCGATGGCGATACGCCGATCAAGGACCAGTCCGTGCGCGAAAGCCTGGGGGCTTTGGCGCTGGACTACCGCGGCGAGGCGCTGCGCGCTTCGCTGGACCTGCTGTGGCAGAAGGAGCGCATCGACAACGTCGTTCGCCAGTTCCAGCTAGGCCCGGACCTGACTTCGATTCCCGAGGCGCCGAGCAATGAGAACCCGTATCCCGGACTGGGCTGGAGCGACGGCCGCAATGGATCGGGCGTATTCAAGGTCGAATACGACCTGACGGAAAAGCTTACCGTTTACGCAGGCTATGGCCAGCGCAAACTGAACTGGGCTTCTTTCGCCGCGAACCCCGTCCTGTTGAATACGCAGGGCGACTATTCCTACTTCGGCGGCTGGCAACGCATGACCGTGGACAGCCGCTCCACCGAAGCCGGGCTGCGCGGCAACTTCTTCACCGGCCCGGTGGCCCACCGGGTAACGTTCGGCTATACCAAGCTGGATCAGGACGCCCGGCTGGGCTTCTACACGGGCTATCCGGGCGGCAGCTCCAATATCTATTCGGGCGATGTCTTCGACACGCCGTCCACCTCCGGCATCGACAACCCGCTGCGCCGCTACCAGCGCACCAAGCTGACCAGCTATGCGCTGGCCGACACGCTGTCCTTCATGGAAGATCGGTTGCAACTGTCGCTGGGCGTGCGCCGGCAGCAGGTCGAAGGGCAAAACTACAACTTCATGACCGGCGAACCCGGCGGTCCGCGCTACGACAAGCGCGCCACTACGCCATTGGCCGGCGTGGTGTTCAAAGTCCGGCCCGACCTCTCGCTGTATGCCAGCTACGTCGAAGGCCTGTCCCAGGGTGACACCGCGCCCACCAGCGCCGCGATCACCAACCCGGGTGAAACCCTGTCGCCGTTCAAGTCCAAGCAGAAAGAGATCGGCGCCAAGTACAACCTCAACGACGATATGTTGGCCACGGTGGCCCTGTTCGAACTGACCCGCCCCAGCTCCGGGATTTCCGGCAACACGTTCGGCGAGTTCGGCGAACAGCGCAACCGCGGCATCGAGGCCACGTTTGCCGGCGAGGTGGCGCGCGGCCTGCGCCTGCTGGGCGGCGTGAGCTATATCGACGGCTCCATCACCAAGGCCGTGTCGTCCGACCTGGAAGGCAACAAGGCCATCGGCGTGCCCGACTGGCAATTCAACCTGGGCGCCGAATGGGATACCCCCTTTGTGCCGGGCCTGACGCTGACGGGCCGCGTCATCCACACCGCCAGCACCTACGCCGATGCGGCCAATTCGCTGTCGGTGCCGAGCTGGACCCGCGTCGATGCCGGCGCGCGCTACGAAACGAAGATCAGCGGCAAGCCCGTGACCTTCCGCCTGAACGTGGAAAATCTGTTCGATAAAGACTACTGGGGCACAGCGACCGCCGGCTATCTGTTCGTCGGGTCTCCGCGCACGGTTACGCTATCGACCAGCATAGCGTTCTGAGGAGACCAGAATGTCGACACGCACTTGGTCATGGATACACAAATGGAGCAGCCTGATCTGCACAGTATTCATGCTGTTGCTGTGCCTGACCGGGCTGCCGCTGATCTTTCACGAAGAGATCGAACACCTGTCGGGCGTGGTCGAGGCGCCTCCCATGCCGGCGGGCACGCCCAACGCCAGCCTGGACCAGGTTGCGCAAGCCGCGCTGGAACGCCGCCCGGGCGAGGTCATCCGCTACATGTTCTGGGAGCAGGACGAGCATCCTGGCATTACGTACGTGTCGATGGCCAGCGCCATCGACGCGCCGCCCGAAGAGAACAACGCCGTCATCGTGGATTCGCGTACCGCCAAGGTGCTGGACGAGCCGGCAACCAATGAAGGTTTCATGTATGTCATGCTCAAGCTGCACACGGACATGTTCGCCGGGCTGCCGGGCATGCTGTTCCTGGGCGCGATGGGCTTGCTGATGGTGGTGGCCATCGTGTCGGGCGTGGTGCTGTACTACCCGTTCATGCGCCGTCTGAAGTTCGGCGCGCTGCGCACCCAGCGCAGCGCGCGCGTCAAATGGCTGGACTGGCACAACCTGTTGGGCATCGTCACGGTCGTGTGGTTGCTGGTGGTGGGCGTGACGGGCAGCATCAATACGCTGAACCGCATCGTGCTGAGCCTATGGCAGATGGACCAGATGGCCGAGATGACGGCGCCGTACCGGGGGCTGCCGCCCGTGACGCAACCCGCGCACCTGGAGGCGTCCATCCGCGCCGCGCGTGCCGCGGTGCCGGACATGACGGTCAGCCTGGTTGCCTATCCGGGCACCATGTTCTCCAGTCCGCATCACTACACTTTTTTCCTGAAGGGCAGCACGCCCGTCACGTCGCGCCTGCTCAAGCCGGCCCTGGTGGATGCCGCCACCGGCAAGCTGACCGACTCGCGCGACATGCCCTGGTACGTAAAGACGCTATTCCTGTCGCAACCGCTGCATTTCGGCGATTACGGCGGGCTGCCGCTGAAGCTGCTGTGGGCCGTGCTGGACATCTTCGCCATCGTCGTGCTGGGCAGCGGGTTGTATCTGTGGCTGCGCAAGCCGAAGGCGGTCACGGCATCCGGCGCACAAAGCCATGGCGCACCCGACGCCGTGACACGCGGAAGCCGTGCCCCGGCAACACAAGGGAGGCCGCGTAATGAACAAGCATGAAGCCCGGCACGTGCGAACAGACCACCTGCAGTCGGCGGGCGAGGTGTTCCGTATTCCTATCTGGCTGGGCGTGGCATCAGGCGTGGGTCTGGTGTCGGCGCTGCTGGGGGATGGGGTATGGGACGGGTTGTCCTGGCTGGCGATTCTCGCGCCGGTCGCCGCGGTGGCGTGGGCCTGGCGCCGGCGGGCAGGGTAGGCCGCGAGCGATGGCGGGAGGATAACTTCAAAAATCGTCAACCAACGGGCGGAGGATAATCGTTAGACTGGCCGTGCCACCTCGCGGGTGGAGCAGTACGCGCAGGCTCTACCAAGTGTGACCATAGCGGAGACATACGTGCTTGGATCTCAGTTGATTATCCGTTCGCTGCATCGCCTGGGCGTCAAGACTGTCTTCAGCCTGTCCGGCAACCAGATCATGCCGCTGTACGACGCCTGTCTCGACGAGGGCATCCGCATCATCCATGTGCGCCACGAGGCGGCCGCCGTCTTCATGGCCGACGCCTGGGCCCAGATTACCGGAGAACTCGGCGTGGCGATGCTCACCGCGGCGCCCGGCATTACCAACGGCCTTGCGCCGCTCTATTCGGCGTCCCAGGCGGAAAGCCCGGTATTGCTCATCTCCGGCGATTCCTCCATAGGGGAAGACGGCTGCGGCGCGTTCCAGGAGCTGGACCAGGTTTCCATCACCAGGCCGTTGACGAAGCTGTCGCTCCGTCCGCGGACCACCCAGGAGCTTTATCCCGCGCTCGAAGGCGCGGTCGGCCAGGCGCTTGCTCCTCGACGCGGACCGGTGCATCTGGCGCTTCCCTTCGATCTGCTGACGGCCGAGACGGGCCTGGACGAACTCCCCAAGGCGGCGACGACTCCGGCGGACGCCCCGCTCGAGGCAGGCCGCCTGGAAGCGCTCGCTGCGCTTGTGAACGCCGCAAAGCGCCCGCTGGTCCTGGCAGGGCCGAGCGGCGCGCGATTGCCTATGCGGCCGGCCTGGGAAAAGCTGGAAGCGGCCTTGGGAATCCGCGTCGTCCCGATGGAAAGCCCACGCGGCCTGAAAGATCCTTCCCTGGGCTCCTTGTCCGAAGTCATTCCGCAAGCCGACCTCATCGTGCTGGCGGGCAAGTGCCTGGATTTCACCTTGGGATTCGGCGGCGCGCGGGCGCTTGGCGCGAACGCCCGGGTCGCGGTGATCGATCCGGACGCCGGAATGCTCGAACGCGCGGGCCGCCTGCTTGGCGGCCGCCTGGTCCTGGCGCTTCGGGGCGAGCCCGTCGCGGCGCTTTCCGCCCTGCCGCCCGCGCACCCGCCGGTCGAGCGGATTTCATGGCGCGCCCAGGTGGATGGGGCGCTCCAGAACCGCGCCACCCTGGGTTCCCCCGAGCCCGCAGAAGCTGCGCTGGGCCCTCGCGCGCTCTGCGAAACGGTGCAGGCATTCCTGGAGTCGGCGCCGGATCCCGTGCTGATATGCGACGGCGGCGAGTTCGGCCAATGGGCGCAGGCGTTCTGCAAGGCGCCCATACGCATCATCAACGGGATGTCCGGAGCCATCGGCGCGGGCGTCTGCTACGCGATCGCGGCGAAGATCGCGCGGCCCGATGCGACGGTGGTCGTCCTGATGGGTGACGGAACGGCGGGTTTCCACTTGATGGAGCTCGACACGGCCGTGCGCGAAAGCGCCCCGATCATCGCAGTGATCGGCAACGACCTTCGCTGGAATGCGGAGCACTTGATCCAGGTGCGCGCATACGGCCCAGAGCGGCTGATCGGCTGCGAACTGTCGCGGACAGCGCGGTATCACGACGTTGCCTCGGCACTCGGCGGAGCCGGTTTCGCCGCCACCGACGCCGAGAGCCTCAAGACTGCGCTCGAACTGGCGATGGGCAGCGGACTGCCTGCCTGCGTCAATGTTTCCCTGGCAGGAGAAGCCGCCCCGGTTTTCAGCGCTTCGGGCCAGTCCACCACCGGCCATTGACCACGGCGAATCGAGCACAGCCGCGGTCCGGCTTCGTCCCTTAGAACGACAGGAGACACCCCATGACCAGCCTTTCCGGAATTCGTCCGGACGCGTTCGCTCGCGCCGCGATTTGCATACTCGGGGCGCTGTCCGGCCTTGCAGCCGCCCAGACCTACCCCGCCAAGCCGGTACAACTCATCGTTCCCTTCAGCGTAGGCGGCGATGCTGACATGGCTGCCCGCAATCTGTCCGCCGCGGCGCAAGGCGTCCTGGGGCAGCCTGTCGTCGTGGTCAACAAGGCTGGAGCGAACGGGGCCATCGGCTCCGCCGCCGTGAAGAATGCCGCGCCCGACGGCTACACGCTGCTGGTCGGCCGGATCGGATCCCAGGTCTTGCTGCCTGCCTTCCAACCGAAAACGACTCCGTACACCTCCAAGGATTTCACGTTCATCGGGCTTCTGGAATTGAATCCGGTCGTCTGTGTCGTGCATCCGGACAGCCCATACCAGGCCTTCGGCGACCTGACGAAGGCGTTGAAGGCGCATCCGGGAAAGCTCAATTACAGCCATTCCGGGCCGGCGACAGTGCAGAACCTCGCGCCCCAGCTGCTGCTCAGCAGCCTGGGGTTGAAGGCGGATGCCGCGGTCAGCGTTCCGTACAAAGGAGGCAGCGAGGTCGCGCTCGCAGTGCTCGGCAAGGATGTCGACTTCGCCTGCAACAACCTGAGTTCGATGACCGGAATTCTTGCAGGCGGCAAGCTGCGTCCCCTGTTGACGACCACGCCCGAACGCATCGCGCAGTTTCCAGACATACCGACCGCGCGCGAGTTGGGGTTTCCCCAGCTGGAAGCGGTCATCGGCTGGAGCGGTCTATTCGGACCGCCCGGGATGAGCCCGGAAACCGTCGATAAATGGGCATCGGCGCTGCAACGGATTGCGCGGGATCCGCAGTGGATCGCCGGCAATGCCAACTTCGGGGGCATTCCCCACGTGTTGTCGCCTGCCGAGACAGAGCGGTACGTCAGCCAGGGAGCCGCTATCTATACCGACCTTGTGGCCAAGGCGGGGCTGCAGATCAATTAGCGGCAGGGCCCCTCGCCGCAAGCGCTCTTCCCGTTTCGTTGGATGCCGGAATGGTCTTTCGAAGAAAGTCGATGAACGAGGACACCGTCCGAGGCACGCGCGGCGTGTAGGGCCGGACCGCGTAAAGCCGCTCCGCGTAGTCTCCGGCGACGCGCCATGCCGGCAGGACCTCGATCAGCGTTCCGCTTTGCAGGGCCGCGCCCGCGCTGAAGTCCGGCAGCAGCGCGATGCCGAGCGAGCCGGCAGCCGCTTCCCTCAGCACCTCGCTGTTGTTCGCCGTGAAGCTGCCATGCACCGGAACCGCCACGCGCTTTCCGCCGGGCAGCGACTCGAACGACCAGGTGGCGCCGCCGCTGCGCCGGAGATAGTGCAGGCAATTGTGGTCCGCGAGATCGGCCGGGGTCCGCGGCGTGCCGTGCTTCGACAGGTATGCCGGCGTCGCGACCAGTACGGAGCGCGTCTCGCAGATTACCGATGCCACATGCGTCTCCGGCACGCCGGCGACATGCCGGATCGCCAGATCGAACCCCTCGGTGGCCAGCGACGCCAGATGATCGCTGAGTTCCAGTTGGATCCGGACCTCGGGGTAGCGGTTCAGGAACCTGGGTATCAGCGGCGCGATCACCTGCCGCCCCAGCGCCACGGGAACGGTTACGGACAGCACGCCGCGCGGCGCATCGGAGAGATTCCGCACCGCCGAGAAACCCTCCTCGATACGGAGGTAGGCTGCGGCGGTTTGCCCGACCAGGCGCAGCCCGGCTTCGGTCAGGCTGACACTGCGGGTCGTGCGGCGAACGAGGGGAACCCCGGCAGCCTGTTCCAGCTCCAGGATGCGCTGGCTCACCGACGCTTTGCTGATCTGCAGGCGGCGGGCGGCGGCCGTGAAGCTGCCGGTATTGGCCAGCACGCCCAGGCAATGGATGTGCGACCAAAGGTCTTCCAGGCGTCTTGTCCGCATCATGCCTGAACCCATTGTTCAGAACGCCGAACACTGATTCCAGTGCTTCGGTCTCGACGGCTGGGTGGCAATGGGCGACATTGCCAGCTCTCGCATGTCGTTATTGAGCACAGGAGAAAACCATGGAAACAAGCAGGGCCAGCAGCGGCTCCCGCGATGCGGGGCATTTCATTGCCGGCAGCCATGTGGAAGGAACAGGCGGCCGCCAGCCGATCTTCAATCCGGCCACGGGCGTAGTCGCGAAACACGTGGCCCTGGCCACCCCGGAAGAAGTGCGCCGCGCGGTGGCCAGCGCGCAAGCGGCTTTTCCACAGTGGGCGGACACGCCGCCGATCCGGCGCGCGCGAGTGTTGTTCAAGTTCGTCGAGTTGATGAACAGGCATCGCGACGAGTTGGCCCGAATGATCACCGCCGAGCACGGCAAGGTGTTCACCGATGCGCAAGGCGAAGTCGCGCGCGGCATCGACGTCGTGGAGTTCGCCTGCGGCATCCCGCAGCTCCTGAAGGGCGACTACACGGAACAGGTCTCGACTGGCATCGACAACTGGACGCTGCGCCAGCCGCTGGGCGTCGTCGCGGGCGTCACGCCGTTCAACTTTCCCGTGATGGTGCCGATGTGGATGTTCCCCGTGGCGATCGCGGCGGGCAACACTTTCGTGCTCAAGCCCAGCCCGACGGACCCCAGTCCCTCGCTGCGCATTGCCGAGCTGTTGCGGGAGGCGGGTTTGCCCGACGGTGTATTCAACGTGGTGCAGGGCGACAAAGCGGCGGTCGACGCGCTGCTGGAACATCCGGACGTAAAGGCGATAAGCTTCGTCGGCTCCACGCCTATCGCCAACTACGTTTACGAGGCCGGCGCCCGTCACGGCAAGCGCGTGCAAGCCCTGGGCGGCGCCAAGAACCACATGGTGGTGATGCCGGACGCCGACATCGACCAGGCCGTGGACGCGCTGGTCGGCGCCGGCTATGGCTCGGCCGGCGAGCGCTGCATGGCGATCAGCGTGGCAGTGCTGGTGGGCGACGTCGCCGACCGCCTGCTGCCCAGGCTGATCGAGCGCACGAAGACGCTGAAGGTGCTGGACGGCGAGAACCTGGCGGCAGAGATGGGCCCGATCGTTACTTCGGCGGCCCGCGAGCGCATCAGCGGCTATATAGCCTTGGGCGAAAGCGAGGGGGCGAAGCTGCTGGTGGACGGCCGCGGTTTCCAGGGAGCGCAGGCCGGCGAAAACTGCGAGGGCGGATTCTGGCTGGGCGGCACGCTGTTCGACCACGTCACGCCGGATATGCGCATCTACAAGGAAGAGATCTTCGGCCCGGTGCTCGGCTGCGTGCGCGTGAAAGACCTGAAAGAGGCGGTGGACCTCGTCAACGCCCATGAGTTCGGCAACGGCGTGGCCTGCTTCACCCGGGACGGCAACGTGGCGCGAGAGTTCGGCCGGCGCATCCAGGCGGGCATGGTCGGCATCAACGTGCCGATTCCGGTGCCGATGGCCTGGCATGGCTTCGGCGGCTGGAAGCGCAGCCTGTTCGGCGACATGCACGCCTACGGCGAGGAGGGCGTGCGCTTCTACACCAGGCAGAAGTCGATCATGCAGCGCTGGCCCGAGAGCATCGGCAAGGGGGCCGAGTTCGCGATGCCGACGGCGAAGTAAGGCCGCGCGCCTGGCGGCGCGCGGCCATGATGGCGGGCCAGCGCCGCAATTCCGCTGCGATGCACCGGTATTTCCCATCATCACGGCGAGACCCATCCGCGGTAGATGGCGCCAGCGCCTGCGATTGCGAGCAGCGCAAAAATGGATCGCCTCAGCAGTTCAGGGGAAACGCGCGACCTGAGGCGGGAGCCCGCGTAAAGCCCGGCGAGGGAAACCGGCAGCAGCGCGGCGGCTCCCGACAGGATTTCCGGCTGCGCGTACAGCCCGGCAGCGCCGAAGGCTGCTGCCCGGATGACTCCGCTCAATAGAATGACGACCGAGATAGTGGCGCGGAACTGGTCCAGCGCGTCGAGCCGCCGCGAAAGATAGATGGTGTAGATCGGCCCGCCGGTTCCGAACAGCGCGCTGAAGATTCCGCCGATGACGCCGAACGGAAAGGCCCAGTGCGCCTTCAGCGGAACGGCGGCCTTCGCCGCCGGGCCTCGCAGGCCTCTGATGCAGACCGTCAGCACAAAGCCGCCCAGGAGCATCAGGGGCCACCGTGCGCCTGCGTTGTGCAGCAGCGTGGCGCCCAGCCCGATCCCAAGCAGCAGCCAGGGAGAGAGCCGCTTGAGTTCGTCCAGGGAGACTCGCCGCCAGTTGCTGCCGCCGACCAGCGCGGTACAGGCCAGGTCGAAAAGAACGATGAGCGGCACCGCGAATTGCAGGGGAATGAACTGAACCAGGATCGGTACGGCCACCATGGCCGCGCCGAATCCCGTCATCCCGAAGACGGCATAGGCAACGAAGATGACGGGGGCGACGATAAGAAGGGATTCGACTGGCATCATGCCATGGGCTCCACGCTCAACTGGCCGTGATCTTTTTCTTTTCCACCAGCGCCTTCCACTTGGCCGACTCGCTGGCGATCTCGTCTTTGAGCGCGGCGGGGGGAACGATGGTCGCGTACATGCCTTGATCCGCCAGATAGCGCTGCATGTTCGGCTGCTCGACCGCCACCTTCGCATCCGCCAGGAGCCGATCGACCGAGGATTGAGGCGTCCCGGCCGGCGCCAGCAACGCGAACCAGCCGGTGAACTCGAACCCGGGCACGCCGTCTTCCGCCGTGGTGGGCACGTCGGGCAGCAGGGCGGAGCGTTCCTGGCCCGTGACCGAGAGCGCGCGCAGGCGTCCCCCCTTGAGCAAAGGGGCGATGGCGTTGATATTGCCCACGGCGACTTCGATCACGCCCGCCATCAGGTCCGTGTAGGCGGGTCCCTCGCCCTTGTACGGGACGTGCATGAGTTCGATGCCGGCCGCATCGCTGAAGGCCTCGCCCGCCATATGCGTCTGGCTGCCGACGCCCGCGGACGAGAAGCTGAGCTTGCCGGGCCTGGCTTTGGCATACGCAATCAGTTCCCGGGTATTTTTTACGGGCAGGCTGGCGTTGACCGTGACGACCATGGGCCCGCTCGCAACCTTGCTGATGGGCGTGAAATCGCCCAGCGAGTAAGGCAGCTTGCTGTAGATGAACTGATTGACGGTGAACATGCTGCCCGACGCGAGCAGCAGCGTATAGCCGTCCGGCGGTGAGCTGGCGACCGCCTGCGCGCCGACGCTGCCGCCGGCGCCTGCCCGGTTCTCGACGATCACGCTCTGTTTAAGGCCCTTGCCCAGTTCGGCGGCAAGCGCGCGGCCCAGCAGATCTGTCGCGCCGCCGGCGGAGAACGGGACGATCATCCGGATGACCCTGTCCGCCGGCCAGTCCGCTCGTGCCGACTTCGCGATAAACGGCGAAAGCGCCAAGCCGTATCCCATCGCTTTGACGATACGGCGGCGCACATTGATGAATTGAGTCGTGTTTTTGTTCATGGCTTTGTCTCCTTGGGTTCGCGGGGGCGGCGAGGCCTGCCGGTCCCGGCCGGCAGACGTTTCGCCAGGCAACAACCGTCCCTCGGGCCGATTGGCCCGATTCCTCGGTTTTGGCGACGGTGGTTCTTCTTGGTGAACTACTTGCCGGAGCCGGCCTTCTCCGTATGCTCGTGCTGGCCGGCGCACACAGACTTCAATGCCTCAAGCAGCAACTGCGAGAGGTGGGACCGCGGGTTTTCCTTCGGGGCCAGTATGCCCAGCCGCCGGGTGACTGTCGGAGAACCGAACGGGATGACGCGGATGCCGGGTGGGAACTCGTTCCTGCCCCGCCTGGCCGGAACTACCGATGCCCCCAGGCCGTTGGCAACCATGGCGATGACCCCTTCGAGATTGTCGATCTCCATGGTGGAGCGCACGGTTATCCGCCTGCGCACCATCTCTTCCTGTATCAGATGTCCAACTCGGGCCGAGCGGTTGAATCGGACATAAGGGGTTTGTTCGAGGATCTCCTGGTCGCTCGCGCCGGTTGCCGAACGGTGCGCGATGACCACCAGTTCTTCCTCCACGAACGGCAGGAAGTCCAGGCCCGACCTCGGCGCATCGGGTTCGGTCACGATCGCCACGTCCAGTTGGCGGTGATAGATGGCCCGTTCCAGGTCGTGGGTCAGCCCCGTCGTGACGTGGACCTCCAGGCCGTGCCCCTGCTTCTGCAGGTGGCGCAAGGCGAGCGGCAGCACGCCCGATACACAGGTATGGACGCTGCCCAGCTTCAGCAATCCCGCCGACGTCCCTTTCTTGAGAGAGGCGCTCATGCTCTCCCAGTGCGCGATCAGGTCGCGGGCCCGGTGCACCAGCGCCAGCCCCGTGTCCGTGAGGATGGGCGGACGGCGGCTGCGGTCGAAGATCGTGATGCCGAGCTCATCCTCGAGCGCGCGAACCTGCATGCTGACGGCGGACAGCGACAGGCCGATCGTGTTGCCGGCCTCGGCGAAGCTGCCATGGTCTGCAATCGCTATCAGTGTGTATAGCGTCCGGATATCCATGCAAGAGTGTCCTCGTAGCGCGCGGCGTTGCAGGAAACGGGAAGCGGGGCGCTAGATGCCCAGCAGCCTTCGCGCGTTGCCGCCCATGATTTTCTTCATGTTTTCTTCCTTGATCGGCAACTGCTCGAACCATTCCTTGTATCCCTGCACCGGGCAGAATGGGAATGAACTGGCGTAGAGTATCCGATCCGAGAGGAAGCCGTCGGCCGCCTTTACGTACTCTTCCCAGCCGGGCATGCGGGAGAAGTACATATCCGGAGAAAGCCACAGATTGGGCCGCCGGAAGCTCACGTGCAGGATCTCGTTGACCCAGGGCCAGCCGCCGTGCGCCACGACCACGTTCAGGCCCGGGAAATCGGCTAGGACCCGGTCGGTGCGGATCGGGTCCGAATAGCTCAGGTCCGGACCGGCCGTGCCTCCGACCATCATGATCACCGGCACCCCGATGTCCTCGCAATGGCCGTAGATCGGGTAGAGGCGCCGGTCGTCGGCATACATCGGCACCGGATAGGAGCCCGGTTCGATGTTGACCAGCCTGAACCCGTCCTCGACCGCCTGGCTGATCGTCCGGCAGGCCTGGCGCCGGTCTGTCGGGTCGATAGAGGCCGCGCCGATGAACCGGCCGGGATGCTCGGCCACGATGCCGCGCACGTCCTCGTTGGACACGCTACCCAGCACGCCGGCCAAGCGGCCCACCACCACGCCCCGATCGACTTTCGCGGCGTCCATTTCCTGGAGCAGCAGCGTCATCGACTGCCGCTGCGCGGCCGCGGACGGCTCGAAGCCCACCGTCCGGGTGAACCCGTCGCGGCGCTCGCCGGCAGCGTACATCAGCGTGTTCAGGAAGCCTCCAACGGGAGGCCTGAGGCGAAAGTCGATGATCATCGGTTTGTCTCCATCCGAAAGCTCGTTGCGGGGATGCTGCGCAATGCCGCGCCTACATCACTTCATCCTTGCGGTTGTCCGTCTCGCCGTAGCGGTGCAGCGCAGGCGGCTTCAGCCCTGCATAGAGCTTCTCGATGCCCGCATTGATCGTCTCGGCGTGCCGCGCGAAAAGGGAGTTGCCGTCCAGGTCGCTCTCGACGATGAAAGGCCCGAAATTCTCTACGTCGAACAACCACATCGCCTGGGCGATGCCGAGTTCATCCAGCCAATGGACTTCTCGCACGCGCTTGATGCCCCGGCCCAGCAGTGCGCCCGTGCCATAGCCGACGGTCGTCAGGTAGATCGCGCCGCCCGGCGCCAGCACCTGTTTGTAGTCGTCGGCGGGCATGCCGCCTTTGCCGATCAGGATGCGGCATCCGGTCTGCTCCAGCCATTGGGGAATCCATTTCGAGAACCGGAAGGACGCGGTGGCGGTCACCGCGCCTACGTTGTAGCCCCCGTGACCATCCGGTGCCGCGGCCGGCGAGCAATGGAAATTGACATTGCTGACGGATCGCAGATCCACCGGCAGCGGCAGTCCCTGGTCCAGGACCTTTTTGTAGATGCCTTCCCGGGCCGTGTACACCACGCCGGTGAGATAGACGGCCGAGCCGAGTTCGAGTTTGGCGATGTCCTCCCGCCTGGCCGGCAAGTCCAGGTGAAAGACCTTGATTTCGTCGTCGTTGCTTACCATTCGACTGTCTCCCGGCGCATGTAGGGGGTGAACCACTGAGGATCAGTGCGGTACTGGATTTCCCCATTGGCATGAATCCGCGCGGTAGCGCGGCGCGAAGACAGACAGAACGTGTGCAGGCTGATCGGCATGCCGCCCGTATGCGTATATCCGCATTCGATGTGGCAGTCGACCACCATGCCGGAGCCTACGAAGCCCATCGCGCCCATGCCGATGGAGTTGCCCAGCGCCATCAGTTCCAGCTCCAGCTCCGCCACTTTGGGGTCGGGATTGCGGTCGCCCACGGTCCGCAGGCACGCCGCCTGTTTGCCCAGCTGCATGCAGGTGTCCTTCGAGCCGCCCAGGCCGATACCGACAATGGCCGGCTGGCATGCCAGCCCCCGCTTGCCGAACGCGATCAAGGTGTCCAGCACGAAGCGCTTGATGCCGTCGATGCCATCGCCGGGGAAGAGCATTCGGTAGTCGGTGCCGAACAGCCCCCCCTTGTGCACCGTCGTGATCTCGATCCAGTCCTCGTCGGGCTCGAACGACCATTCGATTTCGGGCGCGTTGATGCCGACGTTATTGTTGTGGTCGGTGCGCCATAGCGGATGCACGCGGTTGGGCCGCAGCGGAATGGTGGCCGTTCCCTCGGCCGTCGCATGGCGCAGGGCGCGCTCCACGGCGACGAAGCCGGCGTCCACGGAAGCGTTATTGCCGACCTTGACGTAGTACCGGGGCAGGCCGGTATCGGCGCACATGGGACGCCGGTCCTGGTCGGCAGCCTCCCAGTTCTCGACCATGGCATGGATGACGAAGCGCGGCAGCTTGCCGGTTTCCTTTTTCTGCAGTTCCTGGATGCCTTGTTTGTAGTCGGCCGGGATCTCGATCGCCGCGCGGCGCATGATCTCCAGCGCCGCCTCTTCAACTTTCTGGACGGGAATTCTCATGATGGGATGTGCCTCAGCTCTGGGGAATGCCCGCCTCGCCTTCGATGAGCGATTCGCCGGGTTTTACGATGTCGAAGGAAACCGGAACCATCTCCAGCCGCACCTCGCCGTCCTGCGCGCTGACGCGCGTGTAGCGGCTGGTATGCAGGTCCCCCGGGTCGGGAAAGTCTTCCCGGAAATGCGCGCCGCGGCTGTTTTCGCGGGCGAGGGCCGAGACGGTAATGACCTTGGAGATGTCGACCAGGCTTTCCAGGTTGAGCCAGTCGTGCCAGGTGAGGTTGTAGCGGCGGTCTCCGTCCGTCACGCCGATGTCGCGCAAGGCGCTGCGGTGGACCGCGACGGCTTCGAGCCCCCGCGCCATCGCGTCGCGATTGCGCAGTACGCCCACGTCGTCCCACATCGTCCGGGCAAGCGCATCGCGCAGTTCATGGATGCGCCCTGGCCGCCTGGAGAACGGGAACTCGGCGCGTTCGATGCCTTGCGCGATGACGCGCTTGTCCGGGTCGCGCCACTGTCCCGCCTTTGCGACGTAGGCGGCCATCGAGTCGCCGGCGATTCCGCCGAAGACCGTGGAGTTGGCGACGCCGTTGCCGCCGAGGCGGTTCGCGCCATGCACCCCGCCGCAATCTTCGCCGGCCGCGTAGAGTCCCGGCGAAGCCGTCGATCCGTCCACGTTGAACTCGACGCCTCCCATGAGGTAGTGAGCTGTGGGAACGACTTCCACCTTGCCGCCCGCCAGGTCGAATCCGCAATCCTTGCAGCGATTGACCATGCCGGGAAAAGTCTTGGCCACCTTGTCGGGGCCCAGATGGCTCATCTGGATGTAGACCCCGCCCATCGGCCCGGTGCGTCCGGCGCGCATTTCGGCGTAGATGCCGCGGCTGACCACGTCGCGCGTGGCCCGTTCGCCGCGCTTGTCGTAGTTGTTCATGAAGCGCTCGCCGTCGCCATTGAGCAGGTATCCGCCGGCGCCGCGCAGCCCTTCTTCGAGCACCGTGCCCGTCATCCGGGTGTCCGGCCCGCCGAGCAGGCCGGTCGGATGGAACTGCACCATTTCCATGTCCCTGAGCTTCAGCCCGTAGCGCAGCGCCATCGCCAGGCCGTCGCAGGTCTTGTCGCCGGAAGGGGTGTGGTACCGGTACATCGTAGGGCCGGCCCCCGTGGCCAGGAGCACCGCCTTGGCCTGGATGAAGCGATAGGTGCCCGTCCGCATATCGATGAACAGAACGCCGGAGATGCCGGAGCCGTCCGCCGCCGGAATGAGTTCGATGGCGCGATGCTCTTCGAGTTCGTCGATGTCCAGCCCCCGCACCTGCTCCATCAGCCGGTTGATGATTTCGATGCCCGTCAGATCGGCTTTGTGGACGGTGCGGTCGAAGCTCTGGCCGGCGAACGCCTTGGAATGCAGCGAGCCATCGGGATTGCGGTCGAAGAAGCAGCCGATCTCGTTCTCCAGCTCCCGCACCCGTTCGACCGCGCCTTCGACCAGCCTCCAGGCCAGATCCTGCCGCGGCAGCCATTTGCCGCCCTCGATGGTGTCCATGAAGTGGCGCTCCACCGAGTCGCCCGCGGCCAGCGCGACGTTGTAGCCGCCCTGGACCATGCGGGTACAGCCGCACTTGCCGAGCAGGCCCTTCACGGTCACCGTCACCTTCAGGGAGGGGTTGGCCTTCTTGGCATGCAGCGCCGCGAACAGGCCCGCGCCGCCGGTGCCCAGCACCAGGATGTCTGTCTTGTGATTGTCGACCTGCATATCAGATCACTCCAGCGATGAATACCAGGCCCGTCGCCATCGAGACGGCGAACCCCCATCCGATCCAGGCGACGCGCGCGTCGCGCGTCGAGTTCCAGGGCAAGAGCTCGAGCGCGAGGAGACGCAGCCCGAAAAACATGTGGAGGGTGAGCAGCAGCACCAGTCCCCATTCGCCTATCTTCATCGCCGGCATTTCGGCCAGCTTCAGGAACCCGTCGAGCCGCGCTTCGTCCAGCGCCATGGCCAGGACGTAGAAGTGGGCGGGCAGGAACAGGGCCAGCGCAAGGCCGGAGAGGCGATGCCCGAGGAAGGCCCAGTAGGCCTGGTGGTTGCGAGCCGATTTCATTGCGCGAGCCCTCCCACTGCGGCGACTGCGCGCAAGCCCAGGAAGAGCAGCCCTGCGCCGAACGCCAGTCCGATGGCGGATGCCGCCGGCCGGCCGATCCGAAGCCATTCGATCAGGATGTTGCGGATGCCGATCGGAACGTGGATGGACACGCTCGCCACGAACAGGCCGTAGAAGGCGATCCAGAACCAGTTCCCCTGGGTGCGCGAGAGGATCTCCGCCGCGGTCAACCCGCCGCGGACTGCATAGATGACGAGTCCGACGTGCACGAAGACGAAGGGCGCCATGACCATCGCCGTGAGGCGCTGGAGCGCAAAGAGGCGTGCTTCCATTTCAGCCCCCTTTGAGCAGGCTCAAGATGGAGCTGCGCTTCAATCCCGCGATGCTGCCGGTAGGGCTCAGGCTTACCGGGCAATGCTTCATACAGCTGCCCTGGGTATGACAGGAATTGCAGCCGCTGCCGGAGGTGGCCTTCTGCAATACGTCCTTCGGATCGGCATGCCGTTCGTCGTTGAACAGCGTCCATGCCCTGTTCAGGGCGGCGGGGCCGAGGTAATCCTTGTCCCACGACACCACATCACAGGCCGCGTAGCACACGCCGCAGTTGATGCACTCGATGGCCGCGTCCGCCAGCCTGCGTTTCTTGCTCTGGGGCGAGACCATTGCCGGCGGATCGTTGCGCGTGGCCGTGCCGACGAAGGTGTTTCCGGCGCGCGCCCACTTTTGGAAGAACTCGCGCATGTCGACGACGAGGTCCTTGATCCGCGGCATATTGCGCAACGGTTCGATCACGATCACGCCCGCTTCTTCCACGCGGCTTACGTGGGTGCGACAGGTCCAGCGGGGTTTGCCGTTGACCGTCATCGCACAGGATCCGCACACGCCGACGCGGCATGCATAGCGATAGGAGAGGCTGGGTTCCTGGGTCCGTTGGATCTCGGTCACGACGTCCAGGACCGTCTGGTTCTCCCGCCAGGGGACCGAGTAGGTCGAGAAGGTTCCGTCTTCGGTTCCGCGGGAGATGCGGACCGTTAGTTGTCTCTGATCTGTGGAATGCTTGCTGTTCATTTTCCGCCCTCGGGCGACACGTGGCGCCCATGAGCAGAATTCTGAAGCTTGCGTATGGGTGAAGCAATATAGATTTGATTGATATTTTTTGAAGTTATTTTTCGCCCCTTCAGAGGGCGGAAGGCCGATCGAGGGCCTTCTGGGCCGACGCATGTTCAATGAATGGCGAAGACTCGGTGTATCAAGACTGCGTCAACGCCGATACCGCCATCGAGGCGCCTTACTGCCGGTAGTTATTCGCCTCGCGCTCCCCCGCCCACTTGCGCAGCGCGCTGATGAATTCGGGGCAGACGTTGCCGTCCACCGTGCTGTCGATGATGATGCTGTTCTGCATGCGCATGATCACGCTGCATTCATAGACTTTCACGCGGTTGCCGTAGTAGCCATGATTCGTCTGCTGGAATACGGGCGTGGCGGCGCTGGTCGGGGTGGCCGGGATCATGCCCACCACCTGCTGCGAGCTGCCGGTCGAGACCCACTCGGTGTAGGGCGCGGTCTGGTAGTCGGACCACACCAGCTCCATCGTGTTGCCCACTCCGCGCTTCTTCGACGGTTCGCCCAGCGCCGTAATCGCATCGGCGACCGGCCGGCCCTTCATGTTCTTGGCCACGTTCACGCTGGGCGACAGCGACAGGCCCGACGTGAGGATATTGGAGAACGATGGCAGCGTCGAACTGCCGCCCGTGGGCATGGGCGCGCAGCCCGTCAAGGCGATCGCAGCCAGCAACGCCGGCAGGGCATGGGCCGGCCGCCAAGCCGAACGAAGTCGCGATTTCTTCATGATGCGCTACCTGCTCCTTTCAGGATTTGCCATGCCGCCACGTGCGCGTCAGGCGCGAGAAAAGGCAAAGTGTAACGTGCTAACATTCGCGCGTCCCGCGTCCGACGCATGGCTCGTAGACAATGCTCCGCGGGCCTGTACCCACCTACTGGATACTGCACAACGATGATGCCCGCGCGATTGTCCGTCCTGTTCCGCGCCACCGGCGCCGCCCTCGCCACCGCAGGCGCGTTGGCCCTTGCCCTGCTGATGGCGCCGGCGGCCCATGCCGACACGCTGTACGGCGCCGTGGCGACCGACGAGGCCCACAACAAGCTCTATTGGGAATTGCCCGAGACCTCGACCAAGGAGGCGGAGGACGCCGCCTTGGCAAAGTGCAACAAGGCCGGGGGCAAGGGATGCAAGTCTGTGACCTCGTTCTCCGATAGCTGCGTGGCGTTCTCGCGCAATTCCCGCAACGACCTGTTCTGGGGCGCGAGCGTGTCGTCCGAAGTCGCGGCGAAGAAGGCGATCCGCACCTGCACCAACGACAGCGCCGACGGCAAGTGCAAGCTTGCCGCCATGCCGCTATGCGTGGGCCCCGGCTACAGCGAAGCCGACCTGAAGGCCCCCGACACCGCGACCCCGGCCCAGCTCGAGGCCCTTTCGGCCAAGCTGGATACGCGCGGGTACTGGGGGTCCGTGGCAGAGAAGGAGTCGGGCGATCTCACCTATGCCGACGGCTATCCGACCGAGAAAGAGGCCATCGACGCCTTGCTGGGATGGGAAGATTGCAAAGGCTGCCGCAAGGTGCTCAGCTACACCGATAGCTGCGTCGGCATGTCGTGGGCCAAGGGCAGCAAGGGCCGCGGCACCGGCTTTACGGCGCTGAATCCCGACCCCGTGGCAGCACGCAACGAGGCGCGCGCCACCTGCAACGCCAAGAGCGGCGGCCAGGCCTGCGTGGCCATGGTGCGATGCTCGGGCCGCGCCTATATCAGCGGCTACAAGGGCGAAGACGAGAAAGCCGACTGAGGCCGGCCGCTTCTGAAACGCCATGCAGGGAAGCGCCCGCGAGCGCTTCCCTACAACCCCAATCCCAGCAGCATCAAGAACGCGCCGAACAGCACGAAGTGCGTCATGCCTTCGATCGCGTTGGTCTGGCCGTCGTTCAGGTTGATGGCCGCCACCAACAGGGTCGCCAGCATCATCATCGTCTGCAGCGGCGTCATGGCCATGACGATGCGCTGTCCGGAGATCAGCGCCATGATCTCCATGGCGGGCACGGTCAGGATCACCGTGGACAGCGAGGCGCCCAGGGCGATGTTGACGACCGACTGCATGCGGTTGGCGAGCGCTGCGCGCAGGGCGGTCAGCATTTCCGGCGCGGCCGAGATGCCGGCCACGATCAGCGCCACCAGGCCGACGGGCACATCGATGCCTGCGAGGTTGCGGTTCAGCGAGTGCGACATCAGTTCGGCCAGCGCGCCCACCGCGATGATGCCGGCGGCCATCACGGCGGCCGACTGGCGCCGGCTCGGGTAGCCGGAATCAGGCAAAGGCCGCCGGGTCTTCTTGGCGGGATAGCTGTAGCTGAAAAAGTAGCTGTGCGGGCCCGTCTGCATGCGCAGGAACACGCCATACAGCAGCAGCATCGCCACGATAGTGAAGCCGCTGTAGGCGCGCCAGCTCGGCTGCGGCACGAATTCGGGAACGATCATCGATACCGTTACGGCAGTCAGGATCATGACGCTGTAGGTGCGGGCGGAGTCATCGTTGTAGGCCTGCTCGCCATGCTTGAAACCGCCGATCAGCGCGGCCACGCCGAGGATGCCGTTGATGTCCAGCATGACGGCCGAATAGATGCTGTCGCGCACCAGGGTGGGCGAGCCGGCCTTGGCCGACACGATGGCCAGCACGATGACTTCGACCAGCACGGCCGACAGCGTCAGGATCATGCTGCCGTAGGGGTCGCCCAGCTTCTGCGCGATGCGTTCGGCATGGCGCGCCACGCTGAGTGACGCGGCCAGGATGGCGGCGACCAGGACGGCTGTTTCCAGCAGGCTGGCAAACCGGCCATAGCCGCCCAGGCGAGTATCGGCCGCGTACCCCGCGACGGCGATCGCGCAGGCCAGCAGCAGGAATTTCTCGGACTGCAGAATGGATTTCATCTGGACTCGGCGGGCCGGAACAGTGCGAGGCTAGCACGCGCGGCGTATCCGCGGGACAGCAGGCCGGAGCGGGCATGCGGCTTGCTGCCGGCCGGGCCTACCGGCCGGGCCTACCGGCCGGTAGGAGGGAGCGTAGTCTGAGTCCTTAATTGGAATCCCGGTACGCCACCGCGTACATCGTCGTCGCCACGAACGCGGCCGCCGCGCAGAGCACGATGTTCATCGCGCCATGGGCCAGCGCCGCGTCCGTGTACTGGTAGGTGAGCGGACGCAGGGCATTGGTGGCGCGGCCGGCCATGGCCAGCAGGGCGAACAGCGCAAGCACCAGCGGCCAGCGTTTGTATCGCATCGCGGCGCGTATGCCGCGAAAGCCGTATTCGCCGGTCACCGCGGCACGCGGCAGGCTCAGGCCGTACACCGCAAGCGCATACAGCACCGGCACCCAGATAAGCACCAGCAAAGCCATCAAGGAGCCGTAGAACAGCCCGTCGTTCGAGCCGCCTATCACCATGAAGAGCAGGTACGGCAGATCGCCGGTTGCGCGCGCGATGGCCGTCACGGCAATGGCGAAGGCACCGAGCAGAACCATATGGCGGGCCTCGGCCGTGCCGCCGCGGGCGGCATCGGCGTTCGACGCATCAATCGGGTTGACGACCCGGTGCCAGGCGAACGTCATGCGCGCAAAGGCGATCAGGTTGACCAGCGCCAGCGCGAGAAACAGCCACCCCATGGCTCCATACTGCGTGGAGGTCAGCAAGGCGAACGGCAGCGACAGCGTAAACACCGCCAAAGACCACGGCGCGGCGGCCAGCATGGCGCGGCCTTGCCGCCGGATGGCGCCAGCCGTCGCCGTAAAAAAAGGACGCGCTCCGAGTTTGCTCGACAAGGGATTCCTGTGTTCAGAAAACGGGGCCTTGTTTATACCTCAGCCGCTGCACGCGAGGTTCAATCAAAAGCTTACTCGAGCAAAACTACTCAAAGTCGAACTTCACGCTGACGCTGCTTCGATAAGGGCCGTACTTGACCTCGTCGGTAACGCGGACCGGATAGGCCTCCAGGTCGAACTCCCCGCGTTGCGCTTGCTGGTTGAAGTTCAGGGGGATGGTGGTTTCCGGCGAGGTGGCGTCGGTCTCGACGGGCGGGACGATGCGCCCGTTGTTCTTCAGGATGATCGCCATGTCGTTTCGATCGGGAATTGCCAGCGCGTTGCGCTGAGTAGGGTGGACGGGCCCGACCAGGGAAATATTGACGCCAACCGACTCCGATATGTTTTCGCACTCGACGTAGAACGTTCTGCTTTCGGTGCGCTCGGGCGTGTTGCCGATGTGAGTCAGGTCGCTGTAGCTGACCGCGCCGAGGTCGATCGTCAGCATCTGGCCCTTCGCCAGGCTGCAGCTTTGGGGAACGACGACCGAGCCGCTCATCCAGACGCTGCTTATCGGCGTCGTTCCCGGGTTCGGGGTTTCGATGGCGGCGATCATTTCGACCAGATTGGTTCTTGGAATGGACGACTCTCCGATGAACGGCCTGTCTATCATCAGGTGTAGACGTCCGCGGCTACCACTTCTGAATTTGTATTTTTCTATGCCCGAGGAAGGACAAGGATTCCGCTGCGTGTCGCGGTTGGAGTAGTTGGTAAAGGGCACGGGAACGTATTGCTCCACCTGCCCGTCGATCCAGAGCTCCACTGCCACTTGCAGGTAGCTATTCAGCTTATAGAACTGCATGGTCTTTCCGTCCACCGCCGCCCGGTATCCTTCGGAAAGGTTGGTTCTTGTAGTGAGATACCCGGTACTTATGTACGTTCCTCCGGGGCGGGCGCAAGTGCAGGTCGTGTCAGCGTACCCTCCCAGATCCCAGGTATATGCGTGCGGATACAGTTTCTGCGGGGCATTTTGTTCGGGAGACGTGAACGTCCTGTTGAAGATGAAATCGTAGGCTTTGGGCGTTCCGGTAGGAGTGCAGGGGCCGGCCTCGGCTTGCATAGAGATCGCGAACAGGGACGCGGCAAGCAATAACGGCGCAAGCGGCCTATTGAATATTGTGGTCATATTGAGGACGGCAGCATCCGTGAGTATCGCCAGAAACTAAAAGAGCTTATCGCCGCGGTGACGCTCGAATAATGAGAAAATTCTTAATCACTCATGTCTGGCCTTCCCGGGCTTCTATACCGCTGCTTACGCGATGACTCGCAACCGCCTGCCTTCCACCGCTACCCTGACGGCGCAGGAACGGGCCGATGGTCATGGCGTCGATGAAGCCGGTGGGCACGTTGCCGGCGATCAGGTCCTGCGCGGCCGGCGCCGCGCCCTTGTACGGAATGTGGACGAGCGGCGCCTGGCTTGCCGCCTTGAAGAGCTCGCCGGCCATATGGTTGGCCCCGCCGGCGCCGGCGCGGTTTTCGACCACGAAGGTCTGTTTCGTCGCCTTGTTTTCCTGGATCGAGCCCGATTCGGAAAAGAAGCGGGGTCAAGCCGCGGCGGGCCCGGCGGACAGCGCCTGGATCAGGTGCCGCACGAATTTCTCGGTGGCGTCGGGCAGCGTGGCGTGGCTGGCGGTCTGGATCTGCAGCGTGCGTTCGGCGAATACCGGCTGCTGCAGCGCCACGGCCACCAGCGCGCCGCTGCCCAGCGGTTCGGCCAGGGTGATTTCGCCGGCCAGCGTGACGGCATGGCCGGCTTCGACGATGGCGCGGATGACCGACGACGAATTGCTGGAGTAGGCGATGTCGAAGGGCGGGCCGTCGCTGCCCGCGGCCGAGCTGTCGAACAACAGGCGCACGGTGGTGCCGGAATCGGTAAGGGCGATGGGGTAATGGCGCAGGTCGTCCAGCGAGACGCTGGCGCGCGAGGCCAGGGGATGGCCGGGCACCATGATGGCGCGCACGGGCGAGACGATGTCGTAGCGCACGTCGATGCCGCTGCCGGCATTGATGCTGAAAGCCAGCCCCACGTCGATGGCGCCGTCGCGCAGGCGCTGCGTGACCACGCCGGGCGAGGCGATGTGCACCTGGAACGCGACGCCGGGATGCCGGCCGCGGTAGGCGCCCAGGATGCGGGGCAGGACGTTGCGCGCCACGGCCTCGTTGGACCCGATGCGGATGGTGGTCAGTTCCGCCTGCCGCAGGCTGCGTATGTTGCGCAGCACGTGTTCCGAATCCATGGCGGCGCGGCGCGCGTAGTCGGCCAGCATCTCGCCGGCCCGCGTCAGCACCATGCCGTGGGGGCGGCGCTCGAACAGGGCGGCCCCGCAATCGTGTTCCAGCTTGGCGATCTGCCGGCTGATGGCGGAGGGAGCCACGTGCAGGGCCGCGGCGGCATCCTTGATGCTGCCGCCCCGGACCACTTCGAGGAAATAGCGATGCGCGGTGCTGAGCATGGGTGGATTCTAAAAAACGCAATCAATGTGCGAATTATTGATCTTGATTGCCCAAACAGCAATTCCTAGAATGGATCGGCCTATCGGCGGCCGGGACGAGCGGACACAGAACCGCAGACGGCCGCATTACATGGAACCAGGGGAATCGCATGGCCATTGCAATCTGCAAGTCGTATGTCACCGGATCGCGCCCGCGCGGGCGCAGCCTTTTGAAGCGCGCGCTCGCCGCGCTGGCGCTGTCGTCGGCCGCGGCCGGCGCGTGCGCGGCGGATTTTCCGCAACGCTCCATCCAACTGATCCTGTCGTTTCCGCCGGGCGGCGCCACGGACGTGCTGGCGCGCGAGCTGAGCCAGAAGCTGGGCGATACGCTGGGGCAGTCGGTGGTCGTGCTGAACCGTCCCGGCGCGGGCGGTCTGATCGGCATGCAGGCGGCCGCAAGGTCCGAGGCCGACGGCTACACGCTGTACATCTCGTCGGTGATGTCCAATTCCATCTACGAGGCCCTCAACGGCAAGCAGCAGGTTTCGCTGGACGGCGACTTCGAGGCGGTGGGCGCGATCGCAAGCGCCCCGCATATTCTCGTGACGCCGTCCACGCTGGGCATCAAGGACTACGCCGGCCTGGTCGCGTACCTGAAGGCGGCGCCGGGCAAATACAACTACGCCTCGATGGGCGCGGGCACGCTGTCCAACCTGGAAGGCGAAATCTTCAAGGAACAGACGGGCGTGGACGCGCTGCAGATTCCGTACAAGGGCAGCAGCCAGGCCCTGCCCGAAGTGATCTCGGGCGCGTCGGTGTTCATGTTCGACAGCGTCACCAGTTCGCTGCCGCACAAGCAGGGCGGCCGCATCGAGGTGCTGGGTGTGGCGTCGGCCAAGCGACTGCCGGTCATGCCCGAGGTGCCCACGCTGAAGGAACTGGGCGTGCAGGGGCTGGAAGCCGAAAACCTGTTCGCGCTGATGGCGCCCAAGGGCACGCCCAAGGACCGGCTGGACATCGTGGCCGCCGCGCTGGCCAAGGCGCAGGACGACGCGGGCTTCCGCAAGGCGATCGAGGCGCAGGGCTTCCAGATCAGCGAGATCCCCGGCGCCGCCTTGCCGCGCTTCATCCTGGACCAGCAGGCCTTCTGGCGCGACAAGGTCAAGGCCCTCAACATCACCGCCGGCAAATAACGGCGGCGCTTCCGAACTTCCGAGCCGATATCCATGCCCATTTCCAACGATCCCTTCTGGCAGCTTCCCTATCCGTCGCAGCGCATGCCGGTACTGGCGGACAACGTGGTCAGCACCTCGCAGCCGCTGGCCAGCGCCGCCGGCCTGCAGATGTACGCCCGCGGTGGCAACGCCATCGACGCGGCGCTGGCCACCGCCATCGCGCTGACCGTGGTCGAGCCGTGCATGAACGGCATCGGCGGCGACATGTTCGCCATCGTCTGGCATGGCGGGCGCCTGCACGGCCTGAACGCGTCGGGACGCGCGCCGGGCGCCTGGGAGACCGGGCGGTTCGCCCACCTGGACGGCATGGACGCCATCGGCTGGGGCAGCGTGACCGTGCCCGGCGTGGTGTCGGGATGGCGCGCGATCTGGGAGAAATTCGGTTCGCTGCCGTTCGAAGACCTGTTCGAGCCCGCCATCCGCTACGCGCGCGACGGCTACCTGGTGTCGCCGACGGTGCACCGGCAGTGGCAAAAGCAGGTGCCGCGCCTGAGCGGGCAGCCGGGCTTCGCCGAGTCGTTCGCGCCGGGCGGCCGCGCGCCCCTGCCGGGCGAGCGCTTCCGCTGCCCGGGGCAGGCGTCCACGCTGGAGAGCATCGCCCGCAGCAAGGGCGACAGTTTCTATCGGGGCGAGCTGGCGGCGGCCATCGCGGCCCACGCGCGCAATACGGGCGGCTACATCACGGAAGCGGATATGGCGCGCCACCAGGCGGATTGGGTGGAGCCCATCGGCATGCGCTACCGCGATCTGGAACTGTTCGAGATCGGCCCGAACGGCCAGGGCATCGGCGCCCTGATGGCCCTGGGGATGCTGGAACATTTCGACCTGGGCGAAAGCGGCCGCGATACCGGCCGCACGCTGCATCTGCAGATCGAAGCCATGCGCCTGGCATTCGCCGATCTGTACGAGCACGTGGGCGACCCCGGCCATATGAAGGTCTCCAGCGCGCAGTTGCTGGACCCGGCCTATCTGGCCGATAGGGCCAGGCTGATCGATCCGCAGCGGGCGGGCGCGCCGCGCCCGGGCAATCCGCACAGCGGCGGCACGGTCTACCTGACCGCCGCCGACCGGTTCGGCACCATGGTGTCTTTCATCCAGTCCAACTTCAAGGGTTTCGGATCCGGGGTGGTGGTGCCGGGCACGGGCATCGCCCTGCAGAACCGGGGCTGGGGTTTCTCCACCCGGCCGGGCCATCCCAACGTGGTCGCGCCCAACAAGCGGCCCTTCCATACGATCATTCCCGGCTTCCTGATGAAGCAGGGGCAGCCCTTGATGAGCTTCGGCGTGATGGGCGGCTCGATGCAGGCGCAGGGCCATCTCCAGGTGACCAGCCGGCTGGCCGACTTCGGCCAGAACCCGCAGGCGGCCAGCGACGCGCCGCGCTGGCGCATCAAGGACGACAACGTCGGCGTGGCGGTCGAATGGAACTGCCCGCCCGAAGCGGTTGAAGCGTTGCGCGCCTTCGGCCACCAGGTCGAGGTGGCGGCCCGCTTCGACCTGGAGTTCGGCAGCGCCCAGATGGCCATGCGGCTGGAGCATGGCGGGTATCTGGCGGCGTCGGACCATCGCAAGGACGGTTATCCGATAGGGTATTGAGGCGCGCCGGCGATGGCGCCGCCGCGCGCGGTGTTGAGCGGGCCCGGCGCTGGCGGCGGCTTGGCAGGATCGACGTTCCACCGAGGCAATTCGACGTTTCACCGAAAAAACCCGCGCCCTTATCCGCAGCGGTGATAAAACTCGACACGGCTGCGAATCCGGTGGACCAGTTGCCGGTTGCTTGCGGCGGCCAGTTTTCCGGGCACGTGCGCAGCAATGGCGCGACCTTGACGGTATCCGCGCCGTTCAGGACTGCGCCACCGCCCGCCGCAGGCGCAGCGCGGCGACGCGGCCCAGCACGACGGGCGAGACGCCGTTGACGAACTCCACTTCGGTCTGGGAGCCGGGGCGCTGCGACAGATGGGAGATATGTTCGAGATTGATGATGATCGACCGGGACAAGGCGCAGAAAGGCGGGGAGGGAAGCTGCGCGGCCAGCCGCTTGAGCGTGATGTGCATCAGCTCGTTCGCGCCGCCGGCGCCGCACAGCAGCACGTAGTCGCCCTGTGCCTGGGCAAGCGTCAGTTCCTGGACCTTGATGAGCTTGGTGCCGGCCTTCGTCCGCATGGAAAGGTAGCCCGCGGCGCGGGGCCGCAGCCGCGCCAGCGTCTGCGCCAGCCTGTCGGGGCGGACGGGCTTGAGCAGGTAATCGACCGCCTCGACATCGAAGGCGCGGGCGGCGTAGTCGTCGTGCGCGGTCACGAACACGACGGCGGGCGCGGGATCCGGGCCATGCAGAAGGTCGAAGCCGGTGCCGGACGTGAGTTCGATATCCAGGAAAACGGCATCCGGGCGGAGTTCCCGTATCGATGTGCGGGCCTGTTCGACCGTGGAGGCTTCGCCTGCGACGTGGACGTCGGCCGTGGCTTCGAGCAGGCGGCGCAGGTAGCGCCGCGCCGGGGCTTCATCGTCGACGATCAGCACGCGCAGCATTTTCCTCCCAGCCGCCCGTATGGGGCGGGTATAGTCTTCCGGTCCGATAAGCGGGTAAATATTAAGGCCATATGCGCCGTCCGGTGAACCTTTTACATCGCCGCAATATGGCTCCGAGGGACGAGCCCATGATCTTCACATCCGTTAGCCAGGGACTCAGCCAGGGGGACTCCGCGCCAGGATTCTGGCGCGCCCAGATCGTGGGGTGGATGTTCCTGGCGTTCGTGGGCTTCTTCATCCGCCTGGCGGTGTTCGGCAACGCCGTCGCGGCGTTCTGGCTCACCATGGGGCTGGAGCCGCTGGCCTTCGTCATGACCAGCGCGGCCGCCGTGCTGCACGGGCGCCGGTCGGGCAAGGGCGATTCCCCCCTCCTGGTCCTTGCATGCGCCGTGCTGCTGTGCCTGGCCGCGTCGGCGCTCCTGGCCTCCATCGCCTACGCCATCCACGGCCTGTTCGCGCCGGGAGCGATCCGGGTGATCCCCGGCAACCAGTACCGCCTGGGCTTCATCTACTACATGGGGATACTGTCCATCTGGACCTTGATCTATTTCGGCGTGTCGGCGGAACTCGCCGCGCGCACCGAGCGCATGTCCAAGATGAAGGCGGAAACCCGGTCCCTGAAGCTGGAACTCGAGCACCTGCAACTGCAGATCGAACCGCACTTTCTTTTCAACTCGCTCAACACCATCGTCGCCGAGATCGCCGAACGGCCCGCGATCGCCGAGGAAATGACCCGCAGCCTGGCCGAGTATCTGCGCTATTCGCTGGACCGGCGCGGGCGCGGGCTGTCGCGGCTGGAGGAAGAGATCGAGGCCGCCCAGGCCTATATCCGCATACAGGCCCTGCGCTTCGACAAGCGGCTCGAATGCCGCTGCCAGGTCGATCCGGCCACGCTGGAGATCAACATCCCGCGCATGACGCTGCAGGGGCTGGCCGAGAACGCGATCAAGCACGGCATGCGGGACGAGCACGAACGCTTCCTGATCCATATCCGCACCCGGCTCCAGGGCGACGAGCTGATCATCGAGGTGGGCAATCCGGGCGAGCTGCGCGCCCCTTTCGACCTGGCCAAAGGCGGCGGCGGGCTGGGCAACCTGTGCCGCCGGCTGGCGCTGCGGTACCCGGGGCGATACGCGTTCTCGCTGGAGCAGCGCGGCGAGAAGACCGTGGCCGAGATCCGGCTGAAAGGCAGCCCGGAGCCGCTGTAGCGCGTTTTCTTCGGCGATGCAGTCGTGTCAAACTTACGCATTGACTCGACATGGCCTCTGGGCTGTCACCGCCTGGAACGGCATTGTCCTGGGACGATATGAAAATACACGGAAAGACCGCCGCCGAGATCTTCGACTGCGTGCGCGCGCTGCTGCAATCGGGGCAGTTGCGGCCGGGCCAGGCCCTGCCGCCCGTGCGCGACCTGGCGGTGGAACTGGACGTCAACCGCAACACCGTCGCCGCGGCCTACAAGCGGCTGGCGGCCTCCGGCATCGCCGCCACGCAGGGGCGGCTTGGAACCATCATCCGCGAACCCTCCGGCCCGGGCGAACAAGAGGGCGCGCTGCCGGACTCGCCGCTGGTGGACCTGGCCAGCGGCAACCCCGGCCTGGCCTGGCTGCCGGACCTGGCCGCCGCCTTCGCCATCCGGCCCTATCGGCCGCGGCTGTACGGCGAGCCCACCGTCAACGCGGGGCTGGAGGATTACGCGCGAGCCTGGTTCGCGCCGGACTGCCCGGCCCCTTTCGATGTCGACCTGACCCACGGGGCGGTGGACGCCATCGAGCGGCTGCTGGGCTCGCACCTGGTCGCGGGCGACAAGGTCGCGGTCGAGAATCCCTGCTTCCTGAGCAGCATCAATCTGCTGCGCATCGCCGGCCTGCAGGCGGTCGGGGTGCCGGTGGACGCGGAAGGCATGCAGGCCGGGGCCCTGGACGCCGCGCTGGCCCAGGGCGCGCAGGCGGTGATCCTGACGCCGCGCGCCCACAACCCGACCGGCTGCAGCCTGAGCGCCAGGCGGGCGCGGGCGCTGGCGCGGGTCCTGGCGAAGCACCCTCATGCCCTGGTCATCATGGACGACCATTTCGCCCTGCTGTCCAACGGGGAATACCACTCGGTGCTGCCGGCGGGTGCGCGGCGCTGGGCGCTGATCAGGTCGCTGACCAAGACCCTGGGGCCCGACGTGCGCGTGGCCATGGTCGCGAGCGACCCCGCGACGTCGCGGCTGCTGCGTCAGCGGCTGGCGTCCGGGACGAGCTGGGTCAGCCATGTGCTGCAGGACATGGTCGAGGTCGCCTTCGGCCGTGCCGAAGTCGCCAGGCAGATCGCGCAGGCCCGCGAGGACTATGTCCGGCGCAGGCAGGGCCTGGAGGATGCCCTGCGGGCGCAGGGCGTGCCTTGCGCCGCGCAGGGAGACGGCCTGAATCTCTGGATCCCGCTGGACACCGACGACCGGGCCGTTGCCCTGGCCCTGGCCCATCGCGGCTGGCTGGTGCGCCACGGCGTAGCCTTCGGGGTCCAGGAGCCGGTCCGGGGGCTGCGCATTACCATTTCCACCATCGAGCCGGAGCAGTGCCGGGACCTGGCCCGGGATATCCGGACCAGCCTGGGCTAGCGGCCCGGCCTGCGCGGCCCGGCCTACGCGGCGCGACGGAGTTTCACCGCCGGGAAATCGACGGGGACGGCGAAAGCCACGTTGACGTAGTTCGTGTACAGGTTCAATGCGACGTGGGCAAGAATCTCCACGATTTCCTGGTCGCTGTAGCCCGCGGCGCGCACGGCCTGGACGTCGGCGTCGCCCACTTGTCCGCGCGCCTCGACAAGCTGCAGCGCGAAGCGCAGCGCGGCCGCGGTCTTGGGATCGGCGGCATCGCCGCCCTGGGCGGCGGACATTTCCTCGGCGCTGGCGCCGGCCTTGCGGCCCAGGGCGGTATGGGCCGCAAGGCAGTACTCGCAGGCATTGCGGTCGGCCACGGCCACCGCGATCTGCTCGCCCAGTTTGGCGGGAATGACGCCCGCGCCCAGGGCGCCGAATGCGCCCCACATGCTCTGCAGCGCCGCCGGCGAATTGGCGACGGCCCGGAACATATTGGGCGTGGCGCCGAAGGCGCCATGGACCTGCGCCAGCAGGGCCTGGCGGTCGGCAGTGGTGTTGCCGGCGTCGATAAGGGGAACTCGGGACATGGCGGTAACTCCTGGAAAGTAAAAAAAGCCAAACCTCGCGGCTGGTCAGGGAAATCGTACGTAGAATGTCTGGACGCATGGTGCTTTCAGGTCCATAAATGATGTCTATTCGTCCAATCCATGAATGATTCCTTCAGCCCCCGGGTAGACCGGCTTTCGGCGTTGCTGGACCGCTTCCGGGTGCGGGCCACCCTGTTCCACACGGGCGCGCTATGCGGCGCCCAGACCTTCGAGGCGGTGCCCGGCCGCGGCTTTCTGCATGTGCTGCGCCGCGGCCGGATGGAGCTGCGGCATCGTCCCGGCGGCACCGTAGCGCCGCGCTTGCGGCTGGACGAGCCGACGCTGCTTTTCTATCCGCGCGCCCTGCGGCACGAGTTCGTGAATCCGCCCGTGCACGGCTCGGACTTCACTTGCGCGGCGCTGGATTTCGACGGCGGCGAACGCAATCCTTTGGTGCAGTCGCTGCCGCCGTTCATCCGGGTGCCGCTGGACGCGGTCGACGGCCTGCGGCCCGCGCTGGACCTGCTGTTCGCCGAAGCGGACCACGTGCGCTGCGGTTCGCGGCTGCTGGCCGACCGCCTGTTCGAGGTCGTGCTGATCCAGTTGCTCCGGTGGATCCTGGACCATCCCGCCGAAGCGGGCGTGACCGGAGGCCTGGTCATGGGCCTGTCGGACCCGCGCCTGGCCAGGGCGCTGGCGGCCGTGCACCGGTCTCCCTGCGATGACTGGCCGCTGGAAAAAATGGCCGCGGCAGCCGGCATGTCGCGCAGCGCCTTCGCGGCGGCGTTCAAGCACGCCACCGGCACCACGCCTGCGGCCTATCTGACGGATTGGCGCTTGAGCCTCGCGGCATCGATGCTGCGGTCCGGCCGCCCCGTGAAACAGGTCGCGGCGGAACTGGGCTTTGCCAGCGCCTCGTCGCTGTCCAAGGTTTTCCGGCAGCGAATGGGCGCGTCCCCGCGGGAATGGCTGGCCGCTGCGCACGGATAGGCCATGCTAGTATTTGACCTATGACAAACTACGTTCCGCCCCTATGCGAGGTGCAGGCATGAACGAAGACGCGCAGGACCCGGGCGGCGATACCCGGACGCAGCACGACCAGCACGGCCGCTGGCCCAAGGCCGAATCGGTCGAGGAATTCCGCCGCAACCTGGCCACGGTCAACGGCCGGATCGCGGCGGCATGCCGGCGCGCCGGGCGCGATCCGGCCGGCGTGCGCCTGCTGCCTGTGAGCAAGACCGTGGAAGAGGCGCGCATCCGGCTGGCCTATGCCGCGGGCTGCCGCTACCTCGGCGAAAACAAGCTGCAGGAAGTGTCGCGCAAGTGGGAGGCCATGGCGGACCTGACCGACCTGCGCTGGTCGGTCATCGGCCATTTGCAGACCAACAAGGCCAAGCTGGTGGCGCGCTACGCCGCGGAATTCCAGGCGCTGGACAGCTTGAGGGTGGCCGAGGCGCTGGACCGCCGGCTGCAGGCCGAAGGCCGCGCGCTGGACGTATACGTGCAGGTCAATACCTCGGGCGAGGCCAGCAAGTACGGCCTGCATCCCGACGAGACCGCCGCCTTCCTGCGCCAGATGCCGGCCTTCTCCGCGCTGCGCGTGCGCGGGCTGATGACGCTGGCGCTGTTCTCGGCCGAAGCCGCGCGCGTGCGGCAGTGCTTCGTCCTGTTGCGCACGCTGCGCGACCGGCTGCGCCAGGATGCCCCCGCGGGCGCGGGCCTGGACGAACTGTCGATGGGCATGTCCGGCGATTACGAGATCGCCATCGAGGAAGGCGCCACCGTGGTGCGCGTCGGGCAGGCGATCTTCGGCGCCCGCAACACGCCCGATTCCTATTACTGGCCGGCCGGGCCGGACCCCGAGGCCGGCGGGCGGGCGGAGTCCGCGCAATGAACCGCCTCGCCTTGGTCGTCCGCCACGTTCCCTTCGAAGACCTGGGCATCCTGGCGCCGGTCCTGGCGGATCGGGGCTACTCCGTGCAATATCTGGAAGCGGGCGTGGACGCCATCGACGCCGCGGCGCTGGCCGAGGCCGATCTGGCGGTGATCCTGGGCGGTCCGGTGGGCGTCTACGAGACCGGCCGCTATCCCTTCCTGGAGCCGGAACTGCGCGCGATCGGCGCGCGCTTGCGGCAGGACAGGCCGACCCTGGGCATCTGCCTGGGCGCGCAGCTCATGGCGGCGGCGCTGGGCGCCGAGGTCGCGCCGACCGGACGCGTCGAAATCGGCTATGCGCCGCTGACGCTTACCGCGGACGGGCAGGCGTCGCCGCTGCGGGCCGTGCAGTCCGTGCCCGTGCTGCATTGGCATGGCGACCAGTTCGGCATCCCCGCCGGCGCGCGCCGGCTGGCCGAGACGCCGGGCTTTCCCAACCAGGCGTTTTCGCTGGGCCCGAGAATACTGGGCCTGCAATTCCACCTGGAGGCCGATGCCTCGCGGATCGAGCAGTGGCTGATCGGCCACGCCTGCGAGCTGAGCCTGCGCGGCGTCGATCCCGCAGCCATCCGGCGGGATGCCGGGAGGCATGGCCCGGCTCTGGCGCGCTGCGCCCGCCAGGCAATCGAACTGTGGCTGGACGCCTGCGAGATCGAGGCCGCCCTGTAGCGCCTGGCCGGCATGTCAGGCCGCCCACTCCGTGAAATCCGGTATTTGCCGCCGGGGGCCGCGCCGATACACTGCGTTTTCCACCCTATAACGAGAACGCCATGAGACATCTACTTTCCACCCTGGGTGCCGCCCTTGCCCTGTCGTTCGGCGCCCAGGCCGCAATGGCCCAGCCGGCGCAGGCGCCCGTGCCGCGCGATCCGTTCTTCTGGCTGGGCGAGATCAACAAGGCCACCGCGGTCATCAACACCGACGAGGGGCTGCTGGACAAGTCCATGGCGCCGCGCCTGGCCGCGGGCGTGGCCAAGGTGATCAGCGACGGCAACCAGCCCGGGGCCAAGCGCCCGGCCAGCGTCATCACCTTCGAGCCGCTGTTGATCAAGGCCGCGGGCGAGGACGTAACCCTGCTGCACGCGGGCCGTTCCAGCCAGGACATGCACGCCACCTACCGCAGCGCGATCCTGCGCGACAAGCTGCTGGAACTGGCCGACCAGTTGAACGCCACCTCCACCACGCTGGTGGAACTGGCCGCCAAGCACGCCGGCACCATCGTGCCGAACTACACCAACGGCGTGGCCGCGCAGCCCAACAGCTACGGGCATTACCTGCTGGGGCAGGCGGCCGGCCTGGCGCGCGACGCCCAGCGCATCCGCGAAGCCTATGTGCGCATCGACCGTTCGCCCATGGGCACCACGGTGCTCAACGGCACCAGTTGGCCGCTGGACCGCAAGCGCATGGCGCAGTACCTGGGGTTCGCGGCCCTGGTGGACAACGCCTACGACGCCTCGCAGATTTCGTCGATGGACCAGCCCGTCGAAGTCGCTTCCATCGTCACCAGCATCGCGCTGCGCACGGGCAACTTCGTCGAGGACGTGATGACCCAGTATGCCCAGCCGCGTCCCTGGATCCTGCTCGAGGAGGGCGGCGGCAATACCTACGTGTCCAGCGCCATGCCGCAGAAGCGCAATCCCGGCTTGCTGAACGACACCCGCAGCGACGCGTCCACCGCCGTGACCCTGGCCATGGGGCCGGTCATCCAGACGCACAACATCACCCCGGGCATGAGCGACCCCAAGGACGTGAAGCAGAACTCCGCCATGGTGGACGCCGGCATCTCGGCGCTCAAGCGCTGGAACCGGGTGCTGAAGGCCATGGTCATCAACTCCGACCGCGCGCTGGAGGAACTGAACAGCGACTGGACGGCGTCGCAGGAGCTGGCCGACGTGCTGATGCGCAAGTACAAGCTGCCGTTCCGCGACGGGCACCATTTCGCGTCGGAAGTCGTGACCTACGCCAAGACCAACAACATCAAGCCGCTGGACTTCCCGTACGAGCAGGCGCGCCGTATCTACGCGGACGCCATGAAGGATTCGAAGTACGGCGCCGACCTGCCCATGAGCGAGGCGGAATTCCGCTCGACCCTGGATCCCGTGGCCATCGTGAAGAACCGCGCCACCGTCGGCGGCCCGCAGCCGGCCGAGATGGACCGCATGATCAAGGAAGCGCGCGAGCAGCTTGCGTCGCAGGATGCCTGGATCAAGGCGCGCCGCGCCCACATCCAGGATTCGCTCGCCGAGCTCGACAAGCAGTTCGACGCGCTGGTGGCCAGCGCGTCCAAGGCCAAGGCCCAGTAAAAAGGGGCGCCGGGGCCGGCGGCCCCGGCTTCAGGCCGCGGAGGGCGGCGTATAGCGGCGCAGCCGCAGCGCGTTGCTCAGCACGAACACGCTGGACAGGGCCATCGCGCCCGCCGCGAACACCGGCGACAGCAAGGTGCCGTTGACCGGGTAGAGCAGGCCGGCCGCCACCGGGATCAGGGCGACGTTGTAGGCGAAGGCCCAGAACAGGTTCTGCCTGATGTTGCGCAGCGTGGCCTTGGACAGGCCGATGGCGTTGGGCACGCCGCCCAGGTCGCCGGACATCAGCACGACGTCGGCCGCCTCGATGGCGATGTCGGTGCCCGTGCCGATGGCCAGCCCCACGTCGGCCTCGGCCAGCGCCGGCGCGTCGTTGATGCCGTCGCCGACGTAGGCGATCGGGCCGTGTTGCTGCCTCAGCCGGCGCACGGCCTCGACCTTGCCGTCGGGCAGCACCTCGGCGACCACTTCGTCGATGCCGAGCTGGCGGGCGATGGCCTTGCCGGTGCGGCGGTTGTCCCCGGTGATCATGGCGACCTTCAGGCCTTGCTCGTGCAGGGCGCGGATGGCGGCGGCCGTGGTGTCCTTGATGGGATCGGCCACGGCGATCATCGCGGCAAGCCGGCCGTCGATCGCGGCGTACAGCGGCGTCTTGCCTTCGTCTCCCAGACGCATGGCGTCCGCGCCGAACGCCTGCACGTCCAGCTCCAGTTCGCGCATGTAGCGGTCGGCGCCGATCTCCACGCGCACGCCGTCCACGCCGGCCTTCACGCCGAAGCCCGTGATGGCTTCGAACTGCGAGACCGCGCCCAGGGCGATGCCCTCTCCGCGGGCCGCTTCCACGATGGCCTGCGCGATGGGATGTTCGGACTTCGCCTCGACGGCCGCCACCTTGCCCAGCACGTCCGCGCGCTCGAATCCCGGCGCCACGATCAGGTCGGTCAGTTCGGGGCGGCCCTTGGTCAGCGTGCCGGTCTTGTCCACGGCCACGACCTTGGCGTCCTTCAGGGATTGCAGCGCCTCGCCCTTGCGGAACAGCACGCCCATCTGCGCGGCGCGGCCCGTGCCCACCATGATCGAGGTCGGCGTGGCCAGGCCCATCGCGCAGGGGCAGGCGATGATCAGCACCGCCACGGCATTGACCAGCGCGAAAGTCAGCGCGGGTTCGGGGCCGAACGCCAGCCAGACGACGAAGGCGACCGCGGCCGCCGCCATGACCGCGGGCACGAACCACATCGTGATCCGGTCCACCAGGGCCTGGATCGGCAGCTTGGACCCTTGCGCCTGTTCGACCATGCGGATGATCTGCGCCAGCACCGTGTCGTTGCCGACCTTGGTGGCGCGGAACGTCAGCGCGCCGTTCTGGTTGACGGTGCCGCCGACCACTTCGGAGCCGGGCGTCTTCTCCACGGGGACGGGCTCGCCGCTGATCATGGATTCATCGATGAAGCTGCTGCCTTCCACGACCTCGCCGTCCACGGGGATGCGCTCGCCGGGCCGCACCTGGACCAGGTCCCCGGCGACGACTTGCCCGATGGCGATCTCGGCGGCCGCGCCGTCGCGCACGACGCGGGCCGTCTTGGCCTGCAGGCCGAGCAGGCGCTTGATGGCTTCCGAGGTATTGCCCTTGGCGCGCGCTTCCAGGTAGCGGCCCAGCAGGATCAGCGCCACGATGACCGCCGCGGCTTCGTAATACACGTTGACCGTGCCGGCCGGCAGCAGGCCCGCCGCGAAGGTGGCGACGACCGAGTAGGCGTAGGCGGCGGAGGTGCCCACCGCCACCAGGGAATTCATGTCGGGCGCGCCGCGCAGCAGCGCCGGGACGCCTTTCTGGAAGAAGCGCAGCCCGGGGCCGAACAGCACGATGGAGGAGAGCGCGAACTGGATGTACCAGCTATTTTGCGTGCCGAGGGTGCCGGCGATCAGGTGATGGAAGGCCGGCACCATATGGGCGCCCATTTCCATGATGAACACGGGCAGCGCGAAGATTGCGGCGATCGCCAGGGAGCGCTTGAGCGCCTTCAGTTCGGCGGCCTGGCGTTCGGCCGTGGCGTCGGCCTCGCTGGATTCGCCCGAGAGGACGCGCGCCTCGTAGCCCGCCTTGGCCACGGCCTGGACCAGGGCGCTGGCCGCGACGCCGCCGGCGGCCGTGACGTGAGCGCGTTCGGTGGCGAGGTTGACCGTGGCGCCGCTGACGCCGGGCACGGCCTTCAAGGCCTTCTCGACCCGGCCCACGCACGAGGCGCAGGTCATGCCGGCCACCGACAGTTCGATGCTGGTTTCGGGGACGGCATAGCCGGCCTTCTGCACGGCCTGGACCGCGGCGGCCACGTCCGGCGTCCCGGAGAAGGTGATGTCGGCGCGCTCGGTCGCCAGGTTGACGCTGGCGCGGTCGACGCCCGGCACGGCCTTCAGGGCTTTTTCGACGCGACCGACGCACGAGGCGCAGGTCATGCCTTCGATCGGAAGGCTGACCGGTGCGCCGACTGCTGGGTTGGAACTCATTGCCGCTCCTTGAAAACGCTGGATTTCCTCTGGATGGCTTCCACTATAAAGATTCCAACGATGTCAAGGTCAAGCGCCGGCCGCGCTATCGCGATTCCCATTGGCGGCCATCGCAACACTTAATTGGCCCCGGCAGCCGCCGTCCGATAAGGTACGGGGCCAGGAAAGACCAAGGCGAAACATGACAGAACGCGTATTCATCAACGCCGTCGGGATCGACGGCAATCCCCAGGCCCTGGCCGTCCGCGACGGACGCATTGTCGCGATCGGAAGCGAGCCGCCGCCCGCTGCGGCCGAGACGATAGACCTGCGCGGCCACCTGGTCCTGCCGGGCTTCGTCGACGGCCACATCCACCTGGACAAGAGCTTCGTGGGCGACCGCTGGCATCCCCACCTGCCGGCGGCCACGCTGCGGGAACGGCTGGCCATCGAGAAGCGCGAGCTGGCCGGCGCGCCGCCGATCGAAGGACGCGCCGACGCGCTGATCGCGCAGGCGGCCGCCTTCGGCACCGTCGCGATGCGCTGCCACGTCGACGTCGACGCCACCACGGGGCTGGCGAACCTGCACGCCGTCATGGCCGCGCGGGAAAAATGGCGCGGCATCGTGGATATCGAGCTGGTGGCGTTCCCGCAGGCGGGCGTGATGTCCTGTCCGGGCACGGCCCGATTGCTGGAGGCGGCCGTGCGCGAAGGCGCGGATGTGGTGGGCGGGATCGATCCGTCGACGCTGGACGGCGATGCCGAGGGCCAGCTCGATTGCGTATTCGGCATTGCCGACCGGCTGGGCGCGAAAATCGACATCCACCTGCACGAGCCGGACATGCAGGGCGTGGAGCAACTGGCGCGGATTGCCGCGCGCACCAAGGCGCTGGGCCTGGCGGGGCGCGTCGCCGTCAGCCACGCCTACGCGCTGGGCGACGTCGGCCAACAGGCGCTGGACCAGGTGGCGCGCCAGCTCGCCGACGCCGGCGTGGCCATCATGACGAACGCGCCGGGCGACCGGGCCTTCCCGCCGGCGCTGCGCCTGCGCGAGGCGGGCGTGCGGATGTTCGCCGGCAACGACAACATCCAGGACACCTGGTGGCCCTATGGCAATGGCGACATGCTGCAGCGGGCGATGCTGATCGGCTACCGCTCCGGCTTCTATACCGACGGCGAACTGCTGGCGGCCCTGGATATGGCGTCCCACGCCGGCGCGGCCGTGCTGGGGTTGGAAGGCTATGGATTGCAGCCGGGCAACGAGGCCACCTTCGTGGCGCTGCCCGCGCCCAACGGGCCGGCGGCGGTCGCCGCGGCGCCCGCGCAGCGCTTTCTGTTCCGCAAAGGAGAGCCGGTCGGGCAGGCGGCGGCTTTCTTCGGCGCAGGCCTCACGCGGCCGGCGGCATGACCTGGCCGGCGCGCAGTTCGCAATAGGCCTGCAGCTCGCGCCGCAAGGCATGGCCGGCGTCGCTGAGCCGCGAGCGCGCATACAGCGCCAGGTGCAGTCCGCCCGGGGCGGGGAAACCCTCTTCGGCCTTCAGCACCCGGTGCTCGGGCGTGACGCAGGCGGCCGGCAACAGGCTGACGCCCACTCCCGCGGCCACCGCCGCCAGCAGGCTGGGCAGGCTGGGGCTGGAAAAGCGCACCTGCCACGGCTTTCCGGCGGACTCCAGCATGGCGGTCATTTCGTGGCGGTACAACGCGCCCGCCGGAAACGCGACCAGCGGCACCGCCGTGTCGGGCGAAGGCGGCGACGCGTTCCTTGCGGTGATCCAGCACAGCGGCTCGGGCCACTGCGCGTGGCAATCCGCATCGACTTCCCATTGCTTGACCAGGAGCAGGTCCAGTTCGCCTTCGCGATAGCGCCGCAGCAGTTCATGGCTGAGGCCGCCTTCGACTTCCACGCGCAGCAGCGGGTACGCGGCCTGAACCGCCCCGAGCGTGGGCATCAGCGCCGGTCCCATGAATTCCTCGGGGGCGCCCAATCGCACCACCGCGCTCGCCTGCGCGGCGGCGACGCTCTCGCGCGCCTCCTCGGCCAGGCGCAGAATGCTGCGGGCATAGCCGAGCAGGCGCTCGCCTTCTTCGGTGGGCAGGATGTGGCGCTGCGTCCGGTCCAGCAGCCGGCAGTCGAGCTTGTCTTCCAGGCGGATCACGTGCTGGCTGACGGTGGACTGCGTCAGGTGCAGGTATTCGGCCGCGCGGGTGAAATTGCCCGTGTCCACGACGGTGACGAAGCTGCGCAGCAGGACGGGATCGAGCATTGGGACTTCCACTGAAAGCTATCAAGCCAATTAATTTCATAATAGCTCGCCGCGCCGCCATACTAAGGCGTGTGTCCCGGATACGCCGGAGACGATAGACCGAGGGAGAGTTCGATATGCCTATTTTTGGCGTGTGCCGCATCTGGATGGCGGCATTCCTGCTGAGCCTGGGGGGCGGCGCCGCCGCCGGCGGTCCGGATGCGGCGCTGCTGGCGGCCGCGGGCGACGGCGACGCGGCCCGCGTCAAGTCGCTGTTGCAGCAAGGGGCATCGGCAAAGGCGCGCGACGGCAGCGGCAATACGCCGCTGCTGCGCGCAACCCAGGGCAACCACGTCGAGGCCGCGCGGGTCCTGATCGAGGCGGGCGCCGACGTCAATGCCAAGAACGCGATCCACGACAGCGCCTACCTGCTTGCCGGCGCCCGCGGCTACCGCGACATCCTGGCGATGACCCTCTCGCATGGCGCCGACCTGAAAAGCACCAACCGCTACGGCGGCACCGCCCTGATACCGGCCTGCGAGCGGGGCCACGTCGAGGCGGTGGGCATGCTGCTGCGCGCCGGCGTGGATCCGGACCATGTGAACAACCTGGGATGGACCGGCCTGCTGGAGGCCGTGATCCTGGGCGACGGCGGCCCGCAACACCAGGCGATCGTCAAGCGGCTCATCGAGGCCGGGGCCGACGTCGACCTGGCCGACGGCAAGGGCGTGACGCCGCTGCGGCACGCCCGCGACCGCGGCCAGGTCGAGATCGCGCGCTTGCTGGAAGCGGCGGGGGCGAAGGGGTGAACATTCCTCTTTATTATCCAAGTTCTTTCTTGATTAATTAAGGTCGCCTTCGTAATATGCCAGGCAATTGCCCGTTCGACCGATAAGCCGCGCCGCCGCTGCCAGGGGCAGTAACGGCGCGAGCTCGGGCGTTCTTTTGCCTGGAGTCTGCATGTCCGTACGACAAGGAAGCTGGGGAGACCTGCTCTCCGGCGGGAACCTGGCGCCTTCCATTGCGCTGTCCGGCGGGGTGGCGCTGCACGCCATCAACATCTACATCGCCACCACCGTGCTGCCCTCGGTGGTCCAGGACATCGGCGGGCTGGACCTCTACGCCTGGAACACGACGCTGTTCGTGGCCGCGTCCATCCTTGGATCGGCGTTGACCGCCAAGCTGCTGGCCGCCGCGGGATCGCGCGGCGCATACGCCGTGGCCGCCGTGTTTTTCATCGCGGGCAGCCTGGCCTGCGCCGCGGCCCCGAGCATGCCGGCGATGCTATTCGGCCGCGCTCTGCAGGGCTTGGGCGGCGGATTTCTGTTCGCCTTGTGCTACGCCATGGTCTATGCCGTGTTCGACGAACGCCTGTGGCCCCGGGCGATGGCGCTGATCTCCGGCATGTGGGGCGTGGCGACCCTGCTTGGCCCGGCGGTAGGCGGCGTGTTTGCGCAAATGGACGCCTGGCGGGTGGCATTCGGCTCCCTGGTGCCCGTGACACTGTTATATGCGGCCCTGGTGTGGCTGGTGCTGCCCGCCCGCAGCCGCGAGGGCGCGGCGGCCGCGGGCAAGCTGCCGGTCGCGCAGTTGCTGCTGCTGACGGTGGCGGTGCTGGCGGTAAGCGCCGGCAGCGTGTCGCCGGACCCGCGCTGGAACGTCGCGGGCCTGGCGCTGGCCGCCGTCCTGATGCTGTTGCTGGCACGCAAGGAATTCACCAGCGAGACGCGCCTGCTGCCGAAGGATGCGCTGCGCCGCGGATCGCCCCTCCTGGCCCTGTACATCACTATCGGCTTGCTGGTGGTCGGCATGACCAGCGAGACCTTCGTCCCGTACTTCCTGCAGACCCTGCATGCCCAGACGCCGCTGCTGTCCGGCTATCTGGCCGCGCTGATGGCAGCCGGCTGGACCGTATCGGAAATCTGGAGTTCGGGCTGGAAGGACGGCGGCATCCGCCGGGCCATCGTCAATGGCCCTGTGCTGGTGCTGGCCGGCATGGTGATGCTGGCGTTCAGCGCGCCGCTGCATGCGCAGGGCGACTGGTCGGTGCTGGGCTTTATTTGCCTGGGCCTGGCGCTGGTGGGTTTCGGCATCGGACTGGGCTGGCCGCACCTGCTGACGCGGATCCTGCAGGTGGGGCCCAGCGACGACCAGGACGCGGCCGCCACCTCGATCACCACGGTGCAACTGTTCGCCACGGCGCTGGGCTCGGCCCTGGCTGGCATGCTCGCCAACCTGGGCGGGCTGAATGTACCCGGCGGCATCGAAGGCACGTCGAGCGCCGCGTGGTGGCTCTTCGCGGTGCTTGCCGTGGCACCGCTGCTGGCGATTTTCAGCGCCGCGCGCGTGGCGGCCGGGCTGAAGTCCTGACGATCAGAAGCCTTCGCGCGGCACGTGCACGCGGCCTTCCATCAACACGCGCGCGCTGCGGCTCATGATGGCCTTGGTGACCTTCCATTCGCCGTCCACCCGCTTGGCCTCGGCGCCGACGCGCAGCGTGCCCGACGGATGGCCGAAGCATACGTTGTCGCGTTCGCCGCCGCCGGCGGCCAGGTTCACCAGCGTGCCGGGAACCGCGGCGGCGGTGGCGATGGCGACGGACGCCGTGCCCATCATGGCGTGGTGCAGCTTGCCCATGGACAAGGCGCGCACCAGCACGTCGATGTCGCCGGCGCCGATCTGCTTGCCGCTGGACGACACGTAGGCGCGGGGCGGCGCGACGAAGGCGATCTTGGGCGTGTGCTGGCGGCCGGCGGCTTCTTCCAGCGTCTTGATCAGGCCCATGCGCAGCGCGCCGTGGGCGCGGATGGTTTCGAAGCGCGCCAGCGCGGCGGCGTCGCCGTTGATGTCGTCCTGCAGTTCCGTGCCCTTGTAGCCCAGGGCCTCGGCGTCCAGGAAGATCGTGGGGATGCCGGAATTGATCATGGTGGCCTTGAACGTGCCGACGCCGGGCACTTCCAGTTCGTCCACCAGCTTGCCGGTGGGGAACATGGAACCGCCGTCGCCTTCTTCGGCCGGATCCATGAATTCCAGGCGCAGCTCGGCGGCGGGGAAGGTCACGCCGTCCAGTTCGAAGTCGCCGGTCTCCTGCACGGCGCCGTCGGTGATGGGCACGTGGGCGACGATGGTCTTGCCGATGTTGGCCTGCCAGATGCGCACGACGGCGGTGCCGTTCTGCGGCACGCGGGCCGGGTCCACCAGGCCGTTGGCGATGGCGAAGGGCCCCACCGCGGCCGACAGGTTGCCGCAGTTGCCGCTCCAGTCGACGAAGGGCTGGTCGATGGAGACCTGGCCGAACAGGTAGTCGACGTCGTGGTCCGGGCGGCTGCTCTTGCCGACGATGACGGTCTTGCTGGTGCTGGACGTAGCCGCGCCCATGCCGTCGATCTGCTTGCCGTAGGGATCGGGGCTGCCGATCACGCGCAGCAGCAGCGCGTCGCGCGCGGCGCCCGCCACGCGCGCGGATTCGGGCAGGTCGTCCAGCTTGAAGAACACGCCTTTGCTGGTGCCGCCGCGCATGTAGGTGGCGGCAATCTTGGTCTGGGGTGCATGGGCCATGGGGCAGTCCTGATGTTTCGGTATGGGAAAGGGCGGACGCCCGGAGCGCCCGCCCTGCGGATGGCAGATCAGCCGGCCTTCTGGTCGGCGCCGGCCGCGGACGCGGCTTCCAGGAAGTCCTGCGCGAATCGCTGCAGCACGCCGCCGGCCTCGTAGATCGACACTTCCTCGGCGGTGTCCAGGCGACAGGTGACGGGCACCTCCACGGTCTGGCCGTCGCGGCGGTGGACCACCAGCGTCAGGTCGGCGCGCGGCTTGCGTTCGCCGACGACGTCATAGCTTTCCGTGCCGTCCAGGCCCAGGGTCTCGCGATCGACGCCGGGCTTGAATTCCAGCGGCAGCACGCCCATGCCGATCAGGTTGGTGCGGTGGATGCGCTCGAAGCCTTCGGCCACGATGGCTTCCACGCCGGCCAGGCGCACGCCCTTGGCGGCCCAGTCGCGCGAGGAGCCCTGGCCGTAGTCGGCGCCGGCCACGATGATCAGCGGCTGCTTGCGGTTCATGTAGGTTTCGATGGCTTCCCACATGCGCATGACCCGGCCTTCGGGCTCCACGCGCGCGAGCGAGCCCTGCTTCACCGTGCCGTCGTCGTTCTTCACCATTTCATTGAAGAGCTTGGGGTTGGCGAAGGTGGCGCGCTGCGCGGTCAGGTGGTCGCCGCGGTGGGTGGCGTAGGAGTTGAAGTCCTCTTCGGGCAGGCCCATCTTGTGCAGGTATTCGCCCGCGGCGCTGTCCATCAGGATGGCGTTGGACGGCGACAGGTGGTCGGTGGTGATGTTGTCGCCCAGCACGGCCAGCGGCAGCATGCCGCGCAGGGTGCGCTCGCCGGCCAGCGCGCCTTCCCAGTACGGCGGGCGGCGGATGTAGGTGCTCATCGGGCGCCAGTCGTACAGCGGGCTGACGGCGGCGCGGCGCTCGTCCTGGATGCCGAACATGGGCGCATAGACCTTGCGGAACTGCTCGGGCTTGACCGCCGACTTGACCATGGCGTCGATCTCTTCGTCGCTGGGCCAGATGTCCTTCAGGCGGATCTCGCGGCCGCTGGCGTCATGGCCTAGCACGTCGCGTTCGATGTCGAAGCGGATGGTGCCGGCGATGGCGTAGGCCACCACCAGCGGCGGCGAGGCCAGGAAGGCCTGCTTGGCGTAGGGGTGGATGCGGCCGTCGAAGTTGCGGTTGCCGGACAGCACGGCGGTGGCGTAGAGGTCGCGGTCGATGATTTCCTGCTGGATCTTGGGGTCCAGCGCGCCCGACATGCCGTTGCAGGTGGTACAGGCGAAAGCCACCACCCCGAAGCCCAGTTTCTCCAGGTCTTCGGTCAGGCCGGCCTCGTCCAGGTACAGCGAGACCGCCTTGGATCCGGGCGCCAGCGAGCTCTTCACCCACGGTTTGCGGGTCAGGCCCGCGCGATTGGCGTTGCGCGCCAGCAGGCCGGCGGCGATGACGTTGCGCGGGTTGCTGGTGTTGGTGCAGCTTGTGATGGCCGCGATGATCACGGCGCCGTCGGGCATCTGACCAGGATTGTTTTCCACCACGCCGGAATATGCGGGGCCCCCCGCTGCGCCTTCGGCTTGCTGCCCCCCGAGGGGGCTGTTTTCCCTTGGGGCGGCCCGGCGGGAAAACCCGCGCTCGGCCAGATCGCTGACCGGCAGGCGGCGGTGCGGGTTGGACGGGCCGGCCAGCGTGCGCACCACGCTGGACAGGTCGAAGCGCAGCACGCGCTCGTACTCGGCGTTCTTGAGGCTGTCGGACCACAGGCCCGCGGTCTTGGCGTAGGTTTCCACCAGCGCGATCTGCTCGTCCTCGCGGCCGGTCAGGCGCAGGTAGTCGATGGTCTGCTGGTCGATGGAGAACATCGCGGCCGTGGCGCCGTATTCCGGGGCCATGTTCGAGATGGTGGCGCGGTCGCCCAGCGTCAGGCTGGAGGCGCCTTCGCCGTAGAACTCCAGGTAGGCGCCCACCACTTTTTCCTTGCGCAGGAATTCGGTCAGCGTCAGCACGATGTCGGTGGCGGTGATGCCGGGCTGGGCGCGGCCGGTCAGTTCCACGCCGACGATGTCGGGCAGGCGCATCCAGGACGCGCGGCCCAGCATGACGTTCTCGGCTTCCAGGCCGCCCACGCCGATGGCGATCACACCCAGCGCGTCCACGTGCGGGGTATGGCTGTCGGTGCCGACCAGCGTGTCGGGGAAGGCCACGCCGTCCTGCGTGTAGATGACGGGCGACATGCGCTCCAGGTTGATCTGGTGCATGATGCCGTTGCCCGGCGGCACGACCTCGATGTTGCGGAAGGCCTGCTTGGTCCAGTCGATGAAATGGAAGCGGTCTTCGTTGCGGCGGTCTTCCACGGCGCGGTTCTTGGCGAAGGCGTCGGGATCGTCGCCGCCGTATTCCACGGCCAGCGAGTGGTCCACGATCAACTGCACCGGCACCACCGGATTGACCTTGGCGGGGTCGCCGCCTTTCTCGGCGATGGCGTCGCGCAGGCCGGCCAGGTCCACCAGCGCGGTCTGGCCCAGGATGTCGTGACAGACCACGCGGGCCGGGAACCACGGGAAGTCCAGGTCGCGGCGGCGTTCGATCAGTTGCTTCAGCGCGTCCGTCAGCATGGCCGGGTCGCAGCGGCGCACCAGGTTCTCGGCCAGCACGCGGGACGTGTAGGGCAGGCGGTCATAGGCCCCGGGCGAGATCGCCTCGACGGCGGCGCGGGTGTCGAAATAATCCAGGCGGGTGCCGGGCAGGGGCTTGCGGTAGGAGTGGTTCATGCCTCGGTGCGCTGCAGGTTGCCCTGCGCGATCTGCTGTTCGATGTTGATACGGGATGCGCGGATGTGGCGGCGCATCAGGATTTCAGCCAGCTCGCCATCACGGTCGGCGATGGCGTCAAGAATGCGGTGGTGCTCGGCATAGGCCTGGCGGGGGCGGTTGGGCGTGGTCGAATACTGGATGCGGTACATGCGCGCGAGCTGGTAGAGCTCGTCGCACAGCATGCGGAACAGCATCTGGTTGCCGCTGCCCTTGACGATGCGGTAGTGGAAATCGTAGTCGCCCTCCTGTTCGTAGTAGCCGAGCCCGGCCTGGAAGGCCTCGTCGCGCTCGTGCGCCTCGAGCACGCCGCGCAATTCCGCGATCTCGGCGGGGGGCATGCGTTCGGCGGCCAGGCGGCAGGCCGTGCCTTCCAGCGATTCGCGGATTTCGTAGAGCTCGGAGAGTTCCTGCTGCGACAGCGAGACCACGCGAGCCCCGGCATGCGGCACGCGGACCAGCAGCCGCTGGCCTTCCAGCCGGTGCAGGGCCTCGCGCAACGGCCCCCGGCTGACGCCGTGGATGCGCGCCAGTTCGGGTTCGGAAATCTTGCTGCCGGGGGCGATTTCGCCCTTGACGATGGCGGACTGGATCTTGCGGAAGATATGTTCCGCCAGCGTCTCGCTATCGCCCGGGGTGGCGCCCGGCAACGTCAGCACTTTGCTCATTGTGTCGACAATTTTCCGGTTTCAAGGAGGTAAAAATCGGAATAAGCTGCGATGCAGCATAGGATTGTCAACAATTTACCCCGGGGACGGGGGCGGGCGCAAGCGGCCGGCCCCGCGGCTGCGGCGCCGGTCCGGCGTGCCGACTACTGCGTGTGGTGCACCTCCTGCAGCCCATACACCTGCACCGGCAGCCCCACCTGCCGCGCCTTCAGTTGCAGGGACAGGTACTGCGAGTAGTGGCGGGACTGATGCAGGTTGCCGCCGTGGAACCACAGCGCTTCCTGCTGGGTGGGCTTCCACATATTGCGCTGCTCGCCTTCCCAGGGCCCGGGGTCCTTGGTGGTATCCGAGCCCAGTCCCCAGCATTTGCCGACCTTGTCCGCTACTTCCCGGCTGATCAGGTCCGCGGCCCAGCCGTTCATCGAGCCGTAGCCGGTGGCATAGACCACCAGGTCCGCGGGCAGGCTCGCGCCGCTCTTCAGGACGACGGCGTCGCGGGTCAGGTGGCTGACGTCGGTGCGGGACTGCAGCTTGATGCTGCCGTCGATGATCAGGTCGCAGGCGCCCACGTCGATGTAGTAGCCGGAACCGCGGCGCAGGTATTTCATGAACAGGCCGGAGCCGTCGTCGCCCCAGTCCAGCATGAAGCCGGCGGCCTCCAGCTTGCCGTAGAACTCGGCGTCGCGTTCGCGCATCTGGTCGTACAGCGGGATCTGGAACTGCGCCATGATCTTGTAGGGCAGGGACGCGAAGGTCAGGTCGGCCTTGCGGGTGGTCATGCCGTTGGCCAGCGCCTGCTCGGAATACAGACCGCCCAGGCCGATATCCATCAGCGTGTCGGAGCGCACGATGTGGGTGGACGAGCGCTGCACCATGGTGACGTTGGCGCCGCCTTCCCACAGCGCCGCGCAGATGTCGTGCGCGGAGTTGTTGGCGCCGATGACGACGACGTTCTTGCCGCGATAGGCGTCGGGGCCGGGATGGCGCGACGAATGCTGCTGTTCGCCCTGGAATTCATCCTGGCCGGGGAAGCGGGGAATATTGGGCTTGCCCGACATGCCCGTGGCCAGCACGAGCTGCTTGGGCCGCAGCACCACCGGCTGGCCGTCGCGCAGCACGGTGACTTCCCATTCCTGCTTCTGCCCGTCGTAGCGCGCCGACTGGCAGACGCTGGACGTCCAGTAATTGAGCTCCATGATCTTGGTGTACATCTCCAGCCAGTCGCCGATCTTGTCCTTGGGCGCGAAGATCGGCCAGTTCTCGGGGAAGGGGATGTAGGGCAGGTGGTCGTACCAGACCGGATCGTGCAGGCACAGCGACTTGTAGCGCTTCCTCCAGCTATCCCCGGCGCGCTCGTTCTTCTCGATGATGAGGGTGGGCACGTCGAGCTGGCGCAGGCGCGCGCCCAGCGCGATGCCGCCCTGGCCGCCGCCGATGATGAGCACGTAGGGCTGGGTCCGGTAGCCGAGTTCGGCGGCCTCCTGCTCGCGCTTTTCCAGCCAGGTCTGGCGGGTCCGGCTGCTGCCGTGCTCGGCGCCCTTGGGCCGGCGCACGCCGCTGGGCTCCTCATGCCCCTTGAGCTCGGACATGGTGGTCAGCAGCGTCCAGATCTTGCCGTCCTTGATGCGGATGTGGCCGTAGCCGCGGGCGAGGTTGGTCTCGATCTCGATCCAGCCCTGCAGCAGGCCGGCGTCGTCGGACACGGCTTCCTTGGCGTCGCGGCTGAAACGCACCGGCTCCACCTGCGCCAATTGGTGCTGCAGCATGTCGCGGATCTGGCCGCGCCCTTCCAGGGTGCGCAGGTTCCAGGTGAACAGCACCAGGTCGCGCCAATAGCATTCGTCCTGGAACAGTCCGGCGACGGCATCCACGTCCTTGTTGCCCAGCGCGGCGTTCAGGCGGGCGAGCACGGCGTCCAGGGCGGCGTCGGCATGATCGGTCTGCATGTCTTGTCTCCTTGCCCGTTGCGGGCGGTCGTTGTCGTGGCGGACCGGGGCACGGTCCGTGGACGGCCCGGGCCTGTGCCGGCCGGTGGGCGTCGACAACGATCAAGCAATCGCCGTGCCATCCGCCGGGACGCGCGGCGCGCCCGGGGAAACGGAGGGAGCAAAGGGCTGGCGCCGTGGCGTCGCGCCACACCTGTGGCGCGCGGGTGTCGCGCGCCCTGTCAGTGGCGCGAGGAAAGGCCGTAGCGCCGCATCTGGCGGTGGACGGTGGAGCGGTCCACGCCCAGGCGCCGCGCGGCCTCGGAGACGTTGCCGGCGCAACGGGCCAGCATGGCGCGCAAGGCGGCCTCGCCGGGGCTGGCAGCGGCCGCCACCGGCGCCAGCGCCTCGGGCAGGTCGCCGGCTTCGATGACGCCGTTTTCGCACAGCGCGGCGGCCACCGCGATGGCGTTGGCCAGTTCGCGGATGTTGCCGGGCCAGGCGTGGGCCTTCAGCGCCATCAGGGCGCCGGGCGCCAGCGCGGGGGCGCCCGATTCGTCCTGGTGGCGCGCCAGCAGGCGGCCGATCAGCCATTCCAGGTCTTCGCGCTCGCGCAGCGGCGGTATCGTCAGCGTGGCGGCATTGATGCGGTAATACAGGTCTTCGCGGAAGCGTCCCTCGCGCGCCAGCGCCGCCAGGTCGCGGTGCGAGGCCGACACCAGGCTCAGGCGCACGGCGCGCGGGGCGTTGGCGCCGATGGGCGTGACCTCGGATTCGGCCAGGACGCGCAGCAGGCGGCTTTGCAGCGCCAGCGGCATGTCGCCGATTTCATCCAGGAACAGGGTGCCGCCGTCGGATTCCTCGATCAGGCCCTTGCGGCCCTTGGCCGCCGCGCCGGTGTAGGCGCCGGGCAGGTAGCCGAACAGCTCGCTTTCGATCAGGGATTCCGGGATCGCCGCGCAGTTCACGGCCACGAAGCGCCCGCTGCGCCCGCTGCTGTCATGGATGGCGCGGGCCAGGTATTCCTTGCCGGCGCCGGTCTCGCCCTGCAGCAGGAGGGGCAGCCCCTGCCGGGCCAGTTTGGCGGCGCGCGCCAGCATGGCGGCCATCCTGGGGTCGCCGCCGTCCAGGCCGCGCAGGCCGGCCGGCGCGCCGCGCACCGCGACGGCGGCGCCCCGGGCGTGCCGGTTGGGTTCGATGGCGTGCGCGAACAGCGCGTTGCCGTCGCGCGCGGCGATCAGACGTTCCTGCGGCGCGTGGGCGCGGGTGTAGCGGGGCAGGTCGTCCAGTTGCACGTCGAAGAAACGGGTGACGGGTTGGCCGATCAGGCTGGCGGGCTTGCGCCAGTCCAGGCCGGCGGCGCGCGCCAGCAGCTTGGCGCCCGTATGCGTCATGCCCAGGATGCGGCCGGATCCGTCCAGCGAGATGGCGGCTTCGGGGTCCACGTCCAGGAACTCGGGCGACCGCGCGAAGCGCAGCACCCATTCGCTGCTGGTGCGCGCCATCAGGTTGGCCATTTCGATGCGGCGCGTGGTGCTGGTGACCAGGTGCAGCGCCAGGTTCTGGCTGGCCTTCAGGATGGGCGAGCTGAGCAGCGAGATGTCCAGCACGGCGGCCAGTTCGCCGTCCGCGCTGTAGATGGGCGCGGCGGTGCAGGACAGCGGCGTGTGGGTGTTGTCGAAGTGATCGGTCTGGTGGATGGTGAGCGCTTCGCCGCTTTCCAGGCAGGCGCCCACGGCGCAGGTGCCGGCGCGCCGTTCCGACCATTCCGATCCCAGGTAGAGCCCGGCCTTGCGCAGCCTGGCGGTCTGCTGCGCGTCGCCCAGGAATTCCACGGTGACGCCCTGCCTGTCGGCCAGCAGCAGCACGTAGTTCTGCCCCGCGACCTGGCGGAAAAGATGGTCCAGGCCGGACCGGGCGATGGCGATCAGCGCTTCGGACTGCTGGCGGTGCTCGCGCAGCCGGCCGTCCGGCACGATATAGGCTTCGCAGGCATGCGCGGGATCGAGCCGGTACTGGTCCAGGCAGCGCAGCCAGCTACTGACCACGTGCGCGTCGCGCTGGGTGGGGCGGCCCAGGCCGACTTGCTCGATCTCGCGGATGTGGGCGGAGTGCAGGGAATTCGGCATGTCGTCTCCATTCTCCATGGTGCGCCCGATCTGCGCCGAGTCGCAGAGCAGCATGCACAGAGGACGACACGCCTGTAAATGCTGGTTATCCAGCAGAACGGGCGCGGTGCGCGCTACAGGTCGACCTTCACCTTGCCGGCCTGCACCAGCCCCGCCACGTCGCGTATCTCGGCCAGCAGCGCCTGCTGCAGTTGCGCCGGCGTGCCGCCGGTGGGCTGGAAGCCCTGTTCGGCCAGCTTGGCCCGTACCGTCTCGGTCTGCAGCGCGCGGTTGACGCCCTGGTTCAGCGCCGCGATGGCGGTTTCCGGGGTGCCGGCGGCGCAGTAGGTGCCGAACTGGATCTGCGCGGAGAAGCCGGGATAGCCGCTTTCGGCCACCGTGGGGATGTCCGGGTACTTGGGCAGGCGTTCCGGGCTGGTCACGGCCAGCACCCGCAGGCGCCCGCTTTGCAGATAGGGTTCGACCGCCGCCACCGTGGCCACCACCACCTGGATCTGTCCGCCCAGCAGATCCGTCATCATCGGACCCGTGCCGCGATACGGCACGTGCAGCAGCTCGACGCCGCAAGCCACCTGGAGCAGTTCGGTCGCCAGGTGCTGCGGCGTGGCGTTGCCGGGCGTGCCGAAGGTGAGGCTCTTGGGTTCGCGCCTGGCCTGGGCCACCAGGTCGCCCAGCGACTTGGCCGGCAGGTCGGCGTTGACCGCCACCATGTAAGGCGAACGCGCGATCGGGCATACGGGAGCCAGTTGCTTCAGCACGTCTTCGGGCGGACGGGCGTAGTAGCGCACCGAGGGCACCAGGCCCGCGAACAGCAGCACGCTGCCGTCCTTGGCGCCGTTGGCGGTGTAGTCGGCGCCCAGCATGCCGCTGGCGCCGGGCTTGTTCTCGACGACGACCGGCCGCTCGAGCGCGCCTTCCAGCGTCGCGGCGATTACCCGGCCCAGCACGTCCGTGCCGCCGCCCGGCGGGAACGGCACGATGACGCGCAAGGGCGCTTCGCGCGCGCCGGCGGCGCGGCCCAGCGTGGCGCCGGCCGGCGCGATGGCGAGGGCCGCCAGGTTCTTCAGGAGGGTTCTGCGATTCATGTTGTATGTCTCCGTTTCCACGCTGCTCGTGTGGGCCGCCGCTCGTCTCTAGGAAATGGACGATCCGCCGGCCAGCGGCAGAAAAAATCCGTGCAGGGCCGATGCCACGACCGCGGGCTCCTCCACCGGCAGCATATGCCGCTGGCCGGCCACCACCCGCGCCTGGCCCCGGGGCAGGGCCGCCGCCAGTTCGCGCGTCATGCGCGGCGTCGATCCCACGTCCTCTTCGCCGGTCATCGCCAGCGCGGGGCAGGCGATGGTGGGCGCGGCCTGCGCCAGGATGGGATCGCCCAGCGCGAACACGCGGTAGGCGGCCAGGAAGTGCGGCCGGTTGTTGCGCAGCAGGCGCTGGCCGATGCCGGCGACCCGTTCCGGACGCCGCGCCTGGAAAGCGGGCGTGAACCAGCGTGCGAGCGATACCTGGGCCGCGGCTTCGGGATCCTGCGTCGCGGCCGCCTCCAGGCGCGCCCGCACGGCGCGCGCTTCGTCGGGGCTGCGCTGGAACACCGTGCTCAGCAGCGCCAGCCGCGAGACGCGCTGCGGCCGCGCGGCGGCGTAGGCTCCCGCGATCAACCCGCCCATGGAATAGCCCAGCACGTTGGCGCTGCGCCAGCCGGCACGGTCCAGCTCGGCGTCCAACTGGCCGATAAAGTCCTGCACCGTTACGGTTTCGTCTATGCCGGGGGCATTGCCGTGGCCCAGCAGGTCGTAGCGCAGCACGTCGAAATGCGGTTCCAGCAGCGGTGCCAGATCGTCCCACAACGTGTGGTCCAGACCGACGCCATGCAACAGCACCAGCGGCTCGCCGCGGCCGGAGCGGCGGGAGTTCGCACTCATTTCGCCTGGGCCTCGCGCTCGAGTTCCTGCAGATCGGAATAGCGGTTGCCGATGCGGTGGTGTGGACGCCCGGAAGTGGCGGCGCCCAGCGCGACCACGATCTCGTCCGGCGCGGGGGCGTCGTTGATGGCGGTCTGCACGGTCAGGTAGTGCGAGCGCAGGCCTTCGTCCTGCTTGTGCATCAAGGGCACGGAAATCACGCAGCCCGGGCCGCCGCGCATATTGGTGAAGCTCAGGTAGCTGGTGCCGCCGACGGCGTTGCGGTAGGCGTTGCCGAAGCGCAGCGTATGGATCAGCGCGGAGGCGTGTTCGATCTCGCCGGCCGTGCCCACCACGGCCGCCTTGCCGTAGGCTTCGATCTGGTCGGCCGAGCCCGCCTGGCGCAGAATCTCCGCGACCAGCAGCTCGCCCAGCGGCGGCGCGGCGTCCAGGATCTGCGGGCGCAGGTCCTCCTGGAAGGGCAGGCCCGCCCAGGGATTGCGGATCACGGCGGCGGCCACGATCATCACCAGCGGACGCTCGGCCGCGCGGCCCCCTTCGATCAGGGTTTTCTCGACATAACTGACTACTTTGCGCACTTGCAGGGACATTACGCGGCTCCACGACCTGTTGGATGAAAGACGGGGCCATTGTTGGGCGCGCAGCGGAATTTTGACAATCCAAATTAACGTAAGTTAATTTCGGAAAATCCGAATTTTCCGCCAACCGCCATGCCGCCGCCCCTGAAGATCCAGCACCTGCGCCAGTTCCTGCTGGCTGCCGACCACGGCAGTTTCAGGCTGGCGGCCGAAGGCACGTTCCGTTCGCAGGCGGCCGTGTCGGCCGCCATGCAGGACCTGGAACAGCAACTGGGGGCGCCGCTGTTCGAGCCCGGCAAGCGGGCGCAGCTCACGCCGCTGGGCGCCGCGGTCGCGCCTCTGTTCCGGGAACTGCTGTCCACCCACGACCGGGTGCTGGACGCCGCGCGCCAGTTCGGCCTGGGCAGCCAGGGGCCGGTGTCGCTGGCCGTCATGCCCTCGCTGGCCGACGAGTGGCTGCCGCGGCTGCTGGAACGCTACGCGCGCAGCCACCCCGCGATCCGCATCCGCGCCGTCGACGAATCTTCGCAGGACGTGCACAGGCTGGTGCTGAGCGGGGAAGTGCAGGTCGGCGTGGCCGGACAGGTGCCGCGCACCGCGGAGGTCGCGTTCGCGCCCGTGGCGCGCGACGCCTTCGGCCTGGTCTGCCGCAAGAGCCATCCGCTGGCGCGGCGGCGCGGCCCGGTGCCCTGGTCCGCGCTGGCCGGCGAGCGCCTGATCGGCAATGCCACGTTCGACACCCTGCGGAACCGGCAACTGGGCAGCGCCATCGAGGACCCGTTCATGGTGGTGTCGAACCGCGCGTCGCTGCTGGCCAGCGTGGTGAGCGGGCTGGGCGTGACCGTGCTGCCGGTGCTGGCGCGGCCGGCGGCCAGCACCGGCCTGGCCTTCGTGCCCTTGGCCGAGCCCACGGTGGAACGCATCGTCGGCGTCCTGACCCGCAAGGAAGAAACGCTGCTGCCCTCGGTGGCCGCCATGCATGAATTGGCCTTGCGCTCGCTGGCGCAGTTCACGCGGCGCAAGGGGGCGGGGCTGGTGTAGGGGGCGCTACACGGCATGCGCGCCAAGCTGTCCGCCCCAACTGCCCCTCAAGACCGCGACACCGGCAATTCCTCCAGCGCCCGCCTGAACTCCGGATACTCCTTCAGAAACTCCTGATTTCCCCCAAAACGCTTCACCAGCCGGTCATCCACCGTCAGATTCAGCACCGTCGCGCCATCCCACAGCCGCGGGCGCTTGCGCACGTGGATCAGCACTTTCTGCGTGAACTCCCGGTACGAGTCATGCGGCTCGCATTGTTCGTAGTCCGTTGAGACACGTTGGGCCAGGCCGGCTTCCAGGCCGACCTGCCTGGATTTTTCCTGCAGCCAGGATGCCGGCAGCGTTTGCAGGCTGCCGTCCCGGTAGCCGCCGCCGATATCGGAGTGGGCGCCGATGAACCAGCGTTGCTCCACGGGCCGGTCGGGCGGGCGGGGTTCCGAGCTGCCCAGGCGCGTCCACAGGGTGGGGAAGTAGGGTTCGCGGTATTCGTTGGTGGCGATGGCGTGGTAGGCGTGGTGGACGTGGTTGCTCAGTTCGGTATCGTGGAAGTTGTAGAACTTGGAGAAGCCGGGGAAGGGGATGCCGCCCACGGGGATGCCCAGGGCGCCCACGGTGTCCCAGACTCCGACGAAGTGCAGGTCGGTTTCGCGCGAGAACTTGGCGCGGAACGCGGTGGCTTCCAGGGAGGCGGGCTTGCAGTCGTCGCGGTATAGCTCGTAGGCCTCCGCGACGCTGGCGTCGGTGGGCGAATTCAGCAGGCCGCATTTGCGGACCATGCCGGCCAGGCTGCGGGCGGAGTAGGCGCCGCGGCTGAAGCCGAACAGGAAAATCCGGTCCCGCGGTTTATGGCGTTGGCACAGCCAGCGGTAGCCCGTGCGGATATTGGCCGACAGCCCGGCGCCGAAGGCGCCTCCCATGAATTTGTCGATGGCGGCCCACAGGCCTTGTCCCTGCGTGCCGACGCCCTCGATGTAGAGCGTTTCCTGGGTGCTGGTTTCGGGCGCCGCCTTGTAGAGTTCGTAGGCGTTGGTGCGGTCGTTGGGTTCGTTCCAGGTCCCGTCGAAGAATACGGCTAGATTCTTCACCATGATGGTCTCCCCACAGATCAGGTCTTTCTATGAATCTGCTGCTGGCAGGGTCCGCGCCCGCGGGACGTAAGCTAGCACGCGCCGCGGGAGGGGCCGGGCGCGTGGTTTCCCTGCTGGAAGGGCGTACACCGTCCTAATGGCTAGCTAATCGGGAGCCATCCGGTGGCCCCATTGCAGGCGCGCCGGGACCGCGCCTGCGGGGATCGGGAAGAACGCTACGGCGTTAGGAGCAATCCATTGGGAGCTGGATGGTATCCGCGCCGCGCCGGTCGTCAAACGATCGCCGGTCGTCAAACGATCTCGAACCGCACGTCCACGTTGTCGCGGATCGCGCGCGAATAGGGGCACATATTGTGGGCGCCTTCGACCAGCAGGCGTTTTTGTTCGTCCGCCAGCCCCGGCAGCGACACCGCCAGCACCACGCCCAGCGCGAAGTTCTCGCCCTGGTCGACCTTGCCCAGCGACACGCTGGCGTCGATCGACACGTCTTGCGGGATCGCAATGCCTTGCGCGGCGCCGGCCCGCCTCATCGCGCCCATGAAGCAGGCGGAATATCCCACGGCGAACAATTGCTCGGGATTGGTGCCGGGCTTGCCCGATCCGGGCGGGCTCAGTTGCACGTCCAGCGCGCCGTCGCTGCTGCGGCCGGCGCCGTCGCGGCCGCTGGTGGTGTGGGTGTGGGCGGTGTACAGGACTTGCTCGAGTTGCTTGGCCATGATGGCTCCTGGTTCAAGGTTGCGGCCGGGCCGCGGAGTCGGGGTTTGCTGAGGAGCCTGCATTGCATCAAGCCGGCGTATCGGTTCTGTGTCGGCGGAAGCGGCGCTTCGCGTGCCGGTGTATCGGCCCGGCCGGGCCGATACGCTGCGATACAGAGCGGTGTCATTTCGGGAAAGCGCCGCAATCGGGTATGTTGCGCCTTCCATGCCACTCAACGGGAAAGAACACGATGGAACGTCTGGCCATCCTGGGCGCGCTGCACGAAGAGATTGCCGACCTGCTGGCGGCGATGGATCCCGGCGCGGCCGTTCACCGCATTGCGATGCGCGATTTCCACGTCGGCACCTTGTGGGGCACGCCCTGCGTGATCGCGCTGAGCCGGATCGGCAAGGTGGCGGCCGCCGCCACGGCGTCCATCGTCATCCGGGAATTCCAGGTGTCGCGGGTGATCTTCACCGGCCTGGCCGGCGGACTGCGCGCGGACGTGGACGTGGGCGACGTGGTGGTCGCCCATAGCCTGATGCAGCACGATATGGATGCGCGGCCCTTGTTCGGCCAGCACGAGGTGCCGCTGCTGGGGCGGATGTGCTTCGAGTCGGATGCCGGACTGAGCAAGCTGTTGCAGGACGGTGCGGAGGACTTCGTCCGGGGGCGCGGCACGGCGGACCACATGGCGGGCGGCGTCGCGGGCGCCGTGCGCGCGCAGCCCAGAGTCCACGCCGGGCTGATCGCAACGGGCGATGTCTTCGTCAGCCGCGCCGAGGAGGCCCAGGCTTTGCGCAGGCGCTTGCCGGACGCGCTATGCGTGGAGATGGAAGGCGCGGCGATGGCGCAGGTCTGCTATGAATTCGGCATTCCCTTCGCCGTGATGCGCGTGATTTCCGACCGCGCCGACCATGCCGCGAAGACCGATTTCACGGCGTTCCTGGAGAACGTGGCGCGGGTGTACACCGCGGGCATCCTGGCGCCGCTGCTGAAGTCGGGGGCCCTGTCGGGCGCCTGATCGCCGGCAGGACGCGCTAGCGGGCGATGCGCAGTTCGACGGATAGGCCGCCGCCCTCGCGGTTGCTCAGGACCAGCCTGGCGCCCAGCACCACGGCGAGCTGCTGCGCAATGGCCAGGCCCAGGCCGGTGCCGCCCGTGTCCCGGTTGCGCGAGCTTTCCAGGCGGTAGAAGGGCTGCAGCACGGCGTCCAGTTCGGCTTCCGGAATGCCGGGCCCCCGGTCCAGCACGAAGACCGATAAAGGCGCGCCGTCGGGAGCCTCGACGCGCACTTCGGCCGCGCCCGCGAATTTCAAGGCGTTGTCGACCAGGTTGCCCAGCACGCGGCGCAGCGCATGCGGGCGCGTCAGCAGCGCGCCCGCGCGGCCGCCCTCCAGGCTGACTGCCTTGCCCGTGTCCTGGTAGTCGTAGACCAGGCTTTCCAGGAAGGCGTCCAGGTCCACCCGCGCAGGCGCTTCCACCTTGCCGTGGGCGCTGCGCGCGTAGTCGACGCCCTCGCGCACCAGCCGCTCCACCTCGTTCAAGTCCTGCGCCAGCTTGTCGCGGTCGGCGGACGGGTCCATGAATTCGGTGCGCAGCTTCATGCGGGTGATCGGCGTCTGCAGGTCGTGCGAGATGGCGCCCAGCATCTGCATGCGTTCCGCGACGTGGCTGGCGATGCGTTCCTGCATGGCGTTGAAGGCAGCGGCGGCGTGCGCCACCTCGGCGGGTCCGTGCTCGCTGAGCAGCGGGCTCTTGGCGTTCGGATCCAGTTCTTCGGCGGCGCGGGCCAGCCGCGTCAACGGGCGCACGGCCAGGCGCACGGCCAGCCAGGCGCAACCGATCAGCAGGGCCAGTTGCAGGGCCAGCACGGCGATCAGCCATGGCGCGGGCCGCATGGACGAAAGATGAATGTCCAGCAGCGCCGGCTGGCCGTCGGACAGCACGACGCGCGCCTGGATGTGGCGGGGATCGTCGGCCATGGCGCGGATGGCGACCGGGCGGGCGCTGCCCAGCGCGGCCTCGATGGATTGCGCGACGCCGCGGGCCGCGTCCAGCGTCAGGGGCCGGTCGGCCTCGCCATTGCCCAGCCGGTACTCGCGGCTGCCGCTGGACAGGCGCGGCAGCCAGGCGGGGCGTTCGGCCGCGGGCAGGCGGTCCAGGATGTCCATGGCGATGGCGACGTCGCGCTCCAGGTCGCCCAGCATCATGCTTTTGGTGGCGTTGTAGCGTTCGTAGAACAGCGAGGCGAACGACAGGCCATACGCCAGCAGCAGGCCGGCCAGGAAGATCAGGAACAGCCGGGCGAGCAGCGTGCGGGGCCAGGCCGGGCGGCGCGGGGAGGCGGTCACTGGTCGGATTCCGAGACGTGCACGGCGGCAGAAAATACGTAGCCTTCGCTGCGCACGGTCTTGATGTACTGGGGTTCGCGGGCGTCTTCGCGCAGGCGCTGGCGCAGGCGGCTGACCAGCAGGTCGATGGAGCGGCCGAAGAAGTCGGCGTCGCGGCCCTGCGTCAGGTTCAGGAGCTGGTCGCGGTTCAGCACCCGCTGCGGATGATCCAGGAAGACGCGCAGCAGCCGGTATTCGGCGCCGCTGAGCGACACGACGGTGCCGTCGGCGTCCAGCAGGTGGCGCGCGGTGGTGTCCAGGCGCCAGTCGCCGAAGGCGAGCTCGCGGCCGGGCTCGGTCACCTGGAAGTTGGGCGGCAGCATGCGCGTGCGGCGCAGGATCGCCTTGATGCGGGCCAGCAGTTCGCGCGCCACGAAGGGCTTCACCAGGTAGTCGTCGGCGCCCATCTCCAGGCCGATGACGCGGTCCATGTCGTCGCTGCGCGCGGTCAGCAGCAGGATGGGGGTGCGGCGGTGCTTGCCGCTGCGCAGTTCGCGGCACAGCACCAGGCCGTCGTCGCCGGGCATCATGATGTCCAGCACGATGAGGTCGACGGACAGGCCCTCCAGCAGGGAACGCATTTGCCGCCCATCGGCCGCCAGGGTGACGGCCATGCCGTTCTTCTTCAGGAAGTTGCCGGCCAGTTCGCGTATTTCGCGATCGTCGTCGACGATCATGACGTGATCAACGTGATCCATCTGCGGATGCCTTTCTGGGTTGGGAGGACGTGCCGCTCATGATACCGGCGGCTGCGGATCGCGGCGCGGGCGGGTGTTGGCGATGAGCTGGCACTGGAACGGCTGGGCGGCTTCCGCGCTGAAGCCGCCGAACATCAGCAGCAGTACGGCAAGAAGGCGTTTCATCATGGGTCTCCGGACGGATGGGATGACCGGTTTATAGCGCGGCGGATCCTGGCTTGTGTGTCGTACTGTATACGCCGGATCGGCGGATACATAAGCACGAAAAACGGCGCCGGTCCGGCACAAACCGGATACCTGCCGAGGGTGCAATGGGGGCTCTTTCCCAAGGACACCCCATGGACCTGATCAACACCCCCATCGCTTTGCTGGCCGGCATGCTGACTATCGCGTCGCCCTGCGTGCTGCCTTTGTTGCCCGTGCTGCTCGGCACCTCGCTGGAGCGTTCCGACCGGTTGCGTCCCTTGTTCGTCGTGTCCGGCTTCGTGCTGGCGTTCGCCGGCCTGGGCATCGCGCTGAGCCTGCTGTCCAACCTGAACGAGTCGGTGCATGAAGCGGTGCGCTCCGCCTCGATCGCGTTGCTGGCGCTGTTCGGTCTGGCGCGCATCTGGCCGCAGCCGTACGACCGCCTGATCGCCCGGTTCGGCGGGCCGCTGCAGCGGCTGGCGTTCAGCGGCGGAGGCGCCGGCAGCGGGAATGCGGGCGGTTTTCTGCTTGGCCTGTCGCTGGGCGCCGTGTGGACGCCCTGCGCCGGCCCGGTCCTGGCGTCGATCCTGGTGCTGGCCGCCAAGGCGCAGGATCTAGCCCAGTCCAGCACCCTGTTGCTGGTGTTCGCGGTCGGCGCCGGCATTCCCATGCTTGCGATCGCCTACGGCGGGCAGGCCATCGCGGCCCGGGCGCGCGGGCTGTCCCGCTACACGCACCGCCTGCAGCAAGGCTTCGGCGCGCTGCTGGTCTTGACCGCGGCCGCCATTTATTTCCAGTACGACGTCCTGGCCTACGCCTGGATCAGCAATCTCTTCAATTGACCCACGCACCGACCCCAAGGAGTTCGACCATGTTTGCCTCATTCAAGAAGATCGCGCTGTGCGCCTTGCTCGCCACCTCGGCCGCCGTGGCCGCCGTGCCCGGATCCGCGCAGGCCGCCGCCGGGCCGGTTCCGGCGCCGGAGTTCGCCGGCATCGAGAACTGGCTCAACAGCCCGCCGCTGACCCTGGCGTCGCAGCGCGGCAAGGTCGTGCTGGTGGACTTCTGGACCTATACCTGCATCAACTGCATCCGCACGCTGCCGTACGTCACCCGTTGGCATCAGAAATACAAGGACCAGGGCCTGGCCGTGGTGGGCGTGCACACGCCGGAGTTCCCGTTCGAGCGCTCGACGCCCAACGTGCAGAAGGCGCTGGAGCGCTTCGGCATCACCTACCCGGTGGCGCAGGACAATCGCTACGCTACCTGGGACGCGTACCGCAACCAGTACTGGCCGGCGGTCTACCTGATCGACAAGCAGGGCCGCATCGTCTACCGCCATTTCGGCGAGGGCAATTACGCCGAGACCGAAGCGGAAATCCAGCGCCTGCTGGCGCAGCCGGGCTGACGGTAGCTAGCGCCCCGTATTCGGATAGTTCGGCCCGGCGTCGTGGAAGCCGCCGCTGCTGTAGGGATTGGCCGCGCCGGGGTGGGGCGGGCCGCCCTCGCCAGGGGCGCAGCCGCCCAGCGACAGGGCGGCCGCCAGCGCGGCGATCAGGTGCATCAGGGGGGATTTCATGGCGGTCTCCTGCGGCTGCCCCTCGACAGGCGCCTAGGGTACAGCGTATGCAGACGATTATAGGACGGCGCCCTAGACGTCCAGCTCCAGCGTGCCGCGGCCGCGGGAGACGCAGACCATCATGCTGCGGTTGCCGGCGCGTTCCTCGTCGCTCAGCACGTAGTCGCGGTGCTCCACCTGCCCGGACAGCACGCCCGCTTCGCAACTGCGGCACAGCCCTTCCCGGCAGGCATGCGGCCACGCGACGCCCGCCGCTTCCAGCACCTCCAGCACCGATTTGTCCGCGGGGACGCGGTAGCTTCCGCCGCTGCGGGCCAGCACCACGGTGAAATCCGGATCGCCCGGCGCGGCCGCAGCAGGCGCCGGCGGCGCGGAGAAGCGTTCGACGTGCAGGTGCGCGGCGGGCAGGCGCTGGCGTGTGCACGCCGCCGCCACGGCGTCCATCAAGGGCGCCGGCCCGCAGCAATAGACGTGCGAGGCCGGTTGCAGGGCCCCGGCCAGGTAATCGTCCAGGTCGCAGCGCGCGCCGCCTTGCTCGTCGTCGAAATGCAGGCGGACGCGGTCCCCGTAGGCCGCAAGCGCCTGCAGGTAGGCGGCATGCTTGCGGCCGCGGGCGCAATACAGCAGGCGCCATGGCTCCCTCCGCCGTTCACAGGCGAGGATCATGCCCAGTATCGGCGTGATGCCGATGCCGCCGGCGATGAAGCAGTGCGCGGCGGCCTGCGCATGCAGGCCGAAGAGCTGGCGCGGGTCGCCCACGTTCAGCAGGTCGCCCTCGCGCAGCGTGTCGTGGATGTGGCGCGAGCCTCCGCGGGAGTCGGCGGCCAGCCCGACGCCCAGGCGGTAGACGCCGCGCTCCGCCGGGTCGCCGCAAAGCGAGTACTGCCGGACCAGGCCGTTGCCCAGTTCCACGTCCACATGGGCGCCCGCCGCATAGGCGGGCAGGTTGGCGCCGTCGGGGCTGCGCAGCAGCAGGCCCAGCACCCCTTCCGCTTCGCGGACGATCCGGCTGACGATGAGCGGCCGCATCTCAGGCGGTTTCCCGGAGGGCGTCGGCCGGGGCGGCGGCGGGCGCGGGCTGTCGCTCTTCCTCCAGCTTGCGGGACACGACCCACCGGAACTGGGACAGGGCGGCGTCGATGGACAGCGGCACCATCTTGAAATCCGGCGCCAGCGACAAGGAGCGCTGCTGCGCGGTGATGATGTCGCGGTCTTCGTCGAAGGCGGCGACCACGCTCTGGTGGATGGACGCCGTGACCTCGGGCCGGTCCAGCGCGAAGTTGTGCGGATGCGCGAAGAAGTAGTGGGTGGAGTTTTCCGTTTCCGGCGTCAGCGCCTGGCAGCCGCGGAACTCGGCGGCGTCGACGCGCCGCCCGTCCGGCGCGCCGGTGCCCGCGGGCGCCATGCCGGAGTCCATGCGCAGGATGCCGGGGATGGTGAAGTCGTAGATGTTCCAGCGGTCGACGCGGCCCGGCCATTGCTTGACCTTGGCGGCGAAGGCGGGCGCTTCCGTGTCCAGCGTCCAGCGGGTGATGCGCACGCCGTCGGCCAGCCGCTCCACCTTGGGCGACACCGCCGCGTAGTCTTCGCCTCCGCCCAGCGTGGTGGGATGGACGAAGGGCAGGTGCGAGAAGTCCAGCAGGTTGTCGGCGATCAGCAGATAGTTGACGTCGTAGTGGATGTAGCCGTCCTGGCTGCGCCAGTCGGGGTGGTCCAGCCACTGCGTGTCGGGAATGAGCGCCGGATCCGCGCGCGCGGGGTCGCCCATCCAGATCCAGATCCAGCGGTGCCTCTCCACCACGGGAAAAGTCCGCACCCTGGCCTGCGGCGGGATGCGCGGCTGCGCGGGCGCTTCCACGCAGGCGCCGGTCGGGTCGAACTTCAGCCCGTGGTACATGCAGCGCACGCAATCCCCCTCGCGCCGTCCGACGGACAGCGGCGCGCCGCGGTGGCAGCAGCGGTCTTCCAGCGCCACCAGCCGGCCCGCGCCGTCGCGGTACATCAGCACCGGCACCCCGATGATGGTGCGGGCGAACAGCCCGTCCGCGCCGACTTCCTTGTCCCAGGCGGCGACATACCAGGTGTTTTTGATGAACATGATCCTGCTCCTATTGCACGTAGCGCCATGCGCCGTTTTCGATCCGCACCATGACCGCCGCGCGCGCGTCGTAGCCCACGTGGTCGGACGGCGTCATGGTGGAAACGCCTTGCGAGGTGACGACCTCGCGCGTCGCCTCCAGCGCGTCGCGCAGCGCCGAGCGGAACTCGGCCGTGCCCGGCCGGGCGGCTTCCAGCGCGGCCGTGAGCGCCTGCTGCAGCACCAGGCCGGCATCCCAGGCGTTGGCGGCGAATACCGACATCGAGTCCTTGCCGTAGGCGCTTTCGTAGCGCTGCGTCAGGTCGATGGCGACGGCGCGTATCGGGTTGCCGGCATCCAGTTGGCTGGCGACCACGACCGGGCCCACGGCGAACAGGGCGCCTTCGGCGTCCTTGCCGGCGATGCGCAGGAACTCGCGGTTGGCGATGCCGTAGGTCTGGTAGATGCCGCCCCGGTAGCCGCGCTCGCGCAGCGACTTCTGCGGCAGCGCGCCCGGCGTGCCCGAGGCCGCCACCAGCACGGCGTCGGGGCGGGCGCCCAGCAGTTTGAGCGTCTGCGCGGTGACGCCGGTGTCGGTCTTCACGTACTTCTCGGCCGCCACCAGCTCGATGCCGGCGGCGTCGGCCTGCTTGCGGGTCTCGGCCAGCCAGCTATCGCCGTAGGCGTCCGCAAAGCCGATATAGCCCAGCGTCTTCACGCCCTGCGCCCGCATGTGGGCGATCGTGGCGGCCACCATCAGGTTCTCGTTCTGGATCACCTTGAAGACCCAGCGCCGCTGGGCGTCCATGGGCTCCACGATCTTGACGCTGGCGGCCAGGCTCAGCAGCGGCACCTGCTTTTCGTGTGCGATCGGCACCAGCGCCAGTGTGGACGGCGTGACCGAGGTGCCCATGATCACGTCCACTTTGTGCTGGTCGACCAGCCGGCGGAAGGCGCGGGCGGCCTGGGTGGTGTCGGACGCGTCGTCCAGGACGGTGTAGCGGACGGCTTCGCCGGCAAGCTCGCGCGGCAGCAGGTCGATGGCGTTTTTCGCCGGCATGCCCAGCGAGGCGGCGGGGCCGGTCAGGGACAGCACGACGCCGACGTGGATGTCGGCGATGGCCGGGCTACAGGACAGCAGGGCGCAGGAAAGCAGCGCCCCTCGCAAGAGGCGTGAACGGGTCGTCAAGATTTGTCTCCTTGGTCGGGGCGCCGATCTGCGCGGCGCTTGACACCAAGATAGGCAGGCGCGGAATATGCGTCAATGTCATGGGTCTAATACTGGAAATGCACGTCATGCATAACGAGAAGTTCGACCTCAACTTGCTTGCCGTATTCGACAGCCTGCTGCGCGAGCGCAGCGTGACCCGTGCGGGAGAACAGCTAGGCTTGTCGCAAAGCGCGATGAGCCATGCCGTGAACCGCTTGCGCGCATTCTTCGACGACCCGCTGTTCGTGAAGACGGGGCAGGGCATGCTGCCCACGCCCAAGGCGGAGAGCCTGGCACCGGCGGTGCTGGACCTGATGGCGACGATACGCGCGCGGGTGCTGTCGCAGGCCCAGTTCGACCCGGCCGTCGCGCGGCGCGCCTTCACGCTGTGCATGACGGACATGGGAGAGCTGGTGTTCCTGCCGCCCCTGATCAAGCGGCTGCGCCGGCTCGCGCCGCACTGCACCCTGCGGTCCCGGCAAGTGCCGGTGCCGCAGATCGAGCCGCTGCTGGCCTCGGGCGAAGTGGACCTGGTGCTGGGTTCGCTGCGCGCCGCGCCCCCGGGGCTGTTCCAGCAGCAGTTGTTCATGCACAAGTTCGTGACGCTGGCCAGCGTGAAGAACGCGGAAATCGGCGATGCGATCACGCTGGAGCAGTTCCAGCGCATGCCGCAGATCGTGGTGACGCTGGCGGGGCGTTCGTCCGAGGCGTACGACAGCGCCATCGAAGAGCAGGGCATCAAGCGCAACATCTATCTGTCGACGCCGCACTTCCTGGTGGTGCCCTTGCTGATAGACCAGCATCCCGACCTGATCGCGACCGTGCCGCAGGAGCTGGGCAATGTGTTCGCCCGCTACGGCTCCGTCAAGGTGCTGGAGCCGCCCATGCCGCTGCCGTCGTTCGCGTTGCGGCAGCATTGGCATCCGCGCTTTCACCAGGATCCCGCCATCGTGTGGCTGCGGGAACTGGTGAAGGAGACTTTCGATGCCTACCCCCGGATTCCGGACTGAGAAATGCCGCCTCGGGCGGCATGGCGGTATGCCGCCGCCGCCGGCAGCATACCGCGGGCCTGGCCCGTCCGCGCCTTACCCGCCGGGTTCCAGGCGGTAGAACTGCTGGCTGGCGATCAGCGTGGCGCCGCAGGACGTCTTCATGCCTTCCAGCGCGGTGCGCCGGTCCGAACTGACGGCGGCCGCGCCTTCGACGATGGTGTGGGTGCCGCCGCACTTGGGGCAGGTGACGCGGTCGCCCAGCCGGGCCATGGGCTGGCCGAAGATAATGACCGTCTCGTCGCCCGTGACGACCACCCCGCCATGAGAGGTGCGGTCGCCCTTGCGTATTACCGATAGCTGCGCCATGGCTGCTCGTTGCCCTGTCAGGTTTGTTGCATGTGCTTACAGATAGGTGCCGTCCGGCGCCAGGCGCGGCGTGCCCACCACGAAAGTGCCGTCGGGCGCCATGCGGACCGGGCCGCCGTCGCCCAGATAGCGGCCGTCGGGGGCGCGCTGGGGCTTGCCGGCGACGTAGGTGCCGTCCGGGGCCCGCGTAATGGGGCCGCCGTCGCCGACGTAGGTGCCGTCGGGGCAGCGGCGCGGCTTGCCGTTGAGGTAGCGGCCGTCGGGCAGCATGTGGAATGACTTGTCCATCGCGACTTCTCCTATCCGGGGAAACCGCATGATATCCAGGCTGCGTGATGCGCTTTGTAATAGGACGTGTCATCTTCAAACGCAACGCCGTTACAGATATGGGAAGATCGGTCCTCTTCCCGGCGGCCAGCCGCCGCCCAGCCATCCAACAAGACCAATATGAGCGATATCGACGCATTGCTGCAGCCCATCCCGGGCGAGGCGCCTTGTGGCGCCGACATGGTGTTCTCGGCCGAATTCGACGCCATCCGCGAAGCCCGCCGCCACGACGATCCGCACCTGGACCAGGGCGACTGGGTCATCGACATCAAAGAGGCCGATTGGCCGCAGGTGATCGGCATCTGCACCGGCATCCTGCGCGACCGCAGCAAGGACGTGCGCGTGGCCGCCTGGCTGGCCGAGGCCTGGGCCAAGACGCGCGGCTTCGCCGGCCTGCGAGACGGCTATCTGCTGGTCGACGGGCTGTGCCGCCGCTACTGGGACGGCCTGCACCCGGTGCCCGACGAAGGCGACGTGCAGCAGCGCGTGGGCAACCTGGCCTGGCTGCTGTCGAGATCGCAGCAACTGATACGCGAACTGCCGCTGACGCAGTCCGAGGGCGGACGCTTCGGCGCGGCGCTATGGGACAGCGCGTCGCAGCTCGCCAACGCGGTCAAGCGTGCGCCGCAGAACGCGGCCGAGCTCACGCGCGGCAAGCTTACGCTGGAGCAGTTCGACGCCGCGCGCCGCGACACGCCGCCGGCCTTCTATTCGGAACTGGAAGGCAATCTGCAGAGCTGCTTCGCGGCGGTGGACGTGCTGGAACTCACCTTGACCGAACGCCTGGGCGACGAAGGTCCCGCCTTCTCGCCCGTGCGCGAAGCCCTGAAGGACGTGACCGAACTGGCGCACCGCTTCGCGCGCGAGGCCGGCCTGCTGGTGCGGGCCGGCATGACGCCGCCGCCCGCCGCCGCCGCGCCCGTGGCCGCGCCGCCCGCCACCCGCCTGGAGCCGACCTTGACCCCTGCCGACCCGATGCCCGCGGCGTCCGCGCCCGCGCGCGGCCCGCTGCAAACGCGCGACCAGGCGCTGGCGCAGTTGCGCGAAGTGGCGGAATTCTTCCGACGCACCGAGCCCCACAGCCCCGTCGCCTACCTGGCGGACAAGGCCGCCAACTGGGGCGAGATGTCGCTGCACCTGTGGCTGCGCACCGTGCTCAAGAACGACGACGCGCTGTCCGGGCTGGAGGAATTGCTGGGCGTGCCGAAGGCGCCGGACGGCAACGGCTGATGCGGCCCTAGCGGCTGGCCCGGAACTCGATGCGTCGGTTCTTGGCGCGGCCTTCGGCGGTGGCGTTGGTGGCCACCGGCTGGTCCGGCCCCGCGCCCAGCGTCTCGAAACGCGCCGGCGGCAAGCCCTTGTCCACCAGATAGTTCCTGACGGCGTCCGCCCGCGCCTGGCTCAGCGCCAGGTTGGTGCTGCGGCTGCCGGAACTGTCGGTGTGGCCGATGATCTGCACCTTTTCGCTGTGCAGCTTGGGCACCACGTCGGCCACCTGGTCCAGCAGTTCGCGGCCGCGCGCGGTCAGCGTGGTGCTGCCGGTCTCGAATTCCACGACGCGGTTGGCCAGCAGGTTGTCCAGCAGCGCCTGTTCGTCCTTGCCGGCCGACACGCGCAGGCCGTTGACGATCTTGTAGGTGGGGTTGAGCGAGGTGGCGAAGTTGCTGGCGATCTGCTGGCGGGATGCCTCGTTCTGCACTTCGCCGCGCAGGCGGATCTGGGTGCCGTCTATTTCAAGCTGGCCGCGGTTGATCTGCTTCAAGGGCTGGCCGATCAGCTTGCCCACGTGCTCGGACCAGTTCGGCGGAGCCACCACGCCGCCCACGTCGATCCTGTCGATTACGTTGCCCACGCCGTACACCTGCTGCAGCCGCGCCAGCACGTCGGCCTTGGTGGCCTCGTCGGGGACGGCGCCGCTGGCCACGACCTGGCCGGGCTGGGGAATGACGTTCGCGGGCACGACGGTCGCGGCGTCCTGCGCCGCCGCGACGCAGGAGTACAGCGCCGCCATGATCAGGAGAGAGACGCGCATGGTCAGGCTCCGGTGAAGACTTCGCGGAAGGTGTCCAGCGCGATGCGCAGGGACAGCCGCGGTTGGTCCAGATAGCTGGAAAGCTTGGCCAGCCCGTGGCTGGCCGATACGTGGTTGCGCACCCAGGGCGCGTCTTCCAGCACGATGTGCTGTTCGGCGTAGGTCTGCGGCGTGGACAGCAGGCCGGCCAGCGTCTGCGGCGACGCGCCGCGGAAACCCACGGCCAGGCGGTGCTTGCCGCCGATGCGTCCGATGAACATCGTGATCTCGAAGTCCGCCCGCGCCAGGAAAGGGGCGATCAGCGTCATCCAGTACGCGGCCACCAGGTTGATGTAGAGCGGATCGTCGGGCAGCGGCAGCGACAGGCCCTTGTCCAGTTGCGAGGAGCCGCTGGACATCACCGGCTGCAGCAGGATGCCCAGCGCCAGGATGATGTCGTGCACGCGCGCCGCGTGGCCGTTGCCGCGCAGCATCGCCTCCAGGCGTTCCACGGTCTGCAGGTCCACGAAGGCGTCGAAGCCGTCGTCGGCGGCGGTGCGGATCTCGCCTTCCAGTTCGTTCAGGGCCTGCAAGGCCGCCGCCGGATCGCTGTCGGCCATCAGCATGGCCGCGGCGCCGCCCATGCGGTTCCAGAGCCGGCTGAAGGCCATGGGGCTGCGCGCGATGAATTCCAGCGGGCGCTGCACTTCCAGCGAAGTGGCGGACAGGAACGGGAAGCGCCTGCCGGACTGGTCGCGGCTGGGCTGCAGATGCCCCGCGATGGCCAGTTTGCCGCGCGATCCCAGGATGGCGAAGGGCATGGGCTCCGCCTCGTCGTAAAGCGCCTTCCAATGCGGTTCCTGCGCCAGGATTTCCATGGTGTTGGCGACCCAGGCGTCCAGCGTGGCCATGAGCTGCGGATGCGAAGTGTTCTTCACGAAGTCGCCGCGGCTGGGGATCTTGCCGAAGTAGGCCGTGCGGAACAAGGGGGACTGCGGGTTGCTCATTGCGGCGCTCCGGGTTGCGTCTGGGCGGAGGATTCGGGGGAGGTGCCCACGACGGAGGAGGGCAGGCGCAGGTTGCGCAGGCCCTGGCTGCCGCCGGGCTCGCTGCCGCCGGCGCCGGGCGCCTGGGCGTTGCTGATGATGCGCAGCTTCACGGGGACCGTCACGTTGGACTTGCCCCAGCTCATGTTGAAGCTGCCGTCGGGATTGGACGTGCGCTGCGCGGTCGAGATCAGGCGTTCCAGGCCGAAGCGGCCCGGTTCGTTGACGATCTCCACCACGCTGCCGTCGAAGGTGGTGGCGGTGATGCGCGCGCCCGGCGCGCCCTGCGCGTTGGGCCACACGAAGTTGACCCATTGCGGCGGCGTGTTGCGGTAGCGTAGCTGCTGGCCGTCGATCTCGATGGTGTATTCGGTCACGCCGCCCGCCGGCTTGGGCTGGATCTGGAACAGCGTCTGCGGCTGGCTGGCCGCGCCGCTGCCCGCCGCGCCGCCCGAGAGCGGCGCCACCCATTGCGCGAAGTTGGCCGTGAACGTGGGTTGCAGGCTGACGCCCATGTCGCCCCAGGTGCGCGCCGTGAGGATGTCCCCGCGGCGCACGGTCAGCGGGCCCAGCGTGTCGTTGACGTACTTGGCGATGCTGCCCTGCGGGCCGAACACCTGGCCGATCTCGTCGCCGCTGGCCTCCACGCTCGCGCGGCTGGAGAAGGGGTATTTCTCCGACAGGGTCTGGTTGAACGGTTGGTAGACCTGCGCGTTCCACACCTTGTTCAGCTCGGATTCCGCGGGCTGCATGGTCACGGCATAGGCCTGGATCAGCGGCCGCACCAGCAGCGGGCGCAGGGTCTCGCGCTGCGTCGCCGACATGCCCGCGAGCATTTGCTCGTCCACCAGCTTCAGCGCGTCGGCCAGTTCGGAATCCTTGCCTTCCAGCGTCTGGCGCATCAGCGTGAGCGCGCCGGGGCCGGGGTCGCCCTGGTTGTTCAGCAGGTTGAAGCGGGTGCGGATCTTCGACAGCGCGCCCATGTAGTTGCCCAGCAGCGACTGGTTGTCGCGCGTGACCACCAGGCGCGCCACGTCGGAGAACTCGCGGCCCACCGGGCCCATGGGAATCGCCTCGCCGTTGGCGGCGGTGGCGTTCTGCGCCGACGGCGGCGTCTGCCGCAGGATCACGCGCTTGAACCAGCCGACCACGCCGCTTTGCGCCTGCTGCAGGCCGGCGTTGATCAGCGAGGGATTGTCCCAGGAGGTCTGTTCATAGGTGGTGTTGATGAGCTTGGCGATGGGCGAGGTCTGCGGGTCGCCCAGGCGGTTCATCGCGCCCACCGACTGCTCGAAGCTGGTGAAGGGCTTGATGGTCACGCCGCGCAGGAACTTCTGCCATTCCTCGGCGTACTCCGTCTTGTACATGGTCGCCAGGCTTTTCTGGATCTGCTCGGGGCTGCCTTCCAGCGTCAGGTCGTCGCGGGCGTTCACGCCCAGCACCCAGTCGCTGGTCTGCACTTCCTTCTTGGCGGCTTCGCTGATGGCGGGCTGGATGTACTGCTCCCAGGCCTCGCGCGTGAAAGTGCCCGGGATGGCGTAGCTGCCGGCCACCACGCCGGCGTCGTTCTCGCCGACGATGCGCGCCACCGTCATGGTCTGGAAGCGCGTGGCGGCGCGGGCCTTGAGCGTGGCGTAGGCGCGCTCGCGGGCCGGCATGCCCTGCATCACGGCGCGCAGGCTGCCGCGGGTCTTTTCGACCAGGGCCAGGTTGGTGTCGATCTGCGGCCAGCCTGCATCGGGCGCGCGGCTGACGTAGAACGAGATCAGGCGTTCGGCGCTGCGGATCAACTGGTCGCGCGGCATCGCGCCGCGGTTGGTCTCGAGCCAGCCGCGCCAGAAGCGCGTGATCTGGTCGGACAGGTGCGTGGGGTCGACGTGCTGGTGATTGGCCATCATCAGGTACGTCTTGAGCGCGTTGTAGGCATCGTCCGCGTTGGTGGGCGAGGCGTCCTGGAACAGCGTGTCGCCGCCGGCGCCATGCGCGGCGCGGGCCTGCTGGGGCGCGGGCTGAGGTGTGCCGCCGGTGGCGGCGGCCGCGGCGGAGGTGTCCACCTTGGCCAGGAAGTCCTCCAGGCTGGTCTTCACGGGGGCCAGCATGAACTGGCGCACGCCGTTGTAGTACTCGGCCAGCAGGCGTTCCTTCAGCACGTCGCCCTGGTACAGGCCCAGGCCCAGCGACCACGGGCGGCTGGACGAATAGCGGTCCAGTTGCTCGATGCGGTCCTGCAGGATCTCCATGGCTTCCAGGCGGCTCTGCAGGTCGGTGCGTTCGCTTTGCAGGCGCACCACCTTGTCTAGGTCGGCCTGCACGTTCTGCGCCAACTGGCGATTGCCCAGGTACGACCAGCTCCACCCGCCCAGCACCAGCCCCAGCGCCAGCACCAGGCCGAAGAAGGTCAGGTAGCGCATGCGGGTCTTGGCCGGGCTGGCGTGCTGGCGCACCAGCTTCTTGTCGGCGAAGATCACGCTGGAGAACAGGTCGCGCAGGAAGAAGCCATTGTTCGACGACACATTGCGCGGCTGCGCGCGCTGCGCGGGGCGCAGGTCGAAGCGTTCCGCCAGGCGTTCGGTGGACGAGCTTTGCGACACGCCTTCCTGCAGCGCGCTGGTGAAGTAGAAGCCGCGGAACATGGGCTTGTACTGGAAGGGGTTGGTTTCGAACAGCGTCGACAGGAAGGTGCGCAGGGCCGGCTTGATGCCGGCGAATTCCAGCGGGAAGGTCAGCAGGCCGGGCGGAAGCTCGCGGTTGGCGCGCAGCGATATCTGCGCCGTTCCCATTTCCTTCAGGCCTTCGTACAGTTCGTCGAAGCGTTCGTCGAACAGCGCCAGCACGTCGCGGTTCTCTTCCGCGCCGTAGGGCAGGGTGGCGCCCCAGACGCGGTCGCGTTCCGGCTGGTCGCTGTCGGAGAAGAATTCGCTGAAGCCCGAGATCAGGTCGGCCTTGGTGAAGATGATGTAGACCGGCGCGAACACTTCCAGCCGGTCGGTCAGTTCCTGCACGCGCTGGCGCAGGTTCTTCGCCAGGTTGATCGCGAATTCGGGGCCCGCGCCCGTCAGTTCCTCGATGCTGGCCGCCACGATGATGCCGTTGATGGGCGCCTTGGGACGATGGCGCTTCAGCAGGTCCAGGAAGCCCATCCATTCGTTGCGGTCTTCCTCGTGCACCGAGTAGCGCCCGGCCGTGTCCAGCAGGATGCCTTCGGTGGTGAAGAACCAGTCGCAGTTGCGCGTGCCGCCCACGCCGCGCACCGCCGCGCCGTTCTTGTCGGCGAACGGAAACTGCAGGCCGGAATTGATGACCGCGCTGCTCTTGCCGGCGGCGGGGTTGCCGATGACGATGTACCAGGGCAGCTCGTACAGCGCTTCGTTGCCCGAAGCCTGTCCGATCTTGGAGGTCTTGATCGTGCGCACCGCCTGGGTCAGCCGCGCGCGCAGCGCGTCCACGTCGTTGCGGTTGGCGGCGGCGCCGGTCTGCACCTGCTGTTCCAGCATATCGCCCAGGTTCTTGTTGGCGCGCCGCGTGCGCCGCCGGCGCCACAGGTAGACGCACAGCCACAGCAGCACGCACACGCCCAGGACGAGGCCCGCCCAGGCCAGGCCGATCTCGACCGTTTCGGCGAACAGGAACAGGAACACCATCAAGGCGATCAGGCCGATCACCATGAAGGTGCGCGGGTTGGCCAGCACGCGCGACGTCCAATGTCGGCCTTCGCTCATCGCGCTGGATATGCTGGAAAAGAAACCTGAGGGGCTACGCATGATGTTTGGCTGGTTTTCTTGTGGGTCAGGCGGAGGGGCGAATGGGGCGGGATACCAGCGCCAGCGTCCGCAGCGCTGGGTCCTGGGTCATGACGGCGAGCACGGGCGCATCCGTTTGCGCGCAGGCTTCGGCGGCGATCGCCAGCGTCAGCAGGTGCGCGGCTGCGCCGGTATGGCCGCAGGCGGCCCCGATGGACAGGCAGTCCTGGTTCGGGTCCAGCGCGGGAAAGAGCGCGCCGGCCAGGCCGGCGGTTTCCAGCGGACGGCTGCCGCGGTGGTCGGCGTCGCTGACCACCGCGCGGATATCGTCCGCGCGCCGTCCCTGCTGTTCCAGGAAGCGGGTGGCCAGTTCGGCCAGCATCGGTTCCCCGGTGGCGCCGCGCGCATCGGCCTCGGTGCCGCGGCGGGCCGTGGGCGACAGGGTCAGGGCGAAGGCGTCGGCGGGGAGCCCGTCCGGCGGGGGGGCGCCCGGCGCGGCCGCCGCCAGGTCCAGCAGCAGGCCGGCGGCCGCTTCGCCCGGCACGCGGCCCTGCGGATTGGACGTGCCGACCAGTTTGCCTTCGGCGTCCCAGGCCTGCACCACGCCGGCATCGACGTAGGAATCCGCCGCGGCCACCAGGCGCAGCGTGGCGCCCGTCTTGTCCAAAGGTTCCTGCGCAAGCTGGCGCAGCAGGCGGTCGCTGGCGAGCGAGTCCTGCGCGGCGTGGGCGCGGGCCTCGATGCGCCCGGGCGCCCACACGGCCGCGTCGCGGGCCCGGTCCAGGGCATGCGCGCGCGCGGCCTGCGGCCACTCGGCCGGCAGCAGCAGTTCCAACTGTAGTTGCGGCCAGTCTTCGTCGCGCTGCGGCGTGCTCCCGTCCAGCACGTGGGCGCGGGCCTCTTGCGAGAGCGTTTCCACGACTTCGGACAGCAGCGCGGCGGCGCGCAGGCAGTCGCCGCCCAGCCTGCCGTCAGGGCCGGCGGCGGCGCCCGCGGCTTCGCGCAGCGCATCGGTGTCGAGATGGGCGGCGCGCCCGCTGAAGATGGGAAAGCCCCTGGCGTTCTTCAGCGACGGGTCCAGTTCGGGACGCTGGTGCTTGGCCAGCGCGGCATGGATGGCGGCCGGGTCGGGGCCCAGCGCCGCGCGCGCCGTGCCGGCCAGCGCAAGCAGCCGCGCCAGGTCTGCGGCGGGGGCCGCTTCCGCCTCGCCCGTGGGGGCGGCGGGCGCGGGAGCGGCCTTGGCCTCGCGGCGCGCGCGGACGATGCGCGCGCCCGCCCAGCCGGCGGCGATCAGCGCCAGCGGCAGCGCGAACAGGTAGAGGCCGATGTCCATGCCGGTGGGCAGCGTGTGCGACTCCTGCCACCAGATGATGACGGCCAGCCAGACGACGCCGAAGACGAGAGCCAGCAACAGGCCGGTTTTGAGGATGCGGCTCATGGGCGCTCTAGGAGGTTGGGGGCGGCGCTGGACCGGATCATTGCGCGGCTCCGTTGTCGCGCCGCATGACGCCCGGGCGGCGCAGTTCGGTGTGGCCGAAGTCCATCATCTTCCAGCGTCCGCCCCAGGTCAGGCCGACGCGCTCGGCGGTTTCGCCGAAGAGCTCGTAGCCGCGCATGGCCCACGGGTCTTTTTCCGAGACGACCACTTTGCCTTCCCGCAGGAAGGCGCTGTCGGCCGCCAGTCCGTACTGGTGGTAGCTCTGGTAGGCGCCGGCATTGGTCACGTGCGATCCCATGCCGGCCAGTTGCGCCTGGCGCTCGGGGCTGCGATAGCCCTCGATCAGCACCATTTCGTAGCCATGCTCCTCGCGCATCACGCGGTACGCGGCCAGCAGGCGTTGACGGTAATCGGCGTCCAGCAGATTCCAGTCGCGGCTGGCGCCGCCCAGGTTCGGGCGCACCAATTCCACTTCGCGCGTGGTGAAGGCTTCGGGCGGAAGCGGAGGCGGCGGGACCAGCCTTTCGCCGGTCAGCAAGGCCTGGATGCGAGGGTCCGGACCCGCGGCCCGATCCTCGTAAACAAATGTGTGATTGTGTCGCATGACGAAAGCAAAAAGCGACGGAAACAGCACGACCAGCAAGCCCGCCGCGATATGCCAGCGGTAGGCCGAGAAGGCGCCGCCGGCCTTCCCGAAGCCCGCTCGGACCGCCTGCGCGGACCCGCCGACGACCCCTCCCGCGTGACCGGCGCCGCGCGCCATTTTCCGGCGCGCGCCCTGCACAAGCGCGCGCACGCCCCGCCCCGCCGCCTCCCGGAACGAAGGGAAGACGAGCAGCGCGGACACGCCGATGGCAAGCAGGAAATATAGGGGCAGCAGGAGCAGCAATGAGGTCCCTCGGTTACGAAGGCGTAATCTTTTGTTCTATTTGGGATTCAGGCAAGCGCTTGGACGTTGCAAAACGCGTCCGTGACTTAGAACTCGTAACAAGAAACGATGATAGCGAAGAAGTCATCGGGTATTCTCGAACCCCTTGGTTACAGGGGCGCGCAAGCTCCCCTGCAGACATGGGACTTCGCATGGCAGAAGACGAAAAAAGATCGCGATCACCCACCTCCGTTCCTAGTTTGCTGGCTGGGCGCTCATCGTCTCGGAATGATGAGGGCGCTTCGCCGCGCATTCTCGCCGCGCTCGAAGGCCGCGTTCCGGACGCCGAGGTCAAGCACCTGACGCCGAAGCGCCGCTCGCGGGCGCCGTTGCTGTTGCTGCTGCTCTTGCTGATCGGCGCCGCGGGCGCGGGCCTGCATGCCCTGTTCGATACCCCCAGCGCGCCGGTAATGGCGGATTCCGGCGTCTCGCCCGCATCCGCGCCCGCCGCCAATGCGCCTGCCGCCGCCGCGCCGGCTGCCGTCGCGGCCAGCGTGCCAGCCGCCGGCGAGCGCGATGCGGACGCGCAGCCGTCCTCCGCCGCCATCATCGAAGACCATCCCCTGGCCCAGTTGACGCGTCCGGACGAGGACGACGGCCGCATGCCGGAGAACCCGCTGTCGGCGCTTGCCGTCACCGCCGCGCCGCCGCCCAAGGTCGCCTTGTCCGCGCCGGCCGCGGCCGCCGCGCCGAAGGACGCGGGCCCGACCGTGCAGCGCGCGGCCGGCGGCGCGCACGCCGGCGCCGGTTCTTCCGCACCGCCGCGCGCCAAGGCGCCGCGCAACGATTCCGACGCCGCGCTGCTGGCGGCGCTGATGTCCTACGGACTGCCGCCCGCTTCGCCGCCCGGCACCAAGGTCTACAAGACGGACGGCGTGTTCGTCCGCGAATTGCCGGGCTCGCCCCTGGATGCCCGCCTGGAGCAATGCCGCAAGCTCGGCTTCCTGGAAAGCGAGCAATGCCGCTTGCGCGTCTGCGCGGGCCACTGGGGCACCGCGCCCGAGTGTCCCAACCCGCAAGCCAACATCGAGCCCTGAGCCCCTGGAAAAAGGTTTTTTACCCGTAATGGATTCGACCGCGACCGCCGGCCTGTTCAGTTCCGATGCCCGCCTCTACAGCCTGGAAGGCGAGGGCGCGCTCGCGTCCCTGCAGGTGGAAGGCTGGATCGGACGCGAGGCGCTGTCCGGCGTGGCGCAGATGCGCATCGTGGCGCTGGCCGACAACGCCGGCCTGTCGCTGCAGGACATGATCTCGCGTCCGGCGACCTTGTGGACCACGCGCGCGGACGGCAGCCGCGCCAGCCGCAGCGGCGTGGTCCGCGAAGCGGAACTGCTGTCCGGCGACGCGGGCCTGGCGCGCTACCGCCTGACCGTGGTGCCGTGGCTATGGCTGGCCACGCAGCGGCGCACCAGCCGCATCTATGAAGCCCAGTCCGTGCTGGACATCGTGCGCCACGTGCTGGCGGACTACGAAGGCTATGTCTACCGGGTTGCGCCCGACGTCGAGCCGGCCTTGGCCGATCTGGCGCCGCGCCCGTACGTCACGCAGTACCGCGAGACCGACTACGAATTCCTAGGCCGGCTGCTGGCCGAGGCGGGGCTGGGCTGGACGGTGGTGGAAGACGCCAGCGCGCCGGCCAAGCATGCTGTGCTGATCTTTACCGACAGCCGCAGCCTGCAGGAGGACGAGGAGTCGGCCGGCGGCGGCGTGCGTTTTCACCGCGCCGCGGCGACGGAATCCCGCGACACGGTGCAGGTGCTGGCGCGCCAGCGCCGCCGCGTGCCGGATCGCGTCACCGTCCTGGGCTGGCACGATAGCGGCAAGCGCGCCGTGGCGGCCGAGGCGCTGGTCAACCCCGCCAGCGGAGAAGACGACGCGGCGGGCCTGGAATGGTACGAGCCCGTGGGCCATGGCGGCTTTGCCGACGAGGCCCAGGCCAGGCGCCAGGCCACCCTGGCCATGGAGGCCGTGCGCGCCCGCGCCGAGACCTTCGTCGGCCGCGGCGGCGTGCGCACCTTCCGTTCGGGCACGCGGTTCACGCTGCAAGCCATGTCGTCCCTGGGGCCCGCCGGCGAGGACGGCTTCGAGCCGGTATTCGCGCTGGACCGCGTCGAGCACGTGGGCATCAACAACCTGCCGCCCGAGACGCGCGCCTCGCTGGCGCAGCGCCTGGGCGGGCTGGACGCTCACCTGTCGCTGGACGAAGAGGCGCCGCCGCCGCCGGGAGGCGAGCCGCAGGCCGGCGCGGCGCTGTCCCCGGACGGCGCCGTCCTGGCCAAGGCGCGCGAGGTCGGCTATGCCAACCGCTTCGAAGCCGTGCGCTGCGATCGCCCGTGGCGGCCCGAGCTGCCGCAGGCGCGCGGCGCGCGCCTGAGCGGCGCGCCCTCGGTGCATGGCGTGCATACGGCCGTGGTGACGGATGCCGAAGGCGGCACGCAACCCAAGGAGCAGGACGAGATCCTGCGCAACAAGCGCGGCGACGTGCGCATCAGGTTCCACTGGCAGGGCGACGCGAAGGACGGCGAGGCCAAGAGCCGCTGGGTGCGCGTGGCGCAGCGCCAGTCCGGCGCGGGCATGGGCATCAGCTTCGTGCCGCGTATCGGGCAGGAAGTGCTGGTGCGTTTCCTGGATGACGACGTGGACCAGCCCATCGTGGTGGGCGCGCTGTACAACGGCCGCGGCGAAGGCGGCACGCCCGCCACGCCCGGCGGCCGCCAGGGCGGCGAGGTCGACATGCAGGTCTACGCCGCCGCGCGCGACGGCACGCCCAGCGCCCAGGCCAATCTGGCTTCCGGCAACGCGCCCGCCTGGCACGGCGCCGGCGGCGGCGACGAGAACCACCGCAACGCCGCGGCCCTGACCGGCTTCAAGAGCAAGGAATTCGGCGGATCCGGCTACAACCAGATCGTCTTCGACGACACCGACGGCCAGTTGCGCGCGCAGATCAAGAGCAGCCAGGAAACCAGCGAACTGAACCTGGGCCACCTGATCCACCAGGCCGGCAACTACCGCGGCGGCCTGCGCGGCCTGGGCGCGGAATTGCGCAGCGACGGCTACGGCGCGGTGCGCGGCGGCGCCGGCGTGCTGCTCAGCACCTACGTTTCCACGGGCGGCCCCGCCAGCGGAGCGGGCGACGCCGCGGGCTTGCAGGCGCTGGCGGGCCAGACCGACCAGATGGCGCGGTCGCTGGACAGCGTGGTCGGCGCGCACCAGGGCCTGCGCCTGGCGACCGCGCTGGGCACCAAGGGGCCGGAAGCCAGCGCGCTGGACGATGGCAAGGCCCCCCTGGCCGCCATGCACCGCACCGTATCGGGCACCGTCGCCGGCGACAGCCTGGACGGCGCGCGCGGCGACGCATCGGCCAAGCACACGCAGGCGGCAGAAGGAAAAGTGCCGCACCCCACCGATCCGGTGGTGCTGATGGCCGCCCGCGCCGGCCTCGCGCAGATCGCCGGCCAGCACATGCAATACACCGCCGGCGAGGCCGTCCACTGGTCCTCGGGCAAGGACCAGAACCTGGCCGTGATGGGCGCGCTGCGCCTGCACACCGGCCAGGGGCTGGGCATCGTGGCCGGCCTGCAGCAAGGTGGCGCGGACTCCGGATTGGACCTGATCTCGGCCAAGGGCAATGTGGACGTCCAGGCGCAGCACGACATCCTGCGCGTGCAGGCGCAGAAGGACATCAGGATAGGCAGCGCCCAGACCGCCGTGGAATGCGCCGCGCCCAAGCGCATCCGCATCGCGACGGCGGCGGGCGCCAGCATCGTGCTGGAAGGCGGCAACATCACGGTGACCGCGCCGGGGAAGATCGATGTGAAGACGGGGAACAAGCAGTTTGCGGGGCCGGACCAGATGCCTTATCAATTTCCTACCATGCCTGGACAGGTCTGCATCGAATGCTTGAAGAACGCTATGAAGCAGGCATTGCCGGCTGTGTTCCGCACATGAGCAGCAGCACGCTCCCGCTGATCCGGCATTCGGACCTCGAGGGGCTGCATGCCCAGGTCCAGGCCGGCGCGCGCGACTTGGCCTCGGGCCGCAAGCTTTTCGCCTTGGTCGAGCCCGGCATGCTGGAAGATTGCCAGGATCCTGTCCCTGCGGAATTGCTGCACCGCTTCAACGCGCCGGGCGACGCCTCGCTGTACGCGAAGCGGCATGAAGTTGTCGCTGCGTCCATCGGCCCCATGCTGGTGCAGCCGGACATCGAGCAGGCCGAATGGCTGTGGAGGACCGGGCAAGCCCACCACGCCGTGTCCTGGGTGTGGTCAGAGCAGCCGATTGAAGATATGGCCCAGCATCTGGCCCATTGGCTGGACGCGCAAACCGACGACGGCCTGGAGTTCCTGCTGCGTTTCTACGATCCGCGCCACGCGGAACCCATGTTGACGCTGATGGGGGCAGACGTATTGCGTGGCATGCTGCGGGCCGGCGAGCAATGGTCGTGGGTGGACCCCTGGAACCGCGCTTGTTCCCTGGATCTGGCGCCGGAAGACACCGCGCCGGAGCCTGCGTCGCCGTCGTGGGTACTGGCGCAATCGCAAACGGACGCAGTGATGCGCCTGTGCGAGCCAGGCCCGCTGCTGGACGCGCTGATCCAGCGCGTGCCCGGCATGCTGGCGCGCTGGACGCGGCCCACGCCTTATGCCCTGGCGTGCCACTTGTCGCGCGTCGCGGCGGCGCATGGCCTGACGACCTTCGAACGCCAATTCTGCTACGCGCTGGATGCCTTGGACCTGCATCCCATGGCACACCGGAGTCCGCTGGTCGCGGCACGCGTGCGAGAGGGGGAAGCTCTGGACAAGGTACTGGAACACCTGGCGCCCGAAGAGCGTGTCGCGGTGAGGGTGGAGCTGGCCGCGGCCGATGGCGATGCCGGGTTCGAGGCGCCGGAAGGTTATGCTTTCGAGCCTCAGGCTGCCGCGTCTGTCCACAGGAGGGCGGCATGAAGGCGAAACGTATCTGGCCCTGGACGCTAGCGGTTCTGGCCGTGGCGGTGGTGGCCGTCGTGGCGGGGCCGCCTATCTACCGCTGGGCGTATGCGGCGATGATGCCTCCATTGCTGTTGTGCGAGGCCCGTAATGACACCGATACCGATATCGCCTATCAACTGGAAGATGCGACGGGCGCGTTCCCGGGCGATTGGATCGCGCGGGCTTCCGGCGCACCCGCAGGCCCGCTTTCTCCGGCTTGTTTCTACGGACCGGACAGCCGCCGCAAGCCGGTCGAGGTGCGGTGGGGACCGAAGGAAGGCGAGGGAGACCGCTATCCGCAACGCACGAAATTGACGGTGCCGCGCCCGGACGATGCCGCGGTGCTGTTGCTGCGTTTCACCGCGCCGGACCGGTTGCAAGCCCGGTTCGCGACCGCGGCTGAAATGCCCGAGCCTGTGGTGGTGCCGGAGTCCGTGTGGAACAGCGGCGATTGGGTGAATCAATGATGAACAAGGGAAACAGGAATGCCGGGAATGTCTGATCGGGGCCAAGCGAAGCCCCGTAGTTCGAAACTCGGACGTTGGATCGCGCTGGGTGTTCTGGCGTTGGCCGTCATCGCCGCCGCAGGCTATGCCTACGTGGCGCGGACCAGCACGGCAAACATCCAGAGCGGGATGTTCGATGGCGCAGTGAGCGTTTATGCGTACAACTTTACGCCCTACGACATCGCATACTCGATGACTCCAGGATTGCGCTGGTTTGCCGACGCCAACGATGCATCGGGCAAGAGTGTGCAGAGCTCTGGGTACAAGCCGGCCTCGGCCGATGCGCCGATGGACATATCGTGGCGATACGCTTCCGGGCCGCAAGCAACGGAAGAGGGGAACTATCCGTTTCAGGTGAAACTCCCGCAGCCCAAGCGTCCGGCTGGCGACGTGGTTCTGGAACTGCGCCTATACCCGGAGGGCAAGGTGGCAGCACGTTATGCCAATGTGCCCCTTGTCTCCGACTTCAGCAATGTAGACCCCGATTTGCCCGGGGGCGATTGGGTGTCGAATCGATGACTACACCGGACAGCTGGAAAGAGATATCGCTCGATGAGGAGCGCGCAGCCCTGCGGGCCGTCGAATGCGAGCCGAGCAATGGCGTCAAATGCCATGGGAAACTGCATATCGCGATATTCTTCGACGGCATCGGGCTGAACATCGCGGACCCTGCGCTGCCGCCATCCAACGTCGGCCGGCTATTCAGGGGGTTCGGCACGAGAGCGGTAGGATCGATCGCCAGGAATGCGTACTACGTGTCCGGGCTGGGCACCGATATGAACCTGAGCGCCTACGAGTTCCCGAAGGACCAGGCTGGGGCGATCGCGGGCGACATGTTGAAGAGCGTGACAGTGGATCCCGCCAAGGATCTTCCCGTGGATACGGCCAAGGACATCGGCCTCGACATCCTCAAGGGAAAACGGATAGGGCCGGCGGTCAGCGATGCGATCAAGGGGTTGCCGGGCAAGGTGCGCAAGGATGTGGGAGAGGCGATACGCAATCCTGGCAAGACCGGCGTCAAGGTCGTCAAGGACGCCGCCGGGAACATCGCCCGCGCCATCCTGGATCAGTTCGATCCGGTGCGCGACTCTAAGTTCATGTTCGAGGCCATCAATTCGGGCGCGGCGCCTCGCATCAGCCAGGGAGTCAAGCACTTCAAAACGGCGCTCGCCTCCACGTCGATCAAGATCGAAGAGATTCAGGTGTCGGTATTCGGCTGCGATTGGGGAGCGGCGCTGGCACGGGCCTTTCTCAACGAGTTGTGCAAGGAGTGCGATGGCGACGAGAACAGCGACAAGCTGGAGTGGGAGCTGGCGGACAAGCGCAAGGTGCCCCTCAAGCTGGTGTTCGCGGGCTTCTACGATGCCGTGGGATATCGCGACAACTCATTCGTGGGGTTTGCGGCTTCGAAGATTCCCTGGGCATTCGGCATCTTGCGCAATACCGCGGCCGACGCTCAGGATCTGCCGCGCGCCCTCGCCAAGGCAGCGCATTTCATTTCCGCGCATGAACTCAGATGGCGCGTGCATACGCTTGGCGGCGCGCAGCTGGTGCCGTTGATGGCGTCGCCGATGGCGCCGCCCGCGCGCCAGGAACGCATTTACCCGGGTTTGGGGCGCGATGTCTCGGGGAGCTATCCCAAAGGCTTTCAGCAGCGCGATTCGGGGATAGGGCATGTCGCGTTGCAGGAAATGTGGCGGATCGCCCGCCTGAGTGGCGTTCCATTCGAAGGATTGGAGCAGACCAGGACCAATGCAAGGGACCTGGGCGCCGACTTCGATATCGTCGCAACCTCGCGCGCGCGCGATGTGCTGCGCAACTATCAGCAGCAGTTGGGGCCTCCTTCGGCTGCGCTTCTCGAAGTGCGCCACGCCGAGGAGGCCATCGACGGCATGGAGGGCGACAAGACGCTTGCCAGGCAAATCTACCTGCACCGGATGGTGTACGTGGTCTGGCTGGTCGACTTGCTTGCCCAGGCTCGCCGGGGAGCCGCGCCCGGCTACCTATATATCAGCGCCATGCAGGCCGCAATCGATTTCGCGCGCCTCGAGATCATGCATAAGCATGCCGGGAAGGAAACGTTCTATGGGCGCGCCCCGATCGCGCCGCCTACCGATTATCAGCGCGCCTGCATGGAAGTGGCTTCGTTGCAGCGGCTTCCCCGCCTCGGACCGTCCACCATACAGGTCTTTTCCACCTACATGCACGATCCGGTGGACCCCCCGGACGACGATTGGGCCATTCAGCGCTTGCCCAGCAACGCGCGGCTTTTCCGGTCCCGCTTCATCGACGATGGCGACGATACCCGGCAGCCCACGTTCACGGAAAAGCTGAAAAAGGCCGCCGACGACACGTTCTCCAATATGACGACACCGAATTCGCTGATACTGGGATTGCCGTTCTAGTCTTTACGGCGCGGTTTTTCGTGCGGGCAACGGGCGATGCCGAGGCCGTGGCCTTTATCGCCTTCAACCGGTCACCGTGGAATATAGAGATGAGCCTGTTGCAGGCGTTCGCGGGTGTGCCTGCCGGTGCACTTCCCCCCTTCGGCCAGGCCCGGCCGCAAGCCAGGCGATTTCGCCAGGGCCATGGAGGCGATGGGGATCGCAGCCGGCAGCCGCTAAAATGCCGCCATGCTTCCTCCTCAAGTCGCCGTCGCCCTTATCGTCCTGCTGCTCGCCGTCGTCGTCCCGCTATGCGCGGTGGCGATTCAGTTGATCCGCTTCATCCATTGGTTCGCCTGGGCGGACAAGGACACGCGGGGCGAGCGCCCGCATTTCACGGGGCCGGTCCTGGCGCTTTTCTTCAGCACGCTCGCCGCCAGCGATTTCATGGGCTTCGAGCCCTTCTTGACCTTGTCGGCCCTCAATCCCGTGCCCGTGGAGTACCGCGCCTATCTGCTGGTCGCCATGCTGGCCCTGGCGGTGTGGTGCTGGGCCTATGGGCGATCGATCCGGGATCGCGTGCTGCGCATGCTCCGGCCCGGCAGCGCCGGGCCGGGCTGAAGGGCGGCAGCTATTGCGCGGCCCGCACCTCGATCGTGACGGCGTTCGAGCGCAGGCCGTTGGCTTCCACGTAAACCTCGTAGACGGCCTCCTGCTTCGGCAGCCCGGCGGCCGCGGCCACGTCGGTGCTGAATTGCGTCCCGACGCTGACGCCGGGCTCGATCGGTGTATCCCGCGGCGGAACCGAGCCTGGCGCGATATCGATGTCCATGCCGCGCGGTTGCGGCCGCTTGCGCTGATAGGCGATGCCGCGATAGACCTTGCCGGTGGCCTTGTCCGTCGCGACGACGGCGGGCGGCGGCATGTTGGTGGTGACGGGAATGATGCCGCGCGCGCAGACCGGCACGACCAGCTTGTCCGCTGCCCGGATGCTGACGCGCCGGGGGCCGGCCAGGTGCAGTTGGGGGGCGCTGTCCGCCCGGTTGGGCGGCATGCAGGCGTGTTCCTGCGTGGTGCCCACGGGGGCGGTCGCGAAGGCGGGGGGATCGATCCAGTCGGTAGTCATGGGCGAGGGCGGCGAGGCGCCGGAGGGCGCGGACGCGAGCATGAGGCCGGCGGCCGCGCATAGCGCGGCCAGCAGCGGGCGCCAGCGCGGCACGCGGTTAGAAGGAAGGCCAGCCATTGGAGAAGTCCACTTTGCGCACGGCCTTGGCGCAGGCCGGGCAGAAGCGTATGGGGGCCCCGCTGATGCCGAACATGACGCAGGCGCCCGATTCGTAGGCATAGTCTTCGACGTTGGCCAGCTTGGGCAGCCCGAAGTGGCAATGGCGGCCGTGGGACGAGTAGAAGTAGGGCGAGGCGTCCAGGTGCGAGTCGTCGTCCTCGTAGCCGTTCGCCTGCGCCCATGCGGGCCCGCTGGCCACCATATAGATCAGGTGGCCGATTTCATGCACCAGCGTCTGCTGGCGGCCTGCGGGGTCCGCAGGATCCCAGGGGGTGCGGGCCGCGACGCAGAGCAGGTTGGTGCCGGGGAACGCCACGCCGGTGGCGGCCGAGTCCATCAATTGCACGTTGAGGTGGATCTTGCCCAGCGTCCGCGTCGGCGTCAGGCCATCGACGATCACGCCCACGCCCGGGCATTCCAGGGGCTTGCCCTGGTCTTGAGGCACCGGGAAGACGCGATCGGGCGGAATGGGGATGCGGCGGACCTGGCCCGAGGCGTCCGTGTATTCGTAGGTGGCGTTCAGGAACCAGGGGTCGTTGTCGATGCCGTACCAGAGGAAATGGGAGGCGCCGTCGCCGCCCACCAGCGGCACATAGACCTTGCGCTCGCCCGGGCCCGCGTAGGCGTCCCGGTAGATGGTGTGCTGGGGCGCCTTGAAGGCTAGGCGTTCGACGTGGCAGACGACGATCGTGTACGGTTCGTGGTCCGGCCCTTCGGATTGATCGTAGATCGCCTTGGCCTGCTGCTGGAGCAGGTCGGCGTCGGCCTGGTCGACGTCGTAGTTCGGGTTTCCGCCGCCCTGCCGCACCGGCAGGTGCGCGACATCGATGCCATGGCGGCGGTACTCGGCGACCGCCGCGCTGTTGTCCTGCGCGCGGGCCAGCGGATCCGGGCCGGGCAGCACCAGTTCCTGGATGTAGATCCGGCGGGCCGTCTCCACCGTTTCGGTGGCGATGCGCTGGTTCCGTTCGTCGCGCACTTCGAAGGTATAGGTGTTCAGCCCGGCGGCCGGCAGCGCGATGTCGTCCACGACCTTGGTGCCGTCGGGGTCCGTCTGGTAGTGGAAGGTCTTGCCGTCCGGGTCGCGATAGGCCGCGTGGCGGCCTTTTTCACCGGGCGTGTACGTGATGTTGTCTTTGCCGGCGATGACCTTGATGCTGAACTTGTGGACGTCCGCCTTGCTGAACTTGACGCGGATCTTGGGCTTGGCCGTCTGGCGGTCTTCGCTGATGAGGATGGTGCCGTCGTTCCAGAACTCGTCTTCTTCGGCGAAGTTCACGAACTGCAGGTGCGCGCCGGTCTGGCCGCGGTAGGTGGTCAGCGCATTGGAAGCGGCGGCCCCGGCGGCGTCCTGGGCGGCTGCCCCGTCCTGTCTCGCGGCCGGGCCGGAGCCGGGCGCGCCGGCGGGCAGGAAAGGCGGGGTGCCCGCGTCGGGCAGAACGCCCGCCATTTGCAGCACCTTGGTCACGGGCGAAGGCAGCATGTCCGGGCTGAAGCCCGGCGTCCGCAGCACGGCGGCGGCGACCGCCGGCAGGCCTGAGCCGCTTACGGCCGGCGCCTGCAGGACCGCGGCCGCCACGGCGGGCAGCGCGGAAGCGTCCAGGCTGGGGGCGCGCATGATGGCGCCGGCGATCGCCGGCAATCCGTATTGCCCGGCGCGGGTCGATGCCAGCAGGCCGTTGACCGCGGCGCCGATCGCGGGCCCCCGGTCGCCGCCGCCGGTCAGGGCTTGCGCCATGGCCGGGTTCACGAATTCGCCGATCTTGCCTGCGGTGTCGCCGGCGGCCGCAAGCATGTCCGTCGCGCCGGAGAGGGCGCCCGCTCCGGCGGCGTCGGCACGGGCCGCCGAGGCCCCCAGCAGGCCAGAGGCCGCGCCGCTGCCGGCGCTGGCGATTTTTCCGGTGGCTCCGGCCAGGCTTGCGCCCGGCCCGGCCATCAGCGACGGCGTGACGGCATCGGCGGCCGAGCGCGCGAGCTCGCCCGCCTTGCCGACCGCGCCGGCCGCGCCGGACATCAGGCCGGAGCCTGCCTGCTTGACGCTGTCGACGGCGCCAGTGACGGCGGCGGAAGCGCTCTTGATCGATTGCATGGCGTTGCTGGCCAGGTCGCCAGCCTGCCCCGCCAGCGCGGCGGCGCGGCCGGCCAGGCCGGCCTCGGCGGCGGGGGCCGCCGCGGCGATGCCGTTGGCCGCGGCGCTCGTCGAGGCGATGCCGGCGCCGCCTGCCGCCCCGCCCGTGGCGCCATCGGCCGCGAGCGAGCCGGCCAGCGCCTTCGTCTTGGGCCGGTGCAACAGTTCCGCCATCACGATCATGGGGTCGCCCACCTGGGTCGACGGCAGCGCGGGGAGCGCGGCCGCGTCGCTGGCCGGGCCGATGAGGTTGTGCGAGGCGCCCTTGACCGAGAACATGCCCGGCCCCTTGAACACGATGTCGCCGCCGTCCATGACGATGCTGGCGCCCGCCGCCTGCAGGGTGATGCGCTGGCTGGCAAGGATCTCGATGCCGTCGGTGCTGGACGTCACGACGATGTCCTGGTCGGCCAGCATTTCCAGCATGTCGGTGTGCGCGTGCAGCGACACGGGGGCATTGGCCGCGATGGCGCGCAGGCCGCCGTCCTGCACGAACAGGCTGGTCGATCGGCCCGACGCGCTGGCGAAGGTCTGGCGCGCGGCGACGTGGCCGTCCGCCTGCGCGGTGACGTGGAGGTTCTCGCTCGCGTGCAGGATGGCGGAGGCGGGCGTGGACAGGTTGAGGGAGGACGGCGCGTCGATCAGCATGCGCGCGCCGTCGATGCGTTCCACCGGCTCCGTGCCGGACCGCGCGCCCGCGCCGGCCTTGACCGCCTGCTGGCCGCCTACGCTGCCCGGATAGCGGCCGTCGGCCTTGGGATCGACGGCCTTGATCTGCGCGTCGTACTGGTCGGAGGCTTGCAGCGTGCGCGCCTGGCGCTGCGCGGCGGCGTCATTGATGCGTTGCGCGGCGTTCTGCGCGCCGCGCATCAGGGCCAGCGCTTCCTGCGCATCGGCCTGGGTGGAACTGGCGTTGGCCCGCGCGTTGGCCGACAGCAGCATGCCTTGGCCGGACCGCAGCACGGTCCAGGCGTCCGAACGCAGTTCGAAGCCGGTGCCGCGCCATTCGCCGCGGCTGGATTCGTCGGCCGCCTGCTTCACCAGATGGCCCAGGCCCAGTTGCGAAGCCCCGGCCGAGCTGGACAGGCGCGTGCGGACCTGTCCCGGGGTGTCGTCGAACAGCCATTGATTGTGGCCCTGGCCGTCCAGGCCCTGGCTGTGCCAGCCGCTGAGCGTGCCGGGGTGGTTGGCTTCGGCGTCCACGCCGGCGGACCAGGGGGGCAGATCGGAGTCGTTGTAGAGCTGCGCCACCACCACCGGCTGGTCGATGTCGCCGTCCAGGAATTCCACCACCACTTCGGTGCCCTGGCGCGGCAGATGGTGCGCGCCCCAGTTGGGGCCCGCTTGCGCGCCGGCGACGCGCAGCCAGGTGCCGGAACTGTCGTCGCCCGGCGCGTTGCCTTCCTCGTCGCCATGGCTGCGATGGGGCAGGCCGCCCGGAAGAGGGCGCCGTCCGCGCTGCCACGGGAACTGCACCTTGACGCGCAGGTCGCGTCCGGAAGAAATGGCTTCGTCCTGCGCCGTCACCACCACGGCCGTCAGGCCTTCGGGGGCGGTCGGCTTGGCGATCCAGCGGGGCAGCAGCGCGGCCGCCGCGGGCTGGGCGCTGAAGGTGTTGCGGTAGGCGCCGTGTTCCAGGTCGGACGCGCCCAGCACCTGGGCGGCCTGGCTGCCCAGGTTGTTGGCGGCTTCGTGCAGCACGTGCAGCAGCGTATACCGGTTGTCGCCGATTTCGTCGACCGCCTGGCCCGGGCCCTCGGCGTAGCGGTCGTGCTGCGTCAGCGTGAAATCGTGGCCGGGCGCCATCTGGCGCGCCGTGCCGCCGCCGTCGAAGCGCACCATGCGCGCCTCGTGGGCCAGAAGGCTGCGGGCGGCCTGCTGTTCGGCGCCGGCGTCGTCCGTGTAGCGGCCGTGGCCGTCGTAGTCGTAGTCTTCCAGCGGCGGCAGCGAGCCCGCGTCCAGGCCGGACTGGGCATGCGCGCCATGCGCGAGCAGCTTGCGGTCGTTCCAGGCCACGCGCGTGACCGCGTTGGGCTGGATGGTGCGCGCGGCGCCGAACCGCGTGACGCTGTCCTCGGTCTCGGTGGCGTCGCTGCGGTGAAAACGCAGCGAGGGGGCGGGGTTGGCCGGGTGCGCGGCGCGCGCGTCGAACACCACCAGCCGGTGCTGCGCGCCGCCGGCGGCGCCGTCCTGCTGCTCGCCCTGCTGGTGATCGAAGCGGAAGCTCAGGCCGGCTTCGGCCATCAGCCGCAGCACGAAGGCCAGGTCGGTTTCGCGGTACTGGGTGCGCACCGGACGCGGCGCCGGCGGTTCGGTGATCTCGAACGCGAAAGAGGCCAGCGGATAGTCGGCGAACACCTCGGTCAGGATGTCGGTGACCGACTTGTCCTGGTAGAGAAAGCTGTCGCGGCGCAGCCGCAGCGTGGCCAGCCAGGGCGAGGCGTGCAGCCGGTAGCGCGCCAGGCCGCCGTCGGCGCCCAGCGCGTCCACGCCTTCCACCACCGCATGCCACAGGCGCCGTCCGCCGTCGGCCAGCAGCAGGCTGACGCTGATCTCCTTGCCCAGTAACGGCTCCACGTCCAGTTCCGCAGACGAGGCAAGGCAGTCCAGGGTCAGCGCGTAGAGTTCGGATACGCCCTCGCGCAGTTGCATGCGTTCGACGGTAAGCGCGTCGCCCAGCGGCGTGCGCACTTGCAGCAGGCGGGCGTGCTGGGACAGCGAGGCGGCATCCAGGGTGCTGAAGCCCGCAGGCGTGGAGGAGCGATCGGTCATGAGGCGTGACGGTGTGAGGGTGCCTTCAGGGAAGCGAGATGGTCAGGTGCGCGGCGCGCGGGCCCAGCTTGACGATGTCGTGGTACGGCGCCATGGCGGTCTGCATATCGGTGTTCAGGAAATGGCTCATGCCCAGGTACGCCAGCAGGCCGAGCAGCGCGAACATGGCGCCGATGCTCCACAGCGGCACGTCGCGCTTGAGGGTATGGGCGATCTTGTCGGGCAGCGGCCAGTGCGGCGCGAAGCCGGCGCGCTTGCCGCGCAACAGCGCGATCTCGTCGCCCAGGCGCGCCGTCAGGTAGCCGAGCTTTTCCTGGCCTTCGATCATGTACTTGCCCTGGAAGCCCAGCAGCAGGCACATGTAGAACACTTCCAGCGACTGCAGCCGCGGCGCGCCCTGGGCGCGCAGGTCTTCCAGGCGGGCGAAGAAATTCTCGCCGGCCAGTTGTTCGCCGAACAAGGTCAGTTGCAGCGGTTGCAGCATCCAGGCGTCGCGGATCGAGAAGCGGGAGTTCAGCACGGTTTCGTCGACCGCGGCGCAGAAGGCGTACTTGGTCGCGTAGACGTCCTCGGCCGGGATGTCCATTTTCTTGGCGCTGCGCTCGAAGTCCGCCAGGAACTGCTGCACGCGCGCCGAAAACGACGAGGCGCTGGCGGGCTCCTGCCCGCTCTTGAGCAGGAACAGCATCAGGAATCCGTCGTACAGCAGATCCAGCAGCGATTTCGCGGGGCGCGTGCCGTAGAACTCGGCGGCTCGGGGAGGGAGCGAGGCTCCGGGCATCAGAGAGGGCGCGTCGGCGGTCATGGCGGGCTCTTTCGGTTGGCGTCGTTCAGCGGGTGACGGCGATCAGGTCCAGCTTCAGTTCGGGAATGCCGGACGGGGCGTAAATGGCAATGCTGCGGGCCTGCAGCATGCGGTCGTACAGCGAGCCGCGCGTCTGCAGGGTGAAGTAGCAGGCGCCCGGCTTGACGGGCACGGCCGGCGGCACTTGCGGCGTGTACACGAGCTGCACGCCCGGCATGGCCGACAGCACGAGCTTTTCCACGTCGTCGGGCGCGCCGACCTTGAAGCGCAGCGGCACGGTCTCGGCCAGTTCGCTGGCCGGCGTGGCGGCCGACACCGACAGATAGAGCGCGGTGGTCTCGTCCAGCTTGTCGGAGTCCAGCCGGCCGACGTGGAACGACGGGCGCAGTTCCTCCAGCACGATGGAGAAGTAGCGGGTCGAAATGACGGTGTCGAGCAGGTCGCGCAGAATCTCGTCCAGTTGCGCGAAGGCGGCGCCGGGTTGCTCGTGGCGGTACGCGGGCAGGTCCGCCAGCGTGTGCACCTTGGAAAATGTCATCAGCGCGCCGGCCAGGCGCAGCATTTCCTGGAACAGGCGCTCGGGGTGCAATTGCGGATTGTGGAACAGGTGCGAGAGCGCCGAGTAGGCCTCGTTGGCGGTGTGCAGCAGCCAGAACGAGGCCACGTCGCCCGAGCGGAACTCGATGATGTTCTTGTTGGGCTCGCGATGGAAGCCGTACAGCGCGTTGACCTTGGCCTGCAGCGCATCCAGCAGGCGGCGCAACTGTTCGAAGAGCGCGCCGCAGGCCTGCACCGTGAGGCTGGGCCCGATGAAGCCCGTATCCAGTTCGTAGCCGGCGCTGGCGGTGCGGCGCACGCGCGCGACGGGTATCGTCAGGAGCGCATCGCGCGGTTCGTGTTCGGACAGCAGGCGCACGTTCTTGCGCAGGAAGGCCAGGTCGGCGGTGCTGGCGTTGGTGTAGAGGTCGGGCGCGGGGCTGTCCTGGTGCGCATAGCGGGCATCGAAGCCCTGGCCTTGCTGCGCATCGCGGTAATTGCCGCCGATGTCCTTCATGGGATGCAGCGCCAGGTAGAAGACGGCTTCGCTGGCGCCGTCCAGCCCGTCCAGCGCCACGGCGGGCGGCAGGTCGTCGTTGTGGGGCGCGTTGTAGATTTCCCCGTCGGGGAAGATGGCCGACAGTTCGGTGGCGCGCAGCATGCCGTTGGCGAGCGCCGCGGCGTCGAAGCGCGCGCCGCGCAGGCCCCACGAGTACGGATGCAGCGCGCGGCTCATCTCCGCGAGGCGGGCTTCATGGTAGGCGTCCTGGCGCTGAAAATGCTGGGGCCGCAGGAATAGCCCCTCTCCCCACAGGATCTTCGCTGAATGGCTCACGTTTTCTGGCTCTTGTTCATATTAGATAGAGAGGGCGGTCAAGACGGCGGGGCGACGCGGCGGGCATGCGTTCAGCTTGGGCACTGCACCGATCCGAGACGCGCCGGGTCGAACTCGGGCATGCCCGGCGGCAGGACCGTCTTGCCGGTGACGACCGTCATCGCGCAGGCGTGGGCGCCCATGACGATGCCGGTATCTTCGGCGGCCTGCACTTCGAACACGTACTTCCAGCGCTGCGGGGCGGGCGCATAAAACAGGCCCGCCACGGCGATGTAGACCGCATCCTTCGGCACCTTCTCCAGGTGTTCGTAACGTTGCCCCGGTGTCAGTGTGACCTCGCGCGCAGCGATGACGCTATCGCCCAATGCCGACTTTTCGGCGTCAGTATCAACCAATTGCGTGAGCGGTGCGCGCTGAAATGCCTCGGCGTTCTTCAAATAGTATATTTTCGTAACGACGGCCATGGGCTGGCCGCTGCTCGCGTTCAAATTTTCTCCGGCGTGTATCGCCAATTTCACATCGACGGGCGCATTCGGGTCTTTTTTCAGACCCGCCATATCCATGACGCCGCCGGTCATTCCTGCCACCGCTCCGATCGCCGAAACCGCTGCACAACCGCTGATGACGGGGGTTGCCGCGATCAACGCGACCGCTGCCATGCGCCGAGAAAAATAGAGATGTTTTGACATGGCTCTTTATACCGGAAGCCTGCGACAACATACAGATCGCGGCAGGATGAGCGAAGTTTCGTTGTGAGTTACATGAAGTAATGCACTGTAGTGCTGTGCTAACAAAAGGTTGTTGAAATACGCGGCCTTGGTTACACCCACCTACAAGCCCAAAAATGCACATTTCCCGGGTTCTCCTCATCAGCGGAATGTTGGCGGTCATGACAGGCTGCGCGATGTCATCGAAGCCCCCAACGGACGCTGAATACAAACAATCGATGACGCACGCGACCGAGACGTTGGCCACGAAAGGCAACGATCAGGCCGTCGCCGAATTCCAGGACATCGCGCTGCGCAACCCGTCTCGCGGCGGGCCGTGGTCCTACATCGCGAAGATCCGTTTCGACGAACAGCGCTACGGCGAGGCCATCGTCGCGGCTGACGAAGCCCTGAACCGGGATCCCGAGGATTTCACGGCCAAGACGGTGCGGGCGGTGGGCGGGCTGCGCGTGGCGATGCAGTCGCTGGCGGACCTGCGCGCCGACGCGCTGCTGGCGGGCAATGCCCGGACCGACGCCGTGGCGCTTGCCGCCGCAATGCGCGAAACCCTGGGGCAGGACGTGCTGTTCCCCGAAGGCTACAAGCCGCCGCGCCCGCGCCAGCCGCGGCGCGCCGATCCGCCGCCGCAGGGCGCGGGCGCCGCTCCGGCGGCAGCCGCGCAGGCGGCCGGCGCCGCAACACCCGCAACACCCGCTGCACCGCCAGCGGCACCTCCCGCCGCCGGTGCGCCTGCCGCGACCCCGCCGGGTTCCGCAGCCGCTCCCGCCGGCCGCGCGCCGGATCCTTTCGGCAACCTCTTCAAACCCTGATCGGGCTTCCGGCCCCGTCACTATGCACTTCGCTTGGAGCCCCCATGGCTAAGAAAGAAAGCGTTCAGAAAAGACTCCAGAAAGTACGCCCGCCGCGCGTGCAACTGACCTATGACGTCGAGAAGGGCGACGCGATCGAGCAGAAGGAGCTTCCCTTTGTCGTGGGCGTGGTCGGCGATTTCAGCGCGCAGTCCGAAGCCGAGCTGCCGCGCCTGAAGGACCGCAAGTTCGTCAACATCGACGTGGACAACTTCGACGACGTGATGCGCGGACTGGAGCCGCGCGCCGCCTACCGCGTGAAGAACCGCCTGACCGACGAAGGCGGCACCTTCGGCGTGGACCTGAAGTTCCGCTCCGTCGAGGACTTCCGCCCGGAAGCCGTGGTGCAGCAGATCGAGCCCCTTAAGGAATTGCTGGACATCCGCACCAAGCTGGCCGACCTGCGCAACAAGCTGGCGGGCAACGACAAGCTGGAAGACCTGCTGGGCGAAGTGCTCAGCAGCACGGAAAAGCTGCAGCAATTGACCAGCGAAGCCGGCAAGAACGGCAAGGGAGGCAGCAATGAGTAATTCCGCCGCCGCGCAAAATGTATCCGCACCGGCCGCCGAGGCCGATTCGGGCCTGCTGGACCAGATCGTCGAGCAAAGCCGGGTGGCCAAGTCCACCGCCGAGCACGACCGCGCCAAGGACCTGATCGGCGAGCTCGCGCGCGAAGTCATGAAGGGCACCGTCGTCGTGTCGGACAACCTGTCCGCGATGCTGGACGCCCGCGTGGCCGAACTGGACCGCCTGATCTCCGCCCAACTGAGCGAGGTGATGCACGGCGCCGAATTCCAGAAGCTGGAAAGCACCTGGCGCGGCCTGCACTACCTGTGCCAGGAGAGCAACACCGGCCCGATGCTGAAGATCAAGGTGCTGAACGTCACCAAGCGCGACCTGGTGCGCGACTTCCAGACCGCCATCGACTTCGACCAGAGCCTGATGTTCAAGAAGGTGTACGAGGAAGAGTTCGGCACCTTCGGCGGTTCGCCCTTCGGCGCGCTGCTGGGCAATTTCGAGATCACGCGCCAGCCCGAGGACATGTACTTCATCGAGCAGATGTCGCACGTGGCCGCGGCCTCGCACGCGCCGTTCATCGCCTCGGCCTCGCCCGAGCTGCTGGGCCTGGACAGCTTCGCCGACCTGGGCCGGCCGCGCGACCTGGCCAAGGTGTTCGACACGGTGGAATACACCAAGTGGCGCAGCTTCCGCGATTCGGAAGACTCGCGCTACGTGGGCCTGACCATGCCGCGTTTCCTGGGCCGCCTGCCTTACGACCCCAAGGAAGGCACGTCGGTGGAAGGTTTCAACTTCGTCGAGGAAGTGGACGGCACCGACCACGCCAAGTACCTCTGGTGCAACGCCGCCTGGGCCTTCGGCGCGCGCCTGACCGCGGCCTTCGCCGATTTCGGCTGGTGCGCCGCGATCCGCGGCGTGGAGGGCGGCGGCCTGGTCGAGAACCTGCCGACCCACACCTTCAAGACCGACGACGGCGAAATCGCGCTGAAGTGCCCGACGGAAATCGCCATCACCGATCGCCGCGAAAAGGAATTGAGCGACCTGGGCCTGATTCCGCTGGTGCATTGCAAGAACTCGGATTACGCCGCGTTCTTCGGCGCGCAGTCGGTGCAGAAGGCCAAGAAGTACAACACCGACAGCGCCAACGCCAACGCGGTGCTGTCGGCGCAGTTGCAATACATATTTTCGGTGTCGCGCGTGGCCCATTACCTGAAGGCCATGATGCGGGACAAGATCGGCAGCTTTGCCTCCGCGCAGTCTGTCGAGAGCTTCCTGAACCGCTGGGTTTCGCAGTACGTGCTGCTGGACGACAACGCGAGCCAGGAGCAGAAGGCGCAATTCCCGTTGCGGGAGGCATCGGTGCAGGTTGCCGAGGTGCCGGGACGTCCCGGCGTGTTCCGGGCCGTGGCGTTTTTACGGCCCCACTTTCAGCTCGACGAGCTTTCGATCTCCCTGCGCCTGGTTGCGGAACTGCCCGCCCAGGCCCAGAAATCGTAAGCCCCGTCAGATTCGACGTTTTCTAACTGGAGAGGCTATTAATGAAGGACATCTACGTCAAATTCGGCAATCCCGCGCTCAAGGGCGAGTCGCAGGACAAGGACCATCCTGACTGGATCGAAGTCGGATCGTGGCGCCATGAGATCATCCAGCCGCGTTCGGCTACCGCCTCCACCTCCGGCGGCCATACCGCCGAGCGCACCGAGCATGGCGAGATGGTCTTCACCAAGGACCTGGACGTGGTCAGCCCGCTGCTGTATCAGCACGCTTCCGGCGGCACGACGTTCGACGAAGTGACCATCGATTTCCTGCGCGCCGACGGCGAGGGCAACCGCGTCAAGTACCTGGAAATCAAGCTCAAGTACGTGATCATCTCGCGCGTGGCCCCGGAAGTCGTCAGCGAAGGCCTGCCGCACGAATCGTTCTCGCTGAAGTACGCCGCCGTCCAGTGGAAGTACACGCAGCAGAAGGTGGGCGGCAACCAGGGCGGCAATGCCCAGGGCGCATGGAGCCTCACCAAGAACGACAAGACGTATTCGGTCTGAACGTGACCGCGTAGAAGGTAAAGGCCGCGGCTCGATCCGGGCCGCCGCCTTTCCTGAATGAGGTCCGTGATGAAAGGATTCGAACCCAGCCTGTTCGACAAGCTGTTCGACGGCGACGGGAACGCGCCGCACGCGCTGCGGCGCCTGTCGGTAGAGGAAATCAAGGAAACCGTCGCGCGCGACATCGAAGCCCTGCTCAATACGCGCATGGTCTTCACCGAGGAGTCGCTCAAGCGCTACCCGAATTGCCGGCGGTCCATCCTCACCTATGGGCTGTCGGACTTTTCGGGCCTGAGCCTGGCCAGCCATTACGACCGCGAGTTCATCTGCCGGTCGCTGGAGCAGGCGATCGCCCGCCATGAACCGAGGCTGACGCACGTGCGGGTCATGCTCCAAGTGGACAGCCGCGCGACCTCGGTGCTGTATTTCGCGATCACCGCGATGCTGGACGTGGGTCCGGCGCATGAGCCGGTGACATTCGACGCAACGCTGCAGCCATCCACTTTGCAGTATTCGGTGAGCAAGGGCTGGGCCAAGACCGCAGCCGCCGCCTGAACGGACAACATACGCGGGCGCCGGCGGCAAGCCGCCGGCGGAGAAGGGAAAGATGGAAGAACTGCTGCCTTATTACGAACGCGAGCTGGGTTTTCTGCGCAGTTCGTCGCGCGATTTCGCGCAGCGCTATCCCAAGATCGCCGCGCGGCTCGGGCTGTCGGGCGAGACCTGCGAAGATCCGCACGTTGAGCGGATGATCGAGTCGTTCGCCCTGCTGGGCGCGCGCATCAACAAGAAGCTGGACGACGACTATCCGGAGTTCACGGAAGCGTTGTTCGAGGTGATGTATCCGCACTACCTGCGCCCGTTCCCCTCGTGTTCGGTGGCGCAGTTCGACATGGGCGGCGTGGCCGCCCAGCTCACTTCGCCGGTGCGCCTGCCGCGCGGCACGGAGCTGAAGTCCCACGCCGTGCGCGGCGTGGCCTGCCGCTTCCGCACGGCCTATGACGTGACGCTGGCGCCGGTGGCGATCCGCCAGGCGGGCTTCGCGTCCACCGCCAACGCGCCGTCCTCCACGTCCTTGCCGCCGGGCGTGACGGGCCGCCTGTCGCTGACCCTGGCGTGCCTGGCCGAAACGCAGAACTTCTCCACGCTGGCCGTGGACAAGCTGCGCGTCTATCTGCATGGAGAACCGTCGTTCGTGGCGGCGCTGCGCGACTGTGTGTTCCTGCGCACCGCCGCGGCCTACGTGGAGACGCAGCCCGGCCGCTGGAGCCGCCTGGCGGAGGTGCCGCTGGCGCAGGTGGGCCTGGCCGAAGAGGACGCGCTGATCGATTTCCCCGCCAGCTCGCATCCGGCTTATCGCCTGCTGGCCGAGTACTTCGTCTTCGCCGAGAAATTCAATTTCGTGGATATCGACCTGGCGGCGCTGCGGCGCGCGGTGGGGCCGGTCCGCGAGTTCACGCTGCACCTGCCGGTTGCCGGCCTGCGGGCCGACTCCAATACGGCGCGGCTGCTGGAGTCCGCGTCCGCCGATAATTTCCGGCTGGGCTGCACGCCGGTCGTCAACCTCTTTCCGCAGCGCGCCGACCCCATCCGCGTCACGCACGCCGCGGCCTCCTATCCGGTGGTGGCCGATGCGCGGCGCGCTTACGGCTACGAGGTCTATTCCATCGACCGGGTGCGCCAGGTGCGGCAGAACGCGCAGGGCGATTCCATCGTCGAATTCCGGCCCTTTTATTCCCTGCACCACGGCGAGACGCCCGACGGCGCCAGCCATTACTGGACGGCGCGGCGCGACTCGATGGTGGCCGAACGCAGCCCGGGCTACGAGATGGAGATGTCCATCGTCGATATCGACTTCGACCCCTCCGTGCCGCAGACCGAGACATTGAGCCTGGAACTGACCTGCACCAACCGGGACCTTCCCTCGCATCTGGCCGTGGGCCAGCCCGGCGGAGACCTGTTCCTGGAGGGCGGATCGGTCGCGCGCGAAATCCGCATGCTGCGGCGCCCGACCCACACGCACCGCTTCCAGCAGGGCCGCGCGGCGCATTGGCGCCTGATCTCGCACTTGGCGCTGAACCATCTTTCGCTGGTGCAGAGCGGCCTGCCCGCCCTGAAGGAGACGCTGCGCCTGTACGACCTGTCGCATGCTGCGGTGGCGGCGCGCCAGATCGAAGGGCTGGTGGGGCTGGACTACAAGCCCGCCACGCACTGGATGCCGGGCGAACCGTTCGCCACCTTCGTGCGCGGCATAGAAATCCGGCTGACGATCAATGAAGACAACTTCGTCGGCACCAGCCTGCATGCCTTCGTGGCGGTGATCAACCGCTTCTTCGGCCTTTACGTGCATGCCAACAGCTTCGTGCAGTTGGTGGTGCTGTCGCGCCGCGGCGCGGAAGAAATCCTACGGTGTCCTCCATGCAACGGCGACGCGATCCTAGCGTAATCGAATCGCTGCTGGCCGAGCCGCAGCGCTTCAAGTTCTTCCAGGCCGTGCGGGTGCTGGAGCTGTGGTTTGCGCGGCAGGAGGGCACGCGCGCCAAGAACGCGGTGCCGGCGCACCTGCGTTTCCTGAACTCGTCGTCGCTGGGATTTCCCGCCAGCGAGATCGCCGGGCTGACGGCATACGACAAGGACGGACAGGCGCTCGACGATGCGCAATCGCGCCTGGCGGCCCTGGCTTCCGGCAAGCTGGGAAGGGTCGAGATCGAGCCGGCCTTCTTCGGCCTGCTGGGCGCGCAGGGCGCCTTGCCGCTGCATTATTCCGAGATACTGAGCCACCGCGAAAGCGCCAAGCGCGACCGCGGCGCGCGCGCGTTCTTCGATATTTTCTCGAACCGGGCGGCGGCGCTGTTCTATGCGGCATGGAAGAAGTACCGCATGCCGCTGCGCCACGAAACCGAGCAGGACCATCATTACCTGCCGCTCTTGCTGGCGCTGGGCGGCATCGGCCACGCGGCGCTGCGCGACCGCCTGCACTCGGGCAAGGGCCAGGTGTTCGACGAATCGCTGGCCCATTACGCCGCCGCGGCGCGCCAGCGGCCGGTGTCCGCCGCCTATCTGCAGCGGGTGCTGTGCGATTACTTCCAGGTGGACTTGCGGGTCGAGCAGTTCGTCGGCCGCTGGTATCACGTTCCGCCCGAACACCGCACCCAGTTGGGCATGCCGGGCGCGGTCCTGGGCGTGTCCGCCATGGCGGGAGACCGCATCTGGCAGCGCGATATGCGCATCCGGCTGTGGATCGGCCCGCTGTCCAAGGCCGCGTTTTCCGATTTCCTGCCTGGCGGCGCCCGCGCGCAGGCGCTGGAGAAGCTGCTGACGATGTTCGGCGGCATGAGCTTCGAATACGAGGTGCGGCTGGTGATGGCCAAGGCGGACGTCGCCGGCAGCACCCTGGGCGGCGACGGCGGGGCCGGCGCGCGCCTGGGCTGGAATTCCTTTCTTTGCACCGAACCGGTGGCGTCGGATCGCGACGACGCCAGCTATGAGCTGCACACCATTCACTGAGAACAAGACTCCCTGGAACATGGCCACACCCTTGAAAACCCTGATCGGGAAACTGAACCAGACCTGCCGCCAGGCCGCCGAGCGTGCCGCCAGCCTGTGCATGGCGCAAGGACATTACGAAGTGGACCTGGAGCACCTGTTCCTCGCCCTGCTGGAAAAGCCCGCCAGCGACTTCAGCATCGTGGCCCGCCGCAGCGGAATCGACGCTTCGACGCTGGAAGCCGACCTGAACGCGGAAATCCGCGGATTCAAGAATGGCAATACGCGCACGCCCGTGTTCTCGCCCCACCTGCCGCGACTGTTCGAGCATGCCTGGCTGATCGCCTCGCTGGACACGCAGACGACGCGCATCCGCTCCGGCCATCTGCTGCTTGCGCTGCTGACCGAGCCCGATCTGGCCCAGCTCGCGCGGCGCGGCTCGCATCTGTTCGAATCTTTCCGGCTGGATGAGTTGAAGCACGATTTCGCCGCGCTGACGGCGGGCTCGGAAGAGGCCGGCCAGTCCGTGTCGCTGGGCGAAGGCGCGGACGGCAGCGCCGAGGAAGGCGCGGCGCCGGCCTCGGGCCTGTCCAAGACGCCGGCGCTGGACCAGTACACCGCCAACCTGACGGAACGCGCGCGCGAAGGCAGGATCGACCCGGTCATCGGCCGCGACGCCGAGATCCGCCAGATGATCGACATTCTTACGCGCCGGCGCCAGAACAACCCCATCCTGACCGGCGAGGCGGGCGTGGGCAAGACCGCGGTGGTCGAGGGGCTGGCGTTGCGCATCGTGGCGGGCGACGTGCCGCCGGCGCTGGCGGGCGTGGCCCTGCGCACGCTGGACATGGGCCTGCTGCAGGCGGGCGCCAGCGTCAAGGGCGAATTCGAAAACCGCCTGAAGAACGTCATCGACGAGGTCAAGCAAAGCCCGACGCCCATCATCCTGTTCATCGACGAGGCCCACACCATGATAGGCGCGGGCGGGCAGGCGGGCCAGAACGACGCGGCCAACCTGCTCAAGCCGGCGCTGGCGCGCGGCGAACTGCGCACCATCGCCGCCACCACCTGGAGCGAATACAAGAAGTACTTCGAGAAAGACGCCGCGCTGGCGCGGCGCTTCCAGGTGGTGAAGGTGGAGGAGCCCAGCGAGACGCTGGCGGCGAGCATGCTGCGCGGCATGGCGCCGCTGATGGAACAGCATTTCGGCGTGCGCGTCCTGGACGAAGCCATCGTGGCGGCGGCGCGCCTGTCGCACCGCTATATCAGCGGCCGCCAACTGCCGGACAAGGCCGTCAGCGTGCTCGACACCGCCTGCGCGCGCGTGGCCCTGGGCCGCAGCGCCACCCCCGCGCTGATCGACGACGCCCGCCATCGCCTGACGCGCCTGGAAGCCGAACGCGCCGCGCTGCGCCGCGAAGCGGCCGCGGGCGCCGCGCAGTCGGCGCGCCTGCGCGAGCTGGACGAGGAAATGGACGCCACGCGCAAGGCGCTTGAGGCCGCCGAGGAGCGGCTGGCGCAGGAGAGCGAGCTGGTGCGGCAGATCCACGCGCTGCGCGAAGAATTGGAAGCGGCGGGTGAGGCCGCCGCGCCGGAACCCGCCGGCAAGCGCCGTTCGGGCAAGGCGCCCGAGCCCACGCCGGCGCAGGCGCAACTGGCGGAGCTGCAGCAGCAGTTGCGCGCGGTGCAGGGCGAGGCGCCGCTGGTTCCGGCCTACGTGGACGCGCAGGTCATCGCCGAGATCGTCTCGGCCTGGACCGGCATTCCGCTGGGCCGCATGGTGAACGACGAAATCCGCACGGTGCTGGAACTGCAGCCCCTGCTGGCCGAACGCGTCATCGGGCAGGACCATGCCTTGCACGCCATTGCCCAGCGCGTGCGCACCGCGCGCGCCGGGCTTGAGGACCCCAACAAGCCCAAAGGGGTGTTCCTGTTCGTCGGTCCGTCCGGCGTGGGCAAGACCGAAACCGCGCTGGCCGTGGCGGACGTACTGTATGGCGGCGAGCGCAAGCTGATCACCATCAATATGAGCGAATACCAGGAGGCCCACAGCGTGTCGGGCCTGAAGGGCTCGCCGCCGGGCTACGTGGGCTACGGCGAAGGCGGGGTGCTGACCGAGGCGGTGCGCCGCCAGCCCTACAGCGTGGTGCTGCTGGACGAGATCGAGAAGGCCCATCCGGACGTGCTGGAGCTGTTCTTCCAGGTGTTCGACAAGGGCGTGATGGACGACGCCGAGGGCCGCGAGATCGACTTCCGCAACACGCTCATCATCCTGACCTCCAATGTCGGCTCGTCGGCCATCATGCAGGCCTGCCTGAACAAAAGCGCCGAAGAGCGGCCGGAGCCGGAGGCGCTGCAGGAACTGCTGGCGCCGCAGTTGTACAAGGCTTTCAAGCCCGCTTTCCTGGGCCGCATGAAGACCATCGCCTACTACCCCGTCGACGACGACGCGCTGGCGCGCATCATCGGCCTGAAGCTCGGCCGTATCGCCGAACGCGTGCAGGCCAACCACCGCGCGGTGTTCGACTGGGACGAAGCGCTGGTCGAGGCCGTGCTGGCGCGCTGCACCGAGGTGGATACCGGCGCGCGCAATGTCGACCACATCCTGAACGGCACGCTGCTTCCGCAGATCGCCGAGCAGGTGCTGGGCCGGATGGCGCAGGGCGAGGCCATCGCGCGCATCCGGGTCACTGCCGGCAAGAACGGCGACTTCCGTTACCGCCTGACCTGAGCCCGGAGCCGCCGCCATGCCCCAGGATTCCTCCGGACTTTCCCGCCTGTCGACCGCGGGCGTCGAGCAGGCCAACCGCCTTTTGAACCTGAGCACGCCGCTGGGCGAGAACCGCCTGGTGGCCGAGACGCTGTCCGCGCGCGAGCAATTGAGCGGGGGCGCCTGCCGCCTGGACATCACGGCGCTGTCCAGCGATGCCCATATCCCCTTGAAATCCCTGCTGGGCCAGCCGGTGGTCCTGCGCCTGCAGACGGCGCTGGACCGCGAGCAGCCGCGCATCTGGCACGGCCATGTGACGGCCGCGGAGTTCCGCGGCGCCAACGGCGGCCTGGCGCGCTACAGCCTGACCGTGGAGCCCTGGCTGGCTTTCCTGCGCGCGCGGCGCGACAGCTTCGCCTACCAGGACAAGTCGGTATTCGATATCGTCGAGAGCATCTTCGGCGACTACAAGGGGCAGGGGGCGCTCGCGCCGCAATGGCGCTGGGACGTGAAGGACAGGGCCAGCTACGCCAGGCGCAGCCTGACCATCCAATACCGCGAGACCGATTACGCCTTCATCGAGCGCCTGCTCGCGGAAGAGGGCCTGTTTTACTGGGTCGAGCACGAGGCCGACGGCCACACGCTGGTCATCGCGGACCATAACGGGGCCTTCCAGGCGGGCCCGCAGGCCAGCGTGCGTTTCGCCCGCGCGGACGTTACCGAAGCGGAAGACAGCATCCAGCAGTGGAGCCAGCGCAAGCGCTGGCAGACCAATGCGGTGCGCATGGCGAGCTGGGACTATCGCAGCACCCAGGCGCGGCCGGTGTCGGCGCAGGCCGATGCGGGCACGGCCCAGGCCATGGAACTGGCCAGCAACGATTACCCCGGGCAGTACGCCTACGAGGACAGCGCGCAGGGCGAACGCCTGGCGCACAATGCGCTGGCCGCCATCCGCGTGCGCCAGGAGAGCTACGAGGGCGCGGGAACGGTGCGCACGCTGGCGCCGGGGCAGCGCTTCGAGCTGACCGGCCACTATCAGCAGGGCGGGCCGTCGGCCTACGTGGTGATCGCGATGACCCACCAGGCGCGCAACAACTTCGACGCCGACCTGGGCCGCGCCGTGAACGAAGCGCTGGACGGCGGCTCCGCGGCGCAGGCCGACGCCGATTTCTACACGAACGCCTTCACCTGCATCGGCATCGACACCGAATACCGCCCGGCCACGCAGGACGGCCATGGCGCCCGGCTGCATCCGCGTCCCACCGTTTTCGGCGCGCAGACCGCGCTGGTGGTCGGCGCCGAGGATCCGGTGCACACGGACCGAGACCACCGCATCAAGGTGCAATTCCATTGGCAGCGCGGCAAGGCCTCCAGCAGCCGCCTCGCGCACCCGTCGGGCGACGAGAACGCGCCGGCCAAGGATGAGCTGGGCACCTGGGTCCGCGTGGCGGAGCCCGTGGCGGGCGGAGACTGGGGCGGCCATTTCGTGCCGCGCGTGGGGCAGGAAGTGCTGGTGGAATTCCTGCATGGCGACATCGACCGGCCCGTGGTGGTGGGCGCGCTCTACAACGGCGAAGGAGCCGAGGACGCTTCGCACAACCAGGTGCAGGCGGGCGGGGCCAACGCCACCGGCAACGCCCCGGCGTGGTTCGCGGGCGGCAGCGAGGGCCATGCCCACAACGTGGTGATGTCCGGCTTCAAGACGCAGGCGCTGTCGAGCAGCGGCGCGGGCACGGGCGGCTACAACCAGCTCGTGCAGGACGACACGCCCGGCCAGTCGCGGCTGACGGTGTCCACCACGCAGGCGGACTCGCGGCTGAACCTGGGGCACATCAAGCTGCAGCGCGACAACGAGCGGCTGGGCGACCTGGGCCATGGCGCCGAACTGTCCACGCGCGAGGCGGTGGCGGTGCGCGGGGGTTCGGGGCTGCTGATCAGCGCCGACCTGCGCGAGGAGGCCGAAGGCGCGATGCTGGACAGCGCCGAGGCCGCCAAGCAGATCGAACGCGCCATGGAGTCCGCCAAGGAACTGGCGGACACGGCGGTCAAGCAAAAGGCCGTGCTGGAGGGCGATCCGGAAACCTTGCCGGCGCAGGACGCGCTCGAGCACATCCTGGACGTGGTGGAAGCCACGCGGCAAGGCCCCGGAGGCGAGGCATCCGGCGAGCCGGTGGCGGCCTACAGCGAACCCCATATCCAGGTCAGCGCGCCCAGCGGCATCGGGCAATACACGCCGGCGGACGCGTTCCTGGTGGCGGGGAATACCTTCTCGCAGGTGGCGCCGGACGTGAACTGGGTCAGCAGCGCCAACCTGGCGCTGGGCGTGGCCGGCGGCGCGCTGCTGTTCACGCTGGGGCAGGCGCCTTCCGGCGGACGCCCGGTCAAGGACCAGGGCCTGCGCCTGCACGCGGCCGGCGGCAAGCTGCGGCTGCACAGCCAGGACGCCAAGATGACGCTGACGGCGGAGAAGGCGGTGACCTTCGCGTCGGCCGATGCCAGCGTGCTGGTCGAGGCCAAGCAGCGCCTGCTGGCCACGGCGGGCGGCGCCTACCTGCGCGTCGAAGGCGGCGGCATCCAGTTGCACGCGCCGGGCAAGGTGGAATTGAAGGCCGGGGTGCATAGCTGGGTGGGTCCGCAGAATGCGCCTTTGCCCGCGACCTTGCCGGACGGCGAGTTCGAAGGATGCCAGCTAAGAATGCAGAGCGCGGCGTCTTCGGGCGCCGCGGCGGTGGACCTGTAGCGGCCGGCGCGGACAGACATGAGCCAATTCACCCCGGACCTCGAACTGGCGGAAGCCTTGCAGCAGCTTGCCGCCGCGCGCGGCGGGTCGCGCTGCTGGCTACTGATCGATCCGCTGTTGCGCACGCCCTCCGAGGATGCCGAATGGCAAGGCCTGGCCGGCGAACTGGCCGCGCGCGAGACGCCGGTCCGGCTGGAGCACCGCAATATCGATCCCAAGGCCTGGCCGCGGCTGATCGCATTGGACCTGGCTCATCCGCGCGACGCCGACATCAGCCGGGCCGCCGCGGCCATGGCGATCCGGGACTGGTCGCCGGACTCCCTGCGGCAGGGCTTGGGACGCCGTATCGGCGGCTGGCTTTTCGGCGCGACGGATTCCGCCGCGCTGGCGCGCCATTTGGCGAAGGCCATGCTGCAGGTCCGGCCGGGCGGCGGCCGCGCGCTGCTGCGCCTGCATGATCCGGCCGTCCTGGACCAGGCCTGGAGTCTGGCGACGTCCGGGCAACGGGCGGCGCTGCTGGGGCCGGCGGAGCTGTGGGTGAACGTGGACCGCTGGACGCGCCTGGCCAGCTACGGCAGCGACGGCGCGCCCGCGGGCGAAAGCCGGTCCGGCGCCTTGCTGCAATTCGACGCGGAGCAGTGGAGCCGCATCGACGTGTCCGGCGCGATCAACCGCGCGTGGCGCGCGGTGGCGGAACAGGCGCCGGCCATCACGGCCGACATGCTGGCGCGGGCGGCGGCCTGCGTGCGGCGCGGGGCGGCCCAGGGCCTGCAGGACCCGCGCGACTGGGAGGCCATGGCCACGCGCGCGCTCACGGTGCACCCGGAATTCGACCGGCATCCGCGGCTGGCCGCGCTGCTGGAAGCCCGCGAGCCGGACGTCGGCTTCGCCAGGCTGGTCATGGATTTGACCGACGCGGACTGGGCGGCGATTGCCCGCGATTGCCGGCAGCCGCGCCCGGCCCATCAACGAGTTAGGGAAGAGGAATGAGTACTGCTTGCAACGTATGCAAGGCGGGCGGCCTGCCGATTCTGCCCACACGCTATGCCGTGGTGCCGGCAAGTTTCCCGGCGCCCGGGCTGGGCAGCTTCAGCGGCGAGCGCGTGAAGGATGTGGCGCTGGACGGTGAAAAGTACAAGTACGTGGCGCGCACTCTGCGCATGGGCTTTCTTTACGTTTTCTACGAATCCGGCCCGCAGGGCGCCAACTACTGGGAAGTCTATTCCGTGACGGCCGAGGGCACGCTCTGGCGCTGCGACGACGCCGACAGCGCCCGGCTGGAGCCGTCGATGAAATGCGCGAACCAGGGGCACAACCCTCTGCGCATGCACTACATCGTCATCGAGAAGCCCGAACAGTGCGGCAAGGTGTGGCTGGCGTACAGCGAGCACAAGTGGAGCCCGCAGACGCGCGAGCGCTACGAGAACCCCACGCATCGCGCCACGCGGATGCAGCCCATTGAACCGGCGGTCTGGGCCACGGGCACCTGCGAAACCAAGAACCACCAGTACATCCTGGCCACCGAATCGAACTTCAAGACCATCGTCGAGTACGGCGACTATCAATTCAGCGAGCTGGGCGGCGAACCGCCGTCTCTTCCCCATATGGGGTTCGACCGTCCTAGCACGATCAGCCAGGTCGACGGCACTTATGACGACGCGGCATTGCGCCTGCAGTCGACCCGCACTCCCTGGTACGCGCGCAACCGGCCCGTGGGCGACCGCAAGGACCTGGTGCTGCAGCAATTGCTGCAGCAGATGATGGACAAATGCGGCGACCCGACCATGGGCGTCAGTTACTGGCCGATGGCCTTCGCCTTGTGGGACGCCGTCGGCATCACCGACGAGCTCAACGGGTACTGCAACGACGCCCTGGGCGCCATCGCCAAGTACGGCGAAGAGCGGGCATTGCAAATAATGGCCGCAAGCAATATCGAAGGCGCCAAGGCGGCGCTGGAGGGCAAGGCCGATGACGCGGCGAGGCGCACGGCCGAGGCCGTGCAGCTTGGCCAGCGCGGCGGCTACCGGCATTATGAGGTGATGCGCCGTAACCAGATCATCCAGGCGAACGTGCCGGACATGAAGGGCAAGCAGGCGCTGGCCGGGCTGGAAAACGATAGATCGAACGGCGTGATTTCCGACGCCGAGTATCGCAGCCGCCGCAGCGCCTTGTTGGACCAGTATGTGCCGGCGGATCGCCGGGCGCAGGCCGAGGCGGACTTCAACGCCTATGACGCCGAGATCGTGCAGGCGGACCAGACCCGCGACCAGAACCTGGAGAACTATCGCAAGAAGCGGGTCCAGGAGGCCTGGGATCGCTACAACGACAACATCGATTGGGACAAGCTGAATCGCTTCAAGACCAACTATGACAGCTTCCAGGAAGCCGCGACCACGCTGGCGAATGCGCGAACTCAGGAACTGATCAAGTGGCTGGAATGGGACCTGCTGTTCGATACGCTGGAAGACTACAGCGAAGAGGTCGAAGACGACGGCCATGAGTTTATTGAAGTCGTGGCGGACCTGACCGAAGGCATAGGCGGCAGCGAGGCCGGGAGCCGATACCTGAAGACGCTGGTCGAAGAGCGGCGGGATGCGAGCCATCGCAAGTCGCTGTTCTGGCGGGCGATTGCCGCGAACCAGAAGGAGCTCAAGCCTGCCGTGGCGAGCGCCCTCGACGAGGCCGTCAAGGCCAAGGATACGCCGCTGCCGACCGGCCTGGCGATCATCGAACGGGTCATCAGCAACCTGAAGACCTTCTCCGGCTACTACAAAAAGGCGGTATCGCTGGTCGGCGAAACCAAGGTCGAGAAGCTCGGGCCCCTGCCTCGCGTCATGAAGAACGCGGGCGTCGATAAATTGATGATGACGGTCGGCGATACCGCCTTCAAGTGGTTGGGGCTCAGCCGCCTGGGTGATTTCGTGGGCGAGAAGATCATCCAGAACATCTTCCTGATGTCCACGGGCATCAGCAATGCCGACGCTCTGGCGCTGGTTCGTGAACAGGCGCGATCGGAAGGCGTGGCGCGTGAGGTTGCGTTGCAGCGCCTGAGGACGGCCCGGACGTTCCTGGAGGCGAACGAGGCGATCGCGAATGAACCTAGCCACAAAGTTCTGCGGGATATGTGGGGCAAGATGCGGCCGGTAAACGGGCGCAATGGCGCAGCCACGATGCGGATCACGGTAGTGGTCGGGTTGATCGAAGCTTGGAACTTCAAGAAGCTGATCGCGGCAAGCGACAAAACGACAAAGACCTATGCGCAACTGGTGGCATCGGCGGCAACTATGAGCGCCGCAGTGATTGATGTGGCCATCGTTCCATATCAATTGGCTGGGAAGAAGGCGTACGGATTTCAGAAATGGAAGTTCATCGGGGGAATGCTCGGAGCGTTTGCATCTGTTGTCGGAGCCACTCTGGATGGCGTTGAGGCTGCTGGCAGGGTCACGCGCAGGCAGTACTCCTTGTTTGTTCTTTACTTTATAAAGTCAGGCTTGGGATTTGCAGCAGCGAGCGGAGCTATCATTTCCGCGATTGCAACTTCGGCGCCACTGCTCAGAATTGCCGGGCGTCGCCTCGGATTGAATGTTATGGTGATCGCGGTAGATGGCATCGCGAGCCGTGTTGCGATCGCATCGTTTGCACGCATTCTTGGTTTGTTGGTGGGATGGGAAATTGCCATCGTACTAGTCGGAATACAGTTGCTTGTGTGGTATTTCACTCCAGACGCGCTGGAGGAATGGTGTGAGACCAGCGCCTTCGGGCGTCAAACTTTTGGCATTGCATTAGAAGATCCGAAGAAGCAAGAAGAGGTCTTCATCGCTGCATTGGCTGATGTGCTGTAAGGACCGAGATGAGTAAGAGTTCAATCGTGGAGACGAAGAAGCTGCGTGGCAGCATCGATGGTGTGAAGCGATCTCGTCGCAATCGGGATTTCGTGATGAGTCAGATCGGTGGGGGAGTCGGCCCGGCCGCAGTATCGGCAAGTCTGGCTGGAATGGGCGGCGCAGCCATTGCGATTGCGACTCTGGATACTACCGAAACGGCTGACTATGTGGAGTTCACGCTTGATGGGAAGCCGCTGCAGGGTTGGTTTTGGAGGTTTCCCTTCAACGATGGGGACGAGGTCGAAGTCGTGGCGGAGGAATCCGAGAGCGGAACATGGTCGGCTTTAGGCGTTCGTCGCGAGTCGGATGGGCTGGTTGCCGTCTATCCGCATTGCTTTGAGGGAAGGTGGTCGCATTATTTTTCGACCTTTCGCGTTTGGGCTGCAATTATGGGTTTCGCGTTCATTGTTCTCTTGATAATTGACTTGATTTCGGCTTTGAATGCAGGAAACTTCAGCTTGAGCGGACACGCCTGGGTCTATGCCATCTACTTTGGCTACGGATTGCCGGCAATGTTGGGTGCCAGTATTTTTTTTGCATGGCTCGCCGGACGCAAGACGGAAGGGTTCGCCCGATTCGCCGAAATGGTTTTTCGGGGTTTTGGTTGGGATAACCCTAGCAAGCTGAATCTGCGCGCGATATCCAAAAAGAAGCGAAAGCCGGGCGACGGCCGGGACTACGGATTGCGCTATTTCAGATACTGACGGCGGCATGGGTGGACTACACCGGCCTGCTGTCCCGATTCCCCAATAGGCGCCCGCTGGATGAGTTCGACCGCGAACACCGCCTGCTTCAGAAAAAACGCCTGGACGTTCCGCTGCTGGCCCAGCTCTGTGTCGTGAAGATGAACTCCAACTGCCTGGTGTCGGTGGACCGGTGGTACGGCTGGCGGGGTTTCGTGGCCATGTTGGGGGCGATAGGCGTGGCCTTCGGCGTGGGCGGCATCCTGATGCTGGCCTGGATCCTGGCGGCCGGCGAGCTGCCCAACGAGAACGGCCTGTGGGAGGCCGTCTTCATCGGCATGGCGATGTGCGCGGCGCTGGCCGCCGCGGGGGCCTGGATCGCGTGCAAGGAGATGTTCCGCTGGACCTACTATCCCATCGCGCTGGACCGCAGGCGCCGTTTGGTGCACGTATTCCGGCCGGACGGCACGGTTTTGACGGCGCCCTGGGACCAGATCTATTTCACCTTGGGCCGGGGAAAGGGCGCGATGGGGTGGTTTAACTGGGATATCCGCGGCCTGGTCCTGGCCGAGGACGGCATCACGGTCGAAGAGACCTTCGCTTTTTGCATCGTCACCAGCCGCGTCGAGAACGCCCATGGCCACTGGGAGTTCCTGCGGCGGTACATGGAAGAGGGGCCGCAGGCGGTGCTGGACGCGGTCTTGTTCTGCATGCCGGTGGACGGCAGGCGCGAGAGCTTCGCGTTCTGCAAGGAACGCATTTTCGCCAATGACGCGCAGAGTCCCGGTTTGATGTATGTGCTGATGGCGCCTTTCAATTATCTGCATTCGATCATGCGGTGGCTGTCCATGCGGACCAGCAGGATCCCCGCTTTTCCTCCGGAGATCGAAGCCGCGCTCCGCCCCGAGCCCGGGGACCGGTTTGTCCGCGACGCCTCCATGAACCCCGAGGACTTGCGCTAGAGCGCTGTTCCGGTCGCCCGGGGACGGGGTTTTGCGCTAGGATTAGCCGCAGCATTTTTCCCTCCGTCCCCTCTGGAGAATCCCGCATGGCCGACCTCAGTTCCTTCGCCATCACCAAGAAATGGCCCGCCCGGCACCCCGACCGCATCCAGCTTTATTCGCTGCCCACGCCCAACGGCGTGAAGGCATCCATCATGCTGGAAGAGACCGGCCTGCCGTACGAGGCGCACCGCGTCAGCTTCGATACCAAGGACCAGTTCTCGCCGGAATTCCTGTCGCTCAGCCCCAACAACAAGATTCCGGCCATCCTCGACCCCAACGGTCCCGATGGCAAGCCGCTGGGCCTGTTCGAGTCCGGCGCCATCCTGGTCTACCTGGCCGGCAAGGCCGGGCAGTTCATTCCGGCGGACACGGCCGGGCGCTACGAGACGCTGCAATGGGTGATGTTCCAGATGGGCGGCATCGGCCCGATGTTCGGCCAGCTCGGCTTTTTCCATAAGTTCGCCGGCAAGGACTACGAGGACAAGCGCCCGCGCGACCGCTACGTGGACGAATCCAAGCGCCTGCTGGGCGTGCTGGACCAGAGGCTGGAGGGGCGCGACTGGGTGATGGGCGACCAATACACGATCGCCGACATCGCCATCCTGCCCTGGGTGCGCAACCTGGTGGGCTTCTACGGCGCGGGCGACCTGGTGGAATTTTCGCGGTTCAAGAACGTCGCGCGGGTGCTGGAGGCCTTCGTCGCCCGGCCGGCAGTGGTAAAGGGCCTGGCCATTCCGGGCTGAAGGCCCTTCGTCTGAACAGGCCCGCAATCCATGGAACTCCGCCAGCTCCGTTACTTCGTCCGCGTCGTCGAGGCGGGCAGCATCGGGCGCGCGGCGCAGTCCATCGGCATGGTGACGTCCGCACTCAGCCAGCAGATCAGCCGGCTGGAAGGCGAACTGTCCACCCGGCTCCTGCAGCGCAGCGCCAGCGGCGTGGTGCCGACCGACGCGGGCCTGGCGTTCTTCCGGCAGGCGCAGCTGGCGCTGCGCCACGCCGACGACGCCGTGCAGGCGGCGCAGCAGGCGCGCCTGGCCGGGCACGTCAGCGTGGGCCTGCCGTCCACCACGGCCGCCATCCTGGGGGCGCCATTCGTGCAGGCCATGCACGAACGCTATCCGGACATCCGCCTGCACCTGGTGGAGGCGCTGTCCGGCCACCTCAGCGACATGCTCAATGGCCGCCAGCTAGACCTGGCGATCGTGTTCCAGGCGGAATCCGCCCGCCGCTGGAGCGTCATGCCGCTGCTGGACGAGCCGCTGTTCCTGCTGGCCCGCCCGGACCTGCCGGACCTGCCGGACCTGCCGGACCTGCCGGACCTGCCGGCCGGCGGCACGACGCGGATCGACGCCATCGCGCACCTGCCCCTGGTGCTGCCCAGCGGACGGCATGGCCTGCGGGCGCTGGTGAACAACGCGTTCCTGCAGTCGGGGCGGACACCCCTGGTGGCCGTGGAGGTGGACGGCCTGCCGGTGCTGATGGACGTGGTGCAGTCGGGGCGGGTCGCCACCATCCAGCCCAGTTCCGCCATGGCGCGCATCGCGCCCGGTCAGTTGCACATGGCGCGCATCGACGACGCGCATCTGTTCCGTCCCAACCTGCTGGCCAGCCTGTCCGAAGACGAGCTGTCGCCCGCCGCCCTGGCCGCCCGCCTGGTGCTGGCCGAGGTCTCGCGCGCGCTGGTGCGGGACGGCAAGTGGGCGGCCGTGACCCTTCACGATTCATGAAGACCTGTTGACGCCTGGCTGATATCGGGAAGGCGGCCCGCCCGATACAGTCCGTTCCTTGAATTGGGAACAATGGCATGGTCGACGTCTTGGTGATAGGAGGGGGCAACGCGGCGCTGTGCGCGGCCCTGATGGCGCGCGAAGCCGGCGCCAGCGTGCTGCTGCTGGAAGCGGCGCCGCGCGAATGGCGCGGCGGCAATTCGCAGCACACGCGCAATCTGCGCTGCATGCACGACGCGCCGCAGGACGTGCTGGTCGACGCCTACCCCGAAGAGGAATACTGGCAGGACCTGCTGAAGGTGACGGGCGGGCTGACCAACGAGCACCTGGCGCGCCTGGTCATCCGCGAATCCTCCACCTGTAGGGACTGGATGCGCCGCCACGGCGTGAATTTCCAGCCGCCGCTGTCCGGCGCGCTGCACGTGGCCCGCACCAACGCTTTCTTCATGGGCGGCGGCAAGGCGCTGGTGAACGCCTACTACCGCAGCGCAGAAGCGCTGGGCGTGCAGATCCGCTACAACGCGCCGGTCGATTCGCTGGAACTGGACGGCAGCCGCTTCGTGGCGGCGCGCATCGGCGGCGAGCGCATCGAGGCGCGGGCCTGCGTGCTGGCCGCGGGCGGCTTCGAGTCCAACCGCGAATGGCTGCGCGAGGCCTGGGGCCAGAACGAGCGCGGCGAATGGCCGGCCGACAACTTCCTGATCAGGGGCACGCGCTTCAACATGGGCGTGCTCCTGAAGTTCATGCTGGACGCGGGCGCGGACAGCATCGGCGATCCGTCGCAATCCCACTGCGTGGCCATCGACGCGCGCGCCCCGCTGTACGACGGCGGCATCTGCACGCGCATCGACTGCGTGTCGCTGGGCGTGGTGGTCAACCGCGAGGCCCGGCGTTTCTACGACGAGGGCGAGGACTTCTGGCCCAAGCGCTACGCCATCTGGGGCCGCCTGACGGCCATGCAGCCGGGCCAGATCGCCTATTCCATCATCGACGCCAAGGCCGTCGGCCGCTTCATGCCGCCGGTGTTCCCCGGCGTGCAGGCCGAAACTCTGCCGGAACTGGCCGTGAAGCTGGGCCTGGACCCGGCCGCCTTCGAGCGCACTCTCCGCGACTACAACGCTGCCTGCCGGGTCGGCACCTTCGATCACACCGCGCTGGACGACTGCCATACCGAAGGCGTGATGCCGGCCAAGACGCACTGGGCGCGCCCGATAGACACTGCGCCTTTCTACGGCTACGCCCTGCGGCCCGGCATCACCTTCACCTACCTGGGCCTGAAGGTCGACGACACCGCCGCGGTGCGTTTCAACGACCGGCCCAGCGACAACCTGTTCGTCGCGGGCGAAATGATGGCCGGCAACGTGCTGGGCAAGGGCTACACCGCGGGGGTGGGCATGTCCATCGGCACGGCCTTCGGCCGCATCGCCGGCACCCGGGCCGCCGCCGCCGCGCGCCACCAGCATTCCGCGGGAGTTTTCCATGAAGCAGCTTGAAGCCCTGGCCCGCGAGGCGCAGTCTTTTTCCGAATCGGCGCCGGCGATGGCCGAGCATCCCGTCCAGTGGCACGGCCGCGGCGCCAAGCCGCAGTCCGCCTCGCTGAGCGATGGTGAAGCGGAGGTGGCGCGCGTCATGCAGATCTGCAATGCCTGCCGGTATTGCGAAGGATTCTGCGCGGTGTTTCCCGCCATGACCCGCCGCCTGGAGTTCGGCAAGGCCGACATCAACTACCTGGCCAATCTGTGCCACAACTGCGGCGCCTGTCTGCACGCCTGTCAGTACGCGCCGCCGCACGAGTTCGCGGTGAACGTGCCGCAGGCCATGGCCCGCGTCCGTGTGCAGACCTATAGCGACTATGCCTGGCCGGCCGCGCTGGGCACGCTGTACAAACGCAACGGCCTGGCCCTGTCGCTGGCCACTGCCGCGGGCCTGGCGCTGTTCCTGGCCCTGGCGGCCATGATGGCGGGGGGGCTGTTCCACGAACCGATGGCCGGCAATTTCTATGCGGTGTTTCCGCACAACACGCTGGCGCTGATGTTCAGCGTGGTGTTCGGCTTCGCCGTGCTGGCCCTGGGCATCGGGGTGGCGCGCTTCTGGCGCAATGTCAGTCCGGGGGCGGCGTCCGGCGCGGCGGTGGCCGAGGCCGCGCACGACGCCTTGCGCCTGCGCTATCTGGATGGCGGGCACGGCAAGGGTTGCAACAACGCGGACGACGCCTTCACGCTGTGGCGCCGGCGCTTCCACCACTTTACCTTCTACGGCTTCATGCTGTGCTTCGCGGCCACCTGCGTGGCCACGCTGTACCACTACCTGTTGGGGCAGCAGGCGCCCTATCCCTTGCTGAGCGCGCCGGTGCTGCTCGGCACGGCGGGCGGCATCGGGCTGCTGATCGGGCCGGCCGGCCTGCTGTGGCTGAACGTCAGGCGCCATCCTCTGCAGGGCGACGCCGCGCAGAAACCGATGGACCGGGGCTTCATCGCGCTGCTGTTCCTGACCAGCGCCACCGGCCTGGCCCTGCTGGCCGGCCGCGACGGCGGCGCGATGGCGCTGCTGCTGGCGATCCACCTGGGCGTGGTCATGGCGCTGTTCCTGACCCTGCCCTACGGCAAGTTCGCGCACGGCATCTACCGGTCCGCCGCGCTCTTGAAGTGGTCGATAGAGAAACGCCAGCCCAACAAGCTGCAGCTAGGTTCGGATTGAACGGACGCCGCCATAAGGCGGCGCCGCAAGCGATAACAAACCAGGAGACTTCAATGTTCCGCACTTCCCTGCTGGCGCGCGCCGCGCTGGCCGCCTGTCTGCTGCCGGCGCTGCCGGCGGCCCAGGCCCAGTCCTTCCCCGTAAAGCCCATCACGCTGGTCGTGCCGCATTCGGCCGGCGGCACCTCGGACATCCTGGCGCGCACCGTCGCCGCCGAGGCCGCCAAGACCTTGGGCCAGACCATCGTCATCGACAACAAGGGCGGCGCCAACGGCACCATCGCGGCCAAGCAGGTGGCCACTTCCGCGCCCGACGGCTACACGCTGCTGCTGGCCACCGCCAGCACGCACGGCATCAATCCCTCGCTGTACTCGCGCATTTCGTACGACGCGGTGAAGGACTTCACGCCCGTCACGCTGCTGGCCACCGTTCCCAACGTGCTGGTGGTGGGCAAGCAGGTGCAGGCCGCCAACGTACAGGAACTGGTTGCGTACATCCAGTCGCAGGGCGACCGGACCAATATGGGCTCGGCGGGCGCGGGCACGCCCGGCCACCTGGCCGGCGAAATGTTCAAGAGCGCGGCCAAGCTGGAGTTCACGCACGTGCCGTACAAGGGCGGCAGCCCCGCCATCACCGACCTGATCGGCGGCCAGATCGATTTCATGTTCACTACCATTCCCGGCGTGCTGCCTCACGTGAAGGCCGGCACGCTGCGCGCGCTGGCGGTCACGTCGCCGCAGCGTTCGCCCGCCATGCCCGACATCCCGACCATGGCGGAATCGGGCCTGCCCGGCTTCCAGGCCGTGTCGTGGCACGGCATCGTCGCGCCCGCGGGCACGCCGGATGCGGTCGTGGCCAGGCTGAACGAGGCGCTGAGCGGCGCGCTGGCCGCCCCGGCCGTCAAGCAGCGGCTGATGGAAGAGGGCGCGCAGGCCTCGACCCTGAACACCGCCGCGTTCGGCGCCTTCATCCAGAGCGAAATCGCGGCCTGGGCCAAGGCCGTCAAGGATTCCGGCGCCACGGCGAACTGAGGCGGCCGGCGCGGGGCATCCCGGCGCGGGGCATCCCGGCGCGGGGCAGCTCGGCGCCGAGTCCTTCGGCGGCCCATGCTAGGATGCCGCATGCTGATCACCGCCCTGCTTACGTCGCTGGCCCTGGCATCGGGCGGCGGCGCCTTCGAGCTCCCGTGCTTCTACGCGGACAAGGCCGACGGAGGCTCGCTGGAAAGCGCGGACCATTGCGCCCGCGAGGAAGGCGGCGGCCTCGTTTTCAATCCCGACATCCTGCGCCGGATGCAATTCAGCGCCGAAGGATTGGCCCCCGTGGCCGCGGGCGGCGGCTGGCGCTGGCTGCGGCCGGATGGGAGGTCGGTTTCGGTGCTGACGTACGACAACGGCCCCGACGATTTCGAGGAAGGACTCGCGCGCGGACGCCGGCCCGAAGGCATGGCGTACTACGACAAGCAATTGAACGTGGCGCTGGCCACGTCCTATGCCTGGGCCGAACCCTTCAGCGGGGGCCTGGCCGCCGTCTGCAGCCGCTGCGTCATCGTGCCGGAAGGCGAACACGCCATGGTGGTGGGCGGCGATTGGGGCGCGATCGACCGCAAGGGCGCGCTGGTGCTGCCGCTGCGGCCGGACGCGGCGTCCTTGCGCAGCGAACTCGAGGCCGCGAGAAAGCGCTGAGCGCACGCCGCTCAGCCACCGGCCAGCAGCTTGCCCAGCGTCGCCATCCCCTGTTCCATCTCCGGGTTCCACGGATGCCCGCCGTTCAGGCGCAGAAAGTTGCCGAATGCTCCCGAGGCCGAGAACAGCGGGCCCGGCGCGACGCTGATGCCATGGCCGAGCGCGGCGCGGTGCAGCTTCAGCGTGTCGATGTGCGCCGGCAGTTCCACCCAGACGAAGTAGCCCCCCGCCGGCCGCGTGGCCCGCGTGCCCTTGGGGAAATAGCGGGCGATGGCTTGCAGCAGTTCTCCTTGCTGCTGCGCCAGCGCCTGGCGGAATTGCCGCAGGTGGCGGTCGAAGCCGCCTTTATCCAGGTAGGCGGCGATGGCTGCCTGGGTGGGCGCCGCGGTGGCCAGGCTGGTGGTGAGTTTGTTGCGCATGATCTGGCGCGTGTAGCGGCCGGCGGCCACCCAGCCCACGCGGTAGCCCGGCGCCAGGGTCTTGGAGAACGACGAGCAATGCATGACGATGCCGTCGCGGTCGTAGGCCTTGGCGGGGCGCGGACGCTGCTCGCCGAAGTACAGCTCGCCGTAGACGTCGTCTTCGATCAGCGCCACGTCGTGGTTGGCCAGGAGCCGCACCAGCGCTTCCTTCTTGTCGTCGGGCATGAGGCTGCCCAGCGGGTTCTGGAAGGTGGTCATGAGCCAGCAGGCTTTGGGGCGGTGACGCAGGATGGCCTGCTCCAGCGCCTGCAGGTCTATGCCTTCGCGCGGATGCGTGGCGACTTCGATGGCGTGCAGATGGTTGCGCTCCAGCGATTGCAGCGCGGCGTAGAAGGTGGGGGACTCCACGATGACCGCGTCGCCGGGGTTGGTGACCGCCGCCAGGCTCAGATTCAGCGCGTCCAGCGCGCCGTTGGTGATGATGATGTCGTCCACCGGCACCGACATGCCGTCGGCCAGGTAGCGCAGCGCGATGGCGCGGCGCAGGGCGGCGTCGCCCGGGCTCAGGTCGTCGATCGAGCCCCAGGGGTCCAGGCGCTGGACCGTCGCCGCCATGAACTTCGCCAGCCGGCCGTAGGGCAGCAGCGAGGGGCTGGGGAAGGCGGAGCCGAACGGCAGCATGTCGCGGCGCAAGGTGGCGTTGAGCACGTGCAGCACGTTGTCGCTCACGTCCACCGGATGGCGGCCGGCGCTGGCGCTGGACAGGCTGTCCGGTTCGGGCAGGGTGGCGTGCGGCGCGCGCAGCACGTAGTAGCCGGAGCGGTCGCGGGCCCGGATCAGCCCGCGCGCTTCCAGCAGGTAATAGGCCTTGAACACCGTCGACGGGCTCACGCCGCGGCTGGCGCTGGTCTGCCGCACCGAAGGCAGGCGGTCGCCGGCCTGCAGCAATCCGGACCGGATCGAGGCGGTGATTTCTTCTGTCAGGCGTTCATAGCGCTTCATGGAGGGTCCGTACGGGTGGGCGGGTTCAGGTCGACATGCCGATGGATCGCATGACCAGGCGCAGCGCATAGGCCGCCGCGCCCAGCGCCGCGACGCTGCATGCCCAGATTATCGCCAGCCAGAGCAGGCGGCTGCGCCACGAGGGCGGGGAGGCATGCGGCCCGTCCATCAATGGAACTCCTCGCCGGCGCGCACCTTGCCGCGGAACACGTAGTACGACCAGGCGGTGTACATGAGGATGACGGGGATGATAGCCAGGGCTCCCACCAGCGCGAAGCCCTGGCTTTGCGGCGGGGCGGACGCCGTCCAGATGGATACGTCGGGCGGGATGATGGCGGGCCAGATGCTGATGCCCAGGCCGCTGTAGCCCAGGAACACCAGCGCCAGCGACAGCACGAAGGGGCCGGCGCCCGGCATGCCCCGCACGCGGCGGATCAGGTCGAAGCCGGCCACGGCGACCAGCAGCGGCACCGGCAGGAACCAGAACATGTGGGGCAGACTGAACCAGCGCTGCGCGATCTGCGGCTGCGCCAGCGGCGTCCAGACGCTGAGCGCCGCGATCACGGCCAGCAGCAGCAGCGTGAGCGGGCGGGCGATGTCGCACATGTGGCGGTGCAGGCGGCCTTCGGTCTTCATGATGAGCCAGGTGCAGCCCAGCAGGGCGTAGGCCGTCACCAGCCCGGCGCCGGTGAACAGGGAAAAAGGGCTGATCCAGTCCCAGGCGCCGCCTTGATAGGCGCGGTCCACGACGGGGATGCCTTCGATGTAGGCGCCCAGCGTCGCGCCCTGGAAGAACGTGGCGCACACGGAACCGAGCACAAAGGCGCGGTCCCACAGCGGCCGGTGACGCTCGTCCGCCTTGACGCGGAATTCGAAGGCCACGCCGCGGAAGATCAGGCCCAGCAGCATGAATACCAGCGGCAGGTGCAGCGCGCTCAGGACCACCGAGTAGGCCAGCGGGAACGCGGCCATCAGGCCGGCGCCGCCCAGCACCAGCCAGGTCTCGTTGCCGTCCCAGACGGGCGCCACGGTGTTGACCATCACGTCGCGCTCTTCGCGATTGGAGATCAGCGGAAAGAGGATGCCGATGCCCAGATCGAAGCCATCCATGATCACGTACATCATCACGCCGAACAGGATGATGACGGCCCATACCAGTGCAAGGTCGATGCCCATGGCCTCAGACTCCCGGATGCTTGCGTTGCGCGGGCTCGACGCCCGCCAGGGTGGAGGCGGCCGACAGCGGCCGCGAAGGCTGGCGCGGTTCACCCGGGCCGCCCGACAGCGGCGCGTGGCCGGGGGCGGGGCTGGGGCCCATGCGGATCAGGCGCAGCATGTACGAGACGCCGGCGCCGAACGCCAGCAGGTACACCGCTACGAACAGCGCCAGCGTCAGCGTCAGCTCGCCCAGTCCGTGCGGCGTGGCCGCGTCGGCGGTGCGCATGACGCCGTACACGACCCAGGGCTGGCGGCCGATTTCCGTCACGTACCAGCCCGCCAGGATGGCGATCAGCCCCGACGGCCCCATCCCCAGCGCAAAGCGGTGCAGCCAGCGCGATTCGTACAGCCGGCCGCGCCAGCGCGACCACGCGGCCCAGAGGGCGAGCGCGATCATGAGCATGCCCAGGCCCGCCATCACGCGGAACGACCAGAACACGGCCGTGGCGTTGGGCCGGTCTTCGGGCGGATAGGACTTCAGGCCGGGGAACTGGCCGTCCCAGCTATGCGTGAGGATCAGGCTGCCCAGGCGCGGAATGTTGACCGCGTAGCGCGTTTCCTCGCGCCCCATGTCGGGGAGGCCGAACAGCGTCAGCGGCACGCCCGCGCCGGGCTCGTTCTCCCAATGGCCCTCGATGGCCGCGATCTTGGCGGGCTGGTGCTTCAGCGTGTTCAATCCGTGGAAGTCGCCCACCACGGCCTGCAGCGGCGCGACCAGCAGCAGCATGCCCATCGCCATCGCGTACATCTTCTTCACGGCGGGACTGCGGTCGCCGCGCAGCAGGTGCCAGGCGCCGGACGCGCCCACCATGAGCGCGGTGGCCAGGAAGGCGGCGATGCCCATGTGCGCCAGGCGGTAGGGGAACGAGGGGTTGAAGATCACGGCCAGCCAGTCGACGGGCACCACGCGCCCGTCCAGGATTTCGTAGCCGGCCGGCGTCTGCATCCAGCTATTGGAGGCCAGGATCCAGGTGGCCGACACCAGCGTGCCCAGGGCCACCATGACGGTCGAGAAGAAATGCAGCCCCGGCCCCACGCGCGACCAGCCGAACAGCATCACCCCCAGAAAGCCCGCTTCCAGGAAAAAGGCGGTCAGCACTTCGTAGGCCAGCAAGGGGCCGGTCACGCTGCCCGCGAAGTCCGAAAAGAAGCTCCAGTTGGTGCCGAACTGGTAGGCCATCACCAGCCCGGACACCACGCCCATGCCGAAATTGACGGCGAAGATCTTGGTCCAGAAATGGTAGAGGTCGCGGTAGACGGTGTTCCGCGTGCGCAGCCACAGGCCCTCCAGCACGGCGAGGTAGCTGGCCAGTCCGATGGTGATGGCGGGGAAAATGATGTGAAACGAGATGGTGAAGCCGAACTGTATTCGGGCAAGCAATAGCGCGTCGCTATCCATGGCGGTATTCCTGACTGCGGGGCCAGCGCGCCTGAACCGCCACGAGACGGCTTGCGCTGGCGCATGTTTGACCTACGCCATGACGATAGGTCTTGCGCCGTAATCAGTACAGATTCAGAGGTGAACAAAAAAAGCGGATCAGTTGAGTGGAAAGATTCGCCCTGCATCGGCTTGCCATAGGGGAAACCGGCAGCATTCCAGTTAACGATAGCCGGCCGAGTTACAAAAAAAGCAGCACAGCGAGGCCGCCTGCGCCGCTTGCCATGCTGCGCCGGGCTACAGCGGCCGCGCGGCCGCCGCCAGCGCGGCGGGGCGTTGCGCGCGCTGGCTCAGCCACACACTGGCCACCACCACGGCCATGCCCGCGAGCTGCGCCGCGCTCAGGCTTTGCCCCAGCAGTCCCCAGCCCAGCAGCACCGCCGTGACCGGACTGAGAAAGCCCAGCGAGGACACTACCGACGGCTCCAGCCGCGCGATGCCGCGGAACCAGATTGCGTAGGTCAGCGCCGCGCCGATCAGGCCCAGGTAGGCAATGCCCAGTACGTTGGGGACGGTGAGCGCGGGCAGGGCGGGCTCCGCCAGCCACGCGACGGGCAGCAGCAGCAATCCGCCCGCCGTCAGTTGCCAGGAGGCGAAGGCCAGCGCGGAAACCGGCGGCTGCCAGCGGCGGCTCAGCACGGTGCCCAGCGCCATCGAGGCCGCGCTGGCCAGTCCGGCGGCGATCCCGGTGGAGTCCAGCGCCGCGTTGGGCGTCAGCACCAGCAGCGCCACGCCTGCGAGGCCAGCCGCTGCCGCCGCCACGGACAGGCCGCGCACGGGCGTGCCCAGCAGGGCGCGGGCGAGCAGGATGACGACCAGCGGCTGGATGGCGCCCAGCGTCGCGGCGACGCCGCCGGGCAGGCGGTAGGCGGCCACGAACAGCAGCGCCCAGAACACCGAAAAATTCAGGGCGCCCAGGATGAAGGCGCGCAGCCACCAGATGCCTTGCGGCAGGACGCGCACCGCGGCCAACAGCAGCAGGCCGGCCGGCAGGGCGCGCAGCATGGCCACGGTAAGCGGGTAGCCCTGCGGCAGGAGTTGGGTGGTGACCACATACGTGCTGCCCCAGATGGCGGGCGCCAGGGCGGTGAGCAGCAGGTCTGCGCTGCGGTTCATGGCGGATGTCCCTTGCGGCGTTCAGGCCAGTTCCAGCACGTCGGCCACGGGCCGGCGCGGCTTCTGCGGCCAGTTGCCATCGCGGGCGTAGCCCATGGCGACCAGCATGACCGGCACTTCGTCCTGGCGCAAGCCGAACGCCTGCGCGACGCCGGCCGCGTCGAATCCCGTCATCGGGCTGGCGGACAGGCCTTCCGCCTGGCCGGCCTGCATCAGCGCGGCGGCGCCGAAGGTGGCGCTGCGCACGGCCTCGTCGCGCTGCGTGCGGGGGGCGTCGGCGTAGAGCCGGCCGGCGGCCGCCTCCCAGGCGGGCACCATGGCGGGCGGCATGAAGCCGGCTTCCACCGACGGCCGCAGGCGGTCCCGCAGCCACTGCGCTTGCGGCAGCACGCCCAGCACGATGAACGTGACGCTCGCCTCGCTCACCTTGGGCTGGTTCCAGGCCAGTTCCCGCAGGCGCTGTTTGCCTGCCGGACTGCGCACGGCGATAAAGCGCCAGTTCTGCAGATTGAACGCGGTGGGCGCGCGGGTGGCCCAGCCGATCAGGGCGTGGATGCGCTCATCGTCCACCGCGAGGTCCGGATCGAAGAAGTTGGCGGAATTGCGCGCCGCAAGGGCGTCGGTCAGGGGATGGTTCATGCTCGGCTGCCTTGGAAGAGGTTGCGTCTGCCGGCCGATGCCGGCAGCGCCATGACAGACAGGCTAATTGAACCCCCTGAAAGCGATAATATGCATTTTGATGGCAATATCATTCGCTGACAGTAAATAATCCATGGACCATCTCACCGCGCTCAAGGTTTTCCGGCAGGTCGTCGAGCAGGGCGGTTTCGCGGCCGCCTCGCGGCACCTGGGGCTGTCGCCCGCCGCGGTCAGCAAGAACATCGCCGAGCTGGAGGCCCACCTGGCGGCGCGCCTGCTCAACCGGACCACGCGGCGCATGAGCCTGACCGAAGCCGGCGCGCGCTATTACGACCAGGTCTGCCGCATTCTGGACGATCTGCACGAAGCCGAGAGGTCGCTGGGGCCGTTGCAGCAGGCACCCACGGGCACCTTGCGCGTCAGCGCGCCGATGTCGCTCAGCCTGGTGCGGCTGTCGGCGGCCATTCCCCGTTTCCTGGACCGCCACCCCGGGCTGTCCCTGGACCTGAACCTGGAAGACCGCCGCGTCGACATCGTGAAGGAAGGCTACGACCTGGCGATACGGGGCAGCGACAGGCTGGAGGATTCCAGCCTGGTGGCCCGCAAGCTGATGACGCTGGAGCACGTGCTGTGCGCCGCGCCTGCCTATTTCCAGCGGCATGGCGTGCCGGCCGAGCCCGCGGCGCTGCGCGATAGGGAGTGCGTGCGTTTCACGCTGTCGGGGCATGCGGACGAATGGACCTTCCAGCGCGACGGGCAGGTCCAGCGCGTGCCGGTGCGGGGGCGCTACAAGGTGAGTTCCAGCCTGGCCGTGCGGGATGCGCTGCGCGCCGGGTTCGGCATCAGTCTCGTGCCACGGGCCTATGTGCAGGGCGATCTGGACAGCGGGGTCCTGCAGGCGGCGCTGGCCGATTGGGCGCCGGTGGAAACCTTTGTGTACGCGGTCTACCCGTCGCGTCGCCACATGGTGGCGAAGCTGCGGGTGTTCGTGGATTTCCTGCTGGAGGAACTGGGTCCGCCGCAGGCGTGAGCCGCGGCGGACCCATGTGCTCAGCCGTCGCGGCGGGTGCCGGACTGGCTGGCTTCGCGCATTGCCGTGCAGGCGGACGCCATCTGGTTGGACAGGGTGGTCCAGATCTGCGTCATGGGAGACGCGTCTAGGCCGGCGCCGCCGCCCGCGGCCTGTTTCAGCCAGCCGGTCATGGCTGCGCTGATGCCGGCGGCCAGCGCGGCCTGTTCTTCCAGCAGCGCGTGGGTGATGGCCTGGCTGGCTTCGAGCTGGGATTGCCACTGCTTGCGGGTGGCTTCGCCCAGCGCGGGAGCGATGTCCTGCCAGTTGCCGGATTGTTGCAGCGGCGCCAGCGTGGACATATAGCGGGCGGCGCCGTCGTCGGCCAGGCGCTTGCCCAGCGCTATCCAGCGCTGCTGGCTTTCCTGCGCAAGCTCGGCCATGCGCTGGCAATAGGCGGCGTTGGCGCCGGCGAGGCCCGGGGGCATGGAGGCAGTTGTCTTTTTCATCATCCGTCCTTTTATAGAGAGGGGTAGGGGGCAACGAATACACGGCCTCATGCCATCTGGCTGAGGGTCTTGCGAAAGCGGGCCAGGGAGAACGCGAACAGGATCGAGCCGATCAGCGCCAGCGCCAGGAACGGCTGCCAGACGACGCCGATCCCCGCGCCGCGGTACAGAATGGCCTGGCCGAGTTCCACGAAATGGGTGGTGGGGGCGGCCAGCATGATGTCCTGCACGAACTGCGGCATGCTTTCGCGCGGCGTGGTGCCGCCCGACAGCATCTGCAGGGGCAGCAGCACCAGGACCAGCAGCATGCCGAACTGGGGCATGCTGCGCGCGAGCGTGGCCATGAAAATCCCCATGGAAGTCGTCGCGAACAGGTGCAGCGCCGCGCCGGCGAGAAAGAGCGCCACCGATCCTTCGATCGGGACTTGCAGCAGGCCGCGCACCACGAAAGTCAACGATAGCCCGGCGGATGCCAACACCACCAGCCCCATCGACCAGACTTTGGCGACCATGATTTCGGTCGGCGTCACCGGCATGACCAGCAGGTGTTCGATCGTGCCGTGTTCGCGCTCGCGTATCAGCGCGGCGCCCGTCAGGATGATGGACAGCATGGTGACGTTGTTGATGATCTCCATCAGCGCGCCGAACCAGGCCTGGGTCAGGTTGGGATTGAAGCGCATGCGCACGGCCAGTTCGACCGGCAGTTCCGTGGGCGCGCGGTAGCGCCGGACGAATTCGTTGATCTCGTCGCTGATGATCTGCTGGATGTAGCTGCTGCCCGTGAAGGCCTGGCTCATCCGCGTCGCGTCGACGTTGAGCTGGATCTCCGCCGGCCTGCCCGCCAGCACGTCGCGCTGGAAATCGGGCGGAATGCCGACGGAGAAGGTGTAGCGGCCCGCGTCCATGCCGGCGTCGGCCTCGGCCGAGGTGATCAGTTCGGGCGGGGTGAAATGCGGCGGATAAAAGGCGGAGACGATGCGCGCCGACAGGGGCGAGACGTCTTCGTCCACCACGGCGATGGGCGCGTTGTGCAGGGTTTCCGGCACGGCGGTGGCCGCCGTGTAGATCATCAGCGTGAACGACACGAAGATCAGCACCAGCATCATCGGATCGCGCGCCAGGCTCCACAGTTCCTTCACGCCCAGGCGGTAGATATTGGCCAGGTGCCTCATCTCAGGTCTCCTGTTTCTTCAGCAGGAGCGCCGAGGCGCCGAGGATGATGGGAATCGCGGCCAGCAGGGGCCAGAAAGCGCCTTGCAGGTTCGAGAAGTCCAGGGCCTTGCTGAACACGCCGCGGCTGATGGTGAGCATGTGCGTGGCCGGGTAGACCTGGCCGATCAGCCGGCCGGCGCCTTCCAGCGACGAAACGGGGTTGAGCAGCCCGGCGAACTGCACGGCGGGCACCAGGGTGCCGATCATGGTGAAGAACAGCGCCGCGATCTGGCTGCGGGTAAAGGTCGAGGCCAGCAGGCCGATGGCGGTGGCCACCACGTTGTAGATCAGCGCGGCCAGCAGCAGTGTGGGGAAGCTGCCGGTGATGGGAACGCCGAACAGCGTCACGGCCAGCAGGGTCATCAGCAGGAAGTTCAGCATGGCCAGCGCCACGTAGGGTGCCTGCTTGCCCAGCAGGAATTCCAGGCGCGTCACCGGCGTGACGTACAGGTTGATGATGGAGCCCAGTTCCTTTTCGCGCACCACCGCCAGCGCGGTCAGCATCGCGGGCATCATCAGCAGCAGCAGCGGAATCACGGCGGGCACCATGGCGGGCAGGCTGCGCACGTCGGGGTTGTAGCGGAAGCGCGTCTCGATGCCGACCGGCAGCGTGGCGTCGACGCCCAGCCGCTCGCGCGCCTGCTGCATCAGCCAGCCCTGGTGCATGCCCATGACGTAGCCGCGGATGGTCTCGGCGCGCTGCGGCATCGCGCCGTCGATCCAGACGCCGATCTGCGCGCTGGCGCCGCGCTGCACGTCGCGGGCGAATCCCTGGGGGATCTCGATGGCGAGCGAGAGTTCGCCGCTGCGCATGCGCGCGTCCATGTCGGCGTAGTCCTGGATGGGCGGATGCTCGATGAAATAGCGCGACCCGGCCAGGTTCAGGCTGTAGTTCTGGCTCAGCCCGGTCTGGTCGCGGTCCATGACCGCGTAGCGCAAGTCCTCCACGTCCATGCTGATGCCGAAGCCCATCACGAACATCAGCAGCAGCGATCCGGCCAGGGCCAGCGTGGCGCGCACCGGGTCGCGGCGCAGCTCCAGCGATTCGCGCCACATGTAGCTCAGCATGCGCTGCAGGCTGAAACCGTGGCGCTCGGGCGCGGCGGCGGCGGGCTCGGGCAGGGCGCCTGCGGCTTCCGCGGGCGCGGCCTCGCCGGCCTGGGTGCCCGCGCCGGCGTCGATCAGGTAGGCGATGAAGGCCTCTTCCAGCGTCTTCGCGCCGCGCATGCGGGTGATTTCTTCGGGCGAGGCGCTGACCAGCACCTTGCCCGCGTGCATCAGCGACATGCGGTCGCAGCGCTGCGCCTCGTTCATGAAGTGCGTGGAAATGAAGATGGTGACCTGGTCCTGCCGCGCCAGCGCGATGAGCAGCCGCCAGAATCCGTCGCGCGCCACGGGGTCCACGCCCGAGGTGGGTTCGTCCAGGATCAGCAGCTCGGGCCGGTGCACCATGGCCACCGCCAGCGACAGGCGCTGGCGCACGCCCATGGGCAGGTTCTCCGGCAAGGTGTCCAGCACCTCGCCCAGGTCGAAGCGCGCCACCATCTCGTCCACGCGCGCCGGGATTTCGGTCTCGGGGACGTGGAACAGGCGCGCGTGCAGCACCAGGTTCTGCCTGACGGTCAGTTCGCCATACAGCGAAAACGCCTGCGACATATAGCCCACCCGGCGGCGGGTATCGATGTTCCTGGGATCGACCTCCGCACCGAACAGCCAGGCCTGCCCCTCGCTGGCCGGCAGCAGGCCGGTCAGCATCTTCATGGTGGTGGACTTGCCGCAGCCGTTGGATCCCAGGAAGCCGAATATCTCGCCTTTCCGGATGCGGAAGTTGACGTGGTCCACCGCGACGAAATCGCCGAACTTCATGGTGAGGTCGCGCGCTTCGATGGCGATCTCGGCATCCTCGCCGACCGTCAAGGGCACGATCTCCACGGGCTTGTGGCCGCGCCGCTTGGCCTCGGGCAGCAGCGCGATGAAGGCGGCTTCGAGCGAATCCGCGTCGGTGCGCCGTTCGAGTTCGGCGGGTGTGCCGGTGGCCAGCACCCGGCCTTCGTCCATGGCGATCAGCCAGTCGAAGCGCTGGGCCTCGTCCATGTAGGCCGTGGCCACGATGACGCTCATGCCGTCGCGTTCCTGGCGGATCTGCCTGATCAGGTCCCAGAACTGCGCGCGCGCCAGCGGGTCCACGCCGGTGGTGGGCTCGTCGAGGATCAGCAGGTCGGGATCGTGGATCAGCGCGCAGCACAGTCCGAGCTTTTGCTTCATGCCGCCGGAAAGCTTGCCGGCGGGCCGCGACAGGAAGGCGGACAGGCCGGTGCTGCGGGTCAGGCTGTCGATGCGGCGGCGGCGCTCGGCTTCGTCATGGCCGAACAGGCGCCCGAAGAATTGCAGGTTCTCTTCCACCGACAAGGTGGGGTACAGGTTCTTGCCCAGGCCTTGCGGCATGTAGGCGATGCGCGGGCACACGGCGTCGCGGTGGCGGCTGCTGGCCATGTCGCCGCCCAGCACGTCGACCTTGCCGTCCTGCACTTGTCTTGCGCCCGCCACCAGCGCCAGCAGGCTGGACTTGCCGACGCCGTCGGGGCCGATCAGGCCCACCATGCGCGCGGCGGGGATGTCGAGCGTGATGCCGTCCAGCGCGACCGTCTTGCCGTAGCGCAGGCTTACGCCCGACAGCGTGACGACGGGGGCGGAATCCGCGGGCGCCATCAGGGCACCTTGACTTCAAGATTGGCGGGCCACTGGGCATCGGCGTCGAGCTTGAGCCAGGCCACGCCGGGCAGGCCGGTCTTGACCTGCGTGAGGTGCTGCTGCAGCAGTTCGGGACTGATCTGCGCCTTCACGCGGAACATCAGCTTCTGCCGTTCGCTCGCGGTCTCCACCGTCTTGGGCGTGAACTGGGCGGTGCTGGCCACGAACGACACCTTGGCGGGAATCACGTACTGGGGCGCGGCGTCCAGGATGATGCGCACGTCCTGGCCCATGGCCACGCGGCCGGCGGCCTGCTCGGGCAGGAAGAAGGTCATGTATACGTCGGACAGGTCCACCATGTTCAGCACCTTGCCGCCCGCGCCCAGGACTTCGCCCGGCTGCGCCACGCGGTATTGCACCCGGCCGTCGCGCGGGGCGCGCAGTTCGCTGTCGGCGATGTCGGCCTCGATGCGGGCGATGGTGGCCTGCGCCGCCGTGACGGCGGATTCCGCGCCGACCTGCGCGGCGCGCGCGGCGTCGATGGCCGCCTGGGCCGCATTCACCTGCGCGCGCGAGGCATGCACGGCGGCCTGCGCGCTGCGCATGCGGGCGCGGTCGTCATCCAGTTCCTGGATGGAAGACGCGCCTTCCCTGGACAGCGTTTCCGAGCGCGCCAGGCGGCGGCGGGCGGCGTCCAGCTCGCTTTCCCGCTGCACCACCACGGCCTCCGCCGCCAGCTTGTCGCTTTCGCGCTGGACCACTTGCGCGCGGGCGCTGGCCGCGGCGTTGACGGTCTGCTGGTGCTGGGCGCGGGCTTCTTCGCGCTGCGCCTGCAGCGTATCGATCTGCATGCGCGCCAGGGCCTGGCCCGCGGTGACGAAATCGCCTTCGGTGGCCAGCACTTCCTGCACGCGGCCGGCCAGCTTGGCGGCAACGTCGATCTCGGTGGCTTCGATGCGGCCGTTGCCGTTGACGAAGCCGGCGCCCGGTCCGGTGTCGGCGAGCATCCGCCAGCCGTAATAGCCGGCCGCGGCAAGGGCCAGGACAACCAGGACGGGGACCAGTTTTCGGGTGGGCAGGCGCATTGGGGAATCCTAGGTTCGCGGTTATCGGGGGCTGGCGTCGTGCGCGCCTGCGGCGGCGGCTTGGGCCTGGGCGGCGGCCTGCGTGCCTCCGCCCAGCGCGGCGTACAGCCTTACCCGGCTGGACAGCAGCGCGCGGCGCGTCTGCGCGAGTTGCTGCTGGGCCGCAAGCAGGTCGCGCTGGGCGTCCAGCACTTCCAGGTAGGGAGACGCGCCGTGGTCATAGCGCAACTGGGCCAGGCGGGCGCGTTCGGCTTGCGCGGTCACGGTGGCGCGCAGCACCTCGACCTGCTCCGCCAGCCAGCGGCGGGCGGACAAGGCGTCGGAGACATCCTTGAACGCTGCCTGTATGGCCTGTTCATAGCTGGCCACGGCCTGGTCGCGCCGCGCCTCGGCCAGGTCCACCGTGGCGCTGCGGCGCCCCGCGTCGAAGAGCGGCAGGTTGATGCTGGGCGCGAAATTCCAGGCGCGGCTGCCGCCCGCGAACAGGCCGTCCAGTTCGGCGCTGGCGGTGCCGAAGGCGCCGGTCAGGGTGATACTGGGCAGGAAGGCCGCGCGGGCCGCGCCGATGTTGGCGTTCGATGCCTTCAGGCGGTGTTCGGCGGCGACGATGTCGGGGCGGTTGACCAGCAGTTCCGAAGGCAGTCCGGGCGGCAGGTCGCGCATGACCGAGTCGTCGTCCAGCCGCGGCGGCAGGCGGGGCAGATCCAGCGGCGCGCCGAGCAGCAGTTCCAGCGCATGGGCCTGCTCGGCGCGGGCCTGTTCCAGGTCCGCGCCCAGCGCCTTGGCCTGCTGCCACAGGGTTTCGACCTGGGTGAGATCCAGCTTCGAGATGGCGCCCACTTCGTAGCGGCGGCGGAAAATGCGCAGCGATTCCTCGCGCGAGGCGATGGTTGCGCGCGTCAGCGCCAGGCGTTCGCCCAGTTCGCGCAGCGACAAATAGCTGTCCGCGACTTCGGCGATCAGGCTGAGCGTGGCGGCCTGGGCCGCGGCGTCGGACGCCAGGTAGTCCTGCAGCGCGGCGTCTTTCAGGTTGCGCACGCGGCCCCAGAAGTCCAGTTCCCAACTCGCCATGCCCAGCCCGACCTGGTACTGGCTGGCGACCTGCGGCTGCCCTGTGACGTTCAGGTCGCCCGGCACGCGCGAACGGGTGCCGTCGGCCTGTGCGCCGACGGTGGGGAACTGGTCCGCGCGCTGGATGCCGTACAGCGCGCGCGCCTCTTCGACGCGCAGCAGCGCGTTGCGCAGGTCGCGGTTGTTGTCCAGGGCGGTGGCGATCAGGCCTTGCAGCGCCGGGTCGGGGAAATAGGCCTGCCAGCCGATCTCGGCCGCCGCCGCGGCCGGCGCGGCGCCGGAATCGCCAGCCGCATAGACGGCGGGCACGGGCAGGGCGGGGCGGTGGTAATCGGGCTCCAGCGACACGCAGCCGCCGGCCAGCAGCGCCAGCAGGACTGCGGGAACCAGGCGCGGGGCGATCGTGGCCGGACGGGGGCGGGCTGTCATGCGAGGTCTCTCCAGCGCGGGGGGGGACGGGGCCGTCCCGGGACAGGCAGGCTTGTGGCGCCGCCTTCGGGACGGACCCGGCACCGCGGTCATGTCCTATTGTGCCGAGCCGCGCCGGGGCATTCCTTGACTTGAGTCAAGCTAACGACTGACCGGTCGGTTTTTAATGGACTGCATGCAAGGAGGAGCAGGATGAATACGCAGCGCCGTCGTCTTCCGCAGGCCGTGCGGGTCGGGCAGATCCTCGACGCCGCGCTGCAGGAGTTCTCGCAAGCCGGCTACGCCGGCGCCAGGATGGATGACATCGCGCTGCGCGCGGGCATGTCCAAGGGCGGGCTGTACGCGCACTTCGATAGCAAGGAAGCCGTCTTCGAAGCCCTGCTGGCGCGCCATCTCAGCCCGTCGCGGCTGGACGTCGAGGCCCTGGTGGACGGCGCGGCGTCGCCGCGCCATCTGGCCGAGCGCCTCGTCAACCATCTCTACGTCAGCCTGGGCAATCCCGCCATGGTCAGCACCTTGCGGCTGCTGCTGGCCGAAAGCGGCCGCGTGCCGCATCTGGCGGCCCGCTGGCGCAACGACACGGCGAACGCGCACCAGGCCGACATCGCCCGGCTGCTGGAACGCGCGCGAGCCCGCGGGCTTTGCGGCGAATGCGTGGCGCGCAGGCATCCGTGGCTGCTGCTGTCGCCCATCGTCCATACGCTCGTCATGTCCGCGCTGCTGGCCCCGGGCGAGCGCATCGACCTGCCGGAGCGCCGCCAGGCGCACGTGGCGCTGATCTGCGAACTGCTGCGCGCGCCCGCCCTGCCGGAGGCCGTCCGCGCTTCTTGACGTTGCGGGCGCCATAGTGTCCTATCCAGGCTGGGCTTGCGGCAGCCATGGACAATCTATGCGGCGAGGCGATATGCCTGTTTCGGGAATGACGGCTGGCACGCCGTCCTGGCGTTACGTTCCGGTGGCGCTGGCCCTGGTGCTGCCCATCCTCGTCTGCGTGGGATGGACCTGGCTGCACGCGAACAACGCGCAACGGCAAGAGGCCGGGACGGCCGCGCGCATCGTGCGCGTCCAGGCCGAGAGCATTCTTGCCCAGTCGGCGGACATGCTGGAGCGGGTGGCGGCGCTGGCGCCCCGGCCCTGTGCCGACCTGCTGCCCGACCTGCAGCGCTGGGGCGCGCTCAATCCGTATTTCCGTTCCCTGGTCCTGGCGCGCAACGGCCGCGTCTATTGCTCGTCGGCCCTGGGCGGGGTGGATGCCTCGGTAGACGACTTCAGCCGATGGCCCGTCCAGGTCTCGCCGGACACCTGGACGCTTACGGTGGCCGGCACGCCGTTGGCGCCCGACCGCCCCGCGGTCCTGCTCGGCAAGTCCCGCCCGGACGGATACAGCGGCATCGTCGAGGTGGACGGCCGCTACGTGCAGGATCTCCTGAACGCCGTCGCCACGATGGGCGACCTGCAGCTCGAACTCGTCGTCGGCAAGGGCGTCCCGATCCGCAGCGATTCCTGGGGGCGTTCGGCGGCCAGCGCCATGCCGCTGTACCGGGAGACCCTCGGCGAACCCGGCGGAGCGGCGCTGGCCATCAATGTCATGGTGCCGCCCGACGCGGTGGTGCACGCGTGGTCGAAGTCCATGATGACGTACCTGCCCGTGGCGCTGCTGATCGGCGCAGCTCTGGCGCTGGGCGCATACCGGCTGCAGGCCAACAGGCAATCGTTCAAGGAACAGTTGCGCCGCGCCATGCGGGCCGATGAGTTCCTGGTGCACTACCAGCCGGTATACGGGCTGGCCACGGGCCGTTGCGTAGGCATCGAGGCGCTGATGCGCTGGGAGCGGCCGGGCGTGGGCCCGGTGCGTCCGGACGTATTCATCGCGGCGGCCGAGGCGGACGGCATGATTATTGCGCTGACCCGGCATCTGCTGAGGCTGATCGAGCGGGACGTGCGGACCTGGCCTACGCCGCCGGACTTCCATATCGGCGTGAACATCGCGCCGGAGCATCTGTCCAGCGCGGGGCTGGTGCCCGAGATCCAGGCCTTCGCCGCGGGCATCGCGGCGAGCCGCCCGCTGGTCGTGCTCGAGATCACGGAGCGCAGCCTGATCTCGGACAACGGCCAGGCGCGGCGCAATATCGACGCCTTGCGGGCCGAGGGCCTGCGGGTGGCCATCGACGACTTCGGCACGGGGCACTGCTCGCTTTCGTATCTGCAGAAGTTCCCGGTGGACTACCTGAAAATCGACAAGGGTTTCGTGCAGGCCATCGAGCCCACGGGAGAAGAGGCGCCGGTGCTGGACGCCATCGTCACCTTGTCGAACCGGCTGGGGCTGGCGGTGGTGGCCGAAGGCGTCGAGACCCAGTACCAGTTCGACTACCTGAAGGCGCGCGGGGTGGCGTTCATCCAGGGGTACTTCTTTGCGCGGCCCATGCCGTCGGCCGAGTTCGTGCGCTGGTATGCCGGGAACGCGCAGCCAGGCGCCGCCGTATAGACGTTCAGGCCGCCTTGCCGCCCGGCGCGGCCTTGGTGAAGAACAGGTCGGTGATGGTCTGGCTGTCCATGGGCTCGCCGCTGATGGCGCGCGCCAGCAGTTCGGCGCCCAGCAACTGCACCGAGAACACCAGGTCGGGCTGCACGCGGCGGATTTTCTCGAGGTGCTTGCTGGTGTTGACCAGCGCCACCGTCTTGGCGCCCGTGTCGCCGGTCGCTTCCTTCGCGGCCAGCACGATGAACGCGTTTTCGGCATCGTCGTCGCGCAGCGCCAGCACGTAGCGCGCGCGGGCCACGCCCGCGTTGCGCAGCACTTCCGCGCTGGACGGGTCGCCTTCGATCAGGTCGGCCGCCGCCGGGTATTCCTGCGCCACGCCGGTGGGCACGATGACGGTGACCTCGTCGCCCCGGCGGCGCAGGCCTTCGTAGACGCTCAGCGCCAGGGGCGTCGCGCCCGCGATGATGATGTGGTTCTTGCGCATGGCGGTGGAAAACCTGCCTTTGACCAGCCGTTTCAGATTGCCGCCGATCACCGGCCCGGCGATGGCGCTGATGGAGGTGGCGAATATGGTGATGCCCAGGATGATAATCGAGGCGGTGAACAGGCGGGCCGTGCCGGTGTGCGGGGTGATGTCGCCGTAGCCCACCGTGGACATGGACACGATGGAGAAATAGAAGGCCGTGCCGGCGTCGTGGATCGGCGGGTTGAATTCGCCGCCCAGGTAAAGCGTGCCGAAGACCGCGTAGATCAGCAGCGACAGCATGCTGACCACCGCGAACAGCGAGCCGGCGGCGACGCTGGCCCGGTCGAAGCGCCGCCAATACGCGATCAGCGCGATGACCAGCACCAGCGTATAGATGCCCAGGCCGGCCCCGCCGTGGTCGTCCAGTATGGCGAAGGTGCCGATGCCGATCAGCAGCACCAGCGAAAACGCCCAGGCGATGCGGGCCTTGAGGATCAGGCCCAGCGCGATCACCTGCAGGCCTACCCCCAGCACCAGGCGCGGGATCTCGAGCAGCCCGACGACCTGCATGAGCTCGTGCCAGTTGTCGATGGCGAGCCAGAACGAATACTCCCGCGCGCGCACTTCGCGCAGCACCGGGTGCATGAAGGCATAGCCGTCCAGCGCGACCAGAATGGCCAGGCACCAGTTGGGCGGAAACAGCGCCAGCAGCTTCCGGACGCGATGCTTCAGGGGAACGGGCATGATAGTCATGGGACGGGTCCTTTGGCGGCATTTTAGGACGCGCGCCTGCAAGGCATCCTATACCGGATATGTATGGAAGACTATCAACAAAGAATTACTGGAAACCCGCCCCAGGTCCTAAACTCCCTGCATCACGCGGCTATCCGCAAGGATCGCCGCTGATAAGGGCGATGCGCCCGCCGGTTTGCGAAGGCGGACATATCGCCTGGCGTTGATCACGTTGCAGCCTGTGCAGGGACTAGAGACCCCGCACGGGTTCACGGCCAGGCCGTACGTGAGCAGTATGAGGCACGAATGTTGGAATCGCGCGGGCCAGGTAGAAGGCATCAGTGCCGGCTGATGACTCCAGGTTCGCGTGTTGTTTTAGCGCGGCGTCTTACCTTTCGAGGCAGCGCCGCGTTTTTTTCGTCCGGTCGCCAGCCGCCGGGCCCGCTCCGCGTCAAGAAGACGCGTCCGCCGTCTCGCGGCGCCAGTCGTCCGGCGTCTCCGGACGGCTTTCATCCTCCACCCCCCGCGAATCCAGGTCGAATGCGATGTCGGCGGCGAACATATAGCCCCAGCCGTGCACGGCTCGGATCGGCAAGGCCATCTGCTTGGCGGCCGCCTTGCGGCGCAGGCGGCTGATCATGACGTCGACGAAGCGGCGCCGCGTCATGCCGCTGTCGGCCTCGTCCACGCCGTCCGCATGGAAGGCATCGCGGCTGACCTTGCGGTCCGGGGAATTCACCAGCCGCGACAGGAAGTCGCGTTCGCCCGTGGTCAGGCCCAGGGTCTGTCCCGAAGGGCTGACCAGCGTCCATCCTTTGTTCGCCAGCCGCCAGGCTTCGTGGGCCGTCTCGCCCGCCGCGTGCGCCTCGGGCGCGGTTTCGGAACCTTCCTGGACAGTGGCGCGGCGCACCAAGGCCTGCAGCGCCGCCGCCAGCTCCAGCCCCGTCACGTCCGGCGGCAGGCAGGCGTCGGCGCCGCACAACAGGGTGCGGATGCGGCTTTCGGCATCGGGAAACGCGGAGATCGCAACGATGCCCAGGCCGCGGTCCGCCGCGCGCAGCCGCACCGCGGCGTTGTGGATGTCGGGCAGCGGCGCCTCCAGCACGATCAAGGGGCTGGGGCTGCGGGAGTACCGGTCGTAGACCGTGGCCAGATCGTGGCAGTGGCGGACGTTGAAACCCAGGTGGGAAAGGGCCTCGGCGAGTCTGGCATGTCTGGCGTCGTCGTTGCCGAGAAAAATGACATCCAGCGTGTTGTTCATTGATGCTTCCAGGACGAAGCCGTCCGGCGGTGTTGTTCGAATGGGCGCGCGGCGGATCCACGCGTCGATGCCGCAGGGAAGCCACGTCCGTGTTTCATTTAAACACGGGCGTGTTTTTTTGTGAAGATACGTTTCCGTAGTTTCCGATGGTAACTGAGACGGAAGGCCGAAGGAACGGAAATGCTTGATTTGGTGTTTGTTTTGAAATCGGGGACAAGAATGTATTAAGTGTCGCCGATACATTATTTTCTATTCCGGATACATCGACCGCCTAAACTTGCGCGGGTTTTCACCCGCGGCGGCGGGGGCGTGCGCAACCGCGGCGGCGCGCGAAGGCGGGCGCAGCAAGCTAAGTCGATGATAGATATGGATTTTGCGAGGCGCGGCATGAAGGCGCCTCGGCGTGTGCGCGGGCGAAAATGCCTTGCGGCGGCCCGATGGCGCGATTTGCGGATTAGCCCGGCAATTGGGGCGCAGTCCGTTTATTTGGCGCCGGTATCGGGATGCTTTAATCAAAACATAAATCCATATTAATAATGTCTCAGGTTGATCGATTGGACACGTTTAGCCATCGTCTGCGCAACGCAAGAATGCTTCAGGGATGGACTCAAAAGGACTTGGCGGTCGCGAGCAACCTGTCGCAAAGCGCTATCGGCAATTACGAAAGCGGACAGCGCCGGCAACCGTCCAGCGGCGCCCTGATCAAGCTGACCCGCGCCCTGCGCGTCAATCCCATGTGGCTCAGCACCGGCGAAGGGCCGATGCTGAATCCGGACCCGGCCCGTGCCGCGGCGGAGATTCCCATGCCGGCCGCCTGGCCCTTCGAAACCGTTTCCTACGCTACTTATGCGCGCTTGAGTTCGCAGGAAAAACGGCAGATCGAACAGGTGCTGGCCGCGTACATCAAGGCACGCGGCGAATAGATCCCAGGGGCTGGGCCGCCCGGGCGCGCACCCGGACGCCGGCCGCGGGCGCCTGCGCGCCGTCCCCGGCATCGCCGGCATCGGCGCGCAGGCGGTTGCGCAGGCGCTCCACCGGATCCGCGATCAAGCCGTTCAGCAGCGCCGAGAAACCGATACAGCCCGTGATGACCAGGGCCGAAAACAGCATGGGCTGATGCACGTTGATTTCATCGAGCAGCCAGCTAAAGAACATGATCACCAAGGCATGGCAGATGTAGATGGGGTAGCTCAGTTCGCCTATGGCCTTGTCCAGCCGGTGGCGGGACTGGAACAGGAACGCCAGCGGCAGCAGCGCGGCGAAGAGCAGCACCGCCAGCCCGTCGCGCACCGTCGGATTGATGCTGATCGAGAAATGCAGCAGACAGTAGGCGAACAGCATGGCCGTGCCCAGTTCGGGCAGGCGCTTCACTTTCTGGGTCCAGGCCTTGAAGCGCGGCAGCAGGACCTGGTGCGACAGCGAGCCGATCAGGAACAGCGCCAGTTCCGTGGGAAAGAAGCGGTAGGTCCAAGGATCGCCCAGGCCGATGCCGGTCGCGATCAGCACGCCGCGCAGCGCGAGCGATGCCGCCAGCAGGGCGAGCAGCCGGCGCGGCGATCCCAGCACGAAGGGAGCCACCAGGTAGAAGCTCATTTCGACGCCCAGGGTCCAGGCCTGCGGCACCAGCAGGCCTTTGTACAGCGGCACATCGCTGTGGGCGAAATTGCCGGTGAACACCAGCGATGAGTGTTCGATGCCGAAGAACATCAGCCAGTCCTGGCCCATGATGAATAGGTTGGAAAGGACCAGGAAGAGTTCGGCGCTGAAGGGCAAGGCGTCGTAGATGCGGAAGAACGCGCCGCCGCTCAGCACATGGGCCAGCAGCGTCATGGCGGCCACGGCCAGGTAGATGGGGAACAGGCGCAGGAAGCGGTTCGCGTAGAACTTGCCCACCGCGCCCTGGTAGTGGTCGGTGGCTGTCAGCACGTAGGAAATCAGGAAGCCGGAAATGACGTAGAAAAGCTGCACCGCCAGCCTGCCGCCGACCAGGTGGTCGGCATTGCCGCCGCCCAGGTGGTCGAGCACCACCGATAATGCCAACAAGGTTCTCAAGAAGCCCATCGCCGTGTCTCCAGGAATATTTTTTTGGGCTCTGCGGAGAGCCGGACACCTGCGCCTGCGGTACTTGCGGCCGGCTCCCTTTCCCTGGAGCTGCCGGGCCCTGCCGGAGAGGGACCCGTTCCGATTCTGCGCGCCGCTCCATGCCGCCGCCATGAGGCTTACGATGCAGCAGGCCAAGCCATCGGAGCGAGGCCGTCTGGCCGGACCTAGTGCTTTTGGATACGGATGTAGGGTGGAGAAAATGGCGGTCCCGACCTAAGGGCGGTTACAGTTGGGGTATGCAATTCTCTGGAGCCCCGTTCATGCCTATCCTGACGTCTACGCGTAGCCGGCTGCTTTGCCTGGGCCTTCTGGCCGCGGCATTGGCGGGTTGCGCCGGATCGACCGGCGGCGCTCGGCCGCAAGGCGCAGCCGCGGCCAATGCCGCCAGCAGCGCGGATTCGCTGGCGCAGACCAGTTGGGAGCTGGTGCGCTGGACGCAAGCCGGCGGCGCGCTGCGGACCATCCCCCATGGCGACAACGGCGAACCCGTGCGCCTGACTTTCCTGGCGCAGGGCAAGCAATACCGGGTCAACGGGTTTTCCGGCTGCAACCGCTACATGGGGTCGTACAAACTGGAAGGCGGCAAGCTCTATATCGACGCGCCCGCGACGACGCGCATGGCCTGCGAGCCGCCCGAACGCGCCCGCCTTGAAGCCGATTACCTGCGGGGCCTGGGCGCCATCGATACCTTCACGCTGGACAGCGGCGGCGCGCCGCGGCACCTGACCTTCAATCTGCGCGGCGGCGATGTGCTGGAGTTCGCGCGCCGCCAGGATCCGCCGACGCCGTAGGGCGCTGCCGGGAGACCTCCATGCCTATTTCCGCCTCCTTGCGCCGGCTGGCGCCATGCCTGCTGCCCATCGTCCTCGCCGCCTGCTCGTCGCCGCCCGAGCGCGCCGCCGACGGCTGGGATCCCCGTTTCCAGCCGGCCTCGGCATCGGACTACCTGGCCCAGACGGGCTGGGACCTGGCGCGCTGGACGCAGCCGGGCGGCGCCCTGCGGCCGGTGCCGCATCCGTCCACGGGCTCGCGTCCCCTCACGGTCAGCTTCACCCATGAGCGCGGCGCGCCCCGCATGGCGGGCTTCGCGGGCTGCAACCGGTACAGCGCGTCCTATACGGTCGCCAACGGCCTGCTGATCGTGCGCGATCGTCCCGTGGCGACGATGATGGCCTGCGCGCCCGACAACATGAAGCTGGAACAGGATTTCCTGGCGGGCATGACGCGCATCACGGCGACGTCGGTGGACAACACCAATAACCCGCAGCGCATGACCTGGGTGCTGAGTTCGGGCGACACGCTGGATTTCGGCCGCCGGGTCGATCCCATCGCCGGCGGCCAGCAGGGGCCGACCAAGCTGGTCTACGTGAATTCACAGCGGGTGCCGTGCAGCGCCGGCGCGGGCCGCGCCATGTGCTACCAGGTGCGGGACAGCGCCGCGCAGCCCTGGCAGTTCTGGTACGGGGAAATCACCGGCTTCCAGTTCCAGCCGGGCATCCGCTACCGGCTGCGCGTGGTCGAGGTCCAGGACCCGAATCCGCCGGCCGACGCCTCGTCGGTGCGCTGGGTGCTGGACGCGGTGGTCGAGCAGGAAATCGTCCCGCGTTGAGCGCGGTCAAGGGCGGGCGGGGGCGGCGGATGCCGCCCAGCGATTATCATTACGGGTTTCGCCGCCCGTTCTTCCCGCTTTTCCATGACTGCCGTCGTCAACATCGCCGCCTATAAATTCATCTCCCTGGACAGCCTGCCGGAGCTGCGCCTGCGCATGCTGGACGAGGCGGCCCAGGCCGCGCTCAAGGGCACGATCCTGCTGGCCGAAGAGGGCATCAACCTGTTCCTGGCGGGGGCGGCGGAAGGTATCGAAGCCTTTCTGCGGTTCCTGCGCGCCGACGCGCGCTTCGCGGACCTGGAAGTGAAGTTCAGCCATAGCGGCGCCGTGCCGTTCCGCAAGCTGCTGGTGAAGGTCAAGCGCGAGATCATCCGCATGAACCATCCGGCCATCCGCCCCGAGGCGGGCAGGGCGCCCGGCGTGGACGCGCAGACGCTGGCGCGCTGGCTGGAGCGGGGCGTGGACGACGCCGGGCGGCAGGTCGTCATGCTGGACACCCGCAACGCGTTCGAAGTGGATGCAGGCACCTTCAAGAACGCCATCGACTGGCGGATCGACCGCTTCACGCAGTTCCCCGACGCCGTGCAGGCGCACCGCGCCGAACTCGAAGGCAAGACCGTGGTCAGCTTCTGCACCGGCGGCATCCGTTGCGAAAAAGCGGCCATCTATATGAATGAAGCCGGCATCCAGAACGTCTACCAGCTCGACGGCGGCATCCTCAAGTACTTCGAGGAAACCGGCGGGCCTGGGTACGAGGGGAAGTGCTTCGTGTTCGACGAGCGCGTCTCGCTGGACCCGGGGCTGGCGCCGTCTGTTTAGGGTTGTGGCTCCCGTGTCAGACACGACACCGCCGGCAGGTGTCTGACACCCGTACGAGATGGTCTTTCGCCGCAGGTGTCTGACACCCGGGAAGACCGTCTCAAACCTGCAAGACCATCTCGTACGGGTGTCAGACACAAGCGACGGGGGCGGCTCAACGCACCCGCATGCCCGGCTTGGCGCCGGGGAACGGTTCCAGCACATAGATCCCCGCGTCGATGGATTCGTCGGCGTGGCTGGCGGCCAGGACCATGCCTTCGGAGATGCCGAACTTCATCTTGCGCGGGGCCAGGTTGGCGACCATGACGGTCAGTTTGCCGATCAGGTCTTCGGGCTGGTAGGCCGACTTGATGCCGGAGAACACGTTGCGGTGGCGGCCTTCGCCCACGTCCAGGGTCAGGCGCAGCAGCTTGGTCGAACCTTCCACGTGTTCGCAGTTGACGATCTGCGCGATGCGCAGGTCGACGCGGGCGAAGTCGTCGATGGAGATGGTCTCGGCGACAGGTTCGCCGCCGGGCACCACGACGGGCGCGGCGGGCGGTTCGAACAGGTCTTCCAGCATTTGCGGCTCGACGCGCTGCATCAGATGCTTGAACGGCGCCACGCGCTGCGGCAGCACCGAGGCGTCGGCCCAGGTGAACGGCGCGGACGCGCCGAACAGCTCCAGCGCCACGCGTTCGGCCAGGGCCGGCAGCACCGGGGCCAGCATGACGGACAGGGCCTTGAAGCCCGCCAGCGAACGCGAGCAGATGTCCTGCAGCGCGGCCTTGCGTTCGTCGTCGGCCGTGGCGATGCCCTTGGCCAGCACCCAGGGCTGGGCCGTATCGAACGCCTGGTTGATGCGGTCGGCGTAGGCCATGATCTCGCGGATGGCGCGGTTGTACTCGCGCGCCTCGAACGCGGCGCGGATGGACTCAGCCTGTTCGGCGTATTCGGCCGCCAGCGCGGCGGTGTCGCCGGAATAGGCCAGCACGCCGTCGAAGTGCTTGGTGATGAAGCTGGCGGCGCGGCTGGCGATGTTGACGTACTTGCCGACCAGGTCGCTATTGACCCGGGCGATGAAGTCGTCGGGGTTGAAGTCCATGTCCTCGACCCGCGCGTTCAGCTTGGCGGCGATGTAATAGCGCATCCACTCGGCGTTCATGCCCAGTTCCAGGTAGCGCAGCGGCGAGATGCCGGTGCCGCGGCTCTTGGACATCTTTTCGCCGCTGACCGTGATGAAGCCGTGCACGTTCACCGCGTCCGGCGTCTTGCGGCCGGCGAACTTCAGCATCGCGGGCCAGAACAGCGCATGGAAGTAGACGATGTCCTTGCCGATGAAATGAACCTGCTCCGTGCTGCCGGCGGGATCGAGCAATGCGTCGAAATCCAGGCCCTTCAGCGCGCAATAGGACTTCAGCGAGGCCAGGTAGCCCACCGGCGCGTCCAGCCACACGTAGAAGTACTTGCCCGGCGCGTCCGGGATCTCGATGCCGAAATAGGGGGCGTCGCGGGAAATGTCCCAGTCGCCCAGCTTGGCCTCGCCGTCGTCCGCGCCCAGCCATTCGCGCGTCTTGGCCAGCATTTCGGGTTGCAGGTGCTTGCCGCCCGCGGCGTTCGAGCCGGTCGTCCACTGCTGCAGGAACTCTACGCAGCGCGGGTCGGACAGCTTGAAGAAGAAGTGGTCCGACGACTTCAGCACGGGCGTGGCGCCGGTCAGCGCCGAGTACGGGTTGATCAGTTCGGTGGGCGCGTAGACCGCGCCGCAGACCTCGCAGGAATCGCCGTACTGGTCCTTGGCATGGCACTTGGGGCATTCGCCCTTGATGTAGCGGTCGGCCAGGAACATGCCCTTGACCGGGTCGTAGAACTGCTCGATGGAGCGGGTCTCGATCAGGTCCTGGGCCTTCAGCGCGCGGTAGATGTCCTGCGACAGCGCGACGTTCTCGGCGGAATCGGTGGAATGCCAGTGGTCGAAGCGGATGTGGAAGCCGTTCAGGTACTGCGGGCGTTCCGCGGCGTAGCGGGCCACCAGCGCCTGCGGCGTGATGCCTTCTTTCTCGGCCTTCAGCATGATGGGCGCGCCGTGCGCGTCGTCCGCACCCACGAAGTGCACCGTGTGGCCCGCCATTCGCATCGAACGAACCCAGATATCGGCCTGGATGTACTCCATGATGTGGCCGATGTGGAAAGATCCGTTGGCGTAGGGCAGCGCAGTGGTGACAAAAAGGGTGCGGGACATGGTTAGTCGTTGGAGGTTGAGGGAAAAAGGGATTGGCCGGCCATTTTAGGGCAATGGCGGGGATACGCCCGGAACCGGGCCGTCCATGGCGCAACCGGCCCGCCGCGGCAGGCGGCCGGGGCGGGTTCCGGGGACTGGAATTCAGGGACGGAGGACGGTGGAAACGACGGCAGCGCCCTCGCGGGACGCATCGACCTTCTTGCCCGCAGGAGGCGCGGGCAAGGGGAAAATCGCCGTCAGCGGATTTCGCGGGCTTCGACGTCGATCACGTCGCCGCGCGGCTGCGTGGCGAAGGGGGCGGCGGACGGGAACGGTCCGGGGCGGGCGCCTTGGCGCTGGCTCCAATAGGCACGGACGCCGAAAGGCTTGCCGCGCACCTTGGCGACCACGTACAGGATCGCCACGGCGATCGCCGTGGAAAGCATGAACACCAGCGCCATCGCCATGCCGATCAAGGCCAGGGCGGCGAATAGGACGGCACGAAAGAAGCGGATAAGTGTGTTGGTCATGAAGATCGGATGCAAAACGCAGCGAAAGGTTCCCGGGTATCCGCTATCCTTTAGGGGAAGGCGGCCCGCAGAAGCCGCGCTGCCTACGGAACCACAGTGATATGAGTATAACGATAGAACACATCCGCGCCGCGCTGCGCGCCGCGCAAGACCCGAATACCGGTTTGGATTTGGGTGTTTCTGTAAAAGATCGTGACATTCAGTTGGACGGCGGCCGCGTTGCAGTGTCGCTGGAACTGGGCTATCCCGCCGACGGCGTCAAGGACCAGGTGCGCGCCATCGCCGAGACGGCGCTCGCCGCCGCCGGCGTGTCCGGCGCGCAGGTCGCCGTGCGCTGGAAAGTGGCCGCCCATGCGGTGCAAAAGGGGCTGAAGCCGCTGCCCAACGTGCGCAACATCATCGCGGTGGCTTCCGGCAAGGGCGGCGTGGGCAAGAGCACCACGGCGGTGAACCTGGCCCTGGCCCTGGCGGCCGAAGGCGCCCAGGTCGGCCTGCTGGACGCCGACATATACGGCCCCAGCGTGCCCACCATGCTGGGCATCTCGGGCCGCCCCGAGAGCCGCGACAACAAGAGCATGGAGCCCTTGACGGGCCATGGGCTGCAGGCCAATTCCATCGGTTTCCTGATCGACGCCGATTCGCCCGCCATCTGGCGCGGCCCCATGGTGACGCAGGCGCTGGAACAACTGCTGCGCCAGACCAACTGGCGCGACCTCGATTACCTCATCGTCGACATGCCTCCCGGCACCGGCGACGTGGCCCTGACGCTGGCGCAGAAGGTGCCGGTCGTGGGCGCCGTCATCGTCACCACGCCGCAGGACGTGGCCCTGCTGGACGCGCGCAAGGGCCTGAGGATGTTCCAGAAGGTCGAGGTGCCGATCCTGGGCGTGGTCGAGAACATGGCCATCCACATCTGCTCGCAGTGCGGGCACGCGGAACACATTTTCGGCGAGGGCGGCGGCCAGCGCATGGCCGAGCAGTACCACACGCCGTGGTTGGGCAGCCTGCCGCTGACCCTGGCGATCCGCGAACAGACGGACGCCGGCACGCCGACCGTGGTGTCGGACGCGGGCAGCGAGGCCGCGGCGCTGTATCGCGCCATCGCCAGGAAGCTGGCGGCCGGCGTGGCCGCGCTTCCGCGCGACATGGCCGGCAAGTTCCCGTCCATCGTTGTGCAGCAGCCGACCTGAAGCATGCGGTGGGCAGCCCGCGCCTTCTTGGCAGGATGTTGTGTGATGGCGGGCGAGGCGCTGGCCAAACGCCCGGAAATCATCGTGGACCCGGGCGGCGTGCCGCCGGCCGCGCTGCAGGCGATCACCGAGGCGGTTGACGCGATCGCGCGGCTCGCCGAAGACCAGGACGGCGGCGAAATCAACCGCCTGCGCCGGCGCGCGCGCGACGCGACGCTGGCGGCGCTGGCCACCCAGGGCTATTTCTCGCCCACGGTGACGCTGGAGGCCGGCACCGACATCGGCGGCGAAACCTGGGACATCGGCATCGTCTCGGGCAAGCGCACGACCGTCGGATCCGTGGACCTGACTTTCACCGGCCGGATCACGCGGCCCGAATACGCCGACCGCGTGCGCAAGCTGCGCGAAGACTGGCTGCTGAAAGAGGGCCAGCCCTTCATCAACAGCGACTGGAACAAGGCCAAATCGACGCTGCTGGACAACGTGTCCACGCGCGATTTCCTGCTGGCGCGCATGACCGCCTCCGAGGCCGAGATCCAGGCCGACGCGGCCAAGGCCGCCCTGCGCGTCACCATAGACAGCGGCCCGCAGGTGCGCATGGGCGAGCTCAACGTCCAGGGGCTCAAGCGGGTCCCGGACAAGCTGGTCGATCGCTACGTGCGCTATTCTGCCGGCGCCGCCTACGATCAGAACCGGCTGGACGAATGGCAGCAGGACTTGCAGTCCACGGCCTTCTTCCGGGGCGCGTTCGTGTCCCTGGAACAGCCCGGCACGGAGCAGCCGACTGCCGAGCCCGTCACCGACCGCGCCCGCGCGCCGGGCGCGGCCGATGCTGCGGCCGCGGCGCCGGCGGGCGATCCGGCCGTGTCCGGCGCCGTGCCGCCGCCGCCCGCCAAATACGATTCCGACGGCGAAGTGACCCTGCCGGTACAGGTCCGCGTGGTCGAGGCCCCGCCCAAGCGGGTGTCCGTGTCGGTGGGCGTGGACGACGAGGCGGGGGCGCGGCTGGAAAGCATGTACCGCCAGAACGTCGTGTTCGGCCAGCCGGTCACCCTGGAGACCGGCTTCGGCGTGGACCGGCTGCGCCAGCGCGCCTACCTGGACGTCTTCATGCCGCCGACCGAGCGCGGCTACAAGGACTCCATCGGGCTGCTCGCCGACCACTCCGACATCCAGGGGCTGGACGTGACGCGGTACGCGCTGGGCGCGACGCGCACCCAGGAGCGCAAGGGCGCGGGCGACAGCCGCGTCGAATACGAAACCCGCTGGGGCATGCTGCTGGCGCACGACCACGTCAAGATCGACGGCGGCGACGAATACACCCTGCCCACGCTGACCGGGACGGCCGAATGGTTGCGCCGCGACGTGGACAACAAGTACGACCCGCGCGAAGGCAACCTGATCGCCGTGGGCGGCGGCGTCGGCGTCACGCTGGACACGGGCCAGCCCTATACGCGCCTGCGGCTGCGGGCCCAGAAATGGTGGCCGATAGGCAAGCAGGACGTGCTGACGGTGCGCGGAGAAGTCGGCCGCCTGTGGGCCAAGAGCGACGTGCAGGTGCCCGACGATTTCGGTTTCCGCACGGGCGGCGCGCGCTCCATCCGGGGCTACAAATACCAAAGCATCGGCGTGCAGCGCGACAACGCCGTCGTGGGCGCGCCCACGCTGGTGGTCGGCAGCATCGAGTACGACCACTACTTCAATGAACGCTGGGGCATGGGCGTGTTCGTGGACGCGGGCGACGCCGCCGAGTCCTTCGGCGACATGTCGCTGGCGGTGGGCTACGGGGTCGGCGCGCGCGTGCGCACGCCGGCCGGGCCGCTGTTCCTCGACGTGGCCTACGGCCAGCGCGAACGCGACCTGCGCCTGCATTTTTCGCTGGGGATCGCGTTTTGAAGAGGTTGGGCAAATTCCTGCGGCACGTGCTGGTGTGGTGGCTGCCGGGGCTGGCGATGCTGGCCGTGCTGGCGGGCGGCTTCGTATTCTGGCTGGCCGGGTCGCAGAGCGGCACGCGGCTGTTGCTGACCACGGCCGCGCAGCAGTTGAACGGGCAGGCGCTGGACGTGAAGGGCTCGCTGCTGCGCGGCGTAACGGTGGGCCGGCTGGACCTGGACATGGACGGCACGCGCATCGGCATCGACGACCTGCGCCTGAACGTCCATTGGCGCGCGCTGGGCGACCGCTTGCTGCACGTGCGAGAAGTCTCGGCCGGTTCGGTCCGGGTGGAGCTGGCGTCCGCTCCCGAGGCGCCGTCGGAAGAGGACGACGGCGCGCCCTTCGAGCTTCCGGCCCTGCCGGTGGATATCGCCGTGGACCGGGTGGCGCTGGGCCGGTTCGAGCTATTGCAGGATGGCGCGCCGCTGCCGGTGACGCTGGGCGGCCTGGAGGCCACCTTCGCGGCGGGGCGCAATGGCGCGCAACTGCGGATCGCGAACCTGAGCGTCGGCCATGAAGCCGGCACGGCCGAACTCAGCGGGCAGGCGGAACTCCAGGGCATGGCCGATCCCTGGCCTTTCGCCGCGCGTCTGGACGTGACGGCGCGCGGCTCCGGTCCCGATTCCCCGCTGTGCCAGCCCGAAAGGCTGGGCGGCATGTACGAACCCAAGGCGCCGGCCGGCAAGGGCGGCGAGGACAAGCCCGACGCCGAGGCCGCCAAGAAGGGCGGCAAGGCCGGGACGGCCGCCGCCAAGCCGCCGCCCGAGCTCGCCGGGCCGGCCGCGCCGGCCTGCCAGATCGTGCTGCGCGCGGACGCCGCGGGCTCGCTCGACGGCATCCAGGCGAAGCTGGACGGCAACGGTTCCGGCCTGGTGATGGACGTGGTCGCCGACTTGGCGCCGCGCACTCCGCTGGTGCTGCGCAGCGCCCGGGCGCGGGCGGAGCTGCCGGACAAATCCTCCCTGGCCGCGCAGTTCGACCTGCAGGCGGCGCCGGGGCAGGAACCGGGGCGCGACCGCATCGTCGGCACGCTGAGCGCCCAGCGCCTGGACCTGGCGCCTTGGCTGGGCGACGCCATTCCCCCGGCGGTGCTGACCGTGCGCGCCGACCTGCAGGCCGAGATCGAGAACCTGAGCGAGCTGCGCCACGCCGGCGTGGACCTGCGCTTCGAAGAGGGCACTCGCTGGAACCGGCAGGCCCTGACCGGGGCGCTGAAGGCCCAGGTGGACGTCGCCCGGGCGCCTGCCGCCGCGCCGGATGCCGCGGCCGATCCGCTGGCGGGCCTGCGCATCCACGGGCTGGACCTGGACCTGACGCTCGGACGCAACCGCATCCGGGCCAGCGGCGAACTCGGCGCCTCGGACGGCGCCCTGTCGCTGGACGCCCAGGCGCCGCAACTGGACGCGTTCTGGCCGGGCGTGCCCGGCGGGGCGGAACTGAAAGGCAAGCTGGCCGGATCGGCGTCCGCGCACCGCGGCGACCTCACGGCGAGCTACACGCCCGCCAAGCCGCGCCCGGGCCTGCTGGGCGAGTCCAAGGCCCAGGCCGGCATCGCGTTCGCGGGCGGCTGGGGCAAGGGGCGCCAGGGCGAGGCGGATGCCGCGCTGACAGGCTGGCGGGGCGAGTTTTCGCGCCTGACGGCCGATACGGCCGGCTTCACGGTCACGGTGGACCGGCCCGTCTCGCTGGCCTACCTGCCCTCCGCCGCGGCGCCGCAGTGGCAATGGCAGGTCGGGCAGACGGCGCTGAGCCTGACCCTGCCGGGCAAAGAGCGCCTGACGCTGGCGCACAAGGGCTCGCGCGGCGGCGGCAAGCGCTGGGAAACCGCCGGGCAGGCGGATAACCTGGTCATCACCGCCGCCATGGCGCGGCAGGTGATCGGCGCGGTGAATCCCGAGGCCGCCGGACGGCTGGGCAAGCGCCCCTCGCGCGTGAACGCGATGGTTCCCGAAGGGCAGCGCCGCATCGCGCTCGATGCGCTGTGGGACCTGAAGTTCGATGGCCGGCTGGCCGGCACGGCCCGCCTGTCCCGGCGCGAAGGGGATTTGCTGATTCCGGGCGACCCGCCGACGCCGCTGGGCTTGCGGACGCTGGTCCTGGACCTGGCCGCCACGCCCACCGCGGCCAACGCCAGCCGGCTGGACGCCAAGGTGAACCTGGTCACCGAGAAGATGGGGTCCGTGGTGGGCTCCGGCAGCGCGGTGCTGCTGGTCGACGCCAAGGGCGGCATGGCGCTGGACGCGCGCCAGCCCTTGCGGGCCAAGCTGGACGCCGACATCGCCGACCTGGGCTGGGTCGGCCTGTTCGTGGGCGACACCATGGAAGTCGGCGGCACGCTCAAGGCCGACCTGGAGGCGCAGGGCACCCTGGCCGGCAAGTGGAGCGCCAGCGGCAATATCCGCGGCGACAAGCTGCGGGTGGTGCGGATCGACGACGGCGTGCGCCTGATCGAGGGCACGCTGTCGGCCCGCCTGAACGGCGACACGCTGGTGCTGGACAGCCTGCGGTTCCCGGCGTCGCTGCGGGTCATGCCGGCGGAATGGCGAACCAAGGAATGGATCACCACCAACCCCGAAGCCAAGGGCGGCTATGCCGAGGCCAAGGGGCAGTGGAACCTGGTCGAGGGCGGCGGCAACGTGCGCCTGACCCTGCACCGCTTCCCGGCGCTGCAGCGCTCGGACCGCTACGCGATGGTCTCCGGCGTGATCGACCTGAAGGCGGCCATGCCGCGCATCGAGATCGTCGGGGACCTGAAGGCCGACGCCGGCTGGTTCAGCCTGGAGATCCTGCAGGGCGTGCCGTCGCTGGACGACGACGTCAAAGTGCGCCATCCGGGCGACGATGCCGCGGCGGCGTCGACGCCGCTGCAGACCAGCATGAACCTCAAGTTCGACATGGGGCCGCGCTTCTACATCACCGGCATGGGACTGGACGCGGGCCTGCTGGGCGCCATCCAGATCCAGCTCAACGAGGGCCGGCTGACGGGCTGGGGCCAGTTGCGCACGCGGGGCGGGGGCATCGAGGCCTACGGCCAGAAGCTGCGCCTGAGCCGCGGCACCCTGACCTTCCAGGGCCGGCTGGACAATCCGCTGCTGGATATCGAGGCCCTGCGCACCGGCGAGCAGGTCGAGGCGGGCGTCAAGGTGGTGGGCACGGCGCAGCGGCCGCGCATCGACCTGGTGTCCTACCCGGACGTCAGCGACGTGGAAAAACTGTCCTGGCTGCTGCTGGGCCGCGGCCCGGACGAAAGCGGAAGCGACGCCGCGCTGCTGATGTCCGTGGGCACGGCGCTCTTGGGCGGCGGGCAGCCGTTCTACAAGCAGTTCGGGCTGGACGACGTCAGCATCCGCACGGGCAACATCGGCAGTTCGGGCAGCATCCTGCCCGACCGCACGGTGGCCGGCGACGTGAACCGGGACAGCGACAGCCAGTTGGCGACCCAGTTCCTGGTGGCCAGCAAGTCGTTCGCCAACGGCATCACGCTCAGCGTGGAGCAGGCCCTGGCGGGCAGCGACACCGTCGGCCGGGCCAGCTACCGCCTGGCGCGGGGCCTGTCGCTGGACCTCAAGGGAGGGGCGGTCAACGGGATCGAACTGGTGTACAGGACCTTCTTCGGAAACTGATTCCCGGGCGGGCGGGGCGCTTGCGTCCCCCGCTGCCGGCGGCGCCGGCGCGCTCGGGATAAAATGACGGCCATTCCATCCCCTAGCACCGTACCCACCATGAGCATCAAGAGCGACCGCTGGATCCGCCGCCAAGCCGAAGCCGGCATGATCGAACCCTTCGAACCGGGGCAGGTCCGCACGGCCAATGGCGGGCGTATCGTCAGCTACGGCACCAGCAGCTACGGCTACGACGTGCGCTGCGCCGATGAGTTCAAGATCTTCACGAACATCAACTCCACCATCGTCGATCCCAAGAATTTCGACGAAGGCTCTTTCGTGGATTTCAAGGGCGATGTCTGCATCATCCCGCCCAATTCGTTCGCGCTGGCCCGCACGGTCGAATACTTCCGCATCCCGCGCAGCGTGCTGACGGTCTGCCTCGGCAAAAGCACCTATGCGCGCTGCGGCATCATCGTCAACGTCACGCCGCTGGAACCCGAATGGGAAGGCCACGTGACGCTGGAATTCTCGAACACCACGCCGCTGCCGGCCAAGATCTACGCCGGCGAAGGCTGCGCGCAGATGCTGTTCCTGGAAAGCGACGAGGTCTGCGAAACTTCCTACCGCGACCGTGGCGGCAAGTACCAGGGCCAGCGCGGCGTGACGCTGCCGCGCACCTGAGGCCTCAGCCGGCCGGCGCGGACGCCGGCCGCAGGTAATCGATATCCCATTCGCTTTCGGCGGCCTGGACGAACCCATGCCGCCGGTAGAAGCGGTTCGAATCGCTGCCGCGCAGCGCGCCCACGCGCACCGGCAGCCCGAGGCGGTCGGCTTCGTCCAGGATGCGCCGCAAGACCTGGCTGCCCAGGCCCTGTCCCTGGACGCCCGGGCGCAGGTACAGGTGGTCCAGGCGCAAGCCGTCGCCGTCCCGGCGCAGCGCGTAGAAGCCCACCCGTTGCCCGTCCACTTCGATCGACCAGGTGCATTCCGGCTGGAACGTGCCGCGCAGGCGCGAGCGCGCCCGCTCCGGATCGAAGCGTCCCAGGCGTTCCAGGCTGTCGCGCATGGCTTCGATGCGCAGCGCCAGCAAGGCTTCGAAGTCCGCTTCGCCGACGGGCGCGTACCGGATTTCCGGCGCCGCCAGCGCGTCGTAGCCCCGTCCCAGGAACTGCAGGATGCAGATGCCGTGTCCGTAGGGATCGCTCAGGTGCGCAATGCGGCCCCACTCGTGCGACACGGCCGGGTCTTCGAGGCGGGCGCCCGCGGCAACGGCCTGTTCGACCGCGCGGTCCGCGTCGTCCACCACCACGTCCAGATGGACGGGCGTCCAATGCCTGGCGTAATCGCGCGGCTGCCGCGTGGCGCCGGCCGCGGGCGTGCCGGCCGCTTTTTCCAGCAGGTAGATGGGCGCTTCGGCGCCGCGCATTTCGGCGGCCTTGGGCCCCAGCCTGCGCTGCAGCCTCAGCCCGAAGGCGCGGCGATAGAAGTCGATCGCGTGTTCGAGATCGGGCACATCGATGTTGACCAGGATACGCATGGGATTCTTTCCGTGGGGCACGGCGGAAAACATAGCATGGGCGCGTCGCCCGTTGTCGGGCCGCAAGCTGCTAAAGAACCCCTCGCCGCGTCCGTAAATGACCTTATATGTGTTTGCCGATCTGGCGACGTCATTTCCGCAAGCGTGAGCAAGGCCCCGACCCGTGCGTTACCCCCATGTCCCCTGGCTGCCCCTGTTGTTCTATCCCGCGCTGCCGGTGGCCGCGGCGGTGGGCTTGCTGCTGTGGCGGGAATGGCCGCCGGCGCTGACGCTCATCGTGCCGTTCATGCCGTGGGCGATGGCCCTGACCGGCGCGGCGGCCTGCCTCATGTACCAGCGCTCGCAGACCTTGGCGCTGGTGCTGTGCGTGCTTGCCGCCACCGTGGCCTGGCCGACGCTGGCGCGGGATGCGCCCTGGGCCCTGGGGCCCGCCATGGCGTGGTGGGCGCTGGCCTATGCGGTCAACGCGCTGTGGTCCGAGCGGTCCGGCATGCTGGCCGACACCGCGGCACGCGTCGGGCTGATGGCGCTGGGCGCCGCCGCGATCGCGCTGGCCGGCCAGGACGGGATTGCCGACGCCTTCGGCGTGCTGTCCGTGCAAGGCGGGTTCGCCCGCCTGAGCGTGCCGATCGAAGGGCTGATCGCGTTGCTGGGCACCGGCCTGGCGCTGACGCTGCTGCTCCTGCGCTATGGGCGTCCGCAGCAGGCCGGCCAATGGCTGGGCTTCGTGTGCATGGCCTGGGCCTTGCCGCGCGGGGCGCAGCATCCCGTCGAACTGGCGCTGATGTCCGCCGCCGCGCTGACGGCGCTGTGCGTGTCGCTGGCGCACGAAGGCTTCCACATGGCCTTCCTCGACGAGCTGACCGGCCTGCCCGGCAGGCGCGCGCTGAACGAGCGGCTGCAGCGCATGGGCGGCCGCGTCTACGCCCTGGCCATGGCCGACGTGGACCACTTCAAGGCCTTCAACGATACCCACGGCCATGACGTGGGCGACCAGGTCCTGCGCATGGTGGCGGCCCAGTTGCGGCGCGTGCCCGGCGGGGGCCATGCCTACCGTTTCGGCGGCGAAGAGTTCACGCTGCTGTTCCCGGGCAAGAGCGCGGCCGAATGCAAGCCGCACCTGGAAAACGTCAGGCGGGCCATCGAGGCCTACCAGATGCGGCTGCGCGACAAGCCGGCGCGCCCCAAGGCCGACCAGCTCGGCATGCGGCGGCGGGGCGGGCGCGATGGGCGCAACGCGCGGCCTTTGAGGGTGACCGTCAGCATGGGCGTCGCTGAACGCAGCGAGGCCCTGCGCGGGCCGGAGGCGGTGATCAAGGCGGCCGACCAGGCGCTGTACCGGGCCAAGGACGGCGGCCGCAACCAGGTGTGCCTGTACAGCACGAAGCGGCGGGCGGGCGCCGCGTGAGCGGCCGGCTATCCGCCGGGCAGGGCCAGCGCCATCTGCGTTTCGTCGTAGAACCTGCCGTTCACGCACAGCGCCTCGCGCTCGCATCCGTACTCGGTGAAGCCCAGGCTGAGGTACAGGGCCGTCGCCGCGGCGTTGTTCGAGGTCACGCTCAATTGCACCTGGCGGATGCCGCGCATGCTTTCCGCGTGGGCGATCGCCGCCTGCATCAATAGCCTGGCCAGGCCCCGGCCGCGCTGGGCGGGCGCGACGTACATGCTCCAGACGTAGGCCTTGTGCCGCATCTTCAGCTTGCGCTGCCGGGCCACGCCGACCATGCCGGCCAGCGCCTCGCCGTCGAAGGCGCCGAACATCGCGCCATCGTCCGCCGGCGCGATCCAGCCGCGGATGTCCTCCAATGTCAGCGTGTGTTCCTCTTCGTAACTCGATCCGAACGATTCGGGGGTTTCGACCAGGGCGTCCAGGCGCAATCGGCGCAGGGACGCGGCATCTGCGGGCACCAGGGGGCGGACGACGGGAGAGGGCATGGAAGGCAAGTGTTGGGAATACGGAACGTTCGGGGCCGGTATGGGCAGTATAGAGGGGCGGCCTGCCTATAATGGGCCTAATGCCGCTCGCGGTTTTCACAAAGGAGCCACTGATGTTCGGTTTCCTCAAGATAAACCAGGACGCCAAGCGCAACGAGGTCCAGGAAGAGTTCGTGGCGCGCGTGGCCGATGCCGCGCAGGACTTTGTCCAGGCAGCCGGCCAGACCGGCGCCTTGCTGGACTACACGCCGTCCAGCGTCCATGCGCTGGATGAAGCGCTGGAGGCCGCCCACCTCGGGACCCTGCCTCTGACCCCCATGCAGACCGTCGGCGCCGCCGCCTACCTCTACGAGGTCGGACGCCGCGCGCATGGCGGGCTGTACGAAGTGTGCGACGACGAGGACCCGGTCGTGCTGGTCTGCGGCGACCCGGGAACCGAAGTCTGCTTCGGCGCGATCGCCAAGGTCGAGCGCCGGATCCGCTACGGGGCCGCCGAGGCGATCCCGCCCTATTTCGAGCAGTTCGTGGCGGCGCTGGGGGCGGGCGAGGCCCGCACCATCCGCTAGGGCGGGCCCCTCTCCGGGCTGGAAACCGGCGCTTTTGGCGCGATGACAACGGCCGCGCATCCCTTCTGGGGATTTCCCTTAGGACTGTAAGAAAAACAGTCCTACAATTCCGCCATTCCCGCTTCCCCGGCGGGTGCTCGCGCCGTCTGTCATCAGGCGGATTTTTACTAGCTGTACACTCGCGCCGCGATACGCGTCCGATTCCGCCTTGCCCCCAGGAGCGCCTGCATGAAATTCCGCTTCCCCATTTTCATCATCGACGAGGACTACCGTTCCGAGAACGCGTCCGGCCTGGGCATCCGCGCCCTTTCTGCCGCGATCGAGGCCGAGGGCGTCGAGGTGATCGGGGTGACCAGTTACGGCGACCTGAGTTCGTTTGCCCAGCAGCAAAGCCGCGCCAGCGCCTTCATCCTGTCGATCGACGATGAAGAGTTCGACGTGGACTCGCCCGAGGACGTGGCCAGCGCGATCAAGAACCTGCGCGCCTTCATCGGCGAGCTGCGCTTCCGCAACGCCGACATCCCCATCTACCTGTACGGCGAGACGCGCACCTCGGAGCACATCCCGAACGACATCCTGCGCGAATTGCACGGCTTCATCCACATGTTCGAGGACACGCCCGAGTTCGTGGCGCGCCACATCATCCGCGAAGCCCGCAGCTACGTCGACAGCCTGCCGCCGCCGTTCTTCCGCGAACTGGTCAAGTATGCGCAGGACGGTTCGTATTCCTGGCACTGCCCCGGCCATTCGGGCGGCGTGGCGTTCCTGAAGAGCCCCGTGGGCCAGATGTTCCACCAGTTCTTCGGCGAGAACATGCTGCGCGCCGACGTCTGCAATGCCGTGGACGAACTGGGCCAGCTCCTGGACCATACCGGCCCCGTGGCCGAATCCGAACTGAACGCGGCGCGCATCTTCCACGCCGACCACTGCTTCTTCGTGACCAACGGCACCTCCACCTCGAACAAGGTGGTGTGGCACGCCAACGTCGCCGCCGGCGACGTGGTCGTCGTGGACCGCAACTGCCACAAGTCGATCCTGCACGCCATCACGATGACCGGCGCGATCCCGGTGTTCCTGCGCCCCACGCGCAACCACCTGGGCATCATCGGCCCGATCCCGCTGGAAGAATTCCACCCGGACAACATCCGCAGGAAAATCGAGGCCAACCCTTTCGCGCGCGAGGCGGTCAACAAGAATCCGCGCATCCTGACGCTGACGCAAAGCACGTACGACGGCGTCATCTACAACGTGGAAATGATCAAGAAGCAACTGGGCAGCTACGTCGACACGCTGCACTTCGACGAAGCCTGGCTGCCGCATGCCTCGTTCCACGAGTTCTACCAGGACATGCACGCCATCGGCCAGGACCGCCCGCGCAGCCAGGACGCCATGGTGTTCGCCACGCACTCCACGCACAAGCTGCTGGCCGGCATTTCGCAGGCCTCGCAGATCATCGTGCAGGAGTCCGAGACCCGCAAGCTGGACCGCAACGTCTTCAACGAAGCCTATCTGATGCACACGTCCACCTCGCCCCAGTACGCGATCATCGCGTCCTGCGACGTGGCCGCTGCCATGATGGAGCCACCGGGAGGCACCGCGCTGGTCGAGGAAAGCATCCGCGAAGCCATGGACTTCCGCCGCGCCATGCGCAAGGTGGAATCCGAATTCGGCAAGAACGACTGGTGGTTCAAGGTCTGGGGCCCGAACCGCCTGGTGTCGGAAGGCATCGGCAACCGCGATGAGTGGATCCTGGAGTCCAACGACCACTGGCACGGCTTCGGCGACCTGGCCGAAGGCTTCAACATGCTGGATCCGATCAAGGCCACGGTCATCACCCCGGGCCTGGACATGTCGGGCAGCTTCGGCGAAACCGGCATCCCCGCGGCCCTGGTCTCCAAATACCTGACCGAGCACGGCGTGGTGGTCGAGAAGACGGGCCTGTACTCGTTCTTCATCCTGTTCACCATCGGCATCACCAAGGGCCGCTGGAACACGCTGCTGACCGCCTTGCAGCAGTTCAAGGACGACTACGACCGCAACCAGCCGCTGTGGCGCATCCTGCCGGAATTCTGCCGCGACCATCGCCGCTACGAGCGCATGGGCCTGCGCGACCTGTGCCAGCAGATCCATGAAGCCTACCGCGCGCGCGACGTGGCGCGCCTGACCACCGAGATGTACCTGAGCGACATGGTGCCGGCGTTGAAGCCGTCCGACGCTTTCGCCCGCATGGCGCACCGCGAGGTCGAGCGCGTCGACATCGACCAGCTCGAAGGCCGGGTCACCGGCGTGCTGCTGACGCCGTACCCCCCGGGCATCCCGCTGCTGATCCCGGGCGAGCGCTTCAACCGCACCATCGTCCAGTACCTGCAGTTCGCGCGCGAGTTCAACGAGCGCTTCCCGGGCTTCGAAACCTACATCCACGGCCTGGCCGACGAAGTGGGGCCGGACGGCGAAAAGCGCTACTACGTCGACTGCCTGATCGAAGAGTGAGGCCCGGCGGGCCTGGAGTCCTGATGTTCGATGTCGCCGTACTCGGCGCCGGCGCCGCTGGCATGATGTGCGCCGCGGTGGCCGGCCAGCGCGGCCTGCGCGTGGCGCTGGTCGACCACGCCACCCGCCTGGCGGAGAAAATCCGCATCTCCGGCGGGGGCCGCTGCAACTTCACCAACATCGGGGCCGGGCCCGCCAATTTTCTTTCCGAGAATCCGCATTTCTGCCGCTCGGCCCTGGCGGGCTACACGCCGCAGGACTTCCTGGCGCTGCTGAAGCGCCATCGCATCGCCTGGCACGAGAAACACCGCGGCCAGTTGTTCTGCGACGATTCCAGCGAATCCATCATCGACATGCTGCGGGCCGAATGCGACGCGGGCGGCGTGCAGTGGCGCATGGGCTGCCCGGTGGCCGAAATCGGGCATGGCGAGCACGGCTTCGAGCTGCGCACCAGCCAGGGGACGGTCCGCGCCGCCAAGCTGGTGGTGGCCACCGGCGGCATGGCGATCCCGCAACTGGGCGCCACCGACTTCGGCCTGAAGATCGCGCGGCAATTCGGCCTGAAGATCGTCGAGCCCAGGCCCGCCCTGGTTCCGCTGACCTTCGACCCGGCACAGTGGCAGGCCCTGTCCGAGCTGTCCGGCGTGGCGCTGGAGGTCGGCCTGCACACGGGGCAGGGCAAGGCCCGCGGCGAATTCCTCGAAGACCTGCTGTTCACCCACCGCGGCCTGTCGGGGCCGGCCATCCTGCAGATATCCAGTTTCTGGAAACCGGGCGAGCCCATCGTGGTGGACCTGGCGCCCGGCCGCGACCTGGCCGAGGAGCTGCTGGCCTCGAAGTCCGGCAACCGGCAGCAGTTGCACACGGTGCTGGCCGGCCTCTGGCCCAAGCGCCTGGCCGATCGCTGGCTGCATCTGGCGGAGCAGAAGGGCAAGCCCGGCCTGGCGGCGCTGCGCCTGGCCGACGCGCCGGACAAGACCCTGCGCGGCCTGGCGCAGGACATCCACCAATGGACGCTGGTGCCCAGCGGCACCGCGGGCTACAAGAAGGCCGAAGTGATGCGCGGCGGCGTCGATACGCGCGGCCTGGACCAGAAGTCCATGCAGGCCAAGGCCGCGCCCGGCCTCTACTTCATCGGCGAGGCGGTGGACGTCACGGGCTGGCTGGGCGGCTACAACTTCCAGTGGGCCTGGGCTTCCGGCGTGGCCTGCGGCAAGGCGCTGTAGGCCGGACGGACACATAGCACGCCGCTATTGCAGCAATTGGCAAGCGCCCATTGTCTGATTAAATAAAAATAAATATCATTTATGTTTTCGGTAATGATGCTGCCCCTCATCCGAGGGCGGATCCGACGGAGACATGCATGGCCTATACCCTTCCTCCCCTGCCCTACGCCTACGATGCCCTGGAGCCCCACATCGACTCCATGACGATGGAGATCCACTACAGCAAGCACCACCAGACCTACGTCAACAGCCTGAACGCCGCGCTGGAAGGGGCGGGCATCGCCACCGACGAGCCCGTCGAGGCGCTGGTGTCCCGCCTGGACCAACTGCCGGAGGCCGTGCGCGGCGCGGTGCGCAACCACGGCGGCGGGCACGCCAACCACAGCCTGTTCTGGTCGGTCATGTCGCCCGAGGGCGGCGGCGATCCCGAAGGCGAACTGGCCGCCGCCATCGAATCCGAACTGGGCGGCCTGGCGGCCTTCCGCGACGCCTTCACCAAGGCCGCGCTGACCCGGTTCGGCAGCGGCTGGGCCTGGCTTTCGGTGACGCCGGCCGGCAAGCTGACGGTGGAAAGCAGCGCCAACCAGGACAGCCCGCTGATGCACGGCAATACGCCGATCCTCGGGCTGGACGTCTGGGAGCACGCCTACTACCTGAAGTACCAGAACCGCCGGCCGGAATACATCGCCGCCTTTTACAATGTCGTGAACTGGCCTGAAGTGGCGCGCCGCTACGCAGCGGCGAAGCGCTAAGCGCATCCTGCGCAAGGAGGGCAGCGGCATATGAATACCTTCAGCCGTCATCGCGTGCGGCCGGCGGCCACCAGCATCAGCGTCTGGACGCTGGCCGTGCTGGTGTCCTGCCTGGCGCTGCACCAGCTCTGGGCGTACCTGGACGTGCGCGCGCCGCACGTGGCGGACGCTCTGCTGGGCGGCCTGGTCGCGGCCGCCGCGACGGCGCTGGGGACCGTGCCCATTCTCTTCGCGCGCAGCATTCCCCAGAAGGTGCAGGACAGCATGTTCGGCTTCGGCGCCGGCGTCATGCTGGCGGCCAGCGCCTTTTCGCTGGTGGCGCCGGGCATCGCCGCGGGCCGCGACCTGGGCTACGGCCCGTGGGGGGCGGGCCTGACGGTGGGCGCCGCCCTGCTGCTGGGGGCGGCGGTGCTGCTGCTCATGGACCGCACGCTGCCGCACGAGCATTTCATCAAGGGCAGGGAAGGCATCGAGGCGCACCGGCTGCGCCGCACCTGGCTGTTCGTATTCGCCATTACCCTGCACAACCTCCCGGAAGGCCTGGCCATCGGCGTGGGCTACGCGGGCAACGACCCCGTGCGCGGCACCGCGCTGGCCACGGGCATCGCGATCCAGGACATCCCGGAAGGGCTGGTGGTGGCGGTGGCGCTGCTGGCCGCGGGCTACCAGCGCGCGTTCGCGGTGGCGCTGGGGATGCTGTCCGGGCTGGTCGAACCCCTGGGCGCCGTTCTGGGCGCGGCCGTGGTCGGCTGGTCCGAGCCGCTGCTGCCGTGGGGGCTGGGCTTCGCGGCGGGCGCGATGCTGTTCGTGATCAGCCACGAAATCATCCCCGAGTCGCACCGCAAGGGGCACGAGGTCTACGCCACCTGCGGGCTGATGCTGGGCTTCGTGCTGATGATGCTGCTGGACACGGCGCTGGGCTAGGCCGGCGAGGGCGGGCGGCGAGGGCGGCCGGCGAGGACGGCGGGCATTCCCTGCCGGCGGCTTTCGTTGTATGCTTTCGCCGCTGTCACGCATGTTGCGGGAGAGAGCGGCCTGTATGCCCGGCCGCCGCCGAAGGCGCAATTCGCCCGGAATCGCTCAGGTAACCCATACCGCCCATGCTTGCCCTGTCCCGGTTTTTCACCGCGCGGACGCGGCAAAACAGTACTCTGGAGAGACCTGGCGCCGCCCCTTGAACTAGGGACATAGCGAGCAGCCCAGGCGCCGAAGGTGCAAACCCGCAGAGCGGGGCAACTCTCAGGCAAAAGGACAGAGGGGCGGAAGATTCAGCCGTTGTGCAGGCGCAGCCCGCCTGGTACCAGCGGCATTCCGTAACCCTGGCAACCACGCCGTCCCGGAGTTCCCGCGCATGTCCGCACCCCTCAAACGCACCCCGCTGGCCGAAGAACACATCGCCTCTGGCGCCCGAATGGTCGACTTCGGCGGCTGGGACATGCCGCTGGCCTATGGCTCGCAACTGGAAGAGCACCACGCCGTGCGCCAGGACGCGGGCATGTTCGACGTCTCGCACATGCTGAACGTCGACGTCGCGGGCCCGGACGCGTTCGCTTTCCTGCAGCGCCTGGTCGCCAACGACGTGGCCAAGCTGACCGTGCCCGGCAAGGCGCTGTATAGCTGCATGCTGAACCCGCAGGGCGGCGTGATCGACGACCTGATCATCTACTTCTTCGCCGCCGACGAATGGCGCGTGGTCGTCAATGCCGGCACCGCCGAAAAGGACATCGCCTGGATGCAGCGCGTGAAGCAGGCCGGCGGTTTCGACGTCGCCATTACGCCGCGCCGCGACCTGGCCATGGTGGCCGTGCAGGGCCCCAACGCCCGCGCCAAGGTCTGGGCCGCGCGCCCGGCGTGGCAGGCCGCCACCGAACCCCTGACCCCCTTTGTGGCCGCCATCGTCGGCGACGGCACCCTGGTGGCCCGCACCGGCTACACCGGGGAGGACGGCTTCGAGATCGTGCTGCCCGCCACCGAGGCCGTGCAACTGTGGCGCGACCTGGTCGCCCAGGGCGTGCGTCCCTGCGGCCTGGGGGCGCGCGACACGCTGCGCCTGGAAGCCGGCATGAACCTCTACGGCCAGGACATGGACGAGCTGGTCCAGCCCGGCCAGGCCGGCCTGACCTGGACGGTGTCTCTGAAGGACGCCGAGCGCCGTTTCATCGGCCGCGAGGCGCTGGAGCAGTTCGCCACGCCGGCCACCTTCCTGGGCCTGAAGCTGCAGGAACGCGGCGTCATGCGCGCGCACATGGCCGTGCGCACCAAGGAAGGCGTGGGCGAACTCACCAGCGGCACCATGTCGCCCACGCTCGGCGTGTCGATCGGCTTCGCCCGCCTGCCGCAGGGCGTGCGCCCCGGCGATACGGTCGAGGTCGATATCCGCGGCAAATGGGTGCCCGCCCTGGCGTGCAAATTGCCCTTCGTGCGCAACGGCAAAGCGGTCGAACACTCGTAAACTCGAAGCTTCGCGCGGGCGCCGGCCCCTCTGGGGCGACGGGGCCGCCCGCGCGAGGCGCGCAACACCATTCATCTACCTCGCATTCCCTCAGGAGTTCCCATGAGTCTGCCCACCGATCGCAAGTACACCGAGTCCCATGAATGGGTCAAAGCCGAAGGCGACGTGTTCGTCGTCGGCATCACCGATACCGCCCAGGACCAGTTGGGCGACCTGGTATTCGTCGGCGACGTGAAGGTCGGCGCCAAGCTGAACGCGGGCGAGACCGCCGGCGTGGTCGAGTCGGTCAAGGCCGCCTCCGACATCTACGCGCCGGTCGCCGGCGAGATCGTCGCTTTCAACGAAGAACTGGAAAACAACCCCAACCTGATCAACGAATCGGCCTTTACCGCCTGGATCTTCAAGATCAAGCCGGTCAATGCGGCCGACGCCGACAAGTTGCTGGACGCCGCCGGCTACGAAGCCGTCGCCAACGGCTAAGCCGCCGTCCGGGGCGGGCGCCGGGCCGCAGCGGCCCGGCGCCCGCCCCGCAAGATGCAATACCGCCCGTCTCCCGACGGCACCCGCTACCCCGAGATCTCCCCATGTCGCGCGCCCTAGACACCCACACCGACTTCATCCCCCGCCATATCGGCCCTTCCGACGCCGACCAGGCCGCCATGCTCGCCGTCATCGGCAGCGCCAGCCTGGACGCCCTGATCGAGGAAGTCGTGCCGCCCAAGATCCGCAGCCAGGCCCCGCTGGCGCTGCCGCAATCGCGCAGCGAAACCGACGTGCTGGACGAACTGAAGCAGATCGCGGGCCGCAACCAGGTCTACCGCAGCTACATCGGCCAGGGGTACTACGGCACGCAGACGCCCAACGTGGTGTTGCGCAACATCCTCGAGAATCCCGCCTGGTACACGGCCTACACGCCGTACCAGCCCGAGATCTCGCAGGGCCGCCTCGAGGCCCTGCTGAATTACCAGACCATGGTCGCCGACCTGACCGGGCTGGACATCTCCAACGCCTCGCTGCTGGACGAAGCCACCGCCGCGGCCGAAGCCATGACGCTGGCGCGCCGCAGCGCCAAGTCCAAGAGCCCGGTGTTCTTCGTCTCGCGCCACGTGCATCCCCAGACCCTCGAAGTCGTGCGCACGCGCGCCGAAGGCCTGGACATCGAGATCGCGGTGGGCGACGAGGCCGAAGGCCTGCCCGAGTGCTTCGGCGTGCTGCTCCAGTACCCGCACAGCACCGGCTCCGTGTCCGACTACCGCAAGCTGGCTGAAACCGCGCATGCGCAGGGCGCGATCGTGGCCGTCGCCACCGACCTGCTGGCGCTGGCCCTTCTGGCAGCCCCGGGCGAATGGGGCGCGGACATCGCCATCGGTTCGGCCCAGCGCTTCGGCGTGCCGTTCGGCTTCGGCGGCCCCCATGCCGGCTTCATGGCCTGCAAGGACGCCTTCAAGCGCAATATGGCCGGCCGCCTGGTCGGCGTGTCCAAGGACGCCCAGGGCAACCCGGCGATGCGCCTGGCGCTGCAGACGCGCGAACAGCATATCCGCCGCGAGAAAGCCACTTCCAACATCTGCACCGCGCAAGTGCTGCTGGCCGTGATGGCCGGCATGTACGCCGTGTGGCACGGCCCGGCGGGCATCCGCCGCATCGCCGAACGCGTGCAGCGCGGCACCGCGATCCTGCGCGCCGAGCTCGTCAAGCTGGGCGTGAAGGTCGCCAACGACACCTTCTTCGACACGCTGTTGCTGGAAACCGGCGCGGCCACGCCCGCCATCCTGACGGCGGCCGACTGCGCCCGCATCAACCTGCGCCGCGTCGACGGCGCCCGCCTGGCGGTTTCGCTGGACGAAACCGTCACCGCGGCCGACCTGCAGGCGCTGGTCAACGTTTTCGCCGCCGGCCTGCAGCGCGACGAGGTCGAACTCGACGTCGACGCGCTGGACGCGGCCGCCGCGGGCGGCATCCCCGCCGGCGTGGCGCGAGAAAGCGCCATCCTGACGCATCCGGTGTTCTCCAGCGTGCAGTCCGAGACCGACATGCTGCGCTACCTGCGCAAGCTGGCCGACAAGGACCTGGCGCTGGACCGCACGATGATCCCGCTGGGCTCGTGCACCATGAAGCTCAACGCCACCGCCGAGATGATCCCCATCACCTGGCCCGAATTCGCGCTGATCCACCCGTTCGCGCCCGCCGAGCAGAGCCGGGGCTACAACGAGCTGATCGACCGCCTGTCGGCCGCGCTGTGCGAAATCACCGGCTACGACAACATCAGCCTGCAGCCCAACTCGGGCGCGCAGGGCGAATACGCCGGCCTGCTGGCGATCCGCGGCTACCATCAGGCCAACGGCCAGCACCAGCGCAATATCTGCCTGATCCCGTCGTCGGCGCACGGCACCAACCCCGCCTCGGCCCAACTGGCCGGCATGGACGTGGTGGTGGTGGCTTCCGACGCCAACGGCAACGTGGACCTGGCCGACCTGCGCGCCAAGATCGAGCAGGTGGGCGACAGGCTGGCCGCCCTGATGATCACGTATCCCTCGACCCACGGCGTGTTCGAGGAAGCCGTGACCGAGATCTGCGACCTGGTGCACCAGGCCGGCGGCCAGGTCTACCTGGACGGCGCCAACATGAACGCCATGGTCGGCGTGGCGCAGCCGGGCAAGTTCGGCTCCGACGTGTCCCACCTGAACCTGCACAAGACCTTCTGCATCCCGCACGGCGGCGGCGGTCCCGGCGTGGGCCCCGTGGCGGTGCGCGCGCACCTGGCGCCGTACCTGCCCGGCGTGGTGAACGAGCAGGGCAAGCTGCCCGGCGAGGCCAAGGTCGGCCCGGTGTCGGCCGCGCCCTTCGGTTCCGCCGGCATCCTGCCGATCCCGTACGTGTACATCGCCCTGATGGGCGCCGACGGCCTGCGCCGCGCCACCGAAGTGGCCATCCTGAACGCCAACTACATCGCGACGCGCCTGCGCGGCCATTATCCGGTGCTGTACGCGGGCCGCCACGGCCGCGTGGCGCACGAATGCATCCTGGACGTGCGTCCCCTGAAGGACACCACCGGCATCAGCGCCGAGGACATCGCCAAGCGCCTGATGGACTACGGTTTCCATGCGCCCACCATGAGCTTCCCGGTCGCGGGCACGTTGATGGTCGAGCCGACCGAATCGGAAGGCATCGCCGAACTGGACCGCTTCATCGACGCGATGATCTCCATCCGCGAGGAAATCGCCCAGATCGAGCGCGGCGAGCGCGACCGCGAGGACAACGTGCTGAAGAACGCGCCGCACACGGCGCAGATGCTGCTGGCCGAAGAATGGCTGCACGATTATCCGCGCCAGCAGGCGGCCTATCCGGTCGCGTCCCTGCGCGACGCGAAGTACTGGCCGCCGGTCGCCCGCGTGGACAACGCCTATGGCGACCGCAACCTGGTGTGCGCCTGCCTGCCGGTCGAAGCCTACGCCTGACGCCCGGCCCGCATGAAAAAACCCCCGAGGGTTGGATCCATATCCAACCCTCGGGGGTTTTGCTTTGGGGGGCGATGCGCGCTTATTTCGTGGGCGCGGCCTTGCTGGCGGCGGAGAAGTCTTCCGCGATGCTGAAGAAGGTGTTCAACAGGATCTGGAGGTTTTCCTTGCCGATGCCGCCTTCCGAGTTCATGTCCATCTGCAGCACGGCCTGGTTCTTGTCGTCCAGGTAGGCGCGCGTCCAGCGGTATTCCTGGTTCCAGGCGTTGATGGCCTTGAGCGACATCGGCTTCTTGCTGCTGTAGGTGGCGGTCGCCACCAGGTCGTGGCACTGTTCCGTGAAGTCGTTGCACAGGAGCTCGATGCGCAGGTCGCTGGCGCCCGTGTTGGCGGGATCCAGGATCAGCACGGGGCCGTCCTCGCCGTCTTCCCGGCGGGGGGAATACGACATGTCGGCCAGCATGGCGTTGACGGTGTCGAAGTCGAAGTCCTGCATCAGGTCGGCCGGAACCGCGGTTGCCGCGGCGGCGTTCTCCGGATCCATGTCCATGTCTTCGGGTTCGCCTTCGTGGTCCATGGCGTCCAGGCCCGTCGCGCCCAGCAGGCCGGCGAACAGCTCATCGGCCGGTATCTTGGTGCCGTTCAGGTCGCCCATGCCGTCGGCGAAGTGGAACTTGCCGACGATGTTGTCGCCGTCGTTCTTGCCGACGTTGAACATTTCGGCCATGCCGGACATCGAGCGCATCTGCTCGTCGGCTTCGGCGCCGGCCTTCTCGGCGTCCAGGCCTTCTTTCTTCATGGCGTACTGCACCATCAGGTCGCGCACCATGGGCTTGGAGATGACCAGCGTGGCGTCGATCTGCTTGATGGCCTTGACCATGATCTCCTGGGGAGTCAGGTCCTTCACGTTGGGCGGGTTGGCCAGGTCCAGCGCGAACGTCAGCTTGCTTTCGCCCTTGGCGGTCTTCCAACTGATCGGATCGATGCTGAAGCTCGGGTTGCCTTCCAGGAGCTTGCCGGCGTTGTCCAGCAGCGTGTCGACCTGTTCGTCCTTCAGGCCTTCGTCGCTGGCGCCCATCATGTACTGGCGCACGAGCTGGTTGTAGGTGTCCGACAACTGCTTGACGGCGGGGCCGTCCAGCTTGGCCAGCTTGACGACGGCCTGGCCGTTGCCCAGCGCCACGTCGTTCAGGATGATGTCGCCGGTCTGGTAGGTGGCTTCGGCGCTGACGTTCTTGTCGTCCTCGGACAGCTTGACGCCGTAGCCCAGGTTGTCCAGCGACAGCTTGAGCTCGTCGTCGAACTTGACGACGTCGATGCGCTTGACCTTGATGTTCGAGTCGCCGACGGACAGGCCGAACTTGCCCATGCGGCTGTTCACGTCCATCGTCAGGCCCGAAATCGTCATCTTGACGGGGTCGTCGGATTTTTCGCCGTCCACCGACAGCGAGTCCATCACGGCGTGCGCCGTGCCGCCCTGCAGGGAGCGGTCGAACGTGCCGTTGACCGTGATGCCGCTGAAGTCGACCGCATTGCCTTCGTGCGTGATCTTGACGGGGGCGATCCTGGCCGTGGACGTGGCGACGCCGCCGAAGCCGACGATGGCGTCGGCGACCAGCGGGGACACGTCCTTGGTCAGTTCGAACAACTCCTTGATGTTGTCCGTCTTGGCGAGCTCGGAGTGGACGAAGGCCAGCTTGGGCGCGATGGCGCCGCGCGCCAGGGCGCTCTTGGGGAAGGGGCCGTGCTCGATGGCCGCGTCGAATTCCACCATGCCGGCGGGCATGCTGTCCGGGGTGTTGTCGCTCTTGACGAAGGACAGGCCGTAGCGCGCCTGGGTCGAGAACAGGCCGCGTTCGTATTTCAACTGGTCGATGCGCAGGCCGAACAGCGGCGTGATCTTGGCCAGTTTTTCATTGGCCTCCGCCAGATGGCGCTGCGAGCTTTCCTCGATGCGCTTGCCGGTGTACCAGGTGGCGCCCACCCAGCTTCCTGCTCCCACTATGACCACGCCGAGGGTGATCGCTACGCTCTTTTTCATCGTTCTGCTTTTTCGTTGATTATCGAGTCATATCCGGCAGTCGCGGCGGCTTCTGCCGCGGCGCGCCCTTGCGGGCGCCTTCGCCGGAATACGCGTATTCATCGGCCTGTAAGGCCCGCGGCGAGTATACCGAGGCGGCAGCCCGCCTGGCCGTGCTCGCAGTTACAGAAGATGTCAAAATGAAAGCCGGCGCAGTCGCGCCGGCTTTCTATGGGAAAAAGCAGGGGATTACAGCGGGTCCAGCGGGTAGATCGGGCGGCGCACCTTCTTGAATTCGAGCTGGCCGTAATCGGAGGTGGTGACGCCGACGCCGGTGCATTCGATGACCTGCGTGGCCATGTCGGAGAAGCCCGCGCGCCAGTGCACCCGGCTCTTCAGCACCACATAGCGCTTTTGCAGCGGGTCGATGCCGGCCGACAGCAGGCAGTTGACGTCGAAGGGTTCCTGGTGGCGCGACACCACCACGATTTCCACGCGGCCCGTGTCGATCACCACGGTCAGCCCGGTGTCGTTGCGCACGCCGCGGTACATGGGGCCGCGGTTCAGGTAGACGCCGTCGAACACCAGCTTGACGCGGCCGGTGACTTCCAACGGCTCGCTGGGCTCCTTGATGGCGGGCATGGGCAGCTTGCCGCCCAGCTTGAGCGTAATGGTCCGGCCCACGCCGGCCGCGGCCGCTTCCTGCGCGGCTTCGGGGTCGCAGATGGCGTAGAAGACCACGTTTTCCAGTTCCTGGCGCAGCACTTCGGCCAGCACGGCGGTGGTGTCCATGGTGCCGCCCGACCCCGTGTTGTCGTAGTGGTCCAGCAGCACGACGGGGCCTTGCTCGATGGCCTTGGCGCGCGCGATGGTGGGCGCCAGCGGTTCCGGATGGAACACCCAGTCGGCCCGGCCCGTCCAGGCGCGCTCCAGCAGTTCGTCGCGGTACTGTTCCGCTTCGGCGAGCTTGCCGTCGGTACAGACCACGGCGCTCAGGCCGGCTTCGCGGATGTCGGCATGCGGGAAGCCCACGAAGACCGAGGCGGCCAGCACGCCGCCGGCTTCCAGTTCCCGGCAGCGTTCCTGCAGGGGCTTGTTGGGCGCGGCGTGGGTGCCCTGGCACATGATGTGGGGCAGCATGGGCTTGTTGGCCCAGGCCATGACGGGCTCGATCTCGCCCTTCAGGGTGCGGACGATCACGTTGGCGGCGCGCACGCCCGATTCGCGGATGTCCACGTGCGGATAGGTATGGAAGCCGCTGATGACCGTGGCGTTCTTGACGATGTCGTCGTAGATGTTGGCGTGCATGTCCAGCGTGACCGCCACGGGCGTCGTTGGATCGATCTCGCGCAGGCGGCGCAGCAGGTCGCCTTCGGCATCGTCCACGCCCTGCGCCACCATGGCGCCGTGCAGGTCCAGCAGGATGGCGTCGAAGCCGCCGCGCTCGACCTCGTCCAGGATCAGCTTGCACAGCCGTTCGTGCGTTTCCGCGCTGGCCGGTCCGCTGGGCCAGGACTCCGCCGCCACGGGCACCACCATCTCGGCGCCCTCGCGGCGCGCCACCTCGATGTAGCCGCCCAGGCCGCTATCCGTGTTCTGGTAGGCCTTGATGGCGCGTTCGCCGGCCAGGATCTCGGGGTTGCCGCGGAAGAAACGTTCGAGCGGGGTCGGCACGGGCGAAAACGTGTTCGTCTCGTGCTTGATCATTGCCAGAAGCCAACGCATGGGAATTCCTGTGGGTTTGCTGTGGAAGGGTCAGGCCGCCTTGGGAGGCTGGGGCCAGGGGTGTTGGGCGGGGCGCATCCGTTCCCAGGCGCGCGCGAGCCGCAGCACGCCCAGGTCGTCGAAGCGGGGGCCGGCGATCTGCAGGCCGATGGGCAGGCCCGCCTTGGTGTAGCCGCAATTGACGGAGGCGGCGGGCTGCTCGCTCATGTTGAAGGGCAGGGTGAAGCCGATGTGGTGCATGGTGGTCGCGACCTCGTTGGTGGGCGACGGCCATTCGGCGTTGTACGCCACCACCGGCGCCACCGGCGACAGCACGTAGTCGTACGGCGCGCAGGCGGCGACCGTCCTGGCGCGCACGTTCAGGGTTTCGTAGTAGCTGCGGAACACGGCCTCGCCGGACTGGCCGCCGCCGCTTTCCGCCCAGGCGCGGATGAAGGGCAGGATCCGCGCGCGCCGTTCTTCCGGCAGGGCGGCCAGGTCCAGGGCCGAGCGGGTGCGCCAGAAGCGGTCCACGCCGTCCAGCATGTCCGGGGTCATCCAGGGCTGCATGGGCGTCACGATGGCGCCCGCGGCCTCGAAGGCGCGCGCCGCGGCCTGCACCGCGTCGAGGATTTCGGGGTCCACCGGCAGGCCGCAGCCCGCGTCCAGCAGGAGGCCGATGCGCAGGCCGCGCACATCGTGTTCCAGGTCCAGCCAGTCGATTTCCTGGAAGGGCAGGCTCATGTGGTCGCGCGCGTCGGGCAGCGACAGCACGCCCATCATGAGCGCGGCGTCGGCCACCGTGCGGGTCATGGGGCCGGCGCAGCGGCCCATGAACGGCGGGTCGATGGGGATGCGGCCCAGGCTGGGCTTGAGCGTGGCGATGCCGCACCAGGCCGCCGGCAGCCGCACGGAACCGCCGATGTCGGTGCCGATGTGCAGCGGGCCGTAGCCGGCGGCCGCCGCCGCGCCCGCGCCGGCGCTGGAGCCGCCGGGATTCTTGGACAGGTCCCAGGGATTGCGCGTCAATTCGTGGAAGCTGGACAGGCCGGACGACAGCATGCCGTAGTCGGGCATGGTGGTCTTGCCCAGCAGCACGGCGCCGGCTTCGCGCATGCGGGCGGCGGGCGGCGCGTCGGCCGCGGCGGGCGTCAGGTCGGTCGCCGCCGTGCCCAGCGGCACCGGAACGCCGCGGGTGGCGATGTTCTCTTTGATGGTGGAGGGCACGCCGTCCAGCGTATGGCCGCCGGCCGACAGGGGCTCGCCCTTCATCCAGCGGGCCTCGGAGGCGCGCGCCATCGCCAGCGCGCCTTCCGGATCCAGCGCATAGGTGGCTTTCAACTGCGGTTCCCAGCGCGCGATATGCTCCAGCACGGAGCGGGTCGCCTCGACGGGCGACAGCGTCTTGTCGCGGTACGCCTGCAGAAGTTCGACGGCGGACAGTTCATGCGGTTGCGGCATTTCGGTTCCTGTGTGCGGATCGTTGCGTCACGGCGCGGGCGCCGGCGCCAGGCCGGCCGAGATGGGGCGGAAGTTGCGGAAGTCCCAGTCCCGCCCGGGCGCCGCGTCGATCAGGGCCCGGGTGTACTCGTGGTGCGGGTCGGTCAGCACGGTTTCGGCGGAGCCGGTCTCGACGACCTTGCCGCGCTGCATGACCATGATGGTGTCGCAGATCTGCGCGGCCACGCGCAGGTCGTGCGTGATGAAGAGCACGCCCACGCCGGTGCGCTGGCGCACCTGTTCCAGCAGCTCCAGCACCTGGGCCTGCACCGATACGTCCAGCGCGGACACGGCCTCGTCGGCCACCAGGATCTCCGGGTCCATGACCAGCGCGCGCGCGATGCAGATGCGCTGGCGCTGGCCGCCGGAGAACTGGTGGGGGTAGCGGCGCATGGCGTCCGGGCTCAGGCCCACCACGGACAGGGTCTCGCCGGCGCGCTTCAGGGCCTGGTCGCGCGGCACGCCGAAGTTGAGCAGGCCTTCGATGATGGACTCGCCCACCGTGCGGCGCGGGTTCAGCGAGCGGTAGGGGTCCTGGAACACGATCTGGATCCGGCGGCGCACGGGGCGCAGCGCCGAGCCGGACAGGGTGCTGAGGTCTTCGCCGCCGATCATCATGTGGCCGGCGGTGGGCTCGATCAGCCGCACGATGCAGCGCGCGACCGTGGACTTGCCCGAGCCCGATTCGCCCACGATGCCCAGGATCTCGCCCTTGCGCAGGGTCAGGTTCACGTCGGCGGCCGCGACGATGCTGTGCGCGGCCTTGCGCGAAAACACCGAGCGCGCGCTGCCATAGGTGCGGCCCAGCCCCTTTACGTGCAGCACCGGCATGCCCGCGGGCGCGTCCCGGCGCGCGGGCACCAGGCTGGGCACCGACGACACCAGGCGCCGGGTATAGGATTGCTTGGGCTCGGCCAGGATTTCGTTGCGGGTCCCGCTTTCCACCAGGTCGCCGCGGTTCATCACGACGATGCGGTCGGAGATCTCGGCCACCACGCCGAAGTCGTGGGTGATGAACAGCACGGCGGTCCGGTGCTTGACCTGGAGCTCCTTGATCAACGCCAGGATCTGCTTCTGCGTGGTGACGTCCAGCGCGGTGGTGGGCTCGTCCGCGATGAGCAGCTTGGGCTCGAGGATGAGCGCCATCGCGATGACGATGCGCTGGCGCTGGCCCCCGGACAACTGGTGGGGATAGGAGTCGAAGATGCGTTCGACGTCCGGCAGGTGCACGGACCGGAACATCTCCAGCACCTTGGCGCGGCGTTCCGCGGGCGTCATCTTCTTGCGGTGCAGGCGCAGCACCTCGTCGACCTGCTTGCCCACCGTGTGCACGGGATTGAGCGCGGTCATGGGTTCCTGGAACACCATGGCCATGCGGGTGGCGCGCATTTCGCGCAGGCGGCGCTGCGTGGCGGTGACCACGTCCTCGCCTTCCACCCGGATCGAGCCGGCGCTGACGGACAGCACGCCGGGCGGCAGCAGGCCCATGACGGCCAGGGACGTGACCGACTTGCCCGAGCCGGATTCGCCGACGACGCACACCGTTTCGCCGGCATGCACGTCCAGGCTGAGGTTGCGCACCACGCGGTTGCCCGCGCCGGCGACTTCGACCGACAGGTTGCGGATGGCCAGGATGGCGGACGAGGTGTCGCCCGCGGGGGGAGTGGGGGTATAGGTCATGGACATCAGATCCTGCGCACCATTTTCGGGTCCAGCGCGTCGCGCAGGGCGTCTCCCAGGATGTTCACGCTGAGCACGGTCAGCGACAGGAACAGGCCGGGAAAGAGAATCAGCCCGGGCAGCATGCGGAAGTACATGCGGCCTTCGGACATGATGTTGCCCCAGGAGGCGATCTCGGGCGGGATGCCCGCGCCCAGGAAGCTGAGGATGGCTTCGGTCAGCATCGCGGACGCGAAGACATAGGTGCCCTGCACCGTCAGCGGCGCGATCGTGCTGGGCACCATGTGGCGCCACAGCAGCAGCGGCAGCGGCGTGCCCAGGGCCAGTGCGGCCTCGACGTAGGGCTCGCCGCGCACGGTCAGGATCTGGCCCCGCACCAGCCGGACCACGCGAGGGATTTCCGGGATGGTGATGGCCACCAGCACGGTGGTCAGGCTGGCGCCGGTGACGGACACCAGGGCGATCGCCAGCAGGATGCCGGGGATCGCCATGATGGCGTCCATGGTGCGCATGATCAGGCCGTCCAGCGAGCGGAACCAGCCTGCGATCACGCCGACGACCAGCCCGACGGCGACGCTGACGACCGCCGCGCCCAGGCCCGCGATGAGCGAGACGCGCGCGCCGTAGGCCACGCGGGACCAGACGTCGCGGCCGAAGGCGTCGGTGCCGAACAGGTAGTCGGTGAAGGGCTGCTTCAGGCGCGCGCCCGGGTTGATGAGGGTGGGGTCGACGGTGCCCAGCAGGGGCGCGAACAGCGCGACGACGACGATCGTCGCCAGCACCGCCAGCGCCAGCATGACGGGCCAGCTCTTGAGCCCCTGGCGGATTTGCCGCCAGGCCGTGACTTGGGGATTTCCGCCGCCGGGAAGATCGGCGACGTCGGTTGGCGTTTGCATGGGCCGGCCCCTAGTATCTGATCCGCGGGTCGAACACCGTGTAGGCGCAATCGACAACCAGGTTGATGAACACGTAGACGAACGCGAAGAAGAGCGTCAGGCCCTGGATGACCGGATAGTCGCGGGCGAGGACGGCTTCGACCACCAGCCGGCCCAGGCCCGGGATGTTGAACACCGATTCGGTCACGACCACGCCGCTGATCAGCAGCGCGATGCCCAGGCCCACGACGGTGGCGATGGGCACGGCGGCGTTGCGCAGGGCGTGCCCCAGCAGCACGCCGGTCTCGCCCAGGCCCTTGGAGCGGGCGGTCCGGATGAAATCCTCTCCCATGACTTCGATCACGCTGGTGCGCGTGATGCGGGCGATCAGCGCGACGTAGACTGTGGACAGGGCCAGCGACGGCAGGATGAGCCGGTGCAGGTACGGCCAGAAGCCCTTGGCCAGCGGCGCATAGCCCTGCACGTTGAACCAGCCCAGCTTGATGGCGAAGAGCCAGATGAGCAGGTAGCCGGTGACGAACACGGGCACCGAGAAGCCCAGCACCGAAAAGCCCATCACCGCGCGGTCCAGCAGCTTGCCCTGGCGCCATGCGGCGAGGATGCCCAGCGGGATGGCGACGAGCAGGGTGAAGGCCAGGGTCAGGACGGCCAGGCTCATGGAAGGCTCCAGCCGCTGGCCGATCAACTGGGTGACGGGCACGCCGGACATCAGCGAAGTGCCCAGGTCGCCTTGCAGGAGCTTGCCGCCCCACAGAAAGAATTGTTTGATGACCGGCTGGTCCAGGCCCATCGTCTGCCGTATCTGTTCGATACGCTCAGGCGTGGCGCCGTCGCCCGCCATGATGATGGCCGGATCCCCCGGGCTGAAGCGCAATATCGCGAAGACCACCACCGCGACCATCACCAGAACGGGGATGGTCGCGAGGAGCCGGCGTGAGACGAATGCCAGCATGTAATTCCCCCAGCTAAAGCCCGTCAGGGGGCTTTCTTGACGTTCCAGAACGCGAAGACCGGCGCGTGCACCAGGCCCGAGAGCTTGGTCGAGTAGACCGTTGGCACGGACATCTGGCCCAGCGGCACGTACAGGCCTTCGTCGATGCCGATGCGCTGCACTTCATCGGCGATCTTCTTCTGTTCCGCGGGATCGGAGGTCAGCGCCATCTTCGTGCGCAGTTCCTCGATCTGCGGGAAATCGGGCCAGCCGAACCAGGCGTTGTCGCCGTTGGCGGCGGCCGGCGCGGAGCGGACCGGGTCCATCACGTCCGTGGCGTACCAGTTGGTGTTGTGGACGTTCCAGCCGCCTTCCGCGGGCGCGGCCTTGGAGGCGCGGCGGGTGGCCACGCTCTGCCAGTCCATCGCCGCCAGGTTGACGTTGAAGCCGGCCTTGCGCAGCGCCTGGGCCATCACGACCGGCTGCGCCGACAGCGTGCCCACGTCGGTCGCGTGCATGACCAGGATGGGCGTGTTGTCGTAGCCCGCTTCCTTCAGGAGGGCCTTGGCCTTGTCGATGTTGGACGGCACCACCATGTCCTTGCCGATGTCGCTTTCCAGCGGCGTGCCGCAGCCCCACAGCGAGGCGCAGGTCTTCCAGTACTTGGGATTGCCGACCAGCGCCTTCATCACGTCTTCCTGGCCGATGGCGTACATCGCGGCCTGGCGGATCTTCTTGTTGTCGAAGGGCGGGTACTTGAAGTTGAAGCGGTACATCGTGAAGTAGCCGACCGGACTGAGCGACTCTTCCTTCAGGTCCGGGTTGCCTTCGATCATGGGCAGCAGGTCGTACGGGAACTGCTCGACGAAGTCGATCTCGCCGCCCAGCAGCGCGTTGGCGGTGGTCAGCGCGTCGGGCATGACGTCCCATTCGACCTTGTCGACGTTGACGACCTTGCCGCCGGCCAGGCCGCTGGCGGGTTCCTTGCGAGGCACGTAGTCGGCGTTCTTGACGTAGACCGTCTTCACGCCGGGCTTGAATTCGACGACCTTGAACGGGCCGGAGCCGGTCATGTCGGTGATGGGTTGGCCGATGGCCTGTTCCGCGATGCGCTTGGGCATCATGAAGGGCGCGGTGCCGGTGGGCTTGGACAGGGCGCGCAGCGCCAGGTCGGTGGGCTCTTTCATGACGATGCGGAAGGTCTTGTCGTCGACGGTTTCGATCTTGTCGGTGAACTTCATCAGCGTGCGGCCCATGCCGTCGCCGGCGGCCCAGCGCTTGATCGAGGCGACGCAGTCTTCGGACGTCACCGGCTTGCCGTCATGCCATTTCTGGCCGTCGCGCAGCGTCATGGTGTAGGTCTTGCCGTCGGGCGAGACCTCCCATTTTTCGAGCATCTGCGGCTGGATCTTGTTGTCGGCGTCGGTGGCCAGCAAGGTGTCGTAGATCATGTAGCCGTGCCACGTCGTGATGTACGCGGTGGTGGCATGCGGATCGGTCAGGCGCAGAGGCGAATGCATCACCGTCTTGATCACGGTCTCGGCGTAGGCGCCGTGAGCCACCATGAGGGTTGCGCCCGCCAATGCGGCGGCTCGGACGAACTTCAGCATGAATCTTCCCCTTGTGCGTAGTGAGCGGCGCGATGCGCCGCTGCGTCGTTAATCCGCCGCGCGAGGCGGCGTGCGAGGTTCAGGCAGTAGCCGACCGGCCGGCGAAGACCGGTCCGCAAGGCGCCATTCTGATGCCCGGACGCAACCGTGTCCATGGTTGTTTTGCCGCATCCATCAGCATGGAGCCGGGGGCCGCGCAGACCAGGATAGTTTGCGCGATGGCCGTGAAATCCGCGCGGAAATGCGCGGAACTCTTCACCGCCAGGATCGCCGCGCGGCGTGGTTCCACGCCCGCGAAACGGAACATCTCCTGGTCGGCCATCTGCACCTTGTTGGAGGCGACCACGATGCGCACGCCGCCGATGCGCAGGCAGGCGCTGGGGCCCAGGTCCATGTGGAACCCGCGGTAGAACGCGCCGTGCGTATCGAAGCGTCCATCCGAAGTTTTCTCGACTATGAATTCGGTGTCCAGCGGTTCGTCGTCGGGAATACCCGAATGTCCACCCAGTGCAATCCGGATCTTTTTCCCGGGCCCGGCGCGATGGGCGGCCAGCGCGGCTTCCGGGTCGACGATCAGGCCGATGGCGGCGTCGCGCGCATCGTGGCGGATGAGGGCGCGCAGCAGGCCGGTGGTGTCGGAGCTGCCGCCCGCGCCGGGATTGTCCTGCGCGTCGGCGATGACCACGGGCTTGCCGGCGTCGCGCGCCAGGCGCAAGGCTTCCTGCACGGCCTCGTCCGGCGTGTACAGCCGGCCGCCGAAGTCGCGTTCCGCGTCGAGCACGGCGCGCGCCATCTCGTCGGCGGCCGCGTCCGCATCCGCCTGGGTGGCGCCATAGGCCCAGACCGCGGGCGCGCATTCGGGAAAGTCGGCCGCGGGAAATCCCGTGGCGAAAGACAGGCTGGTCGCGCCGCGCGCTTCGATGTCGCCCACCAATCGGTACAGGCTGCGCGAGGGCTCGATGTCGGTGGATTGCCAGCACAGGGGAATCAGGTAGGGCAGCGGGCGCAGCGCCACGCAGGGCCGCGGCATGCCCTCCAGCCGCATGGACAGCAGCCCGGCGGCGCGCTGCCCGGTTTCCGCCATGTCGATGTGGGGATAGGTGCGGTAGCAGACCAGCGCGTCGGCGTGGCGCAGCATGGCGCGCGTCACGTTGGCGTGCAGGTCCAGGCTGGCCACGATGGGCACGTCCGGGCCCACCAGCTCGCGCACGCGCCTGAGCAATTCGCCTTCGCCGTCGTCCAGGTGCTCGGTCACCATGGCGCCGTGCAGGTCCAGGTAGACGCCGTCCAGCGGCGCGGCCTGCGACAGACCCTGCAGGATTATGGCGCTGATGCGCTCGAACGCGTCCCGGGTCACCGGCCCCGAAGGGCTGGCCGCGGCCCAGGTGGTGGGCAGCAGCGTGTGCCGCCCCATGGCCTCGATGAAGCCGGCCACTGGAATATTGGCGCCCGCCACCGCCTGGAACATCGCCGCCCCGCTGACCAGCCTGGGCCAGCCGCCGCCTTTCTCGGCAAAATCTTCCCAAGCCGCGCGAGAAGGCGCAAACGTATTGGTTTCGTGCTGAAAGCCGCCTATCCCGATGCGCATCAGGATCCCCCTTATCGTTTTGATGGAAAAAAGGCGCGGAAACCTTCCGCGCCCTTTGCACTACCCGCACACAAAACAGGCACAACGCCCCAATCAGGCAAGGCCATCCCCAAGCGGGGTCGCGCGGATCCGGCTCCGCCGGTCCGCAGCGACGCCCCCCTGGGGGGGAAGCGCGCAGCGCTTCGGGGGGGGACCCTCACTTCGCGACAGGCATGGTGAATTCCGCGCCCTTGGCGATGCTGTCCGGCCAGCGCTGCATCACGCTCTTGTAGCGCGAATAGAAGCGGATGCCTTCCTCGCCGTAGGCGTGATGGTCGCCGAACAGCGAACGCTTCCAGCCGCCGAAGGAATGCCAGGCCATGGGCACGGGAATCGGCACGTTGATGCCGACCATGCCCACCTTGATCTGGCGGGCGAAGGCGCGCGCCACGCCGCCGTCGGACGTGAAGCAGGCCACGCCGTTGCCGAACTCGTGGGCATTGATCAGGTCCACCGCGGTGGCGAAGTCCGGCACGCGCACGATGCACAGCACCGGCCCGAAGATTTCTTCGCGGTAGATGTTCATGGCCGGCTTGACGTTGTCGAACAGGGTGCCGCCCAGGAAGAAGCCGCGCTCGTTGCCGGCCACCTTCAGGTCGCGCCCGTCCACCACCAGGTCGGCGCCGGCGGCGATGCCGTCCTCGATGTAGCCCAGGACCTTGCTGCGATGCTGCGCGGTCACCAGCGGGCCCATTTCGGCGTCCGACTGCATGCCGTCCTTGACGACCAGGGACTTCACGCGCGGCGTCAGGCGTTCGATCAGCTTGTCGGCCACGTCGCCCACCGCCACGGCGACCGAGATCGCCATGCAGCGTTCGCCGGCGGAACCATAGGCCGCGCCCATCAGGGCGTCGGTGACCTGGTCCAGGTCGGCGTCGGGCATGACGACCAGGTGGTTCTTGGCGCCGCCCAGCGCCTGCACGCGCTTGCCGCGGCGCGTGCCTTCCGCGTAGATGTATTCGGCGATGGGCGTGGAGCCGACGAAGGACAGGGCCTCGACGTCCGGGTGCGCGATCAGCGCGTCCACGGCCTGCTTGTCGCCCTGTACGACGTTGAAGACGCCGGGAGGCAGGCCGGCCTCGGTCAGCAATTCGGCCAGGCGCAGCGATGCCGACGGATCGCGTTCGGAAGGCTTGAGCACGAAGGTGTTGCCGCAGGCGATCGCCACCGGGAACATCCAGCACGGCACCATCATGGGGAAGTTGAACGGCGTGATGCCGGCCACGACGCCCAGCGCCTGGCGCATGCTCCAGTTGTCGATGCCGCCGCCGATCTGGTCGGAATACTGGCCCTTGAGAAGCTGGGGAATGCCGCAGGCGAATTCGACGATCTCGATGCCGCGGGTGACTTCGCCCTTGGCGTCGGAGAACACCTTGCCGTGCTCGCGGGTGATCAGCTCGGCCAGCTCATCCTGGTGCTTGTCCAGCAGCGCCTTGAAATTGAACAGGACGCGGGCGCGCTTGAGCGCGGGGGTTTCGGACCAGGCCGGAAAGGCGGCCTTGGCGGCGGCCACGGCCAGCGCCACGTCCTCGTTGGAGGCCAGCGGGATCGACGAGGCGACTTCGCCGGTGGCGGGATTGAAGCCGTCGGCGTAGCGGCTGCTGCTGCCGTCGTAACGCTGGCCGTTGATGAAATGGGGGATGGTCTTCATGCAACTTCCTTCAGGACCTTGCCGATCTGTTCGAAGATCTGGCCGATCTGGGCCTCGTCGATGATCAGGGGAGGCGAGACGGCGATGATGTCGCCGGTGTAGCGCACCATCAGGCCGCTGTCGAAGCACTTCTGGAAGACTTCGGCGGCGCGGGCGCCCGGCGCGCCGTCGCGCGGGGCCAGCTCGATGCCGCTGACCAGGCCCAGGTTGCGCACGTCGATCACGTGCGGCGCGCCCTTCAGGGAATGGGCGGCGGCCTCGAAGGCGCCGGACAGCTTGCGGGCGCGGCTGAACAGGTCTTCGCGGCGGTAGATATCCAGGGTCGCCAGGATGGCGGCGGCCGCCAGCGGATGCGCCGAATAGGTGTAGCCGTGGAAGAACTCGATGCCGCCGGCGGGGCCGTTGACGATGGCGTCATGTACCTCGCGCTTGACGGCCACCGCGCCGGCCGGCACGGCGGCGTTGCTGACGCCCTTGGCCATGGCGATGATGTCCGGCGTCACGCCGAAGAATTCCGAGGCCGTGGCGGCGCCCAGGCGGCCGTAGGCGGTGATGACTTCGTCGAAAATCAGCAGGATGCCGTGCTTGGAAGTGATTTCGCGCAGCTTTTCCAGGTAGCCCTTGGGCGGGATCAGCACGCCGGTGGAGCCGGCCATGGGTTCGACGATGACCGCGGCGATGGTGGAGGCATCGTGCAGGGCGATGATGCGCTCGAGTTCGTCGGCCAGTTGGGCGCCCCAGGCGGGCTGGCCCTTGGAGTAGGCGTTCTGCTCCAGGTTGTGGGTGTGCGGCAGGTGGTCCACGGCCGGCAGCAGCGCGCCGGAGAAGGTCTTGCGGTTGGCCGAGATGCCGCCCACCGAGATGCCGCCGAAGCCCACGCCGTGGTAGCCGCGCTCGCGGCCGATCAGGCGGGTGCGCTGGCCTTCGCCGCGGGCGCGGTGATAGGCCAGGGCGATCTTGAGCGAGGTGTCGACGGACTCGGAGCCCGAGTTCGTGAAGAAGACGCGGTCCAGGCCCTGGGGCATCAGGCCGGCCACGGCCGTGGCGGCCTCGAAGGCCAGCGGATGGCCGAGCTGGAAGCCCGGCGCATAATCCATGGTGCCCGCCTGGCTGGCGATGGCGGCGACGATTTCCTCGCGGCCGTGGCCGGCGTTGACGCACCACAGGCCCGCGGTGCCGTCCAGCACCTGGCGGCCGTCGGCCGAGGTGTAGTACATGCCTTTGGCCGTGGCCAGCATGCGCGGATGGGCCTTGAACTGTTTATTGGCAGTGAAGGGCATCCAGAGATGGGACAGGTCGGGCAAGGCGGCGGGGGCGTTCATGGCGGCTCCAGGGTCGGGACAGGCGCCGGGCTGCGCGACGATCGCGCAGCCAGCGGCTATGCAGACGATTCTGGTGCGTCCGGGTGGGAATGCAAATATACGATCCGCGCAAATGCCGCTAACTGTATAGTTGTAAACGGCACAACTGTACAGATATCTTCGTGATCGATTTCCAGCCCAACCGCGCTCGCGGCCAGGCGCCGACCCTGGTCGAGCAACTGGTCGCCGCCATCCTGCAGGCCATCGAGGCGCAGACGCTGCGTCCGGGCATGCCCTTGCCCTCGGTGCGCGAGTTCGCGCGCCGGTACGGCGTCAGCACCTTTACCGTGGCCAGCGCCTACAGCCGGCTCGTGTCGCTGGGCTGGCTGGCCGCGCGCCCGGGCGCCGGCTATCGGGTGGCCACGCCGGACGCGCCGGCCCGTCCGCGCCAGCCGCTGTCCTGGGAGCCGCCGCGCCTGAACGCCGGGTGGCTGCTGTCGGACATCTTCGCGGACCACTCCATCCCCATCAAGTCGGGCTGCGGCTGGCTGCCGGGCGAATGGCTGAACGAAGAAGGGCTGCACATGGCGCTGCGCCACATGGGGCGGGTGCCGGCCATGCGCATCGCGAACTACGGGCATCCCTACGGCTATGCGCCGCTGCGCGAGAGCATCGCGGCCAGCCTCGGCGCGCAGGGCATGGAAGTGGAGGCCTCGCAGGTGCTGCTGACCCAGGGCGTGACGCACGGGCTGGACATGGTGATCCGCACGCTGCTGCGGCCGGGCGACACCGTGGTGGTGGAGCAGCCGGCCTACGCCAACCTGCTGCAGATGCTGCGGCTGGCGGGCCTGCGCGCGGTGGCCGTGCCGCGCACGCTGGACGGGCTGGATTGCGACGCGCTGGACGCCGCCTGCGCGCGGCACCGGCCCCGCGCCCTGTTCGTCAATACCGCCCTGCAGAATCCGTCCGGCGCCAGCGTCGGCATGGCCAACGCGTTCCGCATCCTGCAGGCGGCCGAACGCCATGGGCTGTGGGTGATCGAAGACGACATCTCGCGCGAGCTCGCGCCCGGCGTGACGCCGATGCTGGCCGCGCTGGACGGGACCCGGCGGGTGGTCTACCTGGGCGGCTATTCCAAGGTCATCAGCCCCTCCGTGCGGGTGGGCTACGTGGTCGCGCACCGGGATCTCACCCGCGACATCGCGCGCACCAAGATGGCGGTGGGCCTGACTTCGCCGGAGATCATGGAACGCATCGTGCACCAGGTCATCCGCGAGGGGCGCTACCGGGCCCACATCGCCCGCACCCGCGAGCGGCTGGCGCAAGCGCATGCCGCCGTGGCCCAGCAGATGGCGCAGCAGGGCTTCGAGATCTACGGACGCCCGCAGGGCGGCCTGTTCCTGTGGGCCAAGGTGGGCGGCCAATGGCGCGAGCGCGGCGCCAACGGGCTGGCCGAACTGGCGCTCAAGGACGGCATCTGGCTGGCGCCCGGCTCTTATTTCGAGGCGGACGAGGCCGATACTCCCTGGATACGCTTCAACGTGGCCTATTCCGAGGCGCCGGAACTCTGGCGCTTCATGCGCAACGCCGGCGCGTAGGCTGGGGCAGGGCTACGCGCGCTCGTACGTGACGAAGTCGTACTCGTAGCCGTTTTCGGCCGGTTGCGGCGCGCGCGCCGTTTCCTTCCACTGGAAGGACGGCAGCAGCGGGAAGAAGGCGTCGCCGTCGACGTCGGCGCGGACCTCGGTGGCCAGCACGCGCCGGGCCAGCGGCAGGGCCTGCGCATAGATCTGCGCGCCGCCGATCACGAAGGCTTCGTCGACATCGCCGCAGGCGTCGATGGCCGCCTGTAGCGACGGGACCACGATGGCGCCTTCGGCGCCGAAGCCGGGATTGCGGGTGATCACGATGTTGCTGCGGCCGGGCAGGGGCCGGCCCAGCGAGTCCCAGGTCTTGCGGCCCATGATGATGGGGCGGCCCAGGGTGCTGCGCTTGAAGTGCGCCAGGTCGCCCGGCAGTTTCCAGGGCAGCGCGTTGTCGCGGCCGATGGCGCGGTTGGTGGAGTAGGCGACGATCAGGGTGAGGCTGGCGGACATGCGAGTAAGCGGCGTTGGAGGTTCGGTCGGACCTGCCTAGCGTAGCAAATTTGCGCGGCAAGGCGCCGCCCGCGCGAGCGCCTCAGCCCGCGGCGTGTTCCAGGAATTCGGTGGCGGGCATGGGCTTGCCCAGCAGAAAGCCCTGCAGGGAGTCGCAGCCCAGGCCGGTCAGGAACTTCTGTTGCGCCGTCGTTTCCACGCCTTCGGCCACGATGTGCAGGTTGAGCTGCTGCGCCAGCGCGACGATGGCCGACACGATGGCGGCGTCCTCGTTGTCGTTTTCCAGTTGGTTCACGAAGCCCCGGTCGATCTTCAGTTCGGTCGCGGGCAGGCGCTTCAGGTAGAGCAGGCTGGAATAGCCGGTGCCGAAGTCGTCGATGGAAATCGTCACGCCCAGGGCCGACAGGCGCTTGAGCACGGCCAGGCTGGCTTCGGCGTCGCGCATCGCGGTGGACTCGGTGACTTCCAGCGTCAGGCAGGCCGGCGGGACGTCGTGCCGCACCAGGGCGGCGCGCACCGTCTCCACCAGGCTGGCGTGCGCGAACTGCAGCGCCGAGATATTGACGGCGATGGTCCAGTTGCCCTGGCCGGCGTCTATCCATTCCCGCATCTGGCGGCAGGCCTCGTTGACGACCCATTCCCCGATGGGCAGGATCAGGCCGGTCTTCTCCGCCATGGGGATGAACTGGTCGGGGCCGACCAGGCCGCGCGTGGGATGGTTCCAGCGCAGCAGCGCCTCGGCGCCGACGATGGGGCCGGAGGGCGCCTCGTACTTGGGCTGGTAGTGCAGGACGAACTGGTTGCGTTCCTGGGCCAGGCGCAGGTCGTGCAGCAGTTCGATCTGCTCGTGCGCGTCCGCGTTCATGGACGGCTCGAAGAAGCTGTAGCCGGTGCCGCCCAGGCGCTTGGCGTGGTACATCGCGGCGTCGGCGTTGGTCAGCAGGGCGTGGGTGTCCTCGCCGTCGTTGGGATAGATGGCGATGCCGACGCTGGACGTGACCAGCACTTCGTGCCCGTAGACCATGACCGGACGGGCGATCGCGTCGATCAGTCGGTCGGCCACGCTGGCGGCGTCGGTGGGTTCGATCACTTCGCTGAGCACGATGAATTCGTCGCCGCCCAGGCGGGCCACCGTGTCCTGGGTGCGCAGCGTCTGGCGGATGCGCTGCGCCAGGTCGATCAGCAGGGCGTCGCCTGTGTGGTGCCCGTAGGCGTCGTTGACCGCCTTGAATCCGTCCAGGTCGAAGAACAGGACCGCGAAATAGCCCTTGCGGCGGCTGGCGCTTTCGATGGCCTGCTCCAGCCTGTCTTCCAGCAGGATGCGGTTGGGCAGCTTGGTCAGCGTGTCGTGCAGCGCCAGTTGCACCAGTTCCTCGTTGGCCTCGGCCAGCGAAGAGGCGAGGGCCGAGGTGCGCGCCTCCAGCCGGTTGTCCAGCACCGCCACCAGCAGGGCGATGGCCAGCACGCTCAAGGTCACCGCGGTGACGGCGATCGCCAGCCAGCCGGCCGAGATACCGCCGTTGGCCGCCATGCAGATGCTGCCCTCGGGGAAGCCCGCGGCCCCCATGCCGGTGTAGTGCATGCCCACGATGGCCAAGCCCATGACCACCGCGGCCAGGGGGCGCGACAGGGCCACCCGCGGCCCGTCCTGGCGCAGGCGGTAGGTAATCCACAGCGCCGCGCCGGAAGCGGCCACGGCGATCAGGATGGACAGCGCGAACCATGTCGCGTCGTAGTGGATGCCGGGCGCCATGCGCATGGCGGCCATGCCGATGTAGTGCATGGCCGCGATGCCGGCCCCCATCAGCAGGGCGCCGACCGCCAGCCGACGGCGGGGCAGCTCGTCCTTGCTGACGGTCCACAGCGCGAACGCCGAGCAGCCGATGGCCATGCCCAGCGACAGCAGGGTCAGGGGCAGGTCGTAGCCCATGGGGATCGGCAGGCTGAACGCCAGCATGCCGACGAAGTGCATGGACCAGATCCCGACGCCCATGGCGAAGGCCCCGCCGGCCAGCCAGTAGCGCGCGGCGGGCAGCCCGTTGGCCGCCCTGACGCGGTTGGCCATGCCCAACGCTGTATACGACGCCAGGATGGCGACCCCTAGGGAAACGAGGACGAGCGAAGGGTTATAAGTTCCAACGAGCATTTGTGGGGTCCTGTCCTTAGCGCATACAGCCGCCGAGCGGGCTTCAACTCAAATCAATTGGTAGTCAACAGTTGCAATTCGATCGCAGGGCGAGTCCTGCTGCCGAGTTTGGCGATTTGCGTACTCTCTGGTCGGGAAGGGGAAGGCGGCTGGGCAACACCGGCGGTCGGCGCTGCCGGGCGGATTGCCCGGTTTCGCGGCGAGCGACGGGCATGGCGCGGCATGGGCCGGTCGGTAGCAACGGCGCGCGAGGCATGCTGGACGCGCGTCCGTGGCTAAGGGATGGGTTATACCGAAATCGCGCCTCCAGATGCTCACCAATCTTCACCGGCGGCCGGGCGAGGGCGCGCGGCCCGGCGCAGCCTTACACGGCCATCGCCGCCGTGAGGGGGGCGTGATGCCGGTAGCCGGACAGGGTGAAGTCCCCGGGCTCCACCTTTTCCAGCCATTCGGGCTCATAGCGCCCGGTGACGGCGAAATCGGGAATGCGGTCGGACAGGACCAGCCGCGGCGATTCGTAGGGCTCGCGCGTCAGTTGCTCGCGCAGCATCGGCAGGTGGTTTTCGTAGATATGGGCATCGCCGATGAAGTAGGTGAACCAGCGCGGCGTGTAGCCCGTCAGGCGGCCGACCAGGTGCAGCAGGGCCGCGCCTTCGGTCAGGTTGAACGGCGTGCCCAGGCCGACATCGTTGGACCGGATGTACAGGCACAGGGAAATTTCGCGGGTCGTCGCGTTCGGCAGGAACTGATAGAGCAGGTGGCAGGGCGGCAGCGCCATTTCCTCGATCTGCGCCCAGTTCCAGCCATGGAACAGGATGCGGCGGTCGCCGGGGCGCTCGTGGATCGTGTCCAGGCATTGCCGTAGCTGGTCCACCGCCTTGTACAGCAGCACTTTCGGCTGGCCGGCTTCTTCCAGGTCGGCCACTTTGGCGTACCCGCGCGACAGGGCGTCGGCGATCTGTGCGCCGCGGCTGGCGTCCAGCATCTTGTACGCGGGCCACTGGCGCCATTGCACGCCGTAGACCGGGCCGAGGTCGTCGGCGCCTTCGCGGTAGGGGTTGGCCAGCCACTGGCTGTTCTCGTTGGCGTTCTGGTCCCAGACCTTGCAGCCCAGGTCGCGGAATTCCGCCGCGCTGCGGGATGCGCGCAGGAAGCCCACCATTTCCCCGATGGCGGATTTGAACGCCAGCTTCTTGGTGGTCACCGCGGGAAAGCCCTGTTGCAGATCGAAGCGCAGCGAGGCGCCCGGCATGCTCAGGGTGCGTATCCCGGTGCGGTTTTCCTGCCACGCGCCGGTGTCCAGGATGGTTTGAACGAGGTCCAGGTATTGTTTCATGGCGGGGTTCAGGCGGTGGCCGGGGTTTCCTGGGTATCGACGATGTCGACCGAGAACGTCAGGGCCGCGGTTTTCTCCAGCATTGCCGAGGCCGAGCAGTATTTCTCGTGCGAAAGCTGCACGGCGCGCTCGACGGCGGCGCGAGGCAGGTTGCGGCCGGTGACGGTGAAGGCGAAGTGGATGCGGGTGAAGACCTTGGGATCGCTGTCGGCGCGCTCGGCCTGCAGCTTGACGCTGCAGCCGCTGACCGCGTGGCGGCCGCGCTTCAGGATCAGCACCACGTCGTAGGCGGTGCAGCCGCCGGTGCCGGCCAGCAGCATTTCCATCGGGCGGGGGGCCAGGTTGTGGCCGCCGCCGTCCACGGCGCCGTCCATGACGGCCACGTGGCCGCTGCCGGTGCTGGCGGTAAAGAGCATGCCGCTCGGGCCGCCCCAGTCGATCGTGCATTCCATGATGTTCGTGTCCTTGAGCTTGTGCGCAGTCAATGGCTGATGATACCTGTTGCGTACAATTCCAGGCACCAGAGCCCCGCCCCGCATCAGGGGCGTGGGCGCCTGCCTTGCCGAGGAGTCGCTTATGTCCACCGCCCTGTCTAGATCCGGCCCTGTTTCCTTCCTGCGTCGCACCAATCCGCTGGACGCCTTGCTGGCCGAAGCGGACCGCGCGCTGCGGGTATTGAGCGGCAGCGCCACCGCGGGGCGGCCCTATCCGGCCACCGCCGAGGAAACGCCGCAGACCCTGTCGGCGCAGGAAAAGCGCCACGCCGCCGGGCTGATGCGCGTCAACCATGTCGGGGAAGTCTGCGCCCAGGCGCTGTACCGCGGCCAGGCCTCCGTATGCCGCGAGCCGGCGCCCCGGGCGCTGCTGCTGAACGCCGCCTCCGAAGAAGTCGACCACCTGGTCTGGTGCAACCAGCGGCTGGCCGAACTGGGCAGTCGCGCCAGCCTGCTGAATCCGGTCTGGTACGCAGGCTCGTTCGCCCTGGGCGTGCTGGCCAGCTATGCGGGCGTGCCGCGCAACCTGGGTTTCATGGCCGAAACCGAAAAGCAGGTGGAAGCGCACCTGGAGAGCCACCTGCGCACCTTGCCGGTGCAGGATGAACGCTCGCGCCAGATCGTCCAGAAGATGAAGGAAGACGAAGCGCAGCATCGCGCCAGCGCGGAAGAGGCGGGCGGCGTGCCCCTGTCTTTCCCCGTGAGAACGGCCATGAAAGCCATGTCCAAGGTCATGACGACCACGGCCTATTGGATTTGAGACCCGGCGCAGCGAAATGTTGCAATGCGCAAAAAAGCTGCATGCCGGTGCGTGACGCACCAATATGGTGCAAAAAATAGAAAGGGATAACCCGATGCCGTCTAGGGTAAATCCGCAACGGGTTTACCCATTCGGCAAAAACCCGGTTTCGGACAAGAGCATTGATTGCCGCGGGTTTCCAGAGGGAGAGGGAAGGGGCTGAGGCAAAAACGCAACGAAAAAAAAGATCTAGCCGACAGGCCAAAAAAATTCTTGCATCGCACAAAAAACCTCGGTACTATTCACTCATCGGATGTTGAAACGCAGTCGGCGCGGTGCAAAACCCCGGCAGCGCAGCGAGCAGAAGCCCAGCTCCCAACATGCCACGGTTGTCTCCTCCACCCTCCTCCTTTGGTGGATTTAGCCCGAGATCTCACGATCTCGGGCTTTTTTTTCGCCTGGCAAGATGTGTCCCTATTTTTTGGGCACAGCCTGTGCCCCGCAGGGGCGGGCGAGCAGGTTCAGGCCCGTGGCGATCCTCGCGTTTTCCCTTGGATATTTCCATGCGCGCGGGCGGAAAGCTCTACAATCGCTCCATGAAACCCGTATTTCCGCGCGTCCGCGGTTCTGCCCTGGCGGCCCGTCCCGGCCGGCGGCCAGTTTGCGGACTGACGGCCCGGCGCAGGGCGTTACGTTCTGTGCCGGGGAATTGCACTTCCTTATTCCTCCCATATATGGGCGTTACACCTGCCTCCGATAATGGCGGGCCTGTCTCGATAGACCAACCAGAGGTGATTCTGTGACCTGGCTGTACATCTGCGTGGTCGCATTCATGGTGGGGGGACTCATCGTGGCGTCGGAGCGCTGGCATGGCGCTTTCACTGGCGACAGCGACCTCAACAAGCCTCAAGCCAACCATTCGCGGGCAACTCCGCGGGTCGGCGGCCTGGCCGTGCTCGCCGGCACGCTCGCCGGCCTGCTGGTGCTCGGCCCCAGCAACATGACGCTGACCTGGCTGTGGCCCGCGCTGTTCGTCGCGGCGCTGCCCGTTTTCGTGGCCGGCCTGCTCGAGGACATCACCAAGGACATCGGCGCCAGCAAGCGCCTGCTGGCCGCGTTCCTGTCGGCCGCGATCGCCTGGTGGCTGCTGGGCGGCGTCAGCCGCGTCGGCATGGCCCCGGTGGATTACGTGTTGTCGTTCTGGCCTGTGTCGCTGCTGTTCACCATGTTCGCGGTGGGTGGCTGTACCCATGCGCTGAATATCGTGGACGGCATGAACGGCCTGGCCGGTATGGTGGCCACGCTGATGGCGGTGTCGATCAGCCTGGTGGCGCTGCAGGTGGGCGACGTGCCGATCTTCCTGGTGGCGGCGGCGCTGGCCTCGGCCACGCTGGGCTTCCTGGTCTGGAATTTCCCGTTCGGGCGCGTGTTCCTGGGCGACGGCGGCGCGTACTTCCTGGGCTTCATGCTGGCCGAACTGGCCGTGCTGCTGGTGGTGCGCAATCCGTCCGTGTCGCCGTTCTACGCCCTGGCCGTGCTGTTCTACCCGGTATTCGAAACCGGCTTCTCGATCTGGCGCCGCCGCTTCAAGCGCGGCGTGCCGGTGGACCAGCCCGATGCCCTGCATTTGCATCAGCTCGTGTTCCGCCGCCTGGTCCGCGTCACGTTCAGCCGCGGCCGCCGCCATGCCGTGCCGGCGCTGTGCAACGCGCTGGCGTCGCCTTACATGTGGGTGCTGGCCCTGATCGGCCTGGTGCCGGCCACCATCTGGTGGGACAACGCCTGGGCGCTGGGCGCCAGCCTGGTGGTGTTCGCCAGCGTCTATATCTGGCTCTACGCGCGCCTCGTGTCCTGGCGCCGCCCCGGCTGGCTGCTGCTGCCCTCCGTCTTGCGGACCACCGATTAGTGTTGAGCGCCCCGGCGACCGCCGCCGGGGGCTCGGTTATCCATCACCCGACCATATTTAAAATGCCGTAATCGTTCTACGGTGAAGGGAGAGTTATGTTGCGAATTCAGGATGTGAAACTCGGCGTCGTCGGCCTGGGCTATGTAGGCCTGCCGCTGGCGGTGGAATTCGGCAAGAAGCGTCCGGTCATCGGTTTCGATATCAACACGCGCCGCATCGAGGCCCTGAAGGCGGGCCACGACCATACGCTGGAAGTCAGCGACGCCGAACTCGCCGAAGCCGCGCAGCTCACGTATACCGCCGACCGCGCGGAACTGGGCAAGGCCAACGTGTTCATCGTGACCGTTCCGACCCCCATCGACGAATACAAGCAGCCGGACCTGACGCCGCTGGTCAAGGCCAGCGAAACGATCGGCGCCGTGCTCAAGCGCGGCGACATCGTCATCTACGAATCCACCGTCTACCCGGGTGCCACGGAAGAAGACTGCGTGCCGGTGCTGGAACGCGTGTCGGGCCTGAAGTTCAACGTGGACTTCTACGCCGGCTACAGCCCCGAGCGCATCAACCCGGGCGACAAGGAACACCGCGTCAGCACGATCAAGAAGGTCACCTCCGGCTCCACGCCCGAAGTGGCCGAGCTGGTCGACCAATTGTACAAAGAGATCATCACCGCGGGCACGCACAAGGCGTCCAGCATCCGCGTGGCCGAAGCGGCCAAGGTGATCGAGAACACGCAGCGCGACGTGAACATCGCGCTGATCAACGAACTGGCCCTGATCTTCAACAAGATGGGCATCGACACCGAGGCCGTGCTGCAGGCCGCCGGCACCAAGTGGAACTTCCTGCCGTTCCGTCCGGGCCTGGTGGGCGGGCACTGCATCGGCGTGGATCCCTACTACCTGACGCACAAGGCGCAATCCATCGGCTACCACCCCGAGATCATCCTGGCGGGCCGCCGCCTGAACGACTCGATGGGCGGCTACGTGGTGTCGCAGCTCGTCAAGGCCATGACCAAGCGCCGCATCCACGTGCAGGGCGCCCGGGTGCTGGTAATGGGCCTGGCCTTCAAGGAAAACTGCCCCGACCTGCGCAACACGCGCGTCGTGGACATCGTGAAGGAACTGGGCGACTACAACGTCGACGTGGACGTCTACGATCCCTGGGTCGAACCCGAAGAGGCCGTGCACGAATACGGCCTGACGCCGGTGGCCAAGCCCGAGGAAGGCAAGTACGACGCCGTGATCCTGGCGGTGGCGCACAACCAGTTCAAGGCGTTGGGGGCGGAAGGCATCCGCAAGCTGGGCAAGCCGCAGCACATCCTGTACGACCTGAAGTACGTGCTCTCGCCCGCCGAGTCCGACCTGCGCCTGTAAGGATGAACATGACTACCCGCTACGAAACCATTACCCAGGAACTGTCGGCCGCGCCCCGCACATGGCTGGTGACCGGCTGCGCCGGCTTCATCGGCTCGAACCTGCTGGAAACCCTGCTCAAGCTCGGGCAGACCGTGACCGGCCTGGACAACTTCGCCACGGGCCACCAGCACAACCTCGATGAGGTGCGCGGCTCGGTCACGCCCGAGCAATGGGCGCGCTTCACCTTCATCGAAGGCGACATCCGCGACCTGGAAGCCTGCCGCCGCGCCGTGCAGGGCGTGGATTTCGTGCTGCACCAGGCGGCGCTGGGTTCGGTGCCGCGTTCGCTCAAGGACCCGATCACCACCAACGAAGTGAACATCGGCGGTTTCCTGAACATGCTGGTGGCGGCGCGCGACGCCGAAGTGAAGTCCTTCGTCTATGCGGCTTCCAGCTCCACCTACGGCGACCATCCCGCGCTGCCGAAGGTCGAAGAGAACATCGGCAATCCCCTGTCGCCGTACGCGGTCACCAAGTACGTCAACGAGCTGTACGCGGACGTGTTCGCGCGCTCCTACGGCTTCGAGACCGTCGGCCTGCGCTACTTCAACGTGTTCGGCAAGCGCCAGGATCCCAACGGCGCCTACGCGGCCGTGATCCCGAAGTGGACCGCCGCGATGATCCAGGGCGAGGACGTCACCATCAACGGCGACGGCGAGACCAGCCGCGACTTCTGCTTCGTGGAAAACGCGGTGCAGGCCAATCTGCTGGCGGCCATGGCCCCGGCGGAAGGCCGCAACCAGGTCTACAACGTGGCGGTCAGCGGCCGCAGCACCTTGAACCAGCTCTTCGGTTTCCTGGTGCAGGCCCTGGACAAGCAGGGCGTCTCCTACCCCAAGAAGCCGGTCTACGCCGATTTCCGCGCGGGCGACGTGCGCCACTCGCAGGCCGACGTCGGCAAGGCGGGCCGCCTGCTGGGCTACGCGCCGACGCACACCGTCCTGCAGGGCCTGGAAGTGGCCATGCCCTGGTACACGCAATTCCTGCGTTGATTTGAAAGCACTCGTCAGAAAACTCGGCAACATCCACCCGGACCACCAGCGCATTTTCAAGGGCGCGTTCCGGGTGGCCGTGTTCCTGCTGTTGGGCAAGGCGGCCGGCGCCATCAAGGAAATGGCGGTGGCGTACCGCTACGGCGTCAGCGATGCCGTCGACGCCTACCAATTCACGATGACGATGGCCACCTGGCTGCCCGTGACGATCGTGGGCGTGCTGTCGGTGGTCCTGATCCCGGTGCTGGTGCGCCTGCGCCGCGCCGACGATGCCGAAAGAGGCCTGTTCATCCGCGAGCTGCAGGGCTGGGTCGCCGCGGCTGGCGTCGCGCTGGCCCTGCTGACCTGGCTGGCCTGGCCGCAAGTCGTGGGCATGCTGGGGCAAGGCCTGTCGGCCCGCGTGCGCGGCATGACCGGCGAGCTGCTCGTCGCTTTCGCGCCCGTGGCGGCCCTGTTGCTGATCGCCGGCATCAGCGCCGCCCGCCTGCGCGCGCAGGAACGGCACGTCAACACCCTGCTGGACAGCGTGCCCGCCGTGGCGACGCTGGCCTGGGTCATGCTGGCCGCCAACGCCGACAGCGTGGGGCCGCTGCTGTGGGGCACGCTGGTGGGCTATGCCATCCAGACCGCCTGGCTGGCCTGGCTGGCGGCGCGCGCCGACGGCGGATTCTGGGGCGCGCCGCGCCTGTCGCTGCGTTCGCCGCACTGGCCCGAATTGATGAGCGCCGCCGGCGTGATGCTGATCGGCCAGGTGGCCATGAGCTTCGTCGGCCCGCTGGACCAATACGCCGCCGCCAACCTGGGCGCGAACGCCAACGCCACGCTGGGCTACGCCAGCCGGCTGCTGTCCTTGCTGCTGGGCATCGGCGCCGTGTCGGTGGGCCGCGCGGCCTTGCCCGTGCTGGCCGACGTGCAGGCCCGCGGCGATACCGGCCGCGCGCGCTCCATGGCGTTGAAGTGGTCGGTGCTGATGCTGGGCGCGGGCGGCGTGGCGGTGGCCGTGGGCTGGGTGCTGGCGCCCTGGGGCGTGTCGGTGCTGTTCCAGCGCGGCGCTTTCACGGCTGAAAATACCCAGGCCGTCGCGCACGTGCTGCGCTGGGGGCTGTTGCAGTTGCCGTTTTACTTCGGCGTGCTGATCCTGGTGCAATTGCTGGCGAGCCAGAACCGCTATCGCGTCATGGCCGCCATCGCCGTGGGCAATTTTGCGCTGAAGGCGGTGCTGAATACCGTGCTGGCGCCCCGCATGGGGGCGGCCGGCATCATGCTTGCGACCAGTCTCATGTATGTGCTGTCCTTCGCCTGCTACCTGGCGGTGGCGTTGCGCAAGGCCGAACCCAGGGAGACCGATTGAATGTCCCAGACCGACTCCGGCCGGCCCTTGCGCGTACTGCTGTTCATCCATTCCCTGCATGGCGGCGGCGCCGAGCGGGTGGCCGCCGACCTGAGCGCGCACTGGGCCGGGATGGGCCGCGAAGTCATGGTGGCGACGCAGGCCGGCACCGAGGGCGACGTCTACGCGCTGCATCCCAAGGTGCGCCGCGAGGTGCTGCACACGGCGGGCGAGGGCGGCGGCCTGCGCGGCATCTGGAGCAATGTGCAGCGCGTGCTTGCGCTGCGCCGCGTGGTCCGGTCGTTCCGCCCCGACATCGTGCTGGGCATGATGACGACGGCGTCCGTGCTGTCCGTCCTGGCCTGCACCGGCCTGTCCTGCCAGGTGGTCGCGACCGAACACACGCATCCGCCGTCGCAGACCCTGTCGGGCTTCTGGCAGCGCCTGCGGCGCCTGACCTATCCGCGCGCGGCCAGCGTCGTGGCCTTGACCCGCGGCACGGCGGACTGGCTGGACCGGCACGTGCCGGGCTGCAAGCTGGCCGTCATTCCCAATCCGGTGCATTTCCCCCTGCCGCGCGCCGAACCCATCCTGGCCCCGATTGCCGGCGACGGCCGCAAGCGCCTGCTGGCGGTGGGGCGGCTGCACGCCGACAAGGGTTTCGATCTGCTCATCCAGGCCTATGCGCGACTGGCGGCTTCGCATGCCGACTGGGATCTGGTTATCCTGGGCGAGGGCGAGGAGCGGCGCGCGCTGGAGGCGCAGGTGCGCGAGGCCGGGCTGGAATCGCGCGTTTCCATGCCGGGGCGCGCGGGCAATGTCGGCGACTGGTACGAAAGCGCCGACCTGTACGTGCTGACCTCGCGCTTCGAAGGCCTGTCCAATACCTTGCTCGAATCCATGGCCAGCGGGCTGGCCGCGGTCTCTTTCGACTGCGATACCGGACCGCGCGAAATCGTGCGGGAAGGGGTCGACGGCGTGCTGGTGCGGCCCAACGGCGACGTGTCCGCGCTCGCCAAGGCGCTGGACGCCGTCATGAGCGACGAGGAGGAACGCCGCCGCATGGCGCAGGCGGCGATCGACGTGCGCGACCGTTTCTCGGCCGCGCGCGTACTGCAGAAATGGCAGGAACTTTTTGACGGCGTGCGCGGACGGGGCCGCTAGGGCCAGCCCGCGTCGCGCCGTTGCTACGGTGACCACGAGAACTTCATCATGTGCGGAATAGTCGGTATCTGGGGCCCCATCGGGAACAAGGCGCAAGTGCTGGCGGAAAGCTGCCGCCGCATCCGCCACCGCGGGCCCGACAGCAATGGCTTCTGGGAAGACGACGGCGCCGAGCTGGCGCTGGCGCACGTTCGCCTGGCGATCCTGGACCTGACCGAAGCCGGCCACCAGCCCATGACCTCCGCCTGCGGCCGCTATGTCATGGTGTTCAACGGCGAGATCTACAACCACCTGGACATCCGCAAGCAGCTCGAGCAGTCGGCGCTGGCGCCGTCCTGGCGCGGCCATTCCGACACCGAGACCCTGCTGGCCGGGTTCACCGCGCTGGGCATCGAGGCCACGCTGCAGGCCGCGGTGGGCATGTTCGCCATCGCGCTGTGGGACCGCGCCTCGCGCAAGCTGGTGCTGGCGCGCGACCGCATGGGCGAAAAGCCGCTGTATTACGGGTATTCGGGCGCCGAACTCGTCTTCGCCTCCGAGCTCAAGGGCCTGATGCCCATTCCCGGCTTCGGACGCGAACTGAACCGCAACGCCCTGGCGTCGTTCATGCGGCACAACTATATTCCGGCGCCGCAATCCATCTATGAAGGCATCGCCAAGCTGCCGCCGGGCACCTGGGTCGAATTCACGGCCGACGACACCCGCAGCCGCCGCATGCCGCAGCCGCGCGTGTACTGGTCGGCCCGCGAGGCGGCCGATGCCGCCGCCAAGGCGCCGCTGTCTTTCGATACGGACGCGCAGGCCGCGGACGAACTGGAAGGCGTGCTGTCCAAGGCGGTCGGCGGCCAGATGCTGGCGGACGTGAGCCTGGGCGCGTTCCTGTCCGGCGGCATCGACTCCTCGACCATCGTCGCGCTGATGCAGGCGCAGAGCTCGCAGCCCGTGCGCACCTTCGCCATCGGCTTCCATGAGAAAGGCTACGACGAGGCGCAGCACGCCAAGGCCGTGGCGGCGCATCTGGGCACCGACCACACCGAGCTCTACGTGACGGCGGAAGACGCGCTGGCCGTGGTGCCCACGCTGGCCGACATGTACGACGAACCCTTCGCGGATTCCTCGCAGATTCCCACTTCCCTGGTCACGCGCATGGCGCGCCAGCACGTCACGGTGGCGCTGTCCGGCGACGGCGGCGACGAACTCTTCGGCGGCTATTCGCGTTATTTCCGCGTGAACAACTGGTGGAATCAGTGCGAGCGCGTGCCCGCCCTATTGCGCAAGCCGGCAGGCGCCGTGCTCAGCGCGTCGGCCCTGCTGCCCGGGCGCGGCGCCTGGCGCGGCAAGGTCGGCAAGCTGGGCGAACTGCTGCGCGCCGATACGCGCGGCGAGTTCTACCGCCATTTCGTGTCGTACTGGGCCGACCCGTCCAGCGTGGTGAAGGGTGGGGTCGAACCCGTGTCGGCGTTCGCGCAGCCCATGCAGGGATCCACCTTCGAAGCCATGATGAAGCTCGACGCGGTGACCTATCTGCCGGACGACATCCTGGTCAAGGTGGACCGCGCCGCCATGGCGGTCAGCCTGGAGACGCGCGTGCCGCTGATCGACCATCGCGTGTACGAATTCGCCTGGAGCCTGCCGCATCGCTACAAGGTGCGCGGCGCCACGGGCAAGTGGCTGCTGCGCCAGGTGCTGTACCGCCATGTGCCGCAGTCGCTGGTGGACCGGCCCAAGCGCGGTTTCGCGGTGCCGCTGGCCGCATGGCTGCGCGGCCCCTTGCGCGAATGGGCCGATACGCTGCTGGATCCCGCGCGCCTGCGCCAGGAAGGTTGGTTCGAACCCGAGCCCATCCTGCGCAAGTGGCGCGAGCACACGTCGGGGCATCGCAATTGGGACAGCCATTTGTGGGGCGTGCTGATGATGCAGGCCTGGCTGGACCGTTATCGCAACGGCAAGGACACAGGAGGAACGGTTGGGAGCCATTGACGAATGAAAATACTGATGCTGGTCAGTTCCATGCATGCGGGCGGCGCAGAACGCGTCGCGGCGACCCTGGTCAACGCATGGGCCGAGCGCGGAGACGACGTCACCTTGACGCCGACCTACTCGTCCAAGGGCACTTGCTTCTATCCGCTCTCGGACAAAGTGGAACTGGCGTGGCTGGCAGACCTGTCGGGCACGCGCGCCTCCGGCGCCATGGCCGCGTTCAAGCGCCTGCTCACGCTGCGCAAGCACATCCGCGACACCCGGCCGGACGTGGTGGTGTCGTTCCTGACCAACGTCAATGTGGCCGCCATCCTGGCCACGCGGGGCCTGGGCGTCCCGCTCATCGTCTGCGAGCGCACCAACCCGGTCGCCGAAACCACCACGGGCACGGCATGGCGCAAGCTGCGCCGCCTGCTGTATCCGCGCGCCGATATGGTGACGGTGCAGGCGGAGGACACCGCCGGCCCGTTTTCGCGCCTGGTGCCCGGCATCAAGCGCCTGGCGGTCATACCCAATCCCTTGCCCGCGCCGCTGCTGGAGGCGCCCCGCGTGCCGCAGCGGGAAGACGGTCCGCGTGAACTGCTGGCGATGGGCCGGCTGGTCGCGGACAAGCAGTTCGACCTGCTGATCGACGTGTTTGCCCAGTTGGCGCCCGATTTCCCGGACTGGAACCTGCGCATCTGGGGCGAAGGCCCGGAGCGCGGCGCGCTGGAGCAGCAGATCGCGGGCCTGGGCCTGCAGTCGCGGGTCAGCCTGCCGGGCCGAACCGAAGCGCCTTGGGAAGAATTGGCGCGGGGCCAGGCCTTCGTGCTGAGTTCGCGGGTGGAAGGATTTCCGAATGTGCTGCTGGAGGCCATGTCGCTGGGCCTGCCCAGCGTTGCCTTCGATTGCCCCAGCGGCCCGCGCGAGATGACGCGCGACGGCGAAGACGCGCTGCTGGTGCCCGCCTCCGACCGCGACGCCCTGCGCGACGCCCTGCGACGGCTCTTGGGCGATGCCGCCCTGCGCGGGCAGTTGGGCGCGCGCGGCGCCGCTGCCGTGCGGCAGCGCTACGCGCTGGCCAGCGTGCTGGCGGAATGGGACGAACTGTTCGAAGCGGTGAGGGAAGGGCGATGAGCGCCCGCCCGCTCCGTGTGCTGCACGTCATCACGGGCCTGGGGCAGGGGGGCGCGGAGTCCGTGCTGTTCCGCCTGGCCACGTATCCGGATCCCGGCGTGGAGCACACCGTCGTGTCGCTGACCGACGAAGGCATCTATGGCGAACGGCTGCGCGCCGCCGGCGTGGCGGTGCATGCGCTGGGCATGAAGCGCGGGCGGGTCAGCCTGGGGGGCTTTCTGGCCTTGCGCAAGCTGATCGCCAGTTCGCGCCCGGACGCCGTGCAGACCTGGATGTACCACGCCGACCTGATCGGCGGCCTGGCGGCGCGGCTGGCGGGCGTGCGCGCCATCGCCTGGGGCATCCGCAATTCGGGCGAGCATCTCGAGCGCAGCAGCCGCTCGGCGCGCCTGGTGCTGCGCGCGTGCGCGCTGCTGTCGGGCCGCGTGCCGAAGGCCATCGTGTGCGCCGCGCAGAAGGCGGCGGAGCGCCATGCGGACAAAGGCTACCGGCGCGAGCGGCTGGTGGTGATATCCAACGGCTACGATCTTTCCCGCTACACGCCCGACAACGACGCGCGTGCCCGCGTGCGGGCGCAATGGGGCCTGGCGGGCGACGTGCCGGCGATCGGCTGCGTGGCCCGCTGGGATCCGCTCAAGGACCACGCCAACCTGTTGCGGGCCGTCGCCGCGCTGGCGCGCGACGGCCGCGACGGCGGGCTGCGCTGCGTGCTGATCGGCCGCGGCATGACGGCGGACAATCCGGAGCTGGCCGCCCTGATCGATCGGCTCGGCCTGCGCGAGCGGCTGGTGCTGGCCGGTCCCAGCGACGACGTGCCGGCCGCGATGAACGGCCTGGACCTGCACGTCCTGTCGAGCTGCGCGGAAGGCTTTCCCAATGTGGTCGCCGAGGCGATGGCTTGCGGCACCTACTGTGTCGTGACAGATGTCGGCGATGCCGCCTACATCGTGGGCGATACCGGCGTGGTGGTCCCGCCCGAGCAGGCGGAGGCGCTGGCCCGCGGCATCGAAACCGCCTTGCGCGAGGTGGCCGCGCGCGGCCGCGAGCGCGCGGGCGAGGCCGGGCGCGCCCGTGTGCTGGAACACTTCGACCTTGCGCGCATGGTGCAAGCCTATATCGCCGTATGGCGCCGAATTGCAGGAGCCCAGGCATGAGCGCCGGACGCCTGCTTTTCGTCGTCAACAATCCGGCTTTCTTCATGTCGCATCGCGTCGCGGTGGCGCTGGCTGCGCAACGGGCCGGCTACGAGGTCCACGTCGCCACCATGGACGGGCCCGCCGTCGCCGACATCCAGGCGCTGGGCATGACGCACCATGCCATCCCCATGACCCGCAGCGGCAAGCATCCGTTGCAGGAGCTGGACACGCTGCTGGCCCTGCTGCGGCTGTTCCGCCGCCTGCGGCCGCAGATCGTGCACCTGGTCACGATCAAGCCCGTGCTCTATGGCGGCATCGCCGCGCGGCTGGCCCGCGTGCCGGGCATGGTCGCGGCGATCTCCGGGCTGGGCTTCGTGTTCCTGTCCAATTCGCTCAAGATGCGGTTGGTGCGCGCGGTGGTGGCGCGCCTGTACCGCCTGGCGCTGGGCCATCCCAACAGCCGCGTCATCTTCCAGAACGCCAGCGACCGCGATCTGCTGAAATCGCTGGGCGCGGTGCGAGACGGCCAGGTGGTGATGATCCGCGGCGCCGGGGTGGACCTGGACGCGTACCGCGCCACGCCCGAACCGCCCGCGCCGCCCGTCGTCGCCACCATGGTGGCGCGCCTGCTGCGCGACAAGGGCGTGCAGGAGTTCGTGCAAGCGGCCCGGTTGCTGCGCGAGCGCGGCGTGCCGGTGGTCATGCAGCTAGTGGGCGGCGTGGATGCCGGCAACCCCGCTTCGGCGACCCAGGAAGACGTGGATGCATGGCAGCGCGAAGGCTGCGTCCGGGCCCTGGGCGAACGCTCGGACGTGGCCGAACTGTACGCGGCCTCGCATATCGCCGTGCTGCCGTCCTATCGCGAAGGCCTGCCGAAATCGCTGGTCGAAGCCGCTGCCTGCGGGCGAGCGGTGGTGACCACCGACGTCCCCGGCTGCCGCGACGCCATCGAACCGGGCGAGACCGGCCTGCTGGTGCCCGTGCGGGACGCGCAGGCGCTGGCCGACGCCATCGCCCGCCTGGCCGAAGACGCGCCGTTGCGGCAAGCCATGGGCAAGGCGGGAAGGGTGCTGGCGGAACGCGAGTTCGATATCGACCGAGTGGCGCGGGTCCATGTGGGGATTTATGACGAGCTTTCTGTTCCTAGCCCCACTTCCCGCGTGTCTGACACCCCTACGAGATAGCCGTCAACCCGAGACAGCCTTCCCGGGTGTCCGACACCGGCTGACTTTGAATCGGTGTCAGACACCTGGCACAGTTTCCCAGGTGTCTGACACCCTTACGAGATAGCCGTCAGCCCCAGACAGCCTTCCCGGGTGTCTGACACCGGCTGACTTTGAATTGGTGTCAGACACCCAGCCGCACCGTCTTGAACCCGTCAGGCCGTCTCGTACGGGTGTCAGACACCTGGCACAGTTTCCCAGGTGTCTGACACCCTTACGAGATAGCCGTCAACCCCAGACAGCCTTCCCGGGTGTCCGACACCGGCTGACTTTGAATTGGTGTCAGACACCCAGCCGCACCGTCGTGAACCCGTCAGGCCGTCTCGTACGGGTGTCAGACACCTGACGCACCGCATCAATGCCGCCGCGCGATCGCGTCGATCCAGTACCGGGTGGACGGATCCTGGTCTATCGTTTGCGGGGAATCCAGTTCGTGCATGATGCTCTTGGCCAGGGCCTTGCCGAACTCGACGCCCCATTGGTCGAAGGGGTTGATGCCCCAGATCACGCCCTGGGTGAATACCTTGTGTTCGTACAGGGCCAGCAGGGCGCCCAGCGTATAGGCTTCCAGGCGCGGCAGGACGATGAGGGACGACGGGCGTCCGCCCGGGTGGACGCGGTGCCGGGCGAGCAGCCGCGCGCGTTCCGGGTCGCTTTCGGTTGCCGAGGTTTCGGCCAGCGCTTCGTCGAAGGTCTTGCCCCGCAGCAGCGCGGAGCGCTGCGCCAGGCAGTTCGCGATCAGCAGCTCATGATGCCGCGCATAGGCATGGGCGGGCTGTTCGCACAGGATGAAATCGACCGGCGCGCCGGCCGTGTCCTGGTGCAGCCACTGGAAGAAGGTGTGCTGGCAGTCGGTGCCCGACATGCCCCACACGGCGGGGCCGGTGGGCACGCCGGCGGGGCTGCCGTCCGCGGTGGCGACCTTGCCCAGCGATTCCATTTCCAACTGCTGGGCCCAGGGGACGATGTGGTACAGCCGGGAGTCGTACGGGGCGATCACCAGCGAGTCGTAGCCCAGCACGCTGCGGTTGACCACGCCGGCCAGCGCCAACTGCACGGGCGCGTTTTCCTCGATGGGCGCGTTGCGGAAATGCTCGTCCATGGCGGCGGCGCCGGCCAGCAACTGGTCGAAGGCGTCGTTGCCCAGCGCCAGCGCTATCGGCAGGCCGATGGCCGACCACAGCGAATAGCGTCCGCCCACCCAATCCCATATCTGGAAGATGTGGTCGGGCAGAATCCCCAGGTTGAGCGCGGCCTCGACATTGGCCGTGATGGCCACGACCTGCTTGATCGGATCGGCCACGCCGGCGTCGCGCAGCCAGTTCATCGCTACTTCGGCGTTGGCCAGCGGTTCGGTGGTCGTGAACGACTTCGACGCGACGATGACCAGGGTGTCGTGCGGATCCAGCCGGCTCATCGCGTCGGCGACCGAGTGCGAATCCACGTTCGACGCGAAGCGCACTTCGCGGCGCGCGCCGTTGTGGCGCAAGGCCCGCGTGACCAGCCGGGGCCCCCAGTCGCTGCCGCCGATGCCCAGGTGCAGCACATAGCCGTAGCGGTCCGCGGCATCGGCCTCGCGGACGAATTCCCGCAGGCGTTCGCGTTCGGCCAGTATGGCCTTGGCCACCATGGCCGGCGGTTCGGGCGCCCGCAGGGCGGTATGCCAGGCGGCGCGCTGTTCGGTCCAGTTGGCGTTGCCGCCGTCGAACAGACAGGCGCGCGCGGCCTCGAATCCCTGCTGCGCCAGCAGCGCCGCCTCGGCCTTCTGCAAGGCGGGCGAATAGGCCTGCGCGCTCAGGTCCAGGCGCAGCCCCGGAGCGCTGATGAGGCGCAATTGTTCGCCCCGTTTCGGGGCGGAACGGGTCGCGGCGATGAACGCTTGCCACGCGGGGCTGTTCGATAAGGACATGGGCGATCTAGAAAGGCAGATGGGCTTGCGGCGCGAGCTTGTTCAGCTCGCGGCGGAAGTCGGCTTGGATGCGTTCCAGCGCCGCCGCCGTCTGCGCTTCGAACCGCAGCACGACGACGGGCGTGGTGTTCGAGGGACGCGCCAGGCCGAAACCGTCCGGATACTCCGCGCGCACGCCGTCGATGGTGATGACGCGCTGGGCGCCGGGGAACTGGCCCTGGTCCTGCAGGGCCTGGACCAGGGCGAAGGGCTGGCCTTCCTCCATTTCCAGCTTGAGCTCGGGCGTCGAGACGTCCTGCGGCAGGGCTTCCAGCACGGCGCAGGGATCGGCGTCGCGCGAGACGATCTCCAGCAGGCGCGCGCCGGTATAGAGCCCGTCGTCGAAGCCGTACCAGCGTTCCTTGAAGAAAATGTGGCCGCTCATCTCGCCGGCCAGCGGCGCGCCGGTCTCGGCCAGCTTGGCCTTCACCAGCGAATGGCCCGTCTTCCACATCAGCGGCGCGCCGCCGGCGGCTTCGACCGACAGGCCGACGTGGCGGCTGCACTTCACGTCGTAAATGATGGTGGCGCCGGGGTTGCGTTCCAGCACGTCGCGGGCGAACAGCACCAGTTGGCGGTCGGGCCAGATGATCTGGCCCGACTTCGTCACCACGCCGAGCCGGTCGCCGTCGCCGTCGAACGCCAGGCCCAGCTCGCAGTCGGTCTCGGCCACGCACTTGATCAGGTCCTGCAGGTTCTTGGGCTCGGCCGGGTCGGGGTGGTGGTTGGGGAAGTTGCCGTCCACCTCGCAGAACAGTTCGGTGACCTCGCAGCCCAGGGCGCGGAAGAGCGCGGGCGCGACGGCGCCGGCCACGCCGTTGCCGCAGTCGATGGCGATCTTCATGGGCCGGGCCAGCTTGACGCCGGAGGCCACGCGCGCGACATAGGCCGCCACCAGGTCCAGTTGGCGGCGCGTGCCGGGGCGTTCCGCCGCGGCGGGGGCGGAGGCGTTCATGGCCGCGGCCAGCGCCTGCACGTCGTCGCCGTAGAGGGCGCGCCCGCCCATCATCATCTTGAAGCCGTTGTACTTGGGTGGATTGTGGCTGCCGGTGATGGCCACGCCCGAGCCGGTCTGCATGACGTTGGCGGCGAAGTAGACCAGGGGCGTGGGGACCATCCCGATGTCCAGCGTGTCCACGCCGCCTTCCAGCATGCCTTCCTGCAGTGCCACCGACAGCATTTCGCTGCTGAGGCGGCCGTCGCGGCCGACGACGAGCGTCTGCACGCCCGCTTCCCGCGCGCGGGCGGCCAGCGCCGCGCCCAGCGCGCGCGCGAAGCCGGCGTCGATCAGGTCCGGCACGGTGCCGCGGATGTCATAGGCCTTGAAGACGGCGGCGGGAAATTGCGTGTTGTCGCCCACGGCGATTCCTTCCAAAGGGGTTACAGCGCGGGTTCCGGCTAGGTTTAATGGTAAACCCGTACGCTGAAACGCGCCTGGCAGGGGGCCAAGCCGGAATTATCCCCCATTGGAGGTCGGCCTTCATCCGGCGGATGGCGTAGGGCATTTGCCGCTGGGCGCCAAGGCGGCGCGCCCCGGATCGGTGCGCGGGCAGGGCGATTGCGCCTTGTTCCGGTGCGCAACGCGCAGGCCGGCGAAGGGCGCCCGCAGGGGGAGGCGCATGGCATAAAACTTGCTCGGCATCCGAAGGTGATACGCTTGCTATGCAAGCAGAAAGACCGGGAGGGGCCATGGGAGCCAAAGTTTCTACTGTCATGTCATCGGGAGGCGCCACCAGCCGGCGGGGCCCCCCCACGGACTATGCGGGGCCTGCGGCGGGCCGCGAGCGCCTGCTCGATATCCATGTGTTCGTCTCCGAATCGGGCGGCCTGGCCACGGGCCGCGCCTGGGAACGCTGCGTCTGGCGCGAGGCCCGCGTCCTGATCGCCGAATGCCCGGCGCCGCACCTGCCGTCTTCCGTCGAGAACGCCTTGCGCACGGTCGCCGCCAACGTGGCGCGGGACCGCAACTGGCAGGGCATGGGCACCGTCGCCTTCGCGCTGGACGACCGCAGCGGCGTGTTCCGCGTCATCCACGCCCAGGCCCAGGCGCATTCGGGCGAGGCCATTGCCGACTGCGAACCCGTCGCCGCCCACGCGCTGGAGGTCCGCATCGACGGCTGCGTCGACCGCCGCCTGCCTTGCACGCGGCTGCTGGTCTGCGGGGCGACGCGGGGCGAGGCCCTGCGCCGCGCCTATCGCGCCCTGTCCGAAATGCCGGGCCCGGCGGGCATCGACCGCGCTTTCCTGATGAACCGCATCGCCTCGCGGGCCTTCTGCTCGGGCCTGACCGGAACCCGCCTGGACCAGGCGGTCGGCTAGGCGCGGCCGGCGAGGCGCGGCCGGCCAGGCCGCTTCAGCCCTACAATAGTCCGCACATCCCTCGATCCGGCGCCTGGCCTCGGCCAGGCCTTTCCTGTGCGGCGCCTATGACTTTGCTGAGCGATCTACAGTCCCTCCTGGGCTTTTCCCACGTGCTGACCGGCGCCGACGCCGAATCCTATGTGCTGGACTGGCGCCGCCGCTATCGGGGCACGGCGCTGGCGGTGGTGCGCCCCGGCTCCACCGCGGAAGTGGCGGCGGCGATGAAGCTGTGCGCCCGCTATGGCGTGCCCGTGGTGCCGCAAGGCGGCAATACCGGGCTGTGCGGCGGCGCGACGCCCGACGATTCCGGCACGGCGATCGTCCTGTCCACCGGCCGGCTGACCGCCGTGCGGGCCCTGGATACCGACAACGACACCATCACGGTGGAAGCGGGCTGCGTGCTGCAGGCCGTCCAGGAAGCGGCCGCCGCGGCGGACCGGCTGTTTCCCCTGAGCTTGGCCGCCGAAGGCAGTTGCACCATCGGCGGCAACCTCGCGACCAACGCCGGCGGCACCCAGGTGCTGCGCTACGGCAACACGCGCGACCTGACGCTCGGACTGGAAGTCGTGACCGCGGAAGGCGAGGTCTGGAACGGCCTGCGCGGCCTGCGCAAGGACAATACCGGCTACGACCTGCGCGACCTGTACATCGGCAGCGAAGGCACGCTGGGCATCATCACCGCGGCCACGCTGAAGCTGTTCCCGCGGCCGGTGGCGTCCTGCACCGCGCTGCTGACGCTGGACAGCATCGACAGCGCCGTGGAGCTGCTGTCGCGCGCCCGTTCGGGCTTCGGCGCCGCGCTGACCGGCTTCGAGCTCATGAGCGGCGCCTGCCTGCAGGCGGTCGTGCGCCTGTTCCCGCAGCAGCGCCTGCCGTTCGAGGGCGAGTCCGCGGCCTCGCCGTGGTTCGCCCTGCTGGAACTGTCCGACAGCGAAAGCGAAGAACATGCGCGCGAACGCTTCGAGGCCGTGCTGGGAGCCGCCATCGAGAGCGGGCTGGTGCACGACGCGGCCATCGCCGCCAACGTGGCGCAGAGCAAGGCGCTGTGGCACCTGCGCGAAAGCATCCCGCTGGCCGAGGCGGAACTGGGCAAGTCCGTCAAGCACGACGTGTCCATTCCCATTTCTTCCATCGCCAGCTTCGTGCACAAGACGAACGCCTTGCTGCAGGCGCGTTTCCCGGGCGTGCGCCACGTGATCTTCGGCCACCTGGGCGACGGCAACCTGCATTACAACGTGGCCAATGCGCCGGGGCAGACCGAGGCCGAACTGCTTGCGCTGCAAAGCGAGATCTACGGGGTGGTGCACGACAGCGTGCACGCCCATGACGGCTCCATCAGCGCCGAGCACGGCGTGGGCCAGTTGAAGCGCGACGAGCTGCCGCGCTACAAGAGCGCCGTGGAACTTGCGCTGATGCGCAGGATAAAGCGCGCGCTGGACCCGCAGGGCATCATGAACCCGGGCAAGGTCCTGCAGGCCTAGGCGCGCGGCAAGCGCAAGGAATCACGACCATGGCAGCCAGTCCCGCGGCGGGCGCGAATAGCAGGATCCTGATCGTCGAGGACGACCCTATCATCGCCGGCAACCTGTACACCTTCCTGGAGACCCGCGGCTTCCTGCCCGATGCGGCCTATTCCGGGCCCGCCGCGCTGCAGCGGCTGGCGGAGCAGCGTTTCGATGCGCTGATCCTGGATATCGGCCTGCCGGGCATGGACGGCAACGCCGTGCTGCATACGCTGCGCAACGACAGGCGGCTGGACGTGCCGGTGCTGATGCTGACCGCGCGCGACAGCCTGGAGGACAAGCTGGCCGGCTTCTCGCACGGCGCCGACGACTACCTGACCAAGCCTTTCGCGCTGCTCGAGGTCGAAGCGCGCCTGCTGGCGCTGATCCAGCGCGCCAAGGGCGCGACCGTGGATTCCGTGCGCGTTTTCGGCCCGCTGCAATACGACACCCGCAGCCGCGCCGTGTCCGTCAACGGCAATCCCGTCCACCTGACGCGCAAGGCCGGCCTCATCATCGAGGCCCTGTTGCGCGATCCGGGCAGGGTGGTGTCGCGCGAAGAGCTGGAATCCGTGCTGTGGGGCAACGAACCGCCTTCTTCGGACGCGCTGCGCAGCCAGGTGCACCTGTTGCGCCGCGCGCTGGCCGACGCCGGCTTCGACGGCATCGAGACCGTGCACGGCACCGGTTGGCGCCTGTCCCTGGAAGGCGAGGCGATGCCATGAGCATCGCCGCGGGCGGCACCCTGACCCAGCGCGTGGTGTGGGCGCTGACGGGAACGGTGGCGCTGTTCGTGACGGCGCTGGCCCTGCTGGCCTACCTGACCTTCGACCAGATGGAAGACGACCTGGTCAACGACATCCTGAATACCGAGATGGACCGGCTGGTCCAGCATGCGCGCGCCAGCGACGGGTTCTTGCCGCGCGAGGGCGTGCGCGAACTGGGCGGCTCCATGCGCGCCTGGGCCAGCGTGGACGGCAAGCGGCCGGCGGGCATTCCGGAGGAAATCGTGTCCCTGGACAACGGCCTGCACCTGATCGAGCCGGGTGAATACACGTGGCACGTCATGGTGGCCGAAGCGGGCCGCGGCAAGCTGTACCTGCTGTACGACGCCACCGACAACGAAGAGCGGGTCCATGACTTCGGGCTGATCGTGCTGGGCGTGGGGGCCATTTGCGTGGTGGGCGCCTATGCGCTGTCGCGCCGCGTCGCGGCCGTGGCGGTGGGCCCGCTGCTGGACCTGACGGACAGGCTGGCGACCTGGGCGCCGGGCTCGCCCGACATGGCCGTGACGCGCGACGACGAAGCGGGGCGCTTGATCGAGGCCTTCAACCGGGTGCAGAACCAGGTGGACAGGTCGATCGCCCGCGAGCGCGAATTCGCGGGCAACCTGAGCCACGAGGTGCGCACGCCCCTGGCCGCGATCCGTTCCGACAGCGAGCTCATGCTGTTGACCCAGGCGCTCACCCCGGACCAGCGCCTGCGCCTCACGCGGGTGGTGGACAACGTGGACGACGTCATCGTCAGCCTGGAGAGCGCCCGCGCCATGGCGCGGGACCAGTTGCGTCCGCCCGAGCCCGTGGATATTTTCGAATGCATGGAAGATGCCTGGCGCGGCTACGAGGCCCAGGCGGAACTGGCGAAGCTGCGGTTCGACAACCAGATCGCGGCCGGACAGGTGCGCACGCTGGATCGCTACGCCCTGCTGACGGTATTGCGCAATCTGGTCCGCAACGCGGTGGAACATGCCGCGCCCGCGACGCTGACGGCCCGCCTGGCCGCCGACGGGGGGCTGGAGCTGGGCGACGACGGCAAGGGCATCGCCGCCGACGACCTGCCGTTCCTGTTCCGCCGCTATTACAGCGGCCGCATGCGGGATTCCGGCACGGCGGCGGCCGACGAGACGGCGCGCGGGCTGGGCCTGGCGATCGCCAAGCGCGTCTGCGACATGCAGGGCTGGTCCCTGACCGTCGACTCCTCGCGCGAGGGCGAGGCCAGGGGCACCCGGTTCACGCTGCGCTTCGACGGTGCGGCGGCAGAACCGGAGACGGGCGCGCCAACCCGGATTTGACGAAATTTCGACTGTCGGCGGCTTAGGCTCTGCGTCTTTCCGACGCGCCCTGTCCTCCGATCATGCTGCTTCCATCGCCGCCCGCGCTTCGCCGGCCGACGGCCGCTTCCTACCTGTCCAGCCACGTCGTGGCGGTCACGCTCGTCCTGGCCTGTCTGGCCTGGTGGGCCAACGCCTCCGGACTGGACCTGCGCATCGCCCAGGCGGCGTTCAGCGCGGCCGTCGACGATTTTCCGTTGCGCGCCAACCGTTGGCTGGAACTGATCGGCCACCGCATGGTGCTGGCCTTGCCGGTGGGCATTGCGCTGGCGTCCGCGGGCGTGGCGGCGGCCAGTTACCGCATACCGGCCTGGCGCCCCTGGAGAGGGCCGGCGCTGGCCGTGGCGGCGACCTGTCTGGCGGGGCAGTTGCTGGTGAACCAGTTGAAGCACCACACCACGCTACCGCGCCCCTACGACCTGGACACGCTGGGCGGCTACACCCCTTATCCCTCGCATTGGTGGACCTGGACGCGCGCGAAGGCCGGGGGCGCCTTGCCCAGCGGCCATGCCGGCGCGGGCTATTCGATGCTGGCCCTGTATTTCGCGGGCTGGGCGCTGGGAAGGCCCGCGTGGCGCTGGTGGGGCCTGGCCGTCGGCCTCGCCGCCGGGGCGGGCTTCTCGGCCGTCCGCATTCTGCAAGGCGCCCACTTCCTGAGCCAGACGCTCTGGTCGGCGGCGCTGCTATGGCTGCTGGCGGCGCTGTTCTTCTACCCGCTCATCGCGCGCCGTCGTACAACCCCCCACGTATAATCGCCAGGCGAGAGCATCCAGCGTCTCGCTTCACGCAATCGCCCCCGGACCCCCTGATGAACGCTCCCGCCGAATCTCCTGCCTTGCCGCGGCGTCGTCCCCGGAGCCTGGCCCAGGGGCTGGTCGAAAGCATCTCGGCGCGCATCCGCGGCGGCGACATCCGGCCGGGCGACAAACTGCCGACCGAATCCGAAATCATGCGCCAGTTCGGCGTGAGCCGCACCGTCGTGCGCGAGGCCCTTTCGCGGCTCCAGGCGTCGGGCCTGGTCGAAACGCATCACGGCGTGGGCACCTACGCGCTGGAGCCCAGCGGCGGTGGAGACTTCCGCGTGGACCCGGCCGACATCGCGACCGTGCGCGACGTGCTGGTGCTGCTGGAGCTGCGCATCTGCCTGGAAAGCGAGGCCGCCAGCCTGGCCGCCGCCCGCCGCACTGAATCGCAATTGCAGGAAATGCGGCGCGCGCTGGACGCGTTCAAGGCCGCGCTGGACAGCGGCGGCGACACCGTCACGCCGGACTTCCAGTTCCACCTGCTGATTGCGCAATCCACCGATAACCGCTATTTCGCCGACCTCATGTCACACCTAGGCTCCGCCATCATCCCGCGCACCCGCATCAACTCCGCGAAATTCGCGCATGAAGACAGGGCGGCCTACCTGGCCCGCGTCAACCTCGAACACGAGGACATCTACAGCGCCATCGTGCGCCAGGACGCCGAAGGCGCGCGGGCGGCCATGCGCACGCACCTGAGCAACAGCCGCGAACGCCTGCGGCGCGCCCAGTAAGCGGGGGCGTGGATTCATGCGAAGCTTGACGCTACGGTTCATCGTCGCCGTCCTGGCGCTGTTGACGCTCTCCCGCCTGGGACTGGCCTTCTGGATGTGGGACCGCGTGCAGGCGGCCGGCGGCCTGGCCCCGCTGCTGTGGGGCGGACTGCGCATCGACGTCTGCCTGATGTCCATGGTCATCGCGCTGCCGGCGGTGCTCTCGCCCTGGTTCGGGCACCGGCCGCTGGCCGCCCGCATCACCGCCTGGTGGTTCCGCGTGTGGTGGATGCTGTATGTGCTGCTGGAGGTTTCCACTCCCCAGTTCATCGCGGAATACGACACGCGTCCCAACCGGCTGTACTTCATCTACCTGCTCAACCCGAAGGAAGTCGGGTCCATGCTGTGGCAGGGCTACAAGGGCGTGCTGCTGGCCGCCTTCGTGGTGCTGGTGCTGGCGGCCTGGATGGCGGTCAAGCTGTTCCCGACCCGCCCGCGCGACGCCTTCATGCCGTGGTGGAAGCGGCCGCTGGCTTCGTTCGTGATCCTGGCGCTGGTATTCCTGGGCGCGCGCGGCACCCTGGAGCACCGCCCCATCAATCCGGCCAAGGTCGCGTTCAGCTCCGACGCCATGGTCAACGCGCTGGCGCTGAATTCGCTATACAGCGTGTTCGACGCGGCCTATCGCATGCGCGACGAACGCTCGTCGGCCGCCATGTACCCCAAAATGCCGGTGGACAAGATGAACGCCATCGTGCGCGCAGAGGCCGGCCTGACGGGCGCGCCGCTGGATCCGCGCTATCCCAGCCTGCACGAGCAAAAGGCCACCGTGCGGCGGGACAAGCCGCTGAATGTCGTGATCATCCTGCAGGAAAGCCTGGGGGCGCAGTACGTGGGCAGCCTGGGCGGGCGCGACCTGACGCCCAATATCGACAGGCTGGCCAAGGAAGGCTGGATGTTCCATCGCGCCTACGCGACGGGCACGCGGTCGGTGCGGGGCATCGAGGCCGTCACCGCGGGCTTCCTGCCCAGCGTGGCCGACGCGGTCGTGAAGCTGCCGCGTTCGCAGACCGGTTTCTTCACGCTGGCGCAACTGCTGGGCAAGCACGGCTACCATTCGCGCTTCGTGTACGGCGGCGAATCGCACTTCGACAATATGCGGGCCTTCTTCCTGGGCAACGGCTTCGACGAGATCGTGGACCGCCCCAAGTTCGTGGATCCGGTGTTCGAAGGATCGTGGGGCGCGTCGGACGAAGACATGTTCAACCAGGTGGACCGCCTGCTGCGCGCCGACGGCGACAAGCCGGTATTCACGCTGGCGTTCTCGGTCACCAACCACTCGCCCTGGGAATATCCGGCCGGCCGCATCACGCCCGTCGGGGATCCCGCCACGGTGGACAACACGGTGCGCTATGCGGATTGGGCGCTGGGCCAGTTCTTCGACAAGGCGAAGCAGGCGCCCTATTGGGACAACACGGTGTTCCTGGTGATCGCCGACCACGATTCGCGCGTCTATGGCTCGATCCCGGTGCCGGTGCGGCATTTCCAGATTCCCGCGCTGATCCTGGGCGCCGGAATCGCGCCCCGCCAGGACGACCGCCTGGTCAGCCAGATCGACATGGCGCCCACCCTGCTGTCGCTGATCGGCCTGGACAACGTGAACCCCATGCTGGGGGTGGACCTGACGCAGCGCGATCCGAACCGGGCGATGATGCAGTACGCCGACAACTTCGGCTACCTGGAAGGCGACAAGCTGCTGGTGCTGGAGCCGTCCAAGCCGCCCAAGGAATTCCGCTACCAGGCGGCGCCGGTGGGCCGGGACGAGGTCTACGAACCGGTGGCGCCCCCGGATCCGGCGCTGACCGACGAAGCGCTGGCGCACGCGCTGTGGGCGAGCTGGGCCTACCGCGAGGAAAAGTACCGCCTGCCCTGAGGCCGGCTTGATCCTGCGCAAGCCAGTTTGCGGCCGGTGGCTGCAAACTGGCGCCCATGACTGCTCCCGATCTGCCGCCGCACGCGAGCCGTGCGCCCGCTGCCCTGCGCCGTTCCGCGTGGCCCGTGCCGCGCGGCCGGTTCGCCTGGATCACGGGCGCGCTCAGCGTGGTCCTGCTGGCCGCCAGCACCCTGTTCTGGTGCCTGCTGCTGTTCCCCGTGGCCCTGCTCAAGCTGCTGCTGCCTTTCCCCGCGGTCAGGCGGCGCGTCGATCCGGTGCTCAACGCCATCGCGACGGCATGGGTGTCGTGCAATGCCGGCTGGTTCGCGCGCATCCAGCAGGCGCCGTGGGACATCCAGGGCACTGCCGGGCTGCGCTACGCGGACTGGTACCTGGTCAACTGCAACCACCAGTCATGGGTGGACATCTTCGTGCTGCAGTACTCGCTGAACCGGCGCATTCCCTTGCTGAAATTCTTCCTGAAGCGCCAACTGATCTACGTGCCGGTGATCGGGCTGGCCTGGTGGGCGCTGGACTTCCCGTTCATGCAGCGCCACGGCAAGGCCGAATTGCGCCGCAACCCGGCGCTGGGACGCCAGGACCAGGAAGCCGCGAGGCGCGCATGCGCGAAGTTTTCACTGGTGCCCACCAGCGTGATGGTGTTCGTGGAAGGCACGCGCTTTACCGAAGCCAAGCGCGCCGCGCAGTCTTCGCCGTACCGCCATCTGCTCAAGCCCAAGGCGGGCGGGCTGGCGGTGGCGCTGAACGCGATGGGCGCGCGTTTTCGCTCGATGATAGACGCCACCATCGCCTACCCGGAAGGCATACCCAGCTTCTGGGACCTGGCCTGCGGCCGTGCCGGCCAGGTGGCGGTGCGCATCCGGCAGTTGCCGGTGCCGCCCGAGTTCTGCGGCGCCGACTACACCCGCGACAAGGCTTTCCGCACGGAATTCCACCATTGGCTGGGCCAGCAGTGGCAGGCCAAGGATGACGAGGTCGAGAGGCTGACGGCGCGCCGCGCCGGCTGAGCGCGGGCGCCGCCGGCCGCCGGGCGGATCAGACGCGCGCCGGCAGCACCGTGCCAGAGCTTTCGCCGAATCCGATCCGCGGATAGCCCGCCTTCACGCATTCGGCCCGGATGATGACCTGGTCGCCGTCCTGGAGGAAGCTGCGCTTCTCGCCCCAGGGCAGTTCGATCGGCGCCTTGCCCCCGTTGCTCAGTTCGAGCAGCGAGCCGGCTTCGGAGGCCTGCGGACCGGACAGCGTGCCGGTGCCCAGCAGGTCGCCCGGTTGCAGGTTGCAGCCGTTGACCGTGTGGTGCGTGATCAGTTGCGCCACGTTCCAGTAGGCGTCGCGGAAATTGCTGCGCGACAGCGGAGCCGCAGGCAGCTTTTCGGCGCGGGACTGTTCCGTGGTCAACAGCACTTCCATTTGCAGGTCGAAGGCGCCCTTGGCGCGGTTGGCGTCGGAAGCCAGGTAGGGCAGCGGCTGCGGTTCGGACGGGCCGCGGTTCCACTGCGTGCGGAACGGCTCCAGCGCTTCCATGGTGACGATCCAGGGGGAAATCGTCGAGGCGAAGTTCTTGGCCAGGAAGGGGCCGAGGGGCTGGTATTCCCAGGCCTGGATGTCGCGGGCCGACCAATCGTTCAGGATGCACAGGCCGAACACGTGCGATTCGGCGTCCGCCAGGGCGATGCGTTCGCCTTGCGCGTTGCCCGTGCCGACGAAAATGCCCAGCTCCAGTTCGTAGTCCAGGCGGGCGCAGGGGCCGAATTGCGGCGCGTCGCCTTCGTTGGCGGGGCGGGTCTGGCCGACGGGGCGGGGAAACGCCTGGTTCACGCCGATGCTGGACGCGCGGCCGTGGTATCCGATGGGCACCCACTTGTAGTTCGGCAGCAGGGGATTGTCGGGGCGGAACTGCTTGCCCACGGCGGTGGCGTGGTGCACCGAGATGTAGAAGTCGGTGTAGTCGCCGATGCGCGCCGGCGTGGTGTATTCCACGTCGGCCTGGGCCACCAGCAGCGGCGCGACCGTATCGCGCAGGGCGGCGCCTTCGCGCAGCGCGCGCGACAGCGCCAGGCGCAGCGCGCTCCAGTGGGCCTGGCCCAGCGCCATCAGTCCGTTCAGGCTGCCGGCCGCGCAGGCGGCCAGGGCCTCGGCTGCCAGGCCTTCGAAAGGCTGTTGGGCGGCCAGCGCGGCCAGGTCGAGGACCTGGTCGCCGATGGCGACGCCCACCCGGAACGATTCGGACGCGCCCTTGCGGCGGAACGAGGCGTAGGGCAGGTTCTGCACGGGGAAATCCGACGCGCCGGTGTTGGCGCTGGCGACCCAGCTCTTCAGGGACGGGTCGTGGGTTTCATTGATGGCGGTGGTCATGGCTGCGTGTCTCTCTGTGTCGTGTGATTCGGTAAAACGCCCGCGGCGATGAGCTTGCGCTCATCGCCGCGGGCATGGAAAGCGAGGGCTTTCGCGTCACGCCTTGCTGGGGTCGAAATGCTTGGCGAGGCCCTGCCAGCACCGGTAATAGTCGCCCTGCAATTCTACCGAGGCGAGCGCCTGTTCGGTCGGGCGGATGACGCGCCGGGTTTCGAACATGAACGCCATCGTGTCGCGGATGTAGTGGGCCGTGCTGGTGTCGGCGTGGGAGGCCTTCTCGAAGGTCTCGGCGTCGGGGCCGTGGCCGCTCATGCAGTTGTGCAGGCTGGCGCCGCCGGGGGCGAAACCGTCGGCCTTGGCGTCGTAGACGCCCTGGATCAGGCCCATGAATTCGCTGGCGATGTTGCGGTGGAACCAGGGCGGGCGGAAGGTGTTTTCCATCGCCAGGATGCGCGGCGGGAAGATCGCGAAGTCCATGTTGGCCGTTCCCGGGGTGTCCGAGGGCGCGGTCAGCACAGTGAAAATCGACGGATCCGGATGGTCGTAGCTGATCGAGCCGATGGTGTTGAAGTTGCGCAGGTCGTACTTGTACGGCGCGTGCGTGCCGTGCCAGGCCACCACGTTCAGCGGCGAGTGGCCGATGGAAGCGCGCCAGAATCCGCCGGCGAACTTGGCGATCAGTTCGAAATCGCCGTCCACGTCTTCGTACCAGGCCACCGGCGTCTTGAAGTCGCGCGCGTTGGCCAGGCAGTTCGAGCCGATCGGGCCCAGTTCCGGCAGGCGCAGCGCGGCGCCGAAGTTCTCCAGCATGTAGCCGCGGGCGGAACCGTCCAGCAGTTCCACGCGGAAACGCACGCCGCGGGGAATCACGGCGATCTCCAGCGGCTCCAGGTCGATCAGGCCGAGCTCCGTGGCCAGGCGCAGGCGGCCCTGCTGGGGAACCAGCAGCAGCTCGCCGTCGGCGTTGTAGAAAAAGCGGCCTTGCATCGAACGGTTGGCCGCGTACAGGTGGATGCCCACGCCGCCCTGTTCGTCGGGGCCGCCGTTGCCGCCCCAGGTTTTTACCCCTTCCACGAAATCGGTGGGGGCGGTCGGGATCGGCATCGGGCTCCAGCGCAACTGGTTGGGCGTCACGGGGCCGTGGCCGAACGCGCTGAGCCAGCCGGATGCGCCTTCGAAAGGCGCGAAGGGCTTGTGCTGGGCGCCGGGGCGGATGCGGTACAGCCAGGAGCGGCGGTTTTCGCTGCGCGGCGCGGTGAAGGCGGTGCCCGACAGTTGCTCGGCGTACAGGCCGTAGGGGCACTGCTGGGGTGAATTGCGGCCCAGCGGCAGGGCGCCGGGCAGGGCCTCGGTGGCGCAATCGTTGCCGAAGCCGGTCTGGTATTGCAGTTCCATGGAATCCTCCTGGGGGCGGCCGCGCGGTGCTTGGCCGCGCGGCCTGGTTCGGTTGGCCCGTCGGACGGGCCGCAGGGCGATACGCCATTGTCGGAAAAAAACCCCGCTGCGGCTACGGGAATGCAAAAATAGAGACTATAAATTTTATGAATAATGGAGGACGCCCATGGCCGAGCTGCGCGACGTCGACCTGAACCTGCTGCTGCTGTTCCAGCACCTGCTCGAAGACCGCAACCTGTCGGCCGTGGCGCGGCGCATGGACCTGTCCCAGCCGGCCGTCAGCAATGCGCTGCGCCGCCTGCGGGAGGCCTTTGGCGACGACCTGTTCGTGCGCACGGGGCAGGGCATGCTGCCGACGCCGCGCGCGCAGCGCCTGGCGGGCCCCGTCAGCGAAGCGCTGACCATGCTGTCGCAGGCGCTGCAGGACCAGGACGCCTTCGACGCCGCGACCAGCATCCGCCGGTTCCGGGTGGCGATGACGGACGTGGGCGAGATCCATTTCATGCCGCGGCTGATGGAGGTATGCGTGCAGGTCGCGCCGCAGGTGCGCATCGATTCCGTGCGGGTCCAGGGGCCGGACCTGCCGCGGGAAATGGAGGCGGGGCGCGTCGACCTGGCGATCGGCGCCTTCGATGAGATGGGGGCGGGCACGCTGCAGCGCATGCTGTTCCGCCAGGGCTACGCGACCCTGTTCCGGCAGGCGCATCCGACGGCGCACGCGGGCATGGGCATCAAGGCGTTCCGGGCCGAGCGCCACCTGATCGTGTCGCGCGCCGCGCCCTACGGGCAGGTCAACCAATCCATGGAGCGCGCGGGCGTGGACCTGGCCGAACACTTCAGCGTGCCGCATTTCTCGGCGGTGCCGTACATCGTGAGCGCCACCGACCTGCTCGCCACGGTGCCCGAGAAACTGGCTGCCAGCGCCGCGCCGCCGTTCGGCCTGCGCTTCATGACGCCGCCGGTGAAGGTGCCCGCGCTGCAGACCAATATGTACTGGCAGCGCAGGGTGGACCGCGATGGCGGCAACCAGTGGCTGCGCGCGCTGATCGTGAATACCTTCGCGGTGGGATCCTGAGCGGCGCGGCGGGCCGGCGCCCGCCCCGCCCAGGCCGTCAGGCGGCCGGCGCGACCGAGGCGCGCGCCTGCCGCAGCGCTTCGCGCAGCACGTCCATGTCGCCGAGGTGGTTGGCCAGCAGCAGGATCAGCGCGGCATTGAGCTCCTGGCTTTGTTCGTTGCTCAGGTCGCGATGGGCGTCGATCAGCGCTTCGTAGAAGTCGTCCGGCGAGGCGAGGTTGGTTTCGGTAATCAGCATGATGGATGGACCTCGGATGTCAGGCGCGGCCGGCGGCCCGGTCCACCGCCGCAATGGCGGCGGCGGGGTCGAAGGCGCGCCAGCGCGCGGCGATGTGCTGGTCGGGGCGGATCAGGTAGGCGGTGCCGGCCTGCGCGTCGTAGCGCTTGCCCAGGCGGCCTTCGCGGTCGGTCACCGCGGCCAGTTCCCCGGGCAGCGCGGACAGGTCGCATTGCGGGCCGGCCACCAGCACGGCCTTGACCGGCACGGGCGCCATGCGCAGCGCCTGCAGGGCGAGCAGCGTGTCGCGGCCGGGCAGGGCGTCGCCGCAGAACAGCGCCAGCACGAACTCGCCGTCCAGGTGCGACAGCCACCAGCCGGGCTCGCCCCGCGTTTCCACCGGCGCGTCCAGCGCGACCGCGCCGGGCAGCATGCGGCCCGTGAAGGCGTCCGTGTCGGGCGTGTTCAGCGGCGAACCGGCATAGGTGGCCGGCAGCGACAGGCGGCCGCTGTTGACCAGCGAACGCGCGAAGGGATGGGTCTTGGCCAGGTTCAGGACCGCGTTGCGGAAGCTGCGGCTGATGTCGCTCTTGGGCGTAATGAAGTCGGTGGCGCGCGAGGAATTCAGGATGTTCTCGTCGGCGGCGTATTCGCGCTCGGTGCCGTAGCTGTCGATCAGCGCCTCGGGCGCCTGGCCGGCCAGCACCAGCTTCAGTTTCCAAGCCAGGTTTTCCGCGTCCTGCACGCCGCTGTTGGCGCCGCGCGCGCCGAACGGCGAAACGCGGTGCGCGGCGTCGCCCGCGAACACGATGCGGCCGTGGCGGAACTTGTCCATGCGCTCGCATGCGAAGGTGTAGACGCTGACCCATTCCAGTTCGAAGCGCGCGTCGGGGCCCAGCAGGGCGCGGATGCGCGGCAACACGTTTTCCGGCTTGACGGCCTCGACGGGGTCGGCGTTCCAGCCGAGCTGGAAGTCGATGCGCCAGACGTTGTCGGGCTGGCGGTGCAGCAGCACGGACTGGTTGGGATGGAAAGGCGGATCGAACCAGAACCAGCGTTCGGTCGGGAAGTCCGCTTGCATCTTGACGTCGGCGATCAGGAAGCGGTCGCGGAAGATGCGGCCGTGGCTTTCCTGGCCGATCAGCTTGCGCACGGGCGAACGCGCGCCGTCGCAGGCGATCAGCCAATCGGCGTGCAGCGGATACGAGCCGTCGGGCGTTTCCACGCCCAGCGTCACGCCGTCGTCCGCCTGGGCCACGGCGACGACCTTGTTTTTCCAGCGCAGGTCGATATTGGGTTCCTGGCGCGCCTGCTCGTACAGATAGCCTTCGGCGTAGTACTGCTGCAGGTTGATGAAAGCGGGACGGCGATGGCCGGGTTCGGGCAGCAGGTCGAAGCGCCACACTTCCTGTTCGCGGAAGAAGACCTTGCCGACGTTCCACGACACGCCCTTGTCGATCATGCGCTGGCCGACGCCCAGGCGGTCCCAGATCTCCAATGTGCGCTTGGAAAAACAGATGGCGCGCGATCCGGTGGACAGGCGGAAGTCGTCGTCCAGGACCACCACGCGCACGCCTTGCCGGGCCAGGTCCAGCGCGGTGGTCAGCCCGACCGGGCCGGCGCCCACGACCACGACCCGGTGCCGCGCGAGCTCGCCGGCGGCCTGGTCGGCGTGTTTTTCATAGGCGAACTCCATCGCCTGATAGTCGATGTCTCCCACGGTTGTCTCCTGTGTGGGTCATTTTGCTTTTATGCGCCGAAGCCGCGCGCCGCCTTGCGGCGCGCGATTCCGGTTCCTCCGGTCGGGGCGGGGCCGCCGTGGCGGCGGCCCGTCGGGGCTCAGCCTTCCAGTTGGGCCCACATCTCCAGGTCGCGCTTGTCCGTCCAGATGCGCGGGTCGGTGTAGCCGGTGGCCTCGTCATAGGCGCGCGACACGTCGAACGGCATGCAGTGGTCGAAGATCACCCAGTCGCTGTAGCGCGGCTTCATGAAGTCGTAGACCTCGCGGTAGATGGTCTTCAGGTCCTTGCCTTCGGCCACGCCGCGGTTCACGGCGCCGTACAGGTCGGTCAGGAAGGCGCGGGTGCCGGCCAGGCCCTGGCGGACTTCGGTCGCGTTCTTCAGCGCGGGGCCGCGGCCGGGAACCATTTTTTCGGCTTCGAAGCCCGCCAGCGCGTCCAGCGTCGTGGGCCAGTCGCGGAAGTAGGCGTCGCCGCAGTAGGGGGTGGACTGGTATTCGACCAGGTCGCCGGCGAACAGGATTTTCTGTTCGGGCAGCCAGGCAATGGTGTCGCCCTTGGTGTGGCCGCGGCCCACCTGCAGCAGCTTGACTTCCAGGTTGCCCAGGTTGACGGTCATTTCGCCCTTGAACGTCATCGTCGGCCAGACCAGGCCGGGCGGGATCGATTCGGCGTTGCGGAACAGGCGGGGGAAGCGGCCGATCTCGCTGGCCTTGTCCTGCTCTCCGCGCTCGGCGATCAGGTCGTGGGTGTCGCGGCTGGCCAGGATTTCCTGCGCGTCGTAGGCGGACGCGCCGAACACGCGGACCGCGTGGTAGTGCGACAGCAGGATGTACTTGATGGGCTTGTCGGTGACTTCGCGGATGCGGCGGATCACGTCCTGCGCCATGACGGGAGTGGCCTGGGTGTCGATCACCATGACGGCCTCGTCGCCGATGATCACGCCCGTGTTGGGATCGCCTTCGGCCGTGTAGGCATAGGCGTTGTCGGACAGTTTTTCGAACGAGACGACCTTGTCGTCCAGGTCCGCGTGCGAGGCGAATTGCTTGCTCATGGAGGCTCCTTCCACTTTTATAGGAATAGGGGGTGTGGAAGGAATATAGCCCGACGTTAGTATTTGTGCAATACGTTTGCTATAAACAAATGTCCTTGTTTTTACAGGGATTCCCCGTGGGTTTCCCAGGGGCGAGAGCTCAATTCCGCTGGCATTTGGGGCAGTAATAGGTGGCGCGCTGGCCCTGCACGAAGCGGCGGATCGGAGTGGCGCAGACCCGGCAGGGCAGGCCCTCTCTTTCATAGACCGCCGCGTGGATCTCGAAATAGGCGCCCGGCTCGCCGGTGGCGCCGACGTAGTCGCGCAGGGTGCTGCCGCCGGAGGTCAGGGCGTCGGCCAGGGTGGCGCGCACCATGTCCGCCAGCCGCTCGCAGCGGGCGGGCGACAGCTTGTTCGCCGGGGTCTTGGGATTGATGCGGGCCCGGAACAGGCTTTCCGATGCATAGATATTGCCCACGCCCACCACGGCCATGCCCGCCAGCAGCACCTGCTTGACGGCGGCGCCGTGGTTCTTGAAGTGGCGATGCAGCCAGGCGCCGTCGAAGCGCGGGTCGAAGGGCTCGATACCCAGCTTCGCCAGCAGGGGATGGGCCTCGATGGGGCCGTCGGATTCCGGATGCCACAGCACCGCGCCGAAGCGCCGCGGATCGTGCAGGCGCAGCACCGCCTGGTCGAAGATCCATTCGACGTGATCGTGCTTGCGCAGGAATTCGCCCGGGGCGACGCTGCGCAGCGACCCCGACATGCCCAGGTGCACGATCTGGGTGCCGTGCTCGAACCGCAGCAGCAGATACTTGCCGCGGCGCGCGCACTCCAGCACGGCGCGGCCGCCGACCAGCGCCGGCAGATCCGGCGGGATGGGCCAGCGCATGCGGGATTCGTGGACGACCAGCCGCGCAAGCGTCCGGCCGGTGATGACGGCGTCTATTCCCCGACGCGTGGTTTCGACTTCAGGCAGTTCCGGCATGAGCCAGTGTAAGATCATCAATTGCGTGTACGAAGATTGTGCCATCAACCGGACGGGCCGCGTGAAGTCGTCTTTCAAACCAATGAACATCGGGATTGCCGCGCTGGCGCTTGCGCTGGCAGCAATACTGACCCCGCCGGCGCAGGCCGCCGACAGCCGGACCCGCGATGCGACCGGGCCGCGGATGGCGCCCCAGAGCCGCCAGCCTGAAACCGAGGTGATTCGCCTGCGTCCAGGCCAGTTACCCTATGTATCGCTGACCGCCGACATCTTTTACCGCGTGCTGGCTTCCGAGATCGCCGCGCAGCGGGGCATGTACGGCTCGGCGGCCACCACCATGCTCGGCCTGGCCCGGGACACCGGCGATCCCCGCCTGGCCCGCCGCGCCCTGGAATTCCAACTGGCCGGGGGCAATCTGCCCGGCGCGCTGGAGGCTGCCCGCGTCTGGGCGCGCCTGTCCCCCAACGACGTCGAGGCCAGCTCCACCGAACTGGCGCTGGCCGCGGCCAACGGCCAGACCAAGGGCCTGGCTCAGGCGCTGCGCAACCGCATCGACGCCTCCCGCGACAAGACGGCCGCCATCGGCCAGGCCCTGGCCGTGCTCAGCCGGCTCAACGACCGCCGCCTGGCCCTGCGCATCCTCGACGAATCCCTGAGCGACAACGTGCGCAAGCTGCCCGCCGCGCACCTCGCGCTGGCGGACGTGGCTTCCGCCGCGGGCGATTACGAGCGCGCCGCGCAGGAATCGCGCGCGGCCCTGGCCGCCGAACCCCGGTCCGAAGCCGCCGCCCAGCGCGTGCTGGAATATGGTTCCAAGGTGGATCCGGAGCGCGCGCAGGCCGAGGCCCGCGCCTATATCGCCCGCAATCCCAACGCCCGCAAGGTGCGCCTGATGCTGGCCGGCCAACTGGCCGACAATGGCGACTACAACGGCGCCCTGGCCGAATTGCAGGCCATGTCGCGCCGTTCCCCGGAAGATTTCGACCTGCTCTTCATGCAGGCCCAACTGGCCTACAAGGCCGGGCAACTGCCCCAGGCCAAGTCGCTGCTCCAGCAGTACCTGGACGTGCAGAACCAGCGCCAGCGCGCCACCGTACCGGGCGCGACCGACGCCGGCGCCGCGGCCGCCGACGCCCACGTGCTGCTGGCCCGCATCGCCGAAGACCAGGGGCAATACGATGAGGCCATCGCCGAGCTGGGCCGCATCGACGACCCGACCCTGCGCCATTCCGTGCACATGCGCCAGGCCGCGCTGCGCGCCAAGAGCGGCAATGTCGACGGAGCGCTGGCCATGATCGACGCCGCGGGCCCGCAGGACGACGAAGAGCGCATCCTGGGCGTGCTGACCAAGGCCCAGATCCTGCGCGACGCCGACCGCGTGCCGCAGGCGATCTCGGTGCTCGAGGCCGCCGACCAGGCCATGCCCGACACCGTCGAGATCAAGTACGAACTGGCCATGCTGTACGAACGCCAGAACCGCCTGGAAGACCTGGAGCGCATGCTGCGCCAGGTCATCGCGCTGGACCCCGACCACGCGCACGCCTACAACGCGCTGGGCTACACGCTGGCCGACCACAACCAGCGCCTGCCCGAGGCCCTGGACCTGATCACGCAGGCGCTGGAATTGGCGCCCAACGATCCCTTCATCCTGGACAGCATGGGCTGGGTCAAGTACCGGATGGGCGATTCCACCGCCGCCGCCGACTACCTGCGCCGCGCCTACAGCGTGCGCCCGGAAGCCGACATCGCGGCTCATCTGGCGGAAGTCCTCTGGAGCCAGGGCAAGCGCGACCAGGCCATCGACCTGCTGCGCGCCGCGAAGCTGAAAGATCCCAAGAACAAGACCGTCCAGGACGTGATCAAGCGCCTGGGGGTCCCCCTGTGACGCTGCGTATTCTTGGTCTGCGCGATGCCATGGCGCCGCTGCGCTGGGCGCTGATGGCGATGCTGGCCGCCATGCTGGCCGCCTGCACCACGCCCAAGCCGATCGAAGGCGCCGGCGCCGACGCGTTCTCCCGCATCGGCCGCTTCGCCCTGACCGTCAACGAGGAAAGCGGCAAGCAGAATGCCGTGCAGGGCGGCTTCTCCTGGTCGGACGACGGCCGCCGCTACGTGCTCGACCTGACCAACCCGCTGGGCTCGACCGAAGCCCGCGTGGAGGGCCGGCCCGGCGCGGCCAGCCTCACCAAGTCCGACGGCACGCGCGTGGTCGCCGACAATCCCGACGCCCTGGCCGAAGAGGCCCTGGGCAGCAGCGTGCCCGTGTCCGGCCTGCGGGATTGGCTGCGCGGCAAGCTGGCGGCGCAGCCGGAAGCCACCGAAGTGTCCCGCGACGAGCTCGGCCGTCCAGCGGCCTTCGAGCAGGGCGGCTGGCGCGCGCGGCTGTCGCGCTACGACGCGCTGGGCCCGCAACTGCTGGTCCTGGAACGCCAGGAACCGGGCCGCCGCATCCTGCTGCGCCTGGTCGTGAATCAACCCTGAATCCAGGCTGCCGGCTGATGGCCATGCGCAGCCTTGTTCGGGTTAACCCCTATCATGCCGGGCGAGTTTCAATCGAAGAAACAGACGCCGCAAATCCGCGTGCGTTACGAATTGAAATATATTGCCTAGCCTGAATAATTCTCCCTTGCGCCCCGGCCGCGATTCGTGCCGAGGGCTGCAAGCGGCGCCGGCGCTCGTTGCCGACGCCTTTACGGAGAATGGCTATGTTCAGGAATACACGCATCGCGACGATGCTATTGGGAATCATCGCGATATTTTTCACCTTCCAGTTGCTCGTGGGCGGCATGGGCTTTGCCGGCTTGTGGCAGACCAACAAAGACGTCGCGCAGCTCTACCGCCTTTCCTCGAAGCAGGTCAATGCGGTGAATTCCGCCGCGCTGTCCCTGGTGGCGGCCCGCACCGACCTGAGCCGCTACGCGACCCGCGTCGCGCAGGGCAATACCGGCGATACCTCGTCGCTGCAGCAGGCGCGCCAGCGCATCGTTTCGGCCGACCGCGCCTTCCAGGGCTATTCCGGCGGGCTGACCGCCGAGGAAGCCGCCGAGTCGGCCGGCCTGATCGATGCCTACGGCAAGTTCAGCGCCAATCTGCAAAACGTGGGCCGCGTGCTTGAAGCCGGCGATATGGAAGCCTATTTCAAGCAGGGCACGCAGCAGGTGCAGGAACGCCTCATGAGCGAGCGCGACGCCTTCATCCTGCGCGCCGAAGGCACGGGGCAAAGCGTCATGGACCGGATCTCCGGTTTCCACACCCTGTTCACGTCTTTGCTGGCCGGGATCCTGGCGCTGGGCCTGCTGATGGCCGTGGGCGCGCACGTGCTGATCCGCCGCTTGATCCTGCGGCCGCTGCTGGAGGCCGGCGAGATCTTCCGCCGCATCGCCGAAGGCGATCTGACGCGCCGCGTGGCGGACCGCGGCAGGAACGAGATCGGCGTGCTGCTGGCGTCGCTCAAGAGCATGCAGGACAGCCTGGTGCGCACCGTGTCGGCCGTGCGCCGCGGCGTCGACGAGATCAACGTCGGCGCGCGCGAGATCTCGTCCGGCAACGCCGATCTTTCCAGCCGTACGGAAGAGCAGGCCGCCTCGCTCGAGGAAACCGCGGCCAGCATGGAAGAGCTGGCCACGACGGTGAAGCAGAACGCGGACACCGCGCGCGAGGCGAACCGCATGGTGGCCGCGTCGGCGGCGGTCGCGCAGCGCGGCGGAGAGGCCGTGTCCAGCGTGGTGGAAACCATGCGCGCCATCTCCGGCAGCTCGTCGCGCATCGCCGATATCGTCGGCGTCATCGACGGCATCGCCTTCCAGACCAACATCCTGGCGCTGAACGCGGCGGTGGAAGCGGCGCGGGCCGGCGAACAGGGCAAGGGCTTCGCGGTCGTGGCGAGCGAGGTGCGGACGCTGGCCCAGCGCAGCGCCGCCGCCGCCAAGGAAATCAAGCAGCTCATCGAGGATTCCGCGCAGAAGGTCGACATGGGTTCCGAACAGGTGGAGAACGCCGGCTCCACCATGCGCGAAATCGTCGAATCCGTGCAGCGCGTGACCAGCCTGATGGGCGAGATATCCGTCGCGTCCGAAGAGCAGGCCACCGGCATCGACCAGGTCAATCGCGCCGTGTCGCAGATGGACAGCGTGACGCAGCAGAACGCCGCCCTGGTGGAAGAGGCCGCGGCGGCGGCCGGCGCGCTGGAAGAGCAGGCGCGCCAGCTTGCCGGCTCGGTGGCGGTATTCAAGCTGCCCGAGGGCCGGGTGATCGATGCGCCGGCGGCCAGGCTGGCGCCGGGCGCCGCCCCGCAACTCGCATGAGCCGTCGCGGCTAGAATGTGAAATCCCCTAGCGCCGGTTGTTTTTCGTGACCCTTTACGACGTTCCCGCCCCAGCCAAGGTGAACCTTTTTCTGCACGTGGTGGGCCGTCGCCCCGACGGCTATCACCTGCTGCAGACCGCCTTCCGGTTCATCGACCTTTGCGACACCCTGCATTTCGATGCGCGCGCCGACGGCGTCATCAGCCGCGCCACGGAGTTGCCGGGCGTGCCGCCGGAGCAGGACCTGACCTTGCGCGCCGCGCATGCCTTGCAGCGGGCCACGAGCACGAAGCAGGGCGTGCAGATCGGGCTGGAGAAGCGCATTCCGCAGGGCGGCGGCCTGGGCGGCGGGTCCAGCGATGCCGCCTCGGTGCTGATCGCGCTGAACCGGCTGTGGGGAACGGGGCTGTCCCGCCGCGAACTGATGGCCCTGGCCTTGCCGCTGGGCGCCGACGTGCCCGTGTTCGTATTCGGGCAATCGGCGTTCGCGCAGGGAGTAGGAGATGATCTTGCCGCGGTGACGCTGCCGGAGCGCGCCTATCTGGTGGCGCAGCCGGATGCCAGCGTGCCGACCCATGAAGTTTTTTCGGCGCCCGATTTGACAAGGGATTCTTCTTACATCACAATAGCGGACTTTCTTGCTTCGCCAACTTTCTGCTTCGGCAGGAATGACCTGGAGCCGGTGGTCTACCGTCTTTACCCAGAAGTGCTTGGGGCATCGCGGTGGCTTGCCGAACAGTTGAGGCCCAAGGGGAGGCCCAAGGGCATCGCGGTTCGCATGTCGGGATCTGGCGCGTGTTTGTACGCCGAATTTCCCGAACTTTCCGAAGCCGTTTTGGCGAAAACAGAAATTACCGCTATAATGCGCGGCGCTGATAAAACATTCAGCCAAACGCATCCACGGTTTCGGTTAGTGCAGGCATGTACTGGGTTAGCTGAACATCCGTTGCGGAATTGGATTGCAAGATAGTTGGGGAGTCGCCAAGCTGGTTAAGGCACCGGATTTTGATTCCGGCATGCGAAGGTTCGAATCCTTCCTCCCCAGCCAACCGAATACATAAAAAAGCTGTTGAACACGCCTGTAAGACACTGGCCCGGGTTCAGCAGCTTTTTTATTTTCCGGATCGGCTGGTGTTCCGTACCGTCTCGTAGCACCCGCATCACCTCGTCAGTGTCTTAAACGACCATCGCATCATCCATCATGGCAAACGATAGCTTCATGATTTTCACGGGCACCGCCAACACTCGGCTGGCCGTGGACGTAGTCAACCACCTCGATATGTCCCTGGGCAAGATGACCGTCGGTCGCTTCTCGGACGGCGAGGTGATGGTCGAGATCAACGAGAACGTGCGCGGCAAGGACGTCTTCGTCCTGCAGCCCACCTGTGCGCCTACGAACGACAACCTGATGGAAATCATGGTGATGGTCGATGCGCTGCGCCGCGCTTCCGCCGGCCGCATCACCGCCGCGATCCCGTATTTCGGCTACGCCCGCCAGGACCGCCGCCCGCGCTCGGCGCGCGTGGCCATCTCGGCGAAGGTCGTGGCCAACATGCTGCAAGTGGCCGGCGTCGACCGCGTCCTGACGATGGACCTGCACGCCGACCAGATCCAGGGCTTCTTCGACATCCCCGTGGACAACATCTACGCGGGTCCGATCCTGCTGGGCGACATCTGGCGCCGCAATTTCTCGAACCTGGTCGTCGTGTCCCCGGACATCGGCGGCGTGGTGCGGGCCCGCGCGCTGGCCAAGCAACTGGAAGCCGACCTGGCCATCATCGACAAGCGCCGTCCGCGCGCCAACGTGTCGGAAGTGATGAACATCATCGGTGAAGTCGACGGCCGCACCTGCATCATCATGGACGACATGGTCGACACCGCCGGCACGCTGTGCAAGGCGGCCCAGGCCCTGAAAGACCGCGGCGCCGGCGCCGTCTACGCTTATTGCACGCACCCCGTGCTGTCGGGCGGCGCCATCGACCGCATCGAAGCGTCGGAACTGGACGAACTGGTCGTCACCGACACCATTCCGCTTTCCGAGCAAGGCCAGGCCAGCGGCAAGATCCGCCAGTTGTCGTGCGCCGCGCTGCTGGGCGAGACCATCCTGCGCATCTCGAACGCGGAATCGGTCAGCTCGCTGTTCGTCGACTGAAGCCCGGTCGATCGGACGGACGGTCCGAGTATTCAGTTTTTGCGCCTTGCTGGTCGCGGCAAGGGGCAAACAAACACGGCGCGCGTTTTGCGCGCCGTGCATTTAACCGGTGAAGCCTCTTCACCTTATTGTTTTTGGAGTTATCCATGAAATTCAATGCCACTGCGCGTAGCGTCCAGGGTTCGAGTGCGAGCCGCCGCCTGCGCCGCGCGGGCCGCGTTCCCGCCATCGTTTATGGCGGTACGGCTGCCCCCCTGAACATCGAACTCGACCACAACGAGATCTACCACGCCCTGCGCAAGGAAGAATTCCACGCGTCGATCCTGCAAATGGCGCTGGAAGGCGCAGCCAAGGAAGAGCAAGTCCTGCTGCGTTCGGTTCAATGGCACGCCTACAAGCCGCAAGTCCTGCACGTGGACTTCCAGCGCGTGGACGCCAACCAGGCCCTGCACACCAAGGTCCCGTTCCACTTCATCAACGCTGAAATCTCGCCGGCCGTGAAGCTGGGCGGCGCCATCATCAGCCACGTCCTGACCGAACTGGAAGTGACCTGCCTGCCGGCCGCTCTGCCCCAGTTCATCGAAGTCGACCTGAAGGACCTGCTGCCTGGCGCTTCGGTCCACCTGGCCGACATCAAGCTGCCCAAGGGCGTGACCTACGTGCCCCACGGCGGCGACGCCAACCCGCTGGTGGCTGCTGCCGTCGTCAAGGGCGGTGGCGCTGCCGCCGCCGCCGAGGAAGGCGAAGCCGAAGCTCCGGCCGCCTAAGCCTGCCGCGGGCCATGGGTCCGCAGGCGGCTTGAGCCCGAAACCCTGCGTGTGCATTTGCATGCGCAGGGTTTTTTGGTTTAAACACCCCCATCATGTCTACTCCCATACGCCTCATCGTGGGACTGGGTAACCCAGGCCCCGACTACGAAACCACCCGGCACAACGCCGGCTTCTGGCTTGCCGACCACCTGGCGGACGATCTGCGCGCGGCTTTCGCGCTGGAGAAGTCCTTTTTCGGGATGGTGGCCAAGGCCCGCCTGGGCGCGGACAACGTGCTGCTGCTCAAGCCCACCACCTACATGAACCGGTCAGGCCAGGCGGTCGGCGCGCTGGCGCGCTTCTACAAGCTGGCGCCGGAGCAGGTGCTGGTGCTGCACGACGAGCTGGACCTCATGCCCGGCCAGGTGAAGCTGAAGCAAGGAGGCGGCCACGCCGGCCACAACGGCCTGAAGGACATCCAGGCCGCGCTGGGCAGCCCCAACTTCTGGCGCCTGCGCATCGGCATCGGCCATCCGCGCACGCTGAGCCTGGCGCAGCAAGTGGCGGACTTCGTCCTGCATCCGCCGCGCCGCGAGGAACAGAAGCAGATCGAAGCCGTCATCGACCGCTGCCGCGCCGTGGTGCCCGCCATGCTGGCCGGCGATTTCCCGCTGGCGACCCGCCAGCTCCACAGCGGCAACGACGCCTGATGGCCGCGACCGGCGACCAGCCAGCCACCCCGCGCGCAAGCATGCGCTTCCGCAGCGAAGTCGTGGATTTCTGGCGCTTCATCCGCCATCCGCGCCCGGTGTCCCGCCTGCCCGGTCGGGCGGCCGCCGGCGGCCTGGCGGCGGACTGGTGGCCGGGCGTCTCGCCGGGCCGCCTGCTGGCCTGGGCCGCGCTGCTGTGGGCCGTCAACCTGTTCGCGCTGGGGCCGGTGGCGGTGGCCGCCGCCGGACTGGGCGGCGTCACGCATCGCCTCGACCCCGCGAACATCCCCTGGCTGACCGCCGTGATATGGGCGCCGCTGGTCGAGGAGATGCTGTTCCGCTATGGCCTGCGCCGTCCCCGGCAAGCCTTGTGGCTGATCCCCGCCATGCTGCCCGTGGTGCTGTGGGGCCCCAAGGTCTGGACCGGCCTCCTGCTGGCCGCCTTCGTGATCCTGGCGTGCTGGGGCGTGCGCCGGCGCGCCGAACCGCTGAAGGGCTGGGACACGACCTGGCGCCGCTACTATCTCAGGCACTTCGGCCTGGTGTTCCACCTGGTCGCGCTGACCTTCGCCGCCGTGCACCTGACCAACTTCGTCTACGGCAAGACGCCGTACTGGCTGCTGCCCTTGCTGGTGCTGCCGCAATGGCTGACCGGGCTGGTGCTGGGCTGGATGCGCGTGCGGCGCGGCATCGGGGCGGCGATGCTGCTGCACTCCGTCTTCAATGCCGGCCCCATTTTGATGATCTGGCTCATCATGCGCCTGGCCCCCACCGCCGCAGGTTAAGGGGCCGCATGCCCCGCCGTTTCCGGAAAAGGCCATGGCGCCCGGCGGGGTAAACTAGAACGTTAACGATCAATACCGTACTTACACAGGATTCCCATGGCTCTGCAATGCGGCATCGTCGGCCTGCCCAATGTCGGCAAGTCGACCCTCTTCAACGCTTTGACCCGCGCCGGCATCGCCGCCGAGAACTATCCGTTCTGCACCATCGAGCCCAACGTCGGCGTGGTGGAAGTGCCGGATCCGCGGCTGCAGAAGCTGGCTGAAATCGTCAAGCCCGAACGCATCCTGTCCGCCACCGTCGAATTCGTCGACATCGCGGGCCTGGTCGCCGGCGCGAGCAAGGGCGAAGGCCTGGGCAACCAGTTCCTGTCGCACATCCGCGAAACCGACGCCATCGTGAACGTGGTGCGCTGCTTCGAAGACCCCAACGTGATCCACGTGGCCGGCAAGGTGGACCCCATCGCCGATATCGAAGTCATCGAGACCGAGCTGGCGCTGGCCGACCTGCAGACCGCCGAGAAGGCCTTGCAGCGCCACCAGAAGACCGCGCGTTCCGGCGACAAGGAATCGCAGCGCATCGTCGCCGTGCTGGAAAAATGCGTGGCCCAGTTGAACCAGGCCCAGCCCATCCGCGCGCTGGACCTGAGCACCGAAGAAAAGGCCGACATCGCCCAACTGTGCTTCATCACCGCCAAGCGCGCGATGTACGTGGGCAACGTGGCCGACGACGGCTTCACCGACAACCCGCTGCTCGACCGCCTGACCGAATTCGCCGCCAAGCGCAACGCGCCCGTGGTCGCCATCTGCGCCGCCATCGAATCCGAAATCGTCGACCTGGACGACGCCGACCGCCAGGCCTTCCTGTCCGACATGGGCATGGAAGAACCCGGCCTGAACCGCCTGATCCGCGCCGCCTTCAAGCTGCTGGGCCTGCAAACCTACTTCACCGCCGGCGTGAAGGAAGTGCGCGCCTGGACCGTGCCGATCGGCGCCACCGCGCCCCAGGCCGCAGGCGTCATCCACACCGACTTCGAACGCGGCTTCATCCGCGCGCAGACCATTGCCTACGAAGACTTCATCACCTACAAGGGCGAGCAGGGCGCCAAGGAAGCGGGGAAGATGCGCGCCGAAGGCAAGGAATACATCGTGCAGGATGGCGATGTGATGAATTTCTTGTTTAACGTCTGACGCAATCGATTGGCAGCTTGCCCATATGGGTAGCTGTCTGAATGCGGCGGAGGAGCGCGGTATAGAGAAGGTTGGCCCTGGGCCGCCGCAGCGAGAGGGCTGAGGCGGCCTTTCTTTATCGCCCTCGCAATCCGGATAATCCGCCGGAATGCGCAAGTGGCGAAGGTTATGGAAAACTGGCAACGCAGAATCGGAAAGCCGATGGCTGACAAGCCAACCTCTCTAACTCCCGCCCCGCAAGGCTACGCGGGCTGGCTGGCCGAGTTGAAAGGACGTATTCACAACGCCCAGCAGCGCGCAGCGTTGGCGGTCAATCGGGAGCCGGTGGCGTTGTACTGGCAGATCGGCCGCGACATTTTGACGGCGCAGGCGGATCAGGGTTGGGGCGCGAAGGTGATCGACCGGCTGGCGCATGATCTGCGTGCCGCCTTTCCGGAGATGAAGGGTTTTTCGCCGCGCAACCTCAAGTACATGCGGGCTTTGTTTGTTGGCAGGCAGGTATTGCTTAATGCGGGTGGCGAAGAGCAAACGGTAGGGCCTGATGCAGCCGCGTTTCGCCATGTCTTACTCAGCCATGGAACAGTTGAGCGAGACGCAGCGCTCTTTACGGCAAGCTCTGCGTCAGCCAGTACAGATACCCCTTAACTGCGGCTTGATCTCGTTGGTAGTGCGACCATTTCAGTTGCATGCGCACCGTAATGAATTCCGCCGAACTGATTTCGGACAAGGGCGTCATCCCAAGGCCCGGCGCAGGCCATCTGATCTAGGAGAATTGTCCAGAAGCCATCGTGGCCGCCCTGTCCAAACAGTTCGACCGCGTGAATCCTCAACTAGACGTCCGTACCCGATCGGCGCCCGTGTCCAGGCTTCAATCGACCCCGCTACTGCGGCGTTATCCCCGCCGCAGTGACGATCTCCCGCCACTTTTCGCCTTCCGCCACATTGAACCGGGCGAAGGCTTCGGGGGTGGATCCTACGGGCTTGGCGCCCATCGACGCGTACTGGCTGACCACGTTCGGCTGGCGCAGCGCCAGCGCTGCGTGTTCCGCGAGCTTGGCGGCGATGGCCGGCGGCGTGCCCTTGGGGGCCCACAGGCCATACCAGGTGCTGATGTCGAAGCCGGGGAAGCCCGATTCGGCCATGGTCGGCACGTCCGGGAATTCCGCCACGCGTTGCGAGACCGTGACCGCCACGGCGCGCAGTTTGCCCGATTTGATGAATGGGGTGGCCGACGGCATCGAATCGAACATGAACTGGATCTGTCCGCCGACGAGGTCCGTCAGCGCCGGCGCGCTGCCCTTGTAGGGCACGTGCTGCATCGGCAGGCCGGTGCGCGCCTTGAACGATTCCCCGGCAAGCTGCTGGGCCGAGGCGCTGCCGGCCGAGCCGAAGTTCAATTGCTGGGCCTTGGCCTGCGCCACCAGGTCCTGCGGGGTTTTCACGGTGCTGGTTTGCGGCACCACCAGCACCAGCGGGACATCGGCCAGTTGCGTGATCGGCGTGAAATCCTTGAGCGCGTCGTACCGCATGGACCGGTAGATATACGGATTGATGACGTGCAGCGAGGCGTTGGCCAGGAAGGTATAGCCGTCCGGCGCGGCGCGGGCGACGAGGTCCGCGCCTATCATGCCGCTGGCGCCGGGCTTGTTGTCGACGATGATGTTCTGGCCGATGGTCTTGGACATTTCGGCCGCGACCAGCCGGGAGACGATATCCGTGGGGCCGCCCGGCGGGTAGGGCACCACCATCGTGATCGGGCGGTTGGGGTAGTCGTCCGCAGCGCAGGCGGGAACGGCGGCCAGCGCCCCGGCGCATCCAACGGCCAGCGCAAGCGCCGCGCGCAGATTCAGGAGGTTGTGTCGGTTGCTGCTGCCGCGATGGGCGGTAAGGGATTGCATGGGCCTGTCTCCGATATTATTTTGAGCGCCACTTTGCCCACGACCTGACGGCTCTCCAACGCCTGGAGCGCGGCGGCGAGTTCGGCGATCGGATAGACCGCCGTTACTGCGGGATGGATGCGCTGGCTGCGCGTCCAGTCGAACAGGGTCGCCATGGCCTGCTGCATGGCAGGCGCATGGATTACGCGCTCATCGGCGGGAGTCCAGCCGATATAGCGACCGAAGAAGAAACCGTGCAATGCGATGTTCTTGACCAGCAGCAGGTTCAATGGCGCTTGCGGCACGTCGCCGCTGGCGAATCCCACCGACAGCATGCGCGCGTTGGCCGCGGCGGCCCGGATGGCGTAGCCAAACGCGGCGCCGCCCACAGGATCGAACACGATGTCGGCGCCCCGGCCCGCGGTCATTGCCTTGACGGCGGCGGCCATGCCGTCGTCGGCCGCCATGGCGTGGAAGGCGCCCGCGTCCCGTGCGGCCTGGCGCTTGGCCTCGGTGCTGGCGCACGCGATGACGCGCGCGCCCAGCAACGACGCCAGCTCCACCGCCGCCAGGCCGACGCCCGAGCCCGCTCCCAGCACTAGCACGGTTTCGCCGGGCTGCATGGCGGCGCGCCACAGCAGGCCGCAGTACGCCGTGCCATACGAGATGGGCACCGGCAGGGCCTGGAGCGGATCCAGGTCGTCCGGCAGGCTATAGACCGTGTATTCGGGCAGCGTCAGCCGTTCGGCGTAGCAGCCCCAGCGCGCCAGCGCCACGACCCGGTCGCCGGGGCGCAGACGCGTGACGGCGCTGCCGCAGGCGGTTACTACGCCGTATGCTTCGGTGCCCGGAACGAAAGGCATGGGCGGGCGGGTCTGGTAGCGGCCTTCTATCAGCAGCTTGGTGGCGTGGCTGACGCTCGCGTAGTGCACGGCTATGGTGACTTCGTAGGGGCCGGGCGGCGGCGCGTCGGGAGTGTCGTGCAGCGCTACGTCCTGCACCGGGCCGAATCGTTCGCAGAGCAGGGCGCGCATCAGATGGGCTCCTTCGGGGCGTCGCGCTGAACCAGCGCGCCGGCCGCCAGCAGCGCCTGGATTTCGGGAGGGTTCCAGCCCCAATCGCGCAGTACTTCGCTGGAGTGCTGGCCGATCGCGGGCGCGGCGGTGAGAGGGCGGCGTTGCGCCAGGCCCGGCAGCGGCGCATAAGGCAGGTTGCCGACGCCCGGCTGGGCCAGCGTTTGCAGCAGGTCCACGTGCGCGGCCTGGGCATGGGCCGCCAGGTCGTCATAGTCGCGCACGCGGGCATGCAGCACGTCTTCGCGCGCCAGCCGTTCGATCCAGTGGGAAGACGGCCGGGCGGCCAGTTGCCGGGCCAGCTCGCGGTGCAGCGCTTCGCGCCGCGCCATGCGGCCGGCGTTGTCGGCATAGGCGGGTTCGAGCAGCCACTCCGGGCGTTCCAGGGCGCGGCAGAGCCGGGCGAACTGGTCGTTGTTCAGCGCCAGCACCGACAGGCGTCCGTCTGCGGTGTCGAATACGCCGTTGGGCGCGCTCACCGGCCCGGCGGGGCGCGCGCCCGCCATGGCGTGGGCAAGAATGTCGTTGACCTGCAATGCCGCGCAGGCCTGGAACAGACTGAGCTGGACGTGGCTGCCCAGGCCCGTGCGGGCCTGCCGGTACAGTGCGGCCATGGTCGCCTGCGCCGCGTAGAGGGCGGTGGCGATGTCGGCCAGCAGCACGCCGATGCGTCGCGGCACGCCCGCCTCGTCCTGGTTGGCATGCATCAGGCCGCTGTCGGCCTGCATGACGGAGTCGGATGCGGGGGCGTTGGAATAAGGGCCGTCCTCGCCATAGCCGCTGATCGATACGTACACCAGGCGGGGCATGTCCGGCGCCAGGTCCTGGTAGCCCACGCCCATGCGCGCCGCGGCGCCGGGGCGGAAGTTCTGGATCAGCACGTCGGCGCTTTCCGCCAGGCGGCGCAGCGCCTGGCGTCCCGCCGGATGGCGGGCATCGAGGCAGACGCCGCGTTTGCCCGCGTTGTAGGCCGTGGACAGGGCGCTGTGCCCGCCCGCCACGGTGCCGACGTGGCGTCCCCAATCGCCGGCGGGCGGCTCCACCTTGACGACCTCCGCCCCTTGCTGCCACAGCATTTGCGCGCAGTACGGGCCGGCGATGCCCTGGCTGATATCGAGCACGCGCAGGCCGGAGCAGGGACCACAATTCACATCGGCGGCAGCGGCGGAGTCCATGGCATCCATGAGGAAAGAGTCGATGCGTCGATGGTAGACTCGGCTCGCTAGCTGGACAATCTGCGTAGTTGTGCCTTGAATGGTGAACCATGATTGACAAAGAGCTGGATCTGAACCTGGTCAGGCTATTCGTCGCAATGGTCGAGTCGCGCAATCTCAGCGCCGCCGCCGAGCGCTGCGGCATGACGCGGTCGAACATGTCGCACCGGTTGAAGCGGCTGGAACTGGCGATGGGGTCGCAACTGTTGCGCCGCACGACCCGGCATGTCGAGTTGACGCAGGCGGGCCAACTGCTCTACCAGCACGGCGTGCGCCTGCTCGACGAAATGCGCGCGGCGCAGGCCTCCATCCACAGCCTGGACGGCAGCGTGCGCGGCGACGTCCGCATCCGGCTGCCGACGGGCCTGGGGCATCTGTACCTGGCGCCGGTGCTGCTCGATTTCACGCGCCGCTATCCGGATATCTCATTGCGCGTGCACATCAACGACGCCATCGGCGACCTGGTGTCGGCCGAGGTGGACATGGCGCTGAAGATCACGTCCGCGCCGCCGGAAGACCATGTCGCGCGGCGCATCTGCGACGTGCAATGGTGTTTGTGCGCCACGCCCGCTTTTCTGTGCGACTACGGCCCCATCGCGCAGTTGGAGCAACTGGGCCGCTGCACGCTGATTGCGCCGCAATCGCTGGGCCGGCGTTTCGATCTGCGCTGCAAGCGCGCCGACGGCGATTCCCTGCTGCTGCGCGTGGCGCCCCGCCTGCAATCCGGGGACTATCCTTTCCTGCGCGATGCCGTGCTTGCGAGCCTGGGCGTGGCGCTGCTGCCGCGCTATGCCGTGTGGAGCCAGTTGCGCGAGGGCACGCTGGTCGAAGTGCTGCCCGAGCTGGAGCCGGAAGGCGTGGGCGACGCGATCTATCTGCTGACCGCGGCCAATCGTTTTCCGTCGGTGGCGACGCGCACCTTGGTGGATCATTTGCGCGAGCACATCGAACGCCATCGCGGGGATTGGCAGCGCGCGCAGGCGCGCTGACTGCCAGTTTCCAGACGCAGGCCAGCGCGGGCGTCAACCCGCCTGCACGTAGCCCGTGGCGCGGATCATTTCCTTGTGCTTGGCGATTTCGGCGGCATAGGCGGCGGCCGCTTCGTCCAGGCTCATGCGGGGCGAGACGTTGCGGCCGTCGGCCTCCAGCTTGGCGACGACGTCGCGGTCTTCCAGGGCGTGGCCGATGGCTTTGTTCAGCGCTTGCTTGATCGCGGCCGGCGTGCCTTTTTTCACGAAATAGCCGGCGTAGCTGGCGTACTCGAAGTTGGCCAGGGCCGGCGTTTCGGTGATGCTGGGCACTTTGGCCAGCACCGCGGGCTTGTTGCGCGACAGCACCGCAAGCGCCTTGAAGCGGCCGCCTTGGACCATTTCCAGCATGGAGGCCTGGAAGGGCATGATGCTGAAATCGATCTGGCCGCCGGCCAGGTCCTGGATGACGGGCGCCGTGCCGCTGTAGGGCACGTGCGTGAAGGGTACCTTCACGGTCTTGCCCAGGTATTCGGTGATCAGGTGGTAGAGCGAGCCGACCCCCACCGTTCCGTAGGTCAGGGAGTTCGATGCGTCGCGCTCGCCGGCCAGTTTCAGGAATTCGTCCACCGAGTCGACGGGCAGGCCGGACCGCACCAGCAGCACCAGGTGCGTCACGGTAATCGGCTGGATGCTTTCGAAGGCGTCCGGCTGGTAGCGCACGGCGCGGTTGGTCAGGGGCGGAAGGATCAGTTCGTTCTGCGTGCCCTGGAAGAACACGCCGCCGTCGGCCTTGGCGTTCAGCACTTTGGACGCGGCGATCGTGCCGGTGGCGCCGCCCAGGTTCTCCACCACGACGCGCGCGCCCAGGCTGTCGCCTATCGGGCCGCTGAGGATGCGGGCGCTGACGTCGCTGGGCCCGCCGGCAGGGTAGGGGACCATCATGCTGACTGGCCCGGACGGATACGCTTGCGCGTGTGCGGTTTTCATCCATGCGGCGGGGGCCAACGCCAGCGCCGTGCCGGCCTTGAGAATGGCGCGGCGAGTCTGCAATGCGTGTGTAGTCATGAAAAACACCAGGTGAGGATGCCGGGCGGAAAGGCCGCGACGTTTGCGCCGCTTACCACGGGTTGTGGGCAAGCCGCTGTATCGTGTTGAGCACCGCCAGCCCGCGGGGAACAATGGTGCCGATCTCGCAGTATTCGTCCAGCGTATGGAACTTTCCGCCGACGGGGCCCGTGCCGCACAGCGTGACGGCGCCCAGGCTGGACGTCACGCCCGAGTCCGCGCAGCCGCCGCTGAACTCCGCTTCGGTCTTGTGGCCGATCGCGGCCAGCTCGGCCTGATATAGCTCGAACAGCTTGCGCGATTGGGCGGTGGGCACGAAGGGCTTGAATTCGCCGGTGATGTCCAGTTTGGACAAGGTGCCCGTGATGAAGGACTTATTGCAGATGCAGCGGATCTTGCCGACCAGGGATTCGCGCTGCTCCAGGTCGAAGATGCGCAGGTCGATCGCCGCGGTGGCGGAGGGCGCGGAAGTATTGACCGACAAGCCGCCGTTCACCAGGCCGACGTTGACGGTGACGCCGGCTTCCAGATCGGTCAGGGCGTCCAGGGCCACGACCTTGTGCGCCAGTTCGGAGATCGCGCTGATGCCTTCGGCGAAGTTGGCGCCGGAGTGCGCCGCCTTGCCTTCGATTTCCATGTTGAAGAACACGCCGCCCTTGCGGCCGGTCACGACGTTGCCCGAAGGGCGGCCCGGCTCGGCGTTGAACACGAAGCCCGCCTGCTTGCCGAAATGCGCGATGGTGTCCTTGCTGAGCGGCGATCCGATTTCCTCGTCGCAGGTGAACAGGCCCGTGACTTCCGGGGCGGCCTCGCCGGAGCGGGCCAGGGCAACCAGCAGGAAGGCGTTCATGACGATGCCCGACTTCATGTCGGCCACGCCCGGGCCGTAGGCGCGGGCGCCTTCGATGCGGAACGGCCGGCGGGCGGCCTCGCCTGCCGGAAAGACGGTGTCGCAATGCCCCATCAGCAGCACGGGCTTGCCCACCGGGCTGGCGCGGTTCACGGTGACGGAGATCGCGGCTTCGACGTCGCCGGCATAGTGGGAGGCCGTCTCCAGCCCATGCGATGCGAAGAACGACTCCAGCCGCCGGAACACGCGCGCCACGCCGGGTTTGTCGAAACTGCCGGAATCGATATTGACGAGATCCTCCAGCAGCGCAAGCATTTCCGGGTGCTGGGTTTCGAGCCATTGCGCCGCGGTGAGTCCGGCCTCGAGATTCATTGTCTGTTCCTCAGGTATTGTTATTTAATACTTGGTATTATTATGTGCTACCTACGAAAAACCGTACATTAGGTAAAACGATGACGACCAACGCACTGTACGTGGGGTCCGTGGGCAAGGCCTTCCGGGTCCTGGACTGTTTCAAGAACGCATCGGGCGACCTCAGCCTGATGGAAATCATGGCCGCCAGCGGCCTCGACAAAAGCGCCGCCCAGCGCTATGCGTACACCCTGTGCGCCGAAGGCTATCTGGAGCAGAACGCGCAGACGCGGCGCTACCGGCTGGGCACGGGCATGCTCAACCTGACTTTCCATTTCCTGCGCATGCATGCGCTGGTCGAGGCGCTCAATCCCATCATGCTGGAACTGTCGAAGGACACGGGCGAGAAGATCAGCCTGTCCTTGCTGGATGGCAACGAACTGGTCCACGTCATGCGGCACCAGACGCAGACCGAGCACTACCATGCGTCGCTGGTCGGGCGGCGCGTTCCGCTCTTTTGCACGGCCGGGGGGCGCGCCGTGCTGTCCCGTCTGGACGAGGCCGAGGCGTCGTCCCGCCTGGCCGCCACGGACCCGGCTTCGTATACCCCCCGGACCCAGACTTCCGCCAAGGCGCTCAAGGCCGAGGTGAAGAAGGCCCGCGAGCAGGGCTATGCCCTGGTCGTGGACGAGTTCATCGTGGGAGAGGTCAGCCTGGCCGCCGCGGTGACGAATGCGCAGGGCGCGCCCTACGGGGCCCTGCATCTGTCGGGTTCATCCAATGCCTGGAGCGGCGAGGAATACGCGGCGAAGTTCGCGCCGTTCCTGCTGCGCGCCATTGCGCAGTTCGAGCGCCGCAATCCGCCGGAATAAGCCGGGCCTCGGCCGGATCAGCCCTGCGCGGGCCTGTCCCCGGCGGCATGCAGGAAATTCTGTTCCAGCACGCTGAGCACGCGGTTCAGGGTGTCGATGTCGGCCGCCGACAGGCCCTTGAGCGATTCGTCGAAGAAGGCCGCCCGCTTGGGCAGGGCTTCGTTCACCACGGCCTGTCCGGCCGGCGTGAGGCTGGCGTTGGTCAAGCGGTTGTCCTGCGGATCCACGGCGCGCGAGATCCAGCCCATCTTCTGCATGGCCTGCAATTGGCGCGTGAGGGACGCGGGATCCAGCCGGCAGCGTTCCGCCAGGTGTTTCTGCGAGCACTGGCCGCTTTCATGCAGGGCCAGGAGGATGCGCCAGCGGGGCAGGGCGTGGCCGACCCGGCTGCTGAACGCGCTCTGCATGACGCGGTAGGTCAGCCCCATATGCTGGATGACCTGCAGGCCTTGTTGCTGTTTGGGCAAAAGCTATTCTCCGACGCTGGCCGGCTCCGGCTTGGAGGGGCGGATCAATTGGACCGGGGGCACGCGCCGCACGCACCAGAGCGCGAAGACGGCGACGGCCAGGGCGATGAGCTGCCCTTCATGGATGGCGCCGACGAGCGCGACGCGCGCGATCTCGATCAGCGATGTGCCATCCTGGCCCTGGTGCGCCAATTGTGCCAGGAAGTGCGTCTGGGCTTCGGGATTGACCAGCATCTGGGGATCGTCCAGTTCCGCCAGCCATCGGGCGGAGCTTCCGCGCAGCGTGGACTCGACGCCGCTGAAATAGCGGTGGCTGACCATGGTGCCGACGATCGCCGTGCCCAGCATGCCGCCTATCATGCGCAGGGATTGCAGCAGCGCCGTGGCGATGCCGAGGTGGCTGCGGCCCGCGGTCTGCTGGGCGAAGACCGTGAGGTTGGGCATGATGAAGCCCATGCCCAGGCCGGCCATCAGCATGTACGTGGCGATGACCCAGTGCGAGGTGTAACTGTGGGTGGTGACGATGCCCAGGCACGACAGCGCCATCAGGAGGAAGCCCGCGTACAGCATGCGGTTGGGGTGGCGGATGCGGGTGATGATGCGGCCGTTCACGATGCTGCCCACCGTGATGAAGACGACCATCGGCGTCACCAGCATGCCGGCATCCTGGGGCGACAGGCCGAAGCCGCCCTGCAGCAGCAGCGGCGCATAGAACAGCAGCGAATACATGGTCACGCCGACCAGCAGGGCCAGCGTGAACAGCATGGCCAGGCCGCGGTTGCGGAACATGTCCAGCGGCAGCAGGGGATGCGGGCAGCGTTTCTCCCACCAGTACAGCAGGACGAAGGCGGCGGCGCTGCCGGCGCCCAGCAGCAGGATGGGGGCGCTCAGGCCTTCCTTGGGCAGCAATTCCACCAGCAGTTGCAGGGACCCCAGGGCCAGCGCGACGAGCACGGCGCCCTGCCAGTCCAGCCGGACGGGGCCGGAGGTGTGGTTGCGCAGGTGCGGCAGGTAGCGCGCGACGAACCAGAGGCCCAGGGCGCCGATGGGCAGGTTTACGTAGAAGACCGAGCGCCAGCCGTAGTGTTCGGTCAGCGCGCCGCCCAGGGTGGGACCCACCGCGTTGGCGATGCCGAAGGCGGAGCTGAGCATGACCTGCCAGCGCAGCCGCACGTGGGGATCGGGGAACAGGTCGGGAATGGAGGCGAACGCGGTGCCCACCAGCATGCCGCCGCCGATGCCCTGCAGCGCCCGGGCCAGCACCAGGGCGAGCATGCTGTCGGCCGCGCCGCACAGCGCCGAGGCCAGGGTGAACAGCACGATCGCCGTCACGACGAAGGGTTTGCGCCCGTAGTAGTCGCCCAGCCGGCCGAAGATGGGAACGGTGATGACGGAGGTCAGCAGGTAAGACGTCGCTACCCATGCATACAGTTCGAAGCCCTTGAGTTCGGCCACAATGGTCGGCAACGCAGTGCCCACCACGGTCTGGTCGATCGCGACCATCATCATGACGAAGCACATGCCGAGCATGGCGAGCAGGGTTTGCCGGAAGGGAAGCACCTGGCCGGGCGAATGCGGGGTGCCGGAAGCGGGGGCGGGCATTGTTGGATAGATCAATAATTGATGTATCAATCATTCTAGCCCTACAATCCGGCGGACAGAAAACTGTCAGTTTTCCGCATCCGGTCCGCGGGCTGGCAGCCGGCGTTTCTGCGGGTCGCCTGGGGGGAATTGCCCGGCGGCCTCGCGAAGCCGGCCGATTTGTTACGATAGCGGTATCTGTGCGCTGGCCCGGCCGGCGTCTTCCACCTCTTTTAAACGGCCGACGGCGTTACATGCCGGGCGGCCTTTCCACCGGCAAAGCACCATCCCCCACGTTCCGGCGCGGTGGAAGGCATTCGAGGATTTCCAGTCGAGGTACCGACGGGGCAGCAATGAAAACGTGGTTCAAGCGCATTTTGATAGGCCTGGTGGTGTTGGTTGTCGTGGCCGTCGTTGGCCTGGCCATCTTCTTGCTGACATTCGACCCCAACGCGTACAAGTACAAGCTGGAAGAGCTTGTCCAGGAACGCTACCACCGCACGCTGACGATCGACGGCGAGATCGAGCTGTCGCTGTTCCCGCGCATCGGCCTGTCGGTGCAGGGCGTGTCGCTGACCGAGCCGAATAGCTCCGAGATCTTCGCTTCCATCGAAAGCACCCGGCTCGCGGTCGCCGTGTGGCCCTTGTTGTCCAACAGCTTCGTGGTCGACCACGTGGCCATCAGCGGCTTCAAGGCGCGGGTCATGCGCGACAAGCAGGGCCTTTTCAACTTCAGCAATCTCGTGGGCGGCACCTTGCCGATCACGGCGACGCCGTCCAATCCGGCGGAAGCGCTGGTGGGCGCGGCCCAGACCGCGGCGCAGGCCCTCACCAACGGCAGCCTGCCGCAGCCGCGCAACAATATGCAGATCGACATCGCCGGCCTGGACCTGAAGGACGGCGAGGTGCAGTTGCAGGACGCCATCAGCGGCATGGCGGTGGCGGTCACCAAGATCAACGCCAATACCGGCCGCGTCACGTTCAACCAGCCGTTCGATGTGCGCCTGACCGCGCGCGTGGAAGGCGGCAACCCGCGGGTCGACGCCAACCTGACCGGCCAGGCCCTGCTGACGCTGGATCCGTCCGCCAAGCGCTATGCGGCGCAGAAGCTGGACCTGCGCATGGACGGCAAGCTGCCGGGCGCGGAAGCCAAGAGCCTGGCCATGCGCGGCAACCTGGCGTTCGACGGCCAGAAGTCGGCGCTGGACGTGGCCGGCCTGGAAGTCGTGTTCCAGGGCGACGTCACCGATCCCGCCGCGCGCGCCACCAACGTGGACGCCAGCGTCGCCATGCCCAAGCTGTCGATCGATCCGCACAAGAGCCAGTTGCAGATCGAGAAGCTGGCCATCCGCGCCAAGGGCGGCGTGGCCGACGGCCCGTTCGAATTCGCCGTGGACGCGCCGGCGCTCAATATTTCCCCCGCCTCGGCCACCGGCGAGGCGCTGACCGGCCGCGTGCGCATCAGCGGCCTGGATGCCAGCTTCGGCCTGAACGGCATCAGCGGCAACGCCGGCGAGCTCGACATCAAGGAAGCCAAGCTGGACAGCACGTCCAAGAACGGCGAACGGGTGGTCAAGCTGAACTTCGCCTCGCCGCTGTCGCTGAATCTCCTGCAGCGCAGCGGCGGCCTGTCCGCCTTGCGCGGGGATGTGAACATCACCGATCCGGGGCTGCCCAAGGGCAGCCTGCAGATTCCGGTGATCGGCAGCGTGACGGCCGATCTGCTGAAAGACCAGGCGACCAGCAAGATCAACGCGGTGCTCGAAGGCGGCAAGTTCGACCTGAGCGCCGACATCACCAAGCTGAGCGAGGCGCCCCACGTGAACTTCGCGCTGGCCGTGGATACGCTGGACCTGGACAAGCTGGTGCCGCCCGCCGCGGCGCCCGCGGCCAAGCCGCCCGCCGAAGGCAAGAAGGACGAAAGCAAGCCGGCGCAACCCGCCCCGGCGCCGGCCCCCGTCGACGACTCGATCGACCTGTCCGCGCTGGTCGGCCCCAGCGTCAACGGCACGCTGAAGGTCGGCAAGCTGGTGGTGCGCAGCCTGAAGGCCGACGACGTCGCGGCCTCGGTGAAGCTGGACAAGGGCAAGCTCGAAATCACCAGCCTGACCGCCGGCCTCTACGGCGGCAAGCTGGCGGGCGCGCTGACGGTCGATGCCGCGCAGGGCAACCAGCTCGCCACCAAGATGTCGCTGGCGGGCATTGCCATCGAGCCGTTCCTGATGGACCTGGCGCGCCAGAACGTGCTGAGCGGCACGGGCAGCCTGGCGCTGGACCTGAAGACCGCCGGCGCCAACGCCTATGCCATGAAGAGCGCCCTGGGCGGCACCATGCAGTTGCGCCTGCGCGACGGCGCGGTCAAGGGCATCAACCTGACGCAGACGCTGCGCGAGCTGAAGGCGGCGTTCAAGCCGGAGTCGCAGGACGAGACCGTTCCCGCCGACACCAGCAAGCAGACGGCATTCTCCGAAATGGACGCGGACCTGGCGTTCACCAAGGGCGTGGCCGCCGTCAAGCGCCTGAACGTCGTATCGCCGCTGCTGCGCGTGACGCAGGGCGAGCCGGCCACGATCGATTTCGTCAAGAGCGAGCTGGACCTGGTGGCGCGCGCGCGCGTCGTCAATCCGGCCGCCGATCCCGAAGGCAGTGAACTGATCGACCTGAAGGACGTGACCATCCCTGTGCACGTCAAGGGGCCGTTCGAGAAGCCTAGCTATACGCTGCTATGGAAGGACGCCGTCGGCGCCATCCTGAAGCGCAGCCTGGAGAACAAGCTGCGCGAGGCCGTCACGGGCAAGGGCAGGAACGGCGCGGCCGTCGACAAGGCATTGAAGGGATTGCTGGGCAAATGAGCGCCGAACACTTCCAACCCATCGCCGAATGCGGCGTGACGCCGCAGCCCGAGGCCGCCGGCTACCACCGCCACTGGCTGATCGCCAACGATTCGGGGCAGTGGCTGAACCGCGCGCTGTGCCCCCGGCTGGCGGACGTTTCGGTCGAGCTCCGGCTGGGCTACCTGGTGCTGAAGGCGCCCGGCATGCTGCGCATGGACATTCCGCTGGACGTCATCGAAGACGACGACAGCGTGCGCTACAGCATGAGGGTCGGCGAGCAGGCCATCGACGTGATCGACGAAGGGGAGCTGGCCGCGGCCTGGATCTCCAACTTCGTGCAGGTGCCCTGCCGCATCATGAAGGTGCACCCCGACACGCCCGTGGCCGCCTGGCCGGCCTAGCGCGTCAGGCTTGCGCGCCGGCGCGCTTGTATTCGAATGCCGCGTGGGCCAGCAGGCCCGCCACCAGGCCCCAGAAGGCCGACCCGATTCCCCAGAAACTGAAGCCCGATGCCGTGGCCAGCAGCGTGATGAGCGCCGCTTCGCGGCGCTGGGGATTGGCCATGGCCGCGGCCATGCCGCCCATGATGGTGCCCAGCAGGGCCAGGCCGGCCAGCGCCGCCAGCAGCGCCGGGGGCAGGGCCTGGAAGAACACGGCCACGGCGCCCGCCACGACGCTCAGCGCGACATAGCCCAGGCCGTAGGTGGCCGCGGCGATATAACGCTTGCCGGCGTCCGGATGGGCCTCGGGGCCGGTGCAGATGGCCGCGCTGATCGCGCCCATCGTGACGCTGTGCGCGCCGAAGGGCGCCGCCAGCAGGCCCAGCAGGCCGGTGGCCGCCACCAGGCGGGACGCGGGAGGACGATAGCCGGCGGCCTGCAGAATGGCCAGGCCGGGCAGGTTCTGGGACGCCATGGCCACGACGAACAGCGGAATGCCCAGGCTGACCGCCGCCTGCGCGCTGAAGGCGGGCGTGGTCCAGACGAATTCGGTGAAGCGCCAGTCCAGCAGGTCCAGCCGTATCAGGCCCAGCGCGAACGCGATGGCGATCGCCACCACCATGACCACCAGCACCGCGTAGCGCGGCGCCAGCCGGCGGCAGACCAGGTAAGAGGCGCACATCGCCAGCACCAGCGCGGGCTGCTGGTTGATGCTGCCGAACACGCCCATGCCGAAATTGAGCAGCACGCCGGCCAGCATGGCCGCGGCGATTTCGCCGGGGATGCGGCGCAGGATGGGATCGATCCAGCCGAACAGCCCGCAGGCCAGCGTCAGCGCCGCCGCCAGCACGAAGGCGCCGATGGCTTCGTTGAAGGGCACGCCGGCCAGCGCGGTGACGAGCAGGGCCGCCCCGGGGGTGGACCAGGCCATGACGATGGGCAGGCCGGTGCGCAGGCTGTACAGGGCGCCGCCGAAGCCGAACGCCAGGCTCAGCGAGCCTATCCAAGAGCCGATCCGCGCCGCGTCCAGGCCCGCCGTGTGGCCCGCCTGCACCATCAGCACGGCGGTGCCGCCGAAGCTGACCAGGACCGCGACCAGCCCGGCCGCGATGGCCGATGCGGAAACGTCGCGGCGGGCGTGGTGGCGGGAAGGGGGGAGGTCGATGCTGGACTGCGCCGCGTCGCTCATGCGGCACCAGTGAGACGGCGGTACTTGGCCATGAGCTGTTCCTGGCCTTCCTGCCATTGGGGATGCAGTTCGATGCATTCCACCGGGCATACCACCTTGCACTGCGGTTCGTCGTGGTGGCCGACGCATTCGGTGCACCGGTCAGGGTCGATCACGTAATAGTCTTCGCCCATGGAAATCGCTTCGTTCGGGCACTGGGGCTCGCAAACGTCGCAATTGATGCATTCTTCGGTGATGGTCAGGGCCATGGCGGGCTGCGGTAGGGGCGATGGGGCTCCGGCCATTGTACCGCTGCCGCCCGCCCGGCCCGCGCAGCGCGGAAAGGGCGCTGGCCGCGCCCTTTGGGGATGGACGGATCCGGCCGCTCAGCCCGGCCAGGACTGTTCGCGGCGTTCCTTGGCCTTTTCCTGCAGCCAGCGTTCCACCGACGGGAACACGAACTTGCTCACGTCGCCGCCCAGTTGGGCGATTTCGCGCACGATGGTGCCCGAAATGAACTGGTACTGGTCCGAGGGCGTCATGAACAGCGTTTCGACGTCGGGCAGCAGATGGCGGTTCATGCCGGCCATCTGGAATTCGTACTCGAAGTCGGACACGGCGCGCAGGCCGCGCACGATGACGCGGCCGCCCTGGTCGCGCACGAAGTCCTTGAGCAGGCCGCCGAAGCTTTGCACTTCCACGTTGGGATAGTGGCCCAGCACCTCGCGCGCGATTTCCACGCGCTCTTCGATGCTGAAGAAAGGCTTCTTGTTGCGGCTAATGGCGATCCCAACCACGACTTTGTCGAAAAGCGTGGCCGCACGGCGGACCAGGTCTTCGTGGCCTCGGGTCAGCGGGTCGAAAGTGCCGGGATATACAGCGGTAATCATGCGAGCTCCGTACCGTTATTAGTGGTGTACACCATCCTCCGAAGCTCGGATTATTGACCTATTTGCGCAATGCAGCAAATTCCAGGAGATGGTAGTGGACCGCGCCTGCCTTGTCCTGCCGCAAAAGGGTGAATCCTTCGGGTGCTTCGATAGGGGTTTCCGCCTCGACGTAGACCAGTCCGTGTTCGGTCAGGATGCCCGGCAGCAGCGGCCACAGCCGCGGCAGCCAGCCCTGGCCGAACGGAGGGTCCAACAGGATGAGATCGAACCGGGACGCATCCATGCGCTCGGTCACCTGCATGGCATCTCCCACATGGATGCGTATCATGTCGGCTTTGAGTTTATCGCGCAGTGTCCGCAGCGCGGACGCCGCGGTCCTGTCCCGCTCGACCATCTGCACATGCGCCACGCCGCGCGAGGCCGCCTCGAAGCCCAGGGCGCCGCTGCCGGCGAACAGGTCCAGCACCTGCTTGTCGGCGAATTCGCCGCCCCACAGGTGAGTCAGCCAGTTAAACAGCGTTTCGCGGACCCGGTCGGGCGTGGGGCGCAAGGTTTCCACGTCCGGCACGGCAATGGGGGTGCGCCGGTATTGGCCCCCGACGATACGAATATACTTGTTACCCATGTTCAGCCGCTTCTTCAAGAAAAAAACCCCTCCGCCCGCCGCGCCGGTCCAGCCCGCGCCGCCGCCGGAGGCAGTGGAACCCGTCCCCGCGCCGGCGGAGCCCGCCGCGGCGCCGGCCATTCCGGCGCCGCCCGCGCCCCAACCCCAGCCCGAGGCCTACGCGCCGGGGCCTGCCGAACCGGCTGCGGCGCCGGCCGCAACGCCCGTTCCGGCGCCCACGCCGGCTCCTGTGCCCCCGCCTGTTCCGGCCGTCGAGACGGCGCCTGAACCGGCATCCGGACCAACGCCTGTGCCTGTGGCGCCCCCTGAGCCTGCGCCCGCGCCGGCCCAGCCTGCGCCTGCCGCTGCCGCGGCTCCGGAACCCGAACCCGAACCCGAACCCGAACCCGCGCCGGTCTCCGAGGCGCCCAAGAAGGCGTCCTGGCTGGCCCGGCTGAAGCAGGGGCTGTCGCGTACCGGACAAAGCATTGGCGGCATCTTCGTCGGCGTCAAGGTCGACGAGAACCTGTTCGAGGAACTCGAATCGGCGCTCATTATGGCCGATGCGGGCCTGGAGGCCACCGAGAAGCTGCTGACCGCGTTGCGCGCCAGGGTCAAGAAGGAACGCATCGAGGATCCGGCCAAGGTGAAGACGGCCCTGCGCCAGTTGCTCGCCGACCACCTGCGTCCGCTGGAGCGCGGGTTCGACCTCAAGCGCACGCAACCGCTGGTCGTCATGATCGCCGGCGTCAACGGCGCGGGCAAGACCACCTCCATCGGCAAGCTGGCGCATACGTTCCAGCGCCAGGGAGCCAGCGTGCTGCTGGCCGCGGGCGACACCTTCCGCGCCGCGGCGCGCGAGCAGCTCATCGAATGGGGCAGCCGCAACAACGTGACGGTGATTTCCCAGGATGGCGGCGATCCGGCGGCGGTGGCGTTCGATGCCGTCAACGCGGGACGCGCGCGCGGCATGGGTGTGGTGATGGTGGATACCGCCGGCCGCCTGCCGACGCAACTGCACCTGATGGAAGAACTGAAGAAAATCCGCCGCGTGATCGGCAAGGCGGACGCCGCCGCGCCCCATGAGGTCCTGCTCGTGGTCGACGGCAATACCGGACAGAACGCGCTGGCGCAGATCCGTGCCTTCGACGCCGCCATCAACCTGACGGGCCTGGTCGTGACCAAGCTGGACGGCACTGCCAAGGGCGGAACGCTGGCCGCCGTCGCCGCCGGCAGCCAGGGTGTGCGGCCGATCCCGGTGTATTGGATCGGGGTCGGGGAAGGGCTGGAGGATCTGCAGCCGTTCGTGGCGGATGAGTTCGCGGGGGCGTTGTTGGCGGAGTAATCCCCTGCGGGTGTTTGACCAGCTTTTTCTTCTGCGTGTCTGACCAGCTTTTTCTTCTGCGTGTCTGACACCCGTACGAGATAGTCTTACGCGCCAAGACGCGCTCCCCGGGTGTCTGACACCGGCCGTATCTGAGAACCGCTTGTTCAAAGTTAGCCGGTGTCAGACACCCGGGCGGACTGTCTTGCGTTCGTGGCAGCTTCTCGTACGGGTGTCAGACACGCAGAAGAAAAGGCTTGTCAGACACCCAGAAAAGAAGTTTTTACTTCCAAAACGGCTTGCTCGCCGCCAGATCATCGAACGCTCGCTGCGCGTCGTCCGCCAGTTCGTTCAGGCGAGCGCTGATCCAGCCCAGGGCGAACCAGGCTTGCGGGTGGGTGGCCGTACACGACTCGTAGTAGTCCTTGGCGACCGCCAGGTCGTTGATTTCTCCCAGGATGTCCTGCACCCGCGACAGCAGCTTGCGGTAGCCGCGCAGCTTGCCTGCGGGCAGCAGCGATTCCGCGAAGGCCAGGCTGTAGCGCAGGCGCTTGCCGCGCTTGCGCAGTTCGTGCCTTGCGGGGATGTCCAGGGCCGCGAATTGGGTGCCCTGGTCGGCCACCTTGCTGTGCCAGCGGTGCAGGCGCCGGGCCAGTTGCTTGTGCAGGCGCTGCGGATCGGGTTCCGGCGCCAGCATGGGGATGATGGTGGGGCGCACGCTGGGGCTCGCCACGCCGCCTTCCAGCCGGATGGCGGGCTCGGGCGCGGCGTCGCTGGGCATGCCGTTGGCGATGGGCTGGCCGTCGGACGAGGGCAGGGCCGGCGGCACGTCCAGGCTCCATTCCAGCAGGTCCAGCAGCCAGGCCTGGAAGGCCTTGCCGCCTGCGATGGCGCGCGCATCCTGTTCGGGAGGCGCAGCCTCCATGGGGATCACCGGCATGCCCGCGCGCATCAGCGCGGGCGCCACGGTTTCGTTCAATACGTCCTGGTCGCGATTGGCGCCGAACGCGGCGAAATGCGTGCGCACGCCCTGCAGCAAGGAATCGGGAATCGGCGCGATCCAGCCGTCGAAGAGTTTCCAGCCCGAGCGCAGCCGGCGCACGCCCACGCGCAATTGATGCACGTGTTCGGAATTGCCGGCGCGGTAGGCGTCCTCGGTATCCACTTCGGCCAGGACCGCGGCGTTGCGCGCGATCTGGTCCAGGCATTCCGCGGCGATGCGCGCCATGGCCTGCGAAGGCGTCATGTCCTCGCGCAGCTTGACCGAGGCGGCCCCGCGCGGGGCCCAGAATTGCGCGATGGCCTGCGCGCGGCGGGCCTCCAGGTCTTCGCCCGGGATGGCGTCCGCGTCGGCCAGCCGCTGCGCCAGTTGCGCCAGGGCGTCGCCGCGTTCGGATTTGCTGCGCGGGTCCAGCACCAGGGCGTGGCGCTGCTGCCAGCCGCGCGCGGCCGCGAAGATGGCGGACGGACGGCCCGACACCAGTTCGAATTCCAGCTCGGAGATGGGCAGTTCCAGCGCGCCGGCGCGCAGGATGCCGGTGTCGTAGGCCAGTTCGACCGTGCCGTAGCGCGTGCGCACCTTGCGCAGCAGCCGCTGCACGTCGGTTTCGTAGCGCAGGCCGAGTTCGCCCTTGACGGCCGACAGCGCGGCTTCGACTTCCGTGCCGGCATACACCGACAGGTCCAGCACCGGACCGGGGCGCGGGTGATTGAGTTCGATGCGGGTGATGGCGTTGATGCCCGGCATCTTCAGGGTCTGCACCCAGTCGCGGCCTTCCTGGCGCAGCCGGATGGCGATCCGCGCCCGCGCGAGTTCGCGTTCGGGCGTATCGAAATACATGGCGTGCAGGCGGATGCGGGTCGCCTCGCGTTGTTTGATTTCTCGCAGCACCGCCTGGCGCGAGGCCGCGGGCACGTGCAGTTTCAATTCCTGTTCCGACATGGCAGCGGGCGTCCAACGGCAAAAGCCGAGATCTTAATCAAACGGGGCGGCGATTTGATGACCTGTCATATTTATTTCACATGGAGCATAGACGGGTTTGCGGCGCGTCAACAAGATATGCATGTTTTTGCCTTGGGGCGGCCGGGGGCAAAAAAAAAATGCCCCCACGCTGCGCGCGCGTTGCGCGCTTGCTGCCCCCCAAGGGGGCGCTTTTTTGCCTTGGGGCGGCCCGGCGACAAAAAAAAACCGCCCGTTTCCGGGCGGGGCAAAGGAACGCTGTAGCGCGCGGGCGCGTCAGAGGATGCGCTTGCGCGCCTGGGTGATGAGGATTTCGGCCAGCACGACGACGCCGAAGATGGCGGCCAGGACCAGGGCCACGCGGTCCCACTGGAACAGGTTCAGGGCCGTGTCCAGCGCCATGCCGATGCCGCCGGCGCCGACCAGGCCCAGCACGGCCGATTCGCGCACATTGATGTCCCAGCGCAGCAGCACGATGGACCAGAACGCGGGGCGGATCTGCGGCCAGTAGGCGTACCAGATCACCGAGGCCTTGCTGGCGCCGGTCGCGGTGACGGCCTCGATCGGGCCGCGCTGCGCTTCCTCGATGGCCTCGCCCACCAGCTTGCCGACGAAGCCGATGGAGCGGAACGCGATGGCCAGCGTGCCGGCCAGGGCGCCCGGCCCGAAGATGGCGATGAACAGCAGCGCCCAGACCAGCGAGTTGACCGAACGGCTGGACACCAGGATCAGCCGGGCCAGCATGTTGATGGTCTTGCTGGGCGTGAGGTTGTTGGCGGCCAGCAGGCCCACCGGCACGGCCATCACCACGGACAGGATGGTGCCCAGCGTGGCGATGTGCAGCGTCTCGACCAGCGCGCCGTGCACCCCGTCGGGGTAGTAGGTCCAGTCGATCGGCCACATGCGCCGGAACAGGTCGGCCATCTGCTCGGGCGCGTCGTACAGGAACTCCGGGATGATTTCCACGCCGCGGATCGCCTGCACGATGGCCGCGACCACGACGAGGTAGAGCGCGAAGCGCAGCAGGCGCTGGCCCATGCTGTAGCGCTGCCAGACGCGCGGCGAGCCCGCCGGGTTCAGGGTGGAGGCGGGAGCGTTCATTCTTCCACCTCCCCCTTGCGCGCCACCGGAGGCCTGCCGGCGCCCACGCCGCGCGCGCCGGCGAAGCGGCTTTGCAGGATGCGGTCGAAGCCCAGGTTGTCCAGGAAGACCGCGCGCACGAAGCCCGCCAGGATTTCGCCCAGCATGATGATGGCGATCAGGGTCAGCAGGATGGCGCTGACGAAGTCGTAATCGAAACGCTGGAACGCCGAGAACAGCGTGCCGCCCACGCCGCCCGCGCCCACGATCCCCACCATGGTGGAGTTGCGCAGGTTGGAGTCGAATTGGTAGGTGGCGAAGCCGATGAAGCGGGCGAACACCTGCGGCAGCACGCCGAAGATGATCACGTTGGCGAACGAGGCGCCCGTGGCCCGCACCGCCTCCACCTGTTTCAGCGAGATTTCCTCGATGGCTTCGGTGAACAGCTTGCCGATGAAGCCGATCGAAGCGACCGTCAGCGCCAGGATGCCGGCCAGCGCGCCGAAGCCCACGGCCTTGACGAACAGGATCGCGACGATGACGGGGTGCAGCGCGCGGCACAGCGCGACGACGGCGCGCGCAGGCCACGACACCCAGGCGGGCATCATGTTGCGGGCGCCCAGCAGGCCGATGGGCAGGGCGATCAGCACGCCCAGCACGGAGGCCAGCACCGCGATCTCCAGGCTTTCGGCGATGCCCTTCCACAAGGTGTCGGGTTTTTCGAAATTGGGCGGGAACATGCGCGCAAGAAACGTGGACGCGTGGCCCATGCCGCTTTCGAAGCGCGCCCAACTAAAGTCCAGTTGCGCGCCGGCGTACACGGTATAGGCCAGCAGCAACAGCAGGCCCGCCTTGGCGCGCCCGGACATGGCGAAGGGGCGAGGGGTCATTCCAGCCAAGACTCGCCTCCGTAGATGGTCTTGAGCATGGCGGCGTCCAGGCCCTGGCCGTCGCCGTCGTAGACCACGTGTCCGCCGGACATGCCGACGATGCGGGTGGCGTAGCGGCGGGCCAGTTCGACGTCGTGGATGTTCACGATGACGGGGATGCCGGTGGCGTTGCCCTGTGCGGACAGCAGCTCCATGATCTCGACCGAGGTCTTCGGGTCCAGCGACGAGGTCGGCTCGTCGGCCAGCAGCAACTGGGGGCGCTGCATCAGCGCGCGGGCGATGCCCACGCGCTGGCGCTGGCCGCCCGACAGCGCATCCGCCCGCTGGTCGGCGAATCCCGCCAGGCCGACCGTGTCCAGCAGCTTGTAGGCATGCTGGATGTCCTCGGCCTCGAAGCGCCGCATCCAGGCCTTGACGGCCGAGGTGTAGCCCAGCCGGCCGGTCAGCAGGTTCTCCATGACGGTCAGGCGTTCGACCAGGTTGTACTCCTGGAACACCATGCCGATGCGGCGGCGCGCGCGGCGCAGCGACGCGCCGCGCACCCGCGCCAGGTCCACGGCGCCATCGCCGGATTCGAGCACGATCTCGCCCCGGGTGGGCTCGATCAGCCGGTTGATGCAGCGCAGGAGCGTGCTCTTGCCGGTGCCGGAGGGGCCGATGATGGCGGTCAGCCCCTGTCCGGCGATCTGCAGGTCGATGCCGTTGAGTACCGGCTGGCCGGCCCGGTATTCCTTCACCAGGCCGGAAATGCGTAGCGACGTCGTCATACTGGAATTACTTCTTGCTCTTGGCGGTTTCGCGGTCGTAGGCGGCGCGGTTGAAGCTTTCGCCGCCGGATTCGGCGACCTGGCGGACGATGGCCCAATCCTTCTGGTAGGTCACCGGATAGAAGCGGTCGGCGCCGTCGAAGGCCTTCGACATTTCCGCCGGGAAGCGGTAGTCGTAGAAGCACTTGAGCATCTGGTCGCGGAACTTCGGCTCCAGGTCGTGCGCGTAGGCGAACGAGGAGGTCGGGAATTTCTCGCTGCGGTAGATCACGCGGAAGTCGGCTTCCTTGACCTGGCCGCGCTCGACCATGCGCTTGAAGACGTCCGAGGCCACGGCCGCGGCGTCGTAGTCGCCGGAGTTCACGCCCATCACGGACTGGTCGTGCTTGCCCGAGAAGATCACCTTGTAGTCCTTGTCGGGCGTCAGGCCTTCCTTCGGGAACAGCGCCACCGGCGCCATGTGGCCGGAGTTGGACGACGGCGCGGTGTGCGCCAGCTTCTTGCCCTTCAGGTCGGTCAGTTTCTGGTAGGGGCTGTCCTTCTTGACGATGACGATCAGGTTGTAGCCCTGGAAGCCGTCGGCGTAGCCCTTGACCGCGAACGGCACGGCGCCGGCGATGTTGACGGCGAAGGCGGTGGGGCCGGTCGAGAAGCCGCCCACGTGCAGCCGGCCCGAGCGCATCGCCTCGATTTCAGCCGCGTTGCTTTGCACCTGATAGAACACCACGCGCTTGCCCGTGCATTCGGACAGGTGCTTGGTAAAGGGCTTGAAGATGTCTTCGTAGACCGCCGGGTCCTCCACCGGGGTGTAGGTGAACACCAGCGTGGACGGGGTCTTGAGCTTGGACGCGTCGGTGGGCGTGTCCGCCACCAGGTCCTTGTCGGCGTCGCAGTACATCTGGTCCAGGTCGCCGCGGTTGGAGCAGGTGTCGGCGGCGTGGGCGGCGGGCGCCCCGAACGCGAGCGCGGCAACGGCGGCGGCTTGCAGTAAACGCAAGGCGTGCATGGTGAGTCTCCTCTTGTAGATGAATGTTTCCTGAATTCAAACACATAAGAGGGGACGGCACACCTGGGAAAGTCCCTGTGTTTCTTTTCGCGTTTTGTTCGATATGTTCGTTTTGTTTTCGTTTTTGCGCGAAGTGCGCTCAGGCGCGGTAGCCCAGCTTGCGGGAGATCTCCTGGGCGCAATCCAGCAGCGGACGCGCGATCGCGCCGTCCCAGGACACGTCGAACAGCCCGGTGGGCCCCAGGCTGGTCAGGGCCAGGACGATGTTGCCGGTGTTGTCGAATACCGGCACCGACAGCGCATCCACGCCGGGCAGCGGATTGCCCAGCGCGCGGGCCATGCCGTGCACGCGGATGTCCGCCAGTTGGGCTTCGATATTGGCCCGCGAGGCCTTGCGGGGCGGCGGCACGCTGGCGATGACGGCCGTGTCGCCTTCTTCACGCGCGATGTAGTGTTCGCTGACCTTGGGCGGCAGCCAGGCGGCGAACACCAGGCCGGTGGCCGTATGCAGCATGGACATCACCGTGCCTTTGCGCATGTTCACGTGGACCGGGTAGCTGGCTTCGGTCATGTGGATCATGGTGGGGCCGTGCGACCCGAGCACGGCGATGCCCAGCGTGTGGCCGATTTCCGACTGCAGCCTGGCGATCTCGGGCATGGCGATGCGCACCGGATCCAGGCGCTGCAGGCTGACCAGCCCCATCTGCAGGGCGAAGGGGCCGAGCTCGTACTGGCCGGTGACGGCGTCCTGCTGCACCAGGCCGACGCGGATGAAGCTGACCAGGTAGGGGTGCGCCTTGGCGGACGTCATGCCGGCGCCCGCGGCCAGGTCGCGCAGGGTCAGGGGCTTGCCGGCGTCGACCAGGGCGGCCAGCAGCGGCACGCCCACCTCGATGGACTGGATGCTGCGGCGGCCGTCGTTCGCGGCGGCGGAAACAGGGGTCTTGGATGTCGCCACGTTTGCGGACCTCAGGCCGGCTGTGCTTGGGAGGCGCGCGCGGCCAGCAGCCGGTCGGCCATTTCCACGAATCCCGCGCCGCCGTGGAAGGCGGCGACGAAGGCCGGGCGGTGCGTCAGGCGGTGCAACTGGGCCTGGATGTTGGCCACGCCGACCGAAATCGGGAAGTACGCGAACATCGGTTCGTCGTTGGGGGAGTCGCCGATGAACAGCGTGCTGTCCAGGGCGCCGGCCACGTCGGCGCCGAATTCGCGCTGGAACATGGTGCGCGTCATGGTGAGCTTGTCGTAGTCGCCGAACCAGCCGTTGACGTGGATGGAGCTGACCTTGGCCTGGGCGCCGGCTTCGTGGAAGATTTCGACGATGCGGCTGATGGCGGCGTCGGGCAGGGCGGGCACGTCCTCGCAGAAGTCGATGGCCAGGTCGGCCACGCGGTAGTCCTGGTCGCCGGCCACGGCGGCGCCGGGAACCTCGGCCAGGACGCGGTCGCGGATCGCGTCCAGCTTGCGGCGGCTGGCCTGGCGCGAGGCCGCGTCCGTCCAGTAATGCGTGGTCATGCGGCGGGCCTGGCGATCGTAGGCATAGTAGAACGCGCCGTTTTCCCCGACCACGGCGCGCACCGGCCACATGCGGGCGATGTGGTCGCACCAGCCGGCCGGGCGGCCCGTGATCGGCACTACCTGGATGCCGGCCTGTTCCAGGCGTTCCAGCGCCGCATAGGCGTCCGCCGGCAGGCGGCCCTCGGTGGTCAGCGTGTCGTCGATGTCGGTCAGCACGACGCGCACGGCCGCCGCGACGGTCAAAGGCATGGCCGCAAGGGCTTGCATGGGGTTTTTCCTCGTGGGGGCGTAGTTTCTAAGGGGAGTCTCCGGCCGGAAGTTTAACCGGATGCCCCTCTTTGGACGGGTCCGGCGGAGCGGGATAGGGGTTCTGCCTCCAGGGGCGGTAAAATCCGGGCTTTCCCGCCTGGTTTGCGTGCCCGCCATGTCCGTCCAGTTGTCCTCTTTGCCCGGCTCCGAGCCGGAATCCTTCGGTATCGCCTCGGTCGCCGAAATCATCGCCGAGCTGCGCGCCGGCCGTATCGTCATCCTGGTCGACGAAGAAGACCGCGAAAATGAAGGCGACCTCGTCATGGCCGCCGAATTCGTCACGCCCGAAGCCATCAACTTCATGGTGACGCACGGCCGCGGCCTGGTCTGCCTGACCCTGACCGAAGACCGCTGCCGCCAACTCGACCTGCCCCTGATGGCGGCCCGCAACGGTACGCGCTACGGCACCAACTTCACGCAGTCCATCGAGGCCGCCGAAGGCGTCGAAACCGGCATTTCGGCCGCGGACCGCGCCCGCACCATCCAGGTGGCGGTGGCGCGCGACGCCAAGCCCTCCGACCTGGTCCAGCCCGGCCACATCTTCCCGGTCCGCGCCGTCCCCGGCGGCGTGCTGGTGCGCGCGGGCCACACCGAGGCCGGCTGCGACCTGACCGCCATGGCCGGGCTGACCCCCGCCGCGGTCATCTGCGAGATCCTGAAGCCCGACGGCACCATGGCGCGCCTGCCCGACCTGGTCGAATTCGCCCGCCAGCACGGCCTGAAGATCGGCACCATCGCCGACCTGATCCAGTACCGCAGCGAACACGAATCCATCGTCAAGCGCGTCGGCAAGCGCCCGATGCAGACGGCCTGGGGCACCTTCGAGGCCGTGGCCTACGAAGACGCCGCCACCGGCTCCGCCCATTTGGCGCTGGTGCATGGTAATGTGACTCCCGACGTCGAGACGCTGGTGCGCGTGCACGAGCCGGCGTCCGTGCTGGACGTGCTCGATACCGGCGCCAGCCCGCATAGCTGGGGCGTGGCGCGGGCGCTGCAGGCCATCGCCGCCGCCCCGGCGGGCGTGCTGGTGCTGATGAACTGCCAGTCCTCCACCGAGCACCTGTTCGGCCAGATCGCCGGCTGGAGCGACCCGAAAGCCAACGCCAATCCCGCCAACGCCGACCGTTTCGGCCTGCGCACCTACGGGATCGGCGCCCAGATTCTGCGCGACCTGAACGTGGGCCGGATGAAGCTGCTGGCCCGTCCGCGCAAGATGCCCAGCATGGCGGGCTTCTCGCTCACCATTACGGGTTACGATTGCGACCCTCCGAACACTCCCGCAACACTCTGAAGGCCGACACATGAACCCTTACATCCTTACCCCCGACCTGAACGGCGAAGGGCTGCACATCGGCATCGTACGCGCCCGCTTCAACGAGGAAATCGGCCAGGCCGAACTCGAAGCGTGCCTGAAGGAACTGGCCGAGCTGGGCGTGGACGAGCGCGACGTGATGGTCGCCACCGTTCCCGGCGCCCTGGAACTGGGCGTGGCCCTGTCCCACATGGCCGAAACGTTTGAATTCGACGCCTTGATCGCGCTGGGCGCCGTCATCCGCGGCGAAACCTATCACTTTGAAGTGGTCAGCAATGAAATGGCCACGGCAATCACCCGTATTTCCCTGGAAACCGGCATCCCCGTCGCGAACGGCGTGCTGACCGTCGATACCGACGAGCAGGCGCAAGCCCGCGCCGCCGGCAAGGGCCGCGATTGCGCCCAGGTGGCCGTTGAAATGGCCAACCTGGTGGCGGCCCTCGAACCCGAGGAAGACGACGAAGACGAAGACGAGGACGAAGATTTTGACGACGAAGAAGACGACCAGCGCTGATAGCGCGGCCCAGGCCCGCGCCAGCGCGCGCAGCGCCCGCCGCCGTGCGCGCGAATTCGCGCTGCAGGGCGTGTACGCGTGGCTGCTGCGCGGCGGCGAGGGCACGCAGGACGCCGGCGAGATCGACGCCCACCTGCGCGACACCGAGGATTTCTCCGAGGCCGACGCGCAGTGGTTCAAGACCTTGCTGCATGGCGTGCTGCGCGAGGCGCCCACGCTGCGCGAGCGCTTCACGCCCTACGTCGATCGCCCGCTGGCCGAGCTGTCGCCGGTCGAACACGGCATCCTGCTGATCGGCAGCTTCGAACTGATCCATCATGTCGAAGTGCCGTACAAGGTCGCCATCAATGAAGCCGTCGAGCTCGCCAAGTCGTTCGGCGGCACCGACGGGTTCAAGTTCGTCAACGGCGTGCTCGACAAGCTGGCTGCCGACGTGCGCTCGCACGAAGTCCAGGCCGCTGCGCGAAAGTAGGTCCCCCCCCCGAAGCGCTGCGCGCTTCCCCCCCAGGGGGGCGCCGCTGCGGACCGGCGGAGCCGGATCCGCGCGGCCCGGATCTTGGGGGCACCTGTTTCTTGCGGGGGGCTCCTCTGGTTGGGCGGGGCGCCGCAAGATTTGGGGGGGGCGTTAAGCCCCCGTGGGATTCAATGCCGGCCTGCCGTGCCGGATGCGGAGTTGCCTTGGCGTCCGAATTTGATTTGATCGCGCGCTATTTCACCCGCGGCGCGCCGGCTGGGCTGCTGGGCGTGGGCGATGATTGCGCCCTGTTCCCGGTGCCGCCCGGCGAGCAGGTGGCCACCAGCACGGACCTGCTGCTGGAAGGCCGCCATTTCTTTCCCGATGTGGATCCGAAGGCGCTGGGGCACAAGTCCCTGGCCGTCAACCTGTCTGACCTGGCCGCGATGGGCGCGCGCCCGATCGGCTGCGTGCTGGGCCTGGCGCTGCCGCGCCTGGACGAGTCCTGGCTGGCGGCGTTCGCCGACGGCTTCCATGCCCTGGCCGACGCGCATGGCTGCCCGCTGATCGGCGGCGACACCACGCGCAGCGCGCATGACCTGGCTATCAGCGTGACGGTGTTCGGCGCCGTCCCGGCCGGCCTGGCGTTGCGCCGCGACGGCGCCCGGCCGGGCGACGACGTCTGGGTGTCCGGCGAATTGGGGGCGGCCGACGTCGCCTATCGGCTGCTGGACGGCCAGTATCCCGCCGACCCCGCCTTGCTCGCGGCCACCCGCGGCGCGCTGGAGCGCCCCGAGCCGCAGGTGGCGCTGGGCCTGGCGCTGCGCGGCATCGCCGATGCGGCGATCGATATTTCGGACGGCCTGCTGCAAGACCTGGGCCACGTGCTGAAGGCCAGCGCGGCGGGCGCCACGCTGCGCTACGGCGACATGCCCGTCGCGGCGGCGCTGGCCGGCCTGGCGGACGCGCCGCTGCGCCACGCCGTGCTGGGCGGCGGCGACGTCTATCAACTGTGTTTTACGGCCCCGGCCGACCGCCGCGAGGCCGTGCTGGCGGCGGGCCGGGCCGCCGGCGCGCGCGTGACGCGAGTGGGCGAGATCCGGGCCGAACCGGGGCTCGCGGTGCTGGACGCCGGCGGGCGGGCGATGGCCGACCTGCCGCGCGGCTACGATCATTTTCCCGCGGCCTGATCCCCGCGCACAGATTCTTCCGACCTTCAGCCATGCCGTCCTCCGATACCCGATCCTCCTCGATGCGCGATCGCTCCCGCGCCGCCTATCCCTCGCTGGGCTGGGTGTGCCGCGACCCCGGCCGGCTCATCGCCTTCGGGCTGGGCAGCGGCCTGATCCGGCCGGCCTCGGGCACCTGGGGTACGCTGCTGGCCTGGGCGATCTGGGCAGCCGCCGCGCCGGCCGCGTCGGACCTGGCGATCGGCGTGTTCCTGGCGCTGGCGTTCCTATACGGCTGCTGGGCCTGCCATCGCGTCGGCCGCGAACTCCAGCAGCCGGATCATGTCGGAATGGTCTGGGACGAGATGGTGGCGTTCTGGCTGGTGCTCTGGCTGACGCCGGCGGGCTGGCTGGCGCAGGCGCTGGCGTTCGTGCTGTTCCGCACGTTCGATATCGTCAAGCCGCCTCCCATCAAGTTTTTCGACGCCCACATCAAGGGCGGGTTCGGCGTAATGTGGGATGACATCGTCGCGGCCGGATACGCCCTGCTGGTCATGGCGCTGGTCGTGCGCACAGGAGTCTTGGGATGAACGAACGACAAGGGAATGCCCGGCCCGGCCTGTCGGCCGCGGAGCTGGCGCAGGCGACTTCGGTGGGGCTGGCCGAGCTGCTGGGCGACGCCCTGCGGCGCAAGGGCTGGATGCTGGGCACGGCCGAATCCTGCACCGGCGGCCTGCTGGCCGGCGCCATCACGGCGGTGGCGGGGTCCAGCGAATGGTTCGAACGCGGCTTCGTCACCTATAGCAACGACGCCAAGGTGTCCGAGCTGGACGTGTCGCCCGACGCCCTGCACCACTTCGGCGCGGTCAGCGAGCCCGTCGCGCTGGAAATGGCCAATGGCGTGCTGCTGGCGTCTCCGGCCGCGCACGTGGCGCTGTCCACGACCGGCATCGCGGGGCCGGGCGGGGCCACGCCCGGCAAGCCGGTGGGGATGGTGTGCTTCGGTTTCGCCGTGCGCACGGGCGACGGCATCAGCAGCCGCGCCGTCACCCACGTGTTTCCGGGCGACCGGACGCAGGTGCGCCTGGCCGCGGTGGAATATGCGCTGCGCGGGGCGCTGGAATTGCTGGGAGCGCCGGCGGGCCGCTGAGCCCCGGGATCAACGCACCGCGTTGATCGCGTCGCGCAGGCCCTGGGCCGCCGTGCCGGCGGCTTCGCGCCAGTCGTCGCCGCCGCTGGCGTAGATGATGGCGCGCGAAGAATTGATCATCATGCCGCTGCGGGCCGCGTTGGCGCCCGCGTTCACGGTCGCGGTGATGTCGCCGCCCTGGGCGCCGATGCCCGGGACCAGCAGGGGCAGGGCGTCGCCGATGCGCTGGCGCACCGCGGCCAGCTCGTTCGGGAAGGTGGCGCCCACCACCAGGCCGCATTGGCCGTTGGCGTTCCATTTATCGGCCACCAGGCCCGCGACGTGCAGGTACAGCGGTTCGCCGTTATCCATCTTCAGGAATTGCAGGTCTGAGCCGCCGGGGTTGGACGTGCGGCACAGCACGATCACGCCGCGGTCGCGCCAGGCCAGGTAGGGCTCGACCGAATCCAGGCCCATGTAGGGGCTGACGGTGAGCGCGTGCGCCTGGTAGCGCTCGTAGGCTTCGCGGGCGTAGTTCTCGGCGGTGGAGCCGATGTCGCCGCGCTTGGCGTCCAGCACGATGGGCAGGTCCGGGTGCTTGTCGCGGATGTGCTGGCACAGCGCTTCCAGTTGGTCTTCGGCGCGATGCGCGGCGAAGTAGGCGATCTGCGGCTTGAAGCTGCAGGCGTACGGCGCGGTGGCGTCGACGATGTCGCGGCAGAACTGGAAGATGGCGTCCGGCTTGCCTTGCAGCTCGCGCGGGAAGCGCTGCGGGTCCGGGTCCAGCCCGACCTGCAGGAGCGAGTTGCCGGTGGTCCAGGCGTGTTCGAGTTTTTGGATGAAGTTCATGGGGATTCAGTGCAGTTTGACCCGTGGACGCGTGCGCCGCATGAGCAGGCGGGCGAGGGCCAGGGAGGCGGTGCGCGAGATGCCCAGCACGGCTTTGTGGTGCATCAGGTGCAGGCTCATGTACATCAGGCGCGCCAGTGTACCGCTTACGAACAGTCCCCGTCCGGCCAGCTTGCCCATCAGGCTGCCCACGCCCGCGTCCTGTCCCAGCGAAACCAGCGAGCCGTGGTCCTGGTAGACGTACGGTCCGGTGGGCTCGGCGGCGTGGCGCAGGCGGGCGGTGAGTTTCCTGGCCAGGTAGTCGGCCTCCTGGTGGGCCGCCTGGGCGCGGGCCGGCACGCTGCGGCCCTCGCGCCACGGCGCGGCGCAGCAGTCGCCCAGCGCCAGGACGTGGGGATCCGGGGTTTCCAGCCGTTCGTTGACCTCGATCTGGCCCTGCTTGTTCAGCGGCAGGCCGAGGTCGGCCAGCAGGGCCGGGCCCTGGATGCCCGCGGCCCACATGCAGAGCTGGGCGGGGATCTCGCGGCCGTCGGCGGTCCGGACGGCGTCGGCGGTGACTTCCGATACCCGGCACGAGGTTTCCACGCGGATCCCCAGCTCGGTCAGCCGCTTGGTGGCGGCCACCGAGATTTTCTCGGGCAGCGCCGACAGGATGCGAGGAGCCCCTTCGACCAGCGTAATGGCCAGATCGCGCTCGGCGCGGAAATTGGGCAGGCCGTAGGCGCTGACCACGTGGCTGGCTTCCACCAGTTCCACCGCCAGTTCCACGCCGGTGGCGCCGCCGCCCACGATGACCAGGTCCAGCCGGGCGGACGGGTCGCGTACCTTCGCCAGGTCCACCTGCGCCATCGCCTTGAGCATGGTCAGGCGGAACTGCTCCGCGTTTTCCGTGGTGTCCAGCGTGACGGCGCGTTCGGCCGCGCCCGGCGTATTGAAGAAGTTGGACGTGCTGCCCAGCGCCAGCACCAGCGTGTCGTAGGCGAGTTCGCGGCGGGGCAGGACTTCCTGGCCCTGCGCGTCGTTCACCGCGTCCAGGGTGATCAGGCGGCGCTCGCGGTCCACCTGTTCGAGGCGGCCCTGCGCGAACGAAAAGCCGTTCATGTGGGCCAGCATCAGGTAGGACAGGCCTTCCTGGTGGATGTCCAGCGTGCCGGCGGCGGCTTCGTGCAGCGACGGCTTCCAGATATGGAAGGGACGGCTGTCGACCAGGGTGATGTGCTGCCGCCCGTGGATGCGGCCCAGCTTGGAAGCCAGTTCCAGGCCGCCGGCGCCACCGCCGACGATGACTATGCGTTCCGAGGTGTCCGACGTCGATCTAGGCATCATGGCTCCCAGTATAAATAGCGTCGCATCCCCCGTGGGATGCCAAGCCGTGTCAATGCATGACGAAACGGCTGATGGCGACCCCTATCCAGACCGTGCCGGCGAATATCAGCAGCAGCATCACGGCTGCGCTGCCGAGGTCCTTGGCCCGCCCCAGCAGCGGGTGCGATTCGACGGACAGGGCGTCGGCCAGGGCTTCGATGGCGGAATTCAGCAGCTCCGCCGCCAGCACCATGATCACCGTGCCCACCAGGAAAAACACCTCGACCGTGGTCCGGCCCAGGAAGAACGCGGCCGGGATCATCAGCACGGCCAGCGCCAGCTCCTGGCGGAAGGCGGCCTCGTACTTGATCGCGGCTTTCAGGCCCTGCAGGGAGTAGCGCAGCGCATTCAGGATGCGGCGCAGGCCCCCTGTGCTCTTGAAGGGCGAGTGGTGCGGGTTCGAGGACATGGATCGGGAAAGAAAGCCGGGGACCGATTATTCTACCTATCCCTTCGTTGCGCGGCGTGCTATACCCTGGCGTCCGGGTATCGATGCCGACGGAACGCCCGTCGCCGCAGATATCCTTCCACGCGCCCGCGGGCCGGCAGACAGGCAGGCCGCCGGCGCCCTACGCACCGCTCATCCATGCTTGAACGCTTGAACACGGAGTCATTGCCGCGTTTGCCGGCAGACATAGAGAAACCCGGCTACGACCGCAGCCGGCTCACGCCCGGCATCGTGCACCTGGGGCTGGGCGCGTTCCACCGCGCGCACCAGGCGGTGGTCACGGACCTGGCGATGCAGGCTAGCGGCGACCTGAGCTGGGGCATCCTGGGCGTGTCCCTGCGCAGCCCCGCCACGCGGGACGCGCTGACGCCGCAGCACGGCCTGTACACGGTGGCGCTGCGCGACGTCGGCCCCGACGGCCGGCCCAGGGAACAATTGCGCGTGGCGGGCTCGGTCCTGCGCGTGATGGTGGCCGAAGAGGACCCCAACGCCGTCCTGGAGCGCATCGCCTATCCCCAGACGCGCATCGTCAGCCTGACGGTCACGGAAAAAGGCTATTGCCGCGAACCCGCCACCGGCTACCTGCGCTGGGACGATCCGGATATCGAGCACGACCTGGACAATCCGCAGCGGCCGCGCAGCGCCATCGGCATCCTGGTGCACGGCCTGGCGCTGCGCCGCGAGCGCGGCCTGCCGCCGGTAACGCTGATGTCCTGCGACAACCTTCCCGGCAACGGCGACATCCTGCGCAGCCTGGTGCTGGCGTTCGCCTTGCGCGTGGACGTGGCGCTGACGCAGTGGATCGACGCGAACTGCACCTTTCCGAATTCGATGGTGGACCGGATCGTGCCGCGCACCGAGGACCGGGACCGCGAACGGATCGCCCGCCGCCTGGGCGTGGAGGATGCCTGGCCGGTGGTGGGCGAACCCTATCTGAACTGGGTCATCGAAGACAAGTTCGCCGCGGGCCGTCCCGCCTGGGAAACGCAGGGCGGGGCGACCTTCGTGCGCAACGCCGCGCCCTACGAGCGCCTGAAGCTGCGCATGGCCGACGGGCCGCATTCCGCCCTGGCCTACCTGGGCGCGTCGATGGGCAAGGCCACCATCGCCGAGGCGTTGGACGTGCCGGCCCTGCGCCGCTTCGTGGAAGACATGATGGGCCTGGAGATCGCGCCCACCCTGAAAGGCATTCCGGAGGCCGGCCTGGAAGAGTACCGCCTGCGCTTCCTGGCCCGGGCGGCCAATCCGGCGTTGCCGCTGCGCGTGCGGCAGGTTGCCATGGACGGTTCGCAGAAGCTGCCGCAGCGGCTGCTGGACACCATCCGCGACCGCATGCGCGGCGGCGGCGACATCAACCGCCTGTGCCTGGCGGTGGCGGCGTGGTTGTATTACCTGCGCGGCGAAGACGAGTCGGGCGCGCGCTATCCCATACAGGATCCGATGGCGGAGCCGCTGGCCAGGCTGATGGCGCGCGCCGAAGTGGCGGCCCGGGCGGCCGCGCCCGCGCAGGCGGCGCAGCGGCGCGCGATGGTGCTGGCGGGTTTCAAGCCGGTGTTCGGCGATCTGGGCGCGGCGTCCGAATTCGTCTCGCTCCTGGCCACGCATCTGGAGGCCTTGCGCCGGCACGGCGCGTTGCAGGCCGCGCAGGCCCTAGACGCCCAGGTACTGCAATAGCCGCGGCTCGTCGTCCAGGAAATCCTGCGAGGTGCCGGTCCAGGCCACGCGGCCTTTCTCCACGATGGCGTGGCGGTCGGCCGTGGCCAGCAGCGGTTCCAGGTTCTTGTCGATGCACAGCACGGCCAGCCCCGTCTGCTTCAGGGCCTCCAGCGCCGCCCAGATCTCTTCGCGCACGACGGGCGCCAGCCCTTCCGTGGCTTCGTCCAGGACCAGCAGGCGCGGATTGGTCAGCAGCGCCCGGCCGATGGCCAGCATCTGCTGTTCGCCGCCTGAAAGATGGCTGCCCAGGTGCCGGGCGCGTTCCGACAGCCGCGGGAACAGGGCGTACACGCGCTCCAGCGTCCACGGCTGCGCGGCGCCCTGGCGGTTGTGCGCGGTGGCGACCAGGTTTTCCCGCACCGACAGATTGGGGAAAATGTGCCGGCCTTCCGGCACCAGTCCGATGCCGCGCTGCGCCACCTTGTAGGCGGGCAGCCGGCCGATGTCGCGGCCGTCGAAGGCGATGGCGCCCTGGCTCGCGCGGATCAGGCCCATCAGCGTCTTCACGGTGGTGGACTTGCCCATGCCGTTGCGTCCCAGCAGGGTGACGAATTCGCCGGGCCCGATGTCCAGGTCGATGCCGAACAGCGCCTGGCTGGCGCCGTAATGCGCGGTGACGCCGCGCAAGGAAAGCAGGACTTCGCTCATGCTCGCGCCTCCTCGGGGCGGCGCGCGCGGGCGCGTTCGCTGCCCAGGTAGCACTCGCGCACCCGCGGGTCGTTGCGGATTTCCTCGGCCGTGCCGCAGGCCAGGGCGCGGCCGTAGACCAGCACGGTGATGCGGTCGGACAGCGCGAAGACGGCCTGCATGTCGTGTTCGACCAGCAGGATGGTGTAGCGGCCCCGCAATTCCCGCAGCAGGCGGGTCATGGCTTCGGATTCGTGCTGGCTCATGCCGGCCATGGGTTCGTCCAGCAGCAGCAGCGACGGCCGGCAGGCCAGCACCATGGCCAGTTCCAGTTGCCGGAGCTCGCCGTGCGCCAGTTCGCCGGCGGGCCGGTCGGCGCGGGCCGACAGGCCCGCCATTTCCAGGGCCTCGCGGGCCGGTTCCGTCAGCGCCGGGGTCGACAGCACCGGGCGCCAGAAGCGGAAGCTGTGGCCGCGCCGCGCCTGCACGGCCATCGCCACGTTCTCCAGCGCGGTGAAAGGCTTGAATACCGAGGTGATCTGGTAGGACCGGGCCAGCCCGTGCCGCACGCGCTTTTCCACGGGCATCCGGGTAATGTCCCGGCCGTCCAGCAGCACGCGCCCGCCGTCGGGGCGCAGTTCGCCGCTGAGCTGGCCGATCAGCGTGGTCTTGCCCGCGCCGTTCGGCCCGATCACCGCGTGCAGCTCGCCGCCCCGGACTTCCAGCGACAGGTCGTCGGTGACCGTCAGCCCGCCGTATTTCTTCTCCAGGTGCTCGACGCGCAGCGCGCTCATCGGGGTTCTCCCGTCGGGCGGCGGGCCGGGCTGCGGGGCGCGCGCAGGGGCGTGCCGGCGAGGCTGCCGTAGATGCCGCGGCGGGACGCCAGCACCACGCCGACGATCAGCAGGCCCATGGCCAGCATCCAGTGCTCGGTCAGCAGCTTCAGCCCTTCTTCCAGCAGCAGGAACGCAAGGGCGCCGGCCACCGGCCCGAACAGCGTGCCGATGCCGCCCAGCACCACCATCACGATCAGCTCGCCGGAGGCGGTCCAGGCCAGATACGAAGGCGACACGTACATCGTGAGGTTGGCCAGCAGCACGCCGGCCACGCCGCAGACCACCGCGGATATCACATAGGCCGCGAGCCGGTAGCGCAGCGTGGGAAAGCCCAGCGCCCGCATGCGGCGGTCGTTGGACTGGCAGCCGCGCAGCGCCATGCCGAAGGGCGCATGCACCAGGCGGTGCGTCAGCCACAGCACCAGCAGCAGGACGCCGAACGCGGCGTAATACAGGGCCAGGGGCGTATCGAGCCGGAATGCGCCGAAGTCGCTACCGGCGAACAGCGACATGCCGTCGTCGCCGCCATAACCTTCCAGCCCCGTGGCCAGGAAATAGAACATCTGCGCGAACGCCAGCGTGATCATGATGAACGCGATGCCCGTGGTGCGCATCACCACGTAGCCGCTGACCAGGCCGACCGCCGCGCAGGCGCCCATCGCCGCGGCCAGGTGCAGCCATCCGTTCTCGATGCCGTAGTGCGACAGCACGCCGACCGAATACGCGCCCAGCCCCAGGTACAGGGCGTGGCCGAAGCTGACCATGCCGCCATAGCCCAGCAGCAGGTTCAAGGCCATCGCGGCCACGCCGTACACCAGCACGCGGCCGAACAGCGCAAGCAGAAAGGGCTCGCCTTGCCATTGCGCGTACGCCGGCACCAGGGCCAGGAGCAGTAACAGGGCGCCGGCGACCAGGCTGCGGGGAGAGAGGCTGCGCATGATCCGCTCCTACCCGTGCCTGACCGGGAACAGGCCCTGCGGTCGCAGGGCCAGCACCAGCGCCATGACGATGTAGATCAGCATCGACGCGATGGCCGGGCCGGCGGCGTTGGCGGCGGCCGGCGGCAGCGCGGCGCGCAGCAGGGTCGGCAGCAGCGCGCGGCCCAGCGTATCGACCAGCCCCACCATCAGCGCGGCCAGGAACGCGCCGCGCACCGAGCCGATGCCGCCGATCACGATGACCACCAGGGTCAGGATCAGGATGGGCTCGCCCATGCCGGTCTGCGCCGACAGGATGGGGCCGGCCATCAGCCCCGCCACGCCCGCCAGCACGGCGCCCAGCACGAACAGCAGGGTGTTCAGCCGCGCGATGTTCACGCCCAGCGCGCCGACCATCATGCGGTCGGTCGAGCCCGCCCGTATCAGCATGCCCAGCCGGGTGCGGTGGATCAGCACGTAACAGCCCGCCGCCACCGCCAGGCCCACCACGATGATGAGGAAGCGGTACAGCGGATACGTGACGCCCAGGATGGCGATGGTGCCCGACAGCCACGACGGCAGCCCCATGCTGATCGGCGCGGGGCCCCAGATGATGCGGGTGAGTTCGTTGAAGAACAGGATGAGGCCGAACGTGGCCAGCACCTGGTCCAGGTGTTCGCGCGGATACAGCCGCGCCAGCGCGATGCGGTCCAGCAGCAGTCCCAGCGCCGCCATGCCCGCGACCACCGCGCCGGCGGCCAGCAGGAAGGATCCGGTGTGGCGGAACACGGTGGCGGCGATGAAGGCGCCCATCATGTAGAGCGACCCGTGGGCCAGGTTGATGAAATTCATGATGCCGAACACCAGCGTCAGGCCCGCCGCCAGCAGGAACAGCAGGATTCCGAGCTGGAGGCCGTTCAAGGCCTGCACCAGCAGCAGCGTCGTGGACATAAGGTTCGCCTCGGGGCCGCGGCCGTCACTTCATGGCGCACTGCGCGGCATACTGGTCCGTCACCTTGGACAGGTCCGGGAATATGGGGCCCTTGTTCACGAAGGCCACCTTGCCGTCCGCGCCCGCCTCCACGTCCGCGCGGAAGAAGCCGGCGACCGGGAAGTGGTTGGGCTGGTAGCGGAATTCGCCGCGCACGGACTGGAAATCGGCGGCTTCGAGCGCGCGGCGCAGGGCGTCCTTGTCGTCGACCTTGCCGCCGGTCTTCTTCAGCGCCGAGCCTATCAGTTGCGCGGCGTCCCAGGACTGCGCGGCATAGCTGGACGGTTCGCGCCCGTACTTCTGGCGGAACGCCGCGGCAAAGGCCTTGTTGGCGGCATTGTCCAGGTCGGGCGAATAGGGCACGTTGGTCACGGCGCCCAAGGCGTCCTGTTGCAGGGCGGGCAGGGTGGCGCCGTCGATGGTGTCCACCGACAGCAGCGGGATTTTGTCGAACAGGCCCGCCTGGCGGTACTGCTTGATGAAGTTCACGCCCATGCCGCCGGGAAAGAACACATAGGCGGCGTCGGGCTTCGCTTCGGCCAGCGCGGCCAGCTCCACCGAGTAGTCGGGCTGGTTTACCTGCGTGAACACCTCGTTCACCACTTCGCCCTTGTAGAAGCGCTTGAAGCCGGCCATGGCGTCCTTGCCGGCCTGGTAGTTGGGGGCGAGCAGATAGACCTTCTCGAACCCCATCTGGTTGGCCATTTCGCCGCTGCCTTCGTGGCGCTGCGTGTTGTTCCAGGACGTGGAGAAGAAGTAGGGCGTACAGTCCTTGCCCGCCAGGTTGGTGGGGCCGGCGTTCGAGCCCACCAGGAACACCCCGGCGCCCGTCACGGGGCGCACCACGGCAAGCATGACGTTGGAATAGACCACGCCGGTGATGATGGGCACTTTGTCGCTCTGCACCAGCTTGCGCGCGGCCTGTACGCCGACCTCGGGCTTGAACTGGTCGTCTTCCTTGATGACCTGCACCGGCACGCCGCCCAGTTTGCCCCCGCCCTGTTCCACCGCCAGCATGAAGCCGTCCAACTGGTCCTGGCCCAGCACGGAGCCGGGGCCGGTCAAGGTGGTCAGCAGGCCGATCTTCACGTCGGCCATCGCGGTGGCCGACAGCGCCAGCCCCAGGGCCGCGGCGGCGGCCAGTTTGAATGTGCCTTGCATCGTCATTCCCCTTGTCTTGCCGTATGTCACGGTCATGTGTGGCGGTTGCGCGGGCGCTAAGGCGTTCAGCCGTCCAGGCCGAAGAACGCCATGGTGTTGCGGAACAGGATCTTTTGCTGCACCTCGGGAAGCAGGTCCGAGTGGGTCACCAGCCGGCCCACTTCCTGCTCGCCCAGCGGATAGGGATAGTCGGAGCCCAGCAGCACGCGGTCTTCTCCCATCACGTCGATCAACAGCCGCAGCGAGCGCGGGTCGAACACCGCGCTGTCGGTGTAGAAGCGGTCGGTGTAGGAAGAAGGCAGTTGCGGGCAGTCCTGGCGGATGATGTCGCGGTGGCGCCAGGCGTTGTCCACGCGTCCCAGCAGGAAGGCGAAGCTGCCGCCGCCGTGCGCGAAGCACAGCTTCAGGCTGCGCGGTATGCGCTCGAAGGCGCCGGACAGGATCAGCGACAGGATGCCCAACTGCGTTTCCGCCGGCATGGCGACCAGCCACGGCAGCATCCATTTCTTCATGCGGCCGTCGGTCATCATGTCCCAGGGATGCACCAGCACGGGAATGTCGTTGTCCGCGCAATGGATCAGGAACTGCACCAGGGTTTCGTCGTCCAGGTCGCGCGGGCCGACGTGGTTGCCGATCTGCACGCCCAGGTGGCCGGCGGCGCGCGAGCGGGACGCTTCGCGGCAGGCCAGGTCCAGGTCCTGCAGCGGCACCTGCGCCAGCGCCTTCAGGCGCGAGGGCGCATGGGCGCAGTGCTCGAGCGCCAGGTCGTTCATGCGCGCCGCCCAATCGGCGGCGGCCTGCGCGGGGTAGGTATAGCCGAACATGATGGGCGTGGCGCACAGGATCTGCACGTCCACGCCGTGGCGGTCCATTTGCCGCACCCGCAAGGCCGGGTCCCAGAGGGTGGCGTCCACGGGGCGGAAGGGCCGGTCGCCGGCCATGATCTGGCCGGTCGCGCCGTCGCCCTCGGGCCGCAGCCAGGGCGCGTTGACGGGGTCCAGCGCGGCGGCCTCTTCCCGCGTGATCGGCGGGAAGAAGTGCGCGTGCATGTCGATTTTCCGGGTCATTGTTTCGGGGCCTCCCCCTTGCCCGGGTGGATCGCGCCGCAGCCGGGACAGGTGCGTTTTTCCGTGCTGGAGTAGAAGGCCTGGAACAGCGGCGGCAGGTCGGTCACGATGCTCTGGAGCTGCACCTCCGCGCGGTACACCAGGTGGCGGCATTCCGGGCAGTACCACTCGAAGCCGTCCAGCAGGCCTTGCGGCCGCTGCCGTTCGATGACCAGGCAGGCGCTGCCGGTCTCGGGGCGCTGCGGCGAATGGCGCACGTGCGGCGGCAACAGGAAAATATCGCCTTCCTTGAGATCCACGCGTTCCGGCTTGCCGTCTATCCAGAGCGACAGCCAGGCGTTGCCGCGCAATTGGTAGAAGAACTCTTCCAGGGGATCGTCGTGGTAGTCGGTGCGCACGTTGGGGCCGCCGACCACGGTGACGATGAAGTCGGCGTCCTGCCAGATCTGCTTGTTGCCGACCGGCGGCTTGAGCAGGTGCTCGTTTTCATCGATCCAGCGCTTGAAATTCAACGGGGAGCCGTAGGCAAGCATGAGGAACTCCAGGAATGGGGAAACTGCGCTCTCCCTTGGAGTCTAGGCGGCGCAGCGAGGAACTGCACAATAGAAATCGGGCGGTTGGCTATGCTGTCTGTCTATCGCGGGGTAACCCTGATGGAAAGGCCTCAGCCGCCGGCCTGGGGGCCCGCAGGCGCGCGCTGCGCGGCGATCTGCTTCAGATAGTCCACCAGCCGCTGGCAGGCCGGCGTCAGGGGGCGGTCGGCGCGCACCGAATAGCCCACGTCGCCGAAGGACCCGAAGACATCGGTGGGCAGCCTGGCGAGGATGCCCATGGACAGGAACTGCGCCGCCGCGTCATAGGGGATGAGGGCCAGGGCGTCGCTGTGCATCAGTACGCCGATATTGGTCAGCAGGGAAAGCGACTCGACGTGGCGGGCGGGCAGGCGCAGGCCGGCGTCGAAGAAGGTGCGTTCGATCGAGGCGCGCAGCGGAGACGTGGGCGCGGGCAGGATCCAGATGCAATCGGCCAGGTCGGCCAGCGCCACCTCCCGCGCGCCGGCCAGGGGATGGCGCGCGCCCGCCACCAGGCACAACGCTTCGCGGTACAGCTTGTGGTGGTCCACGGCGACGCCGGAGATCGACGCCATGTCGGCGCCGGGCAGGCGCCCGACGACGATATCCAGGTCGCCCGTGGCCAGGGCGGGCAGCAACTGGGCGGTCGGTCCTTCGCGCACCGTCACCTGGATGCCGGGATGGTCGGTCATCAGGCGCGCGATGGCCTCGGGCAGCAGCTTGGCGGACGCGGCGATCAGCGTGCCCACCACCACGTGGCCGCTGGCTCCGCCCAGCACCGCGTCGATGTCGTCGGCCATGTAGCGGATCTCGGCCATCATGGCGTGGACGCGGCGGCCCAGCACCAGGGCGAGCTCGGTGGGGGTGACGCCGCGGTTGGAACGTTCGAACAGCGTGGCGCCGAAAAAGGCTTCCAGGTCGTGGATGGCCTTGGTGACGGTGGGCTGGGTCAGGTGCAGCTCGCTGGCGGCGCGCGATAGCGAGCGGCGCGCCAGCACGCGTTCGAAGATCTGCAACTGGTGCAGCTTCAGCTTGTGGCTGAGCGCATTGGGCGTGATGCGGAAGTTCGACATGCGTGCTGCCGCCGCTAGCGTGCAAGCGGCTTGTAGGCGACCGCCTTGATTTCGATCAGCAACTGCGGGTGCGGCAACTGGTGCACCGCGACGGTGGTGCGCGCCGGGCCGTCGGCGTCGAAATACTCGCCGTAGACCTGGTTGTATCCGCCGAAATCGTTCATGTTGACGAGGAAGGCGCCGATTTCCACCACGTCTGCCAGGGTGGCGCCGGCGGTGCCCAGAATGTCCCGGATGTTCTCGATGACGGCGCGCGTCTGCACCCGGATGTCCAGCGTCATGGTGCCCATGGCGTCCATGTCGGCGCCCGCGATGCGGTTGTCGGGCAGGCGCGAGCTGGTGCCGGACACGTACAGGAAGTCGCCGGCCCGCTTGATGTGCGGATACTTGCCGCGGGGCGTGGCCTTGCCGGCCACGACGGTGGCGCCTGCATCGGCCCGGCTTGTTCCGGCCTGGCCCGTCTTGGACTGGTTCATCGCGCTTTCCTTTTAGTGGAACAGATCATAGTTTGACGCACACGTTGGTGGGCTCAGTATAGAAATGCAGCGAATGGCGCCCCCCCTCGCGGCCGATGCCCGACAGGCCGCTGCCGCCGAAGGGCGTGCGCAAGTCGCGCAGGAACCAGCAATTGACCCAGGCCAGGCCGACCTTCATGGCTTGCGCCACGCGGTGCCCGCGGCTGAGGTTCTGGGTCCAGACCGCGGCGGCCAGCCCGTAGCGCGTATCGTTGGCCAGGCGGATGGCCTCGTCCTCGGTATCGAAGGGCGCCACGTGGCACACGGGGCCGAAGACTTCCTCCTTGATGCAGCGGGCATGCTCGGGCAGGCCGGTCCAGACCGTGGGCTGCACGTAGGCCCCCGCGTCGCGGGCGTCGCCGAATTCCGGGATGCCGCCGCCCGCCGCCACGGTCGCGCCTTCCTGGCGCGCCAGGGCGAAGTACGACAGCACTTTCTCGCGGTGCTCGCGCGACACCAGCGGCCCCATTTCGGTATCGGGCTCCATCGGCCAGCCGATGCGCATGGCCCTGGCCCGCGCCGCCAGGGCTTCCACGAAGCGTTGGTAGATCGGCCGCTCGACGTACACGCGCTCGGTGCACAGGCAGACCTGGCCGCAGTTGGCGAAGGCCGAGCGCGTCACGCCGTCCACCGCGGCGTCGAAGTCCGCGTCGGCGAACACCAGGGCCGCGTTCTTGCCGCCCAGCTCGAACGAGACCGGCTTCACGCCCGGCGCGACGGCGCGCATGATGGCCGCGCCCGTGGCGGATTCGCCGGTGAAGGTAATGCCGTCGATGTCCGGGTGCGTGGTGATGAATTCGCCGGCGGAGCCCGGGCCGAACCCATGCGTCAGGTTCAGCACGCCGGCCGGCAGGCCGGCCTCGTCGGCGACCTCGGCCAGCAGGGTGGCGGTGGACGGCGTGACCTCGGACGGCTTCATGATCACCGTATTGCCGAACGCCAGCGCGGGCGCGACCTTCCACGTCAGCAGCAGGAGCGGCAGGTTCCAGGGCGAGATCACGCCCACCACGCCCAGCGGCTTGCGGTAGGCGTAGTTCAGCGCCTGCCTGCCGTCGGGCGTATCGGTCATATAGCTTTCCATGTCCAGCGTGCGCGCCAGCTCGGCGAAGGCCCGGAAGTTGGCCGCGCCGCGGGGAATGTCGATCTTGCCGGCCCAGCCCACGGGCTTGCCGGTGTCGCCGATCTCGGCCTGGAGGAAGTCGTCGAACCGCCGGTTGATGCCGTCGGCCAGCGCCAGCAGGTGATCGGTGCGCGCGGCGACCGGCAGCGCGGCCCAGGCGGGCAGGGCGCGGTGCGCCGCCTCCACGGCGCGGTTGACCTGGTCGCGGCTGGCTTCGTGGACCTGGGCGATCAGCCGCCCGTCCACCGGACTGTGCTTGTCGAAGGTGGCGACGCCGTCTTCGAAACGGCCGGCGATGTAGTTGCGCAATTGGCGTGGCGTCATGGCCCGGTTTCCGATGAATTAAGTACGTATACGTACAATTTCGGAAAATAATAGGCAGCGCCGGGCGGCAAGTCAATGGCGGTATTCCTGGGGCCGGCGCCCCTCCCGGCCGCGCGCGCCCTACCAGCGATAACTGACCGTGCCGTACACCTGGCGTTCCTGCCCCCAGTAGCACGAGATCGTGCTGCCGCAACTGGCCACGTAGCGGCGGTCGAACAGGTTGGTCGCCGACAGCGCGACGGCGAGCCCCTTCAACGCAGGATCCAGGGCGCCCAGGTCGTAGGAGAGGCGCGCGTCGACCAGCGTGACCGGCTTCATCCCCAGTTCGTTGTAGGCGTCGCCATAGGTGCTGCCCCGGTAGCGCACGCCCATGCCGGCGGTCAGGCCGCGCGCGGCCCCGCCGAAGCTGTGGTCGGCCCAGAGCGCGGCCTGGTGGCGGGGCAGGTTGGGCACGGCGTTGCCCTCGGTATTGACGCCGGTGTAGTCCGGCGTGTTGCGGGTCACCTTGCCGTGGCTGTAGGCGTAGGAGGCGATCAGCGTCCACCCGTCGCCCAGTTCCGCCTTGCCTTCCAGTTCGACGCCGCGCACGCGCACTTCGCCGGTCTGCACGTTGAAGGCCGGGTCGGAGGGATCCGCGGCGATGACGTTCTTCTGGGTGAGCTGAAACGCCGACAGGGTGACGAAGGCCTTCTGGCCGGGCGGCTCGTACTTGATGCCGGCCTCGTACTGCTCTCCTTCGGTCGGCTTGAACGGCGAGCCGGAGCGGGTGGCGCCGGTGGCGGGGTCGAACGAGGTCGAGTAGCTGACATAGGGCGCCAGGCCGTTGCGCGCCAGGTAGACGAGCCCGGCGCGGCCGGTCCATGCCGTGTCGCTCTGGCTGCCGGCGGCGTCGAACCCGAAGTTCACGCCTTGCTTGTCGGACCAGGCGCGGTCATAGCGCGCGCCGCCGGTGAAGACCCACTGGCCCGCGCGGACCTGGTCCTGCAGGTAATAGCCGATCTGCGTCGTGCGGGTGCGGGTATCGGTGTATTCGGCAATGTCCTGCGGCCGCTGGCCGTAGACCGGGCGGTACAGGTCCAGCGGACCCAGGCTGCCCATGTAGAAGCGGTAGCCGTTGTTCACGCGGCGAAGATCCAGCCCGGCCAGCACGGTGTGCGACAGGGCGCCGGTATCGAATTCGGCCTGGACCTGGTTGTCCACCGTGAAAGCGTAGACCTGCTCTTTCCAGCCCACGTAGCTGCGGTCGATGAGGCGTTTTTCATCGTCCAGGAAACCGTTCAGGAAGCTGTTGCGCGCGTCGAAGTCGATCTCGGCGTAACGCAGGTTCTGGCTGAGCTTCCAGGTGGAGTTCAGACGGTGGTCCAGCCGGTAGCCGACGGCGCGCTGTTCCACGTCCCAGCGGTCCACGCCCGGTTCGCCCGGGAAGCGCGACCGCTTCAGGCGGCCGTTCGGATTGTCGTAGAGCGTGCCTTCGGCGGGCCAGAAATAGCCCGTCCAGCCGTCGACGCGGTCGCGCTGGTACTGCAGGCGCAGCGTGAAACTGGTGTCGGCGCTGGGCGCCCAGGTGAAGGCCGGCGCGAAGTACCGGTTGGTTTCGTCCACGTGGTCCAGCGAAGCGCCCGCGTCGCGGTACAGGCCGGTCAGGCGGTAGCGCAGCGTGGCGTCTTCGTTCAGCGGGCCGCCCAGGTCGAAGGCGCCTTGCTTGTGGTCGTTGCTGCCGCCTTCGAGTTGGATCTCGCCCTGGCGCGCGTCCGGCGGGGCCTTGGTGACGAAGTTCACCAGGCCGCCCGGCGTGTTCTGTCCATAGAGCACCGAAGCCGGACCCTTCAGCACTTCGATGCGTTCGGCGCCATAGGGGTTCAGCCGCGGAATCACGTATTCGCCCGTGGCGCTGCGCAGGCCGTCCTGGTAGGTGGCGTAGTTGGCATTGAAGCCGCGTAGCTGGATCACGTCGAAGCGCACGTCGTAGCCCGCCCAGGCGGCATTGACGCCGGGCGTGTAGGCCAGCGCCTCCGCCGTGCTGCGCACCGGCCGCCGGTCCATTTCCGAGCGGCTGATCACGTTGATGGTCTGCGGCGTTTCCAGCAGGGCGGCGTCGGTCTTGGACCCCGACGCGCTGCGTGTCGCCACGACGCCGTCCGCCGGCCCGAAGGCCGATTCCCGGGCGCCGCTCACGGTGATGGGCGCCAGTTCCACCGCGGGGCCGGCGGGCGCTTTCACGAGCTGGATGCGCCCCTCGGCATTGCGCCGGGCCAGCAGCCCGGTGCCGCCGAGCAGGGCGGACAGGTCCGCGTCCGTCCCCGCGGGCGCCTGCAGGCCGGGGCTGCGCAGGCCCCGCGTCAGCGAAGCGTCATAGGAAATCACCAGGCCGTGCTGCCGGGCGTAGGCGTTCAGCGCCTCGTCCAGGGGACCGGGCGGTATCGGCGGGCCGCCGGCGGCGAACGCCGGCGCGGCCAGGGCCTGCAGCGCGAGGGCCAGGCCGGCGAGGGACTTGCTGAATGTTTTCGGGTACACCGCAATGCTCCATGCTGGGTTGTGCATGGAAGGGATGACGCGCCGGACGCGCATAGGGGAAAGGCCGGTTACAAATTTGCTAGCGCCGTTCGATGCGCAATATCCACGGGCCATAGCTGCGCACCCGGATGGGCAGGCTTTCCTGGAGCGCAGCGTAGGCTTCGTCGCCCTGCAGCGGCAGCACGGCGGAAACGCGCAGGTCCGCCAGCGCTTGCGCGTCGTACAGCAGCAGCCCACGGCGGTAGCGCGCCAGTTCGGCCAGCACCTGCGGCAGCGGCGTGTCGATCACCGCGTACCGGCCCTGGGTCCATGCCTCTGCGTCGCGGTCGGCGGGCTGGACGGATTCGACCGACGCGGGACGGATCTCCAGCGTCTGTCCGGCGGCCGCGTCGCGGCAGGCGGCGCCGGCCTGGGCCGGGCAGGCTCTTACCCGGGATTCGGTCACCGTCACCCGCGTGGCCTCCGGCAGCAGGCGGACCACGTAGCGCGTGCCCAGCGCCGTGGCCGTGCCGTCGCGGGTGTCCACCACGAACGGGCGCCCGGCCGCGCCGTGGGCGACCTCGGCCAGGATCTCGCCCTGACGCAGCACGATGCGGCGTTCGGTCGCCGTATAGACGACGTCGATGGCGCTGTCGGTGTTCAAGGTGACGCGGCTGCCGTCGCTCAGCTCGACCGTGCGGCGCTCGCCCACGCCGCTGCGCAGGTCGGCGGCCAGCCAGGGCAACTGGGTCTGGCCCGCCCACCAGGCCGAGGCCAGCAGGGCCGCGCCCAGCGCCAGTCCCGACGCCGCCGTCCGCCGGCGCTTGCGCCGCCTGGCCGCGGTGTCGCGGACCAGCCCGCCCAGCCGGTCCGGGGGCGCCTGCGCGGCGGGCGCCGACAACAGGCTCCACAATTCCCGCATGCGCTGCCAGGCGCGCTCGTGGTCCGGGCTGGCGGCGCGCCATTGCTCGAATTCCCGGGCTTCTTCGGGGCTGGGCCGGCCGTCCATGACGCTGTGCCAATGGGCCGCCTCTTCGAGCGCGGCGCGCGGCAGCGAGGGACTGCCCGCCGGGCCGCCGTGGGCCTCAGGCATCGCCATGCGCCGGCGCGGCTTCGGCCAGCACGTCATGGCAGGCGAGCAGGGCCTGCGCGAGGTACAGCTTGACCGAGCGTTCCGACACGCGCAGCGCCAGCGCGATGTCGCGGTGGGACATCCCGTCGTACAGGCTCATGAGAAAGGCCTGGCCCGCCTTGGCGGGCAGGCGCTCGATCGCGCCGGTCACGGCCGCCAGCGCCTCGACCGCCATGGCGACCTGCTCGGCCGAAGGCGCGGCATGCGCGGCGCAGCGCTCCGCCTGCAGCGACAAATAGGCCTGCTCGATCTCCCGGCGGCGGTGCTCGTCGATCACCAGCCGGCTGGCGGTGGTGGCCAGCAGGGCGCGCGGCTGGTCCGTCGTTTCCAGGCCGCCGCGGCGCAGCAGGCGCAGGAACGCGTCGTGCGCGATGTCCTCGGCGCGGAAGCGGCATTTCAGCCGGCGCAGCAGCCACGCGCGCAGCCAGCCGTGATGCTGGGCGTACAGGCTCTGGAAGGCTGGCAGGGTGTTCGGTCCGGACATGGGGTAAAGCAAGAATTGAGAATCGTTACCGATTCGGCGGATTTTACGCGCCTTTGGCGGCGGCGCCAGCCCCGCGCGCGAACGGCCAGGAACCTGCGCCGAAGTTCACGGCGCCTGGAATTTCAATGACCAAGCCGAGATCGTCCTCAGTATCTCGTCTGTATGATTGATTTCTAATCACTATGATTTTTTGACTGTGCCACACCCGAGAGCAACGCTGAAATCCGCCCGATGACCGCCCCTTCCCGAACCGTCCGCCCGGCCGCCGCCCGGGCCCTGAAGGAATTCGATCTGTCCCAGGTGGCTTCGCACCTGCTGCGCCGCGCCCACTTCCGTGCCGAGGCGCTGTTCGCCCAGGCGTTCGCCGAAGAGGACCTGACGCCCCGCCAGAAAGCCCTGCTGATCACGGTGTACCAGAATCCGGGCGCCACCCAGAGCCGCATCGCGGAACTGATCGCGCTGGACCGCAATTCCTTCGCCGAAATGATCGCCCGCATGACGGCCAAGGGCTATGTGCGGCGCACCCGCTCGGCCGAGGACGGCCGCGCCTACGCGCTGGAAATCACCGAAGCGGGCATGGCCTTGCTGGCCCGCGTGCTGCCGCGCGATGCCGAGGTCGAGGCCCAGGTGCTGGCGCCGCTGCCGCCCGAGTTGCGGCCCGTCTTCCTGCAATGCCTGCGCTTGATGGCCGGCCTGGAGAACGACGCGGAAGGCTGAAGCCGGCGCCGCGCTCAGGCCGGGGGCGTTTGCGCTTCGGCGGCCTGCTGTCCGGCCTTGCCGAAACGCAGCGCGAATTGCCGCGTGAACACCGCCCCGAAAAAGAAGATCTGCGCCGAGTAGTAGATCCACAGCAGCAGCGCGATCAGCGATCCGGCGGCGCCGTAGGCCGACACCGCCGCGCCCCGGCTCAGGTACAGGCCGATGCCCCATTTGCCGATCAGGAACAGCGCCGCCGTCACGATGGCGCCGGGGATCACGTCGCGCCACGAGATCTTCGCGCTGGGCAGCAGCTTGAAGATGACCGCGAACAGCGCCACCACCACCGAAAAAGAGAACAGGCTGGAGATCCACTCGGCCACCGTCGCGACCGTGGAGGCCATCCACAGGTCTCCGTAGTACTTGCGCGCCGCGCCGAGCCCGGCGTTCACGGTCAGGGAAATCAGCAGGAACAGCGCCAGCACCAGCACCAGGCCGAACGACAGCATCCGGCTGCGGACCATCCCGTGCAGCCCGCCTTTCTGGCTGCCGGACACTTCCCAGAGGTCGTCCAGGCTGGCCTTCAATTCCGCGAATGCCGTGGTGGCGCTGAAGATCAGCACGAAAATGGAAATCAGCGCCGCGATCCAGCCGCCGCCGGATTCGTGCGCGCTGGCCAGCACCGTCTGGATCACTTCGGCGCCGCGTTCGCCGGTCAGGTCGCGCAGCGAGGAAAACAGTTCGGAACGCACCGCGTCCTCGCCGAAGAAGGTGCCCGCCACCGCAATCACGAGGATCAGCATGGGCGCCAGCGAAAACACCATGTACAAGGCCAGCGCCGCGCCCTTGCTGGAGGCGCGGTGGGAGGACCATTGGTTGGCGGAGTCCATCAGCAGTCCGCCGATCTCGGACGGGCGCAGGACGCGGAGGCTCTGGGGGAGGCGCATAGCTCTGGGTTCAGTCCATGAAGCCTTCATTGTAGGGACGCATGCGCCCCGGCGAAACCTTCAGATTGTGCGCAAACGTTCCGATCCTGCGCCCGGTGCGCTTGCGTTTTCGTGTTGACGGCACAAAAGAAAAACCCCCGGGGCGAAGGACCGGGGGTTTCTCGGGATACTGCAATCCCCGGCCGGAGCCGGGGAGGCGGGGTGGCGGGACTTAGAAGTCCATGCCGCCCATGCCGCCCATGCCGCCGGGCATGGCCGGAGCAGCGGGCTTGTCTTCGGCCAGTTCCACGACGGCGGCTTCGGCCGTCAGCAGCAGGCTGGCGACGGAGGCAGCGTTCTGCAGGGCGGTGCGGGTCACCTTGGTGGGATCCAGCACGCCTTGCTCGACCAGGTCGGTGTACTCGCCGGTCGCGGCGTTGTAGCCGTAGTTGCCCTTGCCGTTCAGCACGGTGTTCACCACCACGCTGGCTTCTTCGCCGGCGTTGGTGACGATGGTGCGCAGCGGCTCTTCGACAGCACGGAGGATCAGCTTGATGCCGGCGTTCTGGTCAGGCGTGTCGCCCTTCAGTTCGGTGATGGCTTGCTTGGCGCGCAGCAGAGCAACGCCGCCGCCAGCCACGACGCCTTCTTCCACTGCAGCGCGGGTGGCGTGCAGGGCGTCTTCGACGCGAGCCTTCTTTTCCTTCATTTCGACTTCGGTGGCAGCGCCAACGCGAATCACGGCAACGCCGCCGGCCAGCTTGGCCACGCGTTCCTGCAGTTTTTCACGGTCGTAGTCGGACGTGGCTTCTTCGATCTGGACGCGGATTTGCTTCACGCGGGCTTCGATCGACTTGCTGTCGCCGGCGCCGTCGATGATCGTCGTGTTTTCCTTGCCCACTTCGATGCGCTTGGCTTGGCCCAGTTCGGCCAGCGAGGCCTTTTCCAGCGACATGCCGGTTTCTTCGGAGATCACCGTGCCGCCCGTCAGGATGGCGATGTCTTCCAGCATGGCCTTGCGGCGGTCGCCGAAGCCCGGAGCCTTGACGGCGGTGGTCTTCAGGATGCCACGGATGTTGTTCACAACCAGGGTGGCCAGCGCTTCGCCTTCGACGTCTTCGGCGATGATCAGCAGCGGACGGCTCGACTTGGCGACTTGTTCCAGCACGGGCAGCAGGTCGCGGATGTTGCTGATCTTCTTGTCGAAAATCAGGACATACGGATCTTCCAGGGCGGCGACTTGCTTGTCCGGGTTGTTGATGAAGTAGGGCGACAGGTAGCCGCGGTCGAATTGCATGCCTTCGACGACGTCCAGCTCGTTGTCCAGCGACTTGCCGTCTTCGACGGTGATGACGCCTTCCTTGCCGACCTTGTCCATCGCGTCGGCGATGATCTGGCCGATGGAGGTGTCGCTGTTGGCCGAGATGGAACCGACCTGGGCGATTTCCTTGCTGGTCGTGACCGGCTTGGATTGCTTCTTCAGTTCGGCGACGGCGGCGGCGACGGCCTTGTCGATGCCGCGCTTCAGGTCGATCGGGTTGAAACCGGCGGCAACGTACTTCAGGCCTTCCTGAACGATGGCCTGGGCCAGCACGGTGGCGGTGGTGGTGCCGTCGCCGGCGTTATCGGAGGTCTTGGAGGCCACGTCCTTGACGAGCTGGGCGCCGATGTTCTCGAACTTGTCCTTCAGTTCGATTTCCTTGGCGACGGAGACGCCGTCCTTGGTCACCGTCGGGGCGCCGAACGAGCGCTCCAGCACGACGTTGCGGCCCTTGGGGCCCAGGGTGGTCTTGACAGCGTTGGCGAGGACATTCACGCCGCGGACGATGCGCACGCGGGCGTCGTCACCGAACAATACTTGCTTGGCAGCCATTTCTTAGCTTCCTTCGAAAATTCGTTGAGGCAGGGATTACTGGACCACGGCGAGGATTTCGTCCTCGCGGATGACGAGCAGCTCTTCGCCGTCAACCTTCACGGACTGGCCGGCGTACTTGCCGAACAGCACCTTGTCGCCAGCCTTCAGGTCGACGGGCAGGATCTTGCCGTCTTCGGTCTTCTTGCCGGGGCCGACGGCCACGACTTCACCTTGATCGGGCTTTTCAGCGGCGCTGTCGGGGATGACGATGCCCGAGGCAGTCTTGCGCTCGTTTTCGAGGCGTTTGACGATCACGCGATCGCCCAGGGGACGCAAGGCCATGAGAAACTCCTGTTACAAATAGAAGAAGAGATGATCGGTTACCCCGGGAACGTTGTTAGCACTCCCCGGTGTCGAGTGCTAATTATAGGGATGATGTTCTAGTCTTCAAGGGGGGGAGGGAGGCTGTTACATCTTGGTGGGCCGAACCGCCGCCAGTCCCTGCTGTCGATGTAGAAGTTCAACGAACTTGGAAACTGGATCACTTAATTTGAAAAGTAACAATTGTGTGGATCCAAGGGTAGTGCGGCCTCCCGCCTCGTTCAGGTGCAGGGTTTTATCTTGAATGGACTTCAACACCGGGCACTTACGGTAGAGGTCTTGAAGCTTAACGAGTAGATCTGTGCGGAAGTCCTTGCTCCGGGCGATCATCGAGCAACTCGGATCGCCACCGCCGATGCCAAACCCAGAAGCTAGAAGGCTACCGTCCGGCGCGGCGTTGAGTTGCATTTCACATCGACACCCCGTAGCCTAGCCGCGTGTTCGCCACCCGATCAAGGAAGGGCCGCCTATGACCGCCGTCCGACACTCCGCCCAAGCACCGAAGGCGCCGGACTTCGAAGCTCTGATCGAGGCCGCAGGCGACTTGATCTACACGCTCGACCTGGACGGCCACTTCACCTACCTGAATCAGGCGGCCGAACGGGTGTTGGGATCCCGCGTGGTGGCGTTGCTGGGCATGCCATTCACCGAGATCTTGACCGAGGCGTCGGCCCAAGTAGCGTCGCGCCACTTCCGGCAAGGGCTGATGGGTCAGGATCGTACGCCCTTCTTCGAGGTCGAGGCGCGACATCGCGATGGCCACATCGTGCATTTCGAGGTGCGTGCGGGGCCGCTGGTGCGCAATGGCCGGTTGATCGGGCGGCAGGGCATCGCTCGCGACATTAACGAGATCAAGACGCTGCAATCGCTGGTGAAGGAGAAGTCGCAGCGTGTCACGCTGTTGGAAGAGCGCACGCACATCGCCACGGCCATGTACGCCCGTATTGCCGAACAGGTCTACGCCGCCCCCGGCGCGGGGTCGGCGGGCGGCGAGATGCTGCAGGAAGTGCAGCATGCGTTGGACCAGCTCGCCGCGCACAAGCACGGCCTTTCCGTGGCCGACCTGCGCATCCTGGGGCTGCTGGCGCAAGGGCATTCGAACGGCGAGATTGCGGATATCATCTGCCGCAGCCCGCATACGGTCAAGGACAGCGTCAAGAAGATCATGCAGCGGCTGAACGCAAGGCGGCGAGCCGAGGCGGTCGCTTGCGCCATCAAGCTCGGCCTGATCGCGCCGCACTCCTGAACGGCGCAGAATCCGCGATTCCCGCTTTCGGGGGGGCAATATCCCTCCTTGGAGGTCTGCCCCCGAGGGCCGCCAGCAGGAATAATCGGCCTGTGCGCCCTCGACGGCGCGTCAGCGAAAACAACGCGAGACAACGGAGACACGCATGCTCTATGCACCAGGGCTACCTTGGCGCTTGCGCCGCGCGGCGGGCGCGGCCTTGTTGATTGCCGGCCTGACGGCCTGCTCCGCGCTTCAGGAACCCCGCGCGCCGGCAGGCGCGCTGCCGCCGCAGGCGGCGGTCGAGGTGGACCGGACTCAGTTTTATCCGGAAGCGCGCCTGCGAGCATGGCAGGAAGACCTGGACCGGCGCGGGCTGCGCGACACGGGCTCGCCCGCGCATGAGGCCTACGTCGACGCGCTGTACGAACGTCTGCACGAGGCAGGCGTGGCGGAGCTGTACTTCGAACCGGTGGCCATGACCCGGTGGGCGGCGCGGCGCTGGTCGCTGGAACTGGCCGACGGTGCGGACCGGATCCCGACTGCTGGCTATATCCCCTACTCCGGCAGCACCGGCGCACAGGGGCTGGTGGCGCCGATGCGCTATCTGCCGATCGGCCGGCGGCCGGACCGTAACGTGGCGGGCAGCATCGTGGTGGTGGAATTGCCCAGGCCGTCGCTGACCAGCGATTTCTTCCATGCCATGGCGTTGTACAAACACGATCCCGGCAACGCGCTGCCCCCGGGCGCGCCCTATGCGCGTCCTTACCAGATAATGGACGTGCTGGTGCAGACGCTGGATGCGCTGCAGGCCGCGGGCGCTGCCGGCGTGGTCGCGGTCCTGGACGAACCCGCCGATATCGCCGCGGGCCTGTACGCCCCGTACGACCGCCAACTGCGCAAACTGCCCGGCGTATACGTGGACCGGGCGGCGGGCGCCCGCCTGAAGGCGCTGGCGCGCGCCGGCGCCCGGCTGCGCCTGGTGCTGGATGCCGATACCGAGGCCGTCGTCACGCGCAACCTGATCGGCATCATTCCCGGCGCAAGCAGCGAGCTGACCGTCATCAACAGCCATACCGACGGTACCAACGGCATCGAGGACAACGGTCCCAACGCCATCGTCGACATTGCCCAGTACATGGCGCGCCTGCCGCGCGAGGCGCTGCCGCGCAGCATCATGATCATGCTCTCCAGCGGCCATTTCGCCGGCGGCGTGGGCATACAGGACTTTCTGGCGCGGCATCGCCAGGACGGCCTGCGCGGCCGCATCGCCAGCATCATCACGATCGAACACCTGGGTGCCACGGAATGGCTGCCCGGGCCCGACGGCCGGCTGGCACCCACTGGCCGCGACGAACCCGCCGCCATCTTCCTGCCCCGCGTTCCGGCATTGGTGCGCGCAGCCTCGGCCATGCTGCGCAACGCGCAGGCGGCGCCGGCGTTCGTCATGCCCCCTCTCAATCCCGACGGTGATGGCGGCCCCAACACGGCATCGTGGCCGGGTGAGGGGCAGTATTTCTGGGGCGGCGCCCGCCTGCCCACGCTCAACTACATCACAGGGCCGGACTACCTGCTGAATTACGGCGTCACCACTGCCGACAAGGTGAACTACGGCCGCATGCGACGGGAGACGGCCGCGATCACCCAAATGCTGCTGGATCTCTCGCGCGAGCCCTACGAGGCGCTGCGCACCGAGCAGCCGCCCACTCCCTGAAAGCGCGGCCCCGCCGCGTCCGCCTTCCTCTGCCATGCCGGCGCCGGCCTAGACGCCGCCCGCCCAGGCGCGCCTGCGCGCCGCCCCACGATATGGAGCTCTAGATGATCCGGAATTCCCCGCCCGCGCTCGCCGGCCTGATGATGCGCCAGCCGCTGCTCGTCTCCCACCTGCTACGCCACGCCGCCCGCCACTTCGGCGCGGTCGAAATCGTGTCGCGCCGCGTGGAGGGCGATGTGCACCGCTACACCTACGCCGACTGCCATCGGCGCTGCCAGCGCCTGGCCCGCGCGCTCGCGGCGCTGGAGGTGCGCTTGGGCCAGCGTGTGGCCACCCTGGCCTGGAACGGCTACCGGCATCTGGAGCTCTATTACGCCGTGTCCGGCGCCGGTTCCGTAATCCATACCGTCAACCCCAGGCTGCACGCCGACCAGGTGGCCTACCTGCTCAACCACGCGGACGACCAGTACGTGTTCTTCGACGTGGGCTTTCTGCCGCTCCTCGAATCGGTGGCGGCGCGATGCCCTGGCGTGCGGGGCTATGTCGCCCTTTGCAGCCGGGAAGACATGCCTTCGTCCGCCGCCCTGCCGGGGCTGCTGTGCTACGAGGATCTGCTGGCGGCCCAGCCCGAAAGCTACGACTGGCTCGAACTGGACGAGGAATCGGCCTGCGGCCTGTGCTACACGTCCGGCACCACGGGCCAGCCCAAGGGCGTGCTGTATTCGCACCGGTCCACGGTGCTGCACGCCTATGCGGTCGCGCTGCCCGACGCGCTCAACCTTTCTTCGCGCACGGCGGTGCTGCCTGCAGTGCCCATGTTTCACGTCAATGCATGGGGCATTCCCTATGCCGCCCCGCTCGCCGGCTGCAAGCTGGTGCTGCCCGGTCCCGCGCTGGACGGCGCCTCGCTGCATGCGCTGATGAAGGACGAAGGCGTGACGTCGGCGGCCGGCGTGCCGACCGTGTGGCTGGGGCTGCTCGGCCATGTGGAACGCAACTGCCTGAGCCTGTCGGGCCTGCGCCACGCGGTCATCGGCGGCGCCGCCTGCCCGCCTGCGCTGTTGCGCAGCCTGCGCGACGGCCACGGCGTCGAAGTGTTGCACGCGTGGGGCATGACGGAACTGTCGCCCCTGGGCACGACCGCCGTGCTCCAGCGCCGGCACCTCACGCTGTCGGAGGACGAACGGCTGGCCGTCCAGGGCAAGCAGGGGCACGCCGTCTTCGGCGTGGACATGAAGGTCGTGGACGGAGGCGGCGGCGAACTGCCCTGGGACGGCAAGAGCCGGGGCGAGCTGCTGGTGCGAGGTCCGTGGGTGGTGGAGCGCTATTTCGGCGACGACGACAGCGCCGGCGCAACCGGGGCGGACTGGTTCGCCACCGGCGACGTGGCCACGATCGACGCTGACGGCTACATGCAGATCGTTGATCGCAGCAAGGACGTGATCAAGTCCGGAGGGGAATGGATCAGCTCGGTCGAGATCGAACACGCCGCTATGGAACACCCCGGCGTGCAGCAGGCCGCATGCATCGCCATCGCGCATCCCAAATGGGACGAACGTCCCCTGCTTCTGGTGGTGCCGCGCGAAGGCGTCGACATCGGCAAGCAGGAACTGCTGCGCTTCATCGAGGGGCGCATCGCCCAGTGGTGGATGCCCGACGACGTGTTGTTCCTGCCTTCTCTGCCGCTGGGCGCGACAGGCAAGGTGCTCAAGAAGCAGTTGCGCGAACAGTACGGCGGCTACCGGCCCGCGGCGGCCTGATGCCGACCGGCCGCCAGCAAAACGGGCGCCAGGCCATGAAACGCCGCGTCCTGAGAATCGCGGCGCTTGCCTTCGCGGCCGCCGGCGCGGCCAGCCATGCGGAACCCGGGCTGGTCTTGTACGGCGTCGTGGACGCGGGCCTGAACCTGATCGCCAATGGATCGGCGACGTCCGCTTCCATGAAGTCCGGCATCATCAGCGGATCGCAGTTCGGCCTGCGCGGCACGGAAGACCTGGGCAGTTCGCTACGCGCGGTGTTCCAGCTCGAGGCCAGCTTCGAATCCAATTCCGGCGCCTACAAGCCCTACTTCGGCGATCCGTCGAGCGCTACTGCGCAAGCGCCCAATGGCGCGCCCGGCAAGGGTTTCAACCGCCGCGCGTTCGTCGGCCTGGAAGGCCGCTACGGCATGCTGCAACTGGGCCGCGACTACACGCCGCTGTACTGGGCGGTGCTGGACAGCGATCCGCTGAAGCTCGGGTCCTATGGCAACATGCAGCAGATCGTGCTTTTGTCCGGCACGGGCTCGGACCGGTTCGGGCGCACCAGCAACGCCGCCTTCTACACCTCGCCCCGCGTCGCCGGACTGCGGGGCCGGCTGATGGCGAGCCTGGGCCCCGCTGCCGCACGCAGCGCGTCGGACGGCCCGCCCCGCAGCGCGAGCCGCATGATCGGCGCATCCGTGGACTACACGCAGCATGGGCTGACGCTCAACGGCGCCTATCAGTTGCTGCGCCTGCCCGAGATCGCGGGCTCCCCGGCCGCCTACACCGGCGCCACCGGACTGCGCCGCGACATGCTGGTCGGGCTCAAGTACGCCAGCGGCGACTACACCGCGGCGGGCGGCTACTTCCGGGTGCGCCATCCCGGGCGCAGCGGCGACGGCAGCGACATCTGGGTCGGCGCGTCCTTGCGGTTGGGAGCGGGCGTGCTGGCGTTCAACGTCCAGCGCATGCGGCAGGACGTGCCTGGAAGAAGCCGGCCTGGCGAGGCCACGGTGTTGGGCCTGAGCTATATACACGCGCTTTCGCGGCGCTTTTCCCTGTACGCGTCCTACGGCATGGTCAACAACGGCGCGAACGCCGCCTTCTCGCTGCTGTCGAGCGATACCGCGGTCGCGCCGGCGGCGCGCGGCGAGGACATCCGGGCGCTCGGGGTTGGCATGCGCTACGTGTTCTGAGTCGGACTGCAGTCTTGTCCGTCATATTCTTCAAGCCTAAAATACTGCGACGTCATCGACGGCAAGGCGCCGCCCGGCAGTTCCATGGCGCGCCGCTCTCCTCCTGCCGCAAGACCGACAGCCAGAGGCCGTCCGCACAGGCCGGCCCCATCGTCCCGCCGCGTGGCCGCAAGGCCTGCGCGGGTTTTGCACGTTCTTGACCACGAGGAAAACCATGGCCTTCGATTCTCATCCGGCGCCTGCGCGCGCCAATTTTCCCGGCGGCGACGCCTATGCAGCGGAAGTACTCGAGCGCTCCCGCCGCGCCGCCGCGGCCCGCGGTCTGCACTACCACCCCGACATCTGCTACGACGACGCCACAGGCTGCCGCCTGGATCTCTACGCACCGGCGCGCGCGCCGGCAGACCTGCCCTGCCTGATCTTCGTGCACGGCGGAGCGTTCTCGCTGGGCTGCAAGGAATGGATGGGATTCATGGCGCCGACCGTGACGGCGACGCCTGCCTTGTTCATCTCGGTGTCGTACCGGCTCGCGCCCGGCCATGTCTATCCCGCCGCGGTGCGCGATGTCGCCGCCGCCGTGGACTGGGCCTGGCGCAATGTCGGCGCATACCGCGGCGATCCCGCGCGCCTGTTCCTGGGCGGCCACTCGGCGGGCGGCCACCTAGCCAGCCTGGTGGCGCTGGACCGCCGCTGGCTGGACGAGCGCGGCCTGCCAGCGCGCGTCATCAAGGGCGCGCTGCCGATCAGCGGCCTGTACGATCTGGACTACGACGGCGGCGACGCCATGGGCGCCGCGGCGCTCGCCATACGCCGGCGCTTCATTCCGGACGACTCCCACGTGCCGGCGGCCAGTCCGATGCGTCATGTCGGACCGCTGGCGCCACCGTTCTATCTCGGGGCGGGCGAACACGACCTGGGCAGGCTCGCGACCGAGGCGCTGGCCATGCGGGACCTGCTGCGCCAGGCCGGCGTACCGGCGGCGGCGGAGATCTACCCGGATCACGATCACTACGCCGCCAGCAGCCGCTGCGTGGACGACGGGCACCCGTGGATCACCCGGGCGCGCGCCTTCCTGCGTAGCGGCAGCCCGATATAACGGCGCGCCCGCTCAGGCCGGCGCCGCACCCTCCTGGCGGCCGATCATCTGCGCGGCCGCCGAACAGAGGACCTGTCGCACCAGGTCGGCCTGCCGGCGCGCACCGGCCTTGCCCAGCACCTGGTTCAACTGGTAGCGCGCAGTGCCCACCGTAATGCCGCGGCCGCGCGCGTATTCCTCGACCGTCCTGCCCGCGACCAACGCGCTCGCGAGTCTCGCCTCGGCCTCGGTGAGGCCGAACAGCGCGCGCAGGGCCGCCACGGGGAAGCGGGCGCCGGCCTGCGACTCTTGCACTAGCGACACAAGCACCAGGGCGCCACTGTGCGGCTGCGAGGCTTGCAGCCGCTGTAGCGCCAACTGCGTGCGGCCTCGTCCGCTTTCCAGCGTCAGAAATACCGGCTCGGCCTCCAGCGACGCCTGTGCCAGCGCGTGCCCGAACCGGGACTGGCCTGCGGCGTCGGCGCAGATCCGACCGTTGCGCAACCGCAGGCTCGCGCGGCCGTCCAGCCCTTCCCGGGCGCGGCGGTTCGACCAGACGAGTCCGCCAGACTCGTCGCACAACGCCAGCGCGCAGGGCCAGGCTTCCAGATAGCGGTCGACCAGCGCGGACACGCTGAGGTCGAGCCCCACGGATTGCGCCAGCGTAGCCGCCTGCAGCAGATGCGGCGTGAGCTTGCGCAGCCGCTCCAGGCGGCGCGGGGAAAAACCACCTTCATCGCGCGGATCCTGGTGCACCGCGATGGCCACCCAGCGCGTGCCGCCCAAGGGCGCCATGGCCCCCATGAAGCGCCCCAGTCCGGCGCGGCGCAACTGCAGATGGAGGCGGTCGCGCAACGGCGCCTCTTCCGGCAGGAAGAGTTCGCCGTCGGTGGCCATGCGGCCCGGCCGTCGCGCGACCCGCTGCAGGCGCCAGGCTTCCAGCCGCGGATTGCGGGCGTCGGACACCTCCGCCCGATAGGCCTCCATGTCGATGCGCGTGTCATACGCCGCCCAATAGGGAACGGCGCGCGTGCCCTCCAGGTCCAGGCACTGCAGCACGGCCGAATGCGCTCCGACATCGCTGCATAGCCGGTCCAGCACGCCGGCCCAGCGGCTCGGGTCCGCGCAACAGGCATACAGGTCCAGCAGGAAAGAATCAGATGCTGCGCCGAGAGCCATGAAGACACCCCCACTATCTGAACGAAAAGCGCTCATCGTCCGGCAAGCCCGCCGGCGCGGCAACTGGGGTTTGCCATGAAACGGGTCCGACATCTCCCATTTGAGAGATGACGGCCGCGCGGGGGAAATCCCATACTGCCTCGCGTGCTCATCCGGCGCGCTGCCGCCGCGCCGGATTCCGCGCCGCTCGAGGAGGAGCGGGCGGCGCGGAAAGCACGCCCACTCACCGCCCTTCGCAGGCAGAACAGGAACCGCCATGAAAGACAACACGGACACGCCGATAGTCGCCGCATTCGCGATGACGCACACACCGGGGCTGGGCAACCAGATTGGGCTTGCGCAGCCGAAAACGCTGCGCCGCATCCTGGACGGCCTCGACGTGGTGCGCCGCCAGATCGAGACCGCCCGGCCCGACGTAATCGTCGCCTTCGTCAACGACCATTTCGACATGTATACGCTGCATGCCATGCCGGGCATGGCCATCGCGCTCGGCGACACGCACTGGGGGCCGGCCGAGGCGACGCAGGACTGGATCGGCATGCCGCGCGCGCCGCGCCCCGGCCACGCGGCGCTGGCCGGGGACATCTACCGCAGCGTCATGGAAGACGGCTTCGAACTGTTCCGCAGCGAGTCGGCCGAACTCGTGCACAACGTGCTGATGCCGGCCAAGTACCTGTGGCCCGGCGCCAGCATTCCAGTCGTGCCGATCTTCCTGAACTGCTTCGCGCCGCCGCTGCCGACGTGGCGCCGCGCGTACGAACTGGGCGTCAGCGTGCGCAAAGTCCTGGACCGGCGGCCCGAGCGCATCGCGCTCATGGCCAGCGGCGGCCTGTCGCACTGGCCGCCCATCACCATCGACGAGGACGCGGCGGACGATCCGCTGATGCAGCGCGTGCAGCGGTGGCAGATCCTTGGCGCGGCCGCGCTGCGCGAGGATCCGGAGCTGCCGCTGGCCATCCTGCGGCGCGAAGCCGAAATGGCCGCGTCCGGCCGCGACCTGATCAATGCCGAATGGGACCGCCGCATCTTGCAGAAACTGGCCGCCGGCGATCGCGAGTTCATGTTGTCGCTCACCCACGAAACGGTCCGCGCCCAGGCAGGCCCGGGTGGCGCGGAAATGCTGATGTGGACCGCGCTCATGGGCGCGATGCGCGACGCGCCGGCCGACATCGTCGCCTACGAAGCCGTGCCCGAGTGGATGGGCGGCGTCGGCGTGCTGAGCTACGCGCGCAGCTTGGGCCGCGCCTGAACGCGGCCGCGAGCCATGCGCAACGAACCAGGGGAGGGGACACCATGAACATGCAAGCCATCATCAGCGGCGGCGGGATCGGCGGACTGGCCGCGGCGGCGGCGCTTGCCCGGCGCGGCTGGGACGTGACCGTCTATGAAAGCAGGCCCGAGCTGCGCGTCTCGGGCTCAGGCATCTATCTGTGGTCGAACGGGCTGGCGGTGCTATCGGAGATAGGCGCCTATGAACGCGCCATGCGCAATGCCTTCCTGCCCGAGGGCATCGAACAGCGCGACCATGCCGGGCGGGTGCTGGTTCCCGCGCTGCTGCCCCCGGGATTGCGGGTGGTCGCGATCGCGCGCAGCGAGCTGCACGCTGGCTTGGAGGCGGCCGCGCATGCGGCCGGCGCGCGCATCGTCACAGGCGCGGAGGTCGTCGACGCCGACGCCGACGGCACCCTGACGTTCGCCAACGGCGATCGCGCGAAAGCCGATCTCTCCATCGGCTGCGACGGTGTCTGGTCGCCCGTGCGCCGCGCCCTGGGCCTTGAACAGGTGCATCAGCGAGCTGAAGAAGGCGCGCTGCGGACCATCGTGCAGGCGACCCAGGAGGAACTGCCCGCCGCCGCGCGCGGCAAGTGCATCGAAATCTGGAACGGCACGCGGCGCCTGCTGATCACCCCCATCAACGCCCGCGAAATCTACCTGGCGCTGACCTGCCGAGAGGACGACGACTCGGCGCGCGATACGCGAGTGCTGCCATGCTGGCGGGAAGCCTTTCCTGAATGGGCGTTCCTGCTCGACCGGATCGCGCATGGCAGCGTGCTCTGGAACGTCTACACCGTGGTGCGTTGCAAGCGCTGGTCCGCCGGCCATGCCTGCGTGCTCGGCGACGCCGCCCATGCCCAGCCGCCCAACCTGGGCCAAGGCGGCGGCATGGCCATGCAGAACGGCCTGGCGCTGGCCGCCTACATGGAGCGGGTGAAGGACCGGCGGGACATACCCGAGGCGCTGGGCGCATGGGAGGCCGCGACACGTCCGCTGACCGAGGAATGCCAGCGCTGGTCCTGTCTCTGGGGTGAACTCGCCAACATACCCGACGAGGTGCGTCCGCGCATCGTGCGGGGCGTGTTCAGCGAGCCCTGGGTGTTGTCCAAAGTGACGGTCGCGTCCGCGTCCGCTCCCATCCGCGTCACGGACTGGCAACCGGCCACCGCCCGCTAAAACCGGGTCCCGTATCGGGCCCCGCCTATTCCGGCCCAGGCGCTGCCATGTACTCGTCCGGGCACAAGGGGAATTCCATGAACATCCGCAATGCAATGCCGGCTGTCGCGGCGCCGCTGGTCCTGGCTGCCCTCGGCCTGGCCGGAAACGCGGACGCCACCGAGAACGGCATACCCACCACGGTCAACGGTTTTTATGACTTCGGCGCCGGCATGTCGCCGCCGCCGACGCCGTTCGGGACGATCTCGCTGCGTTCCTCGTACAACCATGCCACCGTGCGCAAGAACCAGTATGGCGAAACGCTGGACGACGATTTTTCGCTCAGCGTCTTCACAATGAGCGCGGCCTATCTGCGCATGACGCGCGCCACGCTGCTGGGGGCAAGCTACGGCTTCGGCATCGTGCAGCCGTTCTTCAGGATGGATGCCGCCTTCGACGTGCAGACGCCTGCGGGGCCGCTGCGGCTGCGCGGCGAAACGTTCCGGATCGCCGACACCCTGCTGCTGCCTCTGATCCTGCAATGGAACCCGTCGCCCAACCTGCACCTTAATGCGCAGTTCCAGGTGCTGGCCCCCACGGGGGACTATGACAAGCGGAGGCTGGTGAACCCGGGACTGAATCACTGGGCGTTCTCTCCCATCTTCAATTTCACCTACATCACCGACGGCGGCTTCGAGGTGTCCTCGAGCTTCGAGGTCGACATCAGCACGCGCAACCACGCCAGCGGCTACCGCAACGGCATCGAATACCGCCACGAGTTCGCGCTGGGCCAGCACGTGGGACCGTGGACCCTGGGAGTGGGCGGCTACTACAGCCGCCAGTTCACCGACGACGACGCGCCGGGCCTGCAAGGCGGCAACCGTTCCCGGGCGATCGCCCTGGGGCCGGCCGTCCATTTCTACAAACCGGGCCTGCCGCCCGTCTGGCTGCACGTCTACAAGGAGTTCGGCGCGCGCAATCGCGCCGAAGGCTACACGGCCGCGCTGCGTCTGGCGGCCAGCTTCTGACCAAACAGGCGCGGCCAGGCCCCTGAGGGCGGCGAGGACGAGTTCGGCTATTGGCGCAAGCACGCGGCCGGCGGAAATGCCGGCGCGGTATTGACGAGCGCCTACCAGCAACTGCGCTTGCCGAGCGTGGAGGGCACGCCGCCGGCGTTCACCGGGGTTTCCGGCACCCGCCATGACCTCCTCATCGGCGGCCGCTACCCGATGGGCAACGTGACGCTGGCCGGCGGCTACTCCCGCATCTGGCACCCCGAGCCGCAATGCGACGGCCACACGGTCTAGATCGGTGGCATCATCCGCTTTCCGCGCGGCATGCTGGCCGTCAACGTGCGGCGCGCGGCGCAGCAGCAGGCCGGCGGCCGCGCCCGCTCCACCGTGATCGGCGCGAGCTATGTCTATCCGGTGTCGCCCAAGGTGTCGTTCTATCTGTCGTATGGCCTGCTGAACAATGGTGAGACTTCCGCCGTGACGCTGGGCGGCTTGCCGCCCGCTGGCGTAGGCGAGGACGTGCGCGCCTACGGCGCTGGCATGCGCTTCATTTTTTGACGGGCGTGTCGCCGTCCAGCAAGGCCAACCGGTCGCGCCAGGCGGGCGCCGCCTCGGCGTTGCACGCGTGAGGCGGCAGTTCGCCGGCCAGGATCGCTTCCACGTTGCGTACACACGCCGGCGCGAAGGATGCATGGAGTTCCTGGGTGTGTCCCGCCATGTGCGGGGTCAGGATGACGTTGCCCAGTTGCCGCAGCGGACTTTCCGTCGGTAGCGGTTCCACTTCGAAGGCGTCGAGCGCCGCGCCCGCGATGACACCGTCACGCAGGGCCGCGTGCACGGCGGCTTCGTCGACGCAGGCGCCGCGCGCCGTGTTGATCAGGAACGCGTCCCGCTTCATTCGGCGCAATTGCGCCGCACCGATCAGGTGACGGCTGCCAGGTGTAAGGGTGGTGTGCAGGCTTACGAGGTCGCTGTCGCGCAGTAGTTGGTCCAGCGGAACCGGCCGCACCCCCTCGGGGGGATGTGCAGGATCCAGGCGCGGGCCACAGGCCAGGATCTCGACATTCCAGCCACGCAGTCGCTCGGCTACGGCGCGCGCAATGCGGCCAAATCCCACCAGGCCGATGGTCTTGCCCTGCAGCATGCGCGCCCTTGGCATGGCCGGGCGCGGCGCATCGCGGCGCAGCAGATCCTGGGTGCCGTGCAGGTTGTAGAACAGGTTCAGCATTAGCATGATGGTTGCCTCGGCCATGCTGCGGAAGTTCTCCGGCGTGGCGCCGTTCGCCACCATCAGGCCGCGGCGGCTGGCTTCGGCAAGATCCAGCGATTCGGTGCCTATCGAGGGAAACACGACGCCGCGCAGGCGCGGCGCCGCGTCCAGCACGGCGGCGTCGACCGCGACGCGCGAGGTTGCGATGATGATGTCCGCCGCGCCCACGTACGCCGCCAGTTGCGCGGGTGGCAGCACGGTCTTGCGGCCGGGGACGGCGCGCGGACCGCGCACCACCGTGTGGCCGCGGGCGAGCAGGCGGGCGGCGGCCTCGTCCAGCGCGGAGTCCAGTACGAAATCGTGGGCAATGAAGAGGGTGTAGGGCGTGGGCATGGGGGACGGGCGCGTTCAAGGGTGGGCCGGCAGCGCGGCAAAGAGGCGATAGAGGTCGGGCTGCTCCTCGAAGCCGATGCCGGGCGCAGCGGGCAGCGAGGCACTTCCATTCGTGATCTCGACTTCGCGGCCAAAGCCGCCGAATACGCCGAACAGGCCGGGGTAGGACTCCGCGCCGCCCAGGCCCAGGCCGGCTGCCACGTGCAGGGACATCAGATTGCCGCCATGCGGCATGATGCGCGCTCGCGGCACGCCATGCCGTTGGGCGATCAGCACCATGCGGTGGAATTCCCCCACGCCATAGGCCAGCGGCGGGTCGGGTTGCAGTACCAGCCTGTCCGGCCGGGGACCATACCGCAGAAAGTTATCGGCCTCTTCCTTCGCGTACAGGTTCTCGCCGCCGGCTAGCAGGCCGGGATAGGCGTCGCTGACAACCCGGTAGGTCTCGAAATCGGCGGGATCGCAAGGTTCTTCCAGCCAGCGCAGGCCATAGGGCTTGATCGCCCGCGCGTAGCCCAGCGCGCCCTCGCGATCGAAGGCGCAACTGGCATCGAGCGCCAGGCGCGAGCCGTCTCGCAGCAGCGCAAGCGCTGTCTCTATGCGCGCCAGGTCGTCGGCCAGAGGCAGGCCGCCGGCCTTGATCTTGACGTCAAGGTAGCCTGCGTCGAGATAGCGCTGGATCTCCTCGTGCAGGCGCGTGCGGTCGTCGGCCGGTTTGTAGAAGCCGCCGCCCGCATAGCAGGGGATGGCGCGTGGTTGTTCCGCGTCGGCCACGCCGTAGCGTCCGGCCAGCACCTGGTACAGCGGCCGGCCTTCCAGCTTGGCGGCCGCGTCCCACAGGGCCAGCTCCAGCGTGCCCACGGCCATTGAGCGTTCGGCATGCGCGCCGGCCTTCTCACGGCGCAGGAGCGCGTTAGCGGCGCGCGGCGGGTCCAGCCGGCCTGTTTCCGGATCTAGGAGATCGGACGGTGGCGCGGCCAGCAGGCGCGGAATAAAGCGTTCGCGCATCGGCCCGCCGCAGGCGTAGCGGCCGAACGAGTTGAAGGCATAGCCCACCACGCGCCGGCCATCGCGGAACTGGTCGGTGGCGATGGCGACGATGGTGGCCGTCATCTCTCTGAAGTCGACCCGGGCGTTGCGCAGGGCGACGTCGATCGGGATGGTCTGTTCGCAGGCTTGGACGATTTTCATGAGGCGGGTCGATGTGACGGTGGCGGGATCAGTCGAGGGAGGCGCCAGTGCGCCGCACGATGTCGCCCCATTTTCGGTGCTCGTCGCGGATGAAGGCGCCGAATTGTTCGGGCGTGCCGTGCACGACGGGACTGCCGAGGTGCGCGATCTGCTCGCGCACCTCGGGCAAGTCGAGGATCTCGCGCAACGCCTGGTTGAGCCGAGCAATGACCGGGGCGGGCGTGGCAGCGGGCGCCATCAGGCCATACCAGGCCAGCGATTCGTAACCCGCCACGCCGGCTTCTTCCATCGTGGGCACGTCGGGCAATAGCGTCGTGCGTTGCCTGCTGGTGACCGCGAGCGGCCGCAGGCGCGCGCCGGTCAGGTTGGGCATCGCCGAGACCATGCTGTCGATGGCGAAGTCGATCTGTCCACCCATCAGGTCGATCGCCATTGGCGCCTGGCCCTTGTAGGGCACGTGGACGGCGCGCACGCCGGTCATTGACTCCAGCAGCGCCGACGACAGATGCTGCGGCGTGCCGTTGCCGGAGGAACCATAGGTGTAGTGGCCCGGTCTGGCCTTCAGTTCGGCCAGCAGGGCCGTCGCGTCGCGCGCCGGATTGGATCGGTTGACCAGCAACACCAACGGTACCGCCGCCACTTCGATCACCGGCGCCAGATCGCGCAGCGGATCGTAGGGTAGCTTGGGATACAGCCACGGGCTGATAGCCAGCGGGCCGCTGGAGGACAGTAGCAAGGTGTGGCCATCGGGTTGTGCCTTGGCCACCGCGTCGGTGCCGAGATTGCCGCCGGCGCCCACGCGCGGTTCGATGATGATGGGCTGCCCCAGCCGCGTCTGCAGCCTCGGCGCGAGGATGCGCGCCAGGATGTCGGAGGGGCCTCCCGCCGGATACTGGATCACGATGGTGACGGGCCGAGTGGGAAAGACCGGCGCGTCGGCGTGGACCGGGCCGGCCAGCGCGGCGCCCAGCAGGGTGGAGCCGAGCCATCGCGGCAACGCGCGCCGCAGGCGGGGAGGGATGAGGGTCATGCTGTCTCCTTGGATCGCGTGGCCTGCGTGGGCCGCGCTGTTGTGGATCGGGCGCCATGAAGTTCGTGGCGCCCCTTGGGAAAATCACAGTCCGTCGATGGCGAACGATAGTCGTCTCAGGGCATCGCGCAACGCTTGCCGTTGGGCCTCGTCCAGCGCCGTCAATGGCGGACGCAGGCGATTCCAGCCAGCGTCGCCGGTGGCGTCCGCGAGCACGGCCTTCATGGCGGCGATAAGCGGATAGGCGGCGAAGGCGCCGCGCAGGACGTTGAGCGCGTCTTGTTGGGACTGCGCATCCGCGTCGCGCCACGACCGCCACAGGCGCACGATGGCGCCGGGGTTGACATTGGCCGTGGCTGAGATGCAGCCCGCGCCGCCCAGGCGCAGCGTGTCCAGCAACAGTGTCTCGGTTCCGGCATAGACGTCGAATCCCTCGGACTGGAATTGCGCGATGGTGCGCGCCGTGTACGTCCAGTCGCCGCCGGTGTCCTTCATGCCGGCCACTGTCCCGGGATAGCGTGTCAGCAATCGCTCGACCAGCGCATGCGAAAAGCCGACGTGAGCCACGGGCGGGATGTGATAGAGATAAACACGCAGCCGCGCATCGCCGACCCGTTCGATCAACTCGCTGAAGAAGGCGAACAGGCCGTCGTCGGAGACCTCCTTGTAATAGAACGGCGGCAAGGCCAGCACGCCGGCGCAGCCGCGCGCCACTGCGGCACGGCTGAGCGCGACCGCGTCGGGCAGGGCGCAGCTGCCGGAGCCGGGAAGCATGCGAGCGGCCGGTGCGCCGGCGTCGAGCGCGGCGTCCAGCAGGCCGATGCGCTCAGCCACGGATAAGGAATTGCCTTCGGAATTGGTGCCGAACATGGCCAATCCGCATTCCTGTCCGGCCAGCCACAGGCAAAGTCGTGCGAAGTGCCGCGGATCGGGCTGCAGGTCATCGTCGTAGGGGGTGAGTACCGGGGCGAGAACACCGGGCGGTCGGTGGGCGGGGGCTGCCTGTGGCATGGCGGGTTCCAAAAAAATGGGCGGATGGCGCATCGTAGGGGCGCGGACCTCGGCGCGGGTTGCCGGAATGGCTGCATGATTTGCGGATTCCGCAAAGATGTTGGCGCCGGCGGCGCTTGTGGTTCGTCGGGGCGAAAGTACACTTGGGGCGTAGGCTTTCTTTGAGGGATTCGCAAACATGATCGACCTTGTCGCACTCAAGGACTTCCTCGTCCTATGCGAACTGCGTAGCTTCAGCCGGGCGTCCGAACGGTGCCATGTGTCGGTTTCCGGCTTGAGTCGGCGCATCCAGGGGCTGGAACAGTGGCTGGGAGGGCCACTGTTTGACCGCCGCAGGGCTGCGCTGCAACCCACCGACGCGGGACTGCGGCTGCAGGCTGTGGCCACCGACGTGGTGTATGCGCTGGAAGGACTGCGCAAATCCTTGCGCACCGAAGCACGCGACCGCCAGCTACGTATTCGCTTCTGTGCGCCGCACATCATGTCGGCGGTGTTCTTCCCCGACTGGATTCCGCGCCTGCACAGCGACTTCCGCGACGCCAAGTTCAGCGTCGAATCCGACAACCTGGCCGAATGCATGGCCCTGCTGGACGAGGGCACGGCTGATTACGCCGTGGCACTGTTCGACGATAGTGGGGCCGTGACCCGCCGTCTCGGCCGGCCCGCCGACGGCGCCGAACTGAGGTCACTGGAGCTCGGCCGCGAATGCTTGGTACCCGTCAGCGCGCCCAACGCAGCGGGCCGGCCGCGCTATGACCTGGCACAAAGCGGCGGGGGGGCGATCTCGTTCCTGGGCTATGCGGACGAATGTCATCTGGGTTGGTCGCTGCACCCCTTCCTGGACAGATGGGGCCTGGACCTTCGGCAAAACCACAACGCCAGCCTGACCGACGGCCTGCGGTTGATGGCATTGTCGGGACTGGGCGTGGCCTGGCTGCCGCGGTCGTTGGTGCGCGGCGACCTGGATGCCCGCAAGCTGGTGCGCGCTGGAGACGCAGGGTTCGACGTGCCCTTGCGACTGCTGCTGGTCAGACGCGCGGCCGGATTATCGACGCAGGCGGAGCGGCTGTGGCACTACCTGACGGCCCTGGCGCTGCCGGGGGGGGGAAGCTAGCGATGGCGCGCAGGCGGAGGGCGAAACACCTCAGCGCCAGGCCGCCAGGGCCGGCAGCCTCGCGTGACCGAATTGGAAATTTAGAGGCCTCGTCGTTCCTTATTGCTGCGGTTGGCAGAAGCGCAAGATGGTTTCGGCGACGAGCTGGGGGGCCTCGCGCTGCGGGAAGTGACCCACGCCATCAAGTACCTGCCGATCGTAACGGCCGGTGAAAAAAGCCTCCTGCCCTTCGCTACTGTTGGGATGAACGCACGTATCGGAACTGCCGTGTAGTACCAGCGTTGGCACCGGCAGAACCGGAACCGGATGAAGGCGCGCTTCGTCCGCCGCGTAAGCGGGATCACCCTCGGCAAGCCCCCAGCGATGACGGTAGTAATGCAGCACGACGTCGGCCCAATCCTTGTTCCCGAATGCTCGTGCGGCCTCGTCAAAGTCGCTCTGGGTATACCAACCGCCTGGTGCCCATGTGTCCCACATCAGCCGAGTGAAGGCCTCGCGGCCATTGCGTAAAACTTGCGCGCCATGCGGCGTGGCCATATACCACTGGTACCAGAATGCCCGCGCCTGCCGAAGCGCCAGGGATGGTGCTGTCGGGCTAGCGCCATAGCCGATTGACAGCATTACCAGATGCGAAGCCACGCCGACGCGCAAGCCGCAAGCACTGGCAGCAGAACGAGCTCCCCAGTCATGTCCAATCAGCACAGGCTGTGCCAACCCAAGCACATCAATGAAATCCAGCAGGTCGCGCCCCAGGGCGGCGTGCTGACCGCTACGCGGCGTTGACGTCTTGCGAAAACGTGTCGGTTCAAAGCCGCGCAGTGCCGGAGCCAATACATGGTAGCCGTCATTGGCAAGTATGGACGCCACGGCATTCCAGCTCTCAGGACTATCTGGCCAGCCATGCAAAAGGATTGCCGTTCGTGCTCCCTGCGGATTCCAATCGAGATAGGCAATGTCCAGCCGCTCGGTTGAGACAAAGTAATAGTCGTTCATAAGGTGCCTCGATGCTAAGATGGATTCGTCTCTCGGATCGGATTCGATGCTCTCCAGCCCTTGCGGCTGTCTTGTTTCGCATAAACCATCTTTCCGCTTCCTCTCTGGCAGTCCCCAACGGGATCGAAGATCCCCTTCCGCTTTCCCCCTCCCCCCAATTTTCCAAACCCGCGTTTCTACGGGAAAAAATGTCATGCTCGATACCAAGACGATGCCCCTTGCCGGCAATAGAGGCACGCTATTGTCTGTGCTTTCACTACCCGTATTCCTAGTCGGTGCGAGCGAATTCATGCTCGCGGCGATGCTGAGCCCCTCGGTCGCGCCTTCGGCACCAGCTCCGTTCGGACTGCCTGGCTGATCTCCAGCTATGCGTTCGCCTACGCCATTGCGGCGCCCATTCTCGGCCATCTATCTGACCGGATCAATCGTCGCCGCCTATTACTGATCGCATTGTTGCTGTTCGCGCTGGATAGCATCGGCATCGCGTTCGCGCCTACGCTCGAGATCGCAATGGCCCTGCGGATCTTCGGCGGCATCGCCTCCGCGATCATTGTCCCCAATGTATTCGCGCTGGTTGCAGACGCCATGCCGCGCGACCGCCATACACGTGCCATGGGCGCTGTCATGCTCGGCATGACGGTGGGTATCGCGACAGGCCCGGCAATCGCCGGCCTGCTCACTAGTTGGGTAGACTGGCGCGCGCCTTTCGTGCTGATTTCGGTAGGGTGCCTCGTCGCCTTTTTCATCGGCATCGCAGTGATACCCAGTCGCTGCCCGCGGGCTTCGCCAGACAGGATTCGCGCAATGCGATGGTTGTGTTCGTGGACTGTCCTGCGACCCTTGGTCGCCAAGGGGCTTTGGAATGGAATCGGCGTCGCCGCCTATTTATTGTCGGGAGAAGTCCTTCGCTTACGCTATTCGCTGGATGTGGCCCAGGTCGGGCTGAGCGCTGCGGTATTCGGAGTCGGACTGGCCGTGGGCAATCTTTCCGCAGGTACGCTGCACCGCCTGGGCTCCAACGAAGAACGTGGCCTGGTCATTGCAACCACGATACTCATCGCCTCGGTGGTCATGTTCTATCTTCTTCCATTGCCGCTGCCGGGGGCTCTCGTCTGCCTGGCCACGTAGGGTGCCGCGCTAGGAGCCGGCGCACCGTTGTTCACCGCGGTACTGGCGAACCGTTCCGATCGCGGCAGGGGCGCGGTGCTGGCCGCGGCGGAAACCTTGAACAACGTTTCCATTCTCGCAGTTCGATACCAAGGTTTAGCGCCTCCCGGGTTGAACTACAGAGGGCGTAAACGAGGTGGCGCCAAAGCCGGCGAGAAGCATGCCCACCATGTCGACCAGGCCGTGCTCGCAGGCGGGGACCAGGGCGGTGCCACCGTAAGGCTCATGCTGTGCAGATTGGCTCGATGGCACAGCGTCCGAGCCCGGGGGGGGGGCGATGCGGCCCGCAGCAGGTGCGCGACACCAGACTCACGTTCAAAGGGCGACGCTTGCTGATGGATCGAATCGCCAGCGGGGGTGAGCCTGGCCGCGCGCCAAGCGGCTTTCCGTTTCGCTATCGTGTATCCATGACAATTTTTTGATTGCATTGTCCTTCGGGATCTATAGTGCGATGCATCAGTCATGGCAAGCATATCTGCCAGTCTTTTTGAACCCACTCTGGTCATTTCAACCAGGACATGGCCCTGGAGGGCCCAGGAGTAACATACATGCGCCAAAGCGTCGGATACGTATTGGACGCTCGCTGGCTATGGATCGCCGCTCGTATTTTGCTTGTGGTGGTGTTTCTGTTGTCGGGGCTGGCTAAGCTCATCGATTTCCAAGGCGCCGTGGCCGAGATGCGGGCGGCTGGCTTGCGGCCGGCATGGCTTTTTAACCTCATTACGGCCGCGGTGCTGATCGGCAGTGCGGTCCTGATCCTATTCGACAGAGCACTTTGGCTGGGTGCGGTTTCGCTATCAGTTTTTCTGTTTTTGACCATAGTGATCGTTCATCGGTTTTGGGCGCTCGAAGAGCCTCATGCCAGCCAAGCCATGTATTGGGCCCTGGAACATATCTCTCTTGTCGGCGGATTGGTGGCGGCAGCCATTGCCAGCCGCTGCAGACGACGACTGCAGGTGGCGTTGGAGCTATATTGCGGTGCATCGCAACGATGAGGGTGAAGCTGTTCATGCCGACCGTGCGCAATACGGATGTAGAGCCGCGGCCAGACGGGCGACTTTCGCAACAAGGCGGTGTACCTGGCGCCGGGCGAGCAGCCGATGGCCTGGCCGGCAGCCTGATTTCCTCCCGATGCGTCAGGGGGCAAGGCAGCCCGGCGGCTCGACCTCCTCCGGGGGCAAAGATGTGGGTGGAATGACCTTGAAGCCTGCACCCCGCGCGTGACAGATCGCGCCGGAGAGGGCCTGCGCAGTCACTGCATCGCTCAGGCGCCAATAAATGTCCAGGGAACGCCATTCGTCCAGCCACCACAAGTACGCTTCGTCGCCGAACGCGCGCTTGAGCGCAGCTTGATCGTGCCACTGGGCGCGCGGCAGCAGCGGGAAGCGGCCCAGTTCAAAGAACAGTTCGCGATCCTCGGGCGGCAGACGCGCTGGGAACGCGATCAGCAACTCGGGATCGTATGCGGGCGGCACCGACGAGCGGCGCCCCGCGCGCTCCGCAGTAATGTCCGATAGCCTGACGCGCAGGTTGGTGCCCGCCAGGTTGAGCCGGCCGCCCGCGCGGAAATAGGACAACATGATGAGGTTGTTGTCGAGTGCCAGTTCCACATAGGGCCGGCTTCGCATGCCGGACAGCTTCACGACCAAGGGGCGGGCCAGTTCGAGATACCTGGCTGCGGTCTCCAAGTCATAACTGTCGGCCATGATCTTGTATGCCTTGAGCAATACTTCATCGTCCACCTGGCGCCCCGTGTCATGGGCCTGGATCACCAGCGCGGCGGATTTGTGCTGAATTGTGCTCCAGCTAGGGCCGCCCTTGACCTCGCGCCAGTCCACATTGTTGAAGCGCCTACCGGATACCAGATCAATGGCTGCGTCCACATCGTTGCGCTCCATGGCGCGGGCCGCGGCCGCGTGGTTGTGCAGAGCTGCGATATCGCCGGGCACTGAGACGGCTGCCCTGCCTGTCGCGGCGACGAGCCCGCAGCCGCTCAGGACAAGGCATAGCGAGAAAGTGGCGGTCAGTCGGGAGACGGAGCGCGGCCGCGTTGTACTCAGGGCAGACGATTTCATTGGCAGCATGCTTTATTGCCGGGAACGTATCGACCTGCTGGATTTTGAGGCGCGGGAACGGTTCCACATATTGAATCAGGCTCGTTCGATCACTTCCCGCACGATGCTAAGCGCTTGTCGCAATGTCTTGAGATCAACTGACCCCAGTGCAATGCGCAGGGCATGAGGCGTACTCGCCCCCACCGAAAACGGCTCTGCGGTCGAAACTGATATTCGTCGCTCCAGAAGCGAAATGGCAACAGCTTCAGCGCGTACGTCTTCGGGCATTGGCAGCCAGATGAAGTATGAAGCAGGATGACTGATAGGGCGCATGCCGGCGAGCACCTCTGCAACCACAGCCTGCCTGGTCATGGCGTCTCGGCGCTTTTCGCTTACCAGGCGACCCACCGTTCCGTCGGCCAGCCATGCACAGGCGAGAGAGGTCATTGCTGCAGGAGTGTTCCAGATTGTCGCTCGAATCACGCGCTCAAGTCGGGGAATCCAGGCGATCGGCGAGGCGATGAAGCCCACGCGTATTCCGGCGGCCACGCTCTTGGACAACGCCGTCACATGAACGCACCGCTCGGACGCCAGGGCCGCAAGGGGCGGCGGAGGATTCTGCTCAAGGAAAGCATAGGGAGCGTCCTCTATCAAGATCAGATCATGACGACGCGCAAGCGCCACCAAGCGTGTGCGACTTTCGATATCTTGTACCCAACCCAAAGGGTTGTGCACAGTTGGCATTGCGTAGATGGCTCGCACAGGTCGCTTTTTACACAGCCGCTCCAGCGTATCCAAGTCAGGGCCAGAGTCTGATGCCGGCAGCGGCACTAGATCCAGCCGGCACTGTTCAGCCAACGCCTTGAACCCAGGATATGTCAGTGCATCGACGGCGACCACATCCCCAGGTTGTAGCAGGGCCATCACCACGACAGCCAAGCCGTGCTGGGCACCATTGACCACCAGCAACTGTTCTGGCTTCACTTCCACACCAGAAATGGCCAGGTGCTGGGTGAAAATCGCGCGCTCATGAGGTCGACCAGCGTGAGGATGACAACGAAGAAATGCATCCAAGTCGCCGGAGACTGCCAGTTGCCGCAAGGCAGAGCGCAGCAGTTCGGCTTGCTCAGGCAAGGCGGGATAATTGAAGTTCAGGTCAACAATGTCTGCCGCAATGGCCTGCTGATCCATGCCCAAGCTGGCTGGCAGCGCAATTTCCCGAACAAAGGTACCCCGGCCGGCTTCCCCGATGACCAACCCCATGGCCTCAAGTTCGGCATAGACACGGGTGGCAGTAACCAGGGCCACTTTTTCCGTCGCGGCCAGTTGACGATGCGTAGGGAGGCGTGTGCCTGGAGGCAATTGTCCAGAACGAATCGCGGTGGCAAATCGATCAACCAATCGTTTGTAGCGTGCGACGGTCATTTAACTGTGTATCCAGCACAATTTTATGATTGTACTGGAATGATGATTTGACATGAGCCACGGTAGCTCCACATCCTCACTGCGATTGGGGCCATTGCCACGGGTCTTTACATGCGGACCATTCTCGGAGAATGGTCTTCCATCAATGTGCGTAAGGTTCTGTGGGTCAGCGGGCCGCATCCGGACAACCCCGTATTCAGCCGCTTCAGTGGTTCGCTGCCGCGCATTACAGTCCCTAGAAATGCATTACTACGCAGCACATTAAATTGTGCGAGATCTATGGGATTTCCTTGGGAACTCAGCAAGGGGTGCGACGTGCTACTGCTCTGCGGCGCCGTTGGAGCGCTTCGTCTAGAACACTCTACACCGGGACTCCACGCGTGCGCAGCATGTCGTCTATCCGTGCTGCGTCAGGCCGACCGGCGGCGTTCTGCGCCAGGATGGCCGACTCACGCCGCAGGTGCAGGGTCACCCGCTCGGCCAGGCCGTCCAGCGCCTTGCGCGGGACGGCAATCGCGCCGTCCGCGTCGCCGATGACGAGATCCCCGGGAGCGATGTCGACACCGCCGCACGCCACGGGCACGTTGATTTCGCCCGGCCCATGCTTTTCCGGCCCTTGCGGCGTATGGTCGCGCGCGTAGACGGGAATCCTGCCGTCGGCCCACTCATCCAGATCGCGGATGGCGCCGTCCACCAGGAAGCCGCCCAGCCCCTTCCCCAGCGCCGTGGCGCGCATCAGCCCTCCCACCAGCGCGCGGGGCAGGTACCCAGCCCCATCGATGACGATGACGTCACCGGCGCGCGCCATCAGCAGTGCCTTGTGGATCATAAGATTGTCACCGGGACGCACGCGAACGGTCAGGGCGGGACCGCAGAGCTTCGTCCCCGCAACGCCATGGAAAGGCCGCAGGCCAATACAGGCGACTTGCAGGCCGGTGCAGTCCGCCACCACCGCTGCCGGCGCGGCCCGGAAGAAGTCGACGCAGCCATCGGGTAGAGCGTCGGCACAGGGGTTGATCAGGTAGCCCGTCGGCCATGCTGCGTGCGGGGAATCTTGTGACATATCGATGTTCCGGAAAGAAAATGCGCCGCGCCTGCGGTACGCGAGAGATACACGGAAATTATGGCGACGCGCGCAGGCGACGTAAACGTTGCTTCGGCGAATCAACCTGGACGCGGTGCGCCATCGCGCTCATGATGGCCAGCATTGCATCCAACCAGAACGATCCCGCCTCGCGGGAAGGGGAGAACCACTATGGCCGTGAGCCACCCTGTCAAGACCCTCCTGGCATGCGCCCTGACCCTGCCGGGGCTGCCTGCCGATGCATCGACCGTGCCCGCGCTGGACCTGGACGCAATGTCGATCGCCGAAATGCTCCAGGCGCAAGCCGCGGGCCAGGTTAGCTGCGAGGATGTAGCACGTCACACGCTGGAGACGATCAGCCAGCGGGACCCGCGGCTCAAGGCATTCATCGCGGTCAATCCGGACCTGCTCGCGGACGCGCAGAAGCTGGACGCGCTGCGGCGCGCCGGCACGGCGCTGCCGTTGCATTGCGTGCCGATCGCGGTCAAAGACAACCTGGACGTGAAAGGCATGGCCACGACGGGAGGATCCGTTCTGTTGCGCGGCAATGTGGTGAACGAAGATGCGGACGCGCTACACCGGCTGCGTGAGGCGGGCGTTCTGGTCGTAGGCAAGACCAACCTCGACGAGCTCGCGGTGGCCGGCAGCACCATCAGCTCGCTGGGTGGCCAGACGCTCAATGCCTACGATCCGGCGCGATTCGCCGCCGGTTCCAGCGGCGGCTCGGCGGTGGCCGTGACCACGGGCATGAGCCTGTGCGCGCTGGGCACCGAAACCGTCAATTCGCTGCGCAACGCGGCCAGTTCCGCCGGCGTGGTGGCGTTGCGCGGCACGGCCGGGCTGGTCAGCCGGCGCGGCGTCATCGCGCAGTCCTCGACCATGGACGTGGTCGGCCCGATCTGCCGGTCGGTGGACGACGCCGCGCGGGTGCTTGCCATCATGGCGGATCTTCGCCCCGCCAGCGCCGAGGCGGCGCGCGCGTTGGCAGACCTGCGGGCGGGTCCGCCAACGCCCTCGTCCCTGGCCGGCAAGCGTTTCGGTGTGCTTGCGAACCTGTTCGGCAAAGGCCCTGAGCACGAGCCGGTGAATGCGATCATGCGCACGGCACTGGACGCCCTGCGCGCACAAGGAGCGCAAATTGTCGAAATTGACGACGCGGAATTCGATTCCGACTTGAGCAGCAAGCGGCTCAACGTGGCCAACTATGAGTTCGGCCCATTGTTCGAGGCGTACCTGGCGCGCCTGCCCGCGGGTGCCGGGCCGGCCTCGCTGAGCGCGTATGTACAGGCCGGTAAGCACCCCGCCAGCATGGACAAGTTCCTGCGGCAAGCCGTGGCCTGGCAGGACCCTTTGACCATGCCGGCGTACCGCGAGGCGTTGCGCTACGGCGACACGCTACGCCGCAAAATGCTGGACTTGATGGACACGCAGGCGCTGGACGCCATGGTCTATCCGGCGCAGAAGCGGCCGCCCCTGGCCGTGGGCGATACCCCCAGGCCGGAGCGGAACGGCATATTCGCATCGGCCCTGGGATTCCCGGCGATCGACCTGCCGGCCGGCTTCACTCCGCCCGATGCCAGCGCGCCGGCCGGGCTGCCGGTCGGTCTGGATATGCTGGCCAGGCCGGGCGACGACGCGCGCCTGCTGGGGTTGGCGCTGGCCGTCGAACAGACCTTGCAGGCCCGCCGCAAGCCGCCGGCCACGGATCGGCGTTGACGCGCGGCGCGACCTTTGCCGTGCCAACGGCCCCTAGTCCGGCACGTAGCGGGCCCGAGGCCGGATGAGCAGCGGCGAACTGTACTGCTCCAGGGCGTGCGCATTCCAGCCGACGATCCGGCTGACCACGAAAATGCGCTCGCATGCGTCTGTCGGCAAGTGCAGCAGATGCGTGGCCGCGGCCAGGGCGAAATCATTCTTGGGAAGCAAGCCATGGCCGGCGCGGGCGGTATCGAGCAACGCGTCGATGCGCGCCATATCGTCGCGGGAAGCGATGCCCCGCAGGTCGTCGAGAAGGGCCGTCGCGCGTGGATCGCCCTTGGGATAGAGCGGATGGTTGAATCCCGGCAATGCCTGGCCGTCCGCAACGCCCGAGGCGACCAGCGCGGCCGGGTCCGCGCCGCACAACGTCGCGCCGATCAAGGCCATCACCGCCGTAAAGTTCGCGTGCTTGACGCCGCTGGCCGCGCAACAACCCGCGAGCGTCGCGGCATAGGGCGATGCCATGGTCGATGCGACGCAGCGCAACGCAAAGCTGGACGGATTCAACTCATGGTCCGCGTGCAGCACGAGCGCGCGTCGGATGATTTCGGCCGCGCCGGCCGGCACGCCCCAGGCCCGCGCCATGGCCTCGTGTATGGGAGCGCCCTGCAGCCCATCGCCAACCGCGATGATCGCGCCGGCACGCAGGATGCGGCTGGCGTGCAGCAGTTGCTGTTCGCGGCTCAGCGCCTCGCGCGCGTCGTGACGGTCCATGTTCGCGAGCAGCCATTGATGAAAGCGCGGCAGGAAGCGTTGGTGGCACGCGCCCGTGCCGTCCGCCGCATCGGCATTGCCCGTTTCGGGCAGGCCGTCCACGTTCCACAGCAAGGCCGCCGTCTGCTCGAGCGTGGCCGTTGCGCTCAGGGCAATGGCGTCCTGGCCGCGAAACCATGGTCTGCCCGCCTTGATGGCGCAGACCTGGCTGTCCATCACCGGCAATCCGAAACTGAGAGAAGCCCGCGCAGCACTGCCCGCGCTGCGGCCGCGATCTCGCTTGCGCGCGTATTCCTCGACCTCCGCCCGGTTGTACTGGCTGTTGCCCGTGGCGGGATCGATAACGCGGCCGATGCGGCCACGGCTGACGTAGGAGTAAAGCGTGCGCAGGGAGATCCCGAGCAACTGCGCCGCTTCATCGGATCCGATCAGCGGAATCCCTTTTTTTTCGCGGAATGTGTGGCTTTCCATGCATTGATTCGGCGAATCTACGTTGACCCGAATAGTGTGGCCGATAAGATCGTCGAACACAACACAGCGAGGCTTCGCGCCTCGTTCCAATCAATGCGATCACGGCGGAGGAGCCCACGGCATGCGCAGCCATTCAATCATCCTGGAAACTCGGAAAACAGGCGTGGCCAGCCGCGTCGCGCAGGTCAGCCTGCACGTCGTCGGTGTGGCGCCACGCTCGAACTGGAGTTTCCTGAAACTCGGCATGGACGACGGGCATTGCGGCTGGGGCGAGTTGACGTTGCGCGCCCATGAGGATGCGATGAGCGGCATCCTGGCGCGCATGATGCCGTCGATCCGCGACCTGACGCTGGACGAGCTCGCCGCGCTTTGCAAGGCCTACCCCGGCATGCCCGCGGGACGCGCCGGCAATGCGGTGATCAGCGCGCTGGACCAGGCCTGCCTAGACCTTGCCGGCCAGTATCTGGGCCAGCCGATCTGCGATCTGTGGGGCCAGGCCGATCATTCCCCGCTACGTTCCTACGGGACCGTCAATCGCAGTGTCAGCCAACGCACGCCGGCGGGCTTTGCCGAAGCCTGCAAGGCCGCCACCGCCGCGGGCTTTCAGGGCATCAAGATCATGCCGTTCGATGCGGTGACGCCGCGGACGGCATCGTCCGCCGAAGGCCAGGCCGAGGTCGCGCGCGCCGTGCAACGGATCCAGGCGGTGCGCGACGCGATCGGGCCCGATCTGCCGCTGATGGTCGACTGCCACTGGCGCCTCGATGGCGACGCCGCCCGCCGCTTCATCGACGCCTTGCCGGACGCGCGCCTGCACTGGCTCGAATGCCCCGTACCGGAGTCCCCCGAATGGCATGACAGCATCCGCACGCTGCGCAAGCATGCCAACCGTGCCGGCATACGACTGGCCGGCGCCGAGAACATCATCGGCGCGGCCGGCGCCTTGCCTTTCGTAGCGCAAGGGCTGTACGACGTCATCATGCCGGATATCAAGTACTGCGGCGGCTATGGCGAATTCGCCCGCATCGCCACCTTGGCGGCCGGTCACGATGTCGCTGTCTCGCCGCACAATCCCTCGGGGCCGGTGGCCCACGCGCACACCGTGCACGTGTGCGCCGCGCTGGGTATCACCGAGGCGGTCGAGCAGCAGTTCGCCGAATCGCCGCTGTTCGAAACCGGTGTGCTCGGCGATGCGCCGGTACTGTGCGATGGCCATTTCCGCGCGGGCGCCGCGCCGGGCCTGGGCATCGTCGTCGACGAAGCCCTCCTGGATGGCCATCCTCCCGGCGACGTCGCGCTGTCGCTGTCCGACCCCAGCTTCGCTTGACGCATCCAACAGGGTGCAGGAGACAAACATGAATGAACGACGCAAATTCCTCACAGCGACAATGGCCCTCGCGGCTGGCGCGGCGCTGCGGCCGGCCTGGGCGGCCGCGGGCTATCCCGAGCGGCCGATACGGCTGGTGGTGCCGTATGCGCCGGGCGGCGGCTCCGACGTGCTGGCGCGCGTGGTGGCGCGCGGCCTCACGGAAAGGCTGGGCGTCAGTGTGGTGGTGGAGAACCGCGGGGGCGCGGGCGGCGCCATGGGATTGGAGGCGGTGGTGCGCGCGCAGCCCGACGGCTACACCCTGGTCCTGCTGTCCACTTCGCACGCCTCCAACGGAGCGGTAATGCGGCTGAATTATGACGTTGTCAAGGACACAAGCGCCGTGGGGCTGATCGCGTCCGGTCCCTGGTTGCTCGTGGCTGGAAAGGAAACCGGGTTCACCCGCCTGGAGGACCTGCTGCGCGCGGCGAAGGAGAAACCCGGCAGCCTGAACTATGCCAGCTCGGGCACCGGATCGTCGACGCACCTGGCCACGGAGCTGTTCGCGCGCAAAGCCGGGATCTCGGTCTCGCACGTGCCATACCGTAGCACCGGCCTGGCCTTGACCGACTTGCTGGCCAACCGGGTTCAGTTCATGTTGGCGAGCGCGGCTTCGGTGACGCCCTATGTTCGCGACGGACGTTTGGCGGCCTTGTGCGTATCCACCGTGAACCGTACCAGCCTGTTGCCCGATATCCCGACAGCCCAGGAGGCTGGCGTTCCAGGATTCTCCGCGACCTTGTGGCACGGCCTCTCGGCGCCTGCAGGAACGCCGGACGAGGTGGTCAGCTTGCTCAACGCTCGCTTGTCCGAGGCGTTGCAGGCGCCGGCACTGCGGGAACAGTTCGCCAGGGAAGGGCTGGAACCCAAATCATCCACGCCACAGGCGTTCGCCGGGCTGGTGGCCAGTGAAGTGGAGGTGTGGCGAGAGGCTGTCAAGAGCGCTGGCATCAAGCCTGAATGACGAGACCAGGGCGAAGCGTGCCTAAGAGCAGGCTTAACTAGAAGCTTGATTCGCGGTCCGTGGCTTCAGGGCGGTATCCGGCAGACTCTTCCTCGCAGTTCATACTGCGGCATAGTCTGCCGGGCCGCTTCCTCCCGCCAGGAGTTGGCGCTAGGTCGAGCGCCGGTGGGCGGCACCGCGTCGTAAATAGTGATCACTAGCTTGATTACGGCGAGTGGGCCCGCAGCCGTGGGCGCAGAGACAGACCATGCCCCGTTGGAACATGCGCACATGGTCGAAACGCGGTGGCGGGAGACAGCCCTCGGGTATTGTTGTTGTCAACAGCACGCTGGTGCGCCCCTTTTATCGGTCCGGCGACAGATTCAGGTGTAGTACATGGCCTGCCAAGCGCACCAGTTGCCAGTTCAACTCGTCGAGCTCGGGCGGGGACAGGATGGATTGGCTGGCGAGTGTAATTTCCCTGGCGGTCACATCGACCTTGTCGTAGACGGCCTCGCCCACGACGGTCAGGCGTACCTCCACCACCCGAGCGTTGGATGCACGTTTAGTGCGTTTAGCGAACCCGCGCTGTTCGAGCTGGTCCACGATGCGACTGACCATCGACTGTGCGATCAAAGTGCCTTTGCTGATTTCGCTGAGCGTGGCGACATCTGACGCGATTATTTTTCGATCTAGGCTGATCCCCCACGCGACCGATGATAAGCCACAGCGACTCCTACCGATCCGTTGGGTAACTTGTATTTCCCACCACCTAGCCATGTGACGATATCGCCTGAGAGTGTACAAAGGGCATGGATTTTGAATTTGGGGGGAGCACATTTACAAGGCGTCGCTCGACTCTGACGATTGAGCGATCTGGCATTTTGAGGATGACATCGGAAAGGCGTGTCCCGGCTGCCATATGCGCTCTCCTTTGGGCTAGGTAGGTGTCGTCTCGACGGCAATTAGTGTTAGGCGATCGGCCGTTCGATTGGAAACGGGCGACTTCGAACTGGACCGCGTGACCTTCCCCGCCGCCGAACTGCAATTGGAATTCATGAACCCGGCCGAGGAAGGTGACGGCGACTCGATGTTCCCCACCGGCACCTGGTGGACGACCTGGAAGTGCCCGGTGTGGGCACCTTCAAGGTCACGATGATCAACTCCGGCATCCCCACAATCTTCCTGGACGCCGAGGCGCTGGGCTACACCGGCACCGAGCTGCAGGACGACATCAACGGCGACGCCGCCGCACTCGCGCGCTTCGAGACCATCCGCGCCCACGGCACGCTGCGCGTCGGCGCCCAGGCCCAGCAGATCGACGGCGAATGGACCGTTACCAAGGCCATCATGAGCCGCAGCGCGCGCGTGCTGATGGAAGGCCGCGTGCACATTCCGCCCACCGGGTTTTGAGACCAGGGCCGCCCCCCGGGGGGGGGGCCGCCCGGGCAGACCCTGGGGCGGCGGCGCGTCGCTCGGCCCAATGCCAGGTGCTTGGATATTGATGTTGATAATGGTTACTATTAACGTCTGATTTACCCGCCCCCGGCCGGCCATGACCCAAAGCAGTCCCCATGCGTCTTTCGAAGATCTCTACGCGCAGCACCAGTCGTGGCTGCGCGACTGGCTGCGCCGCAAGACCGGCTGCCCCTACGACGCCGCCGACCTGACCCACGACACCTACATGAAGGTGCTGTTGCGCAACGAAGACGCGCGCGACCTGCGCGAGCCGCGCGCCTACCTCGTCACCATCGCGCATGGCTTGCTGGTCAACCTGTTCCGTCGGCGCGACATCGAGCGCGCCTATCTCGATTGCTTGGCGGCCCGCGAGGAAACCTCCTGGCCCTCGCCCGAACGCCGGGCGCTGGCGCTGGAAGCGCTGGTACGGATCGATCGGCTGCTCGATGGCCTCCCGCCCAAGGCGCGGCGCGCATTCCTGCTGCTGCAACTCGAAGGCCTGAAGCACGGCGAGATCGCCGAGCGCCTGCAGGTATCGGTCAGTTCCGTGCGGCAATACCTGGCGCTCGCCATGCGCCATTGCCTGGCGTCGTGCTGAATCGTCGCGCGGCCGCCGGCCTGCCCGATGCCGTCCTCCAGGCCGCCAGCGTCTGGTTCGTGCGCCTGAGCGCAGAAGACGCCGGCGCGGACGATCGGCGGCAATGGCAAGAATGGCTACGGTCCGACCCCCTGCATCAACAGGCCTGGGAACGGGTCGAAGCCCTGGGACGGGAATTCGGCCACATCGAACCGCGCGCCGGCCTGACGGCCCTGGACAGGCCGCGCTCGGCGGGCCGGCGCAAGCTGCTCAAGACCTTGTCCCTGGCATTCGTCGCGGGCGGCGGGGCGCTGGCCGCTCAGGAGCTGCCGTGGGATGCCTGGGGTGCCGACCTGCGCACCGCCACCGGCGAACGGCGGCGGCTGGAACTGGCCGATGGCAGCATCCTCACCATGAACACCGACAGCGCCGTGGACCTGGCATTCGACGGCGCAAAGCGCGAACTGATCCTGCGGCGTGGCGAAATCCACATCGAGACACGCCCGGATCCGCGACGTCCTGCCCGGCCCTTCCTCGTTAGCACGCCCGCCGGCCGCGCCACCGCGCTCGGCACCCGGTTCAACGTCAACCTGATGGGCGATCACGCTCAGGTCGCGGTCGAACAGGGCGCGGTGCGTCTGGAACCGCGCCTCGCGACCCATGTCTCGGTCGTCGTGCCGGCGGGCATGGCAGCCACCTTCGACGCCGGTTCGGCGACTGCGCCCACGGCCTTCCCGCCACAGCAACAGGGCTGGGTCGACGGTACGCTATATGCGGACGGCATGCGGCTGGACGCGTTGGTGGCGGCGCTAGCGCGCTATCGGCCCGGCCGCCTGGCCTGCGACCCGGCGGTCGGGTCCCTGCGCATCTCCGGTGCCTACCCGGTGGACGACACCGACCGCGCGCTGGCCGCGATTGAGCGGGTGCTGCCGGTTCGCGCCGACCGCCTCACCCGTTATTGGGTCACTGTGAAGGCCCGCTGACACCGGCGGGACTGTCACTTTTCCGATCTCGATTGGCATACAGGTGAAGCCTCGTCTCTCTTCACCGGAAATCCATCGACATGTACGCTCCCACACGGCGCCCCAGCGCCCCTCGACCAGACGGTCCACGCCTGGCCGGCCTGGCGCTCGCCCTGCTTTCCGCCCTGGCTGGAACCATGCTCTACCCGGCCGGTGCCCTGGCCCAACCCGCCCTCCAGGCCGACAGCCGCGCCGTCGACATCCCGCCCGGTCCGCTGGGACCGGCCTTGGCCGCCTATGCCCAGCGCATGCGGGTACTGCTGTCGTTCAACCCCGCCCAGACCAACGACCTGTCGACGCCCGGCCTGAGCGGCAGCTACGCCGTCGAAGAAGGCTTCGCCCGCCTGCTGTCCGGCACCGCCCTACGCGTGCGGCGCCTGCCCGACGACAGCTACGCGTTGGAGGCGGTCGCCGCCGAGGACATCAACCAACTCGCCGCCGTCACCGTGCTGGGCGCTGGCGCCACGACCGAAGGCACCGGCGCCTACACCGCCGACTGGATGCGCTCGGCCAACGGCCTGGTGCTGGCGCAGCGCGACACGCCCCAATCGACCAGCATCGTCACGCGCCAGCAGCTCGACGATCAGGTCATGGGCAGCGTGCGGGACGTGATGGAAAACGTCACCGGCATGAACGTCCAGCAAAGCGAAACCGACCGGCTCAGCTACTACTCGCGCGGTTTCCAGATGGACACCATGCAGTTCGACGGCGTGGTCAAGCCGCTGGACGGCACCTACCAGTTTGGCGAAGGCAATCTGGACCCCGTCATCTACGACCACGTCGAGATCATCCGCGGCGCCACCGGACTGATGAGCGGCACCGGCAACCCGGGCGGTTCAGTGAACTTCATCCGCAAGCGGCCCACGCGCGAATTCCAGGGCAGCCTGCGAGCCATGGGCGGCAGCTACGACACCTATCGCGGTGAGGTCGACCTGTCGTCGCCCATGACCGCGTCCGGCGCGATCCGTGCGCGCATCGTCGGAGCCAAGGAAAGGCGTGGCGACACACTGGATTTCTACAGCAAGAAGCGCGACGTGGCCTATGGCATCGTCGAGGCGGATCTCGCGCCGGCCACCATCCTCAGCGCCGGAGCCTCGACGCAGCGCTCGCGCCCCAAGGGCGTGATGTGGGGCGGCCTGCCGATCTTCGACACCAACGGCGATCAGGTCGACTGGAAGAAGGGCCAGACGGTCGGCGCCAAATGGACCACCTGGGACACCGATTCGACCGAGTACTTCGCCCAGTTGGAGCACGGCTTCGCCAACGGCTGGAATGGCCGCCTGTCGTACTCGAGGCTGGACAACGACTTCGACGCATCGCTGCTTTTCGCGGCCGACTTCCCGGTCGACGCGGACACCGGCTACCTCTCGGGCACGCCAACGCTGCGCAAATACCGAGGCCGCAGCAAGCAGGACGTCTATGGTGGATCGTTGGCTGGCGACTTCGGCCTGCTCGGCGCGACGCACGAATTCAACCTGGGCTTTTCGCACTCCAGTACGCGCAGCCGGACCAAGGGCTGGAACTCTTCGGACCAGGCCACTTACCCGGTTCCCAACATCCATGACTGGCATGGCGACTGGCCCGAACCGGTCTGGGACCTGGCGGTATCCGACCAGCAACTGCGCACCACACAGACCGGCATCTTCGGCACCGCCCGCTTCAATCTCGGCAGTCGCCTGCACCTGCTGACCGGCGCGCGCTGGACGCGTTGGGAAGCCGATGAATATCGCTGGAACCAGTGGTCGCCCGATTCCGCCCCCATCACGCTGTCGCAATCGCAACGCTACTCCGAGATCACGCCCTACCTGGGCGTCACCTTCGACCTCGACGACACCTACACGGCCTATGTGAGCTACACCAATATCTTCCAGCCGCAGATGTACAAGACACGGGACTGGAACATGACCGGTCCGGCGTATGGCCACAATTACGAAACCGGCATCAAGGCTTCGTACCTGGAGGGCCGCCTGAATGGCTCGTTCGCCGTGTTTCAGACCAACCAGAAGGACGTGGCCGAATACGCCGGCTTCGACGCCGCCCGCAATGAGTCCTGGTACGAAATGCTGGACGGCACGCGCACCCGCGGTTTCGAATTGGAACTGGCCGGCGAGGTATCGCCCGGCTGGAACCTGTTCCTGGGTTACACCTACCGGGTATCCAAGGACAACGCCGGCAGGAAGGTTCAAACCACGCAGCCCGAACAGATGCTCAAGGCCAGCGCCACGTACCGCCTGCCCGGCGCGATGCGCGACTTGGTCATCGGCGGCGGCATGCGCTGGCAGAGCCGCACGCGCGCCGTGGGCTATTACGGCGAACAATCCGCCGCGGTGGAGCAACAGCCCTACGCGCTGTTCGACCTGATGGCCCAGTACGATCTCGGCAGGCAGACCCAGATGCAACTGAACGTTCGCAATCTCGCGGACAAGCGCTACTACCGCGCCATGGGCTTCTACAACTCGGTCTACTACGGCGAAGGCCGCACCGCCCTGGTCACCCTGACGCACCGGTTCTGACTCCGGCATCCTGGCATGGGCTGCGGTATTCTCTGCCGCAGCCCATTCCCCGATCGACGCAGCCGCACATGCCACATCCCGGTGCCTCACGCGCGCTGCGCCGACTCCCGTGCACTGGCGCGCCGGTCGTTTCAGCGCGAACGCGGCAAAGCGCGCCGCACGCAGGCCGACTACGGCACCGTCATGGATCTCTCTGGCGTGACCTGCTTTCCCCACCCGCATTTCGAGTACGAAAGCCAGAGCGTCGAACGCTCCGACGCAGCGCTCGAGACTTCCTGGACGGCCTGGCCCGGCGCCTGCTGGCGCTGCCCGACGGCAGCCTGCTGGCATCCGGCGGGTCCACCCAGCGCTTCGTGCCACGCCCGGGCGCCACGCCCGCTCCGGGCCGCCACTGGCGGCGCGGTTCTTGACGATGGCGACCGAATCCCGCGTCGACCGAAACTCGACCTCGCTCATCGGCGGTTCGTTCGGGTACTTGGAACGCTTTATTGCCTCGGCGTAGATGCGGCGCGCCTGGTCATACGGGAAGTCCGGCGGCTTGATGTTGTTGGTCTCGGCGTAGCTCACCACCTCGGAGGCGAAGTGGTGGCCGTCGCGGAACGGCTGCTTGTACTTGCGCATCAACACGTCGGCTAGTTCCTGCGAGGCGGTCCAGTCGCTGTTCAGTTCCTCTAGCGCGCGATCGGGGCTGATCACCATGGCCTTGCGCACGCGGTTCCAGCGCTTGAGCGCCGCGATGCCGGTACGGCTTTTTCATCCTAAGTGAACATCTAAGGGAAAAACTCCATTCTTAATGGTTAGGTTGTGGCAACTTGAGTGGTGCAATGTTGCCTAAGGTATTGATTCTTATGGATCCAGGGTTTTATCTTGAATGGACTGCAACCCTGCACTTTTCGCGCCATGCTCTCTATGAGACCTTCGGATCGAAGCGTCGTCGGATGCGATCTGCACGCGGCCTGATCCCTTGCATCGAAGCAGGAAACAGGCACAGCAGCTCCTGGCCTGAATGGTTCGGCCCGGCAGATTCGACGCCAGGGCGCTGAATCGAACCCCAGAGAATGAGCGCCGGCCAGGGACCCTGGTCCCCGCGGAGTGGCCCGGACCGATTTGATGGATTTATGCAGTGCCGCTTGGGCGCCGGTACTGGGACCATACACGGACACGGCAAGGCTCCCGCTTGATTGAGGCGTAAAAGAGGGCAGCGGAAGTAAACCCTCAAACCGCGCTATGCGCGGCGATGTTGCGATACTGCCCCTTGAAATACAGCAATGGCTGCGTAGAGGCAGTTTCCTGCAGGTCCAACGCTTTCACTTCACCGATCACGATCAGGTGATCGCCCGCGGCGTGTTCGGCATAAATTTCGCAATCAAGCCAGTGCAGGCTGCCGGCGATGATCGGATTGCCCAGCGGAGATTCCCGCCACTCGACTTCTTGCCACTTGTCCGTGCCCCGTTGAGCGAATTGGTTGGAAATCCTGACTTGCTCATCGGACAGGATATTGACTACGAATCGACCTGCCCGGCGAATTTTGGGATAGCTGGCCGAACTGGACATCACGCTGAACGACACCAGCGGCGGAGTCATCGATACGCTATGGAACGACTGGCAAGTGAAGCCGATCGGCTCGCCTTCGATGCGCGATGTAATCACCGTGATGCCGGACGCGTAGTGCCCGAGCGCTTCGCGAAAGCGCAATGGCTCGATCGCAGTACTAGAAAGTGACATGGTAGGGGTCTGAATACTGGGTGCAGCTCGAAAATGCCAAGAAAGACCAGAAGTCGTCCGGCAATGTAGGCTGACGTCAGCCTTTACCAATGTGGAAAGCGGCCCATCGGTCAAAACCGGCCAAATCGCCCGCTCACGTCCGTGTCTGGCCGTCGCAAGCTGCTCGCGACGGCCATTTTCCGCCTCAGAATCAGTTCGAAAGCTCTCTGCGGACGATTTCCGCGCCGGCGCTTAAAGCGCTCAGCTTGCCTCTTGCGACCCCGCGAGACAAGGGAGCCATGCCGCAGTTGGTGCAAGGATAGAGCTTGTCGGCATCCACGAACTGAAGCGCCTTGCGCAGCGTGTTGGCGACTTCCTCTGGGGTTTCAATGGTGTTGGTTGCCACGTCGATGGCGCCCACCATCACTTTCTTGCCCCGGATGAGCTCGATCAGATCCATGGGGACGCGAGAGTTCTGGCATTCCAGCGACACGATATCGATGCTGGATTTCTGCAGCTTGGGGAAAGCCTCTTCGTACTGTCGCCACTCCGATCCCAGCGTCTTTTTCCAATCCGTATTGGCTTTGATGCCATAGCCGTAGCAGATGTGGACAGCGGTTTCACATTTGAGCCCTTCAATGGCCCGTTCCAGCGTGGCAACGCCCCAATCATTGACCTCGTCGAAGAACACGTTGAACGCGGGCTCGTCAAACTGGATGATATCGACGCCGGCAGCCTCCAGTTCCTTGGCTTCCTGGTTGAGAATCTTGGCGAATTCCCAAGCCAGTTTTTCGCGGCTTTGGTAGTGGGCGTCATACAGCGTGTCGATCATCGTCATCGGGCCCGGCAGAGCCCATTTGATCGGTTGCTTGGTCTGCTGGCGCAGGAACTTGGCGTCTTCGACAAATACCGGCTTGCGGCGAGCCACGGCGCCCACGACCGTCGGAACGCTCGCATCATAGCGATCGCGAATTCTGACGGTCTTGCGGTTCTCGAAATCAACGCCGTCCAAGTGCTCAATAAACGTCGTCACGAAATGTTGACGCGTTTGTTCGCCATCGCTGACGATATCGATACCTGCGTGCTGCTGTTCTTGCAGAGACAGGCGCAGAGCGTCTTGCTTGCCTTCGGCCAGGCCCTCATCCTGCAATTTCCAGGGCGACCAGAGCTTCTCGGGTTCTGCAAGCCAGGAGGGCTTGGGCAAGCTGCCGGCGGTCGAGGTGGGGAGCAATTTCTTCACAATAGATGCCTTGGTGTTTTTTTTGATTGATCAAAGAGGGTAGTTAGCGGACCACTGTTCAAGAATCGCTTGGTATGGCTTGATGAAGTGCTCTTCAACAAACCGTCCCTGCTCAATAGCCAGCCGGCTACGTTCCTCTCGATCGTAGACAATCCGGGTCAAGGAATAATCCTGGTGCTTCAGGCTGGGCTGATAGGACTTTCCGGCCGCGGAGTTCGCGTTGTAGATCTCCGGCCGGTAAATCTTCTGGAAGGTGTCCATCGTGCTGATGGTGCTGATCAGCTCAAGATTGGAGTAATCGCCCAGCAAATCGCCGGAAAAATAGAAAGCCAACGGCGCAGCGCTGTTCGGAGGCATGAAGTAGCGAACCTTCATCCCCATCTTCTTGAAATATTCGTCAGTCAGCGAATACTCATCCTGCAGGTATTCAACGCCCAGCACGGGGTGCTGGTTTTCAGTCCGAAGATAGGTCTTGCTGCTCGAAACGCTCAGGCAAATCACGGGCGGCTTGCTGAAGTGCTCTTTGTAAGTGCTTGAATTAACGAAGGCCTTGAACAGCTTCCCATGCAGGTCTCCAAAGTTTTCTGGAGTGCTGAACCCGGGCTGATTCTTGGTGTGTTCCAGCAGCAGCACGCTGAAGTCGTAGTCCCGAACGTAGGAAGAAAAATTATTCCCTACGATGCCCTCGATGCGCTCGTTGGTTTTTCGATCGACAATGCTCGTCTTCAGTATTTCAATCAAGGGCAGGGCGCTGCCGCTGCTTGCGCCGTCGATACTCATCTCGACGGAAATGATTTCGAGATCGACGGTATAGCGGTCGCCCTTGGGATTGTCCCAATGTGCCAAGGCATTGAAGCGGTTGTCAATCATCCGCAGCGTGTTGCGCAGGTTCTCCTGGCGGCTCGTTCCCCTGGCGAGATTGGCAAAGTTGGTGGTGATCCGGGTATTGTCTGAAGGACGATAGTCTTCATCGAAACAAATGCTCTTGATGGCAAATGTGAACTCTTTACTCATGTTGATCTGCTGCCCTGATTCCTGAGATAAAACCCGCGTCTATTTCTTGCTTTTCAGCGCTGCTCAGTCTTTTCTTTTTTTGTTTGGCAGTCTTGCATGTCGGCGATGTAGGGGCCGCAGTATAGGCTAGGCCATCCATGAATAAAAGTGAATTGATCTCATGGAGTCATTAGATGCATTCATGGATCGGCGAGCATGCCGATCTGCTCGCAGATTCGGCCTCTAATTGGCCACCCGGCCACGCGACCGGGTCTTGGCCGCGTACGGGTCCAGATGGCGGTTGGCGCCGCGTAGCGAGCAGGCGCGGCCGCGAAGCATCAGGCTACGGCCGGCCTTTTTGCCTGTTCGATAAATGCGCGCAGGTAATCGATACCCACGTCCGCTTCGCGAGCGCCCAGGAAGATGTGTTTGGCAATGCCTTTCCTGCCCAACCGGACTGGCACCACATCCATCGCGTCCGCGTATTCCAGCACCAACCAGCGTGGCAATGCCGCCACCCCACGGCCGCTCGCGACCATTTGCAGCATGATGTCGGTGGTCTCGATGGCCTTGTGGCGCTTGGGCGTGATGCCGGCCGGCGTCATGAACATGTTGTAGATGTCGAGCCTATCGACCGGCACCGGGTAGGCCACCAGCACTTCATTGGCAAGCTGTTTGGGGGTGACGTACTCCTCCTTGGCAAGCTTGTGGCTGCCAGCGACGACCAGCACTTGTTCGTAGTCGAATACAGGCTCGAACACGAGCCCGGGCTTATTCAGTGGATCGGGCGTGACCAGCAGGTCGATTTCGTAGCCGAACAGCGCCCCGATGCCCCCGAACTGGAATTTCTGCTTCACATCCACGTCCACGTCCGGCCAGGCTGCCAGATACGGGGAAACGATCTTCAGCAGCCACTGGTAGCAGGGATGGCATTCCATGCCGATGCGCAGTGACCCGCGCTCTCCCTGGGCGAACTGACGCAGGCGCTCCTCGGCCAGGGTCAGTTGCGGCAACACCCGGTTGGCCACCGCCAACAGGTATTGGCCGGCCTGCGTGAGTCTCAGGCTGCGGCCTTCACGTAGCCAGATGTCGGTGCCCAGTTGCTGCTCCAACTTCTTCATGCTGTGGCTCAAGGCCGACTGCGTCACGTGCAGGACGCCTGCGGCCGCGGTCAGCGAACCTTGCTTTTCCACCTCCTGCACGATGGATAAATGGATGCGATCGAGCATGATCGATGATCAGAATTCATAGTTTGTTGAGATAAAACCATTTTACTTCATCGTTCTGCAACCCTACGATTCGCCCATTCAAGAATTTTTTTGAGAGCGAATCATGACCACCATTCACAATCTCGGCTTTCCGCGCATCGGCGCCAAGCGCGAACTCAAGTTCGCCCTCGAATCCTATTGGAAGGGCGAATCCTCGCGCGACGCGCTCAAGGCGCTGGGCGCCGAGCTGCGCCAGCGCCACTGGCAGAACCAAGCGGGCCTGGACCTGGTGCCGGTGGGTGACTTTGCCTTCTACGACCAGGTGCTGGACATGAGTTTTACCCTGGGCAATCTGCCCGAGCGTGTGCAAGGCTTCCACGGCGACCAACTGGACAACTATTTCCGTGTGGCGCGCGGCCGTTCGGCCCAGGGCGCCGAAGAGCACGCTGGCTGCTGCGGCGGCGTGGCCGCCGGTGAAATGACCAAGTGGTTCGACACCAACTACCACTACATCGTCCCCGAGTTCACCGCTGCCACCGAATTCAAGCTGGATGCCTCGCGCCTGCTGGATCAACTGGCCGAAGCCAAGGCACAGGGCGTCCAGGCCAAGCCGGTGATCGTCGGTCCGGTGACCTACCTGGCGCTGGGCAAGGCCAAGGATGAGTCCGACAAGCTGGCTCTGCTGGGCCGTCTTTTGCCGGTCTACGCCCAATTGCTGGATACCCTGGCCGAGCAAGGCGTGGAGTGGGTGCAGATCGACGAACCGATCTTGGTCACCGAGCTGGATGCGGCTTGGCAAGATGCCCTGGCGACCGCCTACAACGTGCTCAAGGCCAGCCGCGTCAAGTTGCTGCTGGCTTCGTACTTCGGCCAACTGAAGGACAACGTGGCGTTGTTGGCCAAGCTGCCTGTCGCGGGCGTGCACGTCGATGCCATCAACGGCCGTGAGGACGTGCAAGCCGTTATCGCTGCATTGGCACCCGGGCAAGTGCTGTCGCTGGGTGTGATTAACGGTCGCAACATCTGGAAGACCGACCTGGCTGCCGTGCTGGATTGGGTTGAGCCGATCGCAGCCAAGCTCGGCGAGCGCCTGTGGATCGCGCCCTCGTGCTCGCTGCTGCACGTGCCGGTGGACCTGAACAATGAGCAAAAGCTCGATGCCGAGATCAAATCCTGGCTGGCCTATGCTCTGCAAAAACTGGATGAATTGCGCCTCCTGGGCCGCGCTCTGCGTGAAGGCCGCGAGGCCGTCAAGGCAGAATTGGCTGCCAATGCCGCCGCCCTGGCCGCTCGTCATGCCTCGCCGCGCGTCCACAACCCGGCCGTGCAAGCCGCCGTGGCCAAGATCGACGCCAAGCTCGGCCAGCGCAAGCACGCCTATACCGAGCGCGCCGGCAAGCAGGCCGCGCTGCTCAGGCTGCCGGCCTACCCCACCACCACTATCGGCTCCTTCCCGCAGACTGCCGAGATCCGCCATGCCCGCAGCGAATTCAAGGCCGGCCGCCTGGATGTCGCCGGCTACAAGGCCGCCATGCAGGCCGAGATCGCCCGCAGCGTGCGCGAGCAGGAAGCGCTGGAACTGGACGTGCTCGTCCACGGCGAAGCCGAACGCAACGACATGGTCGAATACTTCGGAGAACAACTGCAAGGCTATGCCTTCAGCCAGTTCGGCTGGGTGCAGTCCTACGGCTCGCGCTGCGTGAAGCCGCCCATCCTGTTCGGCGACATCAGCCGCCCCAAGGCCATGACCGTGGAATGGATCACCTATGCGCAATCGCTGACCAAGAAGCCGATGAAAGGCATGCTGACCGGCCCGGTCACCATCCTGAACTGGTCCTTCGTGCGCGACGACCAGCCGCGTTCGGTGTCGTGCAAGCAGTTGGCGCTGGCCATTCGCGAAGAAGTGCTGGACCTGGAGAAGGCCGGCGTGCGCGTGATCCAGATCGACGAAGCGGCCCTGCGCGAGGGATTGCCGCTACGCCGCGCACAATGGCAGGAATACCTGGACTGGGCCGTGGAGTCCTTCCGCATCACCGCCAATGGCGTGGAAGACGAAACCCAGATCCACACCCACATGTGCTACTCGGAGTTCAACGACATCATCGCCTCGATCGCCGATATGGATGCCGACGTCATCACCATCGAGACCTCGCGTTCTGACATGGAACTGCTCGACGCTTTCGACAACTTCAACTATCCCAACGAGATCGGCCCTGGTGTGTATGACATCCACTCGCCCAACATTCCGAGCCAGGAGCACATCGTGCAACTGATGAAGAAGGCCGCCGAGCGCGTACCGGCCGAACGCCTGTGGGTCAACCCGGACTGCGGCCTGAAAACCCGCCAATGGGCCGAGGTGATTCCGGCGCTGACCAATATGGTCGCCGCGGCCAAGACGCTACGCGCTTCCTGATTCGACCAAGAGGAATGCCCGACCCGACCGCAGATCAGATTATTGATGGCTGGTACTGCAACGGGAGACTCAAGCCTGGGCGCGGCGCGGCAGCCAGCGCCAGAACACGCCGGCCGCCACCAGGCCCAGCGTTCCGACGCCGAACGATGCGCCGCCGAGCGACAACAGGGCGGTCAGCATCGACAGTGCCACCGGCCCGCCGCTCGAGCCGAGATCGGCCATGAAGCGCCAGATGCCGAGGAACTGCGTGCGCGCGCCCGCCGGCGCCGCGTCGGCGCCCAGCGTCATCACGATGCCCGATCCGATGCCGTTGCCGAAGCCCAGCAGCACCGACACCAGGATGAAGCTCGTCACTCCGCCGGTCAGCGGGATCGCCATCAGGCTCAACCCCATCAGCAGCGTGCACGGCAGCGCCACCCACAGGCGGCCGCGCTGGTCCATCACCTTGCCCGCCGGATAGAACACCGACATGTCGACGGCGGCGACCAGCCCGTAGACGAGCGAGGTGGTGGTGGCGTCGAGGCCGAGATGGTCCGCCCACAGCGGAATCACCACCTGGCGCGACGCGCGCAGCGCGCTGATCAGCATCACGCCCACGCCGAGCGTGGCGTACACGCCGCGATGGTCGCGCGCGACTTCGCCTATGCGCGCGCGCGGCGCACCCGCGCCCGCGCCGCCCGAGGGCTCGATGTCGGGCGCCTTGACGGCGATGAGTCCCGCGCCGAGCATCGCGCAGACGGCAATCCAATAGGCGCCGTCGAGCCCCAGGAAATGGATCAGAGCCGCGCCCGCGAAGGGGCCGATGAAGGTGCCGATCCGTGTCGTTCCCCCGAGCGTGGACAGGGCGCGCGCCCGGTACGCCAGCGGCACGACCTCGATCATGTAGCTCTGGCGCGCCAGTTGGAATACCGACTGCGCGCACCCCTGCATCAGCATGGCCAGCGCCAGCACCCAGAGCTTGGGCACGCCGATCACGAGCAGCAGGCCGACCACGCTCAACAGGGCCGCGCCGGCCATGGCGCGCTTCTCGCCGAAACGTTCGGTGATCAGCGCGGAAGGAATGTTGGAGAGCAGCGAGCCGACCCCGATGAGGGCGGCGATCAGGCCGGCGGCGGCCACCGACGCCCCCTGGTCGCGCGCGGTGAGCGCGATCACGGGAAGGATGGCGCCGTTGCTGATGCCATAGAGCAGCGACGGGCCGAACGCGGGCACGACGATCTGCTTCAGATTGAACGAATCGGGTTGCGACATGACGGGAGCACAAGAGGCCGGCCGCCTGCCGGCTGCCCCGCCTCTGCGCGGTGCCGGCCCGGCGGCCATCGACGCGGGATCCCGTGAGTGTAGCCAAAGCCTCTCGCGTCCGGCTGTCAATTGGCTGAAGCGCCGGATCTGCCTGGATGGCGTGACGCTAGCCTGCGTCGAAATCGATGGAACGGGCGAGTTCTCGCTGCGTTTCCAGTTCGTCCCTCTGCTGCCGCAGCCCGGCGTAGGCCATGTCGTAGGCGCGCCGGCCCAGGACCAATTGAAAGGGCGGCGCGGCCGACGTCACGGCGCCGAAGATCACGGTTGCGGCGCGCGCGGGGTCGCCTTCCTGGCGGCCGTGCGTGGCGCGCAGGCGCGCGTGGCGCTGGCCGACCGTGGCGGCGTAGTCGGCGATGGGATGGCTGGACCGTTGCATGGAGCCGCCCTGGAAATCGGTCCGCAGCGGGCCGGGTTCGATCACGCTGACGCGGATGCCGAACGGTTCGACTTCTTTGGCCAACCCTTGGGACAACCCCTCTACCGCGAATTTCGTGGCGGCGTAATAGGCGGATCCGGGGCTGGCCACGCGTCCGCTGATTGACGAAACATTGACGATGTGGCCCTTGCGCCGTCTGCGCATGGACGGCAGGACCGCGCGGATCATGGCCGCCAGGCCGAAGAAATTGGTCTCGAAGAGGTGGCGGACGGCAGGCTCGTCGACGTCTTCGACGCCCGCGTTCAAGCCGAATCCGGCATTGTTGACCAGAACGTCTATCGCGCCGAAAGCGGCCAGCGCGGCCTGCAAGGCGTCGGCGATCTGCGCTGGCCGGGTGACGTCCAGCGGCAGGGCCAGCGCTTGCGTAGCGGGGTAGGGTGAGCACACCGGCAGGACGGATGCGGCATCCCTTGCCGTGACGACGCAACGGTGGCCCTGGGCCAGCACGTGCTCCGCCAGCGCGCGCCCCAGTCCCTTGGAGCAGCCGGTGATCAGCCAGACGGGTCCAGAATCATCGGCCGGCTTCATCGCTTCCCCGCACGACGTTCTCAAGCATGGCGTCCACCGACGGCAGTTCCTCCAGGCGCCGGACATTCGCCTTCAGCGCCTGATAGCGGGCCGCGCCGTCCGGCCAGGGCCACTCCTGCGCCAACAGGGACAACTGCGCATCGGTTTCGTCCCAGCCGAACGCGAAGCGCGACAGCTCGGTGATCCGGTCCGTCAGCACGGTGCCATCGTGCAGGTGCACATCGAGTCTTGCACCCCAATCGGGCAGGTCCGCAGCGCCGGCCACCGTGATGCGCCGGCTCAGTTCGTGGATGTCGCCGGGGCCGTGCAGATCGTCGAAATCCCGCATGCGCAGCGTGCCGTCGCGCAGCCCCACCGCCAGCATGAAGGGGCCGCTCATGACGGCGCCCGTAGCCGATTCGAACGGGCCGTGGCGGGCGATGCCGGGATAGCCGGCGTTGCGAGGCGAAAGCGCGGCGGTCACGGCCCGGACGTCTTGCGGGCCGAAGCCGTGCTGGCGTCGCATCGCCAGCAGGAGGAACAGCGGCGCCTGATTGATGAGGCAACCGGGCAGCGGCTTGAATACCACGTCTTGCGCATGCCAGGCCCATGCGGGAACCGCCCGCCCGTCGATGCCGGCGAACGCGCGGTAAAAGCCGCTGGCTCCCTCCAGGGCATGGCGTGCGCTGGTGTAGCCGTATCGGGCCAGGGTGGCGCAGACGATGCCGGCGCGCGCGGCGTTGGCGACCTGGATCCGCCATTCCGGCGTGCCTTCGGCCCAGCACTGCATCGTGCCCGCGCTATGCTGGGCGGCCAGTCCCAGGGCATGGGCGGTCTGCGCGGCGTCCAGATCCACCATTCGCGCGGCGGCGGCGGCCGCGGCGAAGACGCCGAACATGGACGTGGCTCGCAGCCCGCGTTCAAGCAGGCTGGCGGCGCTGCCGGACGCCACCGCGTAAAGCGTTTCGTAGCCCGCCGCCATCGCGGCCAGGGCCTGCCTGCCCGACGCGCCGTGCTGCTGGGCAAGCGCCAGCACCACGGGAATGACGATGCAGCCCGGGTGAGCATAGATGTCCGAATAGGTGTCGTTCTGCCCGCGCGAACACATGCGCAGCGCGTTGACGTAGGCGGCGTCCGCGGCGGCGCGGCGTCGGCCCGACACGAAGGCGCGCGCATCGCCGGGCGCGTCGTGTGCGGCCGACGCGGCCCGTTCCAGGTTCTCTATGTCCGGCGCGGTGACGGCCATGACCAGTCCGTACAGCAGGCAGGTCTTCAGCTTTTCGGAGATGGAGGACGGGATGGCGCGCGGGTCGAGCGCGGCGATGTGTTCGCCCAGGATCTCGGTATGGGAAGGGGCGCGGCCGGAGGCGGTCATGGGTGCGTTCATGGGATGACGATGCCGCGGGTCTTGATCAGGGCGCCGATGCGATCGTGTTCGCGTTGCAGGAAGGTGTCGAATTCGGCGGCCGTGCCGCCCGTCAGTTCGATGCCGAACTCCTTGGCGCGGGTCTTCACGATCGGGCTGGCGAGGGCCTTGTTGAACTGGCCGTTCAGCGTCTGGACCGTCTGGTCCGGCGTGTTCGCAGGCACCAGGACGCCGTACCAGGTGCCGGACCGAAAGCCGTCCAGGCCCGCGTCATGCGCGGTGGGCAGTTCCTTCCAGTCCGGCAGCGGTTCGGCGTTGCCCACCATCAGCGCTTTCAGGCGGCCCTCTTGCACCATCGTGCGGGTGGCGGGCGCGTCGAACACGGCGTCCACGTGGCCGCCGGCCAGCGCGGGCACGAAGGCGCTGGATCCGGCCATGGGCACGTTCACGATTTTGATGCCGGTCAAGGCCGCGAACTGTTCGGCGGCAATGTGCGGGCTGCTGCCGATACCGGACGACGCGAAGGTCACGCCGTCGGGATTGGCCTTGGCCCACGCGATGAACGACGCGACGTCGTTGGCGGGAATGGACGAGCGGATATAGAGCACCGTCGGTTGCCAGCCCACGTACATGACGGGCTTGAAGCGCGAGTTGTCGAACGCCGGGCCGCCGTCCTTGAACTGCAAAGTGGTGTAGGGCAGGCCGGTGAACAGGATCAGGCGGCCGTCGCGCACCGCGTCCTGCGCCACGTAGCGCGTGGCCAGCAGGGTGCCGGCGCCCACCTTGTTCATGGGCGTGACCGGCGCGCCGACCTGTTGCGAAAACGCTTCGGACAGGGACCGGGCCATCAGGTCCAGCGATCCACCGGCGGCGATGGGAATGATCATTTCGTAATGCCGCTGGGCTGTGGCGAGTCCCGCCTGAAGCAGCGCCAGCAAGGCGCCGCAACAGGCGATCAGAAAACGCAGGCGGACGGACCGCGAGCGCGGGACACTGCGCGTGGATGGCTGCATGGTTGTCTCCGTGTCGGACGTCGGGCGTTGCCCTGATTGTGGAAGTATTCTGCAGGCAGCCCGTTCACGAATCCAATCAGATCCTTCTATAGGTAGGCATAAATAGGGGATATGGCTAGGCGCGCCGGAGCGCGGGAATGGTTGTACGGGCGGCGGGCGCCGGGGTATGTTCGCGGAACGTGGCGGCTGGCCGGGATGCCGCCCGCCGAAAAAAGAAAGGAGACGCATGTGCGCAGCATCAATCTCGCGAACCTGGAGACCGCGTTCTGGATCGCGCGGCTGGGCAGTTTCACCGCCGCCGCGCAACGCCTGTACACGACGCAGCCAGCGATTTCGGCGCGCATGCGGGAGTTGGAAGCCGCGCTGGGCGTGAAGCTCTTCGTGCGGATGGGGCGCGGAGTGGAAATGACGATGGAAGGCCGCCGCTTCCTGGAAGAGGCCGAACCCATTTTCCAGCAGTTGGAAGTGCTGGCGGCGTCCGTCAGTTCGGGGCTGGCGGCGGGCGGCACGGTGCGCATCGGCGCCGGAAATATTTCCATGAGCTGGTTTCCGGCAATGATCCGCCAGTTGCAGCAGACCATGCCGGACCTGACCTACGACGTGGAGATCGATCTGGCGGGAAAAACCCTGCAAAAGCTCGAGGCGCGCAAGCTGGACGTGGCGATCGTCGCCGGGCCGGTCGAATCCGAAAAACTGTCGGCCGTCCGGCTGGGCTACGACCGCATGTTGTGGGTGGCCTCGCCCGATCTGCTGGCGCGGCACTGGAACGGCAGCCTGTTCGAATTCCTGCGCGACGTTCCGATCTGGTGCGTGCAGCGCGAATCCTTCTATTGGCTGGACGCCATGCGCGCGATCGTGGATGGCGGCGGCAATCCCCGGCATTTCCACGGGATCAGCAATATGGCGGCGGCCCGCCAGCTCGTGCTGGGGGCGGGGGGCATAGGCTGTCTGTCGTCGACCATGATCCGGCAGGATCTGGATAGCGGCGCGCTGGTGCCCATTCCGGAACTGACGCAAGGCGGGTGGGTGGAGTTCTCCGTCGCCTGTGTGGCCGAGGCCGGGTCCTCGCACATCATTGCGCAGGTCATGGAGGCGGCGCGCAAGGCGTCCACGCTGCCGCAAACGCCCGATTGACCGCCGAGCGCCAACGGCGCCGATTATGGGTCGCCATAAAAATTCATGATTTTTGGGCGCACGGAGCAAAGCGTAGAGTGAGGGGCCTCGATCGCCGCGTCCACGCGGCGGAACCCCGTTCTGGATGCGACGCGCCATGTCCTTCGATCCCGCTTTCGGCTACAACTTCGACGACTTGCGCGCGCTGGCCAGGCGCCGCCTGCCGCGCGGCCTGTTCGAATTCGTGGACCGGGGCACGGAAGACGACCTGACGATACGGAACAATCTTGACGCGTTCCGCGCCATCCAGCTAATCCCCCGGCCGCTGGTGGACGTCTCCCAGCGCAGCCTGGGCACGACCCTGTTCGGCAAATCCTATCCCATCCCCGTCTGCCTGGCCCCCACCGGCGCCGCCGGGCTGCTGTGGCACGAGGGCGAAATCGCCGCGGCTTCGGCGGCGGCGCAATTCGGGGTTCCCTATTCCATGTCCACAGGGTCGATCACATCCATCGAGAAGGTGGCCGAGCAAGCCGGGGGCGAGCTGTGGTTCCAACTGTACCTGTGGCCGGATCCCGCGATGTCGCACGAACTGCTGCGCCGCGCCCGCGATGCCGGCTACACGGCGCTGATCGTGACGATAGACACCACCGTCACGCCCAATCGCGAATTCAATTACCGCAATGGCTTCACGGTGCCGATGAAACTCACGCGACGCAACGTGCTGGACGGGCTGAAGCATCCCGGCTGGGCCTGGAGCGTGATGGGACGCTATTTCCTGTCGGGAAGCATGCCGCGCTTCCACAATCTGCCCAGCGCGTTGCAGCGCAGTATGACGGACACGCGCAAGGCCGGCCTGATGCCCAAGAACGACGGCCTGACCTGGGATGACCTGAAGCGGCTGCGCGACATGTGGGAGGGGCCGCTGATCGTCAAGGGCATCCTGCATCCGGACGACGCGCGCGCCGCCGTGGAGGCGGGCGCGGACGGCATCGTGGTGTCCAACCATGGCGGCCGCGTGCTGGACAACGCGCCGGCCAGCATCGCCATGCTTCCGTTGGTGCGGCAGGTCGTTCCCGCCAGCACCGTGGTTTTTCTGGACAGCGGCATCCGGCGCGGCAGCGACGTGATCAAGGCGATCGCGTTGGGCGCGGATGCCGTGATGGTGGGCCGCGCCGTCATGTGGGGAACGGCGGTGGGCGGCCAGCGCGGCGTCGCCCATGCCCTGGCGATGCTGCGCGACGAAATGGATCGCGTCATGGCCTTCACCGGACGGACGCGGCTCGACGAGCTGGACGCGTCGTGCTGCGCGCCTCGGCCTTGAGCGGCTGGAGTGTGCGGCAACCTCAGCGCGCCGCGCGGCTTTCAGGAATGCCGAAAGGCTGCAGCGCGGCCAGGTCGCGGCTGACCAGGCTGCGCAGCGCCTGCCCGTCGCCCGCCTGGACGAACACGCCGGTCGCCGCGATCCGGCTTTGCACCGAGGGCTGCGACAGCGTTTCCAGAAGGCCCTGCGTGAGCCGGGCGGCCACCGGAGCCGGCAGGCCGGGCGGCCCCCAGATCGCCGCCCACACGGGCACGGCGAATCCGGGATAGCCGGCGTCGGCGCTGGTTGGAACGCCGGGCAGGGTGGCGGCGCGTTCGTTGCCCAATACCGCCAGCACCTTGAGCCTGTCGTTCTTCAGGTAGCCGTCGATCGGGCCCACACCCAGGTCCACGCGGCCGGCAGCCACGTCCATGGCCATGGGAGCCAGGCCCTTGTACGGAATGTGGTTCAGGCGCACCTTGCCTTCGCGTTCCAGCAGCAGCGCCGCGATCTCGTAGATGGTGGCGGGCCCCGTCGTGCCGAAGTTCAGGTCGGCCTTCTGCGCCTGCGCATAGGCAAGCAGTTCCTGCAGGTTGCTGGCGGGCAGGTCGGCGCGGGCGAACAGGACGAAGGGCGCGTATCCGACGACGGCCAGCGGCGTGAAGTCGCGCTCGGGGTCGTAGGGCGTTTCGGCCAGCATCAAGGGCGCGACGACGTGCGTGGACCCGGTGCCGAAGAACAGCGTGTAGCCATCGGCCGGGGCGCGCGCGACGAACGCCGCGCCGATGGTGCCGGACGCGCCCGTCTTGTTCTCGACCACAACGGGTTGTTTCCACAATGCCTGCAGGCCTTCGGACAGCACTCGCGCCGAGGTATCGCTCGCCCCGCCAGGCGGGGTCGACACGACGATCTTCACGGGCGCGGCCGGAAAGCGGTCCGCGCTCCACGCGGCTGCGCTGGCGCACAGCATGGCGGCGCCCAATGCAAGCAATCTACAGTTCAACATCATGTCTCCTTGGCCGGCGCTTGGGCGCGCCTGTCAGATGATGCGGGTTTCCAGAACGCCGATCTGGTCCACGCCCGCATGGACGATATCGCCGGGCTTCAGGAAGAACGGCCGGGGATCGGGCTTGCGATGCACCGCCACGCCTTCCGGCGTGCCGCTGCTGATGATGTCGCCGGCTTCCAGGCCCACGCGCGACCAGAACGCAACCAGCTCGTCGAACTGGAAGATCAGGTCCGAGCAGTCGGATTGCTGGCGCAGCTCGCCGTTCACCTTCAGCCACAACCGCAGCGCGGTGGGATCGGGAACCTCGTCGGCCGTCAGGATGCAGGGGCCGAGCGGACCGAAGCCCGGGAAATTCTTGCCCATCATGACCAGCAGGTTGCGCATTTCGGCGAACTGCCATTCGCGAGCCGACAGGTCGTTCATGATCGTATAGCCGAAGATGGCTCGCCTTGCCTGGTCGCGCGTGGCGTTGATCAGGGGCTGGCCGACGATGACTGCGACTTCGGCCTCGTAGTCCATTTGCTCGACATCGTCCGGGCGTTTCACCTCGGCCCGGTGTCCGACGAGATTGCGGCCCAGCTTGATGAAGCCGGTCGGAAAATCGATCTGGAAGCCGGCGCCGGCCTGGGGATTTCCCCGGATGCTCTCCAGCCGGTGCGCGCCGAAATTCCGGCCCGCGGCGATGCAGGACCGGGGCGGTACCGGCGTCAGCCATTGGACGTCGTCGCCGCCATGGAACCAGGCGGGGTCGGCGTCGCGCGCCGCGCGGTCGCGGGCGCCGTGCAGGGCCGCGAGGCCCGCCGGGCCTGCCAGGATAGCCTGCATCATCGTTCGCGGCAGGGTCGGGCCGGCGTCGGTGTCGGGCAGCGCGGCCACGTCCAGCAGCCGCACGGCACCGTTCTCGTCCAGCACGATTCCCAGCCGTTCACCGGCTTCGTCACGCAAGGCAATCCGGGCGAGCTTCATGATCAGACGGGCTCCAGTTCGCGGGCCGAACACCAGCGCAGTTCGCGGCGGTATTTCTGGTCGTCGAAGGGAGTGGACCGATGCAGGGTGCAGCTATCGTCCCACACCAGTAGATCGTAAGGCTGCCACTTGTGCGCGTAGCGGAATTGGGGCTGCGTGCTGAATTCCGTCAGGGCTTCGAGCAGGGCTTTCCCCTCGGCCTCGTCCATGCCGGAGATATGCGAGGCGTGCGCGCCGATGTACAGGTTCTTGCGTCCGGAGCCCGCGTGCACGCGCACCAGCGGATGCTCCGTGGGTGGCAGGAGCTGGCGCGTTTCTTCGTTGAAGTTCGTGTAGCCGACCTTGGAGCGCGACGCATAGACGCTGTGGACAACGCGCAGCGGTTCAAGCGCCTGCTGCCTTTCGGGCGCCAGCGCCTCCCAAGCCGCGCGCATGTCGGCGAATTCGGTGTCCGGCGGATCGGTCTCCGGAAGCACGATCGCGTTCAGCGCCGTCACGCGGGCCGGCGGTTGGCGCATGGACATGTCGGTGTGCCAGAACATGTTCGCCTTCAGATACAGCCTGCGCTCATGGTCTTCCATCATGATATTGCCCTCTTCGTCGACGTTGGAGACGTCATAGAAGTAGGGGTTCTTCATCCGCGCGTTGTTCAGTTGGCGGGCCAGCGCGTTGGGCGGGCCGAACCAGCGGATGAAGTCCTCCTGCTGCGCTTCGTTCAACGGCTGGTTGCGAAAGTAGATGACGCCGTGCCGCGCCAGCGCGGCCTCGATGTCCGCGTAGCTCTCCGCGTTCAGCGGCTGCCGCAGATCCATGCCTGATATCTCCGCGCCGAAGCCCGAAGCGTGCGGTTTCACGGTGATGCTCATCGACCTGTCTCCTGTTGGATGGGACATGCCCTGTCGAGGGCGGATCCGTGCCTTTCCCCGAAGGCATCGTCGACAAAGTCTACGAACGGTCCTTCCGTTACGCCAATCTCATCTTTTTATGGTTGCCTATAACCCGGCTTGATGCGTCGCGCGGGGGCTATTGGCTTTGATATCCAAGGTCCAGTTGCCGGATCGGATTGCCCTGCAGCCACGCCTGGATGTCTTCCACCGTCTCCCGATAGAACTGCCCATAGGTCCGGTGCGTGACATAGCCCAGGTGCGGCGTGACCAGCACGTTGGGCAGATGCAGCGCCGGGTGGCCGGACGGCAGCGGTTCGGCTTCGAAGACGTCCAGGCCGGCGCCGGCGATGCGCGCCTGCCGCAACGCGCACAGCAGGGCGTCTTCGTCCACCAGGCCCGCCCGCGACGTATTGATGAGGAAGGCGGTCGGCTTCATGCGGGAAAGTTCGGCCTGGCCGACCAGGCCTCGCGTGCTGTCGCGCAACTGCATCGCGATCACCACGAAGTCCGACCGCGAGAACAGGTCTTCCTTGCTTGCCCACTGCGCGCCGCCCGCCTCGGCGCGCGCCGGGGTCAGGTTCGGGCTCCATGCCAGGACTTCCATGCCGAAGGCGCTTGCCACCCGCGCGACTTGCTGCCCAATGCGTCCCAGCCCCAGCAAGCCCAGCGTCGCGCCATGCAGGTCCTGGCCCACCGAGACCTGCCAGCGCCCTTCGCGCAGGCCGGCGCGTTCGCGTTCGACGTTCCGGGCCAGTGCCAGGATATGCAGCCAGACCAGTTCGGGGGTGCCGTTCTGAGGCGCGCCCGTGCCGCAGACGATAATCCCGCGCGCCCGGGCCGCGGCGACATCCAGTGCCGCGTTGCGCATGGCGGTCGTGACGATGAGCTTCAAATTCGGCAGGCGGGCCAGCAGGGCGGCGTCCAGGCGTGTGCGTTCGCGCATCATGCAGACCACGTCATAGGGGCGCAGCCGCTCGGCCAGGGCAGATGGGTCGGCGAGATGGTCCCGATAGATCGTGGTTTCGGCTTGAGGGGCCAGACTGGCCCAGTCGGCGTACCCCGCCGCGACGTCTTGGTAGTCGTCCAGTACGGCCACCTTCATGCTCGAAGCGTTCACGATGTTCCTTCCCGTAAAAGAGATTCCCGCAAGACGACAGTACGGCGCGATGGGGGCCTAGCGGGAACCAGTGTAGGGCTTGGCCCGATCGAAACACCAATCACGGTTTTTTATGGTCAGGGATCACGGCTGGGCACCAAATGGTTCCTCCGGCAATGGCTACGAATCAGAGCGGCGGGCGCCGGATTTGTGTTCAGTATTGGTACCGCAGGGTCAGCATGACGCTGCGCGGCTGGCCATAGTAGTTCTGACGCGAGCCGCCACCGAGTTTTTCGTAGTAGACGCGGTCGAAGACGTTATCGACAGTGAGGGTGCCGTCGACGTGTCTGTTGTAGCGGTAGCCGATCTGGGCGGAGACGGTGGTGTAGCTGCCCTGGTCCCATCGGACGTTGCCGGTTTGCTGGTAGAAGCCGCTGTTGTAGCGCACGCCGGCGCCGACCGAGAAGCCTTGCGACGCGGGTTGGCTGAAGTGGTAGCGGGTCCAGAGGTTGATGGCGTGGCGCGGGGTGATCTGGCTGTAGGCCTGACCCTTGGTGGCTTCGGGAGCCTCGAGGTATTTGGTGTTGGTGTAGGCGTAGCCGGCGATGATTTCCCAGCCAGGCAGCGGGGAGCCGCTGATTTCGGTTTCGAAGCCCTGGCTGCGCACTTTGCCCGCGGCGATGGAGAAGAGCGGATTGTCCGGGTCTGTCATGGCGCGGTTGCGGTCGACGATCTGGAACAGGGCGGCGTGGGTGTTCAGGCGGCCGTCGAGCAATTCGCCCCTGAGGCCGGTTTCGACCTGGCGGCCGATGCGCGGCTGGAGGGTGTTGCCTTGAGCGTCGGTGGCCGTCTGGGGCTGGAAGATGTCGGTATAGCTGACATAGGCCGACCATTGAGGGGTCAGATCGAGGATGAGGCCGGCGTAGGGGGAGGTGCGGGCGTCGATGCGGTCGACGTTCTGGCTGAAGTCGCCGAAGTACACGTTGTCGCTGCGGGCGTCGTTTTTCCACCAGGCCAGGCGCGCGCCGACGACGAACTTGAGCGGGTCGGCCAGTTGCAGGTTGGCGCGCGTGTAGAGGCCGAATTCGCCGACGCGCCCGTCACTGCCGTTGACCTGCTCCATGTCCGGCTTGGGCATGTGGGTGACGGGTTGGTAGATGTTCGTGGGGAAGATCGCGCCACCCCCATAAGTGAAGTTCTTGTGGGTGTAGCTGTAATCGGCGCCGAACAGCAGCGTGTGTTCGCGCCCGAAGGCTTGGACGGGCAGGTTGAGGTTGAGGTCGGCTCCGGTCGTTTTCCAGTGGTTGCGGTATGACCAGGCGATCAGGTTGGTGTCGCCGGTGGCGGGGTCTACCGCGCGGTTGGGCCAGGTGAAGTCGCGCACGGGGGTGTCGGTATCACGGTAAAAGACGCTGGCCTTCACGTGGCCGCCGCCATCCAGGCGATGCTCGAGGTCGGCGAAGAGTTCGGTGGTTTCTTCCTCGATGCGGTTCCAATCGGCGCTCAGGTTGGCGGACCGCCGCAGGTCGAGGAGGCCGCCGTCGGCGTAGGCCGGCAGGCCGAAGGCGGGGGTGGCGCGCATGCGCTGGTGGGTGATGCCGGCCGCGACCGTGGTGCGGGGCGTCAGGTCGGCTTCGACGATGCCGTATAGGGTCGGGCGCTGCGACTCGACGCGGTCGACGAAGGAGCCGCGGTCTTCGTAGGCGGCGATGAAGCGGCCGCGCACCTTGCCTTCGCTGTCGAACGGGGTGCTCAGATCGGCCGCGGCGCGGTAGTAGTCCCAGGACCCGGCGCTGGCCTGGGCGCTGAAGGCGAAATCTTGCAAGGGCCGCTTACGCACCAGGTTGATCGAGCCGCCGGGTTCGCCGGTGCCCTGGTAGATGCCGGCCGGACCGCGCAGCACTTCGATGCGATCGTAGATGGCGAGGTCGAAGCCCGGCGAAAGGTTGCCGGCGCCGGCCGGGGTGGACAGGCCATCGACCTGGAGCTTGTCCAGCGAGTAGCCGCGCGAGATGAAGCCCGACATGCCGCCGCCGGAGCTGAGCGTCTCGACGGTCACGCCGGTGACGTTGCGCATGGCGTCGCCCAGGCTGTTGAGGTTCTGGTCGTCGAGTTGCTGGCGCGTGACCACGGACACCGATTGCGGGATGTCTTTCAGGCGCTGCAGGCCCTTGCCGATCGTGACGGCTTCGGAGGTGTAGGAGCCGGTTCCTTCGCTGGTGGCGCGTTCCGCTATGCCGGTGACGGTCACGGCGTCGAGTACGCTGATATGGGAGTCACGGTGCAGGGCATAGCCGCCGGCGCCATCGGACACCACGCGAAAACCACTGCCGGCCAGCAAACGATCGAAGCCTTCCTGCACACCGTAATCGCCGGTCAGGCCGGGGCTTTGGCGGCCGGTGAGCTGGGCCTGGTCGAATACCAGTTGAACGCGGGCCGCCGCCGCATAGCTGGCGAGTACCGAGCTCAAGGGGCCGGCGGCGATGGCGACGGGGCGGGCCTGTGCGATGGCCGGCAGGGCCATGGCGCCTGCCACCAGGGCGCCGCATAGCGCCGACATCATCCCAAGCTTGCGCGGGCCCGGCCCGGCGTGATTGCGTGCAGTCACTCTTTCGTCCTTTCTGTCATCTGGGGAAATTCGTCCGCCGTAGCGGTGTCATTTCCCTAGCCGCACGAAAAGGAAAAAGTGCTCATACCCGACAAATTTTTTTCACTGAGGGCCTACGGTCACCCAATAGGCGCTGAGGCGCCGCACCTTGATCGGCAGGCGGGCGGCCAGCGTGCGCAAGGCGGCGTCGGTGTCGCTGACCGACAGGGCGCCCGACAGGCGCAGGTCGGCGACTTCGGCGTCGCAACGCAGCGCCCCGGGACGGTAGCGGCCGAGTTCGGACAACACATCGGCCAGACGTTCGTCGCGCACCACCAGCATGCCCCGCTCCCAGGCGGCGGCATCGGCATTGGCGGGCAGGGGCATGTCGGTACCCGCCTCGGTAAAGCGGACGGCTTGGCCGGCGTCCAGCCGCAGCGGCTGGCCGTGGCGCGGGCGGATTTCGACGGCATGCTCGAACACGGCTACCTGGCAGGCGGGCTCGCTCAGGCGCACGCTGAAGCGCGTGCCCAGAGCCTGGACTTCGCCTTGCGGCGTCTGCACGAGCAGGGGCCGGGCCGCGTCCTTGCCGGTGGTCAGCAGCAGTTCGCCGGCCAAGAGGACGAGCCGGCGCTCGGTGGCGGTGTAACGCAGCTCCACGGCGCTGTCGGTGTTGAGCACGACGCGCGTGCCGTCGTCCAGGATCCAATCGCGCTGTTCGCCCGTGACCGTGCGCAGGTCGGCCGTCCAGACCGGCACCTTGCGCCAGGCCATCCAGCCGGCCGGTAAGAGCAGCCCGCCCGTGACCAGGGCACGCACGACCGAGCGGCGTCCGCGCGAACGCAGGACGTCGCGGCCGATGCTGGCGGGAACGCGGTCGAAATGGCCCAGCACCCGTTGGGCGCGCGCCCAGGCCTGAGCATGGGCGTCGCTCTGGGCCAGCCAGCGCGCGAAGGCCTCGCGGGTACCCGCATCGGGGGTTTCGTAGCGCAGGCGGATGACCCAGTCGGCCGCCGCGTCCAGCAGGGCGCGGTCCATAGCGCCGTCGGCATCGCTCATGCCGCGGCCGCCATGCAGGCCGTCAGGGCCTTGTGCAGATGGCGGCGCACGGTGATAAGCGGCTTGCCGGTGCGCGCGGCGATCTCGGCTAGCGTCAGGCCCTCGATCTGAGCCAGCAGGAAGATATCGCGCGTGACGGCCGGGAGCCGGCTCAGCATGGCGTCGATCTCGATCAGGGTCTGGATGATGATGAGGCCGGTCTCGGGCGACGGCGCCTGCGGCTCCGGCAGGTGGGCAACCGCTGCCAGGTAGGCCTCCCGCACGGCGCGGCGGCGCCAGTGGTCCACCAGCAGGCCCTTGGCGATATGGGTGATGAGGGCACGCGGCTCCTCGCGCAGCACCGTGCCCTGACGGCCGGCCATCAGGCGTACGAAGGTGTCCTGCGCCAGGTCGGCCGCATCGCTGGCGTCGCCGAGCTTGCGGCACAGCCACCCCCGCAGCCAGCCGTGATGGTGGCGGTACAGGGTCTCGATCGCAGGGAGGGTGAGCGGGTCGGGCGTGGACAAGATGCCCGCAAGTCTAACCAATAAGAATGAGAAAGACTATCAATGCCATCTTGATGCGGCATCTGTGCAACATAGCCTCACTGGAACAGCAGCCTGCGATCCGCTGTACAGGCAATCCGGGTCCGATGCGCCAACTTTTGTATGCCTGATGGCATGAGGTCGACGCGTTTTGCATACGTTCGTCGTAAGGGAATACGGCTGGCAATGATTAGGGTGGGTGATGGCCAGGAACGGAGGGGGGCCGCTTGATTTGATGAAACCGCTCGTCGCCCAGGTTCAATGAGCCTTTTGGGACAGCATGCCATGCTCGGTGAACCATGACGACCAAAGTGAATGAAGCAAATTTCGCCAAGTCTTTGATTTGATTGGAGTCGAGGTTCCGCGGTCGTTTTGGAATAGGGCCGGCCAGAGGGCCGGGCCTGTCCCGCGACGATAGGGGGGGGGCAGAGACTTTTCAACCGAGTTCAGTACCGCAGGGTGTACGCGAGGCCGAAAGTGCGGCCCCGGCCATTGAACTCCAGGGACTCCGGAGTCATCAGGCCGGCATAAAGCACTTGCGCGCGCTGGCTCCATGTCGTCTGGTAGCTGCGGTCGAACAGGTTCTGGATGCCGAAGCTCAGGGTCCCGGCGCTTTTCATGTCATAGCTGCCGAGCAGGTCGAACGTCAAATAGCCTTCGAGGCGATTGCCGTCGCCGTCCGTCAGGTCGAAATTGCGGTTGGCTTGCAGCCGCAGCGCCGCCGGGCCCGAGCGCCAGGCGCCGAAGACCGTGGCTTTCGACGGGCTGGCCAGCGTGATGGTCTGCCTGGCCCAGCTTCCATCGGCTTGCTGCTGCTCCGAACGAATGGCCAGCCAACTCAGGCCGGCGCTCCAGCTTGGGTTGAAGTCGTACGCGAGTTCGCCTTCGATGCCGTAGTTGCGGACCTTGCGTTCTTCCAGGCCGATGGACAAAGAAATGGGCTGGATCGCCAGCGCCTTGTCGGACCAGGCGTAGAAGGCGGCGGTCTGCAGGCGCCAGTTGCCGTAGTCGCCGCGCCAGCCCAGTTCGACCTGGCGGGTCTTGATGTTCGCCAGTTCGGAGCCGTCGATGGTCACGGCATTCAGCAACTGCCAGTTCGTGCCCTGCAGGCGGTAGTTGCCGTTGCCGTAATACTTGGCCACGTCGACCAGATCGAAGCCTTCGGAATAGTTCAGCCAGGTTTGCTGGTTGGCGTCCATCTTCCACAATACGCCGGCGTTGAAGAGCGTCGTATCGTATGAATTGGTGCCGCCGCGGATGCGGTCGGCGCTGGTGCCCAGGCCGCTGTTGATGAGAATCTGCTGCGGCACCGGCACGAAGTCGCCCAGCTCGACCTTGTTGCGCTGCTGCCTGACGCCGCCGCTCAAGGTGATCGCATCGGTAACCCGGAAGTCCCCTTGCAGGAATGCGGCCCAGGTGTCGGCCTGGTAGTCGGGATAACGCTGCATGTTGTACTGGTTGTCGAACTTCAGGCCCCCGGAGGCCAGAGCCTTGTTCCAGTCGAAGTACGCCGAGCTGCCGTTGAATTTCTCGTGCGCATATTCCAGCCCGTAGGTCAGCTTCAGGCGGGTCCAGTCCTTCGTCAGCGCGGCCTTCAGGCCCCAGGTGTCGGTGTTCTGCTGCGAGGCCCCGTAGTAATAGCCGCGCTTGCAGTTCGCGGCGCCGGCGCAAGTGCCGTCGTTGTAGGTGAACTGGTTCGGAAACGGATAGAAGTCCAGTTTTTCCCGGCGCCAATAGGCTTGGGCGATGAAGTCCTGGCCGCCGGCCACGTCATTGGCCGAATAATTGGCGGAGAGCATGGCGCGTTCGGTGGCGGGCTTCACGTCCGATTGGAAGCCGTTGCGGATGTCCAGTTGGCTCGGGTCGGCGGGCCCTGCCAGGGGCAGCGCGCCGCGCAGGTTCTGGCCCAGGTAGAGCGCTTTGCCCGGGTTGAATTCGGAGTTGTAGAACTGGCCCTGGAGCTGGAGTTTCTGGTTGTCCGCCAACTGAAGGTCGAGGTTGCCCGTCAGGTCCAGGGAACGGTTGTATTGCAGGTCCGTCTGGGTGACGTCGGGCGTTACCTGTTTGCCGTGGGCATCGTAGGCGGCGCCGTTCTGGGAATAGGCCAGGGCCAGGCGGCCGAATGCCTTTTCAGAGCCGCCGCTGATCGATTGCGCCACGCGCCAGTCGAAGTCGTCGCTGCCGGCGAAGCCGCTGCGGCCCGCCACTTCGCTGGTGAAGGCCACGGGACCGGGCGCGCCGCGCTTGGTGACGATGTTGATGATGCCGCCGGTGGCGCCGCCGCCGTATACGGAACTGGCGCCGGACAGCACTTCGATCCGTTCGATGTTGAACGGCGAAATCGAGTCGAACTGGCGGCTGATGTTGCGCATCGAATTCAGCGACACCCCGTCGATCATGATCTGCGCGCTGCGGCCGCGCATGTTCTGCGAATAATTGGTGCGGCTTTGCGAGCCCAGGTCCAGGCTGGGCACCAGCTTGCCCAGGATCTCGGACAGCGAAGCGCCGGCGTGGGCCTGTTCCTCGATCTGTTTTTCATCCAGGAGCCAGACGGTGCGCGGCAGTTCGCTGATCGTGGAGGGGCTGTAGCCGCCCACGACCACGACGGTATCGAGGGTGCTGGGGGCGGTACCGGCAGCGGCCTCGGCGGGGCCGGCTTCGATCAGCACCGTGGCCGGGCCGGTGTAGCGCCATGCAAGGCCGCTGCCGGCCAGCAGGCGGTCCAGCGCCTGCTCGGGCGGCAGGCTGCCCGCCAGCGCGGCGGCCGTCTTGCCGCGCGTCAGCTCGGCGGGGAAGGACACCTGCAGGCCGAGCTGATTGCCGAGATCCAGCAGCGCGGCGTCCAGCGGCTGGGCGCGCACATTTACGGCGATATCAGCCCGTGGCGCGGGGGAGACCGGCTGGGCGTGGACGCCGGCGCCGAAAGCGGCGGCGACCGTAATGGCCAGGAGGCCTGCCGCGCGCAGGCGGGGGAGAAGGGCGGGGAAGGAGGGCATGGCTACTCTCTTTACAGGGGGTTTCCTGTAAGACGTGGCGAGCCGAGCGCGACCCTACCCCCCAATGCCTGCGCAACGTTCACTCGGGCAAGGCGATCCACGCCCACGACGCCCAGCGCCGCACGCGCACGCCCGCCGCGGCGGCCAGGACGCCAAGGGCGTCCGGGCTGTCCACGTTCACCACCGAGGAGATCCGGCGCGCGCCCGCGGCGGCGTCGATCCAGGTGGTCATGCCGGTGTAGCGGTTCAACTGCTCCACCGCATCCGCCAGGGCGACGTCGCGCAGAATCAGCCTGCGTTCGGTCCAGGCGCTGGCGGTGGCGGGGTCGAAGGCGCCGACCGCGATGCCCGCGCCGGTGACGGCGGCAAGCTGCCTGGGTGCGAGTTCCTGGGCGGGGGTGCCCTGGGCGCAGACCAGGCAGTCCACCCGCACGCGGCTTTCGAGCACGGATACGTCGGTCGTGCCTGCGCGCAGGCGGCTGACTTCATAGCGCGTGCCCAGGGCGGTGGCTTGGGCCTGCGGCGTTTCGACGACGAAGGGGCGGGAAGGGTCGTGCGCCACGGTGAATATGGCGCGGCCGCGCAACAGCACGGCTTTGCGGGAGCCTCCCTGCATTTCGCTGCGGATCGCGGACTGGGCGTCGAGCAGGACGCTGCTGCCGTCGGGCAGCGTGACGCTGCGGATTTCGCCGGCAGCGGTGACGACGTCGGCGCGCCAATGCAGCCAGGCATCCGTCTTCCAGGAAAGCAGGGCGGCCAGGGCCAGGCTACAGGACAGGACGGTGGCCAGCCGGACGCGCCGCTGGCGGCGCTGTAATCCTTGTTTCAGGTCTTCCCGCAGGGCTTCTCCATCGACCTGGCCCATCTTGCGCCACAGCGCGGCGATGCTGTCGTAGCGCTGCGCGTGCGCCTCGTTTGCGCGGTACCACTTGTCGAAGCCCGGATGGGAAAGGGCATCGGCGGGCGCGCCGTTGCGCCGGACCACCCAGCGCGCGGCCTGCTTTTCGATGGCGTCCACGTCAGGCCTCGGCCAAGGCCTGGCGGCAGGCCAGCAGCACGCGGGTCATGTGCTTTTCCACCGTTTTCACGCTGACGGCCAGCGCCTGCGCGATGTCCGCGTAGCTGTCGCCGTCGATCTTGTGCATCAGGAAAATCTGGCGGGTGCGCAAAGGCTGGCTCAGGATCGCGGCTTCGAGCCGCGCGATGGTCTGCCGCAGGGAGGCGATGTCCAGTGTGTCGGGCGCGGCATCGGGCAGGCGCGATTGGGCATAGAGGGCCTGCTTGCGTTGCTCGGCCGCATGCTGGCGCTGGAAATCGATGGCCAGGTTGGCGGCCACCTGAAAGACGTAAGCGCGCAGGTTGTCGATGGGCGCCTTCAGCGTGCGCGACGTGGCCAGCCTGATCCAGGCTTCTTGCGCGCAATCCTGCGCCGATTCCCGCGAGCCCGTGCGGCGGGACAGGAAGTCGACCAGTTCACGATAGTGAGCGACGACCGTGTCGGCGAGCATCATGGTCATGGTGTCGGGGGAAAAGGAGGTCTATGTCAAAAGCGATCATTATAATGAGAAGCAGTCGTATTTTTGTCCTGTCCATGTTTCGGACCCGCGGGACTGGAGGTTTGGCCGCGCGCGGTTTTGACCGCAGCACGCCGAAGCGGTAGAGGCGCGCAGGCCAACGCCGCGATCCCGGCCAAGGCCAAGAACGCGGCGCTGCAGCCCGTCTGGTAAATGTCACGGCGCCCGGGTGGCCGTTGACCGATCCGTGCCCGGGATCGGATCCCGGGCAATCAAGCGCAGGAAGATGAGTCCGATGTGCAGCAGTTCCTCGCGTTCGCCGGTCGCGCGGCTGCCAGCAATATTATCTAGAACCGATAAGCGAACTTCGCGGCGATATTGTGCGATTTCGCTTCGCTTCCCAGTTGCGCGTCGTACCGGATCTGCAAATCCACCTGCTTGTTCGCAAATAGCTGCGCGCCAGCCCCCAGACGCAGCGCCGCCCGGTCCAGGGGGGCGCTCATTCCGAAGCTGGGCGAACGTTCGCCGCCGATGAACGACGCGCGTCCCTGCCAGTCGTCGTTGGAACGAAGGCTCACCCCGGCGAGCGCGTAGGTGCGCAGCACGCTGCCGCCCTTCAGGTCGGTACGGCCGCCGATTTCGATTTCCGGGGTGAGAATGGCCGTGTTGTAGATCGACGACGCGATCTTCAGGCCCAGGTCGCCCGCCCCCTTCTCGCTGAACGAACTGCTGTGGGCATGCACCAGGTCGAGATTCACGGAGGGGCGCAGATAAAGCCGTTCCGTGCCGGCGGTATACGCAAGCCGGCCCCGCACGCCGACCGAGTACGTAGGCGCATCGCCCTTGGCGGTGGCCGAGAACCCCGGCGCCGCGATACGGCGCTTGGTGTCGTATTCCCCATAGTTGCCGAAGACCGCGCCGCTCACTTGCCAGGCGCCCAGGTTTTTCTTCAGGGTGATGGCGCCCTGCACGCTGTTGCCGTCGGCGGAGACTCCGTCGTGGCTGCTGAAGCTGTCGGCCTGGTAGGCCAGCGAACCGCCCAGCAACAGTCCCGAGCCGATTTCCCGCTGTCCGCCGCCTTGCAGGGCGAACGATTTCAGGCGCGAGCTGCCGCGGTCGGCGTCTCCGCTGAGGGACGTGGTGGCGCCCCGCGTGGTGAGGTACGCGCATTCGCCTTCGACCAGGATCGCTCCCGCTTGCGCGGAGTCCGAGGCGAATTCCGGGCAGCTCATCGAGGCATCGGCAATCCGCGACGCATCTGCCGCCACGCGCGAAAGCAGCGTCATCGTGCTGCGCGGAGACAATTCTCCGATCGCGTCGTGATAGTTTTCCAGGCTCGATCTGGCCGTCGCGTCCAGGCCGGCGAAGAATGGCCCCAACTCGGCATTGCCCGAAGCAAAGACGTTCTCCAGCGTGCGCGCCACGCCGCCCTTGTGTTTGTTCAACCCCAGGCCCGGGGCGCTGAAATGCGTGCCGGTGATCGCGATGTCGCGCCGGTTTCCGGTCTGGCGCATGGTGTACGCGAACAGTGGGCTATCCGGCGTGCGCAGGGTTCCTGTGGTCGGGCCCTCGGTCGTGAACACCGGCAGGTACTTGTTCGGCATCGCGCTGGCGAGCGTGGGTTCGATCGTGCCATCGAGCGTGGCGGTGCCGGTGACCACGTATTGCCCGCTGGCATCGTTGCTGTAATCCAGGTGGGGAACGATGCGGCCGGTGGCTGTCTGGATCAGATGGCCGTCGACATAGGAGACCTTGCCCGGCATCGCCATCAGGGACCCGGAATTGGTCAGTGTGCCGCTTTGCGCGCCGGGAGGCGTCCCGTTGGGATTCTGGAAGTTGCCCGAGATCGAGCCGCCCTGGAGCCAGGTGTTTCCATAGATCTGGCCCTGGTTGTCGACATCGACCTTTTGCGCGCCTACGGTTCCGACCGCCTTGATGGCGCTGCCCGACGAGGCCCAGACCCATGAGTTCTCGCTGATGTTGACCTTGTTGCCGCTGTTTCCGCCGACGATCAGGATGCCGACGCCTTGGTCGCCGGACCCGCCCGCCACCGTGCCGGGGTTGTCGCCACCCACATTGACCGTGATGGTCCCATCCTCGGTAGGCCCCTGGCTTTGCGCCACGACGCCTATGCCGTTTTCACCGCTTGCGGCAATCGATCCCTGGACGTTGACGGTGACGTTCCCGGACGTTCCCAAACCGTAGTTGGACAAGACCTTGCCCAACGAAACGTTGCCTCCGACAGTGAATATGCCACCGCCGCCGGCGATGGATTGGGCAAGCACGCCATAGGCGCCGGCGCCCGCAACATTGACCTGCCCGTTGGTGGACACGGTGACTGCGCCGGCGTCCCCGATCGAGAGGGTTTGGTTGAGCGGCGTATCGACGAGCTTGGGAGCCTGGCCGTACTGGTACGACGTGACCAGGCCGCCGCCGCCGCCAATCGACTGGGCGAGAATGCCGTGGGCGCCTATGCCCGTAGTCTCGATCGTGGCGTCCGCGGGAAGGGCAATGGAAACCGCGCCGCCGCTGCCCTCGGCAGAGAAGTCGCCTTCGCTGGCAGCGTCCATTCCCACCCGCAAGTATTCAAGTGCAACGCCCTGGCTGACGCCGACCAGGCCGCCGCCGCCGCCGATGCTCTGGGCCAGAATGCCGAAAGCGCCGTTCCCCGACGTCGCAATGTCAAGCGCGGCGCCCTGGTCGTATGTGAGCTGAACGGCGCCGCTATCGAATCCCGCCGTTTCAGCTCCCCATTCCCCGGAGACCGCAGCGCCCAGTGTCAACGATATGTTTCGCTTGGAGCCACCCGGGACGGCGACCGCAGATGAACCAAAATCGGCAATGCCGCCGCCCCCGCCGATCGACTGGAGCACCGCGCCGTGGGCGCCATCGCCATAGGTCGTAATGCGGGTGCCGTTGCCTCCTTGGCCGAGGTGCAGCGCCACCTGGCCGCCTGTGCCGCCTTGGACAATACTCGAGAGGGGGACGGCTTCCGAATCGAAATTCAGCCCCAGGACGGCAGTGCCGTTGGGATCCGCCGATCCGTCGATCGCCAGGCCGCCGCCGCCGCCGATGCTCTGGGCCAGAATGCCATAGGCATGAAGGCCGCTGTTGGGCGTCGATGACGATGGGCCGCCGGCGCTTTGCCGGCCAGTCGAGATCAACGCGCCATTCAGAACGACCTGTACATCATTGCCATGTCCTATCGTCGGAGTCGGGTCGTTGTCGGTGGTAATCACGCTCCCGAGCGTGAGGTCGGTATTGACCGAGAGCTGGGAGGCGCCGTCGAGCGCGCTACCGGTTTCCGCGCCGACAGTCACGACGCGGGCGCGGCCGCCGCCACTGCCGATGCTCTGGGCGATGATGCCAGCGGAATAATCGCCGAGCGTGGCGATCTTTCCCCCGGTGCTGTTGACGCTGACCGCGCCGGCGCTGCCGGTATTCAGCTCTGTGCTGCCGATGTTTATCGTGCTGTTTATGTTCACCGGAACCGTGACCGTCACCCCGTCTGCCACCAGGGCCTGATCCTGGGCGGAGGGGCCGGGGAGATTCGGAATCATCCCCGTCGTCGCGTCGGCGCCGGCCGATCCGGCGGAACCTCCGCCGCCGCCAATGGATTGGGCGACGATGCCGGCGGAGTCGATGCCATAGGTATTGATGGACCCGTTGTGCGTGACGGTCACCGTGTTGGCGTGTCCGCTGGCGCCATTCTGGGCTGCGACGTTGATCGTGCGGTTGAGGTTCATGCCGACGGCGATCTTGTTGCCGTTTTCGTCGATTTCGCTTCCGGTGGGAATGTTGGCCACGGCCGTCGCCCAGGTGTCCAGTCCCGTGACGTTGATGGCCGACCCGGAACCCACGCCGCCACCGCCGCCGATCGACTGCGCGAGCAACCCTTCAGAGCCGTGGCCATGGGTGGCAATGGCGCCGTTGGCGTTGACCGTGGCGTTGGTCGAGGCGCCGTCGCCGCCGTCGCCGCCCTGACCGCCCACGCCGATGGTGAAGTCGGCGTTCTGGCTGGTCGACCAGCTATTGGCGGCGGCATTGCCGATACCGCCATTGCCGCCGCCGCCGCCAATCGACTGGACCAGCGCGCCTATGGCCCCGTCGCCGGACGTCGCAATGCCAGAGGTCAATTGGCTGTTGCCATCCCCCAGCGTGAAGGTGGTGGTCGCTCCTGCGCCGCCCGAGCCGCCCGAGCCGCCGACACTATGCGCAACGTTGATCGCATTGGTCGACGGCGTGATTTTGTTGCTGACGAAGGGTATCGGTATGCCATAGCCGATCGTGCCGGCCATGGCCGAGCTGTCGCCGCCATTGCCGCCGCCGCCGCCAATCGAGTGGACGATGACGCCGATGCTGCCGTCGCCCGCGGTCGTGACCGTGGAGCCGTCGCTGATGGTCGCGGTTGCCTGGCCGCCGCTGCCGCCGTTGCCGCCGGAACCGCCCGTCGAGAAAGCCCCGGAGAAAGTGATCTTCGCGCCCGGGTTTTCCGAGCCGTTGGGAATCGCGATGGCATACGACGCCGCCGAGCCGGCGCCGCCGTTGCCGCCGCCGCCGCCGACCGACTGGGCGACCACGCCGTGGGAGTCGACGGCGGGCAGGTTTACCGTCATTACCTCGCCATTCCTGGCGATCTTCAGGTCCTGGCCGCCCGTGCCCGTGGAAATGCTGGAGTTCTGCACGGTGACGGTCGCCGTGCCCCCGTTGCCGCCGGTGTTGGCGGTGCCGCCGACCGCCACGGCGATATCCAGGAGCGGGCCTGCGGACGTGGAATAGGCGCCGCCGCCTGCGCCGCCGCCGCCGCCGATCGACTGGGCGAGCAGGCCGGTCGATGCCGTTCCCGCGGCGTTCAGCGTCAGGGCGCTGGTGGAAATATGCGCGGATCCGCCTGAGCCGGCTATGCCGCCATTGCCGCCCACCGTGCTGGCGCCGATGGCGCCGGCGCCGGTGGCGACGCCGCCCATGCCGCCGCCACCGCCTATCGACTGCGCGACCACGCCTTGGGAAAGCTGATTGCCGGTGTTGATGGAGCCGGCCAGATTGTAGATATCGACGCTGCCGCCGTTCCCGCCGGCCCCTCCGGTCCCGCCGTCGATATCGATCATGCCGCCGGCATCGCCGCCCATGCCGCCGCCGCCGCCCAGCGACTGGGCGACGATGCCCTGGGAGTTCGCCTGGGTGGTGATGATGGTGCCGGAATGCGTGACGTTGATGGTGCCGCCGTCCGGAGTGTTGCCGCCCGCGCCGCCCTTGGCATCGAACAGGCCCGCTGCGCTGCCCCCGATGCCGCCGGCGCCGGAAACGGATTGCGCCAGGATGCCGGGGGCGTAAATGCCCGCGGTGGCGATCTTTCCCGCATTGCTTACGGAAACTTCGCCGGGGGTTCCGCCGTTGCCGGCGGCGCCCGCATGGCTGCTTCCGACATCCTGGGAGTTGCCGCCGGCCCCGCCGCTGCCCGCCACGGACTGGGCGAAGATGCCCATGGCGCCCGTGCCGGACGTATCGATGGCCCCGGCATTGTTCACGGAGACATTTTGCGTGACGCCGCCGTTCCCGCCCGTTCCCCCTTTGCCGGTGCTGAGCGGGCCCGCGGCAGAGGTGCCGTCGCCGCCATTGCCGCTGACGCCGCGGGCGACGATACCGATGGCGTTGGTGCCGGAAGTCGCGATCTTCATGCCGCTGCCCATGGTCACGTCGACCACGCCGGAGTTGCCGCCGTGGCGGCCGTTGGACAGGTCATGGACGTCGACCAGGATGTAATTGGTGCCGTTGGTGCCGGTGTTTCCCGCAACCGAGGCCGCCTGCACGCCGAAGGCATTGGCGCCGGACGTCGCTATCGTGCCTGAGCCCTGCGAAAAATCGACGGTTACGTTCCCGGCGTATCCGCCGTAGCCGCCCTGGTTGCCGGGGCCATCGCCCTTGGACCCCGCGAACCCGCCGGCCCCGCCGGTAGAGGTCGCCTGGACGCCGATTGCGTTGTCGCCCGACACGTTGACGCTGACGATTCCGTTTCCGGTGACGCTGACGTTTCCGCCCGCCCCGCCATTACCCCCATATCCGCCATCGTCGCCGACCTGCGGCGCGCCGTTGCCCCCGGTACCGCCCGTGCTGCCGGCCTGCACGCCCGGTGCATTGCTGGTGGTGATGTCGACGCCGGTCGAGCTGCCCGTAAGCCCGACCGACACGCCCGCTGGCGTTCCCCCATCCTGCCCATCGTTCGGGGATCCATTACTGCCGTTCTCGTGCCCGCCCGCCGTGGAAGAGCGGCTCCCGTCGGTGTAGTCATAGACGGTATCTCCTGCATGGACCGGAGCCGAGACAGCGAGCGAGAGCAACAAGGGGGACAACGTGCGTTTCATTTTCAAGCCTCCGGCGAGCGCGGCGTATGCCGCAAGGGCTGGTTCCGCGGTGGGTGCAGATGGTCGCAGTGCCCGGGATTCGGCGGACATGCGCAGCGCGTCATGGTCGTGTCCGCCCGACGGGCCGTCTATCGGTTTCACGCCGCCGGCTATCGGAAAAATGCACTTTTTCTCTCGTAAGGCGATGAATGCGCCGGTAATATGTGCACACCCCGCACATGTGAACTCAGATGACCGCCGCCCTGTTTGCCCAAGTGCCGTTCGATCAGCATCGGATCGTGAATACCGCGGACCTCGACGAGGCGCGGCAGCAGATAGGCCAGGTGCTCAATTCGTACCGGCTGCATATCGTTCGCGGACGCATCCTCCACAGCAGGCTGGAGCTGGTTCCCTGCGGGCGCCTGTCGCTGCTCAAGATCAGGCATGGGTACGGGGCGGACATCAGCATCGATCCCGACTGCGATGGCCTGGACGGCTATTACCTGCTGGTGCTGCCGACCCAGGGACAGGCGGTGTTCCATTTCGATGGGCGCCGCATCGAGGTCGCGCCGGACAAGGCATTCCTCATCAGCCCCGACAGGCCATTCCATTTCTCGGCCAGCCATGACTACGAGCAGGTTCTGCTGCGCCTGGATCGATCGGCCATCGCCGACGCCTGGTGCCGCCTGACGGCGCAAGAGCAGGCGCCCGACATCTGCTTCGATGCCGTCATTCCCTTGCATACCGCCGGCTGGCAAGCGCTGATGCCCATGCTGCAATGGGTGGTCCGGTGCTCGGGCCTGGGCCAGGGCGAGAGCGTCGCCCAGGCGGCCCTGCTGGCCCAGACCGAGATGTTGGTCGCCACCACGCTGCTGCTGCACCAGCCGCACAGCATGGCGGCGCACCTATGGCCGGCGCCCCCGCCTTCGGCGCCCCAGGCCATCCGCCGCGCGCAGGGCTATATGCTCGAAAACCTGGGCGAACGCCTGCCGGTGGGCATGGTCGCCAGCCATTGCGGCCTGTCGGTCAGGCGCCTGCAGGCCTTGTTCCAGGACGAATGCGGGCAATCGCCGCTGCAATGGCTGCGCATGCAGCGCCTGCAGGCGGTCCGGCGGGCCTTGTCGCAGGACGGCAATACCGACAAGATCAGCGAAATCGCGGCGCGCTGCGGCTTTACCCACCTGGGCGAGTTTTCGCAGGCGTACCGCCAGGCTTTCGGCGAAACGCCGCAACAGACGCGGCGCGGGTAGCCGGCCGCAGCGATGCGGCGGCGGAGATGCGCCGGGGCCGGGCCGGACGGCTGCGGCAGCCTCCTCCCGGCCTTGAATCGCTAGGTACGCGGCGCGTCGGCGTCGGGCTCCTCGCGGCCCTCGAGTTCGTTGCCCAGCACCTCCGCCGAATCCCCGCCTCGGGGTTCCGGTTTCAGGCGGCGGCGCGTGTGTCCCGCGGCGCGGGCATTCTCGCCTTCGTAGGGGCGTTCGGCCTGCAGGGCCACGTTGGCCGGCGGCGCGTAGCCCCGCTTGTCCTGCCCGAAGTACACCACGGTGTGCGGGTACGGCAGTTCGATGCCGGCGGCGTCGAAGTGCTTCTTCAACAGCCGGTTGTAGCCGCGCTGCACGGCCCACTGCATGCCTGGCGTGGTCTTGATCAGGATCCGGATGGTGACGCCCTTGTCGTTGACCGCCGTGACGCCGGCGACCGTGATTTCTTCCAGGATCTCGGGTCCCAGCACCGTGTCGGTCATCAGCTCGGCGAAGGCGGCGCGCATGTGGTCGATCGCGTCGTCCACGCTTTCGCGGTGCGCGATGGTGTATTCGCCCAGGTGGTACGAGAAGTCGCGCATGTGGTTGGCCACCACGTCCACCGACGAGAACGGCACCAGGTGGTAGCCGCCGTCCAGCGTGCGGATGCCCACCGATCGTATGGTCATTTTCTCGACCGTGCCGAACACGCCGGCCACCTGCACCACGTCGTTTTCGTTCATGCCGTTTTCAAGCTGGATGAAAACGCCGGTGATGATGTCCTGCACCAGCTTCTGCGCGCCGAAGCCGATGGCCAGGCCGACCACGCCGGCGCCGGCGATCAGCGGCCCCACGTCGATGCCGATCTGCGACAGCAGCACCATCAGCGTCATCGTCACGATGACGATCAGCGAGGCGTTGCGGAACAGCGCCAGCAGGGTGCGCTCGCGCGCGCTGGGCATGCCGCGCCCCTCGCTCTGGGTGAGGCGGTGTTCGATGACGCTGGCGATCACGGTCCAGGCCAATGCCGCGATCAGCAGCACGATGACGATGTTCAGCGTCATCCTGATGGCCGCGCCTCCGGCGTCCGAGGCCAGCCAGCGCGACAGGTCGAAGGCATGCCATGCATCCAGGATCAGCAGCACCAGGACGATGCGGATGATCCAGCCCACCAACCTAAGGGTGGCGGGCACGTAGGCGTTGACGCGCGCCTCCAGCAGCGGCAGGCGCCGCCGCAGGTCGTCCGGCAGCCGGATGGGTTTGGCCAGCACGGCGTTCAGCAGCAGGATCAGCAGGCTGCCCACGCCGATGACCAGCAGGGTCTGGGCGGTGGCGCGGGCCATGAAGGGCAGGGCATTGGTGGGATCGATCTGGCTGACCACCAGCAGGATGGTGAAGTAGCCGATGCCCAGCACGTGCCAGACGCGCGACAGGATGCGCAGGCGCGACCCCATGAAGGTGGTCGCGCCGGCGGCGCGGCGGTCCAGGCGTTCGCGCACCGACTGGCGGTTCCGCCAGATGACGCGCACGGCGTACACGTACACCGCCAGCATGATGACCATGCCGGCCAGCCGGCCGAGCGCGGGAGACAGCGCGGCCGACATCACGGGGTCGACCAGCAGCGTGCCGTAGCCGGCCGCCACGGCGATGCGCAGCAGCCAGGCGTTCCAGTACTTGGCCAGGTCGTCCGACATGGGCAGCAGGCGCAGGTGCGGATGCCGCACGGCGAACACCGTGCGGATCGCCACCTTGACGATCTCCACCGACACGAAGGCCCGCAGGAACACGGCCGCCAGCGTGTCCAGCGTGCCGCGCCCGGGCGTGCTCCACATGGCCGCGGCGGCGCCCGCCACGGCCGCGAGCAGCACCACGCCCACGTCGATGGCCAGCGCTCCCACGATGGCTCCGGCGCGCCGGTACAGCACGCGCATGGATACCGGCGTGCCGCGTTTCGGCGGCGCCTGGGGCTCGCCGCCTTGTTCGGCCACCCAGCGGTCGATGCGGGTGTAGACGCGCATGGCGATCATCCGCAGCAGGATGAACGCGATGACCGTGGCCACGGCGGCCAGCGCCAGGGGCAGCAGGGCATTGCCCGCCGTCCCGCTGTCCATCCGCAGGCTGCGCCCCGAGGCCAGCGCGCGCATGTCGTCCACGCCCTGGCCCATGTCGGCGGACACGCCGGTCAGGAAGCGCTGCACCCCATCGGCCATGCGTTCCCGCAGGCCGGGTTCCGCGGACTGCGCGGGCGGCTCCGCGGCGCGGGAGGGGGCGGGCCTGGTCCCGGACGCCTGCGCGCGCAACTCGTCCACCAGGGCCTTGCGGGCCTCGGGATTTTCCAGCAGGTCGGCCAGCGCGGCCGGGGTCAGGGCCGTGGACGTGGCGGCCGGTTCCTTCGGTTGCAGCACCGAGGCGGCCGCGGCCGGCGCTTGCCAGGCGAACGACAGGCAACTCAGCATCGCCGCCAGCAGCAAGGCTGGCAGCCAGGGGCTCTCGCGCCTGCGCCGCCAGAGGTTGGCGGCCTGATTGCGGAGCAGGAAGGAAATGGATGCTGTCGTTGCGGATCGAACCACTAATAAATCTCCTCTGCGAGCAAGGCAAAAAACGGGGCGCGCGACGGCGGTCGCAACGCCGCTGCTGGTTCGATGATAAAGCCCGTCGCCAGGGCAAGCCCGCGCCGGCCCCGGCGAGGCCGGCACGGCGGCGCGTCTGAAAAACACATTTCCAGATACGGCATGGAATGGTTACATAGGCGCTGTAGAGGGTGAAATACTACGTTTCAGTGAAAAACCTGCCGATTCTCGCGCAAACTGCCGCTTGCGCAATCCTTTCTCCGCCTATACATTCGCTTGATCCCTCAAGCAATTGCGCTGCCTTTCTTCCCATGTAGAAGGGCGCGCAGCCTATACCCACATGCCTTCCGATTCATCCCCATTTTTGCGTATCGCCCATGCCGAGGCGGCGCTCGGCTTTGCCGGCCAGGAGCGCCGGATTCTCAAAGAAATGCAGGCCATGCGCGAACGCGGGCACCACGTGGAATTGATATGCAGGCCGGAGGCGAAGCTCGTCCAGGCAGCCACCGACGCCGGCATCAAGGTCCATACCCTGCCCATGGGGGGATTGCTGAACCTGCTGCGCGGCGCGCCCAAGGTCAGCCGCATCCTGCGGGAAGGGGGCTTCGACGTCCTCAATACCCACAGCCGGATCGACACGTTGCTGGCCGGATTGGGCGCGCGCATGGCGGGCACGCCCTTGATCGTGCGTACCCGCCACCTGACCAACCGGGTCAATTCCATGCTGGCCTACACCTGGGTCCCGCATCGGGTCACCACGGTCAGCAACCATGTGCGGGAATACCTGATCGAACGCGGCGTGCCGGCTGAACGGGTGGAGACCGTCTATTCCCCCATTTCGCTGCCGCCGCCGGGCATCCGTTCGGCCCTGCGCGAAGAACTGGCCCTGCCGGCCGGCGCCATCGTGGTCTGCTGCGTTGCCATCCTGAGGGCGACGAAAGGGCATCGTGAACTCATCGAGGCGCTGCGGCCCTTGATGGCGGAGCGCCCGAACGTGCATTTGGTCCTCGTGGGCAACGGATCGCCGCTGTTCGAGCAGTTGCAGGCCCTGATCCACGAGATCGGCCTGGCCGACCGCATCCACATGCTGGGATTCCGCCACGACGTGCCGAACATCCTGGCCGGCAGCGACATTTTCGCGCTGGCGACCCAGAAAGAGGCGTCGGGCACGGTCTATGTCGAGGCCGCCGCTGCGGGCCTGCCCGTGGTCGGCGTCGACGTGGGCGGCGTAAGCGAAATGGTGAACGATGGGGAGACGGGCATATTGGTGCCGCCTGGCGAGGTCGTCGCGCTCAGGACCGCGCTGGCGAACCTGATCGACGATGATGATCTGCGGGCGCGCATGGGCGAGGCCGGCAGGCGCATGGTGCGTGCCGAGGGAAAGTTCACCTTGGCCGGCTTGGCGGAGCGTACGGAGCATGTGTACTGTAGCTGGCTTGCGCAGCGCAGTTCGTCCCGGCCGGCATTGCCCCGGTTGCGCTGATGCCTGCCATGTTCAAGGCACCTGTCCACCAGGCCATGGCCGAGCGGGCGCCGATCGCGATGGGACTGGGCCTCGTCGCCGGCGAAGCCTTCCTGCCTGCCGGATGCGGAGCGTTCCAGGTCCTGGACCTTGCGCAGCTCACCATCGCGGCGGCGGGCAGCGAACGCAACGTATATCTGCACCCCACCGACACTTCGCTGCTGATCAAGATCATCAACCGGGCGCGGATAGGCGAACCCGGCCGCAAGCGTCCGTGGCACAAGCGTTTCCTGCGCGAGGACGCGCATCGCGTCTTCATCGCCGAAGCCGCCGAGTACATCGCCACCTCCGTGCGCCAGAAGACGAATCACGGCAACACGCTGATGGCGCGCGTCGCCGGCTTGATCCTGACCTCGCAGGGCTTGGGGCTGGCGGTGGAGCGCATCGTGGACGCAGAGGGCAATCTTGCGCCTACGCTCAGGCAGGTGGTGGCGCAGCAGGGCTTCGGGCCCGAACTGCGCGTGCTCGTCCATGAGTTCTTCATGGCGCTGATCGATGCGCACGTGATCTTCAACGACGTCAGCGCAAGCAATATCGTCCTGGGTTTCAATGCGGACGGACGGAAAGGCCTCTATCTGGTGGACGGCTTCGGCTCCAAGCAGTTGCTTCCGCTGTATGCCTGGAGCAAGGAACTGAACGGGCGGCGCCTGCTGCGCAAGTACCAGGAAATGGTGCGCAAGCTGTCCTAGCGCCGGTGTCAGGCGGCGGGCCGGCCGGATGAGAGTTGCATGAAAAGCGTTTCGGCCATGAAGTCGATGAAAACGCGCAGCTTCGGCGCCAGGTGCTTGCTCGACGGCCACAGCAGCCGGAAGGTGCCCTGGTGCCGGACGTGGGTATCCAGCACCGGCACCAGTTCGCCCCGCTCGATGGCGGGCCGCACCATGAAGTCCGGCAGGCACGCGATGCCCAGGCCCGCCATCGCCACGTCCAGCAAGGCCGCCGAGGTATTGCAGGCCATGGAAGTCGGCAGCCTCCATTCCGGCGCGTCTTCGCTGCGCGCCAACGGCCACGGCTCGAACTTTCCCGTGGTGGGGAATTTGTGCTGCAGACAGGAATGCCGCGCCAGATCCGCGGGAACCCCGGGCGTTCCACGGCTCGCCAGGTAAGCGGGCGAAGCCACCAACTGCAGCCGGTAGCTGCCCAGCGGGCGGGACATGAGGCGCGAGTCGGTGGGTTCGCCCGTGCGCATCACCACGTCGAAGCCTTCCTCGACCACGTCCACCAGGCGGTCCGAGAAATCCACGTCCAGCTCGATGGCCGGGTAGCGCTGCATGAAAGCGGTCAGCGCGGGCATGACCAGTATGTCGACCAGGGGCAGGCTGATGCGCAGGCGTCCTCGCGGCGCCTGCCGGGTTTCCGACAACTCCAGTTCGGCCGCCTCGACTTCGCACAGGATGCGGCGGCAACGCTCCAGGAACAGCGCGCCTTCCGCGGTCAAGGTGATGCTGCGCGTGCTGCGATGGAACAGGCGGACCCCCAGGCGTTCCTCCAGCCGCGACACGCTTTTGCCCACGGCCGACGAGGACACGCCGAGGCTGCGCCCGGCCTCGGAGAAGCTGCGGGTCTCCGCCGCCTGCACAAAAAACGCGATGCCGCCGAGCGATTCCATAGTGGGTCTATTTTGGAATATTTGTCCGATATGTTCGGAACATTAGCATTATTGTCTTGTATTGGAAGTCGCTTCAACATGGCTGCCTACGTTCAATCCATGCCGGTTCCGTGCCATCGCGCGCGTCGTCGGCACCTGAAAAAGGCAAGGCCATGGCAAGTTCAACCACAACGACTCTCGGCGGCGGCGCGCAAGCCGCAGGCCTTCCCATCGCATCGCTGCTGGCCCTGGCGCTGGCCGGCTTCGTCACCATCCTGACCGAGGCCCTGCCGGCGGGCCTGCTGCCGCAGATCGGCGCCGGCCTGGGCGTTTCCGAAGCGCTGGCGGGGCAGCTAGTCACCCTCTATGCGATCGGCTCGCTGGTGGCGGCGATTCCGCTGACCGCCGCCACGCAGGGCGTGCGCCGCCGCCCGCTGCTGCTGGCCGCCATCGCGGGCTTCGCCGTGGCCAATACCGTCACGACGTTTTCCGGCAGCTATGTGGTGACGATGGTGGCCCGCTTCCTGGCCGGCGTGGCGGCCGGGCTGCTTTGGGCGCTGCTGGCCGGCTACGCCGCGCGCATGGTCCCCGAGCGCCAGAAGGGCCGGGCCATCGCCATTGCGATGGCGGGCACGCCGCTGGCGTTGTCGCTCGGCGTGCCGGCCGGCACCTTCCTCGGCAATCTGGTGGGCTGGCGGATATGCTTCGGCATCATGAGCGGGCTGGCGCTGGCGCTGATGGTGTGGGTGCGCGCCGCGGTGCCGGACTACGCCGGCCAAGCGGCGGGCAAGCGCAAGTCGCTGAAGCAGGTATTCACCTTGGCCGGCGTGCGCCCGGTGCTGTTCGTGGTGCTCGCCTTCGTGCTGGCGCACAACATTCTCTACACCTACATCGCGCCGTTCCTCGCCGCCGCGGGCATGGCCGGCCGCACGGACCTGGCGCTACTGGCGTTCGGCGCCGCGTCCCTGCTGGGCATCTGGATCGTCGGGGTGCTGATCGACCGCCATCTGCGCGCGCTGACGCTCGCCAGCACGGTCCTGTTCGGCCTGTCCGCGCTGGCGCTGGGCCTGGCGGGGAATGCGCCCGCCGTGGTGTACGCGGCGGTGGCGGGATGGGGCCTGGCCTTCGGCGGGGCGGCGACGCTGTTCCAGACCGCCATCGCCAAGACCGCGGGAGACGCGGCCGACGTCGCGCAGTCGATGCTGGTCACGGCCTGGAACATGGCGATCGCGGGCGGCGGCATCGCCGGCGGCGTCCTGCTGGACCGCCTTGGCGTCGCCGCCTTCCCGCCAGCGCTGCTGGTGCTGCTGGCCGCGGCGCTGATCGTGGCGCGGGGGGCGAGGCATCACGGGTTTGCGGCGGGGAGGTAGGGCCCGATTCCTACCATTTATAAGTCACCCGGCCCAAAACGGTTCGGCCTTCTCCGAAGAAGCAGGCATACGTGCAGGAGGCCACATAATCTTTATCGAACAAGTTCCGAATCGTGAGATCGGCAGTCCAACCCCTTAGGGAAGGATTGCGTACGCCGAAGTCATAGCGCACCGCCGCGTCGAATACGGTGTAGTCGTCGACCTTGGCGGTGTTGGCGCTGTTGAAAGTCGAGCCCACGTAACGGATGCCTCCACCGAAATTCAGGCCCGCCAGCGTGCCGGACTGCATCGTGTAATCGGACCACAAGGAAGCCATGTTGCGCGGTACGGCTTCAGGGGTGTTGCCCAGCGTATTGGAATTGCTCTTGGTCACTTCGGCATCGGTGTAGGTATAGGCTGCGATCAGGTTCCAGCCCGACGCGAGGTTCGCAGTCGCGGACAATTCGACACCGCGAGACCGGACTTCGCCTTCCTGCACGTTGTAGATGGGATTGGCGAGGTCGGTCGTGGGCACATTGGTGCGCGTCAGTTCGAACACCGACGCGGTCACGAAGGAATTGGAACCAGGGGGCTGGTACTTCAGTCCGGCTTCCCATTGCTTGCCCTTGGTCGGCTCGAACGGCGCCGTTCCGCGTTCCGGTGAGGTGGTGCCGGTCTGGGGCTGGAACGAGGTCGAGTAGCTGATGTACGGAGCGAAGCCGTTGTCGGCGAGGTAGAGCAGGCCCGTCCTCCATGTGAACGCGTTGTCGCCGGTGCGCGTGATCCTGTCGTTGAGCTTGTTCAGCGTCTTGCTGTCGGCGTCGTCATATCGGCCGCTGAGCACCAACACCAGCTTGTCGTCGAACTTGATCTGGTCCTGCAAGTACAAGCCAAGCTGGTTGCGTTTCTCGTTGGTATAGGTGTCGGGCTGCGAAGGCAATACCACGTCGGACCCATATGCCGGGTCGAAGAAGTCGATCGGGGCCAGGTTGTTGTAGCCGGCATACTGCTTGCGCGTGAAGTAGGTCTCGGTGTAATCGAGGCCGAACAGCACATTGTGTTTGAATCGTCCGGTTTCCCACTTGGCCTCGAACTGGTTGTCGACGCTTATGCCGTGCGCGTCGTCGTCGCGGCGATAGGCGCCGCGTTCGGCCGTGGAGAAGTTGCTGCCGGGAAGCCAAGTGTTCCAGTAGACGTGGTTCACGCGATTGCGCGATTGGGCATAGTTCAGGTTCTGCTTGAACTGCCAGGTGTCGTTGAAACGGTGCGCGAATTGATAGCCGATGGTGCCCACCTCCTGGTCCCATTTGCTCCAGTCGGGCTCTCCGGTGAATCTATGGCGAGAAATGCGGCCGTTCGGATTGGGTTTGACGGTTCCTTCCAGCGGATAGCCGGCATTGTTGATGGTCTTGTTCTTCATGTAGCTCGCCAACACGGTCAGCGAGGTATCCGGACTGATACGCCAGGTCAGCGCAGGAGCGAGGTAGTAGCGATCGTCCGGGATATGGTCGATCATGGTGTCGGCATCGCGCACCAGAGCGGTCAGGCGATACGTCAACCGGCCCTCTTCATCGATGCGTCCGCCGAAGTCGCCGGCAAGCTGTTTGTTGTCGTGCGAGCCGCCGCTGAGCTGGAGCTCGTGCAAGGGAGCGTCGGTGGGACGCTTGGAAACGACATTGACGATCCCGCCCGGAGACGCCTGGCCATACAGCACCGACGCCGGCCCCTTCACCACTTCGATGCGCTCGAGCGCATAGGGTTCCGACATGACGCTGTAGTGGGGCAGCGGCACTTTCAGGCCATCACGGAACATGACGCCCGGATTGGTGCGCACATCGAAGCCGCGGATGATGAACGGATCGTCGGTCCGATTAAAGCCTTCCTGCACCACGATGCCCGGCGTATACCGTACTGCATCGCCCAACGTCTGCGGGTTTTGTTCGCGGATCTGCGCGGCCGTGATCACCGAGATCGATTGCGGCACTTCGATCAATGGGGTGTCCGTCTTCGTGCCCGCGGTCGTGGCTGTCGCGACATAGGTCTCGGAGTCGGGGAGGGTGCCGACGACATTGACCGAAGGCAGCATGGGTGTCTGCGGCGCCGGCGTCAGCGTGACCGTATTGTTCTGGATCGAGTATCGAATGCCGCGTCCGCGCAGCAGGCGTTCCAGCGCTTCGGACGGCTCCATGCGCCCCTGCACGTTCGGACTGCGCAGGCCTGCGACGAGATCATGGCTATAGAGGACCTGTAGATTGGCCTGGCGGCCGAATTCATGCAGGGCCTGCGCCAGATTCTGCGATGGGATGTCGATGTTGACCGGCGCGGCCTGCGCGACGGCGCTCAGCAGCGCCCATGCCGCAAGCAGCGGCCGCATCGGGAGAAGGGGGCGAATTGGGAGTAACGGTGCACCGGAGGTCGCGTTCGATCTGGCTCGCATGGTTCTGTCTGAACGAAAAGAGATTGAAAGTAATTACCACTATCAATATCTGCGACGAGAACCGGGACCGCTTTAGGAATGGAGAACTGAAATAAAGTGTAACTTCAGGGTTTGCCTGCGCTCGCCGCTTACTTTTGCAGGGAGGGCACCAGGGCCAGGCTGCCGTCGGCATTGCGAATCGTCCGGACGGGGAGGATGGTGGGTAGCGCCTGGGTCAGTTCGACAACGTTGCGCACATCGTAGGTGCCTCCAAGACGCAGTCCGGCTATCGCGGGGTCCACCGAGGTGTAGCGCCGGTCGGCCGGCAGGTAGCGGTTGACCTGCATGATGGCGTCCCGCAGTGTGGTGTTATCGAGTATGAGTTTTCCATGCCGCCAGGCGGCGGAGTCCGCGCCGGCCACGGCACGTGTCTGCGGATCGCTGCGTTCGCTGTATCGCGCCTGCGTCAGCGGCTGCAAACTCACCTTTTTGCTTCTGGTCCCGGCTTCTGCCGTTCGCACCTCGACGCTGCCCTCGACCAGGGTCACGATGACGGTTTCTCCCGATTTCCACACATTGAAGGCCGTTCCCGTCACCGTGATCGTGCCCCGGCCCGCCTCGACCACGAAGGGATGGGCGGTGTCGTGCGTCACGCGGAAATAGGCTTCTCCGTCGGTCATCAGCAAGCGGCGTGCGTCACGGTAGTTGCGATACACCATCGACGTGTCGATGTTCATTTCGACTTCGGTGCCGTCGCCGAGGGTGACCATGGCCGTTTGCGCGCCGCTGGCGTAGCGCTGGTACGAACTGGGCAGCAGGGCGAACCACCATCCGACTGCCCAGCATGCCAGGCCGAGCGCGCAAGCTCCGAGAGCCCAGCGAGCGATAGGCCGCGGCCGGCGCATCGGGGCGGCGGCCGCGGTGTCGGGCGTGGCGGGCAACTCATGGGCCAGCGTCCAGAGTTCGCGCACCGCCTGGTACTCACGATGGTGTCGCGGATCCGCATCGAGCCATGCCTGGAATGCCGCGCGGTCCGCACTGGAACAGGATTCCTCGTGGAGGCGGACGCACCATTCCACCGCCTGTTCGGTCAGACGGTCATCCTGTGCGCTGGAAGAACCCAGGGGAGGAATGGCCATGATGGTGAATACAAATGAGATTTGTTACACTTCGGGCGCCGTGTACTCCCAAGCGGGAACGCATGCATCCAGGCGGCATTATGCAGTATTCCGCCGTTCGCGCCTTATTCGGAATCGTCGCGGGGAGTGTCCGAATGGAGCAGTACTACAAAGACCTGTTGCGATTTCTTGGGCGCAAATTGGGCAATACACATGATGCTGCCGACATCGCTCAGGAGGCATACGTGCGCGTGCTTGGTCGCAATAGCGACGGCGCCATCGCCCAGCCTCGGGCGTTTCTGTTCCGCGCCGCCCTCAATCTATGTATCGACTTGCACCGCAGCCGGCGCGGCTTTCAGGCCGTGCCGATCGACGAAGAGGCGGAGGCCATCGCTTGCGATGCGCCTTTGCAGGATGAACGCACCTACCGCCGCCAGCAATTGGTGCGCCTGGAGCGGGCATTGCATGAACTGCCGGCGGCTTGCCGTCAGGCGTTCCTGATGCGGCAAGTGGAGGGCATGTCATACGATGAAATCGCCAGCAGGCTGGAGATCTCGACCGACATGGTGAACAAGCATCTGGCGCGTGCGCTGCGCCATTGCCGTACCCGCATGCGGGCATGGGAGAACGACGCCGGCGCCTGAATCTTCGCATGGCCCGCTTTGCGATACGACGGCGGGCCTGCCGCGCGCGGCGACAGCCGTACGGCGGCATTGAGCCCGCTCAGTAAGTGCCCCGCAACGTCAGCATCCAGTTGCGCGGTGCGCCGTACCAGTTTCCGCCTTCCGCGGTGCCGACGCGTTCGTAATACACCTTGTCGAACACATTGTTGGCGTTGAGCGTCAGCGTCCAGCTAGGATCGAACCGGTATTGCGCCATCAGGCCGACCACGGCGTAGCCGGGCTGGGAGAACTTGTAGGGGCTGGCCTGGCCGTCCGCCGAGTAGAGCGACCCGGACACGAAGGTGGAACTCTGCACGACGACGTTGCCGCCCACGCGCCAGCGCGACAGGGAGTCCGGCAGCGTGTAGGCCGTGGACAGCTTGAACAGGTGCCGCGGGGTGATCGAACTGAAGACCGTATCCTCGCTCTTGTCCTTGGAGTTGTTGAAGGTGTAGCCCAGGGCGATCTCCCAGCCCGGCGTGACTTCGCCGCCGATTTCCAGGTCCACGCCGCGGCTCACGACTTTGCCCTGGGCCAGGTAGCAGCAGTTGCCGGCCCAGGGGTCGTTGGATTCCGGATAGCGCGGGTCGACCACTCCGGTGCCCGTGCGTTCGACATTGAACAGGCTCAGCGTGGCGTTCAGGCGGCCGTCCATCAGTTCGCCCTTGATGCCCGTCTCGTAGCTCTTGCCCTTGATGGCGGGTAGCGAAGAGCCGGGCGGAGGGCCGGCCTTCAGCAGGCCTTGCGGCTTGTGGATGGTGGAATAGCTGGCGTAGACGGACCAGGTATCGTCGAGATCGTAGATGATGCCGCCGTAAGGCGTGGTCTTGGTCGGCTCTTCGTAGTCGGTGCGCGACGATACCTGCCAGGCGGAGGCGCCATCCGGCCGATCGGACACGGTCTGGAAGAACTTGTAGCGGCTTATGCGCGCGCCGGCGATCAGGTGGAGGCGGGAAGTCGGATTGAAGCGCAGCACGCCATATATACCCTTTTGTTCCTGGCCCCAAGGGTCGTAGCGCAGGGTGAGCGGCACGTCCATATCCGGATTCCAGGCATTGCGATCGAACACGTTCACCGGGACCTGCCAGTTGTCCGATGGCTTGCCGGTGTTCCATCTGCCCTCGGCGCGCTGCCAATCGGCGCCGAGCAGGACTTCATGGCTCTGTCCGAACAGGTCGAAGCTGCCGCTGAGATTGGCGTCGAACACGGTTTGTTCGTTGTCCATGACGTAGCGGCCGCCGCCCCAGCTCGAACCCGAACCGTCGACGGGATCGATGGCGCCATAGCCGAAGGCCGTCGTCGAGCGCATATTGCGGCGCTCTTGCGTGTAGTTGAGCTTCAGTTTCCAGCGGTCGAAGAAGCGTTGCTCCAGTTGCGCGAATATCTGCTTGTTTTCGCCGGTAGCCAGCGCCCAGGGCTGCGTCAGGCTGGTCGAACGCGACAAGCCGATGTCGCGGCCGTCCGCGTACCGTGGAAGTCCGCTGCCGTAACCGCGTTCACGTGTTTTGGTGTAGCTGCCGCCGACGGTAAGCAGCGTGTCGCGTGTCAGGTCGGCCTCCAGCACGCCGTAGATCATGGGGGATTCGCTGTGCCGGTCGGCCAGGTAAGAATCGCTATTGCCGTAAACCGCGACGGCGCGGCCGCGAAGGCGGCCATCGAAACCCAGCGGGCCGGTGGCGTCTATCATGCTGCGGTAGTTGTCCCAACTGCCCGCCGAGGCCTCCATGGTCAATTGGTACTCGGCCAGGGGACGTTTGCGCACCAGGTTGATGATGCCGCCGGGATCGCCCATGCCGCCGAGCAGGCCTGACGCGCCGCGCATGACTTCGACGCGATCATAGAACGCAAGGTCCTGGACGCCATCGTAGGTGTACGCGCCCAGCGCCAGCGGAGCGCCGCCGTCGATCTGCATGCTGGTGATCTGGAAGCCGCGCGAATAAAAATCGAAAGCGTTGTAGTTGGCGCGGCTCACCGTGATGCCGGCCGCACGCGCCAGCGCGTCGCTGACGTTGATGAGATGCTGATCGTCGATCTGCTGGCGCGTCACCACGGACACGGATTGCGGCACTTCGCGGAAAGCCAGGTCGGTCTTGGAAGCCGTGCTGGTGACGCGGCTGCTGTACGAACCCGTGCCTTCGGTGGTGCCGTCTTCGGCGCGCCGGGCGGTGACGGTAATGGCCGACAGCGTGGCGGCGTCCAGGTTGTCCGGCTCGCGCTCGATGACGGCCCTGCCGTTCTCCACCACCGCGATCAGGCCGCTGCCTGCCAGCAGGCGGTCCAGCGCCTGCTGCGGCGTCAGCCGGCCCGCCACGGGCGGGGCGGTCTTGCCGGCGACCAGGGCTGGGTCGTACAGCAATTCCGTCGACGTCTGGCGGCCGAATTCCACCAGCGCCTCGTGCAAGGGCTGGCGGGCCGAATTGATGATGACGGCGGTTTCGGCCGCCGGCGCCGCCGTGGGCGCCGCTGCCAGGGAGAGCAGGGCGAGCGACAGGCGGCCCAGGAGCAAGCGCGGACGCGCGGGTTGGCGGTTATTGCGGAAGGACGGGAAGGGCATGGGGGCGGGTTCCAACGGTTTACCGTGGCTTGCGGTCGCAAGCCGGCACTCATGGATAACGAGTGCGGAACGTCGGCAATCCCTGAAGCGTTGGGCCCGAAATTTTGAAACGAAATGAAACTACGGCGCGGGCGTCAATACGTAGCTGGCTTCTCCCTCGGCCCGCACGCGCACGGGCGCGATGCGAGGCAGCAGATCCAGCAGGGTGCCCGGGGAATCCACGTTCAAGGTGCCCGCGACCCTCACCTGCCTGAGGCGCGCTCCTTCGAGCCGGATGACGAACGGCGCGTAGCGGTTGAGTTCGGCCACGGCCTCGGGCAGCGGCGTGTCGTTGAAAACGATCCGGCCTTCGCGCCAGGCCGTAACGGCGGCCACGTCGACGGCCGCGGCCGGCGTCAGTCCGTCGCGGGTGGCGAGCAGCGCCTGTCCCGGTCCCAGTGTTTCGCGGCGCCAGAAGGCCCAGCCGCCGGTCTTGACCTCGACCGAGCCGGCGCTCACGGCGACCTCGGTGGCGTCTTCCCGGCGGCGGACATTGAAGCGCGTGCCGGTCACGCGCACGGCCGCGCGCCCGGCGCGCACGACGAAGGGGCGCGACGCATCGGCGGTCACGGAAAAACTGGCTTCGCCGGCCTCGAGCTCGACCTCGCGGCGGTCGGCGTAGTAGCGCACCACGGCCCGGCTGTCGGTATTCAGGTCGATCGAAGAATGGTCCGGAAGCATGGCGGTCCGGCGCTGGCCGTGCGCGGTCGCCAACGCCTGCTCGAAGCTGGCCGGACCTTGCCAGCGCAGGCCCACGCCCAGGCCGGCGGCAGCCAGCGCCCCTGCGCCGGCCAGGGTCCAGCCCAGCATTGCCCGGCGGCCGCGGCCCGAATGCGTCCCGGGAGCATCGGGCGGCGCGCCGGCCAATGCGCGCAAGCGTTCGTGCCCAGCCTGGCCCGTGCTGTCCCAAAGCTGTTCCAGCAGCGAATACTCCTTGCGATGCGCCGGGTTCGCCTGCAGCCACGCGTCAAAGTCTTGGTGGTCCGCGCCGCTCATGCGTCCCGACCGGGCACGGGCGAACCACGCCGCGGCGGCATCGCGCGGGTCGGAGTAGTGGCGGGGGTCCAGGGGAGCGTTCATCGGGAAGGGGCTGGGTTCAGCCTGCGGCACCGTTTTGCAGCGCATCGCGCAGATGGCGCATGGCACGCATGATATAGCGTTCGACGGTGTTGAGTGACAGTCCCATCCGGGCGGCGACCTCGGTCTGGGTCAGGCCGTCCAGGCGATGCCAGATATAGGCCTGCCGGCATTTCTCCGGAAGCTGCCGCAACGCGGCGTCGATGGAATGCGCCAGTTGAATGCCGTCCAGTTCGACGGCGGCATCGGCGGACGAAGGGTGTTCCTGTTCGGCCAGTTCGTGCAGCGGCACGCCCGCGCGTTGGCCCAGCTTGCGCAGATTGCTCGCCAGGTTGTTGCGGCTGGCCTGGTAAAGATAGGCGCAAGGATCGGCCAGCGCGGCGCCTTGCCGCTTCAGCATGCCCAGCGCGGCGTCCTGCAGCGCGTCTTCCGCTTCTTGCGGATGTTCGCTGCGGCGCGCCCAGTCGCGCAACATCATCGCGTACTTGGCGAGCCAGCTACTGGGTTGCGGGGGGATCGGCACTGGCGGCGGGGGCTGTCGGAAGAGGCTGAATCATAAGTGATAACAACTCTCATTTCAAAGATCCGCTGCGTGGAACCATGCCGTGGGCGGGCAGGCGCGGAAGGCTGCGATCACGCTGCGAGGGCGGGCTCCAGGCTATCCCTTGGCTGCATTTGAATGAATTTATTAATCATAAAAATCTATTTTGAGTGGACTGGGTCATCAGGATTTACCCGAATCCATATTTCCTGTCTTTCTATGGAATTCCAAGAATTTCTATGAAAATACGGGAGAAGTCATGCCGTGGCGAGCTTGCGTTGTTTTTGTGATAGGTATAATCTAACCACAAAATACATTTATGAGCTGATCATGGAGACACCCGGATCCCACGCTTCTACCGCCCCCTGTCGGGTCTATACCGGATGCAGGACTAGCGCTGCGCGTGGTGGGCGCGGCACGGGCATAGAAACCTACGATGCACTGGGGGACGGACGGCTGCGTCCGCTCCGGCATCGGAACGCCGCTCCGAATCCTTCCTTCCTGTGCCTCGATAGGCAGGCGGAACACCTGTATGCCGTGCATGGGGATGGGGCGACTGCAAGCGCTTTTCGGATCCACCAGGACGGGCGGCCCGAACCCATCGGTGAACGCGCCTGCGGCGGCCGCAACCCGGTACATCTGCTGATCAGCCGCAGCGGACGGTGGCTGTTGATCTCCAATTTCGCGAGCGGGAATCTGGCTTCCCTGCCCATCCTGGCCGACGGCTCCCTGGGAGAAGTCGCTTGCTCTTTGCCGCTGCCCGGGGAGCCCGGTCCGCATCGAACCCAGCAGTTGTGCTCCCACCCGCACCAGCTCGTCTATCACCCGGTTGCCGACTGGATCGCCGTGCCCGACAAAGGCGTCGATGCAATCCATATCGTCCGGTTGAATGAAGAAACCGGCGCTCTGGAATGGTGCCGGTCGACAGGCGTTGCTGCCGGTGGCGGGCCGCGTCACCTGGTGTTCAGCCGCGACGGACTTTTCGCCTGGATCGTTCTGGAACTTTCAAGCCAAGTCCTGGCGGCGCAAGTCTGTGCCGCGTCCGGCACCTTCGCGCCATTCGCGCGCATGTCGACCCTGCCCAGCGACTACACGGGCGACAACACGGCCTCGGGCATCGTCCTGACGCCCGAAGAGGACCGCCTGTACGTGTCCAACAGGGGGCACGGCAGCGTCGTGCAATTCGCCGTCCAGTCTCGGCATCTCGACCAGGCCGTCTGGCACCGGACCGCAGGGAAGGTCCCGCGTTTCGTGTCGCTTTCCCCCGATCGACAGGCGCTGTGGGTGGCGAATGAAGACGCCGACGTGATCGAGCGCCTGTCCGCCACCGGCGAAGCGACGGCCATCGCCCACACCGGCAGTCCTGTGTGCATCGTATTTCCCACCGGAGTTCAAGAATGACGCAGTCCACGGCTTTCCAACGCCAGATTCCCCTCCGCGCAACGTATATGCGCGGGGGAACCAGCAAGGGCGTGTTCTTCGCCCTCGAAGATCTTCCCCGCGGCGCCAAAGCGCCTGGCGCTGAAAGGGATGCTCTGATGCTGCGCGTGATCGGCAGCCCCGACCCCTACGGCAAGCAAATCGATGGCATGGGCGCCGCCACCTCGAGCACCAGCAAAGTCGTGATCGTCAGCCGCAGCGAGCGTCAGGACTGCGACGTGGACTATCTGTTTGGCGCGGTAGCGATTGAAGACGCCGTGGTCGACTGGAGCGGAAACTGCGGCAACCTGACGTCGGCGGTGGGCCCGTTTGCGATTCAGCGCGGCCTTCTGCAAGTTGCCGGGGATGGGATGGCCACCGTCAGGATCTGGCAGGCCAACATCCAGAAGCGGATCATTGCGCGCGTTCCCGTGCAGGACGGCCAGGTCGTCGAACTCGGAGACTTCGAACTCGACGGCGTGACTTTCCCCGCTGCCGAAATCAAGCTCGAGTTCCTGGATCCGGGCGCCGATGCCGACAGCGAGGGCGGCGCGATGTTCCCGACCGGAAATCGCATCGACACGCTGGACATTCCGGAAATCGGCCGGGTGCAGGCCACGCTCATCAATGCCGGCAACCCGACGGTTTTCGTGTCCGCGCGCGCGCTGGGGCTGGAAGGAGCGGAGTCGCAGCAAGACGTGAACGGCAACGCGGCCCTGCTCGCGCGATGCGAGGCCATACGCGCGCATGCCACGGTGGCCATGGGCCTGGCCGCGAGCCCGAGCGAAGCGACCGGGAAGCGGCCCCACACGCCGAAACTCGCGTTTGTCTCCTCTCCGCGCGGCTACACGGCTTCGGACGGCAAGCATATCGACGCCGCCCAGATAGATATCTGCGCCCGCATCCTGTCCATGGGCAAGCTGCATCACGCAATGACGGGCACCGGCGCGGTCGCCATCGCCGTCGCGGCAGCCATCCCAGGCACGCTGGTGTCGACGCTGCTGGGCAAGGAGCCTCGAGGCGAAGTGCGGTTCGGCCACCCTTCCGGAACGCTGACCGTGGGCGCAGAAGCGTCAGTGGAGAACGGCGATTGGGTCGTCGGGAAAGCGCTGATGAGCCGTAGCGCCCGCCGCCTCATGGATGGACAGATTTACGTTCCTGCAACCGTTGCCCTGTAATACATCATCGAGCATTGCCATGACTGACCTGCCCCTCTTGCCGCTTGCCGGCCGCGCCGTACGATACGTTCCCATCGCCCATGTTGCTGGCGTCGACCGACTTCCGTTTTCCTTGCGCATCCTGCTGGAGAACCTGCTGCGCCAGGCCCATCGAGGCCTGGACACCCGCGCGGAAGTCGAAGCCTTGCTGAATCGGGCTCCCGGCGCCGGCTTGACCTTTTTCCCCGCCCGGGTCTTCGGGCAGGACATTCTCGGCCAAGTCATGCTGGTGGATATGGCCGGCCTTCGCGACGCCGTGGCGGACGCCGGCGGCAGGGCGTCGGCCGTCCGACCCAAGGTGCCGGTCGACGTGATCATCGACCACTCGCTGCAGGTGGATAGCTGGGCCAACCCGGCAGCGCGCCGGGTCAATCTGGATCGGGAGTATCAACGGAACGGCGAGCGCTTTTCTTTCTTGCGCTGGTGCAGCAGCAGCTTCGAAGGCGTGCGCATCGTGCCGCCGGGCAAAGGCATCATGCACCAGATCCACCTGGAGCACATCGGGAAAGTCGTTCGCATCGAACCGTTCGGCGGGGAGGTGGTGGCCGTTCCCGACACCTGTGTCGGAACGGACAGCCATACGCCCATGATCAACGGCCTCGGAATCCTGGGCTGGGGCGTCGGCGGTATCGAGGCCGAAGCGGTCATGGTCGGAAAACCCGTCGCGCTGGCTCTTCCGGAAGTCGTCGGTGTTGAAGTCCGTGGCCGGCTGCGGGAAGGAGTCCTGCCGACGGACCTGGTGCTTGCAATCACCCAGCAGATGCGCAAGATCGGGGTGGTGGGGAAATTCGTCGAGTTCTTTGGGAGCGGCCTGGAAACGCTATCGCTCGGCGATCGCGGCATGATCGCGAACATGGCGCCGGAGTACGGCGCCACGGCGGTGTACTTTCCCATCGACCATCGCACCATGGCTTACCTGCGCATGACCGGACGGGAGGAAGCTCAGCTCGAGCTGGTGGAGGCCTATGCCAAAGCCCAGGCGCTATGGCGCGACGACAGCACGCCGGCTCCCGTTTTCGACACCGTCATCACGCTCGACCTGGACACAATCGGGCCTTGTATCGCCGGTCCGCGCAATCCCGAAGACCGGGTTCTCCTGGAAAATGCCTCGGAGGCGTTTCGGCAACACCACGTGGAGATCGCAGGCGTGCCCGTAGATCCGGATCGCCGGGTTCCCGTGCGCGATGCCGACTATGGCCTGCATGACGGAGCGGTCGTCATCGCAGCCATCACTAGCTGCACGAACACCGCCAATCCCGTCAATATGATGGCTGCGGGCCTGGTCGCCAAGAAAGCCGTTGCGCTTGGACTGCGGACCCAGCCCTGGGTCAAGACCTCGCTGGTTCCCGGCAGCCACGTCACCGCCGCCGTCCTCGAAAGGGCGGGCTTGCAGGGCGCCCTGGACCAGCTCGGATTCCAGGTGGCAGGATTCGGCTGCACGACGTGCAACGGCGGATCGGGCCCGTTGCCGGAACCGATTGCGGCAGCCATCGAGCGGGAACGGCTCGTGGCCGCCGCGGTGCTCTCGGGCAACCGGAACTTCGAAGGGCGCATTCACCCCAATGTCCGCGCCGCATACCTGGGCTCGCCCGCGCTGGTCGTGGTGTATGCGCTGACCGGCAGCCTGCTGCGCGACGTCACCCGCGAACCCATCGGCATCGGTTCGGACGGAAATCCCGTCTATCTACGCGATATCTGGCCCAGCGCCTCCGAAATCGGCCAATTGGTGGACAGCGCGTACGAGCCCGAGATCTTCCGCGCCAAGTATGCCGACCTGTTCGACGGCGGGCAGCAGTGGGATGCCTTGGCCGGCCAAGCCAGCGAGCGTTTCCATTGGCAGGCGGACAGCACCTACATTCGCCAGCCTCCCTACTTTGAAGGCCTGGCCCGCGAGCCGTCGCCAGTCGGCGACATCCACGGGATGCGGCCGCTGGTGATCCTGGGCGACTCCGTCACGACAGATCACATTTCGCCTTCCGGCGCGATCAGCCTGGGCACGCCGGCGGCCGACTTCCTGCTTGGGAAAGGTGTCCAGAAGGCCGACTTCAATAACTACACGACGCGACGCGGCAACCATGAAGTGGCGATTCGCGCCACCTTCGCGAACATTCGCCTTCGGAATCGCATCGTTCCGGGAGTGGAAGGAGGCTATACGCGCCTGATGCCGGATGGCGCGCAAATGCGGGTATTCGAAGCGGCCCAAACCTATCTGCAGCGGGGCACGCCATTGACCGTGATCGCCGGCCGGAACTATGGCTGTGGTTCTTCGCGCGACTGGGCGGCGAAGGGGGTCGCCCTGCTCGGGGTAAAGACCGTGATCGCAGAGAGCTTTGAACGCATCCACCGCACGAACCTGGTGGGCATGGGCGTGCTGCCCCTGCAATTCGAGGACGGGACAACAGCGGAATCCCTGGGCCTGGACGGATCGGAGACCATAGACATTGAAGGCCTGAGCGACGCGATCGGCGTAGGCGCGCGCGTCCGCGCAGCCATCCACAGGCTCGATGGAACCACCAGCACCATTTCCCTGAAAGTCAGGCTCGATACGGCCGAAGACGTGGAGTACTGGCGTCACGGCGGCATCATGCCGCGCGTCTGGCGAGACTACCTCACCCAGGAAAACACGCACTGATCCTCAATTTGGTTCGCTAGATCCAAGCCCGGCAAGCGCCGGGCGGGGCAGCGCTCGTCCAGCGGTTTCATGCAGAACAACGAAGAGAGACAAACCTATGCTTACTATGCTCGCCTACGGGATGATCATCGCGTTCATGGCGCTCATCATGAGCGGCAGGGCAACCGCCCTCATCGCGCTGATCACCGTTCCAATCGTGTTCGCCGCGCTGGGCGGATTCGGGCCCGAGATCGGACCGATGGTCATGAGCGGCCTGCGCGCAATCGCCCCGACCGGCGTATTGCTGATGTTCGCCATCCTCTATTTCGGGCTGATGATCGACGTCGGGCTGTTCGATCCATTGATCCGCGCGATTGTCCGGGCATGCCGGGGAGACCCCCTGCGGGTGATCGTGGGGTCGACGCTTCTGGTTCTCCTGGTTTCGCTTGATGGAGACGGCTCCACCACCTATCTGCTCTGCCTGACGGCCATGTTGCCTTTGCATCGCCAGCTCGGCATCAATCCGCTGATTCTTCCCTGTGTCGCGATGCTGGGCAACAGCATCATGAACATTTCGCCCTGGGGCGGGCCGACCGCGAGGGTAATGAGCGCATTGCACCTCGATGCATCCCAGGTCTTCATTCCGCTCATTCCCGGAATGATCGCCGCGTCGGCAGCGACCCTGGGAATAGCCTGGTGGTTCGGCATCCGCGAGCGGGCCAGGCTGAAGAACGTGCAATGGCGAGAGCAGGCGCCGCTGCCGGAGTCGCCGATCGGTGGGGACATCGAACCCGGAAGCCATCCGCGCAGCAAGCCTCTGATGGCGTTCAATCTTCTGCTGACTACGGCATTGATGGTGGCCCTGGTTGCAGGAATCCTGCCTTTGCCGCTGCTCTTCATGGGCGCCTTCGCGATCGCGATAACGGTCAACTTCCCGTCCCTGAAGGATCAGAAGGAGCGCATGGCGGCCCACTCGACCAGCGTCGTGGCCGTCGTATCCGTAATCTTTGCCGCCGGCGTCTTCACCGGGATCCTGTCCGGCACAAAAATGACCGACGCCATCGCGCAAAGCGTCATCGGCCTGATCCCGGATTCCGCAGGAAACTTCCTGCCGCTGATCACCGCATTGCTCAGCGCTCCGATGACGTTCTTTCTGTCGAACGACGCCTTTTACTTCGGTGTCGTGCCGATTCTGGCGGAAGCCGGCAAGGCCTTCGGCATCGCTCCGGAGATCATCGCGCGGGCCTCGCTGCTGGGCCAGCCGGTGCATCAACTCAGTCCGCTGGTCGCCGCGAACTACGTATTGATAGGCGTCGCAGGCGTCGAGTTCGGGGCCCATCAGAGATTCACGTGGAAATGGGCAGTCCTGCTCGCGCTCGTCATGATCGCGGTGGCTGGCCTGGTAGGCGTAGTGCCGCTTTTCTAAAGCACTCAATAAGCACAATAGGAGACAGACATGGAAATCGACAAGCCAAGCAGACGACAGGTCTTGCGCGCGCTTTCCGGCATGGCCCTCATGGCCGCGCCGCTGCCGCGCATCGCCCGGGCCAGTGAAAAGTATCCGGAAAAGGCAATTTCGCTGATTGTTCCCCAACCCGTGGGGGGCGATGCCGATGCGGTGTGCCGTCTGCTGCAGCCACATTGGCAGCAGGCCTTCGGCCAGTCGCTCATTATCGACAATCGTGCCGGCGCGGCCGGAAACATCGGCACCGCCGCGGGGGCCCGGGCCAGCAATGACGGCTACACGCTGACCTTCGTCAACCAGGGAACGATGGCGATCAATCCGTTCCTTTACAAGGACCCGGGATACCGCGTGGCGGACCTGGAACCCGTGAGCCTGATGACGACCATCGATTTGATCATCTGCGCGCATCCGTCCGTCCCTGCCCGGGATCTGGCCCAGTTCCTGGAGCTGGCGCGTAAGCAGCCGGGCAGCCTCACTTACGGCACCGCGGGCAACGGCAGCGCAAACCATCTGGCCGGGGAAATGCTGAAATCCATGGCTGGCGTGGATATCGTTCACGTGCCGTACCGCGGCGGAGGTCCCGCAATGATCGGAGTCCTCGGTGGAGAGATCTCGGCCGTCGTCGCGTTTCCCCTGGCCGCGCTTCCTCATGTCCGGTCGGGAAAGCTGCGTGCGCTTGCCGTTACGGGCAAAGCGAGGAATCCCGCCCTGCCCGACGTGCCGACGGTAGCCGAAAGCGGGGTGGCGGGCTATGAGTTCACGTCGTGGATGGGGCTCGTCGCGCCCAGAGGCACGCCTCGCGACCGTATCGGAATTGTCGATGCGGCCACTCGCCAGGCGCTGGGCGACGCAGCGGTTCGCCAACGTCTCGGGGAGGCGATGACCACAGCCGTGGCCGGGGGGCCGGCCGCCTTGCGGGAACTCATCGCCAAGGATTCGGAGAAAATGTCCGCGTTGATCTCGAAATTCCAGCTAAAGATCGATTGACGGAAAGCGGGGCCGCGGGCCGAGTTGCCCGCCGCCTCGCGATCGCGGCCGGATGTGCCGCGCTAAAATCCGCCCATGGAGAAAATAAAAGACCTTACCTCTGTCCAGGCCCGCGTAGTGCGGGAAATCATGGCATTGGTTCGCCGCGAGAACCGCAAGGCCGGCGACCCCATGCCGGAAGTTGCGTTGGCCGAGGCCATAGGCATATCCCGCAGTCCGGTCCAGGTCGCCCTGCGCCATCTGGCTGCGCTTGGCGTGGTGCGCCAGGACAGCAATCGCCGGTTCGTCCTGGCGCGCGATGCAAAAGATATGGACGAGCAGGCGCGGTCTCTCCTGACCGAACCCGATGATCCTCTTTACGACCGGATAGCGCGGTCGCGCCAGTCCGGCGAGTTGCCGGACGAGGTCAGCGAAGCGCAACTCATGAGGATATTCGACGTCGCGCGCAGCACGCTGAGAAAAGTGCTCTCCCGGATCGCCAAGGAAGGATGGGCCGAGCAACGCGTGGGCAGCGGCTGGACTTTCCTGCCGATGATCGATTCTCCCCAGGCTTACGAAGAAAGCTATCTGTTCCGCCAGTCCATCGAGCCCGCCGCTTTGATGAGCCCGTGGTTTTCCGCGGACCGCAACCAGTTGGCAGCCCTTGTGCGCGAACAGCAATTCATCGTGGATGGCGGCTATGAGACGATGAGCCCCATTGAACTGTTCGAGGCAAACTGTCATTTCCACGAGACGCTGGCCCAGTGGTCGGGAAACCGTTTTGCGCTCCAGACCATCCAGCGCCTGAACCAGCTTCGCCGGTTGGTGGAATACCGCCAGGCGGCGGTGCGGCCGGCGCGGCAGACGCAGGCCCAGGAGCATTTGGGAATACTGGCCGCGATCGAGCGGCAGGATCTTATAGAAGCCGCCGGCTTGATGCGGAAGCACCTTGAAGACGCTCGCCGCGCGAAAGTCTATGGGCGCAATGTGTTCGCGCCCGACGCGCAGGCCACGGCCGAGACCGGCGCTCCAGCCGCCGTGTAAGATCCGGACGCCGGGCGCCCTATGCGATCCACCGGCTTCGATCCCGTTGCGTGCATGGATGCGAGTTCCAGCCTTGGGCTGCCACGCATGGATTCCACAAACCTGGCGAGGCCTTTCGATTGAAGATCCGGAATTATCTGTTCGGCATCATCGTTTCCTTCCTGTTGGCGGGCCTGCTGGCTTTCCTGGGCGTGGTGGCCGTGTCCAGCAGCAATCTGGGGTGGGGCGCGGCGGCTTTGCTGGCCTACGCCGTGCTGTTCGGCGGACCGCTGGCCATCGTGCTGGTGCTGACGTGGATCGTGTACCTGGTGCGCGACCGCGGAAACGTGCCAGGACGCGTGCATGCGCTGCTGTTCGTTCCCACGCTGTTGGCCGCGCTGATCGTGCCGGTCGGCGAATCCATCGAGCAGAGCCGCCGGGACAGCTTTCGCGAGGCCAACCCCGCCATCGCGGAAACGCATGTCAACCTGAGCGGCCGCACGATCTGGCTGGACACCCGCCTGGCGTCTTTCAATTCCGGCGGAACGCCTTACATGGAGCCCGCGTCGGGCGAGCACCGCAATTTTTCCAGTTTTCGCCGCTATCCGCGGCCGGAAACCCTGGCCAGTGACGAGTTTCCCTACGAGGGCGCGCGCCTGAAGGAAGGCGCCGCGCGCTATACGTATTTCGACGTGGACGGGAAGGCCGGCGCGTCCCTGCCGCTGCGCCGCCTGCCTTATCCCGACCTGGGCAAACTGCGCTCGGCATATGCCTACGGAGAGGCCGGGCTGCTGGTGTACCAGTATTTCCACTATGCCGACCATGTCGAGGTGGCGCCGAGCATCGCACGCTTCTCCGGCATGACCGAGCAGACGATGGAGTCGGCGCGCATTCCCGGCCTGGCGATCTTCAGCCTGGAAAACCATACGCCCGAGACGATCGCCAGGGTGGAGATCGATGGCCAGACGTGGGATATGGGTTCATATGCCGCCCGCAGCCTGCTGTCGCGTCCCTGCGATCCGGTCCATGGGGGCAGCCCGGTCCTGCTGGACCTGGAGCAGCCCGTGCGCGTACGTTGGCAGGCCCTGGAAAATCCCCAGGCCTGGCACGAAGCGACGGTGGCCGTGCCCGCTTTCAGCGAGGCGGGCAAGGCCGACCCCAATACCGGCCTGCTGCGTGTGCGCCTGTATTTCCTGCCGGATGGCACGGTGGCCGCCGAGCGCTACAAGGAGATCCGGTCCCGCGGCGATAAACTGGCCATCCGCAGCACCGGCTTGCCGTCTTCGGCGCAGCCCTATGTGTCCTGCGGCGGCGCGTACGCCGGCTACAACCCGCAGACGGTGACGCTGCTGCCCAACTGAATCGCCGTGTGAGTCGTCGCGCGCCGGTTGGCCCTGGGCCCGGCACGGGAATTGCTGGCTCTGAAATGCAGGGCGCGGGCGGCTTTGAATGACACGGTTGGAGGCATCATGGACAAGCCCAAGTGGGACTTTGAAATCGAGCGTCCCGTCCACGACGGAGAGGTCTGGAGCATTGGCTATGCGCTGCTTTCCCCGGCAGGGGAAGAGGAGCGGATCGCCATAGAGGAACGTTTTCCTTCCGCGCAGACGGCGATCGATGAAGCGACGCGCCTGGCGCAGATCCATGTCGCGGATCTGAACGGCGACACCGCCACCTTCGAGAAGCCGACGGACGACGAAGTGCCGTTCGGCAAGAATCCGCGCTTCTAGGCGGCGCGCAGGAGGGCCGGGGCATTGCTGGCGCTTCATTCTTTGTCCGCGTTGAGCGGCGGCGCCACGGCTTCCAGCGGGCGCCGCTCCGCGTTGACGGGCAGGCGCAGGGCCGCCAGGCCGGCGCCGGCCATGAGCACCGCCGCCAGCAGGTAGCCCAGCGTCAGCCCGCCGCGCTGGCCCGTGCCGATCAGCCATCCGTACAGCGCCGGGCCGGCGAAGCCGCCGACTCCCGTGCCGGCCGCATAGAAAAGCGAGATCGCCATGCCGCGCATCTCGATGGGGAACACTTCGCTGGCGGTCAGGTACGCGGAACTGGCCGCCGCCGATGCCACGAAGAAGACCGCGGACCAGCATGCGGTCTGCGAGCGCGCGTCCAGCCATCCCGCCTGGAAGGCCCATGCCGTCAAGGCCAGGCCGATGCCGGCGGACAGGTAGGTTGCGCATATCATCTTGCGGCGGCCGATCAGGTCGAACAAGGGGCCCAACAGCCACGGCCCCAGCACGTTGCCCAGCGCGAAGGGCAGGACGTACCAGCCGGCCCCGCCGTCCGGCACGCCGAAGAACCGCGTCAGCACCAGGGCATAGGTGAAGAAAATGGCGTTGTAGAAGAATGCCTGCGACAGCATCAGGGCCAGGCAGACGCCGCTGCGTCCCGGATAAGTGCGTAGCAGCACTCCCGCCACCCGGCGCAGGCCGGGCGCGTCCGCAGAGGTGTAGCGGATGCTTCCCACGGCCGGCGGCAAGCCGCCATGGTCCCGCCGCACCCTGGCCTCGATGTTTTTCACGATGCGCTCCGCTTCGGCCGCGCGGCCGCGCGTCAGCAGCCAGCGCGGGCTTTCCGGGACGTCGCGGCGGACCCACAGGATGACCACGGCCAGGATGGCCCCGACGCCGAACGCAAGCCGCCAGCCCAGGTCCGGCGGAAAAAGCTCTTCGTCCAGCAAGGGCAGGCTCAGTCCGGCGCCCAGCGCGGCGCCCACCCAGAAGCAGCCATTGACGGCCAGGCTGACGCGGCCTCGCAGCCGCGCGGGCACCAGTTCGTCGATGGCGGAATTGATGGCGGCGTATTCGCCGCCGATGCCGATGCCCGTCGCGCAGCGGCAAGCCGCGTAGTAGACGAAGCTGGGCGAGAAGGCCGTCGCCAAGGTGGCCGCCATGTAAATGGCCAGCGTGGCGAGGAACAGCCGCTTTCGTCCCAGCCGGTCCGCCATCCGCCCGAACAGCAGGGCGCCCAGCACCGCGCCCGCGACGTAAAGCGACCCCGCCACGCCGATGCGCGCGGCGCTCAGGCCCAGGGTGTCGGGGCGCGCCAGCATGGCGCTCAACGAGCCTGCCAGCGTGACTTCCAGGCCGTCGAAGACCCAGGCGGCGCCCAGCGCGCCGACCATCCGCCAATGCCAGCGCGACCATGGCAAGCGGTCGAGCCGCGCGGGGATGTCGCTGGTATGGCTGGCGGGCGGCATGGCTGCGTCTGGATTGAGGCCGCGAAGGGCCGATGCCCGCCGCCAGCAAGCGCCGGTCCCGATGCAGGCGGAAGAGGCTGCCCCGGCAAGGCGTGAGCGGCGTCTTCCGTCGGCAGGGGATCCCGCCTACTGCTTCAGATCGAGTTTCTTCATCAGCGCCTTGAACGCCTCGTTCTGCCGCGCGATGTCCGCGGAGAATGCCGGCGTGTCCGCCCAGGCCAGGGTCAGGTTCTGCGACACCAGCGATTTCTGGAAGGCGGGCGTGTCATAGACCTTGCGCGCCACGTCCCGCCACGTGTTCAACGCCTCTTCGGGCGCGCCCTTGGGCAGGCCGATGCCTCGCCAGACGCTGAATTGCAGGTCATGCCCGCGTTCCTTGAAGGTCGGCACTTCGGGCAGCCCTTGCAGGCGTTGCGCCGACATGACGGCCAGCGTCTTCAGCTTGCCGGCCTCCACGTATTGCTTGAGTTCGGCATAGGCGACCGTGGTGGCTTTCACGTCGCCCGCCATGAGCCCCATGATGGCGGGCGAAGAGCCTTGGTAGGGGACGTGGGTGAAGGTGGCGTCTATGCTGTTCGCCAGCGCCGCCGCGGCCAGGTGGGGGATGGTGCCGTTGCCGGCGTTGCTGATCGTGATGGCTTCAGGATTCGCCTTGGCATAGGCGATGAACTCTTCGATCGTGTTCCACGGCGCGTCGGCGCGGACGGTAATGGAGGAGGGGTCGTCCGTGAAGCGCGCCACCGGCTGGAAGTCGTCGATGGTCGCCTTGCCTATGCCCATCAATGGCACGAACAGCATTTCGGGGTTCATCAGCAGGACCTTGTAGCCGTCCGGCTTGCCGGACAGCACATAGGACCAGCCTATGGATCCGCTGGCTCCCGGCTTGTTCAGGACGAAGACGGATTGCGGAAGGTGGTTGCGGGCCTCGTCCGCGACGGCGCGGGCGGTATTGTCGCTGCCGCCGCCCGGTTGGTAGGCGACCACGAGTTCGATCTGCTTGGCCGGATAGGGAGGCGCGGCGGTGGCGCTCGCGACCACGCAAGTCAGGGCCCCCAGTACGAAGTTACGCAAGGTTTTCATGGTGAAGTGATCCACGCAAGGCACCGAATATGTCGACCGTACCGGGGTGCCGTTCCGATATAGCTCAAGAAAGGAAGATCGGCCGGCCCGGCTTCAGCGGGCCAGGCTTTCCAGGTCCGCCAGGGTTTGCTGCGTGATTGCAATGGTCCGTTCGCGCTCCGCGCCTTCCAGGTTCAGGCGCGGCGGCTTCACGGTTTCCGCGGAACCCGTGATGATGTGTTCGGCCAGCTTGATGTGCTGCACCAGCTTCACCACGGTGTCCAGGTGGAACAGGGGGGTGAGGACGCGGTACAGGGCCCGGGCCTTCGGCAGGTCGCCGGCGATGGCCAGGTTCAGCAGTTCGACGGATTCCCCGGGCAGGGCGTTGGCCATGCCGGAGACCCAGGCGGTGACGCCCAAGGCCGCGCTTTCCAGGATCAGGTCGTCCACGCCGCACACCACGTTCAGGCGATCGCCGAAACGGGCGATCAGGTCCGTGACGCGGGTGGTGTCGTACGACTCTTCCTTGATCGCGACGATGGTCGGCTCGCCCATCAATTCCTCGACCGTGTCGGGCGTGAGGTCCACGCCATAGCCGCGCGGGTTGTTGTAGAGCAGGATTTCCAGCCGGGTGGCGCGGGCCACGGTCTGGTAGAACTCGATCGTTTCACGAGCATCCGACTTGTAGGTCAGGGCGGGAAAAACCATCAGGCCGTCGACGCCCAGCTTCTCGGCTTCCTTCGCGAAGGCGACCGCCTTTTCGGTGCTGGTTTCGGCCACGCCGGAAATGATGGGCACGCGCCCCTTGATCGTTTCTTTCGCCGTGCGCAGCACCGTGAGTTTTTCTTCGGGCGACAACTGGGCGTTTTCGCCGACCATGCCCATCATCACCACGCCGCTGACGCCATTGGCGATCAGGCGCTCCAGACCTGCGCGGATGGCGTCCACGTCCAGCGAGAAGTCGGATTTGAGCTTGGTGGTGACGGCGGGGAAAACGCCGGTCCATTGAATCGTCATGATGTTCCTTTGGGAGCGGAGCGCCTGTTGCGGCACCAATATCAGGATAAAGAGTACTTTATATTGGATCCAATAATATTCGGCGAAAAAAAACAGCGCGATTCCGCTGTGCTGCTCTTGCCCTCGGTGGCAAGAGGATCTTGGATCCAATATAATCAAGTTAAACCAAGATCGCAGGCCTTGTCTTTCCGGGTTTTCCCGAAAATTTCATCTCCAGGGGACTCTACATACCCATGCAACCCGGCTCCAGCACAAGAATCGTCAGGAAAACCACGACCGAGTTGGTGCTCGACGCCATGCGCGATCGCATCCTGTCCGGAGAATTTCCTCCCGGTTCGCCGCTGCGGCAGGAATTGCTGGCCGAAGAGCTGGGCGTCAGCCGCATTCCGGTGCGGGAAGCCTTGCGCCTCTTGAGCGCGGAAGGCCTGGTCGACACGATCGCGCACAAGGGCGCCTTCGTTTCCATGCTTTCCAAGGCCGAGGTGCAGGAGTTCTTCGATATCCGCAAGCGTCTGGAACCCTGGATTTTCCGCGAGGCGATTCCGAACCTGTCCGAATCCGATCTCCAGCGTGCCGAACGGCTTGTGCAAGAGATGGATTCGACCGAGCCCGGGCAGTGGGGCGCCCTGAACTGGGAGCTGCACGAAAGCCTGTACCGGGCCGCCGAGCGGCCGGCGGCGCTGAGCGTGGTGCGGGCGCTGCACGAGAAGTCCGAGCGCTATTTCCGCTTCCAGGTGGTCAATGCCCCGATCCGGCAGCAAGCCCATCGGGAACACATGGAACTCATCGAGCTGTGCCGCACGCGCCAGGTCGACAAGGCCGAAGCCATGCTGGAGCGGCACATCAACGACGCGGCAGAGCAGATATTGGCGATCGTGGAACGGCTTTTGGACAGCACGCCGGCCGAGGCGGGCTGACCGGTTCTTCTCCATCGGCGCCTGCCGTGCCGGGCTATTCCGGCACCCGGCCGATCGATGCAAGCGGAAGCTACGCTTCCTGTTCGATGAACGCGGACATCTGCGGCGTGTGCGCCAGGACCAGCTCCGTGGTGCGGCGCAGGTGTTCGGCCAGCAGTTCCGTGGCGCGCACCGTGTCGCGGGCAAGCGTGGCTTCCAGCAGTTCCCGGTGTTCCCGCGCCACGTCCCGCTCGCGATCCGGCCCGGCGCCGGACGTCCGGGACACCGACAGGTGCCGGTAACGCGCGGTCTGGTCGCGCAGCAATTCGGCGATGGCGATCAGCGAGTTCGAGCCGCTGCCGCTGATCAGGGCGGAATGGAAGGCGGAATGCGCCTGTTCCCATTCGAGGTTCAGGCCCGGCCCTTCCTGGGGGCGCATGGCAATCCTGCCCAGCCGGTAGTGCGCGCCGGCAAGGCGTTCCTCCCAGTCCAGGCCGCCTTGGGCGATGGCGCGGCGCAGGGCTTCGCACTCCACATGGATGCGGGTTTCCGTGATGTCGATGAGTTCCGCCGCGGAGACGTCCGCCACGCGAAAGCCGCGCTGATCCTCGGCCACGACAAAGCCGCTGGTGGCCAGGCGCGACAAGGCCTCCCGCAGCGGAATCGCTCCGCTGCCGTAGCGCTCGCACAGATCCTTGATACGCAAACGGGCCCCTGGGGGCAGGTGTCCCGTGATGATGTCTGCGCGAATGTCGTTCGCCAGGGCGGACGCCGCTGTACGGAAGGCTTGAGGGGCGGAGTGCATGCGTGACGATAGCGTTGCCAACTATGAAATTCAATCTGTGCAGGGAAAACCAGAATATATATATTTTTATCAATTAAATATTATTTAACGGAACTAGTAGATTCCTGGAGATCACGTGAAACTGGCTACCATCCAAATCGATGGCCTTCCCTGCGCCGCCGCCCTCGATGGCGGCAGGCTTGCCCTGCTTGCCTCGCCCGGAACCGACCTGGGCGCGCTGCTGCGCCAGGGCCGCACGCTGGCCGATTTCCAGCGCCTGGCGGCCGCCGCCACGAAATTCGTCGACCTCGACCAGGCCGTGTTCCTGTCGCCGTCGATCGAGCCGCCGAAGATTCTCTGCGTGGGCCTGAACTACGCGGACCACACCAAGGAAAGCCCGTACGAACAGCCCGACTACCCCACGCTGTTCCTGCGCGTGGCCACCAGCCTGGGCGCCCATGGGGCCGTGGTGGAGCGTCCCGCCGTCAGCGATACGCTGGACTTCGAGGGCGAGATGGTCGTGGTGCTGGGCAAGGGCGGGCGCCGTATCCCCAAGGAACGCGCGCTCGAACATGTCTTCGGCTACGCGGCGGGCAACGAGATATCGGTGCGCGAGTTCCAGTTCAAGTCGCCGCAATGGACGGTGGGAAAGAACTTCGACGGCACCGGCACGTGGGGGCCCTGCGTGGTCACGGCCGATGAACTTCCCGCAGGCGCGAGCGGGCTCAGGGTCGAAACCCGTCTCAACGGAACCACCGTGCAGTCGGCCAGCACCGCCGACATGCTGTTCGACGTCGCGACCGTGATCTCCACCGTCAGCCAGGCCCTCACGCTGCAGGCCGGGGACATCATTTTCTCCGGTACGCCGGCCGGCGTGGGTTTCGGCCGCACGCCCAAGCTGTACATGAAGGACGGAGACACGGTCGAAGTCGAAATCGAGCGCATCGGCCTGCTGCGCAACACCATCCGCGACGAACCGCGAAGCGCCTAGGCGTTTCCCCGCCCAATCGGATACTCCGGCGCCGTCACCGGCGCCGGCCACACAAGGAAGCCCGGCCATGAAGGGATCTCTTATCCGCATCTTCGTCTGCCTGCAGTCCGCGATCGGCATGTTCGCTTGCGGCGGCGCCCAAGCCGACGCGCCGCCGGTATCCATCGTCGTGCCGCAGCCCGTGGGCAACCCGACGGACGGCGTCGCCCGGAAACTGCAGCCGCTGCTGCAGGCCGCGCTGGGCAGGACCGTCATCGTCGAGAACCAGCCCGGCGCGGGCGGTTCCATCGGCACGCAGCGGGTGTTGAACGCGCCGGCGGACGGACGCATGATGCTGATCGCGTCCCAGACCGAGCCGATCCTGACGCCGGCCACGATGCCGCACGTGAAGTACCGGCCGGAAGACCTGCGGGCGGTGGCGGTGGTCGCGCGCTTGCCCTACATCCTGACCGGGCGCGCTTCGCTGCCCGCAGGCAATCTGGATGAACTGACCCGGCTTGCCCGCGACCAGGGAGACCGAGGGCTGAATTTCGGCCATATCGGGCCGGGATCGATGATCCACCTGCTGGGCGAACAATGGGCGCGGCAAAGCGAGTTCAAGCTCAACCATGTCGTCTATCGCGGCGTGCCGCCGGTGACGCAGGACCTGATGGGCGCGCAGATCGATCTGAGCTTCCTGCCGCTGGGCGGTTCCACGCTGGACCTGATCGAATCGGGCCGGGTGCGGGCCTACGCGACGACCGCCGCGGCGCCGGGTTCCAAGCTGCCGCAGGTCCCGCCGCTGTCGTCCGCGGGCGGCAAGCTGCAGGATTTCGTGTACGGGACCTGGATCGCATTCTTCGTGCCGGCCAAGACCCCGGACGCGACGGTGGCCAGTCTGAACCGCGCGATCGTGGGCGCCATGGAGGACGCCGCCTTTCGCGAATATGTGGTGGCGACCGGCATGGAGCCGGTCGCGCAGAATACGGTCGCGGACATGCGCGACTTCTATGGAACGGAGACGTCCTTGTACCTGGGCCTGGCGAAGGCGATCGGCGTCGAGCAATGAAGGCGGCGCGCGGCCGGGCCGCCATGGAAGGTGGCGCCCGGCGCCGCGGCGTCGTATCTTGGAAATTTTCAAAGTCCGTATGGAGGCGATATGAAGTTGTTCCGCTTTGGTGAGGTCGGCGCGGAGAAGCCGGGCGCGCTGGACGGCAGTGGACGGATGAGGGACGTCTCGCTGCTGATTCCGGACTGGACGCCGGAATGGATGGCGCCCGGGCGCTTGCAGGCCTTGCAGGCCATCGACCTGGAAAAACTGCCCCTGGTCCCCGAGGGCGCGCGCATCGGCGCGCCGCTGGCCGGGATCCGCCAGTTCGTGGCCATCGGCCTGAACTACCGCAAGCACGCCATGGAAGCCGGGATGGAAATCCCCAAGGAACCCGTGGTGTTCACCAAGGCCATTACCTGCATTTCCGGCCCCAACGACGCGGTCGAACTGCCGCCCGACGCGACCGCCGGGGACTGGGAAGTGGAACTGGGCATCGTCATCGGGTCCCAGGCGCGGAAGGTCGGCGAAGCCGACGCGCTGTCCCATGTGGCGGGTTATGTGCTGGCCAATGACGTGTCCGAGCGCGACTGGCAGATCAAGCGCAACGGCCAGTGGGGCAAGGGCAAGAGCTTCGACGGTTTCGGCCCGATCGGGCCGTGGCTGGTGACGGCGGACGAACTGTCGGACCCGCAGAATGTGCCGCTCGAATTGGCCGTCAACGGCCAGACCCGGCAGAAAAGCAATACCGCGGACATGATCTTCCCGGTCGCTTTTATCGTGTCCTACCTGAGCCAGTTCATGACCCTGCTGCCGGGCGACCTGATCATCACGGGCACGCCCGAAGGCGTGGGCCTGGGCATGAAGCCGCCGGTGTTCCTGCGGCGCGGCGACGTCATGACGCTGGAGGGCGGCATTCTCGGAACGCAGCGCCAGCAGGTCGTCTAGGGGCGCGTCGACTTCGCATGCCGCCCATCTTGCCAGGCGGCAGCGTTGCAATTCATAGAAAATCATGGAGACAGGCATGGCCGCAAGTACATCGATGGCTACCGCGCCGTTGCTTGCCGTGCACTCGGTGGACGAGTTCGTATTCAGCGTCCCCGATCTCGAGCAGGCCCGGCATTTCTATACGAGTTTCGGCCTGGACGTGCGCGACGAAGGCGGTTGGCTGGCGCTGTACACGCACGGCCATCCCCAGCGCTGGGCGCGCATCCGGCAGGGGGCGCGCAAGCGGCTGCTGTGGATCAGCATGGGGATCTTCGAGGAAGATGCGCCCCGCTTCGCCGCGCATCTGGACGCGTTGAAGGTGCCGCGCGTCGCCGCGCCGGAAGGCGCCGATCCGGGCGGACTCTGGATCCAGGCGCCCGACGGGCTGGCGTTGCAGCTACGGGTCGCTTCCAAGTCCTCGCCGTCGGCGCCGGGCCCGCAGGAGCACGCGCCGCCGAGCGGCGGAGCGGGGCGCGCGCCGGCCCGCAGCCAGGTGCAGCAGGTAAGGCCGCTGTACCTGTCGCACATCCTGCTGTTCAGCGCCGACGTGCCCAGGGCTTCCCGCTACTATCTCGACGCCCTCGGCCTGCGCATATCGGATACCTCGGGCGAGGCCATCGCCTTCATCCACAGTCCCCACGGCAGCGACCACCACCTGATCGCGCTGGCCAAGTCCAACGGCCTGGGGCTGCATCACAGCAGTTGGTGCGTGCCGTCCGTCGATGCCGTGGGACTGGGCATGGAGCAGATGACCGCCGCGGGCTATGCCGAAGGCTGGGGCGTGGGCCGCCACGTGCTGGGTTCCAACTACTTCCGCTACGTGCGCGATCCCTGGGGCAGCTACGCCGAATATTCGTACGACATCGACTTCATTCCCAAGGGCCACCAATGGCCGGCGGCCGACTACCCGCCGGAAGACTCCCTGTACGTCTGGGGCCCGGCCTTGCCCCGGGACTTCATCACCAACTACGAGCAGGATGCTTGAGCTGGGGTGAGCTGCCCGGGGCATGGCCTGGGCGGCCATGCGCGTCGCATCCGGGCTTTCTGACAGACTCCAGTCCGGCCGATTCAATCCAGCGATATCTTCGCCTGTTTGACGATCTGGGCGAAGTGGGCCGAGTCCGTCTCCTGGGCGCGCGTCACCGCGCTGGCTTCGCCGGCCCAGGGATCGAAGCCGAAGGTCAGGAAGCGTTCGCGCACGGCGGGGGCGGCCAGCGCGGCGGTGATGGCGCCGTTCAGGCGCTGGACGACCTCGGGCGGCGTGCCCTTGGGGGCGAACGCCGCCACCCAGGTCTTGAGCTCGAAGTCGCCGGGGCCGCCGGCTTGCGCCACGGTCGGGACGTCCGGGTAGAGCGCCAGGCGCGACGGCGCCGCCAGGGCCAGCAGCTTGACCCGCTTGGCCTGGTAGAGGTTCTGCACGGTGGCGGCGGTGCCGAAGGCCCAGTCCACTTCGCCGTTCGCCACCGCGGTGTAAAGCTGCGGCAGTTCCTTGAAGGGGACGTGCGTCATGGCGGTGCCGGTCTTCTGCTGCAGCAGGGTGGAGCCGATGTGGGCGACGCTGCCCATGCCCCAGCTACCGTAGGTCAATTGCCCTTGTTTCCGGCGCGCCGCGTCCAGCAGGTCGGATACCGTGTTCCACGGCGAGTTGGCCGATACGACGATGAAGAAGTGGGTGGTGTAGATGGGGGCGACGGCGGTGAAGTCGCGCAAGGGGTCGAAGGGCATCTTGCTGTAGAGATGCGGCTGCAGCGTCATGTGGGTGTTGTCCACGATGGCGACCGAGTAGCCGTCCGGCGCCGAGCGCTTGACTTCGCCGATGGCCAGCCAGCCATTGGCGCCGGGCTTGTTCTCGACGATGAAGGGCTGCTTCCACGCGGCGGTGAGCTGCTCGCCTATCATGCGCGTGACGGCGTCGGGGCCGCTGCCCACGGAGTAGGGCAGGACGGCGCGCACGCTGTGGCTGGGATAGTTCTGCGCCTGGGCGCCGAAGCTGTGGGCGGCCAGCGCCAGGGCGGCCAGGATCAGGGTTTTTTTCATGTCTCCTCCATATTCCATGGATGGTTTTATCGGACGGCCAGGCCGTCCTCGTTGTGCGCGGCCATGCCGCTGCGGGCTTCGTAGGCCGCGGTAAAGGCGGGGTCGCGCTGGCGCAGGTCGTCGTGGCTGACCTGGCCGGTGCGCCGCATGTAGTCGTAGGCGAAGGAAACGGGATCCAGGTGCATCTTGCCGGCCACGTTCTCGTACCAGTCCAGGCTGCGCGAGGCGGCCGCCTGGAAACTGGCCGAAGCCGGCCGCCGCCCCGATTCGAATACGGCGAAAGCGGCGCGCGCGTCGGACGGGTGCTGGACCAGGCCCTGGTGCAGGGCGATGGCGTCCTGCATGGCCATGCGGGTGCCTGAACCCAGCGAGAAGTGCACGGTGCGCAAGGCGTCGCCCAGCAGCACGATATTGCGGTGCGACCATTTCTCGTTGCGCACGATGTTGGCCTCGAACCAGAGCGAGCGGTTGCCCAGCAGTTCGTTGGCGCCCAGGTCGGGCCGGAAGACGTCGGCGCAGTACCGGCGGCTGGCTTCTTCGCCGGCGCTGTCCAGGCCGGCGCGGCGCCAGGTGTCGGGGTCGACCTCCACCAGGAAGGTGCTCAGTTCCGGGCTGTACTGGTAGCTGTGCGCGATGAAGATGCCGTGCTCGGCCTGGCGGAAGATCAGCGAGACGGGATGAAAGCGCTGGCGCGTGCCATACCAGGCGAACTTGTTGCGGCGCCGTTCGTAGCTGGGCTGGAAGTGTTCGGCGAACTGTTTGCGCACGGCGCTGTTGGAGCCGTCGGCGGCAACCACCATATCCACCGTTTCCGCCAGGCTCGATACATCTTCGATGCGGCGGTCGTAGGCAATGCGCACGCCGGCTTTCAGACAGGCTTGCTCCAGCACCCGCAGCATGTCGAGCCGGGCGGTGCGCGAGAAGTGGTTGCCCTGCACCTGGACGCGCTCGCCCCGGTGCACGATCTCCATGTAGTCGCAGCGTTCGTGGTGGGCGACGAAGGCCTGGAAGAAATCCGGGTCGGCTTCGCGCAGAAAGGCCAGGCCGATGTCGGAGAACACCACGCCCCAGCCGTAGGTGGCGCCCTGGGGATTCTGTTCGTAGACCTGGATGTCGTGGCTGGGGTCGTGTTTTTTCGCCAATAGCGAAAAATAGAGGCCGGCGGGGCCGGCCCCGATGACGGCGATCTTCATGGTTCAGGGCTCCTGGGTAGGGGCGGCCTGCGCGCAGGCTGCCTGGTAGGCGAGCAGGGCGTCGCGCATGGCGGCTGGAATGGGGATGGCGCGGCGTTCGCCGCGCGCCACGCAGATGGGCGACAGCCGGGCGTCGAAGGCCGGCCGGCCGCGCGCGCTGCCGGCGATGTGCAGGGTGTAGCTGCGTTCGCCGATGCGTTCCACGCGCACGGTCATGTCGAATTCTTCGTCGGGCCAGAGCGAGGCCTGGAAGTCGAAGGAGAGCGCGCGAGTGGGTGTGCCGAAACCGTGCTCGTCTTTCAGGCGTTGCGGCGTGCCGCCCAGGATCCGGCCGTAGAACAGTTCGGCGGCCGATATCACGTATTCGCTGAAGGTGACGGTGTAGACCACGCCTGCGGGGTCGCAGTCGCCCCATTTGACGCGCCGGCGGATGACGAAAGGCGTGTCGCTCAGCACGTATTCGGTTGCGATCATGTGGGGTCTCCCGCCGCCTTGGCGGCTTCTTCGTTCAGCATTTCCGCGACCATCCTGCGCAGCGCCGCCTTGTCCAGCTTGCCGACCTTGGTGACCGGGAAGGCTTCCACGGTTTCGATGCGTTCGGGGCACTTGTATTTCGCCAGGCCCTGCGCCACCAGGTAGTCGAGCAATTCCGCGACGGAAGGGGCGGACCGGCCCGGGCGCGGGATGATGAAGATGCAGCCCTTCTCGCCGTAGAAGGGATCGGGCATGGCGACCAGGCGTGCCTCGGAAACCGCGGGATGGGCGCTGACCAGCGCCTCGACCTCTTCGCAGCCGATCTTTTCCCCGCCCCGGTTGATGTTGTCGCGCAGGCGGCCTTCGAAGGTGTAATAGACCTCGCCGTCATGGACGTGCGCGCTCATCATGTCGCCGGTGCGGTAGAAGCCGTCGGACGTATAGGCTTCGGCATTCGCCTGCGGCGCGTCGAAGAACCCCGGCAGGGTGGCGGGGCCGCGAAAGCAGAGCTCGCCCATTTCTCCCGGGGCCACGGGCGTTTCGCTGCCCGGCGCCAGCAGGCGGATCTCGTCCTCGGCCGCTCCCGAGCGGCCCTGGGTCTTGTGGCGCACCGGCGCGGGGGCGCTGGCCGGCGATCCCATCAGCAGGCCCTCGGTGATGCCGAACAGATTGGAGCAGGGCACCCGCAGGTGGGCCTCCAGGCGGTCCGCGGCGCTCATGGTGGTGAACAGCCGCAGGCTGGACAGGTCGTGCCGGGCCAGGTCTCCGTAGGCCATGAGCTGGGGCGCGATGGGACCGATGGAAATCGCGCGCGTGACGCGCAGTTCCTCGATCAGCTCCAGCATGCGCGGCACGTCCACATGGGGCATGAGCACGGCGGACAGGCCCATCAGGACGAGGGGCATCAGCACGTAGACCTGCGCGGCGTTGTGCAGCAGCGGCAGCGCCCAGATGATGCGGTCGTCCTCCCGCGTCTCGTAGCGCCGGGCGCAGGCCAGCGCATGGGCCAGGTATTCGGCGTGAAAGCGCGGGATGATCTTGGGCACGCCGGTCGTTCCGCCCGAGAGCTGGAAAGCCAGTACGTCTTCGCAGCCGGGTTCGCAGCCGGCCAGCCGGGCGCGGGCGCGCGCCAGCGGCACGGAGTCGATCAGCGCCTGCAGCGGCCGTCCGGGGCCCTCGGGGCCGCGCGCGACGATCAGGTGTTCGAGCCCGGGGTGGGCCTGCATCATCCGGGCGGCGAACTGCACCAGGTCGAAGCGCTTGCTGAAGTCGGCCTGGACAAAGTAGCCGCGCGCGCCCGACTGGCGCACCAACTGGCCGATCTCCAGTTCGCGGTGCTGGGGCAGGGAGCACACGGGGACGATGCCGGCCTTGTAGCAGGCAAGCAGCGCAAGCGCGGTTTCCAGCGTCGTGCCCATCTGGAAGATCGCGCGGTCGCCGGGAGCCAGGCCGAGGTCCAGCAAGGCCGCCGCCAGCCTTTCGCTGCGGGCGTCCAGCTCGGCGAAATCCAGGCTGCCCTCGGCGGTAATGATGGCGGTCCGGCCGCCGCAGCGCGCTGCCGTGGCGCGCAGGGCCTGTCCCACGGTCAACGGTTGCCATGCGCCGTTGGCCAGGTAGGCGCGCGCCCGTTCTTCGGGGTGGTATATGACGCCCTCTATGGGGTAGCGAATATCTCGCATTACTGTCTCCTCCTGCCCCGGCTCAGGCCGCTGCGGGCTCGATCCTGACGCGGTCTCGGTCCAGCACGGTGATGGTGCCGTTCACCCCGCCGGTGAACAGCCCATACCAGACGGCCGGCTTCAGGCCCAGCGTCTTGCGGCGGAACTCCAGCGGCCCGGCGCCCTGTATGCAATCGAAGTGTTCGCCGGCCGTCACGGCGCAGTCCTCGCGCTGTTCGGCGTCGCGCACCAGGGGCGCGAATTCCTCCACGCGGGGAACGAAGATGCGCACTCCGGGACGGGCTGCGTCCGCCATCCCCTCCTCGAGCAGGGCGGCCTTGCGCGTCCAGATGTCGTCGATGTGGACGACGCGGCCTCCCGCCGCGCGGGCCTCGTCCTCGGCCTGCATGGCGGCTCGCAGGGTCAGGTCCGCGTCCAGCGCGTCGATCTCGCCCAGGGGGCGCAGCTTGCGTGTGAATTCGATGAAGTACCCGTTGGGATCGCGCACGTAGATGGACTCGATCACTTCGTGGCGGGTTTCGACGGAGACTTCCAGCCCGGCGTCCTCGAGTTTCTTTTTCCAGGCCTTGAGTTCGTCTTCGCTTTGCACCAGCCAGGCGGTGTGCGTGGCGTCGCGCACATGGTCGTCGGGCAGCGGCCGCATGCGCTGGCGTCCGTCCATGGAAGGCGGCTCTTCGGATCCCAGGTAATAGAAGAACGCGATGGTGCTGCCCTGGCCGCTGTCGAAGAAAAAGTGCAGGAAGTCGGGGTGGGTCTCGGGGCCCCAGCCGCGCGCGGAAATGACGTGGACCAGGGGCAGCCCGAGGATGTCGCGGTAGAAGGCCACGGTGTCGCGCAAGCGCCAGGTGGGGCGGGCGGTGTGGTCCACCCCATGCAGCCTCAGCGGCGTGGTTTGGGAAGAAGTCATGCGGCTACTCCGTTTTGCGGGGATTACAGGAAGCGTTGTTGCAGCCAGGCGGCCAGTTCGCGGCCGGCGCGGTAGCGCCCCGGCTCTTCGCCGGCTTGCAGCGCGCGGCCGTGATGGTCGCCGCGTATGCGCAGGTGCTGTTTGTCCTGCGCCGCGATCGCGTCGCGGATGGCGCGGACGTCGGCGGGAAAACAGGCCTGGTCGCCGGTGTATTCGATCAGCAGCGTGGGCTGGACGATGGCGGGCGCGGTGGCGGCCAGGGCTGCGTTGGAGGAAAGCCCGGACCAGGTGGAAAGCCAGCTTTCCGGCGTGCAAAAGCGCGCGAAGCCCACGGCGCCGAAGTTGGAGGCATACGGGTCCTTGCCCCAGAGCGAGCCGGGATGGCGGTCGGAGGGATCCATGCCCAGGTCCAGGCAGCGCAGGTCCGCGTCGGTGCGCCACACGGTAAGAACGGGCGTGTGGGCGGCCTGGCGGCGCCGCGCCGCCGAGGTGTCCGAGCCGCTCTTGACTTGTTCGCGCGCTTGCAGGCGGGTGGCGATCATCCCGCGCGCCACGGCGTCCAGGCGGGCGACGCGCGCCTGCTGCGCCGCGCGATAGCGCGCAACGAACTCCGGCGCATAGCGCGCTTCTCCCTTGGGCCGGTAGCCGTTGTCCGGATCCAGCGGGTCCAGTTCCTGTACGACCGAGAGCGCGTCGTTTTCGTCCGCCACCGATGGGTCGATGCAATTCATGAGCAGGGCGCCCTGGCCGGGGTGCGGGCCGACCAGCACCATGCCCTGCACCGGCGGCATGTCCAGCCCGTCCAGGCCGGTGGGCTTGCCGCCCGGCGTCCTGGCGATGCGCTCCCCGGCGGGCAGCGCGGCCTGCTGGGCGTAAAGCCCGTACAGGCCCGCGCCGCCGGAGTTGCCCAGCAGGACGATGTTGGCGTAGCCCTGTTCCCGCAGGAAGCGCATGCCCGCCGCGACGTCCTGCAGGGCGATCTCGTGCTCCAGCCGCAGATCGTTGCCCACCGAGCGCGCGCCCTGCGACCAGGCGGCGCAGCCGGCCGCGACGATGTCGGGGATCAGGTAATGGCAGGCCATGAACTCGCGCGGATGCATGACGCAGACCACGGTGTCGGGCCGCTTGCCCGCCGGCAGATAGAGCGAACCCGAGGTCGCCGCGCCGTCGGCCGTGCGCAATACGACGTTGCGCGTGGTGGCGCCGGGAGGAAGGTCGCGGGGGTTCCAGTCGGTGTTCAGAAAGCCCGCGGTGACCGGGCCTGAGGAAATTTCGGATGCCACGTCTGTCTCCTGTCCAGGCTGAAGATCGCCTGTTTCGTCGTATTAGACGAATATTCGACGTTAGTGTCAATTAAAGTTAGTTATTTGACGTGAACGTCAATTCCAGGAAAATAAAGGCTGGGCCGGACCCGGGGCGCCAGGTAGTCTGTCCCCGTATGGCCGCCAAAGGACATCGCAACCGTGAACGACACATCCACCAAGGCCAGCCTGAAAGGCGAGGCGCTGCGCAGCGCCATCCTCGACGTGGCGGCCAAGCTGTTTATCGAGAAAGGCTCGGGCGGCACCAGCATGCAGGACATCGCCGAAGCCCTGGGGCTGAGCCGCACCGCCGTGTACTACTACTTCAAGAGCAAGGACGCGATCCAGCGCGCCTTGACGGAAGAAGTCCTCAGTTCCGCGCGCAAGCTTGCCGGCGACACGGTGGCCCGGGACGATCTCGATCCGGTAAGCGCCCTGCGCGCCCTGGTGGCGCAGCACGCCGATCTCATCCTGTCGCGGCCGGCCGAGTTCCGGGTGGCCGACCGCACCGAGGCCGACATGACGCCGAAGCAGCGCGCATCGGTCCAGAGCGCGCGCCGCAACGTGCTGGACAACTTCAGCAGCGTGATCGAACGCGGCGTCAGGGAAGGGCAGTTCCGCATGGTCGATCCGCATGTGGCCGCCTTCAGCCTGATCGGCATGTGCAACTGGTCGGCCTGGTGGTACAAGCCCAGCGGGCGTCTCAGCCGCGCGGAAGTCGCCGGCATCATGGCCGACATGGCCGTCAATGCATTGCTGCGCGAAGAGGTCCGGCGCATGCGGGCCGGCGACGTGAAGGAGTCGTTGCGCCTGGTGCGCGAAGACCTGGATTACCTGGAAAAAATCGTGTTGTCCGCCGGCAGTTGACGCGTCAGCCGGCGTCCTGCGAGGACTGCGCCCGGGCATGCGCATGCCCCGCCGCTTCCAGCCCGGCCAGCGCGAATCGCCAGAAATGCTCCACCACCTCTTCGTGAGGCATCTTCAGGATCGCCTGCGCGGGAGTGGGTATGTCGCGCTTGCCGACCTGCAGCAGCAGGCAGGGAGCCATGACGCTGAGCAGGCAGCGCAGCAGGGCGGGGTCCTGCGCGGGAATGCCGGTGATTTCGCTCAGGATGGCCGCGACGAGCGAGGCTTTCATCGGCACGACGGACTGGAACAGCGTCTGGATATGGGAGGAGGGCGCGAGGAATTCCGCCGTGAGGACCGCCGAATGCCAGCCTTCCGCGCCGCTTGCCGCATTCCGGATCATATGGTCGATCAAGGCCCTGAGCTTGTCCGCTGCGGGCACCGGGCTTTCGACGAGCTGCCGCAGGTCGGCCACGTCCACCACCCGGCGGTGCGCCTCGTCCAGGACGGCCTGGTACAGCCCGCTGCGGCTGCCGAAATGGTAGTTGATCGAAGCCAGATCGACCTCCGCCTGCGCGGCGATGGCCTTGCTGGTGGTGTCGGCATACCCCTTGCCGGCGAACAGTTCGCCTGCGGCTTCGAGTATCCGTGCGCGGGTCGCCTCGCCATCAGTGCGTAGCGTGCGGGAAGCTTTCCTCATCGATCTGACGTTCCTGCGGGTAGGTGTGACGCGGCAATTTTGCTTGATCTTGATTTTAAATTCAATTTAAATTTAGAATTCGGCATAGGCTTGATTCCGCCTGACCTTGAAACCCATGGAATATCGACCATGAAGAAGCCCCTTATTCTCCTTGCGGCCATCGCGGCCCTGACCCTTGTTGCGTGGGGGGCGTGGCATTACAGCCATCGCGACGGCGACGGCGCGCTGGTGCTGCACGGCAACGTGGACATCCGGCAGATTTCCCTGGCTTTCGACGGCAACGGCCGCGTCCAGGAACTGCGCGCGGAGGAAGGGGACCGCGTCAAGGCCGGCGCGCTGCTGGCCGTGCTGGACACGCAGACGCTGGCCCTGCAAGCCGAGGAGGCCGAGGCGCAGATCGAAGTGCAGCAACAGACGCTGCTGCGCCTGCGCAATGGCTCGCGTCCGCAGGAGATCGCCCAGGCCCGCAGCCGCCTGCTTGCCGCGCAGGCCGACGCGGTGCGCGCCGAGCAGGACCTGAAGCGCCTGCGCGGCATCTCGGCCAATACGCAAGGGCGCGGCGTCAGCGTCCAGGACATGGACCGCGCGAAGAGCGCCGCGCAGGTCGCCCTGGCGCAGGTCGCGGAACAGCGCGAGGCCCTGCGCCTGACGGAAGAAGGGCCGCGCAAGGAAGACATCGCCGGCGCCGAAGCCCAGCTCAAGGCGTCCCGGGCGCAACTGGCGCTGCTGCAGCATCAGATCTCCCTGGGCCTGCTCACCGCGCCGGCCGATGCGGTCGTGCGCTCCCGCCTGCTGGAGCCCGGCGACATGGCCTCGGCCCAGCGCCCGGTCTACGCGCTGGCGCTGACCCAGCCGAAGTGGGTGCGCGTCTACGTCGGCGAGCCCAGCCTGGGCAAGGTCAAGCCCGGCATGGCGGCTCGCGTCTACACCGACAGCCATCCCGACCAGCCCATCGACGGCAAGGTCGGCTATATCTCGTCGGTCGCCGAGTTCACGCCCAAGTCGGTGCAGTCCGAGGAGTTGCGCACCAGCCTGGTCTACGAGGTCCGGGTGCTGGTCGACGATCCGCAGGACGCGCTGCGCCTGGGGCAGCCGGCGACGGTGCGCATGGCGGTGGGCGCGGCGCAATGAACGGCACGAGCGCCACGGTAGTCGCGGACGGCCTGCGCAAGACCTTCGAGGCGCCGGGCGGCGGTCCGCTGCATGCGATCGACGCGGTGTCGCTGCAGGTGCGTCCGGGCGAACTGACTGCGCTGGTCGGCCCGGACGGCGCGGGCAAGACCACGCTGCTGCGCATGGTGGCGGGCCTGCTGAAGCCCGACGCGGGCAGCCTGCAGGTGCTGGGCATGGACGTGGCGCGCAATCCGCAGGCGGTGCAGGACCGCATCAGCTACATGCCGCAGCGCTTCGGCCTGTACGAAGACCTGAGCGTCCAGGAAAACCTGGACCTGTACGCCGACCTGCATGGCGTGCCGCAGGAAATGCGGCGCGAGCGTTTCGCGCGCATGCTGGAAATGACCGACATGGCGCGCTTCACGTCCCGTCCGGCGGGCAAGCTGTCCGGCGGCATGAAGCAGAAGCTGGGCCTGGCCTGCACGCTGGTGCGCTCGCCGGACCTGCTGCTGCTGGACGAACCCAGCGTCGGCGTCGATCCGCTGTCGCGGCGCGACCTCTGGAAAATCGTCCAGCAGTTGATCGACGACGAGAACCTGAGCGTGATCGTCAGCACCGCCTACATGGACGAGGCCGAGCGCTGCGCCCGGGTGTTCGTGATGCACCAAGGCCGCCTGCTGGCCGAGGGGACGCCCGCCGCGCTGACCGGGCAGGCGCGCGGCCTCACCTATACCGCGACGCCGCCGGCCGGCGTGCCGGCCCGCGACCTGCAGGCGCGGCTGATCGACGACGATGAACTGATCGTCGATGCCGTGCCCAAGGGAGGCGCGGTGCGCTTCATCAGCCAGCCGGACGCGGATGGGCCGGCGCTCGACCGGCTGCTCGGGGGCGTCGAACGCCATGCGCGGCCCGAGGAACTGGAAGACGCGTTCATGATGATGTTGCGCCAGCACCGGGACGCGGCCGAATCGACGCCGCAGGTGGAGGCCGCGGCGCCGAACGGGCCTGCCAGGGAAAACGGCGCCGGACCCGTGATCGTGGTGCGCGACCTGGTGCGCAAATTCGGCGACTTCACCGCGGTGGCCAGCACCTCCTTCGAGGTCGCCCGCGGCGAAATCTTCGGCCTGCTGGGTCCCAACGGCGCAGGCAAGACCACGACCTTCCGCATGCTGTGCGGGCTGTTGCCCGCCACCAGCGGCCATCTGGAAGTCGCCGGCCTCAACCTGCGCACGGCGCGGGCCCAGGCCCGCGGCCGCATCGGGTACGTATCGCAGAAGTTCGCGCTGTACGGCAACCTGACGGTGCGCGAGAACCTGGAGTTCTTCGGCGGCGCCTATGGCCTGCGCGGCCAGGCGCTGCGCGCGCGGGTGGCCGCGATGGTCGAGCAGTTCGGCCTGGAGCCGAAGGCCCCCAGCGGCCAGCTTCCCGGCGGCTACAAGCAACGGCTGGCGATGGCCGCCGGCCTGCTGCACCAGCCTGAAATCCTGTTCCTCGACGAACCCACCAGCGGCATCGATCCCCTGGCGCGGCGCGCCTTCTGGCGCATCATCACGGCGCTTGCGCAAGGCGGCGTCACCATCATCATCACCACCCACTTCATGGAAGAGGCGGAGTACTGCGACCGCATCGCCATCCAGGACGCCGGCAGGATGCTGGCCCTGGGCACGCCGCAGCAGGTGCGCGAACAGGCCGGCGGAGACGGCGTCATGGACATGAACACGGCTTTCATCGCCATCGTCGAACAGGGCCGCGCCCAGAGCCGGCAGTCCGCCCAGGGAGGCCGGGCATGAAGGCCTCCGGCTCGGTCATGCGCTTCCTCGCCCTGCTGCACAAGGAAGTGCGGCAGATGCTGCGCGACAAGAGCAATATGGCCGTGGGCCTGCTGCTGCCCGTCGCGCTGATACTGCTGTTCGGCTACGGCCTGTCGTTCGACGTGAAGCACGCGCCGATCGCCGTCGTCATGGAGGACAGCTCGCCCATGGCGCGCGACGTCGCCCAGGGATTGCAGGGCACGTTCTACCTGGCGCCCGTCTGGAGCGCCAGCATGGCCGACGCCGAGGCGCGCATGCGCGCGGGCGAGATCGACGGCATCGTCCGCATTCCCTCGGATTTCTCGCGCCGCTTCGCGGCGGGCGACGCCCGCCTCCAGCTCGTGCTCAACGGCGTCAACTCCACCACCGCGCAAACGCTGGAGGGCTACGTCAACGGCGCCATCGGCATCTGGGCGCAGCGTCAGGCCGACCGCGCCGGCAACAAGCCGCCCGCAAGCGCCGGTGTCGAGGTCGTGCAGCGCATCTGGTTCAACGAGGAGAGCAACAGCACCTGGTACCTGGTGCCGGGCCTGGTCGTGCTGGTCCTGACGCTGATCGGGGCGTTTCTCACCTCGTTGCTGATCGCCCGCGAATGGGAGCGCGGCACGCTGGAATCGCTCTTCGTGACACCGGTCCGGCCGACGGAGCTGGTGCTGTCCAAGATCGCGCCCTATCTCGTGATCGGCGCCATCGACCTGTTCCTGTGCCTGCTGGCGGCCAAGTTCCTTTTCGCGGTACCGATACGCGGTTCGCTGGTGGTCATCTTCCTGGTCTCGATGCTGTACCTCACGGTTTCGCTGCTGCTGGGGCTGTTCATCTCGGGCGCCACCCGCAACCAGTTCCAGGCCAGCCAGGTGGCGCTGCTGACCAGCTTCCTGCCGGCGATGATGCTCTCGGGCTTCGTGTTCGACCTGCGCAACGTGCCGGTGGCCGTGCAGGTGATCAGCAACTTGCTGCCCGCCACCCATTTCATGGGCCTGGTCAAGACCCTGTTCCTGGCGGGCAATGACTGGCCCGGCGTCCTGCGCAGTTCCCTGATCCTGGCCGCATACGCGGCGGTCCTGGTCTGGGCGACGCGGCGCACGCTGCGCAAAACACTGGATTGATGCCCATGGCTGCCCTTATCGCCTCCCTTGCGCAGATCGGCGCGCTGATCGTCAAAGAGCTGCTTGCGCTGGCCAAAGAGCCTTCCACCCGCATCATTCTTTTCGCGCCCGCGCTGATGCAGGCGCTGCTGTTCGGCTACGGCGCCACCTACGATCTCAACCACGCGCCTTACGCGGTGCTGGACCAGAGCCGCAGCGCGGCCTCGGTGGAACTGCTGGCGCGGCTGGACGGCACCGGCGTGTTCGAGCGCAAGGCCACGCTGGCCTCGGCGGACCAGATTGCGGAGCAGATCGATACGGGGAACGTCCTGATGGCGATCAGCATCCCGCCCGATTTCCAGGACAGGCTGGCCGCCAGCCAGCGCGCGCCGGTGCAGATCGTCCTCGACGGCCGCAATTCCTCGACCGCCGGGCTCGCGGGCAGCTACGTCGCGGCCATCGTGGCGGACTACAACGCCGCCCTGGGCGGCGCCGCGCAAGGCGTGGCCATCGAGCGGCGCGCCTGGTTCAATCCCAACCTGGAGTCGCGCTGGAACCTGATGCCCGGCCTGATCGCGGCGCTGAGCATGATCCAGACCTTGCTGCTGGCGGCGCTGTCGGTCGCTCGCGAGCGCGAGCAGGGCACTTTCGACCAGTTGCTGGTGACGCCGTTGACGCCCATGCAGATCCTGATCGGCAAGGCGCTGCCGGCCATCGTGGTGGGACTGCTGCAGTCCACCATCATTTTCCTCATCATCCGGTTCTGGTTCCAGGTGCCGATGAACGGCTCGGTGGGGCTGCTCTACCTGGGACTGCTCACTTTCAATATCGCGGTGGTGGGCGTGGGCCTGTCGATCTCGGCGCTTGCCGTGACGATGCAGCAGGCCATGCTCTACACCTTTCTGGTGATCATGCCCCTGATGCTGTTGTCCGGCCTGCTCACGCCGGTGCGCAACATGCCCGAGGCGCTGCAGATCGCCACCTACGTCAATCCGCTGCGCTTCGGCATGAACATCGTGCGCGGCGTCTATCTCGAAGGCGCCGGCCTGGCCCAGATCGGCCACGACTTCATTCCCTTGCTGGCGCTGGCCGCTGTCACCCTGCCTCTGGCGGCCTGGCTGTTCCGCAACCGCATGTCCTGATCCTTGGTGCCGTCATGTCCGATTCCCATCGCTATTCCCATCACTCACTGCGTTCCGGCCTGGCCTGCGCCGCGCTGGCCCTGGCGCTGGCCGGATGCGCGGTGGGGCCGGACTTCGTCCCGCCTTCCCCGGCCGCGCCCGACGACTGGACGAGCTGGAGCAGCGCCGACGAGACGCTGCGCCTGCACGGCGGCGTCGATGCGCCGCTGCCGCCGCGCTGGTGGCAGGCCTTCGGCGACCCCGTGCTGGACCGGCTGGAACAGCGCGCTTTCGCGGCCAGCCCGGACCTGAAGACCGCCGCACTGCGCTTCGCGCAGGCGCGCGTGCAGCGCAGTACGGTGGCCGCCCAGCGCGGGCCCGAGGTCGACGCGGCCGGCAGCGTCAACCGGCAGCGCCAGAGCGAGTACAGCGCCGGGACCCGGATGATCGATGCCATCAGCGACGACCGCGATACCCTGGCGAAGGTGCTGAGCGAACCGTTCACGCTCTACCAGGCCGGATTCGACGCATCATGGGAACTCGACCTGTGGGGACGCGTGAGCCGTTCCATCGAGGCGGCCGACGCCGACGTGAGCAACCAGGCGGCGCTGCTCGACCTGGCCCGGCTGAGCCTGGCCAGCGACGTGGCGGGCAACTACTTCGAACTGCGCACCACCCAGCGCCAGATCCGGCTGGCGCGGGAGGACATCGCGGCCCTGGAGGACCGCACGCAGATCCTGGCCGCGCGCGCGAAGGGCGGCGCCATCGATCATCTGGACCTGGAGCAGCAGCGCGCCGAGCTGGCCGCGATCAAGGCCCAGCTTCCCGGCCTGCTGGCCCAGGAAGGCGCGAGCCTCAACCAGATTGCCGTGCTGCTGGGTGAACGGCCGGGCGCCCTGCGCGACGAACTATCGGCCCAAGCCGTGGAAAACCGCGCCGCCTTGCCCGACCTGGCGCTGGGACTGCCGTCGGAGCTTGCGCTGCGCCGCCCCGACATCCGCGCGGCCGAAGCCCGCTTGCATCGCAGCGTCGCCAACATCGGAGTCGCCCGGGCCGACCTGTATCCAAGCATCCGCCTGGGCGCCCAGTTCGGCTACGAGTCCTATGTGAGCGGCGAATTCTTCGACTGGGGCAGCCGCAACTGGTCGATCGGGCCCAGCCTGAACCTGCCCCTGTTCGACGGCGGCCGTCGCCGCAGCGTGGTGCAGTTGCGCGAACTGGAACAGCAGGAGGCCGCGGTGAATTACCAGCAGACCGTGCTCAAGGCCTGGCAGGAGATCGACGATGCGCTCAGCGCCTACGCGGCGGAGCAGCAGCAGGCGGCGCAGCTTGGGCAGCGGGTGCGCAGCGCCGGCGTGGCCTATTCATTGGCCCAGGCGCGCTACGAAGGCGGCACCGTGGACTTCATCGCCGTCCTGGACAGCCAGCGCAGCTTTCTGCAGGCCCGCCGCGACCTGGCGGCCAGCGTAGGGCGGCTGAATACGCGCTACGTGACGATCAACAAAGCCATCGGCAATGTGCCGCGGGAAGCGGGCGGGCAGCCGGGGGAAGCCGCCAGTATGTAATGCAAAGTCTCCGCGCCCCGGCCGGCCCGCGTTGCGCGCGCCGTGCTTTTGCATTAAATTTGCAAATCATTCTCATTTAGAAATGACGGCGCGGAGGGATGGTGGGCACTGATACGGGTGTACAGCAGCAATTTCACTTGCTGTACCGTGATCATCATTCCTGGCTGTTCGGCTGGCTGCGCAAGCGGATGGGCTGCACCCACCATGCCGCCGACCTTGCGCACGACACCTTCGAGCGCCTGCTGTCCTCTCGCGACGCGCTGTTGGGCCAGCCGCTGGCGCTGCAAGAACCGCGCGCCTACCTGACCACCACGGCCAAGCGCCTGCTGATCGACCGGGCCCGGCGCGAGGTGCTCGAGCGGACCTACCTGGCCGAACTCGAACGGGCGGCCCAGGATCTGCCCCAGTATCCTTCCCCCGAGCAACTGCTGATCGCGGTGCAGGCATTGGACCAGATCTGCCTGGCCCTGGAAGGCGTGTCGGCCAAGGCCCGGGCGGCCTTCCTGCTGCATTACCTGGAAGGCCATACCCACGCCCATGTCGCCGCGCAGTTGGGCGTGTCGACCAAAATGGTGCAGAAGTACCTGGTCCAGGTGCTGCTGCACTGCCATCAGCGGCTGCCCTGATCCATGGCCGCGCCATCCTCCAGCACGATCGCGGCGCAGGCCGCCGAATGGATCGTACGGCTGTCCTGTGACGACGCCGCCGAACGCGTGGCGGCCCGCCGCGACTTCGACGCCTGGAAGGCGGCGGACCGGCGCCATGCCGCCGCCGCGGCGGGCATGGAGCACCTGCTGCTTCAGGTCGAATCGGTCCGCGCCAACGGGGCGGGCGAGCCCGGCAGCGCCGCGCTGGCCGCCGCGCTGGATGCGCGCGGCAAGCGCGGCCGCCTCAAGACGTATGCGGCCGCCGTGCTGCTGGCCTGCACCCTGGCCGCGCCCGGCTGGCTGGCCCTGCAGGCGTATCCGCCTGCAGGGCTGATGGCCGACCTGCGCGCCGGCACGGGGCAATGGAAAACGCAGGTCCTGGACGACGGCACCCGCATCAGCATCAACAGCGGCACGGCCGTGAACCTGCGCTACGACGCCCGGCGCCGCGCCCTGGAATTGGTCCAGGGCGAGATCCTGGTCGAAGTCGCCAAGGACGCCGCGCGGCCCTTCCTGGTGGAGACCCGCGACGGCAGCATGCGCGCCCTGGGCACGAAGTTCCTCGTCAGCCGCGAAGACGGCGCCACGCGCCTGAGCGTGCTGGAATCCCGCGTGTCGGTACAGACCGATGCGCAGCGCCGCAGCGGATCGCGGGAATCCATCGTGGTCGAGGCCGGCCACGCCGTGCGGATCCGCCCGGACGGCACCGATCCCATCGTGGCGATCGATTCCGGCCAGATCGAGGCGGGCTGGCAGCAGCACCGGCTGTTCGTGCACGACCGGCCGCTGGCCGAGGTGCTGGACACGCTGGCGCGCCACCGCCGCGGCCTGATCCAGTACGACGCCCAGGCCATCGCCGGCATGCGCATTTCGGCCGTGCTGCCGCTGGACGACACGGACCGGGCCATGCAACTGCTGGCCGCCAACCTGCCCGGCCTGCGGGTGCGCAGCTTCACGCCCTACCTGCTGCGGGTGGATTTCGCGCCCGCCCATTGATCGCGGCGGAATTTTTTTCCCGCGGCGGTTCCAGTTTTGGATTCTCGTTCGTCAAACAAGAAGAAACAACGAACAGGAATTCCCGACATGACCTCGTCACGCACCGCCGCGCAGCCTGCCCGCGGCCGCCTTCCCTTTATGCTCCGCCACCTGCCGCTGGCCGTCGCCTTCGCGCTCGCGGCCCTGCATCCGCACGCCGTCCGCGCCCAGGCGGGCGCCGGCCAGGCCGCGGTGCAGTACGAGATCCCGGCCGGTCCGCTGGCGCCCGCCCTGAGCCGCTACGCGCAGTTGTCGGGCGCGGACATCGTGGTGGACACGCGCAGCCTGCAAGGCCTGACCACGCAGGGGCTGCAGGGCAGCCATACCGTGACGGAAGGCTTCGCCATCCTGCTGCGCGGCACGGGATACCGCGCCAGCCGGACCGCCGCCGGCTACGTCATCGAACCCGAACCGCGCAACAGCGCGGTCACGCTGGAACCCGTGCGCGTGGACGGCGATGCCTGGCGCAACGCCACGACCGACGGCATCGATTCCTACGCCGCGCGCGCCGTCACGATCACCAAGGACGCCCAGAGCCTGCGCGAGATCCCGCAGTCGGTATCGGTCATGACGCGCCAGCAGATGGACGACCAGGGCCTGACCACGGTTGCCGAGGCCATGAGCTACGTCACGGGCCTGACGCCTTCCGATTACGAGAACACCGAGAAATTCAATGCCCGCGGCTTCTCCACCAGCGCGCAGTACGATGGCATGCCCCAGCAGGACACCATGGCCCACATGGACCTTGCGATCTACGACCGGATCGAAGTGCTGCGCGGTCCCACCGGCCTGCTGACCGGCACCGGCGAGCCGGGCGGCGCGATCAACTACGTGCGCAAGCGCCCGCGCGCGGAAGGGCATTTTTCCGCATCCGCTTCGGGCGGTTCCTGGGACTTCTACCGGCTGGAGGCCGACGGCGGCGGGCCGCTCAATGAATCGGGCACGCTGCGCGGCCGCCTGGTCGGCGCCTATGAGGACGAAAACAAGTTCTACGACTGGGGCAGGTCCGAGCCGCGCACTTTCTACGGTGTGCTGGAGTACGACCTCACGCCGCGCACGACGATCGGCCTGGCCGCCACCTACAACAACCGGCGCTTCCGCAATTTCAACGGCCTGCCCCTGTACTCCGACGGCAGCGTGCCGGATCGCGACGCCTACGTCGGGCCGTCGAAGATGTCGGAGATGAGCACCTACGACGTCGGCACGGACCTGACGCATCGGTGGGACAACGGCTGGGAATTCAAGGCGGCCTATCTGCACCGCGAAACGCGCTACCGCGGCTATTCCGCGTTTACCGGCAGCCGCATCGATATCGACACCGGCCTGGCTTCCGGCATGTCGGTGGGCCGCATCGCCAACGACTTCGAATGGGACCAGGGCGACGTCCATGTGTCGGGGCCGGTGTCCTTCCTGGGGCAGGAACACCGGTTCACGCTGGGCTACAACTATGCCCGGTCGGACACGACGACCGGCAGCCGCTTCAGCTATATCGAAAATGTCGCGCCGCTGGACGACCACGACTTCAACGATGCCTACGCGCTGCCGGTACTCAACCGGAACAACTCCATCATCACCCAGTCGGGCGTCTATGCGTCGGGCCGTTTCAAGCTTGCCGACCCGCTGAGCCTGGTGCTGGGCGGCCGCTGGACCGATTACCGCGAGAAAAGCCGCGCGGTGTCTCCGGAAGTCGGCGCGTGGACGCGCAGCGCCGCCAACACCAAGGGCGAGTTCACGCCGTTCGGCGGCATCGTCCTGGACGTGAGCCCGCAGGTGTCGGTCTACGCCAGCTATACGGACATCTTCGTGCCGCAAAGCGACCAGGACTACACGGGCCAGACGCTGGATCCGCGCAAGGGCTGGCAGACCGAGGCCGGCGTCAAGGGCGAGTTCTTCGACGGCCGCCTCAATGCGTCCCTGGCGGTGTTCCGCATCCGCGACCAGAACCGCGCCATCACCGACCCCGACCACATCGGCTGCGGCGGAACGCCCACGGGGCTGTGCTCGCGCGCGGCCGGCCTGGTCCAGAGCCAGGGCTGGGAAGCGGAGGTCAGCGGCAGCCCGCTGCCGGGCTGGGATATCGCGGCCGGCTATACGTACACCAACGCGAAGTTCCTGCGGGATTCCGACGAGGCCAATGTGGGCAAGCGTTTCGGCGCCGACATCCTGCCCAAACACCTCTTCAAGCTCTGGACGCAATACCGGTTCCAGCAGGACGATTTCGGCGGCGCGCTGAACGGCTGGCGCGTCGGGATGGGCGTGCAGGCGCAAAGCGACGTCTACACCCCGTCCATGCGCCAGGGCGGCTACGCGGTCGTTTCCGCGCGCCTGGGCTACCAGATCAACAAGCAGTGGGACGCCGCGCTGTCGGTCAACAACCTCTTCGACCGGGAATACCTGCGCACCCCCGGCTACGACACCTTCTACAACCTCTATGGCGCGCCGCGCAGCGCCATCCTGACCCTGCGCTACACGATGTAGCGCGGCTCACAGCCCGTACCGCTGGTCCTGCAGCGGTACGGTGGCGGGCCAGCCGAGTTCGCGATCGATGCGTTCGCGCAGGGCCTCGGAGGCTTCCGGTTCGCCATGGACGATGAAGACCCGCCGCGGCGCCTCGCGGAAGCCCGATAGCCAGCGCATGAGCTCGTCGCTGTCGGCATGCGCCGACAGCATGGGCAGTTCGGTGACTTCGGCCTCGATCGGGGTCCACTGGCCGTAGATCCGGGTTTCGGTGGCGCCGTTGAGCAGTTTGCGCCCGCGCGTGCCGGCGGCCTGGAAGCCGGAGAAAAGCAAGGTGTTGCGGTGGTCGGTGCCGAAGGCGGCGATGTGGTGCAGCACCCGGCCGCCGGTCGCCATGCCGCTGGCCGAGATGACGACCTTGGGATAGCGGTTGGCCGACAGCGCCTTGGATTCCTCCACGTCGCGCACATAGGTCACGGCCGCGCAGGCGGCCTCGTACTCGCGTGGGGAAAGCTTGTGATCGTCGGCGTGGCGGTGCAGCAGCTCGGTCGCGCTGGTCGCCATGGGGCTGTCCAGGTAGAGGGGGACGTTCCGCAGCCGGCCCGCCTGGCGCAGCTTCCACAGCGCGTAGATCAGGGTCTGGGCCCGGCCCACGGCGAAGGCGGGGATGACGACGGTGCCGCCGCGCTGCACGGTGCGCTCGATGATGGCCCCCAGGGCTTCGACGGGATCGGCCGGGTCGTGGCGCCGGTTGCCGTAGGTGGATTCGATGACGATGTAATCGGCCTGGCGCACCGCTTCGGGATCGTGCATCACGAGGTCGTCGTAGCGGCCGAGATCGCCGGAGAACACGATGCGCATGCCGCCGATATCGATCTGGGCCGTCGTCGCGCCCAGGATGTGGCCGGCGCGGCGCAGGGTCAGCTTGGCGCCGCCGGGCAATGGGGTTTCCTGGTGCAGCGCGACGTCGGAAAACTGCGCCATCGCGCGTTCGGCGTCGACGACGCGATAGAGCGGCAGCGCCGGCTGGTGCTTGGAAAATCCCTTGCGGTTGGCGAACTCGGCGTCCTTTTCCTGCAGGCTGGCGCTGTCCAGCAGGATCAGCTCGGCGACGTCGCGGGTGGCGGGCGTGGCATGGATCCTGCCCTTGAATCCCTCGACCACCAGCCGCGGCAGATAGCCGCAATGATCGAGATGGGCGTGGGTCAGCACCACTGCGTCGATGTCGGAGGGTGGAAGCGGCAGGCGCTGCCAGTTGAGTTCGCGCAGGTTCTTCAGGCCCTGGAACAGGCCGCAGTCGACCAGGATGCGGGTGTCTCCGTGGCTCAGGAGGTGCTTGGATCCGGTGACGGTGCCGGCTCCGCCCAGGCAGGTCAGTGAGAGCATGGTGTCCTCATGGAGCGTCAGGATTGAACGGAGAGCAGGTCCGCGGGCTCGCCCTGGCCGTCGATGGCGCGAAGCCGGGGCGGGTCCAGCACGTCCTCGCGGCGCCAGCCCGCCACGGCGGCGGCCGCGTCGACCGCATGCGCCCAGGTGCAGCGGTTGGCGAACAGCATGCCGGCCACGTCCAGCGTGCCGCCCCGGCTGATATAGCCGAGCGCCCGGGTGAGCGCCGGGCCGCCGTCCAGCCGGCGCAGCACGCCCAGCATGGGTTCGGGGCGGGTGTGGCACAGCAGCACGCGCGGCAGCCCGGGCGGGAAGAGCGACTGCACGGCGCTGTCGGGCAGCACGAAACCGGCTTCGTGGCCGTCGCGCGGGAGGCGCAGGCGGCCGGGTTCCAGCACCACGGACACGCAGCATTCGAGTCCCAGGCGGGCCAGATGGGCGCGGGCCTTCAGGGCCTCTTCGAGCTGATAGGCGCCGATGGCGACGAATTGCAGCGCGCTGGCCGACGGGTCGCCCGCGGCATGCGCCGCGCCCTGTGCGACCAGCGCCTCGGCCGCCTCGGCCCCGAAGCGCTGCGCGCCGTCGCGCTTGGAGACCACGACGCAGGCCACCTGGGCGCGCTGGGCGTAGACGGCGCGCAGCGCGGCCGCGGCGCTGTTGCCGTCCACCGGGAAGAGCACGCGGGAGGTGTCGGACATCTCGCCCAGCAGGGCCTCGCCGATGGTGGGGTCCTGGTGCGACTGCTCGTTCTTGGCGTTCTCCCAGGTGTGGGACGTGACCACCAGCGGCACCGCCAGCCATCCCGGCGACTGTCCGAGTTCCTTCTGGCGGCGGGCGAAGATGATTTCCTGGCGCAGCAGGCCCAGCATCTTCACCGCGAAGGCTTCGTAGCTGACGATGAGATTCAGGCCGGCTTTGTTCGCAAGCGCGGCGGCGGCCACGGCCTCTTCGTTCAGGGCGGTGACGACGGCGCCGTGCAGGTCCTCCGGAACGCCATCCTCCGGATGGTTGACGCGATGCTTCAGCAGGGCCAGCGCGCCGCCCATCTTGTTGCTGGCCAGCTCGTCCGGATTGCCGACGCGCACGCGCAATTTCGGATTGGCCCGCACCAGTTGCACGAACCAGCGGTCCAGCGCGGCCATGGCGCTGCCCCGGCCGCCGACGCATTCCCATTCGGGGACGGGCAGGGCGGGGGCGTCCGGATGCCGGCGAGCCATGGGATGTCCGCTTTCGCGGGGGCGCGCCTGGGCCTCGTGGTTGGCAAGCGCGGCGATGGCGGCATCCAGTTCCGGGACCGGCACGAAAAGCCTGCGCGCGCTGTCGTTGAAGGCATCGCGGGCCTTGCGGTCGGTTCGCGGATTGCCGCCCAGCGGCAGGTTGTGCGCGGCGTTGGTCCCGGCGCCGGGAAAGCCGAAGCCTTTCTCGGTTTCGGCGATGACGTAGGGCAGCCGGGCGGGGTACTGGAAGTCCGCCGCCGCCAGGCTGGCGTCCAGCCGTTCCTCGGCCGCAAGAATGGCCCAGGCGATGGCCGATGGATCGCGGCCATCGACGATGAGCGGATCGAAGCCGTTATGGCGCAGGTCCTCGGCCAGCCAGTGCGCGCCGCCTTCCTGGACGATCTGCGTGCGCTGCTCGATGCGCCGGCCGTTGAGAATCATGACGGGCACGGCCTGGCCGCAATCCTGGGCCCGCCACCAGCGGGCGGCCCAGTCGGACCCGCGCTGTTCTTCAAAGGCGCCGTCGCTCAGGAAGGCCACCAGGCTTTCGCCGGGCAGGGGCATATGCACGTATTGCAGGGCGGCAAAGCCCAGGTAGCCGCCTTCGGACACCGCGCCCGCCGTGTTGGGGCCGGCGTGGCTGCCCAGCGGCACCGCGGGCAGCCCCTGGGCGTCGATGGCATAGGAATAGAAGTCCGTGAGCAGGCGGCCCAGCCCGGCTTCGCTGCGATCGTAGCGCCCGCGCTGCGCGGCGGAGACGTCGCCGGTCAAGGCGTTGACGGCCTCGATGGCGGCCACGCAATGGCCCTGGCCCATCAGCCAGCCGCGGGTCTTGCCCGTCAGCGCATTGGCCAGCAGATAGGCGACGAAGGCGGGCACCATGTTCAGCGAGCCGCCCGTATGGCCTTCCGGATCGGGCTTGAAGTCTTCGGCCGCCAGCGGCGCGCCGGCGGGATCGATGCGCCGGGCATAGGTCATGTGCGCCACCACGTTCATGGCGGCGCAGCTCAGGCGGTCGGCCGCGGCCAGCATGGCGTAGGCGTGGTCCGGGCTGGCGATGCGGCCGCCGGCCGCCAGGCGGCCGACCAGCGCGTCCATGTGCGCGACGGTGTCGGCACGGTGCCGGATGGGGCCATGGCCGGACAGCCAATGCTCGCGGTGCTTCATCGCAGGGTTCCTTTGAAGTCGGCCGACGGCCGGGCCGTGGAGCCGCGGGCGGCCCGGCGCGACGCCCGGGGGACGCGCATTCCGATTTTTGATTATGGCGCAAGCGGGCGGGCGCAGGGAGGGCGCCCCAGGCAAACCTTGAAGTAACGCAAACGTTATATGCGTTCCTACGCCGCGGGGTAGCCATGGGACGATTCCGCCGATACACTGATTGCGGAGATGGCATTCCTCCGCTAACCGCCCGGCTCCGGGCTGATGATGCCTACGTTGATCTCGGCAGTCGAGGCGCGTGGGTTTTTTTTCGCCCTCTGCTGCCGCCCAGTGATCTTGCGGAGGTAGCGATGGCAAGCCTGAACACCATTTCCAGCCAGGGCGGCAACGACCTGAAGAACGCCGTGCCGGTCGGTCCGTTGCCGGGCACGGTCCCGGAACTGAGCGTGCTGTTTACCGATACGCGGCCGAGTATCGCGCCGATGGAAGCGGCGCCGCCCCAGCCCGGCTATTTCGTCGATCTCAACCTCGACCAGGCGATCGAGGCGATCCTGGCGAGCCGCGCCGAGTACCGGCTCGCCGGCCTGTTCCGCGAACTGCTCCCCACGTGCGACGCCGTGGCGTATCGGCACGAGGTGTTTCGCGACCTGGCGGATCGCCGGCTCCGGGCGGCATTGGGAAGCTTCGCCGACGGCATGCGCGCCATGCGCAGGCAACTCGGACAGGCGGGCAAGCTGCACTATGCGCTGCAGCAGAAGCGGTGGCACCTGGAAGCGATACAAACCTACTGCGCGGCGGTATCCGCGCTGTGCCGGTCCCTGCGCGCCTCGGCCATCCAGTCGCGCGCGCTGGGCGCGTTCGCAGGGTTCCTGGAAGGCTACGTGGAATCCCCGGCCTTCGGCGCGCTGGACGACGGCGTCGGGGGGCTGCTGGAAACGCTGGATTCGATCAGCTATGACGTCGTCGTGGACGGTGGAACCCTGCGCGTGCAGCGCTATGCGCAGGAAGCGGATTACAGCCGGACGATAGAGGCGGCCTTCGAGAAATTCCGCCAAGGCGAGGCGCGCGATCATCGCGTCGAATTCCGCGAGTTTCCCGACATGAACCACATCGAGGCCAAGGTGCTGGAGTTCGTCGCGCTGCTGAACCCCGGGCCGTTTCAGCGCCTGGACGAACTGTACGCGGCCCATCGGCGCTATCTGGACGCGACGGTCGCGACCTTCGACCGGGAAATCCAGTTCTACCTAGCCTATCTGGAAAGCATCGAACAGTTCGTCCGGATCGACCGCCATTTCTGCTTCCCGGAGATGAGCGCGCCGGACAAGCATGTTTACGCGCGCGAGAGTTTCGACCTTGCCCTGGGACAGAAGCTGATCGCTGCCGGGCGGCGCGTGGTCTGCAATGACTTCGAACTGGAAGCGGGCCGGCGGATGATCGTCGTGTCGGGGCCCAACCAGGGCGGGAAGACCACGTTCGCGCGGATGTTCGGACAGCTTTTCCATCTGGCCGGATTGGGCTGTCCGGTTCCGGGAACCTCGGCGCGGCTGATCTTGGGCGACCGGATCTTCACGCATTTCGAGCGCCAGGAGAAGATCGACAACCTGCGCGGCAAGCTCAAGGACGACCTGGTCCGGATCCACCGGATATTGGAAAGGGCGGGTCCGCGCAGCGTGCTGGTCATGAACGAGATATTCACGTCCACATCGCTGGCCGACGCACTGTTCCTCAGCGAAAAAATCATGGAGGAGGCCGGCCGCCTGGACGTGATCGGCGTATGGGTGACGTTCATCGGCGAGCTGGCGTCGTACAACGACAAGGTCGTGAGCATGGTCAGCGCCGTGGATCCCCTGCAGACCGCCACGCGCACCTTCAAAGTCGTGAGGGCGCCCGCCAGCGGGCGATCGTACGCCATGTCCCTGGCGGAAAAATACGGCCTTACCGCCGAGCGCATCAGGGAGCGGCTGCAATCATGAAAGTCCTGCTTATGTATCCGGACCGGGATTTCGACATGAACGCGGCGCCGCCGCTCAACGGCCGCGACCTGATGGACGACCTCGAGCTGCACACCTTGGTCCAGGCCATGGCGGGCGACGATGAATTCCTTCAGGCCGTCGCCCGCACCGCGCTCCTGGCCGCCGTCGACGCAAGCGCGGAGACGGTTGCGCACCGGCAAGCCGCGCTGCGCGACGCGCTGGGCCACGCCGACGTCGTCAGGCAGCTCTACCAGCTATCCATCGAAGCCCTTGAATCGAAGAAGAAGAGCTATTGGGGCATAGGCCTGCATTTTCCATTGGCCATTCTGCATGGCGCGATGGAGGTGATTGAGGTCCTGATTCCCGTGCTTCGGCAGTTGCGCGATACGGCCGAAAGCGCGGCGCCCGGATTTTCATCCGAAGGGTGGAAGCGGCTGTTCGCCATGTTGAGGGGCGAACTCGACGAAGACTATATCGCGGAGGTCCAGGGCCACCTGAAGGCCCTGAAGTTCCGCGGCGGAATCCTGATGAGCGCGCACTTGGGCCAGGGAAACCGCGGGGCCGGTTACGTGCTGCGCACGCCCTTGCGCGACGAGCGCAATTGGCTGGCGCGTTTGTTCGGGAAAAAGCCGGAGATGTACCGGTACACGCTGCCTCCGCGGGACGAGCCCGGCGCGCGCGCCTTGTCCGAACTGGCGGATAGGGGAATAAACCTGGTGGCCAACGCCTTGGCGCAATCGGCCCAGCATATCTCCGGCTTCTTCGCCCTGCTGCGCGCCGAACTCGCGTTCTATGTCTGCTGCATCAACCTGCACGAAAGACTGTCCGCCTTGGGAGAGCCGGCCTGTTTTCCCCAGACAGCCGGCTCCGGCTTGCGCGAGCTTCGTTTCAACGATCTGTACGACGTATGCCTGGCGCTGAAGATGGGCAGGAAAGTGGTGTCCAACACCCTGGACGCGGGGCAAAGCCGCCTGATCGTCGTGACGGGCGCGAACCAGGGCGGGAAGTCGTCCTTCCTGCGCAGCCTGGGCCTGGCCCAATTGATGATGCAATGCGGCATGTTCGTCGGGGCGGCATCCTTTTCCGCCAACCTTTGCAAGGGGCTGTACACGCACTACAAACGCGAGGAGGACACCTCGATGGAGAGCGGCAAGTTCGACGAGGAATTGAAAAGAATGCGCGCCATCGTCGACGGAATCACGCCGGACGCGCTGGTGCTCTTCAATGAATCGTTCGCGTCCACCAACGAGCGGGAGGGCTCGGAGGTGGCCAGCACGATCGTCGACGCCCTGCTCGCGGGAAACGTGAAGATTGCATTCGTGACGCACCAATACTCGCTTGCCCGCCACTTCTACGAGCGCCGCGACACGCGCGCCCTGTTCCTGCGCGCGCAACGGCTGGCCGACGGCACGCGCACGTTCAAGGTGACGCCCGGCGAGCCCGAGCAGACGAGTTATGGCGCGGACCTTTATGCGGAGATATTCGGCCCGGCGAGGCCGGATCCCGTGCCGCGGTCCGTGCAGATCACAGAGCGCCTGCCAGCTCCGGCACGACCGTGAACAGGTCGCCCACCAGGCCGTAGTCGGCCACGCCGAAGATCGGGGCTTCCGGATCCTTGTTGATGGCGACGATGACCCTGGAGTCCTTCATGCCGGCCAGGTGCTGGATAGCGCCCGAGATACCGACCGCCACGTAGAGCTGGGGCGCGACGATCTTGCCGGTCTGGCCGACCTGCCAATCGTTGGGCGCGTAGCCGGCGTCGACCGCTGCGCGCGAGGCGCCCAGCGCTGCGCCCAGCTTGTCGGCCAGCGGATCCAGGATCTTGAAGTTCTCGGCGCTGCCCAGGCCGCGGCCGCCCGAGACCACCACGCGCGCGCCGGCCAGCTCCGGACGGTCGCTCTTGG